>BFBZ01000003.1_pt20 | contig 386280 bp, 346 predicted proteins | sample 1888401 | NCBI WGS metagenome assembly BFBZ01 (sample SAMD00112614, study PRJDB3348) | symbiont metagenome | host: Chara braunii | reverse complement strand
TGCGGTGGACACGCCTCCAGTCAATCCCCTCCAAGAGGGCCGACAGTTGTGCGGGCGTCAGTAATACCGCCCCGTCAGCGGCGTGAGTCCAGGTGAACTTCGCGTTGTCCAATCTCTTGTAGAAAAGACACATCCCGTCCGCGTCGCGCCAGATGATCTTCACGCGGTCACTTCGGCGTCCGCGAAAAATGAAGAACTGACCCGAGAGCGCCTCCGTCGACAACATCGTCTGCACCAGCGCACTGAGTCCGTCCATACCCCGGCGCATATCCGTGACGCCGGCTACCAACCAGATGCGTACTCCCGCCGGAATACTCAACATGGTCGCATCAGATCCCGAATGAGCGCTCGCAGCGTCTCGGAACTGATATCCCAGATCTTCATACGGGGACCTTCTGCCAGCTCGATCTCGACCCGCGGTCTTTCGCCGGACGAGCGACTCGCCTGCGCGGCCTCGCTGCCATGCGAATGAACGGGTGATGATCGCGAAATGTGCACGGGCAGAATCACCGGATCCTGGTGGCCAACTCCGAGTTGGTCACGCTGATACTGTCTTCGCCAGGCAAATACCTGGTTCGCGTTGACGCCATGGCGTCGCGCGATCACCGCCACCGACTCATGCGACTGCAGCGTCTCTCGCACGATCTGCAGCTTCTCCTCTGGCGAGCGCCGCTTGCGCCGGCGTGTCGCTGTTGCGCTCTTCTCGGAGCCTCGTATGCGTTCTGCTGAAGTGTCCACTTACTCTCCACGTGGGCACTTACCTTCGTGCCCACTTATCCCGAAGTGGGCACATACTCCATCACTTATTTGCCGCCGAACATGCGTCCACGACTACACGGTTACCCTGGGGTGGATGCGTGTGAAATATCGACGACCTCGTTTGCGCTCATGATTGGGTACCTCCCGATTTGCCTTGTTGTCCGGCGAGCGCTTCGTCGAGGTCCTCGATGCACTCCGCGACGAGGCCCTGGACGGTCAGGCCGAGGACCTTGGCCACCTGCCCAGGATTGGCTTTGTCGCTCTCGGAGCTGGTCTGAGACTCGCAGTGCTCCAGGGCGTCGCCGCACACGACCAGATGGGCCATCGCAAGGCTCAGCCGCTGCTGGATGCTGCGTAGCGCAGCGGTTTCGAGCGTGATGGTCTTTGTGCTCATGGTGACGCTCCCGTGAATGCCTCGCGCTGTGCTTGGTCTTCGGCCAACTCCGCGGCGCGGTCGGCGATCGCTTGCTCGTCCAGAGCCTCGTGAACGGAATCAGCGAGCTCGATAATTCCGACGAGTGCGGCTTCCATGTCGTCGACGGATTCAATCCGGCCGTCGTTTTGAACCGCGACTAGCACCAGGTCGACCAGGCTGCGCAGCGACCACAGGCGCGCCTGCTGCTGCTCGACGGCCTTTGCAATCGTGGCCGGTAGGTGGTTGGTGCTCATGGCTGCGAACCTCCCGCGATCCGCGCCCAGGCGCGGAGTAACGGTGCAGGATCCGCCACGAGAAAGACGGGTGCCTCGACCCACGATATACCTTGGTCGTGCGACCAGCCCGTCTCGAAGGCCCGGGCCTCGATGTCCTCGGACAGACCCTCGTGGATCAGCTCGTCGATCGAGTGGACGTTGTAGATAGCCTGCTCGGCATCGCAGAGCTTGGTGTATTCCAGGGTGGAGATGACGCCGGCGATCTTCTTGCCGGCGGCCTGGTGGGTCGCCGCCTCCACAAAGAAGGTGCGCTCAGGGTCGGTGGCGCGCTGGGGCGTTACGAAGGCCCTGTAGAGCCTTCGAAGATGCGCGGGCAGCGCCGGGGGTACAGATCCGGCAACGGCCGGTGTAGCTTCGATAACAGCCATGACGATGTTTTCCTAAACACGTTGTGGTTAGGCGAGGTCGCCGGGGTAGTGTCCCGGCGTTCTCGCCGCTTGAGATTAGGCAGGTTGCTGGTGCGCCACCTCCCCGGCGGGCGCCGGCATCGGCTGGCGCGCCGCGATCGTCTCTGCCACCAGCGCCAAGTACGCTGTCTCGGCTTCCGCGTATCCGGCGTCGGGGGAACGTTTGATTTTCCTCTGGGCACTTTGGATCCTCTTGTTGTTGGAATGGGCTCACCAGTCGAATCGGTCGGGATGGTCCCGACGGTAGCGATCGCCGCGAATGACGCATGCGCGGCACGTGCGGAAGAGCCGCGTGATGAGCGAACGGCGGCGAAGTGCCGGCCGATGAGTGATCGCGGGCAAAAGCACGGGGAACCTCCGGCAAGTTGCAAATCGAGTTGCACTCGATGGCACTAACCGAAGATTTAGGACTTCAGAGCGTTTCCGTAAGTCTCTGACACGATTGCGTTTATGTGCGTCTCAGGGACGCTTAAATGCGGGTCGTGCGACTTGAAAACTGGCGTCCCTTCACGGGGACCGTGGGTTCGAATCCCACCCCTTCCGCCACAAGTCTATTGCTACCTGAGCGGCGCTCGGACATACGGCTTGCGACTTTGAGACCGGTCGGATAACGCCTGTAAGGGACCTCGCTCGGCACGCGCCTCATTGCATCCCGCGGTGGCTGGCCGCCGCCGCCAAGAATGCTCCAAGTCGCGGACGGTTCATGTGCGCCGCATGGACATCGATTCCGTCACACAGACGTTCGATGACAAACAGGATGCAGCCGCCGGTGTTTGAGCAAGAGGCACTGCTGCAGGGGCAGCGAAAGCGCGGCACGGTGCTGTACTGGTACGACGAAGCCGGGTATCTGCTCGGGGAGTACACCAGTACCGGAGGCTTGGTGGAAGAGACGGTGTGGCTGGGGGATGTCCCGGTGGCGACGCTGCGCCCGAATTGGAGCACCGTGTCGGTGTACTACGTCCACACGGACCAGCTGAACACACCGCGTGCGGTGACCCGCCCGAGTGACAACAAGCTCATGTGGAGCTGGTTCTCGGACCCCTTCGGTACAACCTCGGCGAGTAGCAATCCTGCCGGCGCCGGTAGTTTCACCTACAACCTGCGCTTCCCCGGCCAGTACTACGATGTTGAAACGGGGCTGAACTACAACGCGTACCGGGATTACGACCCGGGCACAGGAAGGTATGCTGAGGCAGATCCGATCGGGCTTCGCGGGGGAAGCTATTCGACCTACACGTACGTCAACGACAATCGTAAGTGTCCGGCCGGCGCGCGTTGACAGATTTAGATTTTGAGCGAAGCGAGCACGTGGTTGATGGCGGTCAGGTCGATGCGGGTTGGGTCGAAGCGGCCTCCGACCCAAGTCAGATATTGATCGTGTTCTTCATGTCGGCGGTCGGCAATGGCGGCGAGAAACTGCGCGTAGCCGTGTGCTCCGCCGACATCCTCGGGCGGGCAGGCGTTCTCACCGTCGATGCAGCGGATGCACGTCGGTTGGGCAGATAAGGAAGGATGCTGTTCCTCGACTAGAACGACATGGTGCCAGCTGTCGCCAAAGTCGTAGAGATAGTCGAAGCAGCGGGAGTCGTGGCCAAGCGCCTTGTGGAGCACGATGCGACGCTCATCCAGTTGACCCAGCTCGTCAGCCCACTCCGGATCCGGTACCGCATATTTCTTCCCGGCGATGTTGAACTGATGCAGGTGACTGTCCGTCCAACCCAGGCTGGCCTGAAGAACGCTGTGCAGCGCGGGCAGCTTGATGTTTTCGGGAACGACCAGCCTTCGCCATACTCTGGGAGTGACCTCCAGCAGTTCGACACGCAACTGCCACCACCATTGGACCGCTTGCGCATTCTTTTTCTTTGAAGTTAACTTCGCCATCAGGCACTCGGATTGACTGGCTGCAGTTGCTGCACGAGGAGCGGGTTGAGCAACGTCGTGGCCTGGCCGACCCATTCCGATTGAGTGGATCGAGGGATTTCCACCCCGTCCCTGGCGTAGATTTGGGCCTGGCGGTACAGAGGCGTGTGGTCACAAAACCTTGATACCAACACGTGTGCGATGACCGATGCACCTGCCATGCCATTGGCAAAGGGCCGCTTGGCGGTCAGCGCTTGGATAATCTTCTCGCAACGGCCACAGCTGAACTTCGGGCGCACGCGGCGCACGACCATGAAGCGCTCGGGGATCCGCTCCATCACCTCCATGACATCCGCTTCCATCTCGCGTAGCGCTCCGCCGCAGTCGAGACAGGTGCATCCTGGCGCCACAGGGGCTTCGTGGACATTGGACTCGCGGGGCAGGTGCGGCGGAAGGGCCTGGCGGACCGGCTTCTCTGCCGCTGCCTTCGCAGCGGCCAACTGCGTGGTTAACGCCGCGTGAGTCTCCTCGATTTCCTCGAGTGTCAGCTCCATCTGCTGATCCAAGGCTTCGGAGCTGCGGCCATAGCGCTCGCGGCGCAGGCGCGCGATCGCCAGTCTCAACCGCTCGATCTCGAGCTGCCGTTGCTCGATGAGCACCTGCTGTTCGAACACCAGGCGCTTCAGCGATTCGATATCGTCAGGGATTTGGGCGGCGCGAGTCACGCCGCAGATAATAACATCCGAGCGCATCCAGCGCTCGGATGTTTTCTTACGTCACACGGCGACTTGCGGCTTCCAACTCGGCTTGGACTCGCCGCCATTCCAGGCCTTCCAACAGCATGGACAGTTGCGCGACCGTCAGAAATGCCCTCCCTGTTTCTGCCTGAGGCCACACAAAGTGCGTGCCCTCTAAACGCTTGCAGGACAGGCACACTCCGCTGCCGTCGTACCACAGGCATTTGATGCGATTTCCACGGCGCCCTCGGAAAATGTACAGCTCGCCTGAAAATGGATCCGCTGAGAGCCGAGTTTGAACGAGTGCGCTGAGCCCGTCATACCCGCGCCTCATATCAGTGGCACCGGCCACCAGCCAGATTCGAGTGCCCGATGGCACGATCATCGGGCAAAGACCGCCGCGATGATCTCTCGCAATGCCTCACGCGCCGGCGCGCCGCTGAAGCGCACCTGGGCGCCCTCGGCCAGACGCAACTCGATGCTGCCGCTCTGCGTGGCCGATGCTCCGCTGCGATCGGCGACTCTTTTAGGTCCCGGATCCGGCGCGATCACCTTCACCGGAACTCTGAGCCGCCCTCGGTCGGCTTCCCGAACTCACCCGCCCGGTACAGTCGACGCCACGCGAATACCACGTTCGGGTTGAGCTCCTATCGCTGGGCCACCACGGCCACTGAGGCGCCAGGCTCAAAAGTCTCCTCCACGATCTTGCGCTTGGTCGTCTCCGGCCATCGCCGCCGCGGCCGGCCCCGCCGCCCGAGGGACTCCACATCATCTAGCAGGCTTTTTTAGATCTCCAGATGTGACTCCCGGACGCTTACCGACAATCCGCTGAGCGATTGGGACGAGACTGGCGAGGCGCCGTCAGGTGGCCCATATCATCTTCCGGAAGGTGTTGGATTGAAGTGTACGGGCGATGATAGTTGTGCGCTTCTCACAGGGAAGATGTGGGTATTGATGCGGATAATCAGTTCGCACCAACTATCGGATTGGCTGAATCCTCCACCACGGGGTGGCGGCCGGCATGCAAAGGAGATTGTCGATCTATGGAGGGCGTACGCAAACTGCCAGGCTATCCACAAGAAGAAATGCGAGGCAGGAGTGCAGTGGATTCTCGCGCAGCCGGATCTGCGAACGGCCCGAGGCTACCGAGACCGGGTAATTCTGGAGGTGCTGTACTCCAGCGGTATCAGGCGAGAATAAACCGCGCACCTGCATTTGGATGACGTGGATACCGAGCACGGGTTCCTGATCGTGCGCGAGGGCAAAAATCGCAAGGACCGTGCTGTCCCGATCGTGTCCATTCCGATAACCCCGTCATCGGAAGCAGCTGGCGGCGGAGCCTGTGCGGCGCGGGTCGCTGGGTGTCCGACTATAGTCAGTCAGAGACGAGCTGGGGCGCGGCCTGTGGCTGCTTCCGTGAGTCCAAGATGGGTTTGAGGTTCCACGGCAGCAGCGCCTCGATGGCATCTACTGTCGTTGCGGCAGGCAGCTGCTCGAACACCTCGCTCAGGTATTCGAAAGGCTCCAGGCCGTTGGCACGTGCGGTCATCACAAGGGAGAACAGGTTGGCGCTTGCCTGCGCACCGACCTTGTCATAGCAGAACATCCACAGTTTCCGGCCGAGAGCGTATTGCTTGATCTGGCGCTCGACAAAGTTATTGTGTATGACTACATCTGCGTGTTCGAGGAACAACACCAACTTCGACCACTGTCGAGTGCAGTAGGCGAGCGCCTTGCCCAAGGCACTGTTGGGCGGGGTGCCGGGCAGTAACGTGTCCACCCATGCCTTGAACTTCTCAACCACCGGTGCAGWCTTTGTTTGCCGCAGCGAGAGAGCGAGCGCGAGCGGCATCACCTCACCGCGCTGCTCRTACTGARCGCGCAGCGCCTCGATCTCAGACTCGACGTCAAACACCTTGCGTATATAGTCGACGATCGCCGTGTTCGCCAGGGTGCGGATACCCGGCAACTGGCTGACTTTGCGCGCCTTGAAAAAGTAGGCGCGCAGGTGCTGCCAACAGCCAAAGTGCAGCAACTTGAGCTCTTCGCAGATGTCATCGTAGTGCTCGAGCCCGTCGGTGAGCAGCTTGCCACGATAAGGACCTTCGGGCCTGACCAACAGCTGCTTCAACGCCTCCCGGGTCCGGGATGGGATGTAGTCGTAAAGAATGATGCGCTTGCCCGGTGGGCCGGCGGCGCGCACTACCATGTAGTGAGTGGAGCTGGGCGCCTTCTCGCTTTTGAGAACTTGCAGGTAGCTCTCATCCATGTGCATCAGATCGGGGATGAAGATGGCCTCGCGCAGCAACTCGATCAACGGGATGATTTTGTCCCCGCCGATCCGGTTCACCCAGGTGCCGGCGGTACCCGGGCTCAGATCCATCCCCGAGCGCTCCAACTGACGGCTCACCCGATACAGCGGGATGCCGTCATCAAACTTGGCGGTCACCAGGTGAGCCAACAAGGAAGGGCTCGCCATCGTTTTCGGCAGCAGTGTCGGCGGGTTCGGCGCCGTGATGACATCCTCGTGGCGCTGCTCGCACACGTACGTGTAACGGATGTGCAGCTCGACGCTGATCTTGGGCGCCTGATARCGATAGCACTCGCGCGTCTCTTGTCCGATGCGCTTCAGTGGATGCGGCACCGGACACTTCGTGCAGATCTTCTGCGCCTCAGGCAGGTCATGGGGAATCTCGATGCGCGGAAAGTGTTCCGGGATCGCTTTGCGGCCCCCAGTGTGCTGGCGCTCGTGCGCACCCACCTTTGTGGTGCGTTGTCGATGGGCTTGCTCGGCCGCCTCAATCGCAGCCAGCACTTCGGCCTCGTTGAACAACATCGCCTGATCCGGATTGACCGCGGCGGCATCCACCTTCTGCGAGGAGGTACCGAAATACTGCGCCTTCATCCAGCGCAGTTCCTCCTCCAGCAGCACCACGCGCTCGACGTAGTGAGTCCGTTCGGACTTTAACTGCTCAACCTGCTGGTGAAGTGCCTGAAGCGCGGCCTCGCGTTCGGCAGCCAGGCGCTCGGCCAGCTGCAATCGAGCCAGAAGCTCTGCGTTCTGGCTCAGGATCTCCCGTGCGGAGTTGGGACGGCGTGGCACGGAGCTGAGTATACCGTGCCCGCCGATGAGATTAAACCAACACTCAACTGACGTGCGTGAACGTGACCGCTGTGTGCGGGCGCGCCCACACGTCATATCCGTCCATCAACCAATGCAACTGCTCGCTGGTGAGCTCGACCACCTCTTCCTGAAACAGCCGTGGCCAGGCGAACTTCTCCCGGCTCTCAATCACCTTGCTCCATAGGCTGAAGCCATTGATGTCCCACGCAAGGATCTTCAAGGCGTTATAGCGCTTGTTGGTGAACAAGAAGCAGGTCTTGCCGAACGGATCCTGTTGCATCACTTCCCGGGCGATGGCAGCCAGTCCATTGCGTCCCGCTCGCATGTCGATCGGCGCCCGATGCAGGTACACCTTCAGATCCGGTGCGCTAGGACGCAGCATGCGCACCTCCCSTCACCACCGCTGCGACCCACGAGGCCGGCGGCAATCCATCGCACTCGAGCACCCAGCCACTGGGATGCAACACTCGACACCTGATCGATGAATCACTCGGCACGACCGCCGCCGGCACGACGCGAACCGGTGCAAACGCGCTGACCTTGCGGGACTTCCTGGGCTTGCGCGGCGGCTGGACTCCAAAAGCACCCTTGCGCATCAGCCGCCTCCTGAGATCGTAGAACTGCCCCAGGTTCAGTCCCTTCTGCCCCGCATATGCCTTGAGAGTCAATCCCTGAGCCTGCGCTTCACGCATCTGTTCCAGCCCCTGCTGCTCGCGCTCAGTCAGCACTTCGGTCGTCGTCATCGCTCACCTCCATCATCTCGGCGGTTCGCCGGCAAGAGGCAGCTTGCGCACTCAACCTACGCGGGAATAGACGGGGTTACCGGAGTGGACACTCCCGATCGGTGCCTCTGTCTGTGCGCTGCTGCAAACCTATATCGTAGGAGTCCGCAAGGAATGGCCGGGGGCTGACCGCGATCGACATCTATTTCTCAATCGATTCGGTCAGGGTATGGGACCAAACGCGGTATGGCACGTGGTGCACAAGTACGGGCACGCCACCAATATCAACCGCGCCGTGTCCACGCACACGTTCCGTCACAGCTGTGCGACTCACATGCTTCGAGCAGGCGGGCCCATTCGGCATCTGCAGGAGATGCTGGGCCATGCGTCGATCGAGACCACGCAGATCTACACGCGAGTGACCATCACCGATCTCAAGGCGGTGCATCGCCGTTTCCACCCCCGCGAACGACAACAAGGGGATGGGACCGGAGAGATCAGCCAGCCTGATTCAAGCCTCGGCGAGTACGCTAGCCCTCGTCTCCCGACGGATTCGTAGGCGACTCACAAGCCGAATGACGGCCTTAGCGACGCGCCGTTCGGACGCTGGATACCACCCTCGGAGCAGGATATTCGCGTGTGCACTCGCCAGTTTTTATTGTAAAATCAAAAGCCTAGTGATGCACCACACATGCCCGCAAAGTCTCGTTGATCCTGAGGCATCGCGCCCCCATACTGTCGCCTGGGTCGGGGTTGCTGACCAATTGCAGCATAAAGGCGAAGTTTTCGCCTCCCGGCCTGCCTTCATCGAACGGGCTGCCTAGCTGGCAGCCCGTTTTTTATGTATCTCCTATACCTTGACGAGTCTGGATCTGTTACCGATCCAAGCCAGAAATACTTTGTTCTTGCTGGTGTTGCGGTCTTTGAACGCTGCACACATTGGATAGAGCAGGAGCTGCAGAAGATCGCATCCAGGTTCGATGCGGCAAATCCAACATCTATTGAGCTGCACGGATCTCCGATGCGTTCCGGCAGAGGTCAGTGGCGCAGCTTCAAGGTAGCCGAGAGGATGACGGCTATCGAGGATGCTCTGAAATCCATTTCAGTTCGATGTCCACGAGATGCACGGCTGTTTGGGGCAGTGGTTCGCAAAGATAAATTGAGCGGTGTGGATACAATCGAACACGCCTTCGAACAGATCTCGAGTCGCTTCGACCTTTTCCTGACACGCCTGTATCGAAAGTACTCCGATCCACAGCGCGGGATTATCGTCTTCGACAAGACTTCGACGGAGCAGCGCATCCAGAGTCTTGCAAGGGACTTTAAATACTCGGGGCACAGCTACGGAACAACGAGAAATTATGCTGAGGTTCCGGTGTTCTTGGATTCGCGTGCTTCGCGGCTCATCCAACTTGCCGACTTGGTGGCCTTCGCTATGTTTCGCGGATATGAGCATGGAGATGGTGCGCTTTTCGACATCATTCGCAATTGCTTCGACCAGGAAGGTGGGGTCGTACATGGGCTGTACGAAAAGCTCTAATCCGGATAGCTCAATGAAAACACAGGCTGTCGCAACCATCAGACAGCTGAACGGCTTTCGGCAAAGATTGAAGGCAAGTATCGTGGAGGCTCGCGTCGCTCGTCGCGCCGCGTGGAGCATTAGAGGCCGGGCAACACGCCGACAACTGACTTCTCTTATCCGAGGCCTCGGAATCGACAGTCATCTTCCCTGCCAGCTTTGTGACAGAAGAACGCTCTCTTTAAGACACCGGCGCAACGCAACACTTCCCGGCCAGTACTTCGACGGCGAAACCGGGCTGCACGACAACTACTTCAGAGACTTCAATCCCGCCACTGGACGGTATGTCGAGTCCGACCCGATCGGACTCAAAGGCGGAATCAACACGTACGCGTACGTCGGCGGCAATCCGCTGGGCTGGGAGGGCCCGACGGGGGCTGGCGCCGCCGGGACTGCCCGGCATCCTCTGGATTGTGGCGGAACGTCGCATCCGCTTGCACGATTGAGGCTGGAAGATGCAGGCTGGCTGGATGTAAAAGGGCCGCAAGAACGTTTACACGCAAGCGTAGGGGTGTCGAGGCTGCAATAAACCGGCATGTGCCACGGTCGTCTTGAGGCAAAGCTCACAGGGAGCTCGAGGACTTGGCGATGAGGCGTTCAAATGCGTGGGTGGTGGTACTGTTCGCACTGATGGCTGGCAGTGCCGAGGCGGGCCGGTTGATTGAGCCGCCTGCGGGATCGCCGGTGGGATTGATGCAGCGGCTGGATCGGGCCAAGTGGATAGGCACCGGAGCGAAGTCGGCGCAACGTGTCGTTTACGTGTTTACCGATCCCGACTGCCCGTACTGCAATGACCTGTGGAAGGCCATGCGCAAGGCGCGGGCACCGGAGGTGCAGATCCGGTATTTGCTGGTGGCGGTGATTGATGCCGACAGCAGGGGCAAGGATGTCGCCATACTCGAGGCCGAGGATCCCGCCGCGGCGTTGGATCAAAGCGAGCGCAACTTCGAGCACGGTGGCGTTGCGCCGAAATCGCCGGCGCGGGCCGCAACCGCCGAGACAATTTCATTCAACGGTGACCTGATGAGCGCGTTGCATCTCTTCGGTACCCCTGGCCTGGTGTACCAGGACGAGCACGGGCAGGTGAAGGTGTTCGCGGGCATGCCGGATGAAAGACAATTGCAGGCGATAGTCGGCAAACGATGATAGCGGTTGCCGCGGGCGCGCGTTGCAGCACCGGCTCAGCCGGCGAGCTTCCGCCAATTCTCCAGCATGTGCGCGGCGCTTCTTGCGGCTAGCGCGTGGACGGTGAATGTGGGGTTGACGCCGGCGCTGGTTGGGAACAAACCCGGTCCTGCGATAACGAGGTTGGGTATGTCGTGTACCTGGCCGTAACTGTTGGTAACGGAGCTCCCGGGTCCCGAGCCCATGATCGTGCCGCCCATGATATGCATGCTGCCGGCCGGTCCTGTCCAGACTTCATCGGCACCCGCGGCCTGCATGATCTCCTTACCTTCGGCCAATGCGGCTTTCCAGAGCGCGACAGACTCCTCATGAGATGTGTGAGTGACGCGCGCGATCGGAACGCCGTGCACATCTCGCTGCTCAGTCAGCGTGACTCGATTATCAGCGACGGGTAAGTCCTCGCACACAGCGGTCATTCCCGCGAACCCGCGCGAGGCGCGCTTCATGAAATCCTGCAACGCGGTGCCGAACAGATCCGGTCGGGTGGTGGAAATGCCCAACAGGTCGTTCGGCTTCACCGCCTGAGCGATCATCCATTGATAACTTCCGAACGCGCCGCTCGTGGCGTGGGTCGTCTTGGGGTAGCTGTCCTGATTCACGAGTTGCCCGCCGAAGGCGCCCATATGAGGGCGCGTGTCCTCGGCGAACAGGCCATAAACCAACCCGGCCGCATGGGTCATGATGTAGCGCCCGACGAAACCGCTCGAGTTTCCCAACCCCTGAGGATGTTTAGCGGTGGCCGATGCCAGCAGGAGGCGCGGGTTCTCCACGGCGAAAGCGGCGAGCACGACGACCCTGGCATTCAACGTCTGTCGAGTGCCGTCCGCCCGTGCAACCTCAACTCCGACAGCCCGCGTGCCGTCGTCGTTAGTCACAATCTTGGTAACCGGCGCGTCATTCACGAGCACTGCGCCCGCGGTGGCGGCGCGGGGCAAGTGAACAGTCAGTGGATTCGCCAGCGCCCCGATAGGGCAGCCGGAATCGCACCAGCCATCCCACAAGCAGGCAGGACGTCCGTTGTAGTTGGTGCTGGTGACGGCGATCGGCAGGGGAGCGACCGTCTTTGCCAACTTGGTAAAACCGCGGGCAATGGCTGTTCCCTGAGGAAAGACAGGGACCGCAGGCATGGGGTAGGGCGCGCCGGCCGGTCGCCAGATCTCCCGGGCAGCGTCACCGGAGACCCCCGCTTCCTGCTGGATCGCGTCGTAATAGCTCGCCAGGTCGGTATAGCTCAGCGGCCAGTCCAGTCCGCGATCGTGGCGCGAGCGCATGTTGAAATCTTCGGGATGCATTCGCGGCCAGACCGCATAGTGATGCAGCGCCGCGCCGCCCGTGCCGTAGGCGGAGTTGAAAGTGAAGCTGACGGGGTTCCTGCCTTCGTCCAGGACGGCAGGTCCTGTCCACTTGAGGCGGCGGGCGTACAGGGTAGAGCTGATCAAATGGCCCGGCCCGCGTGCCGGGCCTGCTTCGAGAATCAGGACGCGCTTGCCGCCTTCGGCGAGGCGAGCCGCCATGTTGCTGCCCGCGGCGCCAGAGCCAACCACGATGACGTCGACGGGGTCCTTGGGAAGGCTTGCCGTCATTCGCCCCACCGGCTGGGCGGTTCGATATGAGCCATGTAAGGGACGCCCAACTGTTCTAATCCTGCTTGGGTTCCATACACAACGTCAACGGCGTCGCTGCGCAGAACGAAGTAGAACAGTCCGACGGGCGGCCCTTGCCAACCCTCGACCTGGCCACCCGACATCCTGGCCACGAGGGCGGCGGCCTGTTCACCTGACAACTCGGCGAAGCCCTTGTCGTGAACGGCTCGGGCCAACGCGTCAGCGGCACGCAGGCCGCCACGATAAAAGTCCGTGTAGGGGGCCGGCACACCCAGGTACTTGATCATCAGCATGCTGTCGGCTGCAGGACCTGACAGTTGGTGGTCGATGTAGTGTGCGAGTCCCGCGGCAGCGGCCCCTGGAACCAAGGCGCTGCCCAAGGCATCCAGGACGGCAACAGTTCCGGTATCCAGAGTCTGGAAGGGAACATCCGCAGCACGCGCCTGGGCGGGCGTCATCTTCCGAGCGCATCCTGCCGACATGAACGTCAGCAGGATCCCGCCTGCAAGAAACTCTCGCCTGGCCAGGAGCCGTGGCTGCCGCCACGGCCGGACCCTATCAGAACTTGTACTTGACATTGATCCCGGTCCAGCGCGGCGGTTGATAAGATTCTTCGTTGCAGCCACACAGTGTTGCCAGATCGAAGCCCTGCACACCCGCATGGGCATTATTCAGGTTCTTCACATCCACGTTGACAGCCCACTTCTCGTCGGCCGAAGCCCAGCCGGCGCCGGCATTGATGAGCAGTGAGGCGGCGAACTGGTCGGCATCGAAGTTACGCAGGTTGTAGTAGAACTTGTCGACGTAGTGCCCGCTGGCCATCACGTGTAGGAATCCCCATGGAATTTCCCACTCGTAGCGGGCCATGGCGGTCGCCGTGACGGGCGGCGCATAAGTGGGTTTGACATCGCGTGGCGGCAACGGCGATCCGAAGCGCAGCGGAATGTCTTCGACGATCGCATTGAACCACGAGCCGCTCAGAATGAGGTCCAGTCCCTTGATCGGCGAGAGTTGCAGGTCCATCTCCGCACCGACGTTGTGGGAGTCCGCATTGATGACCACGCCACCCACGCCCACGAACAGGAATGCCTGGTAGTTCTTGTAGTCGTAGTAGAACGCCGAGGCGTTGAACCGGGCGTGGCCGTCCAGGAACGTGGACTTGAAGCCGGTCTCGTACGCGTACAACGTTTCCGCCTTGTATGGCAGCGATCGGTTCCCACCGGAGCCGAGGTAGGCGCCCAGCAGGGGAGCGTTGAAGCTGCCTGCCTTCACGCCCCGGTTCACGCCGCCGAAGATCAGGAAGTCGTCCATCAAGTGGTAGTCGAGCTGCAGCTTGCCGGCCCACAGCGTGTTCGATGTGCGATCCGAGGCGAAATACGGGTCTCCGGCACCGAACGGGTTGTTGAGGAACGGCCCCTGGTTCACGCTGTAGTTGCTGTCGGTGGAGAACACCCCGATGCCGGTGTGAAAGCCCTTATGCTCGTCGATCACGCGGGCACCCACGATGCCCGTCAGCTTGCGGGTGAAGTCATACTCCAACTGGCCGAACAGGCTCGTCGAGTTGGTGACGAGCTTCGCGACCGTGCCGATGTCGACCGGCGCTATGAATGTGCCGACGATGCTGTTGGCCGGCGCCTTCAGGCCGTTATCCGAATGATTGCTGATGTTCAGGTAGTAAAGACCCGTGACCCATCGCAGGTGCTCGGCTTCGCCGTTGAGGCGAAACTCCTGGGTGGTGCTGGTCGCCGCCACGCCTGCGTAGTTGGCTAACTGGTTGCCCGGGCCCGAGTCGACGTCGATGAACAGCAGCTTCTTGTAGTCCTTGAAGTCTGTGATGGACGTCAGCGTCACGCCGCCGCCCAGCTTCCTTTCCACCCGGCCATTGACGCCCCAGGTTTGGACAAAACCGTTGTTCTGAAACGCGAAGTCGCTGCTGGTCAGGGTTCCGGGGCCGTCCGGGTCGATGTATCCGAAGAAGTCGCCGCCGGGCACCGGGCGTGCGGTCAGTCCGATATTGGCCCCAGGGGACAACGAGCTGCCGTCGATGGCATTGGCACCGCCATCCCCGGCGCCCTCGATGCTCAGGCGGGTCTCATTGGGCGGCGTGTTGATGACGTTGAGCAGCTCACCCGCTGAGTTGGCCACACCGATGGTGGACTTCGCCTGATACGGGCCGGTCGGCTCCTTGGAGTGTGCGTAGTTCACCGACAACCGGGCCAGCAGGTTGTCGTTCGGCTTGAAGTCGAGCGTGCCGCGCAGCGCGTAGGTGTTGTCGCCGCCGAGATCCGCACCCGCCCCGTTGCCGGGGGCGAGCCCAGCGAGCCCGGCCGGTGCGCCGTACGGGTAGATGTTTCTGAGATAGGCGGAGCTGTGGTTGTACAGCATCGCTACACGACCGGCGAGCGTCTCGGTGAACGGCCCCGACACAGCCGACTCGATCCGCTCCGTCAGGCCACCCGTCTGGCTGTTGTATTGACCGAAGGTCACATCCGTGTAGCCGTCGAGCTTCTCGAAATTGGGCTTGCGGGACAGGTAGTGAACCAGGCCGCCGGTTGCATTGCGGCCGAACAGGGTGCCCTGTGGGCCTTTCAGCACCTCGACGCGCTCGATGTCGTAGAGCGCGAAGGTCTGCGCCTGGGCGATAGCGATGTAGCCCTCATCCAGGTAGACGGCGTTGGGTGCTTCGACGATGTCATTGAAGTCATTCTGCGTGACGCCACGGATCGTGAACTGAGTGTTCTGACCCGCGAGGTTGCCCGAGATGTGCACGCCCGGTGTGAAGGCGGCGACATCGTAGCTTTCCTGCACGCCCAGGGCCTTCAGCTGCTCCCCGGTGAAGGCGTTCATGGTGATGCCGACGTCCTGGATGTTCTGCTCGCGCTTTTGCGCGGAGACCACGACCTCTTCGAGGACGTTCTGCGCAAGAACCGGAACCGTAGTTACCGCCGCGGTCGCGATCGCGGCCGGCAGTGTGATGCGGCGAATGATCGATTGAGCCACGTTGACTCCCCGTGTGCCGGCTGTTGCGCCGGTGTTTATAGACCCCTCGATTGCCAATCATCGCGCCGGGGCGCCTCCCGGCGGCACGGCCGCCATTCTTGTTATTCTCGGATGCCGTTAATTTTACGTGTGATTTACACTACATGTTACGGCTCAACTTATAGGTGTCAAGCAATGGTGGCCCCCGGGAACACACGTCGCGGCGCGCGCGGACTCGACAAGCACTGGCATCTGGCGACCGATGAATTCGAAGTCGGACTCACGGAGCTGGAGTTTTCGATTTTCCGGGTGTCGGCGGCGTTTGAGCGCTGGCAGGCCGACTGCCTGGGGTGTTGTCACGGCCAGCCGTTCTCCGGTACGGATACGGCATTGCTGCACGTGATCCGCATGCACGATCGGCCGAAAGGCATTTCGGAGCTGGCCCGGCTGTTGAAGCGAGACGACTTGTCGAACCTGCAATACGGGGTCCGCAAGCTGCTGAAGGCGGGTCTGATTGAAAAATCGCGACACACCGGAACGAGCAAGAAGGACGTGACCTACCAGGTCAGCGCGCTGGGCCGGGATGTCACCGACAAATACGCGCGCTTCCGCAAGGAGCTGTTGATCTCGATGACGAGGGCCACCGCGGGCCCGCTCGACTTCGAATCGCTGGCTCGCGCTTTGACGATGATGTCAGCGATGTACGACCAGGCTTCCTGCGTCGCGGCTACGCATCGATTGCCACTATAGGCTCGATGACCCGGGCGCTCGAGAGCAGCTCGGCGTCCCGGTTCGCCAGGCCGAACAGGGATATCCCGACGGGCGCCGTTCCGGGTTCATGACAGGGCAGGGTGATGGCGCAGCCGTCGATGAAGTTGACGATGCTTGGATTGCGCAGCGCCAGTCCATTGGCTTTCACATAGGCATCATCTGAAGTCAGCTCCGCGAGGATCGGCGCGACGATCGGCAGGGTTGGCATCAGCACCGCGTCGAATTTTCGGATCCGCCGGGCAATGCGGGTTGTGAGATCCATGCGCATGTTGAGCAGGTCTATGTAATCCGCGGCATCCTGCTCGCGGCCGCGCATGATCCGGATCAGGACCCGCGGGTCATACCGCGCGGCATCATTTGCAATGCGAGAGCGGTGAACCGCGTAGGACTCCGCGGCGGAAATACCGCCCTTGCGATTGATGACAGGCAGCTCCGCGAGCTCGGGCAGCTCGATGTCGGTCAGCTTCACGCCGGCCTCGGCCAACGCCCCAAGAGCACGTTCAAAGTGATCAGCGACGGTCTTTTCGAGACCCTCGGTGACATAGTTCGTCAGCACGCCAAGGTTCAGATCGGTCGCGGCGAGGTGCGGTATCGGCTCGAATCCCTGACCTGACAGGACCGCGTCGAATGTGGCACAGCAGTCCACGGAATGAGCCAAAGGTCCGATCGAGTCCAGTGAGGAGGACAGTGGGAAGGCACCGGCCAAGGGGACCCGGCTCGCTGTTGGTTTGAAGCCGACGATGCCGCACATCGCGGCCGGGATCCGGCACGAGCCGCCCGTGTCGGTTCCCAGCGCGCCGTAGGCCATGCCGTCGGAAATGGATACCGCGGCACCCGATGACGAGCCGCCTGGGATCCGGCCGGTGGCCCGATCCCAGGGATTCAGCGGCGTGCCGTAATTCGGATTCAGGCCGAGTCCGGAGAACGCAAACTCGGTCATGTTGGTGCGCCCGATCACGACAAATCCGGCGGCCCGCAGACGCGCGACAGCCGGGGCATCCTGCTCGGCGACCGGCGCACCCTTCAGGAGGGACGAGCCGGCCAGCGTTGTGTCGCCGGCGACATCGAACAGATCCTTGACGGACACCGGAATGCCGGCAAAGGGACCGAGGCGCGCACCCTGTTGGCGCATACGGTCGTAGAAGTCCGCCGTGGCGAGTGCCTGTTCCCCGTACACCTTCAGAAAAACACGCGCGCCTTCGCCCGCGTTGGATGAGATCCGGCTCAGGCAGTCCGTGACGAGCTGTCGACTGCTGATCTGCTGCCTCGCGAGCTGGTCCGCGAGGTGCGCAAGGGTGGGTGTGGTCACGATCGCTCCGTCAAAGTGGCTTCGAGCCTCGCGATTGTAAGCGTGTTGTACCCGGAAAGCTGAAACGGAGGATGGGCCCACGGCATCCGGAGTGGTCGCCCTGAATTGCTTATTGAACGTTCGATAAATAGTAGCGCCGTCCCGCGCAATGACTCTATACTCCCGCTCGCGCGAGCCAGTGGGGTCCGTTAGATGGCGCGTCAATCGCGATTCGATATTCTGTTCGAGCCGGTGCGTATTGGGCCGGTGACCGCTCCCAATCGTTTCTATGCCGTGCCGCATGCCAGCGGCATGACCAACACCATGCCGCGCATGCGCGCGGGCTTCCGCGAAATGAAGGCGGAGGGCGGTTGGGGCGTGGTCTGCACGGGATATGTCTCGGTGCATCCGACCTCCGATGACTCGCCGCTCCCGTATGCAACTCTCTGGGACGATAACGACATCCGCTCCCACGCGATGATGACCGACGCCGTGCACAAGCATGGCTCGCTGGCCGGCATCGAGTTGTGGCACGGTGGCGGCTCGGTATCGAATAAGACCAGCCGCTTCCCGCCCTTGTCGCCATCCGGCATTTCCTGGATGGCGACTCACGTCGGGTTCATGGGCAATCAACGCTCCAAGGTGATGGATGCGGCCGACATCCGCAACCTGCTGCGTTGGCAGGGCGAGGCCGCGCGCAAAGCGAAGCGCGCCGGTTTTGACATCATCTATGTGTACGCCGGCATGGGGTACCTTCCCTACGAGTTCCTCCTGCCTGAGTGGAATCAGCGGACCGATGAGTACGGCGGATCGATCGCCAACCGGGTCCGCATCGTCCGAGAGTTGCTGGAAGTAACGAAGGACGCGGTGGGCGACACATGTGGCGTGGCCCTGCGCATCAGCCTGGAGGAGCTTCGCGGCCGGCGCAGCGACCGCGCCGCTTCCGAAGCCCACGAAGTCGTCGAGCTGTTGGCGGACATTCCCGATCTGTGGGACGTGAAGATGGACTCGAGCCCGACCGACTGCTCGCCGTCGCGTTTCACGGGCGAGGGCAGTCATGAGCCCGTCATCGATTTCGTCAAGCAGATCACGAAGAAGCCGGTGGTCGGCGTCGGCCGTTTTACCTCTCCCGACACGATGGTGTCGCAGATCAAGCGCGGGGTGCTCGATCTCATCGGCGGCGCGCGCCCGTCCATCGCCGATCCGTTCCTGCCGAAGAAAATCGACGAGGGTCGCGAACAGGACATCCGCGAATGCATCGGCTGCAATATCTGTATCTCGAGCTGGCACGACAGTGTGCCGGTGCGGTGCACTCAGAACCCCACGGCCGGGGAGGAGTGGCGGCGCGGCTGGCATCCCGAGCGCTTTGCCACGGCCGGCAGCAAGGCCTCAGTGCTGATTGTCGGTGGCGGTCCCGCGGGTCTCGAGTCCGCGCTGACATTTGCCCGGCGTGGATACTCCGTTTCGCTCGCCGAGGCCGCGGATGATTTCGGCGGACGGCTGCGCTTCGAAACCACGCTGCCGGGGCTCGCGACCTGGGGTCGGGTGCGCGACTGGCGCATGGGTCAGTTGCAGCGCCTGCCGAATGTAACTCTGTACGCAGGCAATGAGCTCTCGGTCAACGACATCCTGGAGCTCGAGCATCGACACGTGGTGATCGCCACCGGAGCGCGCTGGACCCGGATGTTGTATTCGCCGCTGGAGCTGCCCGTCACCGAGCTGGATCAGGCGCACGTCTTCACCCCGGATGATGTCGCCGCCGGGGCGATCATCGGCGGCCCGGTCGTCGTCTTTGATTTCGACAACTACTACATGGGCAGCGCGCTCGCCGAGCATCTGAGCCGGTCGGCCGATAGTGTGACGTATGTAACCGCGGCCGGGCATGCGTCGGCCTGGGGCATCATGACGAACGAGCAGCCCCAGGTGCACCGCGCGCTGGCACGGTGCGGTGTCAATGTCATCACACTGTCGCGGGTTGTGAAGCTCGAATCGGGCGAGCTCGTCATCGCGAATCTGTTCACCGGCGAAGAGCGGCGCGTGCCGTGCCGTTCGCTCGTGATCGTGGGTGCGCGCTTGCCGCGCGATGAGCTGTACCAAGCGTTGATGGAGCGGCGGCAGGAGTTGCTGCCCGCGGGCATTGTCTCCGTGGACCGCATCGGCGATGCGCTGGCGCCGGGCGCGATCGCCCATGCTGTGTATAGTGGGCACCGGTACGCGCGCGAGCTCGACGGCCCGCCGGGTACCGAGTTGTATCGGCGGGATGCTCCCATTGTGGAGAATCTTCCTTTTCTATATGACGATGGCAGCGACGACCGGGTGGTTGTATGAATGTCCAAGTGACTGCCCCCATTGGCGGACTGGAACAGACGTTACCCTCGAGTTGGTATTGGTCTGCGGAGATCTACGCCCGGGAGAAGGAGCGTATATTCTGCCGCGAGTGGCTGTGCGTGGCGCGCGAAGAACAACTGCCCGCGCCCGGCGATTTCCTGATCCTGGATGTGGTCGGCGAAAGCATCATTCTGGTGCGCAACCGGCAAGGGGTGCTGCGGGCTTTCTATAATGTCTGCCGCCACCGCGGTGCTCGGCTGTGCCGGAGCGGCGAGGCCGCGGGGCCGGGCCTGGCGGTTCAGGGAGGCGTGGTCGCGGGAAGGTCGATCCTATGCCCGTATCATCAATGGGCCTACGACCTCGATGGCCGACTGGTGGCGGCGCCCCACATGACGGATGTGCCCGGTTTTGACAAGGCCGCCATCAGCCTGTATCCGGTCGGAGTCGAGTGTTGGGGTGGCTTTGTCTTTCTCAATCTGACCCCGGGGGAAGCCGGCTCCTTCGCCGCGCAACTGGGTGAGATTCCGCAGCGCATCTGCCGGTATCCCCTCGCGCAGCTGCGGATCGGCCATACGATCAGCTACAGCGTCGCCGCGAACTGGAAGGCGATTTGCGAGAATTACAACGAGTGTTATCACTGCGGTGGCGTGCATCCGGAGCTGTGTTCCGTGGTCCCGGCGTTCCGTGAGGCGGGCGGCGCGGGTCTCGACTGGCTGCGCGGCATACCGCACCGGCAGGGCGCGAATACATTTACTCACAGTGGCACGACGAGCCGGCGCGCATTTCCGGGTCTCAACGAAGATGAGCAGGAGCGGCACAAGGGCGAAGTGCTGTATCCAAACCTGTTCGTGAGCCTCGCACGCGACCACGCCGCCGCATTTATTCTGCAGCCGCGCGGTCCTGAGCAGACCGACATCGTGTGCCACTTCCTGTTCGAGCCTCAGGAGATTGCGAAGCCCGGCTTCGATCCCAGCGATGCGGTCGAGCTCTGGGATATCACCAACCGGCAGGATTGGGTCATCTGTGAGTCGGTGCAGCGCGGCATGCACAGCCGCGTGCATCAGCATGGTTACTACGCGCCGATGGAAGATTACAGTCTCGATATTCGCCGTTACGTGCGGGAGCGGCTCGGGCCGGATTTGTGCACTCGCTGATCCATCGGGTCCGCTGGCGGATTTACGCCTTCCTGTTTCTCTTTGGCTTCATCGCCTATTTCCAACAGAAGGGTCTGACGGTCGCGGCTGAGCGGATGATGCCCGAGCTCAGCTTCACCCAGGAGCAGATCGGCTGGCTGGAATGGGCGCTGGTGCTCGGCTATGCCGCGTTTCAGTTTCCCGGCGGTGTGATCGGGCAACGGCTGGGTGCGCGATTCATGTTCACGCTGATCGGACTCGTTGCCTTTCTGGGTACCGTGCTGACGCCGCTTGCGCCGATCCTTCTGGGCGGCACAGCGTTGTTCGTAGTCCTGTTTGCCCTGCAACTCATCGTGGGGCTCGCGCAGGGCTCGATCTTCCCGGTGTCCGCCGGAGTGATGGAGACCTGGTTCCGCCCAGAGCGCTGGGCTCTGATCCAGGGATTGCAATCCATGGCGTTGCAGCTCGCCGCGGCGGCGACTCCCCCCGTGGTCGCCTATTTGATGTCGCGAGCAGGATGGCAGCACGCGCTGTTCTGGCCCGGCCTGCCCGCGGTGCTCGTCGTCCTCCTCTGGGCCTGGTATGCGCGCAACTCGCCTCGCGAGCATCCGGGCGTGACGCCCGAAGAGATTGCCGAGCTCGGTAAGGAGGCCGCGCCCCCGCCGCCTGCCGAAGTGGATTGGCGCCGGCTGCGCCATCTGCTGGCGAACCGGTCGGTCGGGTTCGCGACGCTGTCGTACATCTGCATGAACTATGTTTTCTACCTGCTTTCCAACTGGTGTTTTCTCTACCTGGTCCAGGAGCGCCACTTCAACGCTCTGGAGGGCAGCTGGCTCGCGACCGTACCGCCCCTCGCGGCCGCGCTCGGCGCCGGCATCGGTGGCTCCCTGGTTGGTTTCACCTGCGCGAGATTCGGCAACAAATGGGGATTTAGAATCGTTCCGATGATCGCGCTGCCCATCACCGGACTGCTGTTGCTGCTGACAGTCAATCTGAGCAGTCCCTACGCCGCGGTCGGCACTCTGGCACTCGCTTATGGGGTGGTGGAGCTTTGCGAGGGTCCGTACTGGGCCGGCACCATGTTCGTGGCTCGTGCCGACTCGATGTCGGCCACGGGTGTCCTCAATACCGGTGGCAATCTCGGTGGGCTCATCGGAATTCCGATTGTCGCGCACCTCTCGGGCAGCGGTCATTGGACGCTGGCGTTCGTCATTGGTGCAATTTTTGCGGTGGTCGGCGCTGTTGCGTGGCTCGGAATCGATTGCGACCGGCCATTCGAACCGCCGGCCCCAATCGGCCCTTGACGCGGTAAACGGGGCTGTTATACAACCGTTCAATAATTTATATGACCGTTTAATTCTAGGGGTACTGTGTGGTGGGGAAACCAAAACCTGTGATTGCCGCGGCCATCGCGGCGGCCTTGGCCAGTGCGCGCGCGGCCCATGGCGCGGACGCTACCGACCAGCCGGTCCTGCAGGAAGTCACGGTAACGGCGAACCGGCGCGAGGAGAACGTCCTCACGGTTCCTTACAACATCAGCGCGGTTTCCTCGGAACAGATCGAGGAGGCCAACCTCAAGGACCTGCAGAGCCTGACCCGCATGGTGCCGGGGCTGGTCTCGGCGGACCTGGGGCCGCGCGCCAACAGCACGAACAGCAATCTCATCATCCGCGGCCTGAATGCCTCGGATCAGGGCTCGAATTTCTTCGGCCAGAACCTGGCCGTGCCGTTGGTCTCGACCTACCTCGACGATGTCCCCCTGTTTGTCAATTTCAACCTCACGGACATCGAGCGCGTGGAAGTCCTGCGGGGCCCCCAGGGCACGCTGTACGGATCGGGCGCGGTCGGGGGAACGGTCAAGCTGATCCGTCACAAGCCCGAGCTGGGGGTGTTTTCGGCGGAAGTCTCGGGGGATACCTCGGGAACGGCCCATTCGGAAGGGCCTTCGTACTCCTTTGACGGGATCATCAACATCCCGCTCGGCGACACTCTCGCGGTGCGCGCCGACGCCGGCTACTCGAAGCTGACGGGTTTCATCAACGGACTGCATGCCGCGCGGTTCCAGCAGAATGGGCAGCCGCTGCTGGCCGATCCCGCCAATCCGTTGACGAGCGACTACCTGTATCAACAGATCAATGGGGTCGACAGCTCCAACAGCAAGTACGCCCGAGTGTCCCTGCTGTGGAAGCCGAATGATCTTTTCAACGCCCTGGTCGACTATACGCACCAGAAGGATCACTCCGGCGGATTCTCCTGGCAGGACGTCAATTACGACTACTCGACGGGCGATCCGCTGCCGCGCGCGCCGTACACGACGAGTCAGCGAATCCCGCAACAGTCGCTGGATCGCACACTGGATATCGGCGCGCTCACCCTGACCCTCGATGCGGGTTTCGCCACGGTGACCTCCTCGACATCGTACTACGACAACCGCTATGACGATGTGGTCGACATTTCTTCAGGTCAGCAGTACTACTCGAACCGCGGCCCGTACTACTACGGGGGCTATCCGCGATACGCTGCGTTCAACTTCGATCACTCCAAGGACGAGTCCCTGGTCGAGGAGTTGCGCCTCGTGTCGAAGTCGGGCGGGCCGTGGGATTACATTGTCGGTGCCTTTCTGCGGGAGCAGAAAACCGCGCTCACCGATCCGGAGACCTGGCCGGGATTCGCCGCATGGAGTCATCTGCCCGGCTCGGCCGATGCGTACAATGATTACGCGGGGACGGCCTTCAATACCTTTGCCGACGTGATCGCAGCCCGCAATGGCACCGATCCGGCTTCGTTCCAGCAAACCGATTTCTTCTACAACAATATCCGCCATACCCGCTTCCATGATCGGGCGCTCTATGGCGAGCTGACCCGGCATCTCACCGACAAGTGGCAGGTGACGGGGGGTGTGCGCCAGTTCTGGCAGTCCTACGACCAGTCGGAAACGCAGATCTACCCGTTTGCGGGCGCGGCGGTCTCGGACACGGGCCAGGATCCGTTGGGAACGACGACGAGCGAGCAGTCCAAGTCGTATCGCAATCACCTCTGGAAGTTGAATACTTCGTATGAAATCTCGCCGGCGGCGCGCGCCTATTTCACGTTCTCGGAAGGGTTCCGCCACGGTGGCGCCAACTCGTTCAAAATCTGTCCGACCGCGGGCGCGGTAGGCGGTGGTTGCGAGCCTTCGCCCCAGACCGCGGCGTTGATTCCATTCTCCCCCGACAGTGCCAAGAACTATGAAGTGGGCCTGAAAGGGGTGATCCTCGGCCGCTTTCGCTACAGCGCATCGGTATACCGCGTGGATTGGCATGATATCCAGCTGGATGCCTACACGCCGGTTACCGGTATTCAGATTGTAGTGAATGGTGCCAACGCGCGCAGTCAGGGCATCGAGTTGGAGGTGCAGGCGGCCGTCACGCAGAATCTGACTGCTTCGCTCGGTGGCAGTTACACGGACGCCAAGCTGACCGAGGACTTTGTCCGCGCCAACTTCGTTGGACAAAAGGGCGATCCCCTCCCGTTGGTCCCCAAGACACAGGTGACCGCGGCACTCGACTATGTCGTACCGCTCGAACAGGAGCGGGAAGTATCCTTCCACGTGGACGCTGCGTACCGCAGTGATGTCAATACATCGGTCAACAATCTGCAGGCTTCGACCAACAGCGCCACCGGCGAGACGGTCATCGGTGCGAACACCTACTCGACGAACTTCCGGCACCTGGGTGGGTTCACCACCCTGAATGCGGGTGTGGGTTTGCAGGCCAGCAAGCAGGTGAACGTGCGCTTGTATTGCAACAACCTGACCAATCAGTTTGGGATTACCACCTGGTCGGTGGCACGGCAGCCGGAGCAGTCCACGGAATACGTCACTCGACCGCGGACTGCCGGTGTCAACGTGACGTACACCTTCCGATAGTTCTATTGGCGCGGCGCTGCCCGCGCGGAGCCCGGGTTCTTTCCGCGGGGCCGCCCAAGCCACTCAAAAGCGTGGTTTTGGGTGGCTCCGCTCGGAGATGACCTCACGTGCAGGTTCCGCTGGTTGGGTGGGCTGCGTTTGCGGAAACTGAAGTGATGACAAACCTTAGCTTGCCGTGGCGGTGGGTCAGCCTGGGCCTGCTGTTCGCCACCCAGGTGGCCATGGCAGCGTCGGGCGCGGACACATTGAAAGTGGGTGCGGTGGAGTTGCATCGCTGCGATACGGCTGCTCCCTGGTGTGGGTATCTGGCGCGGCCGCTGGGCGCGGGTACGATCTCCGTCTATTTTGAGTTCTATCCTCACACCGGGACGGGCAAGGCGAGCGGCACGCTCGTCGCAACCGAGGGTGGGCCGGGCTATCCGGCGACCGATTCGCGTGAGGAGTACCTGGAGCTCTTTCGACCCTTACGCGACACGCGCGATGTTGTCTTGATGGACAACCGCGGTACCGGCCGCTCCGGTGCGGTTGATTGCCGGCCGTTGCAGACGGATCCGGCGCTCACCGAGGCAAACATCGGGCGCTGTGGTCGTTCATTGGGCGCGAACGCGGGGCAGTACAGTTCGGTGCTCGCCGCGGATGACCTCGCGGCTATCCTGGATGCTCTGGGAGCAGGGCCGGTCGATCTCTACGGTGACTCGTACGGCACGTTCTTCGAGCAGGTGTTTGCGGTTCGGCACCCCGAAAAGCTGCGCTCGATCGTGCTCGACGGCGCATATCCCCTCGATGGTCCGGACTACGCCTGGTATCCCAACTACGCGCCGGCCATGCGCGCCAAATTTGACTTGGCCTGTGAGCGGTCGAGCGGCTGTAGTCTCCTGCGCGGCAGTTCCCTGGAGCACATCAAACCAGCGCTGGAGGCGCTGAGGCGCACGCCTTTCGCAGCCGAGGCGCGGGACAGCGACGGGAGGCTGCGGAGCTTCACTGCGAACGCGACTCAGTTGGCGATGGTGATGTTCGGGAGTGCTCCAGCGTACGCAAGCGTCAGAGAAACGGACGCGGCGGCGCGCGCCTTTGTCGCAGGCGACACCGCGCCACTGCTGCGACTCATGGCTGAAACGCAGGCCAGCGTCGATTCGCGCGACGAGTCGCGATCGCCCATGCGATTCAGCTCAGGACTGGCTGCGGCGGTGATGTGTCAGGATGCCCCGCAGATATTCGATATGACCCTGGATCCAGCTCGGCGGCTGGAGGGTCGGCGCGCTGCAATCTCGAGGCGCAAGCAGGTAGCTCCCGATACCTACGGGCCGTTCACGATCGACGAGTTTCGTGATATGCCCCTCGACTATGCCTTTCTGGATCAATGCGGCGCTTGGCCCGCGATTGAAGTCGCCTCCATGGTGCAGCTTCGCAACGCCGCGTATCCAGCCGTCCCCGCCCTGGTGATCTCAGGTGACCTGGACAACATGACTTCGGTGGCGGACGGGACTCTGGTTGCGAAGCGCTTCCCGCACGGTCACCAGCTCATCGTGCCCAACGGGTTTCACGTCAATGCCTTGGGGCACTCACGCAGTGGCTGTCCAGGGGATGTCGCTCGTCACTTCATCGAAACGCTGGAGCTGGGGGACACGCAGTGCGCGGCGCCCGAGGTGCGGGTTCTGCCGATGTTTGCCCTTCACGTGTCCGACCTGGAACCCGCCCATGCATTGAAGAAAAATGAGGCGAGTCGCGGACAGCTTCAAATGGTCACAGGCGCCTTACTCACGGTGGGCGATGCTTTGGCTCGCATGGCCTCAAATACGACCGGAAAGTCGGTTGGATTGCGTGGCGGAACATTCGACATAGCAAGCTCCGCCGACGGGCAGCGGCTGACGTTGCATGATGTCCGATGGACTCCTGATTTGAGGGTGTCCGGGACGGTTGTATACCCCGGCCGAACGGGCGATGGCTTTGCGGACCTCGCCGTTGCCGGCCCGGAGGATACGACCGGCACGTTGCAGGCGCGGTGGACTGAGGGCGTAGCGAAGGCAAGGGCGCAGGTGCAGGGCACCTTCGGGAAGGTGGTCGTCGCCGCCGAGACAAGCGCACCTTGAGGTGGACCTGTTCCCAGATTGCGGGCCGGGGTGGCCGTGCATGCTTCGGGGCTTTCGCTGGCGGCGCGGCCACCGGACCCACCATTGGCAACCATTGCTCTGTACGCCCCAGTCGGCGGACGTTACGCTGGTGAGATGACCGTTGCGTCCCAATCATCGAACGCGGCCAGTGTGCGCCATCAAGAAGTGACGCGCTTGCTGCAGAAGGGTGATTTGAACGCTGCAGCGATCCTTTGCGATCGGCTTACAGTGGACTTCCCGGAGTACCTGCCAGCCTGGCACAGCGCCAGCTTCATCGCATTGTGCCGTGGCCAGCTGGCTACCGCGTCCCAGATGATCCAGCAAGCGCTCGCGGGGTCGCCCTACGACCCTCGGTACCTGTTGCAACGAGCCCGCGTCCTGGCCGCTGAGCGGCGTCTCCCGGAAAGTTGTGAGACCGCGGCCGCCGCCGAGGCGGCGGCCGCGAGCGAGCCGCAGCTACTCGATGCCATCGGGTCTTTTTACAGCTCCATAGGTGAATACCCGCGGGCCCTGCAGGCCTACTCGAATGCGTTGGCGCGCGATCCCACCCAGGCGATCTACTGGTTCAATCGGGCCACGGTGCAACGATTTCTCGGCAAGCTGGAGCAGGCCGAACAGGATTACGACCGCGCGATTGCGCTGCGGCCGAATGACTTCGAGGCCTATGCCAATCGTTCCCAGTTGCGCAAGCAGACGCCGGATCGAAATCACATAGACGTGCTGGAACGGCAGCTCGCCACGAACATCACGAGCTGGCGCGGCGAGGTGCAACTTCGACACGCGCTTGCAAAAGAGTACGAAGACCTAGGGCGATATTCCGACTCCTGGCACCACCTCGAGAAGGGTGCGCGATTGCGGCGCGAGCATCTCCAATACGATGTTCGCTATGACACCGATACGGTCGACTGGATCATCGAGTCGTTCCCGTCGGCGCCCGTCGAGCCCGTCAAGGGCTGTCTGAGCAGTGAACCTATCTTTGTCGTGGGATTGCCCCGCAGCGGCACAACCCTCGTTGAGCGCATACTCGGGAGTCACTCGCGCGTGTTGGCCGCGGGCGAGCTGAATCACTTTGCCGCGGCCCTGGTCAGCGCGGCCGTGGCACGCAACGGCGGCAAGCCGTTGCCGCGCCCGCAGCTCATCGCCGCCACGCGGGATCTCGACTTCGCGGCCCTGGGCGCCGATTACCTGGATAGAACCCGCCCGGCCACATTTGCTCGGCCGCACTTCACCGACAAATTGCCCCTGAACTATCTGTATTGCGGCCTGATCCGCCGAGCGCTGCCCAATGCGCGGATAGTGCACGTCACTCGCGACCCCATGGCGTCCTGCTACGCCATGTTCAAGACTTTGTTCAAGGACGGCTACCCGTTCTCTTACGACCTGGATGACGTCGCTCGTTACTACATCGGCTACCGTCGACTCATGGACCATTGGCACAAGACACTCCCGGGCGTCATCTACGACATCAGTTATGAGAGTCTCGTCCGCGATCAGCAAGGCGCGAGCCGCCGACTGATCGCGGCGTGCGGGCTCGAATGGGAGGACGGCTGCCTCGAGTTTCACCGCAATCCGACAGTGACCACCACCGCGAGCGCAGCCCAGGTGCGCCGCCCGATCTACGACTCTTCGCTGCAACAATGGCGCCACTATGAAAGCCAGCTCGCCGGGTTGCTGCGGCAACTGCGGGCGGCCGGCATCCCGGCGGCGCAGTTGAGCCCGGAACAGGACAATCTCTGATGACATCCAACACTGTATTCGACGAGGAAAGCTGTTACCGATCGCGCCAGGACTTCCCGTCCCTGACGCGCAAGATCGACGGTCATCCGATCGCTTATCTCGATGGCCCCGGCGGCACCCAGGTGCCCAAGCCGGTTCTGGATGCAATCATCGATTGCTATCACAACCGCAACGTCAACACCCATGGAAATTTCGTGCCGTCCGCGGAATTGGACGAGCGTGTGCTCGAGGCCCGCTGCGCCGTGGCGGATCTGCTGGGAGCGGCCGGGCCCGAGCAGATCTCCATCGGTCAGAACATGACCACGTTGGCATTTTCGCTGTCGCGGGCCATCGGTCGCACGCTCAAAGCCGGCGATGAAGTGCTGATCACCCAGCTCGATCACGAGGCCAATCGCGGGCCGTGGCAGTTGTTGCAGGAACGGGGAGCGGTGCTGCGGGAAGTGCCGCTGCTGCCGACCGGCGAGCTGGACTATGCGGCCATGAAGGACCTGATCACCGAACGGACGCGGCTGTTGGCGCTGGGGTGCTCCTCGAATGCCATCGGTACGGTCAACGACCTGAAGCGGGCGCGGGAGCTGACGCGGGCGGTGGGGGCGATGTTGATTCTGGATGCGGTGCATTTCGCGCCGCATTTTCCGGTGGATGTGCAGCAGCTCGATCCGGATTTCCTGCTGTGTTCGGCCTACAAGTTTTATGGTCCCCACGTGGGGATCCTGTATTCGCGCGCGGGGGCGCTGCAGGCGCTGACCACCGACAAGTTGATCGTTCAGGATGATGAGGCGCCCTATCGAATCGAGACGGGGACGTTGAATCATCCGGCCATCGAGGGCGTTGGAGCTGCGGTGGAGTACCTGGCCCGGTTTGGCCGCGGCTCGACACGCAAGGAGACCGTGCACGACGCCGTGGCGGCGATCGCGGTGTATGAGCATGAGCTGGGACAGCATCTGTGGTCGGCGCTGGAGGGGCTGCGGGGTGTGAAGTTGTGGGGCGTGGATTTTTCGCGGCCGCTGCGCGCGCCCACCGTCTCCTTCACGATCGATGACATTGAGGCGTCCCACATCGCGAAATCGTTGAGCAAGGTGGGAATTTGCGTCTGGGATGGCAATTTCTACGCGCCCCGCCCGGTGGAGATCCTGAATATCCCGGGCAAGGCGTTGGTTCGCGTTGGATTCTCGATGTACAACACCAAGGATGAGGCCGAAAGGCTGGTTCAGTGCGTGGCCGCACTGGCGCGCCAGAAGTGACCGTCCGCGCCGCCAGAGGGCTGCTGCGGTCGCTGGCCAGCGGCTGTGTGGCGCTGTTCGCGACCGGCGCGTTGGCTGCGCCGGGCGGCGCGCCGGTGTTGTTCACTATCGCGCCGGATACGCCGGAGGCGGGTTCCAGCGAGGAGATTGCCCGCGCGACCACGGAACCGCGGTTCTCGTCACCTTGGGTATCGTATGTGCCCGCGTCGTCTACGGTGCCATCGCCCAGCAAATTTCTACATCGCATCGCGGGGGCACCCGGAGAGCTGGTTGATTCCTCAACCGCGTATGCGTACGCGCGCGCGTTGGCGGCGGCTTCTCCCCGTGTGCGGGTGTTTAACATCGGCCGCTCGGAGGAGGGCCGCGATATTGTATTACTGGCGATTGCGGATGAGGCCGGCATCCAGCAGCTCGAGCAGCTCAAGGCCGACACCGCCGCCCTGGCGGACCCCCGCAAAACCGACGCAGCCGCGGCGGCGAAGCTCATCGAGCGCGCGCGGCCCATTTACTATTTCAACGCCGCGTTGCATTCCGATGAAACCGGCTCGACCGAGGCGGTCCTGGAGCTGGCCTACCGGCTGGCCGTTTCGAAGCAGCCCCTGATCGAGCGCATCCGCAAGAACCTCGTCGTGCTCATCAACCCGGTCTGCAACCCCGACGGCCGCGACAAGCAGGTCGAGTGGTTCTACCGCTTTCTCAAAGGCAAGACGGAGCTCGAAAAGCTCCCCAGGCAGGCGCCCCCGTACTGGTCGAAATACGCCTACGTCGACATCAACCGGGATGCACATCAGCTCACGCACGAGACGACCAAAGCCGTCCAGCGCATGCTGTTTGATTGGCATCCCCAGGTCGTTCACGACCTGCATGAAAGCGTCGCGCTGCTCATCACCTGGAACGGCACCGGACCCATCAACGAGCACATCGACCCACTGTCCTACAACGAGCGCATGGAGCTGAGCTTTCACGAAGTGCAGACGATGACCGGCTTCGGCATGCCGGGCGTGTGGACCTGGAACTTCGGCGATGATTTCGCGCACCTCTTCATGGATTCCATCGGCCTCAATCACAACGCCATCGGGCGCGGCTACGAGACTTTTGGCAACGGTACAGCGGAGACTCTCACGCAGACTTCCCCACCGGATGAGGTGAGCCAGGAGTGGTACCGGCCATCGCCGCCACCCAACACGCCGTTCAAATGGTCGGCGCGCGACAATCTCAACTACACACAGACCGCTGCCCTGGCGGTGCTGGATGCGGCAGCCCAGCAGTCAAAGGCGCTGCTCAGCAACTTCTACCAAAAAGGCCTGCACTCCTGGCAGAGGGGGGTCAGTGAACCGCCATTTGCGTACGTGATTCCAGCCGGGCAGGGTGATCCCACCCGCGTGGCTCAACTCGTGGCCCGCTTGTTGGCGCAAGGAATCGAAGTGCACCGCGCCGGCACGGAGCTGAAGTTGCAGGAAGGCACTTTCCCGGCCGGGACCTACGTTGTGCGGCTGGACCAGCCGTATCGCAACTACGCGGTGGATCTGCTCAGCACCCAGCATTATCCCAGGGACGGCGGCGAGCCCTATGACGATGTCTCCTGGTCATTCCCCGCTCACTATCACCTGAACGTCATTCCGATTGCCGATGTTGCTGTACGCAACGTTTCGCTCACGCAGTTGACCGAGGCCCCTCATGTAACAGGCACCGTATCCGCGGGTGACGCGCAAGCATACCTTCTGAAGGATACGGGCCAGGAAGGCCTGCTGGAGGCTCGCTTCAGGCTGGCGAAATTCAAGGTGGACATCGCTGAGCGATCCTTCAACGTGGGGGGTGTCGAGTATCCGGCCGGGTCGTGGATCCTCAGATCGCAGGCTGGTCTGGCGCAGGCGGTTGAAGGCACGGCGAGGCAACTCGGGCTGGACTTCGTTGCCACGACCCAGGAACCCAATGTCAGCCATCACTCCGCTCCCGTGCCTCGCCTGGGTGTTTGGATCCCGTGGGCGGACACGGATACCGCCGGATGGACGCGATACTCGCTGGATCAACGTCACATTCCGTATTCGTACGTGCGCGACGAGGATATCCGGGCTGGGAAATTGCGCCGCAAGTACGACGTGCTTCTATATCCTCATGTGGATTTGGAGCTCGCGGAGCAGATAGAAGGGATCCCCAAAGCATGGGGTCCCATGCCATTCAAAAAGACCAAACTCACCCCGAGCCATGGAACGCCCGCTGAGTCAGACGACATCACAGGTGGGATTGGGTACGCGGGTCTGGGTGAGATTCAACACTTCGTCGACAACGGCGGCTTGCTCATCACGCTGGGAAGCGGCTCGATGCTCCCACTCGAGGGCGGCATCGTTCGCGGCGTAAGACGTGAGTCGGGAGGCGTGCCACGCAGCTCGCAGGGTGGTGGCCCGGCGTCAGCTGCCGCCTCGCAGGATGCAGAGACGAGGACGCCAGGCAGCCATCTGCGCGTGACGTTCGATAGGGTGGATCACCCGATTGCCTATGGCTACCCGGCGCATACCTACGTTTTCCGGCAGAACTTCCCGCTTTACTCTCTTCCGCGTCATTGGCTGCGCATGGCGTACTGCACGACATGCCTCGATGGGCCGCTCGACCCGAGTGGTGTGGTCCTCGAATGGGGAGACCGCGACGGCGCTCCATTCGTAGTGAGCGGACAAGCTTGGGGTGAGCAGAATCTCGTCGGGCGCGCGGCAATATTGGACATGCACGTGGGAGCGGGGCACGTGGTGACGTTCAATTTCAATCCGCTGCACCGAGATTTGAATCGCGGCGATCAGCGCATGCTGTGGAACGCGATCATCAACTGGCAGTACGAGCTAACGCTGCACTGAGAGGCTATGCTTCAGGGATGAGCGAACCAAATGCGGATGCCGAGTACAAGCAGCGGATGGAGCGCCGCAAGGCGATCCAGGACAAACGCCTCGAGCAGACCGTTGGCGAGCAGGGCTTGGTCATCGTGCACACAGGGGCGGGTAAGGGTAAGACCACTGCTGCGTTAGGAATGGTCCTTCGAAGTCTCGGGCACGGCCATCGCGTCGCGATCGTGCAGTTCATCAAGGGGGCGTGGGAACCGGCCGAGAAGCGAGCTTTTGAGCCGTGGGGCGAGCAGATCGTGTTCCACGCAACAGGGGGTGGATTTACGTGGGAAACGCAGGATCGCGCGCGCGACAGGCAGATGGCGCAGGCAGGGTGGGCCGTCGCTCGCGGCTACCTGGCCGATCCGGCTTTCCGGCTCGTGTTGCTGGATGAGGTGAATGTTGCGGTAAAAAAGGACTACGTATCCGTCGGGCAGGTGCTCGAGGGAATCGATCTGCGTCCACCTAACACACACGTTGTGCTCACCGGGCGCAATGCGCCGGATGAGTTGATCGAGCGGGCGGATCTCGTCACGGAGATGACGCTGATCAAGCATCCGCTGAAGAATAAGAAGGTACGCGCGCAGGCCGGCATCGAGTTCTAGCCATGTCGTACACCGGCATACCCCGTATCGTGATTGCGGGTGCCTCCTCCAACGTGGGCAAGACTACGATTGCCGCCGGCTTGATCGCTGCGCTTCGGCAGAAGGGATTGACGGTGCAGCCCTTCAAGTGCGGGCCTGACTACGTTGATCCCAGCTATCACGAGCGGGCTGCGGGGCGACCGTGCCGGAATCTCGATACCTGGATGTTGAGTGACTCGCAGTTGTTGGAGTCTTTCGCGCGCGCCTGTCAGGACGCGGATATTGCTGTCGTTGAAGGGGTGATGGGGCTTTACGATGGCGGCGATTGGCACGACGAGCGGGGTTCGACGGCGCAAATCGCGAAATTGTTGGACGCGCCCGTGTTGTTGGTGGTTGATATTTCAGGGACGGCACGCAGCGCGGCCGCGGGGGTGCTTGGGTACAAGGCGTTCGATCCCGCGGTGGCGATTCGAGGCGTGGTTCTCAACTTTGCCGGGTCGGAAGGGCATGCCCGGGGGTGTGCCGGGGCAATCGAAAGCGCGACGTCGCTGCCCATGCTCGGGTGGCTGCCGCGCGAGATGCAGTTGCAGATACCCGAGCGCCACCTGGGATTGGTCCCTGGCGGCGAACAGGTCGACAGCGATGCGCTGATCGCCCGGGTGGCCACGGCCGTCGCCCCGCGGTTTGATGTTGATGCCATCACCGCAGTAGCCCGATCCGTCGCGCCGGACTCCCAGCGGCCGGCGGGCCCGTCGTCGACAGTGCGAGCCAACCCAGGTCGGCGGCCCGTGATCGCGGTGGCCAGGGATGAGGCCTTCTGCTTCTACTATCCCGAAAACCTCGAGCTTCTGGTCGAGGCCGGTGCCCAGGTTGAATTCTTCAGCCCCCTGAGGGGCGAACGTCCGGGTGCCTCGGCGGCGGCGGTTTACCTCGGGGGAGGCTATCCCGAGCTCCACGGACCGGCGTTGGCTTCCAACGCGGGCCTGTGGGACTGCCTGCGAGCCATGCACGCCGCCGACCGGCCCATCTATGCCGAGTGCGGCGGCTTCATGGTCTTGACCGAGGGTCTCACGGACTCGGCCGGCCGCACCTGGCCCATGGCAGGTCTGTTGCCCGGGCTCACCAAGATGAGCGGCAAGCTCGCGGCCCTCGGCTACCGGCACGCCATCGCGCTGCGCCCAAACCTTCTGGCGAACACGGGCGAGTCGCTGCGCGGTCACGAGTTTCGCTACAGCACCTGGGAGCGCGACACAGCCACCACGGAAAGCGCCGCGGCGTGGGAATTGACGGGAACGAGAGGCAAGGTGCCCGCCGACGGTGTCGGCCTCGCACGCGGCAACCTGTTGGCCAGCTACCTGCACGTGCATTTCGGCCAGAACCCCGAATTGGCCAGGCGCTTCGTGCAACGCCTATAACTTGTGAGTCGAGAGTAACAAGCTGGTCTCCGTGTTGGAGATGCCCTCAATCAACCGTATCCGTCCCAACACCCGGTCAAACGCCTCCAGACTGTCGGCGCGTAACTCCGCCACAATGTCCCAACGTCCGTTGGTCGTGTGGAGGGACGACACAGCCGGGTCTCCGCGCAGGGCGCGGATCACTTCATCAGTACGGTTTCCTTCGACGGCGACCAAGGTAAGTGCGCGAATGCGTTGTGCTTCCTCCTGCGGTCGAAGGCGGACGGTGTAGCCAACTATCGTGCCGTCGCTTTCCAGCCGTGCGAGCCGGTTTTGGACGGTCCCGCGGGCCACCCGCAATTTCCGCGCGAGCGTAGCGACCGATGTCCGGGCGTCATCCCGAAGCAATCCCAGCAACTGGCGGTCTATGTCGTCCACGGCCCCACAGCCTCGCTTTGCACCATATGGGTGCTGAAGTCTAGTCAAAACGCCAGCCAAAGCCACCATTTTGATCACAAATCCACGGAATTTGATCAGTTTTCTGGCTATTTATTGGCTCGCTGCCCGATGAAACTACGGGCGCTTCAGTGACCGCATGAGGGGGAATCATGGTTGACTACATCGGGGTTGAACGCGTCCAGGAACTGGTGACGCACGTCGGGCCTGCACGCTTCATGGAAGCGCTCGCCACCGAAATCGAGCACGACTACCGCCGCTGGCGGGAATTCGAGAAGTCCCCCCGTCATGCCACTCACTCCGCCGTCGGCGTGATCGAGTTGATGCCGACCAGCGACGGGCGCCTGTATTCGTTCAAGTACGTCAACGGCCATCCGAAGAACACCGCCGAAGGATTGCTGACGGTCACCGCGTTCGGCGTTCTGTCGGATGTTGAGACCGGTTATCCGCTGTTGTTGTCGGAAATGACGTTTACGACGGCGCTGCGCACAGCAGCCATGTCAGCGATGGCCGCACGTCGCATGGCGCGTTCCGACAGTCGCGTGATGGCGCTCATCGGCAACGGCGCGCAAAGTGAATTTCAGGCGATTGCTTTCAACCACATGCTGGGCATTCGGGAGCTGCGCCTGTTCGACATCGACAGCCGTGCCACATTGAAGCTCGAACGCAACCTGTTGACCCTGGGATTGCATGGTTTGCGCATCGTCAGGTGCGCCTCCGCGGCCGAAGCCGTTCGCGGCGCCGATATCATTACCACCGTCACCGCGGACAAGTGCAACGCCGTCATCCTGACACCCGAGATGATTCAGCCGGGAATGCACATCAATGCGGTCGGCGGCGATTGTCCCGGGAAGACCGAGCTGCATGCGGATATCCTGCGCAGGAAGGATGCACGAGTCATCGTGGAGTACGCGCCCCAGTGCCGGATCGAGGGAGAGATTCAACAGTTGGAGGCGGACTTTCCGGTGACTGAGCTGAGCGATGTTCTGACGGGCGCGGCAGTCGCCCGTCAGGACGCCGCGGAAGTCACTGTGTTCGACTCCGTCGGTTTTGCGCTCACCGATTTCTCGGCCCTGCGATATTTGCATCGGCTGAACCGCGAGCAGCGCGTCGCCCCGTCCGTCATCGACCTGGTGCCCGAACTGGACGACCCGAAAGACCTGTTCGGGGGGCTGGCATCGGAAGTGGATACTTCGGGCCGATTGCAGCGCGGTGGGTCGCCGGATCTCGCACTCACGCCGCCTGTTGCGGGCCAGCGGTCCGAGCGGCCGCATGCGCTCGACAATCGGGCCGGCACATGATCGCTCGTAGTGTGCAGACCGCGGCCCTCATCGGCGCCCCGACGGATGTGGGTGCCGCCGATCGAGGCTCCTCGATGGGCCCGGAGGCCCTGAGAGTTGCGGGATTGGCTGCCGCGCTGGCTCGTCACGGCCTCAATGTCGTCGACCGAGGAAACCTCAGCGGTCCGCCGAACCCCGCTGCGCCCGCGGTTGCGGGCTATCGGCACCTGGCCGAGGTGTACGAGTGGAACCGCAGCCTGCACGAGGCAACCTATAGCGAGCTGCGGCAGGGCAACCTGCCCGTGCTGCTGGGTGGCGATCACAGCCTCGGCATCGGCTCTATCAGCGCCGTAGCACGTCACTGCCGCGAAAGCGGCAAGAGCCTGCGCATCCTGTGGCTGGACGCCCACGCGGACTTCAACACGAGCGAGTTATCCCCCAGCGGCAACCTGCACGGCATGCCGTTGGCATGCCTGTGCGGATTCGGCCCGCGGGAGTTGGTTGGGCTGGGTGGAAGCACGCCGGCCATCAGCCCCGCCTGGATTCGCCAGGTCGGTATCCGCAGTGTCGATGCCGGAGAGAAGCGCTTCGTCCACGAGCAGGGGCTCGAGGTATTCGACATGCGCTCGGTGGACGAGTTGGGCGTGCGCCAGGTGATGGACCTGGCGCTGGCCGACCTGGATGCCGACACCCATCTGCATGTCAGCTTCGATGTTGATTTCCTCGACCCGGAAATCGCGCCGGGCGTCGGGACCACCGTGCCGGGTGGCCCCTCGTATCGGGAGGCGCAGTTGTGCATGGAGATGATCGCCGACACCGGTGCGCTGCGCTCGCTCGATGTGGTCGAGCTCAATCCGGCGCTCGATGTGCGCAACGGGACCGCGACTCTGGCCGTGGACCTGATCGAATCGCTGTTCGGCAAGAGCACCCTGATCCGCAGGCGCTTTTCAGAGCCGGCGCGGCATCCGCTCAGCCAGAAAATCAATGAACGCTCGTACGGCCGGGAGCAGCCCGCGGCGGGTGGGAAACACTAGATGGAACACGCCCAGGGGTAGGGTCCAGGCGGGCAACACCTGTTCGAGCTTGCCGCTGTCCAGGTCCGCCCGGACCACGCTCTCGGGCAACAACGCGATCCCCAACCCGGCCAGCACCGCCGTGCGCATGACAATGAAGTCGTGACATACCAGCCGCGGCGTGTGCTCGAGGCGCAGCGACGCGCCCTGAGCGTCGAACAGCTCCCAAACGTGCCGATCGCTTTCGAGATCAAACGCCAAAGTCGCGTGTTGGGAGAGCTGATCCGGCTGCCAGGGCCGTCCCCGTTCTGCAAGATACTTGGGCGCGGCCACGAGAAAGTTGCTCGAGGAGCCGAATGTTCGCATCACCAACCCGTCCTCGCCGGTCGGCACCGTGCGTACCCGCAACGCCACGTCGAATCCCTCATTGAGCACATCGACGCGCCGATTAGTCGCATGCAACATCAGCCGGACACGAGGGTAGCGCTCGAGAAATTCCGGGACGTACTGCGCCATGGCACCCTGCGCGAGCGCGACCGGACAGCTGGCCTTGATCACTCCGCACGGTTCGGCCCTCGCGAACTCCACCGCTTCGAGCGCGGCATCGGCCTCGGTCACCATCGCCATCGCGTGCTTGTGCACCTCCTGGCCCACCTCCGTCACAACAAACCGCCGCGTAGAACGGTTGACCAGCCGCACTCCCAAGCGCGCCTCCAGCGCGCTGACGTGCCGGGAGAGCCGCGATTTGGGGATCCGGAGCGCCCGGGACGCCTTGGCGTAACCCCCGTGCTCGATTACCTTGGCGAAGTAGTAGAAATCGTCGAGCGGCTGCATCTATTGAATCCAAAAGTGGAACAATCTGTTCCAGATTACCTGGATTATCAGGAATTGTTCCATGGAATAGTCTTCCGAAACAGAGAAACGGGAGACTTGCATGAAGATTCTGCATATCGACTCGAGCATCCTGGGCGACAACTCGGCCAGCCGGGTGCTCAGTCGTGAGATCGTTTCCAGGCTCCAGGCCGAGCACCCCCACGCCGCAGTCCAGTATCTCGACCTGGCCGCGGAGGGACTGCCGCACATGTCCGGCCGCTCGCTGGCGCAGCTCGATGCCGACGAGAGCTCCCGCGACGCTCAGGTCCTGAGTGACTTCCTGGCCGCGGATGTAATTGTGGTGGGCGCCCCCATGTACAACTTCTCGATCCCGACCCAGTTGAAGGCGTGGATCGATCGCCTGGTGGTGGCGGGGAAGACTTTCCGTTATTCATCCTCGGGACCCGAAGGTCTCGTGAAGGGAAAGCGGCTCATCGTAGCCCTGTCACGCGGGAGTGTGTACGGTCCGGGATCGCCCGCCGAGTACGCGGAGTCCTACCTGAAGCACGTGTTTGGATTTATCGGCGTGACGAACATCGAGCTGTTTCGCGCCGAGGGCCTCGGACACTCGCCCGAGAGTCGCGCGAACAGCATGAATGCGGCATTGGCGGCGATTCGTGGGCCGCGGGCGGTCGCTGCTTGAATCACAGGAGGCTGAGATGACTACCCGCAAGGTGGTGAATGTGGTGCACGGGATGCCGACTTCCGACGGCGCCGGCGTAAAGCTGCGGCGCGTGATCGGTCAGCAGGCCCTTTCCGAGCTCGATCCCTTCCTGATGTTGGATGAGTTCGGGACGGACGCTCCCGCGGATTATATCGCGGGCTTCCCGGAGCATCCGCATCGCGGGTTTGAGACGGTCACCTACATGTTGGATGGCCGCATGCGGCATCGCGACAACCACGGCCATGAGGGGCTGTTGGTTCCCGGCAGCGTGCAGTGGATGACCGCCGGGCGCGGCATCGTGCATTCGGAGATGCCCGAACAACAGGAAGGGCGCATGCGCGGTTTCCAATTGTGGTTGAACCTGCCGGCGCGCGACAAGATGACCGAGCCCCGGTACCAGGAGTTCGGGCCTGACCAGATTCCCATTGCCACACCGGCACCGGGCGTCAGCGTCAAGGTCATCGCGGGCCGGGTGGGGACCGTCAAAGGCCCGATCGAGCAACCGGCCACGGACCCAACCTACCTGGATGTTGGGATGATCTCCGGCGCCACGTACAGCCATGTGCTTCCGGCGCAGCATGCTGCATTCATGTACGTGTTCGAAGGAGCCGTACGGTTGGGTGAAACCGTGGTCGACGCGGGACAGCTGGCCGTTCTGAGTGACGGCACGGAAACCCGCCTGACGGGTGAACGAGACAGCCGCGCCATCCTGGTGGCCGGGCGGCCCCTGAAGGAGCCGGTCGCTCGCTACGGTCCATTTGTCATGAACACTCGGGAGCAGCTGATGCAGGCAGTGGAGGACTTCCAGAAGGGACGGTTCTAGCGTCCCGCGACACCCACTATCTGGGCGTCCGCCATCGGCGCCTCTCCGGAAGGAGCGGCGCCGATGGCAGGGTGTGTGCTCGTGCTTCCAGTCACGGACACATTGGTGTCATACACCGCAACCCGATTCCGTCCGGCCCGCTTGGCGGCATACAACGCGGAGTCCGCGTGAGCCAACAGCAACCGCAGGTCATAACCCGATTCTGTAGATGAAGCGATACCGAAGCTCGCCGAGATCGGCGTGCCCGAACCCGTTCCGCTGGCAACCGACCCCCGATCATAGGTTAACGCTGCAATGGTCCGGCGCAATTGCTCCGCCCGCACGCGGGCGTCCTCGGGACCGCACCCCGCCATCACGAAGCTGAATTCCTCGCCGCCGAAGCGCCCAAACAGATCGGTCGCGCGAGTGAACAATTGACATTCGCTCACGGTCTGTTTCAACACCTGGTCGCCGGCCGCATGCCCGTATTGGTCGTTGATGGCTTTGAAGTGGTCCAGGTCGAAGAGAATCACGCACATGGGCTGGCCGGCCTTCTGGGCGCTCTCGAGCACCTGCTGGGCCTGCTCGAGAAAGTGCGGCCGGTTGGCGATTCCAGTCAGCCCGTCGATCTGCGACAGGCTCATGAAGTGCAATTGCAAGCGCTTGGTGCGGTAGGCCCACAGCGCGATAAAGCCCATCGTGAGCAGCAGCAACGTGATGTACAACCGGCTGTTCTCCACGGCCTTCGCGCCGAGCGCCTGCTCGAGCTGCAGCACGTGGTTTTCCTTGTTCAGAGTGTCGATTTGCAACCGGCTCGCGACGCTCTCATGCGCGACCCGCTGATACGCGAGCTGGCGGGCCGTGGTGACATCCAGATAGCGCTTGTCCAGGGCCGCGTATTGCTCATGGTATTGCAGCGCGGCCTTGAAATCGCCCGCCTGCGCATCGGGTAGCGATAGAGCGCGCGCTCCTCCGGCGTCGGCGGTTCGGCGGTGGTGAAGAAGCGCTGCAGATCGTTGCGCAATGCCGTCCGTGCCTGCTCGTAGAGCAGGTGGTAGGCCACGACCAGCGGCTGGGAGATTTCATTCGGAACGGCGTGGTCGATGGCCCGCAGGGCGAACTGGTGGGCCGCGGCCCCATTGCCCTTTTTCTGATAGGCGCTCGCCAGCAGCGACTCGAATCGGTAAATCAGGCGCGGGAATTGCGATTGCAGTACTTCCCCGTAATGGTCCGTCAGCAGCCGCAGGGCCTCATCGACCTGGTTGTTGCGCAGATAGACCGTGGCCGCGTAGCTGCGGATGAAGTTGGCATTGGACAGCTCATTCAACTTCGTACAGGCATCGATCGCGGCGTTGAATTCGCCGTGCACGCGGCTCAGCCTGCCACTCATCACCTCGGAGCGCAGCTTCCAGTCGTAGCCTTTGCAGACACCCCGGCCGAGCCAGTTCTCATCCATCAATTTCTGGGAGTAGGCGATGGCCAGGTCGTACTGTCCCACTTCGCTGTAGAGCTGGGCCGCGACAATGAGCCCCTGTTCGCGCGCGGCCGGGTCGGTTACTTTGGGCAACAACACGAGCAGTTGGGTGAGCTCGGCGAACGCGTCCTCGAACTGCGAGCTCATCACGAGCGCGTTGATGATCGAAGCCTTGGCGCGAAATTGCAGTGTGACATCATGCGTTGCGCGGATCGTCTCCCGCAGGCGCGAGATCGCAATGTCGTACTGCCCGTCGTACAGGTCCTTCCACGCTTGCAGATAACGCACCAGCTCCTGTTGGGGCGGTGTCAGCTCGTCGAGCCGCGCGGCCAGCGAGTTGACGAGGGAGGTAAATTCAGCCGGGAAGGCGGTCTTGATCCGGTCCGCTTTCTGCAGCAGGGCGGCGGCTTCGCCCGGCTGAAAAGCCGGTGTTGCCTGGCCCAGCGCCAGCAGCAGGGCACCGATACCGCCCGGCAACCAGCGCCGGGCGGAGTGGGAACAAACGAAACGAGGCGATGCGCCCCTAGGCCGCACGACGCAAGGGTGCGCGGCGCGGAGTCAGGCTGTTTTCTTCGCCGTCATCCTCATCATCATCATAGTCATCGTCCTCGTCGTCTTCATCATCATCATCATCATCGTAATCATCATCGTCGTCGTCGAAGTCGTCCTCGTCTTCGTCTTCGTCTTCGTCGTCATCCTCGAAATCGTCATCGTCGTCGAGGTCGTCTTCTTCATCCTCGTCTTCGTCCCGCTTACCAGGAGCCATGACAGCGGCGAGCGGGAACCTGGAGTGGGGGCCACGGGGAAGCTCGCCCTCCAGACCCAGTCTCTGCAATAAATCAATAACGTTCGACACGAAAAAGTCTCCTTGGAATACGGGTAGTCGAAAGCGGCGTGGAAGCGTAATTCTATTCTTCTGCCCGCGGCAACCGCACACAATGCGTTACCGAATCGAGCCGCGGCAATTGTACAGCTTGGCGTGCTCCCGTAGTCTCTTGCACCTCAGAACACGTTCAAGCCGGGTGGGGACGAGTCCATGGATCAAGCCATTAGAGCGAATATCTCCAGATACTCGCCGATAATGGTTCTGCTGCTGCTGCCAATGACGGGCTTCGCGCACGGTGCCGCGGGCCGGCCGGTGGGAATCGTGGAGCAGCCGTGTCCCGCGGCCGCTGCCGAGCCAAAGGCCGGCGATGCCTGGCTCGAGCGCCTGCTGGACCCGAGCGCGGAGCACGAGATAGAAACTCCCGACGCGAATGTCTCCAATGCCCCGCGCCCCGCGCAGGATGAGCGGCTGAATTATGACTGGGCACAACTGTGCCGATATCGTTCAGACAACGCTGCCCTGCGCCGAGCGGGCACACCCAGAGTGGTGTTCATGGGGGACTCCATTACGGAGCTGTGGAAACCTGCGCATCCGGAGTTCTTCGGCGAGAACCTCGTGAACCGGGGCATTTCCGGACAGACGACGGCCCAGATGCTGGTTCGCTTCCGGCAGGATGTCATCGCGCTGAAACCCGCGGTGGTTCACATTCTAGGGGGCACCAACGACGTCGCCGGCAACGCAGGTCCAATCACACTCGAAGCAATCAAGAACAACATTACCTCCATGGTCGATCTGGCCACCGCTAATGAGATCCGAGTAGTGCTCGCCTCCGTGCCGCCTGCCGGCCATTTCCCGTGGCGCCCGTCAATACAGGAGCCGGCGCAACATATAGTAGAGCTCAACGTGTGGCTGCGGCGATTTGCGCGCGAGCGGAATCTGTTTTACGTGGACTATCACGAGCCGTTGGCCGATGAGCGTGATGCAATGAAACAGACGTTCAGTAACGACGGTGTGCATCCTAACCGCGACGGTTACGCGGTCATGGAGCCGCTGGCGCGGCGTGCCATCGACCAGGCGCTCGGGAGCATCGAGCCCGGGGCGAAGACACCCGCGGCCAAACCTGCGAAGAATAAGCGCTGATGCGCTTCGAGCACCTTCTGCCCGGGCTGATCATCGATGGTGGGCATCGAACGGTGACCGAAGCCGAGATCATCGAGTTTGCCAAGCGTTACGACCCGCAGTTCTTTCACGTTGATCCGGTGCGCGCCCGCGCGAGCCGCTGGAAGGGGCTCATTTCCAGTGGCTGGATGACGTGCTCGATTGCCATGGAGCTGGCGGTGAAAAGTGTTCTGGCCGATTCCGAGTCGATCGGCTCCCCGGGCGTGGACTGCCTCAAATGGGTGAATCCGGTTCGACCGGGCGATGAATTGCATCTGCGCATGGAAGTGTTGGACAGTCGGGCCTCGCGTTCGGGCTCGGTCGGCATCGTGAAGTGGCGCTGGGTGTTGACTACCCAGGCCGAGGTACCGGTGCTCGAGCTGATCGCGACCAGCTTGTTCCAATTGCGGGAGACTGCAGCATGACAATCGAATACCGACAGTTGGGTGCCTCGGGCTTCAAGGTGCCCGTCCTCAGCCTGGGTACCGGCACGTTCGGCGGTGGGAGCGATTTCTTTCGGGCCTGGGGATCGACCGATGTCGAGGGCGCACGGCGCCTGCTCGACATCTGTCTCGAGGCCGGCATCTGCATGTTCGACAGCGCCGACGTCTATTCGAACGGCCTGGCCGAGGAAATCCTCGGAAAGGCGCTCGCCGGCCGACGCGACCAGGTGATCATCTCCACGAAGGGGACCTTCACAACCGGTCCCGGCCCCAATGATGTCGGCTCCTCGCGGTATCACCTGACCGCGGCGGTGGAGGCATCGCTGCGGCGTCTGGGCACCGACTATATTGATCTGTATCAACTGCACGCCTTCGATGCGCTGACTCCTGTCGAGGAGGTGCTGCGGACGCTCGATGAGCTGGTGCGGGCCGGCAAGATCCGTTACATCGGTGTTTCCAACTTCTCCGGCTGGCACCTGGCGAAGTCCTTGGCGGTCGCCGACAAGTATGGTTGGACGCGTTATGTCGCGCACCAGGCGTATTACTCACTGCTAGGACGCGACTACGAGTGGGAATTGATGCCGCTCGGCATCGACCAGAAGGTTTCGGCCATCGTGTGGAGTCCGCTCGGCTGGGGCCGGCTGACGGGGAAGATCCGCCGGGGCGCGCCGTTACCCGCGGTGAGCCGACTGCACACGACGAAGGATGCCGGCCCGCCGGTCGCGGACGAATATCTGTACACCGTGGTCGATGCACTCGACCGGGTTGCCGCCGAGACCGGCAAGACCCTTCCCCAGATTGCCTTGAACTGGCTCCTGCAGCGACCGACCGTGGCGAGTGTCATCGTGGGCGCTCGGGACGAAAAGCAGTTACGCGACAATCTCGGCGCGCTCGGCTGGCAGCTCACACAGCAGCAGATCGAGTATCTGGATGCGGCCAGCAAGACGACCCTGGCCTATCCGTACTGGCACCAGCGAGCGACCTTCATTTCGCGAAATCCGCCGCCCGTGTGAGCCGGACTGGCTGCGGCGCTCCTGTGCAAGTGGGCGCCGCATATCGGCCAGTCCAGCCACCGGCCCCTCGCCACAATGCTCGGATTGAGGTCAGATTCGGGGGAAGTCGGTATGGACGAGCAACCAGGTCAACGGTCCCGGCGTCCCAGCGGACGCGATGCCAAAAGGGCCGCGCGCACGGCGCGATCCTCGCAGATCGTCCCGTACATCACGCGCAATATTCCCTATTTCGAGGTTGTCAACTCGGAGGGGCTCGAGCTGCTCGAGCACAATGCGGATACGATCCTGCAGGAGATCGGCATCGATTTCAGGGACGACCCCGAGTCGCTGCAACTCCTGAAGGACGCGGGCGCCGATGTTCAGGGCGAGCGCGTTCGCTTCCCACGAGGAATGTGCCGCAACCTGGTCACTCGCTCGGCGCCGAAGGAATTTACCCAACATGCGCGTAACCCGGCGCGCTCGGTGATCATCGGTGGTAACCGCACGGTCTTCGCGCCGGCCTACGGTTCGCCATTCGTTCGCAACCTCGACGAGGGCCGGCGCTACGCGAAAATCGAGGATTTCCGTAATTTCGTGAAGCTCGCCTATATGTCGAGCTCGTTGCATCACTCCGGCGGCACCATCTGTGAGCCGGTCGATCTGCCCGTCAACAAGAGGCACTTCGACATGGTGTACAGCCACATGAAATACAGTGACAAGCCGTACATGGGTTCGGTCACGCATCCTGACCGTGCTCAGGACACGGTTGACATGACGAAGATTCTGTTTGGGGATGAGTATCTCGACCCCGCGACAGGCAAGCCGAAGACGTTCATCACCAGCCTGATCAACGCGAACTCGCCGTTGACGTGGGATGCAACGATGCTCGGTGCGTTGAAAACCTACGCACGCAACAATCAGGCGACCATTGTCACGCCCTTTATCCTCGCCGGAGCGATGTCGCCGGTTACAGTGGCCGGCACAGTTGCTCAGACGTTGGCCGAGTCACTGGCCGGTATGGCACTCGCGCAGCTCGTCAATCCGGGCGCGCCAGTGATCATGGGGAGCTTCGCATCTTCTTTGTCGATGCAGTCGGGGGCGCCCACGTTCGGGACGCCTGAGCCGGCGCTCGTGTTGTATTCGATGGCCGCGCTTGCGCGGCGGCTAGGGGTGCCGTTTCGTTCGGGCGGGGGGCTTTGCGCTTCCAAGATTGCGGATGCCCAGGCGGCATTTGAGTCGGCCAACACGATGTTGCCGACGGCCCTGGCCGGCGTGAACTTCGTTCTGCATACGGCCGGCTGGCTGGAAGGTGGGCTGTCCATGGGATACGAGAAGTTCATGATGGACGTGGACCAGGCCGGAATGATGCACACGCTGTTGCAGGGTGTTGATCTGACCGACAACGGGCAGGCGCTGGATGCCATCCGTGAAGTCGGTCCCGGTAAGCACTTTCTCGGCTGCACGCATACGCAGGCGAATTTCGAGACGGCGTTTTATCGCTCGCCCCTGGCGGATAACAACAGCTTCGAGCAGTGGGATGCCGAAGGCGCGCAGGATATGAATAAGCGCGCCAATTCGCAGTGGAAGAAGATGCTCGCCGAATACGAGGCACCGCCCATGGACCCGGCGGTCGATGAGGCCTTGCTGGACTACATAAAGCGCCGCAAGGACTCGTTCCCCGACTCGAACGTGTAGTCAGTCCTCTGGCGTCCAGGCTTGCGCAATGTACGGCACTCTCAGCCGCAAAGACCGCGCGGATGATCCCGCAACGGGGCGCGCCGGTTGTGCGCGCGCGTCTGCACGGCTCCAACCTGGCGGATCAGTGGCATCGACATCTTCGTGTAACACCACTCTGGTTTCATGCACCGCTTGTTTTTAACCAGCGGCGGCGTATCAGCCGGGCATCATAAATCGCGTGGCCCATGTCCACTGACTCCGAATGCCTCGCTGGCCCCGACCTGGAATCCGTGGCCCGCAGCAGCTGGCGACGGCTGTTGAGGTTCTTCGCGCGCCGCGGAATTGTGGGCGCGGACGCCGAAGATGCCGTGCAGGATGTATTCACCAGGCTCGCGCGCGCCGCGCGCTTCAATTCGCAGGAGCATCTGCAGGGGTATTTGTTTGACACGGCCGCCAGTGTCGCGGTCGATCACGCCCGGCGTCGTAGTTCGCGCGCGACATTGTTCCATGAGCCGTTCGAGGACGATCATCCGGCCAGCGAGCATCCGGGTCCCGATCAGCAAGTCAGCCAACAGCAAACACTCGACCAGGTCGCGCGGGCATTGCAGGAGCTGCCTGAGCGCACTCGTATGATTTTCATCATGGTCCGCCTGGAAGGCTGCCAATACGCGGAGATCTCCCGGCTGACGGGCTTATCCGTGAGCGCGCTCGAAAAACACATGGTCAAAGCCACCCGGCACCTGGCGGTGTGCTTGCGAGGCTATGGATCATGAACCTCGTGAGACAGGCCGCCGGGGAGGGGGCGTCTGCCGACGCACAGGCCGCGCGCTGGGCGGTTCGGCATGGCTCTGGAAACCTCGATTTGCGCGACCGGCGAGCATTCACAGCGTGGCTGCGCGCCGACTCGAAACACGAGCGACTGTATTTTGAGGCTTGCCAGGCGCTGCGAACGCTTGCCAACCATGCTGATGCGGCTCCCATCGTCGAGCTGCGGCGGCAAGCGCGCGCGCAGCTCGAGGCCTGGCGGCGACCGGCGCCGCGCGCCAAGCGGCCGTTGGCCCTGGCTGCCGCTCTCATGTTGGCAATTGGAGTGGGGGCGAGCTATCCCTACTGGTCCTGGCTGCTCGAGTATCCTGCCGCGAATCGCGCATACCAGACCGCCGTCGGCGAACGAGCCCGCGTCCCCCTGCCGGATGGGTCGGTCATCGAGTTGGACACCGATTCTCGGGTGGAAGTGGCGTATTCGGCGCGGACGCGCCTTCTCAGGCTGCGGCAAGGGCAAGCGCTCTTCGAGGTCGCACAGCAGGCGCGCCGTCCGTTCGTAGTACAGGCCGCCGGCGATACGATTACTGCCATCGGCACCCGCTTCAATGTTCGCCTGGACGGTGAGCGGTTGAATCTGACCCTGTTGGAAGGCAAGGTGAATGTCCTCACGCCCATCAGCAGCCCAGACGTACCGCCAACGGCGCCGATTCCCGTCATGGTCGGGCAGAGACTCACTCTGAGTCCGGGCAGTCCCGCGGTACTTGCAACCACCAACCCGCAGATTGAGGCCAGCTGGTCCGAGGGCAAGCTGATCTTCAACGACGAATCGCTTGCCGAGGCCATCTCGGAGATCAACCGCTACAGTCGCAATCCAATTCGATTGGAGGGCGATATCGGTGCGCGCTACCACCTGAGCGGCACCTACTCGTCCATCGACCCGGCTCGCTTCGCGCGCAGTATGACCGAGCTGTTTCCCCTGTCGCTCGTGGCCGCCGCCGACGGCTCCCTGCGGCTGCAGCCGCAGAAATAAAAAATTCACAAAATTCCGCTGCGGGTTTTGGCCCAGGCCGCGTTTCCTCGCACGACAGCCTCGAGCGCTGTTCTGATCGATACATCATGCGAGGAGTTACCGTGGCGATTGTGCGTAAACGAGTGGCGTGTGTCCTGCTGGCAGCCGTGTGTATTGCCGCCGGCGAGCTCTCCGCGGCCGAGCCGCCAGCCAACTCAGCCACCCTTGCCGAAGCGCTGCATGACTTTCAAATACCGGCTGGACCGCTGAGCCAGGCGATCACCGAGCTGGGGCATCAGGCGGGACGCGAAATTCTCTTTTCGACCGATCTCACACGCGGCAAGGCCTCGCCCGGGGTCCACGGCCGGATGAGCTTCGACCGCGCGCTCCAGACTGTCATGCAGGGCTCGGGACTCGCGTATTCGTTGTCCGCGGATGGCGTATTGACCTTGACTCTCGACGCCGCGCTCGATACCCGCGACGCGCTGGAGGAGGTCGTGGTCACCGCTCAGAAGCGCAGCGAGCCTCTGATTCGCGTTCCGATCAGTGCTACCGCGCTCACGGGCGAGCAGTTGGAAGTCCATGGCATCAAGGACGTTGCGGATCTCGCGCGCGTGACTCCCGGAGTCACATTTCAGGGCATTGACGATTCCGGTGACATGAACCTTGCGATCCGCGGTGTCATATCGACCGTCGGTGCCCCCACCACGGGCATTTACCTGAATGACATCCCTCTGCAGGTCCGCAAGGACGCCGCGGTCTGGAGCGATCCCTTTCCCAAGATCTTCGATCTCGACCGGATCGAGATCCTGCGCGGGCCGCAAGGCACCTTCTTTGGCAGCGGCGCCGAAGGCGGCGTGGTGCGCTTCATCACCCCTGATGTGAATCTGACCCAGGCGGGAGGATTCATGCGCGCGAGCGTCGAGCACACCCAGGGAGGCGCTCCGGGTGGAGAGATCGGCGCGGCATTCGGCACGCCATTGATCACTGGCGCGCTCGGCGCGCGCGCCAGTGTCTGGCATCAGGATACGGGCGGCTTTGCAACTCGCGTCGACCCGGTCACCGGTGCGCAGTTGGGGCAGCACGTCAATGGCACCTCGACGACCGTGGCACATGCCAACCTGGAGTTTCGCCCCACGGAGGCTCTGATACTGACACCGTCCTTCTTTTACCAGGATGAGCACGATTCCGACAAAGGCCTGTTCTGGGAGCGCGCTGGCGGCGATTACACCATCGCCTCCACCATGCGATCCCCGCACCGGGATTACATGCTGCTGCCGAGCTTGAGCGTGGAGTACGGTTTCAATGCAGTGTCGGTGAAATGGATCAGCGCCTTCATATACCGGCAGGCGCAGTTCCATTATGACTCCACGCAGTACGAGTTTGCCTCCTACGATCCGGACCTCACCTATCTGCCGTCCAACCCCGGCTACACGGTCCCGGCCGATTACCGCTCGGGTCAGAACAGCAGTTCCCAGGAGTTGCGCTTCACGTCCGTGGACGGGCCGGATGCGCGCCTCAGCTGGGTTGGGGGTCTGTTCTTCCAACATGCCCGCGAGAGCTATGACGGTCAATACGGGGGCGACATGAACCTGCTGGCGGACTACCTGTCGCAGTCCGCCGGCCAGGGCCCAAGCGATGCCGCCAGCTATTTCGGCGAAGCGCCCGTGCAGGGACAGTATGCCTATATCCGTCACTCGCGCGACCTCGTGAAGGAAAGTGCGCTGTTCGCCAACGTCACGTATCGCATTTTTCAGCAGCTCAGCCTGGCGGCGGGGGTGCGAGTCTCACGAAACAGCTTCGGCTACCATGACTTCCAGGATGGCCCTTGGGGCCCGGGTGCTCCCACCACGCGCGCCGGCAGCAAGAGTCAGCCTGCCGTCACTCCCCGTGTGAATCTCACCTACACTCCGCGCCCCGATCGCATGGCGTATGCCAGTATCGCCAAGGGTTATCGCATGGGGGGTGTCAATCAGCCCGTACCGTCCAACCTGTGCCAGGCGGATCTGGGGTCTCTCGGTTTGAGCTCGGCGCCGGATGCCTACAACTCCGACTCCCTATGGAGCTACGAGCTCGGCTTCAAGGGCCGGATGTTCGACCGCCGGATCAAGGTGGAATCGAGCGTATTCTGGATCGACTGGCGCCAGATTCAGCAGTCGGTCTACCTCGCCAATTGCGGCTATAACTATATCGCCAACCTGGGGCGCGCCGTCAGTCGCGGCGCCGATCTGCAGCTGGAGTGGGCGCTCACTCAGAGCCTCACCGTGTCAGGCAACGTGGGCTATACCAACGCCTACAATGCCCAGACACTGCTCCAGGACGGCACGATGTTGGCCAAGAGTGGTGATCCCTTGGCAACGCCGGCTTGGACCGGGGCGGCCTCTGTCGAATATGAGTTCCCCGCATTCGAGGGGGGGCGTGGTTATGCGCGCCTGGATGGACAATACGCCGGCCCCTACAAGCGTATGGGCTCCGCCGATGTATACGGTAGCGATCCGCTGCTGCGCGATGCGCCGGCGGTGAGCTATTTGAACGGACGCCTGGGGGTGAGGCTGTTGAGCTGGGATCTGGCGCTTTACGGGGACAATCTGGCCAATGCGCACACTTCCTTGTATCGCTACCGGGATAGTGTGCAAACCACGCCGCTCGCTTTGCGCGACCTGCGGCTGCGGCCACGCACGCTCGGCCTGACAGCAAAGTTCAGCTTCTGAGACCCTGGGGCAAGAAGTCATACAAGCGGTGAAATCGTACCAGCGGTGCTCAGTGCGCTGGTGCGTCGGTCAGCCGGCGGCGGGTCGGCGCCGGTGGCTGCGAGTGTTGGTGCGGGGCATTGCCGCCTTCGGTGCCGGCAGCTCCACCGCCTTCCTCAGGTGCACGTACTCGGCCGTGGAGTGAGGTATTCCCATCGCCTGCACGAAGTGCTCCTGGAACCGCGGCTCGATCGCCGTCTCGATCTTCTCCACCCGTCGTACCAATTCTTCAATCTTGCCGCGCGAGCCAGCGTCCAGCAGGGCAATGCGTGCGCCCGTGCCGGCAGCGTTACCGGCCGAGGCCACCTGAGACAAATCGCAGTCCGGAATCATCCCGAGCAGCATGGCGTACTTGACGTCGATGTGACTGCCGAACGCCCCGGCGAGCCGGATCCGATCCACATGATCGGCACCCAGGTGCTCCATCAGCAGCTTGATACCCGCATACAGTGCCGCCTTGGCGAGCTGAATCGCGCGAACATCGTTCTGCGTAACCTGGATCGCGACCGACCCCGGGTAAACCACGTAACTAAACGTTCGGCCGGCCGGAACGATGCGCTCACTGCGCTCGGCAAGCTGGCCATCCACCACGCCATCCTGGTTGATGATGCCGGCGAGAAACATCTCGGCAATGACTTCGATGATTCCCGAGCCGCAGATTCCCGTCACCCCCGTACTCGCCACGGCTTCGGCAAACCCGGGCTCGTCGGACCACAGGTCGCAGCCGATTACCTTGAATCGGGCGTTGAGAGTGTGTGGATCGATCCGCACGCGCTCGATCGCGCCGGGCGCCGCGCGTTGACCCGAGCTGATCTGAGCGCCTTCGAATGCCGGCCCAGTGGGGCTCGAGCAGGCGAGCAGCCGGTGGCGATTTCCTAACACAATCTCGGCGTTGGTGCCGACGTCGACGAGCAGAGTCAGCTCCTCGCTGAGGTCGGGCCGCTCCGCGAGCACCATTCCCGCGGCATCCGCGCCGACGTGGCCCGCGATGCAGGGGAGCAGATAGATGCGTGTGTTCGGATGCAGGTTCAGTCCGATCTCGGCGGCACGAATCGTCAAGGCGCCATCCGTGGCCAACGCAAAGGGAGCTCCTCCCAATTCAACCGGATCGATCCCCAGCAACAGGTGATGCATGATCGGGTTGCCGACCAGCGTCACCTCGAGGATGTCAGTGACCGACACGCCGGCTGCGCGCGCCACCTCGGCCGCGAGCGAATCCAACGCGGCATGAACGGCGTCGGTCATCTGTTTCGCCCCGCCCGGATTCATCATCGAATACGAAACCCGGCTCATGAGATCCTCGCCGAAACGGATCTGGGGGTTCATGCAGCCCGCGGAGGCCACCACTTCCCCCGACTCCAGGTCGCACAGGTGCGCGGCGATGGTGGTCGACCCGACGTCGACGGCCATGCCGAACACCTGCTCGTGCAGTCCCGGCCACAGACCGATGATCCGCGATTCGCCATGAACGGCGACCGTGACTTTCCAGTGGCCGGCCCGCAAGAGCGGCTGCAGCTTCTGCAAGACCTGCAGGTCGCATTGCAGACTCTTCAGATTCCATTCCTTCTCCAGCGCGTCCATGAGGCGTTGCAGATCCCCACTGGGGTCGTGCATGTCAGGTTCTCTCACCTCGACGTAGTGCAAATGCACCACTGGATCCAGGGTGATGACCCGACTTTCCGCGGCCTTTCGCACGACCTGCCGATGTACCTGGCTGCTGGCAGGCACATCAACCACGAGGTCGCCTTCGACATAGGCATGGCACGACAGCCGCATTCCCGAGGCCAGCGGTTTACGGCGCGCGAACTGCTGCTCGGCCGCCGTCAGGGCGTTCACGTTGGCCGCACGGGATGTAACACCGTGCTTGGGAAAATCGCCCTCCATGACGAGGACCTGGCATCGGCCGCACAGGCCCCGTCCGCCACAAACGGAATCCACATCAACACCGAGGGTGCGCGCCGCCTGAAGGAGGGGCGTTCCGACCGGAAATCGTCCGCGTTTGCCTGAAGGAGTAAAGACTACGAGCGGGTCGGTCATGGCGGTGTAGTGGGGCGACGGCGGTGGCCACCTTCGCGGCGGCCGCGGGCTGCGCCTTCACCCGCAGTGGCCGCGCCGCCGCCCGCCGCCATGGGCGGAGCTTCGCGGAAGCGGCGGATCCAGCGCGCGCAGTCAGGATCGTGACCCATCATGACATCGGCTGCCATGCAGGCCTTCACGATCTCGAGGTGCATGGGATTCATGATGGCGGAAGTCATGCCCGCCCCGATGGCCATGGTGAGAAAGCCGGCGCTGATGGCCTCACGGGCCGGCAGCCCGAAGCTGATGTTGGACGCACCGCAGGTCGTGTTGACTTTCAGCTCGTTCTTCAGCCGGCCCAACAGCCGCATGACCTGGACACCCGCCTGGTTGATGGCGCCGACCGGCATCACCAGCGGATCCACCACCACATCGGAGGCCGGAATGCCATGGTCGGCGGCGCGCTGCACGATCTTCTTCGCCACCTCGAAGCGCACATCGGGATCTTCCGAAATGCCGGTCTCATCGTTCGAGATCGCCACGACCGCCGCGCCGTATTTCTTCACGAGCGGCAGCACGCTCTCCAGGCGCTCTTCCTCGCCCGTTACGGAATTGACGAGCGGCTTGCCTTTATAGACGGCCAATCCGGCTTCCAGCGCGGCGACAATCGATGAGTCGATCGACAGCGGTGCATCGGTGATGGACTGCACGAGTTGGATCGCTTTGGCGAGGATCGCCGGCTCGTCGGCCAGGGGGATGCCCGCGTTGACGTCGAGCATCTGTGCGCCCGCGGCCAACTGGGCCCGCGTGTCCGCTTCCACGCGGCTGAAGTCGCCGGCGGCCATTTCGGCGGCCAGGATCTTGCGACCGGTCGGGTTGATGCGCTCCCCGATCATCACGAAGGGGCGGGTAAAGCCGATCACCACTTCTTTGGTGGCGGAGCTGATGACGGTGTCTGTCATGAAAGTGTCCTGTCTGCGGCCGGCGCGGCGTCGCGTCCCGGGAACCAGGGAACCCGGCCCCGCAGTACGCCTGCACGCTCAACGATTTCGGGGATGCTGTCTTCCTGCTTGTACGCCATGAGATGAACGCCACTGACGCCCGGCAGGGAATGAATTTCCTGAATCAGATCGATACACAGTTGGCGACCCTCGCGGGCGCCGTCCTTCGTGCCGGCCATGCGTTTGATGACATCGTCCGGTATGTGAACCCCGGGGACATGAGCGCGCATGTACTGCGCGGCCTTGGCCGAACGCAGGGGACCGACGCCCACGAGGATGAAGACTTTGCCGAGAAGGCCCAGGTCCTCCACCTCGCGCAGGAATTGCTTCAGCAGCGGGATGTCGTAGCAGTATTGCGTCTGGATGAATTGCGCTCCCGCCTCGACCTTCTTGGCCAGTCGTTGGGCGCGCCATTTGACCGGATGCGCGAATGGATTCTCGGCGGCGCCCAACAGCACGCGGGGTGCGTAGGTCAGCTTGCGGCCGCTGAGGAATCGATGCTCATCGCGCAGCGTGCGCGCCGTGGCGAGCAGTGAAACCGAGTCGAGATCGAATACCCCGAGCGCCTGCGGATGATCGCCCGCCTGCACTCCGTCACCGCTCAGGCACAAAATGTTGCACACGCCCATGGCCGCGCCGCCGAGAATGTCGCCCTGGATCGCGATGCGGTTGCGATCGCGGCAGGAGATCTGCATCACGGGCGCATATCCAACCCGTGTCAGCAGCGCGCAGACCGCGAGACTCGACATGTGACAATTGGCGCCGCTGCCGTCGGTGGCGTTGATCGCATCGACGTAGCGATCGAACATCCGGGCACGCTGATACACCTCTTCGGGATCCGCCGAGTCGGGCGGCGCGAGCTCGCTGGTCACGGCAAAGTGGCCGGCGCGCAGCACGCGTTCCAGCCTCCCCGGGGAGGAGTAACCCGGCAGAATCGGCAGGGGATAACCCGGAACCGGCTCGTCGTCGAAGCTCATTCCGAGTCACCGGCTCGCAGGCGCGCCACGCGCAACCAGGAGGACTTACCGACGAGCCGCCGGTCAACGGGCAGTTGCACGGAGCGCAGCTTTTCAATGCCGCCGGGAATGCGTTGCGCGCCCGCGAAAGCTTCGTGCCACACGCATTTCATCTCCGGTCGTACTTCGCAATTGCCGTCGTCACGGACTCCGCCGCACGGGCCGTTGCGCAGGTTCTTCGGGCAATTCATCGGGCAGGACATGCCCGTGGAGCTCAATGCGCACTGGCCGCACATCTTGCAGTCGAACAGCGCTCCTTTGACGAGGCGCTCGGTAGCCGCGACCGGCCGTTCCAGCCGTGCGTAACCGATTCGTTTCCACAAGGGATGCAGGGCGCACACCACGGACTCGAAAGCACGGTAGAAGGCGTTGAGACCGCGGGCGTGGCGCACCGACCAGCGGCGCAATGCGTACATCAGGACTCCGGTGGGGCCGAGGCCAGGGGATCGGCACCAGTGGGAGATTCGTTCAGCCCCTTGGCTTTGATGAGTCGTTCGAGGTCCGCGTCCGTGTATCGAGCTTCCAATCCGGCCGCCGTGGCTTCGGCGACCGCTTTCAGATCCTCGCCACAGGGTTGGGGGTCGCTGCGCTTCCAGTCGGCGAGATAGGCATCGGAGCTGCCTTTGCCGGCGCGCATGGCGGCGCGGTCCACGGCTTCCTGGAAGCGTTGCGACAGTTGTACCTTGGCCGTTTCGCGGCCGCGCTTGACCAACACCTGGGCCGGAATATCGCGCCAGGAAATGATGATCAGTTGGGCCATGGTTGCCTGCGGGCGAGGGCGCTCAGCCGCGCACCCAACTCGCCGTAACCGGTGAGGCGATATTCAAACTCGAGGCCCATGCGCGCGGCGATGTCGCGTGCCTGTTGTTGCGCCTCGGGAGCCGGGTTCTGCGCGAAGTACACCAGCTTGCGATAGTTGCGGAAGTACTCCTGTGCCAGCTCGGGGTGGCGGTCGAGGCCCAGGCCCTCGGTCACCAGCCGGTCGTAGTGGCGCAGCAGGAAATCGGTGAGGTAGAACGTACCGGGCTCGGCGTCCTGCAGCGCGTTGAATACCGAGGTGCCGGCAAAGAACTCGTAGCAGTGCGCGCCGGGAAGTCGTTCCAAGCCGCCTGCCTCGCGCAACAACGCATCCAACATGCCGCCGGTGCCGCAATCGGCGTAGGCGATGAAGACGGTTGCGTACTTGGCGCGCTTGTCGCGCAATTGCTCACGGATGGCGGGCACGATTCGTTCGGGTCGGTTATGCAGCTCGGGCGGAAGGCATTGAACCTCCCAGTCGGTACACTGATTGGCTCGCTTCAACGCCGTTATCTCGTTGGCGAGCGCTCCGCAGGCGATGATTAATGTCTTAGCTTGCTCGGGCTGCACGGCGGGCCGCCAGCAGGTTTTTGGCGGTTTCCACGGCGATGGCCGCGTCGCGGCAATACGCATCCGCCCCGACAGCCTTGCCGAATTCCTCGTTCAGCGGAGCCCCGCCCACCAGGACGATGTAATCGTTGCGAATACCCTTGTCCTTCATGGTGTCGATGACGACCTTCATATAGGGCATGGTGGTGGTCAGCAGGGCGGACATGCCGAGGATGTCAGGCTTGTGCTCTTCCAGGGCGGCGAGATATTTCTCGACCGGGTTGTTGATCCCGAGGTCGATTACCTCGAATCCGGCGCCTTCCAACATCATGGAGACCAGGTTCTTGCCGATGTCGTGGATGTCGCCTTTCACCGTGCCGATGACGATCTTGCCGATGGGTTCGACACCGGTCTCGGCGAGCAGCGGGCGCAGGATTTCCATGCCGCCCTTCATGGAGTTGGCGGCCAGCAGCACTTCGGGGACGAACAGGATGCCGTCGCGGAAGTCGATACCGACGATGCGCATGCCCTCGACGAGCGCTTCGTTCAGAACCTTCTCGGCGTTCCAGCCGCGCTCCAAAAAGATGCGGGTGGCTTCCTCGACCTCGCTCTTCAGCCCGTTGTACAGGTCATCGTGGACCTGCTCGGTGAGCTCCTGATCGTTCAGATCGCGTAAGTTGAACTCGCCTTCGGGCTCGTCAGCCATGCTCAATCCCCCCAAGGGATCCTTTGCCGGATATTGATGGTAAGTGTGGGGTCGGTCTCACACTGGTTGCTTCGCGACTCTGGCATGCCTGCCGGCGACACGGTTCAGGCGTTCGGCGCTGGGCGCGCAACCGAACTGCGCGCGGTAACAGCGGGAGAAGTGCGGCGGCGATTGGAAGCCGCACGCCGTGGTTATGTCTATTATCGGCATGGAGGTCTGCAGCAACAGCTCGCGCGCACGGCGCAGCCGCATCTGCAGGTAGTAGCGGTTGGGCACACAATCCAGATGCCGCTTGAAGAGCCGCTCGATCTGGCGGCGTGACAGGTCTGTCACTTGCGCTATCTCATCGAGCGACAGCGGCTTCTCGATGTTGTTCTCCATCAACTGCGCGACCTTGATCAGTGTTTCGTGGCTCGCGCCGACCTGCGCGCGCAATGGAATATACTGCCGGTCGCGGTCATTGCGGACGCGATCGAGAATAAACTGCTCGGAGATCAGTTGGGCCACCCGCGCCCCGAGTCGCGACTGGATGAGATTCAACATCAGGTCGAGCGGCGCCGTGCCCCCCGAGCAGGTAAATCGATCCCGATCGATCGTGAACAACTGGTCGTTCAACAAGATCCGCGGAAACTCCTCGCGCAGGGCCGACAGGTTCTCCCAGTGAATGCTGGCCTTGTACTTGTCCAGCAGGCCGGCCCGGGCGAGGGCGTAACCCCCGGTACACAAGGCGCCGAGCGGTACCCGCCGGTCGGCGAACCGGCGTAACGCGGATAGCACCTGGGCGCAGACGGCGGACTGCACGTCAACACCGCCGCAGATGAACAGGATGTCGACCGGCCCGATGGAGTCGAGAGGGATGGTGGGCGACATCTGCAAGCCGTTGCTAGCCGAGCTCGGCGTGCCGTCGAGGCTGGCGATCGACCATTCGTAGGCGATGGTTCCCGTCACGCTGTTCGCCATTCGCAGCGGCTCAACGGCGCTCGACAACGCGATCATCGAGTATCGCGGCAGCGTTAGAAAGGCAAACCGTGTTCGGGTGTCCGGCACGGACGCGATTTTACTCGAAACTTGCCTATTTACGACATCTCTCGTCCACCCACTCGATCCAGTGCCGGACCGGGGTTCCCGTACCCCCCTGCAGGTGGGCGATGCAGCCGATATTGGCTGACAGAATGACCTCCGGAGCGCCCTCATGCAGTGCAGCGAGCTTGCGGCTGCGCAGTTCCCGGGACAGTTCCGTCTGCAGAATCGAATAGGTCCCCGCCGATCCGCAGCACAGGTGAGCGTCGCGCACGGGCACGAGCTCGGCACCGAGCGTTTTGAGCAGCGCCTCCACCTGGCCCCGAATCTTCAGCCCGTGCTGCAAAGTGCAGGGAGGGTGGAACGCCACCCGTTGCGGTCGGGATTGCGCGCTAACCGGGAAGGAGGCGAGAAACTCGCTTATGTCCTGCGTCAACTCGACGATGCGGCGCGCCTTTGCCGCATACGCCGTGTCGTCACGCAAGAGGTGAGCGTAGTCCTTCACCATCGCTCCACATCCTGAAGCATTGATAACGATGGCCTCGACCGCTCCCGAGTCCAGGAACGGCCACCAGGCATCGATGTTGCGCCGGATGTTGTTCCGTGCACCCTCGTGGTCGTCCAGATGCTGGCGGATGGCCCCGCAACATCCGGACCCCGGAGCGATAATCGATTGCACTTCAACAGCGTCGAGGACGCGCATGGTTGCGGCGTCGATTGACGGTGCCATTGCGGGTTGCACGCAGTTGTTGAGAAGTAACACCTTGCGGGAGTGCACCCTGGCCGGCACACCTCGCGCCGGCCGCGTCACGCCAACTTTGGCGCGCAAGCCCGCGGGGAGGGCCCAACTGATGGAACGCCCCAGCTTCAGCGCAGTGCCGAACAACCAGGGGCGCGTGAGTCCTTCACGTAACAGCCAGCGAAGCACGCGCTCGCGCAGGGGACGCTGGACCTGTTTGTCGACAACCTCTCGGCCGATGTCGACGAGGTGCCCGTACTGGACACCGGACGGGCAGGTGGATTCACAGCTACGGCACGTCAAGCACCGATCGAGATGCAATTGCGTCGCGCGTTGGGCCGGCATGCCTTCCAACACCTGTTTGATCTGGTAGATGCGCCCGCGAGGTCCGTCGAGCTCGTCACCCAGTATCTGGTAGGTAGGGCAGGTGGCGAGGCAGAAGCCGCAATGTACGCACTTGCGCAGGATCTCATCCGCGGTGCCCCCGGCGGCCGTGTTCTTGATCCAGTCAGCGAGCCTGGTTTCCATGGATTACAGCTCCGCCACCAGCCGGCCGGGATTGAAGATCCCGTGCGGATCGAAACTGCGCTTCAGGCGGCGATGGATCTCCAGGATCGCCCGAGGCAGCGGATGGAATCTGCTTTCCGCGCCAGAGCCGCTCCATCGCATGGCTGTACCGCCGACGGCAAGCGCGAGCCCGCGGACGTCGAATCCGCTCGTGTCGCCTGAGTACCACCGTAACGCGCCACCCCAATCGATCAAGGGATCGAACGGGAGTTGCAGTGGCGGGGCGGTGGAAGGTACGGACACTCTCCACACACATTCGTTGGAAAACACCGGGTGATGGTAATGCCGCAGAGCGTTCCACCACTTGCGCGCGAGACTCGCGAACACGCGATCGCCGCCAATGACGACTTGCGCGGCGCGAACGGCGGGCTCCGCGCCGGACAGGCGCACCCAAGCGGCGCCCTCGTGCCAGGCAGCGGCGGATATGGGCAGGGGTTGACCGCCCCAGCGGTTGAACGCTTCCACGGCCTGGCTCGAGGTCATTTCCAACCGCATCGTTTCCTCGGCGCGCGGATTCGGCAGTACTTTGATGGAGAGCTCCGTGAGAATTCCGAGAATTCCCATCGAACCGCACAACAGCCGCGATACATCGAAGCCGGCCACGTTCTTCATTACCTGGCCGCCGAAGCGCAACACCTCTCCATCCGCCGCCATGAGATGGACTCCGAGTACGAAGTCACGCGCGGCCCCGGCCTGCATGCGCCGGGGTCCTGACAATCCGGTCGCGATCACGCCTCCCAGGGTTGGATCGCCGACGGGGCACGGCGGCTCGAAACCGAGAAACTGACCGTGCTCGGCCAGCGCTGCCTCAATCTCGCTCAGCCGGGTGCCGCAGCGTGCCGTGATGACGAGCTCGGACGGCTCATAGTCGATGATCCCCCGGTAGTCCCCGACATCGAGCGGCTCGCCCGAGATGGATTCACCATAGAAGTCCTTCGTGCGCGCGCCGTGTATCCGCAGAGGCGTGCCTCGATTGGCGGCGACGAGCACCCGCTCGCGCAACTTCAACAGTTCGGTGTCCACTTAAAAGCGCGGGAGCTCTGGGTGGGGCAGCGCCCCGGCGTGCACATGCATCTTTCCATACTCGGCGCAGCGGACCAGAGTGGGAACAGCCTTGCCGGGATTCAGCAGACCGAGCGGGTCGAAGGCCTTCTTGACAGCGAAGAAGGCCGCGCGCTCGCGAGGTGAGAACTGCACGCACATGGAATTGATTTTCTCGACGCCGACACCGTGCTCACCGGTGATGGTACCGCCGAGCTTCACACACAGCTCCAGGATGTCCGCCCCGAACCGATCGGCACGCTCCCATTCGCCGGATACGTTGGCGTCGAAAAGTATCAGGGGGTGCAGGTTGCCATCGCCCGCGTGGAAAACATTCATACAGCGCAGCGAGTAGGTCCGCTCCATGTCCTCGATCGCCCGCAGCATGCGCCCGAGGTTCTTCCGCGGAATGGTGCCGTCCATGCAGTAATAGTCGGCCGAAATGCGGCCGGCGGCCGGAAAGGCGTTTTTGCGGCCCGACCAGAACCGCAGGCGTTCCGCCTCCGAGCTCGAGACCGTGATCGCGGTGGCGCCGGCCTCACGGACCACGGCCTCGATTTCGCTGATCTGGGCGGCGACTTCTTCAGGGGTGCCGTCCGCCTCGGCCAGCAGGATCGCTTCGGCGTTCAGGTCGTAGCCGGCGTGCACAAAGGGCTCCACCGCAGCCGTGGCCTTGCGGTCCATCATTTCGAGGCCCGCAGGAATGATGCCGGCGGCAATGATGGCTGCGACCGCATCACCGGCTTTGACGACGTCATCGAACGACGCCATCACGAGCTGAGCCGACTGGGGTCGGGGCACGAGTTTCACCGTGACTTCGGTGACGACCAGCAACAAACCTTCAGAGCCGATGGACACGGCGAGCAGATCCAGGCCGGGACCGTCCAAGGCGGCGGAGCCCAGCTCGAGCAACTCTCCGTCAAGGGTAAAGCCGCGGACCCGCATGACGTTATGAACAGTGAGCCCGTACTTCAGGCAATGCACGCCACCGGAGTTCTCTGCGACGTTGCCGCCGATGGAGCAAGCGATCTGCGACGAAGGGTCCGGCGCATAGTACAGACCATAGGCTGCCGCGGCTTCGGACACCTGTAGGTTGCGAACACCCGGTTGGACGCGAGCGGTGCGGGCGAGCGGATCAACTTCGAGGATCTGATTCAGACGCGCGAGCGACAGAACGACGCCGGCGGCGTGTGGCATTGCGCCGCCGGATAATCCCGTACCCGACCCTCGGGGGACCACGGGAACATCCAAGCGATGGCAGATCGAAATGATTTCGCGGACCTGTTCTTCGTTTTTCGGCAGTACCACTGCGAGCGGCATTTGTCGGAATGCCGTCAGCCCGTCGCATTCGTAAGGTCGCAACTCCTCCTCGTTGGACAGTACACAATCCGCCGGCAGGCCATGACGTAATGCCGTGACGACAGCCGATTTTCTGTCGGGTCGGGGAACGTGACCCAGGTCGGACTGTCCAGGCTCATCACGGGTGGGCATGGCTCAATGCTAACTGCAAGCGGCGGCGAAAGTCGCGCTGGGTATCCTGGCCGTGCGCACAAAATGTCGCCTAAGGGGGCCCCCATTGCGCGCCACGCCACCGCCGGCACCGGCCGAGTCCGAGCTCTACGCACGCCTGAACCCCAAGGAACTGGAGTGCAGCGTGCGCTACCCCGGCCCCCCTGCACATCAATCAGGCGACGCTTTGGGGCGGCGTATGAGTACCCGGGCCGCGCGCGGCCAGTGCCGCGCCAATAAACTATAGAGCCAGGTGCTTCAGGTACCACTCGCAGAAGACATTCACCAGACCTTCCGTGTAAGGCGAATAGGGGCCGGGCCGGTAGGCCGGACTGCTCACCCCTAGGTGAGTGCGTTCAACCAAAGCACTGTCCTGGGCATTCGTGGCAATCCACACAGACGAGAGCTTGTTGACGTCGTAATCAACGCCTTCCTGGGCGTCCTTATGCACGAGCCATCGGGTACGCAGTAACGTCCTATTCGCGGCGATCGGCAGCACCGAAAAACTGACGATGTGATCGCTCATGAAATGCTGCCAGGAATTCGGCTGGGTCCACACGGACAGGCCGCCCAACGCGGGCTGAGTGAGGTTGCCCAACAGCTTGGTGCAGGCGACTTTAGTGTCAATCGTCTGTGACTCGCCGTGTTGGGCGATCGGCAGACGCACGGCGCGGAAGCCGGTTGTCCTGCTCAGTGCATCGATGGCAATCGATGGCAAGCCGCAGGCTTCCCACTTGCGGTGCTCACGCGCCAGCAGCTCCTCGAATTCCTTCATCTTGCCGATATTCTCGGGCGTGGGCTGGTAACCGAAGCCATATTCCAGCAACGGGACCGTCAGCTCCGGATGGTTGGCGCTGCAATGATTGCACTCACGATTGTTTTCCATCGTGAGCTTCCAGTTGCCTTCCTCGATGATGTCGAGTTGATGGGCCACCTTCGTATTCACGATCTCATGCGGGGCGATATACGGCTCGAGGGCCGTGCGCATGGCCTCGAAATCATCCGGGGGATTCTCCGCCAGGCAGATGAAAATGAGGCCTGCGAGGCTGCGTACGTGGACGCGCTTCAGGCTGAACTTCGAGCGGTCGAAGTGCTCGCCCATGTGCTCGTTGTGAATCAGCTCGCCGCACAGGTTGTAGGTCCAACTGTGATAGGGGCAGACGAGGTTACCCACGATGCCGCTTCCGGCGTTGCGCAGGCGCGCGCCACGATGCCGGCACACGTTGTGGAGCGCATTGATCTTCATGTCATCGTCGCGAACGATGATGATGGAGTCGGTGCCGATTTCGACTGTGAAGAAATCGCCCGGCTCCGCGATCTCCGGCTCGACCCCGACGAAAATCCAATAGCGGCCGAAAATCCGGGCGACGTCCTGCTCATAGACGTCCTGGCTCAGGTAGAAAGGCGCGGGCAGCGTGTACCCGGCCTGTCGCGTTGCAATGAGCGAGTCGAGGTTCATGCGCGCAGTTCGTTGTTCTCGGGATCGTAGGGCGATTCGGGAATGACCGTGGCCTGCTTGCGCTCACCCAGGATCTCGATGAAAAGCTGCGTACCGACGGTGGCCAATTCGGCCTTTACATACCCGATCGCCAGGCTCTTGCGCACGTAGTGACCGTAGTATCCGGAGGTCGCACGTCCCACGATGTGCCCGGTAGCATCGAAAAGCGGTTCGTTACCCAGGGGATCGGCGTCGGTCACGCCATGAATCTCCAGGGTAATAAAGCGGTTCGGAACGCCCGCGGCCAGTTGCTTCTCGAGCCGGTCCTTGCCTATGAAGTCGCCTTTTTTCATGCGCACGAACCGATCGAGGCTGGTCTCGAACGGGGTGTAGTCGGGCGTCATGTCGCTGCCCCACATGCGGTAGGATTTCTCCATGCGCATGGATTCCATGGCGCGCATGCCGACCATGCCGATGCCGAACTCCCGGCCGGCGGCGAACACCGCATCGAAGATGTGGTGCGCGTATTCGATCGGGAAGTGCAGCTCCCAACCCAACGAGCCCACGAAGTTGACCCGCAGCGCGTGCACGTCCACCGCGTATCCAACTTCGATGGTCTGGCCCGTCAGCCAGGGGAACGAGTTGTTATCGAGCGCAGTGTCCGTCAGCTTGGCGAGGACATCCCGCGAGCGCGGGCCCGCGATTACAAAGCAACCGCGCGAAGTCGTGATGTTGCGCAGATCGACAGAGCCGTCCGCAGGCAGAGCCTTGCGCAGGTAGTCGCCGTCATAACGCTCCGCGGCGCCTGCGCTCACCACGTAGAACTTGTCTTCGGCCACTTTGGTGATGGTGAATTCAGAGCGGATGCCTCCCGTGCGCCGGGTCAACGCGTGGCACAGAGCGATACGTCCGATCCGGGTCGGTACCTTGTTGGCCACGAGTGAATCCAGCCACGCCTGCGCGCCGGGCCCGGAAACCTCGTGTTTGGTGAACGGTGACAGGTCGATTACACCGACCTTCTCGCGCATCAGGCGCACTTCGTTGCCGACATGCTCGAAGTAGTTCGTGCGCCGGAAACTCCACTGGTCCTTGCGCTCGACCCCGGGCGGGGCGAACCAGTTGGCTCGTTCCCAGCCATATCGTTGGCCCCAGACTGCACCCATGCGATCGATCTTGTCGTATACGGCGCTGGTCTTGGCGGGACGTCCGTCTTCGCGCTCCTCGTCGGGGAAGTGAACGGTGAAGACGTTGCGATAGGTTTCCTCGTTCTTGGTCACAACGTAGCGTTTGCTGGTGTAAGGACCGAAGCGACGCGGATCGACCGCCAGCATATCGATGCCCGGCTCGCTCTCGACGATCCATTCGGCGAGCTGCCAACCGGAGCCGCCGGCGGCGGTGATGCCGAAACTGTGGCCCTCGTTCAACCAGACGTTGGGCAGGTCCCAGGCCGGACCGATGAGCGGACTGCCGTCCGGTGTGTAGGAGATCGGCCCGTTGACGATGTCCTTGATACCGCAGTTTTCCAGGCTTGGTACGCGGCGCTGTGCGGCCTCGACGTGCGGCAACAGTCGCTCGAGATCCCCTTCGAACAGGCTGCGGCCGAACCAGTCGGGCACGCCGTCGGCGAAGCGGGCCGGCGCTCCCTTCTCATAGGGGCCCAGGATCCAGCCCATGCGCTCTTCGCGCAGATAGTAGGACTGATCGGACTCCCTCAATACCGCCAGCTCGCGACCGCCGCCGGTGCGGTAGGCCTTCAGCTCCGGTGACTGGTCGTAAACGATGTACTGATGTTCGACGGGAATCGCGGGCACGTTGATGCCCAACATGCGGCCGGTCTGGCGCGCGTAGTTGCCCGTCGCGAGCACGATGTGTTGCGCAACGATGTCGCCCTTGGTCGTGCGGACCTTCCATTCGCCGCCGGGCGTACGCTCGAAACCGAGCGCCTCGGTCTGCTCATAAATCTCGGCGCCGGCCGAGCGCGCACCGATTCGCAGAGCCATGGTGAGATCCGCCGGCGCGATGTGTCCGTCGTCCGGGTGATACAACGCACCGACGATGGCGGGCGTGTCGCCCTTGCCGCCCAACTCACACAGTGGCCACAGCTCTTTCACCTGGGAGGCAGTGATGATCTGGAAGGGCACACCAATGGTGTTCGCCGTGCCGCAGTACTTCTGGTATTCGTCCATGCGGGCGCGGCTCGTGGCGAGGCGCAGATTGCCGGTGACATGAAAGCTGACATCCTGGCCGGTCTCGGCCGGCAGGCGCTTGTACAGGTCCACGGAGTACTTGTGGAGCTGGCCCACCGTGTAGCTCATGTTGAACAGCGGCAGCAGGCCGGCCGCGTGCCACGTGGAGCCCGCGGTCAGCTCGGTCCGCTCGATCAACGCCACGTCGGACCAGCCTTTCCTGGTGAGGTGGTACAGCGTGCTCACGCCGACGACACCGCCGCCGATGACCAACACTCGAACATGGGTTTTCAAAGCTATTCTCCGCGGAAATTTTAGGCGAGCTCGCGGGCCGCTTCCGTGAGGAAGCGGACCACGTAGTCGGCGAACGAACGCCAGACTTCAAGATGGAATGAATCAGGACCGGTGCGCCACAGGACGATGTCGGCTTTGCCGAGGACCGTCCGGGTGCACATTCCCACCGGGAAGGCGGACAGGTGCAGGTCGAGCGGACACCCGACGTTCAAGACAGTCTGCGCCGTGGCGCCCGAAACTTCGAGCGCCAGTTGCCGATGGCTCACGTCGACCAGCGAGTGGGGCAGTGCGCCGAGCGCATTACGCAACTCAGTGCCCACCGTTTCGCCGTCCGCGGCAGCGGACAGAATGAGCAGCTCATCCGGGCCCATCCAAAGTGCGGCGCGCTCGCTGTTCGCGGCGCTTCGACAAGGGGCGTCGGTAATATTCAAGCCCAGCGCCGTTCCCGCAGCCGCCATGACGGGGGCTCGGCCGCGAAGCGTGTAGCGCGACACCGGGGGCAACAGGCGCACTCCGCTGGGAAGCTCGAGAGGGGGCGTCTCGCGCGCTGTGGACAGATCAGCCATTGAGGCGGCTCCCTTCCTTGTCGTAGAAGACGGGCGCAGTCACCTGCACTGGAATGTCACCGCCCGGCATGGACACATAAAGCGTTTGGCCCATGCGATTGCGGCCGCCACTCACCATTGCCAGCGCAATGGAACGCTTCAGCACAGCGCTGTGATAGGAGGAGGTGATGTGACCGATGGGTTTGAAAGGGGGCGTCGAGCCGGCCGAAGGTGCGATCTGGGCCCCTTCTTCGAGGACGACCTGGGGATCAACGGTAGCGAGTCCCACGAGTTGCTTTCGATCCGGCGAGCTCATGGCAGGACGCATCAGAGAACGCTTGCCCACGTAGTCTTCCTTGTTCTTGCCGATGGCCCAGGCGAGTCCGACATCGTCGGGAGTCGCGGTCCCGTCCGTATCCTGACCAACGATGATGTAGCCCTTTTCGGCGCGCATCACGTGCATGGCCTCGGTTCCGTAAGCGACGATGTTGTGCGCCTGTCCGGCCTGGTGAATGGCTTCCCACACGGCCAGTCCATAGTCCGAGGGGACATTGACCTCGAAACCCAGCTCGCCGGTGAAGCTCACCCGGAACAACAACATGGGTATGCCGCAGATCTTGCCGTGAGCCACGGCCATATGCGGCAGCGCCTGCGCAGATATATCCACGCCTTCCACCAGGCCTTCCAACACCTTGCGTGCGTTCGGGCCTTGCACGGCAATAACGGACCACTGCTCGGTCGTGGACGTGAGCCAGACATCCAGCTCTGTCCATTCGGTCTGGATGTAGTCTTCCATGAGAGCTAACACGCGGGCGGCGCCGCCCGTGGTGGTCGTCACATGGAAGCGGTTCTCGGCCGTGCGCGCTACAACGCCGTCGTCATAGACAAAGCCGTCGTCTCGCAGCAGGACTCCGTATCTGGAGCGCCCGACGGCCAGGTTCGACCAGTTGTTGACGTACATCCGATTCATGAAGGTCGCCGCGTCCTTGCCCACCACTTCGATCTTGCCGAGGGTCGAGGCATCGAACAGGCCACAGCTATTTCGAACCGCCACACACTCGCGCGCGACAGCGGCGTGCATATCTTCGCCCGGCCGAGGGAAATAGCGGGCGCGCCTCCACAAGCCGACATCTTCGAAGACGGCTCCGTGGGAGGCCGCCCAGGAGTGGGTGGCAGTCCTGCGCACGGGATCGAACAGCTCGCCGCGCTGCAATCCGGCGAAGCTGCCGAAGGTGATCGGCGTGTAGGGCATGCGGAAAGTGGTGAGCCCGATCCGCGGCACGGGCTGGTCAATCTCGCGCGCTACCACGCCCAGCGCATTCAGATTGCTGGTCTTGCCCTGGTCCGTGGCCATTCCCGTGGTGGTGTAGCGCTTGATGTGCTCGATGGACCGGAATCCCTCCCGGGTGGCGAGCTTCAGATCCTGGGTTGTGACATCGTGCTGCCAGTCCACGAAGGCCTTTTGCTTCAAGGTGGGCTGCTGCGGCAGAGCCCCGATGAACCCTTTGCGGCCCGCGTTCAGCGCAACGACGGGGTAGCGGTCGCCCAGCACGGCGCCCAGGTCGAACACCCCGGCGCAGGCACCCACCGAGCGGGTGCGCTCCGCGGCCTGCCCCGGCACAAACGCCTGCAGCTGTTCGTCCCATTCAACCTTGCCGCGCGACTGGGAGAACAGGTGCACGGAGGGCGTGAGGCCGCCCGACATCGCCACCAGGTCGCAACTGATCGAATCGGCGCCGCCCGAGACCGCACCGTGACTGTCGATTCGGGCGATTTGAATGGCCTCGACACGCAGCCGGCCCGTTGTACCGACCACAGTCGATTGCAGCTGTATCTGCAGACCCGCTGCGCGAGCCGCATTCGGCAGCGTCCCGTCGGCGCGCTCGCGAACATCAACAATCAATGCAACATGAACGCCGGCGGCCTGCAAGTCGATTGCCGCCCGGTAGGCCTCATCGTGAGCGGCGACCACCACGGCCGTCGTGCCCGGCAGAGCTCCATATCGATTGGCGTAGGTGCGTGCGGCGCCGGCCAACATGACGCCAGGGCGATCGTTGCCCGGAAATACCAGAGGCCGTTCGATTGCGCCGGTCGCGAGAATGACTTCCCGCGCGCGGACCTGCCAGGTGCGCTCGCGCGGCAGATGCTCGGGCACGCGGCTCAGGTGATCGGTCAGCCGCTCATTCAAACCGACGTGATTGTGCGGGAAAAATCCGAATGCGGTCGTGCGTGGCAGCAAGGTTACTTCGGGCATGCGCGCGAGTTGCTCGACGGTTTGTCGGACCCAGTCGTCCCAATGACAGCCGTCGATAGTCGCTCCGTCCGCGGGCGGCTCAGATAAAAGACTCCCGCCCAGCTCGGACTGCTCGTCGCACAAGATGACGCGTCCGCCGGATTGAGCTGCGGCGAGCGCCGCGGCGAGTCCCGCAGGGCCTGCACCGACCACCAATACGTCACAATGCGCGAAGCGGTTGGTGTACCGATCCGGATCGGGCTCGGAGGGAGCTACGCCGAGGCCCGCCGTGGCGCGGATCTTCGGCTCATAGAATGAATGCCACGCGCTGCGCGGCCACATGAACGTCTTGTAATAGAAGCCGGCAGGAATGAACGGCGAGATCAGATCGTTGACCGCGCCGACGTCGAAGCCGAGGCTCGGCCATCGATTCTGACTCTCTGCCTGCAGGCCTTCGTATAACTCGACCTGAGTCGCACGCAGGTTAGGCACATAACGCGCCGTGTCGCGCCGAATGCCGACCAGGGCGTTCGGCTCTTCCGCGCCCGCTGAGAATATGCCGCGCGGCCGGTGATACTTGAACGAGCGGCCTACCAGATGCACGCCGTTCGCGAGCAACGCAGAGGCGAGGGTGTCTCCGTGCACGCCGGTGTATTGCCGGCCGTCAAAGGTAAAATTGAGTACTCGGCTGCGATCTATCCGGCCGCCGCCGGCGGTGCGCAGTTTGCCGCCGTCAGCACTCACGGGCGCTCACCCACTTTGTAGGTCTTCACGAAATGATCGGTCGTGGTGTCACGCAGGGCGTTGAAGAACTTTCCGCAACCATGCGAGTGGCGCCATCGCTCGGCGTAGACGCCTTTCACGTTGTCCCGAATGTACAGGAACTGGGTCCATTCCTCGATGGAGGCTGCGGATGGGATGGCCGGTCGGGCGATGTGTGCTTGTCCGCCGTGAGCGAACTCGAGCTCGGGTCGCTCGCCACAATAGGGGCATGCAATGAGCAGCATGTGTTTTCTCAGTGGGCGACCGCGGCGGCGGCCGCTTCGTCGATCAGATTGCCGGTGGCGAACCGTTCAATGGTGAACGGCGCGTTGATGGGATGCGGCGCATCGTTCGCGATCGTGTGGGCGAACACATGAGCCGATCCCGGTGTTGCCTTGAATCCACCGGTGCCCCAGCCGCAATTGACATACAGGCCGGGTACGGGCGTCTTGGCGATGATGGGTGAGCGGTCCGGTGTGACATCGACGATGCCTCCCCAACTGCGCAACATGCGAAGCCTGCGGAACGCCGGGAACAGCTCGCAAATCGCTTCGAGGGCATGGCCGCTGATGTGCAGACCGCCGCGTTGCGTATAGGAGTTGTAGGCATCGGTGCCGGCACCGATGACCAACTCGCCCTTGTCGGACTGACTGATATAGGCGTGGACCGTATTCGACATCACCACGCACGGAAAGATCGGCTTGATCGGCTCGGAAACGAGTGCCTGCAGGGGATAGCTCTCCAAGGGCAGCCGGACGCCGGCCATCTGCATGATCACGCTCGTGTTACCGGCGGCGGAGACGCCGATCTTGCGCGTTTCTATCACGCCCCGAGTGGTTTCGAGCGCGCTGACCGCGCCGTTGGGGTCACGCCGGATTGCGGTGACCTCGCAGTTCTCCAGAATATCGACGCCCAAGGCGTCGGCGCCGCGCGCATAGCCCCAGGCGACAGCATCGTGACGCGCGGTTCCGCCTCGCCGTTGGAGCGCGGCTCCGACCACGGGATAGCGGATGTCGCTGATATTCAGCGGCGGACAGAATTCCTTGGCTTGCTTTGCAGTCAGCCATTCGTTGTCGACCCCGTTCGCCCGGTTGGCATGCACGTGCCGCTTGGATGTCTGCTCGTCATGAACCGTGTGGGCCAACATCATGACACCTCGAGGGGAGAACATGACGTTGTAGTTCAACTCCTGCGACAGGGTCGGCCACATCTTCAGCGCGTGGTCGTACAGGCCCGCGCTCTCATCGAACAGATAATTCGAACGGATGATGGTGGTATTGCGGCCGGTATTGCCGCCGCCAATCCAGCCTTTTTCCACCACCGCGATGTTCGTGAGGCCGTGTTCCCTGGCGAGGTAGTAGGCGGCTCCGAGGCCGTGACCACCGCCGCCGACAATGACCGCGTCATAGCCCTTCTTGGGCTGGTCCGGGCGACGCCACTGAGCAGTCCAGCCGCGCTGACCGGAGAGTCCGCGCTTCAGGAGTCGCAGGGCGGAAAAGCGTTCCATTCTTGTACTTCACCTGGATGGTGGGCGGGCGGCGGAATGATGAACGGTTGGCGGCGCACCCCCAAGCATTCTTACGCCGCGCCATTTGAAAAATCGCGACATGCACCGCGACATGCGGTGTGTGTCTTCGGACGGTGTGGGGTCAGGGCTGCCGGTTCCCTGCCAGCGCCTCGATGATTTCCTTTTGGCAGCAACTGCCGAGCAGCCGGCCGTCCTCGACGAGCAGCACCGGATGGCCTGTGGCACTGCGCAACTTGATGAGCGTGCTCAGCGAGCTGGACGCAGGCGCGACAGCGAGACCGACGCGGTCGGATGACCAGGATTCATCCTCGCCGATGTGGCCGAGGGGCAGCTCCGCGCCGTCAACCGTCAGGGACGTCGGTCGCCCGAGCTCGTCGATCAGCACCTGAAAGCGGTGCTCGTCATCCAGCCAGACGGTCCGATCGTGACCGCGCTCGCCGCGGCGCATCACCATCGCCCCGGTCAGCACGCTGAGCGGGTTCATGTGCATGACAAACTCGGCCACATAGTCGCTGGCCGGCCGTAATACGATGTCGTCGGCCGTTCCCGTCTGGACGATGCGGCCGCCCTCCAGGATGGTGATGCGGTCGCCGAGCTTCAGGGCTTCGTCCAGGTCGTGGCTGACGAACAGGATGGTCTTCTTGACGCGCGCCTGCAGAGTCAGCAGCTCGTCCTGCAACTTCCCGCGAATCAACGGATCGAGGGCGGAGAAGGGCTCATCCATCAACAGGACGTCCGCGTTGGTGGCGAAAGCGCGTGCGAGTCCAACTCGCTGTTGCATGCCCCCGGAAAGCTCGCCGACGTGGCTGTCGGCCCACTGCGAAAGGCCCACGAGCGCCAACTGCTCATCCACGATCCGCCTGCTGGTGGCCTTCGGCTCACCCCGCAATTCCAGGCCGAAGCCGACATTGTCGCGGACGGTACGCCACGGCAACAGGCCAAATTGTTGAAACACCATCGCGATCCGCAACCGCCGCACGCGCCGCAACGTGGCCGCGTCGCAATTTGCGATGTCCACGACCGCCTCGCCGTCCTGGACCAGGACCTGGCCGCGGGTTACTTCGTTCAGCCCGTTCGCAGCCCTCAACAACGTTGACTTGCCGGAGCCCGACAGGCCCATCAATACTGAGATCTCACCGCGGGCCACCGCGAGATTCGCGTTCGCCACGCCGACGATGATGCCGGTCTGTTCAGCGATCTGCGCTCGCGTTTTGCCTGCATCGAGCGCGGCGAGGGCAGCCTGTTTCTGGGCCGTGGCGCGCCGGGACTTGCCGCCGAACAGGATGTCCACGTTGCGGAATTCGACTGCCGTTGTCATGAGGCTGCACTCTTTTCAGCCGGGCGACTGATACGATCGAGAATGATGGCCAACAACACAATCACGAATCCGGCCTCGAACCCCATGCCCACCTGCACGGTGTTGAGTGCCCTGACGACCGGAACGCCGAGGCCGCCCGCGCCCACCAGGGCTGCGATGACCACCATCGACAGGCTCAGCATGATGCATTGAGTGAGGCCTGCCAGAATGGTTGGCGCGGCGCTCGGTAACTCGATCTTCCACAGCATCTGGGCGCGCGTGGCGCCGAAGGACTCCCCGGCTTCCAGCAGTGCCCGGGGGACCGATGAGATTCCGAGGTGCGTGAGTCGGATCGGTGCCGGCAGCGCGAAAATGACCGTCGAAATCAGGCCGGGCACGACACCGAGTCCAAACAGGACCAGCGTCGGAATCAAGTAGACGAACGTGGGCAAGGTCTGCATGAGATCCAGGACCGGCCGCATGGCCGCGTAGGTTCTCGGGCTGTGCGCTGCCACGATTCCCAGGGGAATGCCGATCGCCGCGGAAAAGAGGGCGGCCACCATCACGAGGGACAAGGTCTCCAGTGTGGCCTGCCAGTACCCCTGGTTGATGATGAAGATCAGGGCGGCCACGACGAAGATCGCCAGAATCACCGAGCGCCTCAGGATCCAGGTCAACACCCCGATCACGACGATGAGGATCGGAGATGGCACGGCCCGCAATGCCGCGGTGAGCCCGTCGACACTGCCGCGCATGACGGCCGAGACTGCGTCAAACAACGATCGCCCATGAGCCTTCACATACTCGATCATGCCGGCGACGGCTGCGCCGATAGGTAGCTTGTGACTGCTCATCCACCGTTCGAAGCTGGGCGCTGCGGCGGTTTCGCCACTGGCGCGGAGCGCCGCGAGCGCCGGGCGACCATCGAAGGTGGTGACGCCTTGCAGCCACGTGCCGACGACCTCCGGGTTGGCCTTCAACCAGGCCTCGGCGGCCGCATCGGCGGGTTGGTGCTGATTGAGGATGGCGTCCATCATCTGATTTTCCCCGCTCAGCGTGAACTTCAGGTTTTTGAGCAACCGCCCGATGTTGGGACACTCCCGGACGTAGCCGGCGCGGACATCGGTGTAGATCGTGGCGCCCCCGAAGTTGGGGCCGAAGACGCTGTCACCACCGGACAGGTACCGCATATCGAACCGCATGTTCATGGGGTGCGGCTCCCAGCCGAGAAACACGACAGGCTCGCGGTTGCGAATGGCGCGTTCGACCTCCGCCAACATGCCCTGTTCGCTCGATTCGACGAGCTTGAAGTTGCCGAGATTGAACCGGTTCTGTTTGATCATCCCGAGGATGAGCCGGTTACCATCGTTGCCCGGCTCGATGCCGTAGATGACGTTTTTCAACTGCGCCGCGTAGCGTTGGATGTCCGTGAAGTCCCGCAGGCCGGACTGATAGGTGTAGGCGGGAACGGCCAGTGTGTACTTGGCGCCGGTGAGATTGACGCCGATGACATCGATCGAGTGATCTTCCAGGTAGGGCTTGCGATCGGCCTCCATGGTGGGCATCCAGTTGCCCAGGAAGACATCGATATCCTTGTTCTTCAGCGCCGTGAAAGTGACGGGAATCGACAACACCGTGACCGTCGAGTCGTAGCCGAGCTGTCGTACGAGCACGCTGAAGAGGGCGGAAGTCGAGGTGACGTCGGTCCAACCCACGTCCGAGATCCGCACTGCCTTGCAGGAGGGCGGCTCGGCTGCCCGCGCCAGAACGCTCGCGACGAGTAGCAGGAACGCAAGCGCCACCGCGGCGCCGCGGCTGCTCGAGTGACTCATGGACTTGACCCGCCGAAACGCCAAAGAGATGATCTTGTAATGATCCTTGAATAGCCGTTTAACCGACCGTCTGTCAAGCGCCTCGTCCCTGGGCAAGTAGTTGATGCACTGGGATGAAACGGCACATTGGAAATACCACTACAACAGGGCCGCGAAGCGGCCGCCGGAGCCCTGCGGAGCGCTGCATTGAACAGACAATCAACGGTGGAGCTGGAGGATTTCCGGCGCGTCCAATTGATCGAGGTCACCATCGACAGCCTGGCGGAAGTGGGGTACGTCGGCAGCACTCTCGCACAGATCGCGAGCCGTGCGGATGTATCGCCCGGATTGGTGGCACATTACTTCGATGACAAGGATGGATTGCTCGAGGCGGCCTTCCGTGCCCTCAGTCGCCGCTTGTTTGAGCAGATGGACACGCGCATGCGTGGGGCGCGCACACCTCGCGGGCGGATCCAGGCCATCATCGATACCAATCTCGGTCCCCTCGAGTTCACGCAGCGCACGGGCAGTGCATGGCTGGCATTCTGGGGGCAGGTTCCACACGTTGAAGGCCTCAAGCGCGTACAGAACGCGTATCAGCGGCGCATGGTTTCCAACTTGCGCTACGCGTTGGTCCGGCTGTTGCCGGTCACCGAGGCACGCAGCCTGGCCTCCATCATCGCGGCGATGATTGACGGTGTTTGGCTGCGGGCCGCCTTGTCCAACTGGGCAGAGGCAGATAGCGAGAGTGCGCGCGACCTATTGACGGCGTTCGTGGACGCTCGGTTGAGAGAGAGCCAACGTGCGGTCGCCGAAACGCCCTCGTTGGTCCGCGCTCGCGAGTCCTTTGAGACTATCAACCCCGCTACGGGCGAGGTGCTTGCGACCCTCAAAGTAGCTACGGCGTCCGAAATCGACGCGGCCGTGGAGGCGGCCGGACGCGCGCAGCGAGAGTGGGCCGCCCGCACTGGCACTGAGCGAGGGCGTGTGTTGCGTCGCGCAGCGGAGCTGCTCCGAGCGCGCAATGCCGAGTTGGCGGAGCTCGAGACCCGGGATACCGGCAAACCGATCCAGGAAACCAGCGTCGTGGACGTGGTTTCGGCAGCCGATTGTCTGGAATACTTCGCGGGGGTTGCGCCTACGCTCGCCGGCGAGCATCTGGATCTCGGGCCGGCCGCATTCGGCTACACGAGGCGCGAACCTTTCGGCGTGGTCGCCGGTATCGGCGCCTGGAACTATCCCCTCCAGATCGCGTGTTGGAAGTCCGCACCGGCCCTGGCTTGCGGAAACGCGATGATTTTCAAGCCTTCGGATTTGACGCCGCTGACCGCTATCCGGCTGCAGGAGGTGTTTCATGAGGCAGGGCTGCCGCCGGGAATATTTCAGGTGGTGCAGGGATTCGGCGAAACCGGCCGGATCCTGAGCCGGCATCCGGGAATCCACAAGGTCTCGGTGACCGGGTCGGTGGGCACCGGCCGGGCGGTCATGGCGGATTCGGCCGCCACGCTCAAACATCTCACCCTGGAGCTGGGTGGCAAGTCGCCGTTGATCATCTGCGAGGACGCCAAGCTCGACAATGCGGTCGCGGGGGCGTTGTTGGCCAACTTCTATTCGTCCGGGGAAGTGTGCTCGAACGGCACGCGTGTGTTTGTCCATCGGAGCGTGAAGGCGGCCTTCCTCGACAAGTTGAAGGCCCGCGTGACTGCCATGAAGATCGGCAATCCGCTGGATCCACGGACTCAGGTCGGATCGTTGATCTCGGAAAATCACATGGACAGGGTGCTCGGGTACATCGCCCGCGGCAGATCCGAAGGCGCGCGGATCGTGGTGGGCGGGCATCGGGTGACCGCGGGCGAGCTGGCCAATGGCTTCTTCGTGGCGCCCACCGTGTTCGATGACTGTCACGACGATATGGCTGTGGCGCGCGAGGAGATTTTCGGACCCGTCATGACCGTGCTCGACTTCGATTCCGAGGATGAAGTCATAGCGCGGGCCAACGCCACCGAGTACGGTCTGGCGGCGGGCGTGTTCACCAATGACCTGACCCGGGCTCACCGGATGATCGCGCAGCTGCAGGCCGGCACCTGCTGGATCAATCATTACAACATTACGCCCGTCGAGATGCCGTTTGGCGGGATGAAGCTCTCCGGGCTGGGACGCGAGAACGGGCGCGCCGCCGTCGAAGCTCATACTCAACTGAAAAGCGTGTACGTCGCCCTGCGCGATGTCGAATCGCCATACTGACATGACTGATGAAACTTTTGACTATGTGATTGTAGGCGCCGGCTCCGCGGGCTGCGTGTTGGCCGATCGTCTTTCCGAGGACGGCCGCAACCGCGTGCTGGTGCTCGAGAACGGGGGCTCGGATCGGTCGATCTATATCCAGATGCCGACGGCTCTGTCGATACCCATGAACATGCCGAAGTACAACTGGTTCTATCACACGGAACCGGAGCCCGGCCTCGGCGGCCGTTCGCTGCACACTCCGCGTGGCAAGGTGCTCGGCGGGTCCTCCTCCATCAATGGGCTCGTGTACGTGCGCGGGAATCCTTTCGACTTCGATCGTTGGGACGAGGAAGGGGCGCGCGGGTGGAACTATCATCATGTGCTGCCGTACTTCCGGCGCGCGGAAAAGCGGGCGGGCGGCGGTGACCCATATCGCGGTGACAGCGGGAAGCTGTGCACCACGCGCGGGACGATGTCCAACCCTCTCAACCCCGTGTGGATCGAAGCGGGGCGGCAGGCGGGTTATCCGGTCACCGCCGACATGAATGGCTTCCAACAGGAAGGGTTCGGCGAGATGGACATGACGGTGGGGGGAGGCCGTCGCTGCAGCGCCGCGAACGCCTATCTGCGGCCGGCCATGTCGCGGGCCAACCTGACCGTGCGGGCGCATTCCCTGGTGACACGTGTTTTGTTTGAAGGTCGCCGAGCTGTCGGGGTGAGTTATACCCGTGGCGGGCAGGCGGCCACGGCGCGGGCGCGGCGCGAGGTCATTGTGAGCGCAGGCTCCATTGCGTCTCCCCAGTTGTTGAAACTGTCGGGAGTAGGGCCCGGGGCGGAGTTGCAGGCACTCGGCATTCCGGTGGTGCACGATCTGCCCGGAGTGGGCGAGAACCTGCAGGATCACCTGGAGTTCTACTTCCAGGTCGCCTGCAAGGAGCCGATCACCCTGTACAAGTATCAGAATCCCCTGGGAAAGGCCCTCATCGGGATGCGCTGGCTGCTGAGCAAGGATGGCCTGGGCGCGACGAATCACTTCGAGGCGGGCGGTTTTATCCGCAGCCGCGCGGGGGTCAAGTACCCGGACATTCAGTATCACTTCCTGCCGATGGCTGTTACCTACGATGGCACGTCCCTGGCACAGGAGCATGGATTTCAGGCGCACGTGGGGCCGATGCGTTCGCAGAGCAAGGGTTGGGTACGACTGAAATCGCGCGACCCGGCCGACAAGCCGCGGATCTTCTTCAACTATCTGTCGCGCGAGGAGGATCTGGTGGAGATGCGGGCCTGTGTGCGGCTCACCCGGGAGGTGTTCGCCCAGCCGGCGTTCGATCGCTACCGGGCGCGCGAGATTCAGCCCGGGGCCGAAGTACAGACGGATGAGCAGATCGATGAGTTCGTCCGGCGGAAGGTGGAAAGCGCGTATCACCCGTCCTGCTCGTGCAGGATGGGCGATGTGAACGACCCGCTGGCGGTGGTCGATCCGCAGACCCGCGTGCGCGGCCTGGAGGCGCTTCGGGTCGTGGATTCGTCGATCATGCCGTCCATTACGACCGGCAACCTGAACGCGCCGACAATCATGCTGGCCGAGAAAGCCGCGGACCACATCCTCGGCAAGGGGATGCTGCCCGCCGCCGATGCCCCGTACTACCTGGCCCCGAACTGGCAAACCAGCCAACGGTAGCCTTGCGGGCATATTATTATCAGGTCAATAATATCCCGCATGAAAACGACGCGGGGTTGTCCGGCTCTGTTCCTGGCGCTCACCCTGGCCGCCTGCAGCCAAGGCTCGCACGAAAAGACCCTCAACATCTACAACTGGGCCGACTATATCGGCAAGCACACCCTGGCGCAGTTCGAGCGGGAAACGGGTATCCGGGTTGTTTATGACACCTACGACGCGGACGAGACCCTCGAGGCCAAGATGATGGCCGGTGATTCCGGCTATGACATCGTCAGTACCTCCACCGACTATTTCAGTCGCCAGATCAAGGCGGGCATCTATCAGCCGCTGGACAAGTCGCGCCTCAGCGGCTGGCACAACCTGGATCCGCAGGTGCTGAGCGACGAAGCCGCGGGCGACCCCGGCAACCGGCACGCCATGCCGTACCTGCGGCACGTGAACGGCTTCGCCTACAACATCGACCTGGTCAAGGCGCGAATGCCCGACGCTCCCCTCGACAGTCTCGACCTGTTGTTCAAGCCCGAGATCGTCGCGAAGTTCGCCGACTGTGGCGTGACTTTTCTGGACTCGGCGGAAGATGTGCTGCAACTCGCTCTGAACTACCTGCACATCGATCCGAACACCACCCGGCCCGAGGATTACAAACAGGCGGAAGCCTTGATCCTGTCCGTGCGACCGTACGTCCGGGCGTTTGATTCCACTGAATACATGAACGGCCTGGCCGACGGTGAGTTCTGTATTTCCATGTCGTGGTCGGGCGACTACGCCACCATCAAGGCGCGTGCCCGGGCGGCCGGGATCGAAGTGCCCCTGGCGTTCACGATTCCGAAGGAAGGCGCCAACAGCTCCGCCGATGCGCTGCTGATTCCCAGGGACGCCCCGCACCCCGAAGCCGCCTATGCCTTCTTGAATTTCATGTTGCGTCCTGAAGTCATTGCGCAGGTCACGAATGACATCCACTATGCCAATGACAACCTGGCGGCCAACCAGTACGTGAATCCAGCCATCTTGAACGATCCGGCGGTGTACACCCCACCTGAGGTACGCGCGAAGTTATACCGGACCGCGGAAGTATCCCCGGCACTCGAACGCATCCGCACGCGCACGTGGACCCGCATCAAGACGGCGCGCTAACGAGGTTCTCCCATGTCGACACTGCAAATCACCAGCCCCACGGAGCTCACCATCGAGATCCGCGGCGGCCATCGTTTTCCCATTCATCCCTTGTGGTTGCGGGAGCGTTGCCAGGACGCCGCGTCCATCGATCTGCGCACCGGACAGCGCCTCGAGGATCCTTCGGATGTGGATCTGCAACTGTCCCTGACCGAGGTGTCGGAGGTGGAGCCCGGCCGCTTCCGGATCCGATTCAGCGACGGTCACGTGGCGGATTTCCTGGCAAGCGAGATTCTCGCGGAGGCGAATCTGCCGGTGGGCGATCATGATTGCCCGCCGATCCGCCTGTGGGACGGCTCGTTGGCCGAGATGCCCCGCCTGGCCTGGTCCGCGGACCCGACCGACGCGCAACGCAGTGCCTGGCTGAGGCCCTTCCTGGAGTTGGGTTTCGTCATATTCACGGGCGTGCCCACCGAGTCGCAGCAGGTATTGAAGGTGGGCGGCACGTTCGGGTATGTGCGTGACACCAACTTCGGCGCGCACTTCGATGTGCGGTCGGTACCCGATGCCAACGATCTGGCTTATACCTCTTTGTTTCTCGATGCGCATACGGACAACCCGTATCGCTCGCCGGTGCCGGGTGTGCAATTGCTGCACTGCCTTGCGAATGAGACTTCCGGTGGGCTGTCGACGCTGGTCGATGGGTTTGCCGCGGCCGATGCGCTGCGGTCCTCCGATCCTGAGGCATTTAGTGTGTTGTCGCGGACGCCGGTGCGGTTCCGCTTCCGTGACGTCGACGCCGAGCTCGTTCGCAGCTCGTCGTTGATCGAAGTGGACGGCGTCGGCGGATTACAGGCTATCAACTTCAGCCCGCGTCTGGACTACGTGCCCCTGTTGCCGCCGGCCGAGCTGACCGCTTACTTCAAAGCTCGCAAGAAGCTGGATGCGCTGCTGCGCTCGCCGCAATACGAGATCAGGTTCCTGCTGAACGCGGGCGACCTGTTGATGATGGACAACCGGCGCTTGTTGCACGGGCGAACCGCGTTCGACCCTCGCGAGGGTCTGCGCCACCTGCAGGGTTGTTATATCGATGTCGATGGACCGCGCAGCGTCTATCGCGTGTTGCGCCGGAAAACCGCCGCGGCCGGGAGCCAATCATGAGCCGGATCGTCAGCTTTCGCCGGATGGAAGATGGGACCAAGGAAGACTACGACCTGTTGGATGAGTCGGAGCGGAAGTACGCGGCCGGATTGCCGGGGCGCATCCTGCAGGCGGTGCGCAAGCTGGATCACTCTCTGGAGGGTTATCCGGTGAGCCGCCTGGGGCATTCACTGCAGACCGCGACCCGGGCGCTGCGTGATGGCGCGGACGATGAGTTGATCGTCGCTGCGCTGATCCACGACGTGGGCGACGAGCTTGCGCCATACAACCACGCTGAGGTGGCTGCGGCGATCATTCGACCCTACGTGCGTCCTGAGGTCGCCTGGATCGTGGAGCAGCACGGACTCGTGCAGACGTACTACTACGTACACCACAACGGCGGCAACCGGTTCATGCGGGATGTGTTAAAGGGCCACAAGTGGTTTCAGGCTTGTGTCGACTTCTGTCACAAGTGGGACCAGTCGTCATTCGACCCCGACTATCCGACGCTTCCTCTGGAGGCGTTTGAAGATCATGTGAACCGGATTTTCAGCCGCAAGGCGCACGATCCGCGCTATACGAAGGAAGCCGTCCCGGCGTAGGAGCCTGTCTGCGGATGCGCGCTAGATGTGTATAAGAGACAGATACGAAGGAAGCCGTCCCGGCGTAGGAGCCTGTCTGCGGATGCGCGCTTGCCGCGGCCGGCCCGCGGAGGCGGCCATGGCTCAAAAAGGCTCCTAACCGCGCTCGGCGATCTGCATCTCCAACAGGCGCTGTCTTTCCTGCCGGCGCATGACGTATCCGGCCGCGATGACGCAGCTGCCTACGATGCAGATGATCAGGCTGGCCAGTGCATTGACATCGGGACTCACCCCCAGCTTCACCTTCGAGTAAATCACCATCGGCAGCGTGCTGGCCCCCGGCCCGGACACGAAACTGGAAATGACGAGGTCATCCAACGAGAGGGTGAAGCTGAGCAGCCAGCTCGACACCAGCGCCGGTGCGATGATGGGCAGGGTCACCTCGACAAACGCCTGGGCAGGCCCGGATCCCAGGTCCATGGCTGCTTCCTCCAACGAGCGGTCCGCGCTCTGCAGCCGCGATTGCACGGTGACCGTGACATAAGCCGTGCAAAACACGATGTGCGCGATGACGATCGTCGTGAATCCCCGGTGTGGCCACCCAAACATCTGCAGCATCGATACGAACAACAGCAACTGGGTGATCCCGGTAATGATCTCGGGCATCACCAGGGGCGCATTCACCATGCCCGTCAGCATCAAGCGCCCGGGAAATCGGACGAATCGCACCAATGCGATGGCCGCCAGCGTCCCCAACAGCACCGCGGCAGTGGAGGAGGCAACGGCAACCTCCAATGACAGCAAAGCCGCATCCAATATCTGGCGGTTGTGCATCAGTTGCGCGTACCACTGAGTCGAGAACCCACCCCAGACGCCGATCAGCGGCGATGCATTGAACGAGTAGGCGATCAGTACGAAGATGGGAACATACAGCACGGCGATGCCGAGGGACAAAGCCGCGAACAACACAGGTGAGAAGCGCCTCTCCATGCCCTCAGGCCTCCTGATGCCGGGAGTTGTAATACTGATAGAGGGCTATGGGACCGGCCAGCAGGATCAAAAACGCGATGGCCACGGCCGCGGCCACCGGCCAGTCGTGATTGCCGAAGAACTCATCCCACAGCACGCGCCCGATCATCAGGTTGTCGGGCCCGCCCAGCAGCGAAGGAATCACGAACTCGCCCACGGCCGGAATGAACACGAGCATGGAACCGGCAATCACCCCGGGGACAGACTGCGGCACCGTGACGTCCAGGAAAGCGCGCCACGGCGGGCTGCCCAGGTCGGCGGCGGCTTCCAGCAACGTATTGTCGAGTTTCTCCAGGGTAGCGAACAGGGGCAGCACCATGAAGGGCAGGTATGAGTAGATGATGCCCAGATACACGGCGATGCTCGTCCGCATGATCTTCAGCGGGTGCGAGATCAATCCCAACCGCAACAACACCGCGTTGAGAATGCCGCCGTCGCGTATGATGCCTTCGAGCGCATAGACGCGCAGGAGGAATGAAGTCCAGAAGGGCAGGATGATGATGAGCAGGAGGATGTTCTGCGTGGTTTTCGAGGCTCGCGAGATTGCGTACGCCATCGGGTAGCCCAACGCCAGGCAGATCAACGTCGAGAAAAACGCGGTCTTGAGTGAGTAGAGGTAGGCGATGCCGTATACCTCATCGGCGAGCAGGTATTTGAAGTTCGCCAGGCTCACCGCAATCTGGATGCGGCCGTCCGCGGTGTGAGTGAAGATGTCGGTGAAGGGGGGTACCCGGGGCGCGGTCTCGGCCAGGCTGATCTTGAAGGCGAACGCAAACGGAATCAGGAAGAACACCGTGAGGAACAGCAGCGGCGGAAGAATGATGAGCCAACGGCCCGAGCGCTCCAGCAATCTCATGATTCCCGCCTGAAAGATGCCCGAGAGGTATTTTGCGATATAAACTCGCAGGCGTGAACAGGAAAAAGCCCAACAAGGTAGTGAGCGGGAAAGCGCCGCCGGTCGCGCCGGAGCGAGCCTCCCGGGCACGCCAACGGCAGCGGCTGATCGATGCTTGCATCTCCGCGCTGCACATCCACGGTCCCTCCCGCACCACCGTCGAAAAGGTCGTCGCGCTTGCCGACATGTCGCCCGGTATCGTGCGGTTCTACTTCGACTCCAAGGACGCGATGCTGGTGGCATCGCTGGCCTATCTGGCGGCGGAGTTCGAAGAGCGGGTCCTGGTCCCCGTGTCCCGGTTGAAGGCCACGCCGGTGAAGGCCCTTCAGCAGCTCGTCGAGTTGTATCTGGACTCGGACATTGCCAGCCCCCGCAAGGTGTCCGTCTGGTACTCGTTCTGGGGTGAAGCGAGCTCCCGCCAGGAATACCTGGAGATCTGCGGCAAGAAGGACGAACAATTCGCCGCGCTGGTGCGGGATCTGATCGGCGCCGTGATCGCGCAGGCCGGCCAGACGCATCTGGATGCCGACGGGATCGCTCTCGGCCTCATCGGCGCGCTCGAAGTACTGTGGCAAGGAATCGCCTTCAACAATGAAGCCGTGATCGATCGCGAGGCCGCTAAACGGCGCTCGCTTGCGTTTCTGCGCTCGGTATTCCCCCGGCAGTTCGCGGTGCCGGTGATGCCGGTTGTTACCGGCAGCGGCGCTGGACTTGCGGACATACCGTCCTGGGCCTATTCCAACAGCGAGCTGTTGGCGCTGGAGCGGGATCGTTTGTTCCGCCCCTCCTGGCAACTCGTCGGGCACGAGGCCGACATTGCGCAGGTGGGCGATTACCTGACCGCCGATCTCGCCGGCGAGCGCGTCTTGGTGGTTCGAACCCAGCACGGAATTCTCGCGTTTCGCAACAGTTGTCGCAAACGACCTCATGCGTTGCTGATGGAGCGCTCAGGGCAGCTCGGGGAGACAGTTGCGTGCGCTGCCCACGATCTCGTGTATGGGCTCGACGGGAAGTTGCGCAGCGGCGCTACGCCCGGCGACCTCATGCCCCTCGAGCTGGCGCTGCCTGGAAGATTCATATTCGTGCGCGCAATTGCGGGACGCAGCGTAGCCCCGGCGGGGTCGTCTCTGCTGCAAATCGCGGGAGCTCCCTCGGGTGATTGGCAGTCGCTGCCGGACCTGAAGCCCACGGGCTGGGGTGACATTGACGTGTCGGCCGACTGGAAGCTCATGGTGGAGCAGTGGCTCGAGGCGCTGCCGCGGCCGCAGGGAGTGCGCCGCAGCTTCCTCGGCCCCAACCAACTGTTGGAAGTGAGCGCGGCGGATGCGCTGGCGCTGCAGGTCGTTCCGCAGTCGCCGGGCCGCTGCCGTATTCGCCGGTTGGACTATTCCCGCGTGCCCTCGGGTCGCCGCAAGGCCCTGCGCTCCGGCGAGATGCCGGGCTGGTTGGAGCAGGACATTGAGGTCGCGGAGTCCATGCAGGCCGGCCTGGCAGCCGGCATGGACGCCGCCGCGCAGAGCGGCGGTCCGGTATCGGGGCAGCTCGAGGAGTTTCGCGCAGGCATTGCGATCCTGTTGCCGCTCGCACGAGGCGCCTAGCGCTCAGGCGAACTGCGGCGGGGCGCTGGGCAACCTGACCTCGGGAATCTTTTCCCGCAGCAGGTCGTGAAACTCCAACATGCAGCTTTCGAGCGTCGACAGTGGGCCGGGCTCGTAACTGCTGGAGGCGAGCCCCTGTTGCACCCGCTGGCACAGAAATTCGTCCTCGCGCTGCACCTGGCGATTGATACGGGCCGCCAGATATCTCACAACCCGCATCTCCCGGCGCGCGTCCGGCCGCGCGAACGAGCCGCCCCGGATGGTGCACTTGCCGGGCCCTCGTGGCAGCACCTGGAAAAAGTCCATCTGATCCGGAAACACATCCACTCCCAGATTCGGCAGCATGCTGTAGAAGGTCCATCGCTTGCGATGAGTCGGCGGCAGGTCTTCGGTCACCTTCTCGATCAGCTGCTGATACATCCGCTCGCTCCACTTGATGGAGGGCCGCTCCCGCAGCCAACTGATCCCCCGGGCAACACCCGGCAGCGCGGACATATCGTCATAGTCCGGCGTGAACATCCTGAACAACCCCGGATGTCCGATCGGCACGTGATAGGACTCGAGGTAGTTGTCCATCGCCACCTTCCAGTCGACATCCCAATGTTCGATATACAACGGCCCGAGCGGCTGCATCGTCTCGAACCGATGGGGCGTGAAGTCCTCGAGGAAGCTGCCCCAGATGGATTCCAATGGGGGCGGATTGCCGCCGAGATTCACAAACACAAAGCCGAAGGCGATGCTCATGCGCACCGGCTTCAACCCGTGTTGCGAGCGGTCGAGGCCCGGGAAGCTCTCGCGGACCGGCATGCCGATGAGATCGCCGTTCAACTTATAGGACCATCCGTGGTACGGGCAGGTGATCGCACCCGGGCAGTTGCCGGTTCCCTCCAGGATGCGCGCACCCCGATGCCTGCAGACATTGTGGAAAGCCTGGATCTCACCCTGCGAATCGCGCACGGCCACGATGCTCTCACCGCCGATCTCGAGAGTGATGAAATCGCCGGCATTGGGAATCGAATTGATGTGGCAGACGATCTGCCAGCTCGGCTTCAACAGGCGCTCGGTCTCGAGCCGGGTCATTTCCGGGTGGCTGTAAGCCCAGGCCGGCAGTGCGCGAGGGGAATTCATAACGGCTTCCCGCAGAATTTATATGGTCATTTAATTATAGCAGGGAAACCTATATGTTCATATAGCCAATTGTGTTACCGTGCCGTGAACGCATCAGGAGAGCGCGCACCATGTCCCGGACCATGACCCGAAATAACGCGCATTTCCGGCGGGCAGTACAACGCTTGCCCCTGGGAGTGGCATCGAATTTCCGCTACTGGGGTGAAGAGCGGACCATCTACATCAAGCAGGGCCGCGGCGCGCGGATCGTCGATATCGATGACAATGTGTATATCGATTACCGCTTGGGATATGGGCCGGCCATCCTGGGTTACGCCGACCCGCGTGTGGATGAAGCCGCCCGGCGCGGCATTGAAATCGGCGGAGTGTTCGCGCTCGCGACCGAGCGCGAGCTCGCGGTGGCGGATCGCATCTCCAAGATGGTCCCCGCCGCGGAGTTGGTTCGCTTCTCCAACTCCGGGACCGAGGCGGTGATGGCCGCGTTGCGGTTGGCTCGCGCGTATACGAAGAAGGACGATTACGTCATTCTCGAAGGCAGTTACCACGGATTGTTCGACGCCGCCATGTGGTACACGCCCATGGATAAATGGGCGCAGGTAGGCGACCCCGAGGTGTATCCCTACAGCGAAGGAATCCCTGTCAGCACCAAGAGCTTCGCACACTTCGTGCAGGCAAACGATGCCAACCAGCTCGAGGATGTGTTGAAACGCCACGGCAGCAAGGTTGCCTGCCTGTTGATCGAGCCGATCATGGGCAATTGCCTGGGGATCGCCGCGGATCCGGAGTACCTGCGCGCCGCGCGCGCCCTGTGCGATAAACATGGCGTTGTGTTGATCATTGACGAAGTCAAGACCGGCTTTCGCGTGGCAAAGGGCGGCGTGCAGCAGTTGTATGGCGTCAAAGCCGATCTGTGCACCTTCGCGAAAGCGGTGGCGAACGGCTATCCCATTTCCGTTCTGGCCGGGCGCGAAGAGATCATGCGGAAGATTGGCAGGGGTGTGGCCCATGGTGGAACCTATACGGCGCACTCTGTGTCCCTTGCGGCCGCCGAGAAAACGCTCGAGATCCTGGACGAGACCGATGCGTTGGAGCGCATCGCGGACTACGGTACACGCTTGCGCAATGGCATGAGCGCTGTGCTGAAAGCCCGGGGAATTGCGCATAGCTTTGTCGGTCACCCGTCCATGAGCGGCCTGTACTTCGCAAAAGATCCCCCACGCAACTATCGCGACTGGAAGGGCAGCGACTACTCCTTTTACGATGCGGCCGCCAAGGTGCTGCACGACGAGCGGATCCTGTGCGAGCCCGACTCCCGCGAGCCTTGGTTCGTCAGCGCGGCACACGATGAGTCCTGCCTCACGGAAACCCTTGCCGCATTCGAAGTTGCGATAGACACTACGTTGAGGTCAGCCGGATCGACCCATAAGAAGTCCGGGTGACCCGCGGTCGCGGGGCGAGGTTGCATGGCACCTAACGAACGTCATGATGTCATCATCATCGGGGCCGGCCACAACGGGCTGGTGGCCGCGTGCTATCTCGCGCGTGCCGGCCTCGACGTGCTGGTCCTCGAGCGAAATGCGCACATCGGTGGCGCCGCTGTCAGCCGGCAGTTGTACAAAGACTTTACGTACTCCAACTGCTCGTACGTTTGCAGCTTGCTGCGGACGGAAATCATCCGTGAGCTCGATCTGCCCCGGTATGGGTTGCAGATAATTCCCTACGATGGCGGATGCACGATGATGCGCGATGGCGGTCATCTGGCTCTGTACGACAATCATGATGCGTTGAGGCGTGAGATCTCGCGTCACTCGAAGCGGGACAGCGAAGCGTACGACCGATACGTTCGTGACATGCTTCGGCACTGCAGGTTCATCAAGCCTCTGTTGCTGCGAGAGCCTCCCGATCCGACTTCATTCAAGCCGCGGGACATCATGGAGTTGCTTTACCTCGGCAAGCACTTCCACAAGCTCGGTGAAGCGCAGATGTACGAAACACTGCGATTCTGGACGATGAGTTGCGCAGACTTGCTCGATGAGTACTTCGAAAGTGAGATTGTTAAGGCTCATCTCGCCGGGAGCTCCATTATTGGAACGGCTCTCGGTCCGCGCTCGCCAGGTACCGCGTATGTGCTGCTACACCACTACATGGGAAGCATTGACGGTACGGTAGGAGCATGGGGGTTCGCGCGCGGTGGGATGGGGTCTGTCAGTGCGGCGCTGGCGAAGTCGTTTCAGGCGAGTGGGGGTCAGATCCGAAGTGCCGCGCCTGTACACCAGATTCTCGTTCGCAACGGTCGCGCTGTTGGCGTGGCCCTGGATAATGGCGAAGAGATCTACGCGCGTACGGTGGTCTCCAACATGGATGTGAAGCGGACATTCCTCGAGTCGATGGACGCAGATGACCTGCCTGAGCAATTTGTCGAGCAGGTGAGGAATTTCAAAATTCGCGGATCGTCCGGGAAGCTGAACATTGCATTGGACGGGTTGCCGGCCTTTCCGTCCATCCCGCAGGGGTCACCGTCCACGCGCGGAGACATGCATGTGACCGACACGATCGAGATGTTGGAACGTGCATATGACGATTGGAAGGACGGTCGTTGGTCGCGTGCTCCGTACATCGACATGCTGATCCCGTCGCAGATAGACCCGACCATGGCCCCGGACGGGAAGCACTACATGTCCGTGTTCGTGCAGTATTGCCCGTATGAGCTCGCGGACGGCGAGTGGAATGACGCACGACGCAAGGCGTTCGGTGACACGGTCATCGACACCATTTCGCGTGTCAGTCCGAATTTCAAAGACCTCATTCTGCACGCGGAGATCCGGACACCGTGGGATATCGAGAATGAGGTCGGGCTGACGGAGGGGAATATCTTCCAGGGCGAGCTGACCTTCGACCAGTTGTTGTTCAATCGGCCGGTCCCTGGATATGCTCAATACCGCGCGCCCGTGCGAGGTATGTACATGTGCGGTTCCAGCACTCACCCCGGCGGCGGCGTCATGGGTGCGCCCGGTTACAACGCAGCCGGCGTGATCCTCCGAGACCTCGGCCGCGCGGTCTCCAACGACGGCTCACTGGGGCGTAAGGTGGCGGCGCTATGAATCGCACTCATGGCCAACGAGCGGTGTCCGCACCCGATCGCTGTGCACTTTGGGCGCTTGGGGTCATCACGGTATGACGAGCAATCGGTATGACTGCGTCGTAGTGGGCGGCGGACACAATGGGCTGGTGTGCGCCACCTATCTTGCGCGCGGCGGGCGGTCGGTGCTGGTGCTGGAGGCGGCGGGAGAGGTGGGTGGTGCCGCGGTGACTCGGGAATTCGCTCCTGGGTTTCGGGTGTCCGCTTGCGCTCATCTGTTGCACTCCATGTCAGGTGCGCTGATTCGCGATCTGCGGTTGGAGGAGCACGGGCTGAAGTTTTCGGCTCGGCAGATGCCTACGTTTGCATTGTCGCCTGAGGGTGGTTCGATTGCGCTCGGCGCGACGAACGTGACCAGCAGTGACGGCCGGTTGGAATCCGGAGTGACGGTTGAGGATGCTGCCGCGTTCCCCAGATACGTTGGTTTGCTGAATCGGCTCGCGCAAGCATTGCGGCCCATGCTCGAGGCGGTGCCACCCCGGCTGGGCACGGATGCGTGGTCCGATCAGCGCTCATTGCTGCAACTTGGGTGGCAAATTCGCCGCCTCGGTCGGCAAGACATGCGCGAGTTGCTGCGTATAGGCGGCATGAATGTGTACGACCTGCTCAAGGAGTACTTCGAATCGCCCGTACTCCAAGGAGCGTTGGGTTTTGATGCGGTACTCGGAAGCAATTTCGGCCCGCGCTCGCCAGGGTCGGTTTTCACGCTCTTGTATCGTCTGGCAGGTGCCCAAGACGGGCAGCTGTCGCAGCCCCAGGGTGGCCTCGGCGCCTTGTCCCGTGCACTGGCCGCAGCCGCGAGTTCCGCCGGTGCTGAGGTGAGAACGAGCGCCCCTGTGGAACGAATCGTCGTCCGCGACCATCGCGCCGCCGGCGTTGTGTTGTCCTCGGGGGAGACGATTTCCGCGGACAACGTCATTTCAAATGTGGATCCGCAGGCGACTTTCTTGCGGCTCCTGGGTCCGGAATACCTGGATGCTGGCTTTACACGCCGTGTGTCTCACCTGCGCACGCGCGGTTTGACGGCGAAGCTCCATTTGGCACTGGAAGATTTGCCAAAGTTCACCGGGGTGTCAGCCGATGCGTTGAGCGGTCGGTTACTGATCTCCCCGTCCCTGGAGTATTTGGAGCGGGCGTTCAACCACTCGAAGTACGGGGAGTTTTCGACCGCACCCGCCATCGAAATAACCCTACCCACTCTCAATGATCCAACGCTGGCACCAGGTGGAAAGCACGTGCTCTCCGCAGTCGTGCAATACGCGCCTCATACGTTGAAGGCCGGATGGGAGGCCGGACGTCGGCAATTTGCGGACGCCATCATCGATACGCTCGGGCAATATGCGCCGGGTATGAGGATTATCTCCGAGCAATTATTGACGCCAGCGGATATAGAGAAAGAATTCCGAATCACCGGCGGTCATTGGCACCACGCCGAGTTGGCCTTCGACCAATTCTTCATGATGCGTCCCGTCCCCGGTGCCGCTCAGTACCGGACGCCCGTCGACGGCCTGTACCTCTGTGGCGCCGGCTGTCATCCAGGCGGCGGAGTCATGGGTACCGCTGGCCGCAACGCGGCGCGCCGAGTGTTGGGAGAGGCCGCCTGATGCGCAACTTTTCATCAGCAGCGCTTGGGCTCATCCCCGACGGTCCCGCATCTGCGAACGGCACGACCGGCGCAACACAGCGTGGGGCTGCGGAACCCGCGCACTACCTGAAGCCCTTGCTGAAGACTCCATTCCACAACCGGGCAAGGGCGCTGAGCCAGGTCGATAGCTTTATACCGTGGTCGGGGTACACGACGGTGGACGTCTTCACCACCGTCGAGCATGAGTACTTCGCGATTCGCAACGGCACTACGTTGTACGATCTGACGCCGATGGTGAAGTACCGTATTGCCGGACCCTCGGCATTACGGTTTCTCAATCGCTTGGTCACGCGCGACATCAGCAAGCTCAAGGTCGGGCGCGTTGCCTATTGCGTCTGGTGCGACGATGCCGGCCATGTCATTGACGATGGCACGGTGTTCCGACTCAGCGAGAATGAGTACCGGCTGTGCACCGCGGAACGGCAGTTGGACTGGCTCCTGTCCAGTGCGATTGGCTTTGACCACCTCCTCATCGAAGAGGTCACCGAGCAAATCGCAGCGCTGGCGATGCAAGGTCCGACGTCCTATGCGGCCCTGGCGCATGCGGGCTTGGTTGGTGTTGAGCGCCTGAAGCCTTTCGAGCTGGGACTATTCGACACCCAGGGCATCCGCGTCATGGTGTCCCGCACAGGGTTCACGGGCGACCTGGGTTACGAGCTTTGGATGGACCCTGCTGAGGCGGAGCACGTCTGGGACATCCTGATGGCTGCGGGCCAGACTCGTGGAATGAGGCCCATCGGGTCCAAGGCGCTGAATATTGCCCGGATCGAGGCAGGCTTTCTGCAGCCGAACGTCGATTTCGTTTCGAGCGCCCACACGGTGCACATGGGTCGCGACAGGTCACCCTTGGAGTTGGGATTGGAGTGGCTGGTCGACTTCGACAAGCCCTATTTCACGGGGCGCCGTGCGCTCGTCGAGGAGAAGCGGCGCGGCCCGAAGAGGTTATTGGTGGGGCTGGACATCGCGGGCAACAAACCTGCGCATAATGCGCTGCTCTATTCGGATGAGGCAGGACGTAAAGAGGTGGGCAGCGTCACATCAGCAACGTGGTCGCCGACATGCAAGCGTAATATCGCTTTAGCAATGGTCGACGCACCTCATTTCAAGAATGGCAACACGCTGTGGGCGGACATCTATTTGAACCGCGAGCTCGTCTGGGAGCGACGCATGGTCCCGGCACGCATCGTTGAACGCCCCTTCTTCGCGCCCGAGCGGCGCAAAGCGAACCCACCTGGAAACTATTAGAAGCGCCGTCCGCCTCACGGAATGATCGCCAACCAACAAAAGCCGAATCCGGATCGGCCGTGGCTGGACCCGACGGCGACGCCCCAGATTGTCATCAGAGGCGTCAGCAAGACATACGGTGGGTTCACTGCCGTCGACAACATCAGCTTGTCCATCTACAAGGGGGAGATGTTCGCCCTCGTCGGCGCCTCAGGCTGCGGCAAAACCACGCTGCTGCGGATGCTCGCCGGCTTCGCCAACCAGACTGCCGGGCAGATCACAATCGACGGCGTAGAGATGGCAGGGGTCCCGCCGCATGAGCGGCCGGTCAACATGATGTTCCAGTCGTACGCTCTTTTCCCCCATATGACTGTGGAGAAGAATGTCGGGTACGGCCTGAAGCGAATGGACCTGGATAGCTCGGTAAAGAAGCAGCGCATAAAGGACGCGCTCGACATGGTACAGCTGGGTCATCTTGGCAAGCGCAAGCCCCACCAGCTCTCCGGTGGCCAACGCCAGCGCGTGGCATTGGCCCGTGCACTGATCCGACGGCCGAAGGTCCTTCTGCTCGACGAACCGCTCTCAGCGCTGGATAAGAAGCTGCGCGAAAAGACGCAGTTCGAGCTGATGGATCTACAGCACGAAGTTGGCATCACCTTCGTCGTGGTCACGCATGACCAGGACGAGGCAATGGCGTTGGCCTCGCGCATTGCCGTGATGGACCGGGGCAAGGTAGTGCAGGTCGGCACGCCTTCGGAAATCTACGAGTTTCCGCAGAGCCGCTTTGTAGCGGACTTTGTTGGTACGACCAATCTTTTCGAAGGCACCGTGGCGGCGTGCGAGCCGGGGCTGATCACGGTGAATTGCGCGGAAACCGGTTGCGACCTGGTGGTCGATGACGTGGGCAGGTTTACTCCGGGTCAGAAGGTCTGGGTGGCGCTGCGCCCGGAGAAGATCCGGCTGAGCAAGCAGCCCAATGCGCAAGGGCGCGTCAACCAGTTGAAGGGCATGGTGTGGGAGCTGGGTTACCTGGGTAACCGCTCCACCTACCAGATCAAAACCTCCACCGGCAAACTCGTCACCGTCTTCGCCCAAAACGAGCGCCGCACGTCGGAGTGGAGCATTGACTGGAGCGATGAGGTCTACGTCACCTGGACCGCCGACGCGGCCGTCCTCCTGCAGACCTGACTATTCGCGATAGCGCGTGAGGGCGTCGCCCAGCGCCTCGCGCAACTCCCCGAGCCACGGCTCGTAGTTGCGCCACTGATCCAACCCTTCGCGGTAAATCGGCTGCCTCACCTGCTCCGAGCTGGCTGTGCGAATGCTCCGCGAAGTCTTGTGAAACTCCACACACGCCGGCTCGAATTCCAACCCGCAGAACTCGAGTATCCGCCGCACGGAGCCTTCCAGGTCAGCCACTACATCCTCGTGATGCACCCGCAGCACGCGTCCCGGCAGGACCGCATCCCAGTGCCGCATCAGCTCGAGGTAAGTCCGGTAATACCGGGCAATGTCCGCGACGCTGTAGGTGAACTCCTGACCCTGTGCAAACAGCTGCTTGAGATTGCCGAAACAGCACGCCATCGGCTCGCGCCGCGCGTCGATGATCCGCGCGTTGGGGAGCATCAGGTGAATCAAGCCGAGGTGCCGGAAATTATTGGGCATTTTGTCAATGAACCGCGCCTTGCCCGTCCGGTATGCCTGCGTATCCCGCAGATATTTCTCGCCGAGGCGGCGGAAATCATCCACTCGCATGCGAGCCAACACCGCTGGGTAAAGCGGGTCGGCGCCGCGGCCATTGAGCTCGGACGCGATACGGGGGATGTCAGCCAGCTCCTGCGTGCCTTCGACAGCCGAATGCGACGCCAGAATCTGCTCGAGCAGCGTCGACCCGGAGCGGGGCAGGCCGACGATAAAAATGGGATCCGTGGCGCCTATGCCGCTGGTGCCGCGGCCGAGCAGCTCCGGTGTACACACCGCAATCTGCTGCCGGGTGTTGAGCTCGATCAGCTCCGGCTGATATCGACTCTCGGCCCGCTTCAGCGCGTTACCGCGCTCGTAAAAGCCGAACGACTGCTCGTACAGACGCGAATCTTCCAATGCCTTGCCCAAGGCAAAACACAGATGGTAACGATCGACGACCGAAGTCGAAGGAGATGCCTCCGCGGCGAGCATGGAAGCAAACTCTTCGTCCGTGAAGCGATACGTCTTCAGATTCGCCAGGCTCCAGTACACATCCCCGTACCCGGGGCGAGCCTCCGCGGCGTTCCGGTAGGCGGCGACCGCCTCCTCGCGCCGCCCCAACGTCTTCAGTGAATGAGCGATCGACAAGTGCAGCTCGGCCGGCTGCGCCGCTCCCACCAGCATCTCCCGGTACATTTCAATGGCGCGCTCATGCTGACCGAGCCCGACGCATGTCAGGGCATAAAGCATCCGGTAGCTGCGATTCCCACCGTCGGCGGCCAACAGCTGGTGTACCTGCTCCTGAGCCTGCTGGTGCATGTGCCGTTTGCAGAGGACCTGCGCGTAGTCGAATCGGGCTGCCTGGTACTCCGGGGCGAGCTCCAGCACCCCCTCCAGCAATAGCTGCGCATCGTCGAGAACGTCGCGTTCAATTCCTATGCGGGCCAGCAGCCGCATGGCCTCGATATGATGTCCGTGTTTGAGCAGGAAGGCGCGCGTGATTTGCTCAGCCTCCGCCAGCTCCCCGTCGCAGAACAGGGCAGTGCCGGTGACCACCTCGGGCGGCAGCTTCCTCAAAGTCGCGACGTGCGCGGCTGCCTGCGCAGCCCTCTCGGGCTGGCCCGTCATTCGAAACAATCCTTCGAGCATGCTCCAGCTCGCAGGTAGAGCAGGATTGATGTTCACGGCGCGCAGGAAGGCCTCGATGGCCGCCGGCGCCTGCTTCAGCGCGACATGGCACTGCCCGCGCTCCTGGAACGAGCGGCTGAATCTCGGATGGGCCTTTTCGAGGCAGTCGAGTGTCTGCAGCGCGCCGGGGATATCCCCGAGCATCCTCTGTGAATGGGCCCGGAGATACAAAACATCCCGATTCTCAGGAACCGAGCTGAGCAGTGAATCAACAGCCTGCAACGCCTCGGCGAACCGGCGCTCCTGAATGAGCGCACGGACGCGCGTGACCCCGACCTCGATCGACGATTTAGTATTTGTATCCGAGCTGAACTCCAACCACGCGCGGCCGCAGAGGCGTTTGCGCCACGATAAACTGATCGGTGCTCACAAACACGCTCTTGTTCGAGTTCGCCAGGTTTTCGGCGAAGACATTGACCCACCAGGCGTCCTTGGAAACGCCGGCCGAGGCGTCGAACGTGGTGTAGGCCGGGTTTTCGAAGCGCAGCCGGCCGGTGGTGATGGCCCCGGAGTTGTCGGCGATGCTCGGATTGGAGCCGGCCTGCGTGAACGAATGGCCGCTGTGCGCCGCGCCGAACTGGATGAACGGCAGGTAGCCGGCCACCTCGAACTCATACCGCGCCCGCAGGCTGAACTGAATGGGCGGGGCGTTGGCGCTGGGGGAGCCGATCGGGCCGAAGGGGTTGGTGACCGGCGTGCAGGTATCCGGTGTCGGGCAATTCTGGGTGATCGGTGTGCCGTAGCCGGCGCTGGCCGGGTTGTTGTCGACGAGGGCCGGCGAATTGGTCTGCCGGCTGTGATTCCAGGAGCCCGCGCCCTGCAGGGTCAGTCCGGGAACGACCCGCGCAATGAACGACGTCTCGATCCCCTTGATGTCGAAATTTTGGCCGTTGGTGTTGTAGAAGATGTTGCCCACCAGGCCCGGGTTGAAGAAGGCCACCTGGACGTTGTTCCAGGTCTCCTTGTAGAGGGCGCCGTTCCACTGCAGGCGGTGGCCGAGAAACTCCGTCTTCCAGCCGATTTCGTTGTTGGTCAGCTTGTCGGACTGATAGCTGCTGGGGACGAGGTACTGGGCCACACCGTCAGGACCGGTGGCGTGCGCCGCACCGCCGTTCTGGTTGAAGCCGCCGGGACGGAAGCCCTGGGAGAAGGTGTAGTACACCATGTAGTCCGGCGTGATGTGCCAGGTGATGTTGCCGCGGCTCTTGAAACCGGACTCGGTGTCGCGCAGGTTCTGTTGATTCAGGTTGAAGTTGTCGATCAGGCAGCCGCCCGCCGGCACCCCCTGTTCGAAGCACCCGAAGCTGCCGGTCACGCTGCCCGCGGATGAGTTCTGGAAGCGGAAGTGCCGGGTACCGCCGGTGATCGTCAATACCTTGGGAATGATGTCGAAGTCGACCGAGGCGAAGAAGGCCGTCTGCTTGGTTTCGCGCACCGTATCCTGGTAGAAGGACAGGTTGTCCGGCTGCACTCCGGGGTGGACCACGGTGGCGCCCGGCGCCGTGCCGATATTGGAGAAGCAGCCGGCATTGCCGCCGGTGCCCGCCGGATCATTGGTGGTGCACGAGGGCACGTTTTTGTAGTTCCAGCCCGACTGGTCGTACAGCGTGTTGGCCTCCCAGAACGCGCCCGCGATCGCGCGCACGCGCCGATCGTCGGGCGTGCTCAGCCGGAACTCGTGCTGTTGATGCGTGTTGCGCTCATTGGAGAACCAGGTCGCGCTCGGTGAAAAGCAGGTGGGCGAGAGATTGTTGTCGCCGTGGGTCCCGGGACCGTAGCACTGATAGTAATCGGCGTAGACGCCGCGCGAGTAGTTGGTGTAGTCGCCGACCTGCTCGACGTTACGCACGAGGTAGCCGCCGGTGTAAACGGCCTTGAGGAATCCCAGTTTGCCGTTGATGGTGAGGGCCGTGCTTTCGAACTTGTCCTTGTCGAAGGAATCGTTGAACAAAGTCACTTCCAACGGATTGAGCTTCGCGCCGTCGGAGGCCGTGGGCTGTTGATAGAACACGCCCTTGGAATCCATGTTCTGATACGACTGGGTGATGAGCGCATCCCAGTCGTCATTGATCTGCCACTTGATTTCGGCGCGCGCACCCTTGTAGGTCACGGGGTTGATGGCACGTCCCGCGATCTTATCGTTGGTGATGCTCTGGCTGCCGGGCGGCACGCAGAATCCAGCATTGGGCAGTCCATCGGGGCAGTTGCCGTTGGCGTCTGCGGGATAGTGGGCATAGTGCATGCCCACATCCGTGTTCTTGCGCGTGAATGTGCCCGGCACGTTGTCGATGTAGCCGCCGCGTGAGTCGTTATAAACGACCGCGCGAACACCGAGGACATTCTCGATGATCGGCAGGTTCAATACCGCGGTCACATCGGTATTGGGATCGCCGTGCGCGGTGACGCTGTAACCGCCTTTGACGCTGGCCTCGACTTTATCGAGCTTGGGCTCATTGGTGATATAGCGAATCACACCGGCTTCGGCGCCGGCGCCGTACAGGGTTCCTTGTGGACCCTCCAGGACCTCGATGCGGTTCAGATCCGCGGCGTAGATGTCCAGATTGCGGTTGGGCAACTGTCCGGACTGGTTGTCGAGGTAGATCGCGACATTGGGCCACAGGCCGGTGGAGGCGCTGCCCTGGCTGGGCTGGGAGCCGGCGCTCAAGCCGCGCATGAAGACTTCGTTCTGGCCCGGGCCGTTGTTCGCGGTCGTGACGTTGGGCAGGTACTTTATATAATCGTCGAGGGTGTTGACGTTGAGTTGCTGCAAGCTTTCGGCAGTGAAAGCCTGCATCGCGATCGGCACGTTCTGAATGCTTTCGTTGCGGCGCTGGGCGGTGACCGTGATCTCCTCGAGAGAGCCGGATACGGCTTCGGAATCCGAGGTATCGGCGGCATGGGCCGAAATCGCCGCGCTGCTCAGAATGGCCGCGACCGCATACGAGACCTTCGAGTTCATCACTCACTCCCCTGACTTGGTTGCCCCCTCGAGCAAGCTCAATCTTCGCTGGGGCGCGGCGCTCTCTGATTGAACGGACGCGCCACTATCATTCGTAGACGCGACCGCCCGCGGCGTCACTGAATGTTGTTCTGTTTGGTTGCAGCCTGCGTGTTGAAGGGGAGAGGCCGTAGGCATCCTTGAACTGACGCGAGAAATGGGCGCAGTCGGCGAAGCCTGCTTCGATGGCAATCTCGGTCACCGATCGATCCGTGTTCTCGACGAGCCAGTGTGCGTAACGCATGCGAAGCTGTCGATACAGCGAGGCCGGTCCCATGCCAACATGCTCGCGGCACACGCGCTCCAACTGCCGGACGGAAACGCCAAGCTCATCCGCGATTGCGGCAATCGCAACCGGTCGCGTCAGGTTCTGCTCCATGAGCAGCAGGGCCCGGCGCACTCGCGGCTCGCGAACCGTCTCGGAGAGGGGTGGATGCGGCTGTGCATCGCTGCCGGAACGCTCACGGTCAAACAACAACACCTGGCTGGCCTTCTGCGCGACGGCCCGCCCCAAGTGCTGCTCGATGAGAAATGTGGCGAGCGCCGCGGTACCGGCGCCGCCGGCACAGGTGATGCGGGGCCCGTCCGCGAGAAACAACCGGTCCGCGACCACGGCCTGGCCCGGGAAGGCCTCCAGGAAGTCCTGGTAGTGGTACCAACTCACGCACGAGCGTCGGCCCTTCATCAGGCCCGCACGACACAAGATGAAACTGCCGGTGCAGATTCCGATCAACGGGACGTTCGCGGCGCCGACGTCGCGTAGGTACCGGATCGTAGCCTCATCGACCTGCGGGCCCGCGTGGAGAATTCCTCCGACGACAACCACGTAGTCGAGTTGCTCGGGAGCAATGAATCCGCTGGTGGGCTCGATCAACACGCCGCAACTGGCAGGCACGGAGGCCTGACGGCTCGCCATGATCGACCACTGCGCATGCACCGGTCTGCTGCGGTCACCCTCATCCGCGGCCAGGCGCAGGTGATCGATGAACACCGCGAAGGCGGACAGCGTGAAGTGCTCGGCGAGGATGATGCCTACACGCAACGGCGGGCGTGCCGCCGCCAACGGTGATTGAGGTTTCTGCGAACCGCTTGGTTGGGCCATTGAACGGGCACTCAATGTTGGGTGGACCCCTCGCGACGTAATATTCCCTTAACATCTCCTGTGATGCAAGGAGGAAAGGTGTCCGGCAACCGGCATCTTTCGAATCAATGCCTTAGTTCGGATTTTGACCCGCTGCCGCACGCTTCGCGCGCCCCTACGCGCATTGAACGTGCATTCAGGTCACTTCCTTGCGGCCGCCGCGGCCCGCCTTGGGGGGCAACCCGGCCAGCTCGCGGATTTTTTCATCCAGATAGGCGAGCACCCGTTTGTCGCGCTCAGTCTCCTTGTGGGTCAGGAAGCTGATGGCCATTCCCTCCAGCACATAACGGGAAATATCGAGCGCCAGATCGAATTTCTCGCCCCGGCCCTGCCACTCGGGAAACACCTCGACGGCCTGCTCGTGCCACTCCTTCTCGAAGGCTTCCTGGGCCGGCCTCAGAATGGCAGCCAGCTCCTTGTCGGTACGGGCCGCCACCGCGAGCTCGAAAAAGGCAACGAACATCGGATGGCGCACATGCCCCCAGTACGCCTCGACACTCTGGCGGATGTGGTCTCGGTCCGTGCTCGGCTTGGTCACCGCCTTGCGGAATGCGCGCAGGCGCTTTGCGTGCAGGTGTTCAACCGCCGCCCTGACAACCGCCAGCTTGGAGGGAAAGTGATGCAGCATCGCACCGCGGGACAGTCCGGCCTTCTCCGCGATCAAGGTGGTGGTGGTCCGCGAATAACCGTAATCGATGAAGCAGCGGATGGCTGCCTCGATGATCTGGATGCGGGTCGAAGCGCTCTTCTGGGCTTGCCAGCCTAGGGCTTCGGTGGGCTCGGCATCGGGATCCGTGCCGGCGATTGAGGTTTTATTCACTCGAAATTCCTTGTACGACAAGCATGTATGAGTTGCCTGAAAAAGTCAAAGATGATTGAAACAGGATGAGTTGACTGCTAACGTGCGCGCCAGTACGGCCACGCCGTTAGGGGGAGACAGCACGTGAACCGGCTCGCGGGAAAAGTGGCGATCGTGACGGGGGCGGCGTCCGGACTCGGTCGCGCGGATGCACAGGCCCTCACCGAGGAGGGCGCGAGGGTCCTCTTGAGCGACCTCAACGAAGCCGCGGGCACTCTCGTGACCGCCGAGCTCAATGAGCGGATTCCGGGCTGCGCGCGTTTCATGACCCATGACGTTCGGGATGAAGCGCGATGGGGCGAGGTCGTCGCGGCCGCTCAGGCACATTTCGGAGGTCTGCACGTTCTCGTCAACAATGCCGGTGTGGTGGTGATCGGAACCCCGGAAACCACGACCCTGGAGCAATTCCGGTTCGCCCAGTCCGTGATGTCGGAAGGGGTTTTCCTCGGCTGCAAAGCGGCCATTCCGCTGATGCGGGCCAGTGGCGGCGGATCGATCATCAACATGTCCTCGGTCGCCTCCCATCTGGGCTATCCCGTCTTCTTTGCCTACAGCGCCGCCAAAGGCGCGGTGCGCGCCATGACCAAGTCGATCGCCGTGCATTGTCAGACTAACAAGTACCACATCCGCTGCAATTCGATCCATGCGGGTGCCATCGATACGCCCATGATTGCGCAGGCCAGTTCGGCGCTGGGCATGAAAAATGCCGACTACGAAGCCGCACCCTGGGGATTGGGGACGCCGCGGGATGTCGCCAACCTCGTTGTCTATCTTGCCTCGGATGAGTCCGCATTCGTGAACGGAACCGAGATTCTCATTGATAACGCGCTGAGCATCCAATAGGCCGCAGCCATGCGCTACTACGAAGATCTCCTCGAAGGTGAGCGGATGCGTTCCGGATCGCGGCAGGTCACTGCCGAAGAGATCATCGAATTTGCCCGCAAGTACGATCCGCAGTATTTCCACACGGATGAGGAGGCAGCCAAGCGCTCGATCTTCGGCGGTCTCGTGGCCTCGGGTATTTTCACCATGGCCCTGTGGCGTCAGCTCGATCACCAGATCGCCGCCGATATCGCCTGGATCTGCGGCGTCGCCTGGGACGATGTCCGGTTCAGTACCGCCCTGCGAGCCGGTGACGAAATCCATGCCGAGGCGACTTGCCTCAGCAAGCGAATTTCCAACAGCCGGCCCGAACGCGGCGTTGTGACTTACGACTACCGGCTGTTCAATCAGCGCGGCGAGACAGTGTTCTCGTGCCGCAGCACCAACCTCGTGGAACGCAGGAGACTCACGTGAATCGCCTCGAGTCGAAAGTCGCGGTGATTATCGGGGCGGCGGGCGAAGGCAACATCGGACAGGCGATTGCCCGGTGCTTCGCTGCCGAGGGCGCGCGCGTAATCGTCGCGGGGCGCAACGAGGCTGCGCTCAGCAGGTTTGCCTCGCTGATAGAAGGGCGCCACTGTGTTTGTGACATCACGCGCAAGTCGGATGTCACCGCGCTTTGCAGCGCGGCGGTCGATTTCTACGGTCAGGTCGACATCGCCGTCAACTGCACGGGCCTGGGATTGATGGCGCGCCTGCGGGATACCACGGAGGAGCAACTCGACCGGCTGATCGACCTCCAGTTCAAGGGCGTGTTCTTCTTTCTGCAGGTGTTTGCCGAGCAACTCGCCGCAGGCGCGGGCGGTTCGATCATCACCATGTCATCCGCATCGGTGTATGCGCTGCTCCACAACCACGGTGCCTACATCGGCACCAAAGCCGCAGCGGATGCGCTGGTTCGGTGCTTTGCGAATGAGTACGGCGCGCGCGCGGTGAGAGTGAATTCAATCGCGCCAGGTCTCACCGCCACTCCCATGACGGGCCGGGAGATGCAGATGCCGGGTCTCGAGGAAGCCTTCCTCAAGGAATATCCGTTGGGTCGGATCGGAACCCCCGAGGATGTCGCCGCGGCCGCGCTGTGGCTCGCGAGCGGCGAGAGCTTCATGACAGGCCAGGTGCTGCAGGTGAACGGGGGTTTGACGCTGCGGCGTAATCCACTGCCTCGCGAGATCAACGCCAGCCTGGCGGCTGCCGCCGGCAAATAAAAAAACAGTCAGGCCTGATTGTATTTGGGGCGCTGCGGCCTATAATTCCTCCAGCGCACGCCGGGTGCGCGGGGGGGATGGCTATGGACCTGGGACTGCGGGGAAAGAAGGCGATCGTCACGGGTGCCACCAAGGGCATCGGGCGCGCCATCGTCGAGCTCTTCGCTCAAGAGGGTGTGGACGTCGGCCTGTGTGCCCGCACGGAGGACGAAGTCGAGACTACGGTCCGGCAGATCAAACAACACGGTGTGAACGCCGTCGGCGAAGCCGTCAACGTGCGTGACGGTGAAGCCTACAAGGCATGGCTCGAAAGAGCTGCACAGGCACTCGGCGGTTGCGACATCTTTGTACCGAATGTCAGCGCCGGCGGCGGGTTTGACAGCGAGAAGAATTGGACACGCAATTTCGAGGTCGACGTCATGCATACCGTCCGCGGATGCGAGACGCTCATGCCTCACCTCGAGAAGTCGGGGCAGGGCTCGGTCGTCATCATCTCTTCGACGAATGCACTGGAGACCTTCGGCGTGCCGCAGGCTTTCAATGCCATGAAAGCGGCTTTGATCACGTATTCGAAGCAGCTTGCCCAGCACGTGGGAAAGAAGGGCATCCGCATCAACACAATAGCGCCCGGGCCGGTCTATTTCGAAGGCGGCGCGTGGGAGCTGATCAAAGGCACCATGCCGAAAATATTCGACTATGCCATGCGTCAGATTCCCTGTGGGCGCATGGGGACTCCGGAGGAAGTTGCGCGCATCGTGCTGTTCGTTGCGAGCCCTGCTGCCAGTCTGATTACCGGCTCCAACATTGTTGCCGATAACGGCTTCACCAAACGCGTGCAGTTTTAGCGTGTGAGCAGTCACGACGAATTTTGGGAGCGTTCGAAGGCCCCGGGCTTTACGCCTGTTTGTCGCGTTAAGCCCGAGGAGTCGCCCGGCACGCCAGTCGAAAAAGCACCGGATCCTGGGCTCCCCGAGGACATCATCGACCAGCGTCGCTACTTCTCGCCGCAGTTCATGCGGCTGGAATGGGAGCGCATGTGGACGAAAGTGTGGCTCCTCGGTGGCCGGGAGGTCGATATCCCGGAGCCGGGGGATTACATCGTCACGGAAATCGGTCCCGAGTCGATCATCATCGTTCGTCAAAAGGACGGCGGCATCCGGGCGTTTTATAACGTATGCCAGCACCGGGGCAATCGTTTGCGTGCCTGCGGTCTGGGCACCACCGGCCAGAGCCTCTCGTTCGTCTGCGCTTACCATCACTGGGAGTACGAGTTGGATGGCTCGTACAGGCGAATCCCCGACATCGATACCTTCGGGCAGGGCAAGCCGGCTCATGCTCTGTCGGAAGTCCGATGCGACACCTGGGGTGGATTCATCTGGTACACCCTGAATGAGTCACCGCAGCCGCTGCTCGAATTTCTAGGTCCGATTCCCCAGCATCTGGATCCCTACAACCTCAACAGGATGGTGCAGACCCGCGACATCACCGTGGAGTGGGACTGTAACTGGAAGACCTCGGTCGATGCGTTCAACGAAAGCTATCATGTACAGGGCATCCACCCGCAGTTGCTGTGGTATCTGCACGACCTGGACATTCAGATCGATTGCTACGAGCGCCACAGCCGCTACCTGATTCCGTTCGGCACCTTGTCGCCGCGGGTTCGCAAGCCGCCGTCCATTCCCGAGCCGATCAAGACGATCATGAAGGGCGCCGGCATGGATCCCGCCGACTATGACGAGCCGCTGGCCAACGTGCGGCGCGACGTGCAGAAACACAAGCGCGCGCACGGCAAGTCCCAGGGAAAGGACTACTCGCGGCTCAATGACGACCAGCTCACCGACGACTATCACTATCTGATCTTTCCCAACTTGTCGTTGAACGTTCACGCCGACGACTTCTGGATCTTCCGCCAGCGGCCGCATGCCCACGATCCCGACAAGATGTACTACGACATCTTGACATTCGAGCTGGTGCCGGACGGAGTCGAGTGGCCGCAGCGGGCGGAACATCGGCACTGGAAGCATGGTGAGAAGGGCATCGGCACGGTGTTGGACCAGGATGCCGCGAACCTGCCGGGCGTGCAGGCGGGGATGCACTCCAAAGGTTTCAAGGGACTGTGGATTGGACGCCAGGAGCTGCGCATACGCCATTTCCACAAGGTGCTCGATGATTACATCTACGGACCGGGCGGCAAGCCACCCGGAGCGCTGTGAGGTGGCTGTGGAGCTGACACAGGCCCAACTGCGCGACGCCTACCGACTGATGAAGACGATCCGGGAGTTTGAAGAGCGTCTGCATGTTGAGATCGCGACGGGCGAGATCCCGGGATTTACCCACCTGTATGCAGGCCAGGAGGCGGTGGCTGTAGGAGTGTGCGCTCCGCTGACAGACTCCGACTACATCGTGAGCACACACCGTGGCCACGGCCACTGCATCGCAAAGGGATGCGATGTTGGCGGCATGATGAAGGAAATATACGGTCGGCGGGACGGACTGTGCAAGGGCAAGGGCGGTTCCATGCATATTGCGGATGTCGACAAAGGGATGTTGGGCGCGAACGCCATCGTAGGTGCCGGGCCGCCGTTGGCGGTCGGTGCGGCGATTGCCTGCAAGCTGCGCGGCGAGGGTCGTGTCAGCGTTGCCTTCGGGGGAGACGGCAGCTGCAACCAGGGCACGGTGTTCGAGGCGATGAATCTTGCAGTGGTGTTGCAGGCGCCTGCGATCTTCGTGTTCGAGAACAACGGCTACAGCGAGCACACCGGTGCGTCCTACGCAGTTGGTTCGAAGGATATCGCCGGGCGCGCGCGCGGTTTTGGAATGCCCGCCGAGCGGGTCGACGGCTCGGACTTTTTTGCGGTTCACGAAGCGATGCTGCGCGCCGTGTCGCGAGCGCGCGATGGCGGGGGCCCCAGCGCGATCGAGGCCATGACGACTCGGTTTTACGGTCACTTCGAGGGCGATCCCCAGAAGTACCGCGCCAAGGACGAAGTCGCGCGCCAGCGTGACACGATGGATTGCCTCAGGCGGTTTCGTGAGCGGATGCGTGACAGTGGAGGGTTGAGCTTGGGCGAGTTGGAGGCGATCGACACGGAAGTGCTCGGTTTGATCGAGGAGTGCGTGGCCGCTGCGAAGGCGGCGCCCTTGCCCTTGCCGGCCGATCTCACCACCGATGTCTACTCGAGCTACTGAGCGCCGCGATGCCACAACTTTCGATGCGGGATGCGATCAACCAGGCGCTCCACCAGGAGATGGCGCGCGACTCGCGAGTGATCGTTCTGGGCGAGGATGTGTCCGGCGGTGCCGGCGGGACGTCCGGTGAGCGCGAAGCATCCGGCGGCATCTTCGGCGTCACGAAAGGACTGCTGCCGCGTTTCGGTGCGGGACGGGTCATCGATACTCCGATCAGTGAATCGGCGATTGTCGGTGCCGCAGCCGGGGCCGCCCTGGCTGGGCTGCGGCCCGTCGCCGAAATCATGTTCGCCGACTTCGTCGGTGTCTGCATGGACCAGATCTACAACCAGATCGCCAAGTTCCGCTACATGTTCGGCGGCAAGAGCCGCTGTCCCGTGGTCGTGCGCACCGCGATGGGGGCGGGCATGAACATGGGAGCGCAGCATTCGCAGACCATCTATGCGCTGCTGACGGCGATCCCCGGTCTGAAAATCGTCGTGCCCTCCAATGCGCACGATGCCAAGGGCCTGATGATCCAGGCCATTCGCGACGATGACCCGGTCGTGTTTTTCGAGCACAAGGCGTTGTATCCGCGCAAGGGCGAGGTCCCCGAGGACCCTTACACGATTGCCTTCGGCGAAGCCAACCTGCTGCGCGAGGGCGATGCTGCCACCGTGGTGGCCCTGGGGCGGATGGTGGCTTTCGCGGAAAAGGCACTGGATGGCCTGGCGCAGCAGGGTGTCTATTGCGATCTCATCGATCCTCGGACCACCTCGCCGCTGGATGAAGAGACCATCCTCGAGAGCGTCGAGAATACCGGCCGGCTGGTGATAGTGGATGAGTCACCGCCGCGGTGCAGTGTGGCGGCGGATATCGCGGCGCTCGTTGCGAGCCGTGGATTTGAGTCGTTGCGAGCCCCGGTGGGGTTGGTGACGGCACCGCATGCGCCGATTCCGTTTTCGCCCGCCCTCGAGCGAGCGTGGGTGCCCGGCCCGCAGGCAATCGAGGCTGCCATACGGAAGGTGCTCGGTCGATGAGCGCCAAGACTATTCACGCAGTGACGATGCCGAAGTGGGGCATCGAGATGACCGAAGGCACACTGACCGCCTGGACTGCGCGGGAAGGGCAGTCTGTCGGCAAGGGCGACCCCATCCTCGAGGTTGAGACCGACAAGATCATCAACACTGTGGAGGCCCCGGCGGCCGGCATTCTGCGCAAAATCACCGCCGAGGCCGGCGAGGTCCGACCCGTCGGCGCGCTGATTGGGGTGTTGGCTGACGAGTCCGTGAGTGATACGGACGTGGATGAGTTTGTGGCGGCTTTTCACGGGGCCAGCGTTTCTTTTGAGCCCGAGGGCTATGAATCTCCCGAGGCAACCGATGCGCCCGATGCCGGCGAGCCACGCGTGAGTCCCATCGCCAGGCGGCTCGCGGAGAAACTCGGGATCGATGTCCAACAGATCCGCGGCACCGGGCGCAATGGTCGGGTGTCCAAGGAAGACGTGGAGGCCTATGCGGCGACGATGGCCGCCGCGTCCTCCTCCAATCCGCAGACTCGCACCAGGATGTCGGCCACCCGCGCCACCATTGCACGTCGCCTGACGGACTCAAAGACGACGATTCCGCACTATCGAGTCGAAATCGAAGTCGACGTGGGGAATCTGCAGGCCCGTCGCAGACAGTTGAGCGCCGACGCCGATTTCAAGGTTTCGCTCAACGACATGCTGGTGTCTTGCACAGGGCAGGCACTGCGCCAACATCCACAACTCAACGCGCACCTCGAAGGTGATGAGATTGTGCAGTTCGCGCGAGCGGATATTGGCGTAGCCGTCGCTACGGCAGCGGGCCTGATTACGCCGGTGGTGCGGGATGCCGGTGCGAAATCCCCGTTGGAGGTCGCCCGAGAGATGGGCGAGCTGTCGGAGCGCGCCCGGCGTGGAGCGTTGCGGCGGGAAGAGATTTCAGACGCGACATTCAGTGTTTCCAACCTCGGAATGTTCGGACTGACCCGGTTCGATGCCATTATCAACCCACCGCAGGTCGCGATTCTCGCCGTAGGTGCAGCTCAGGATCGAGTCGTCGCGCGCGGCGGAGCTGCGGTGATCGCCCGGATGCTCACGCTGACTCTGTCAGCAGACCATCGCGTGGTGGACGGTGCGGTGGCGGCGGCGTTCTTGGCGACCTTGCGGGAAACGATCGAGAAATGAGCGCGGCTCGCCGATCGTGGGCGGCGATTGTCTGGGTCTGTCTCGCGCCAGTGGCGCAGGCGGCCGTTCCCAGCTCGCAAGATTCCTCGACACTCCGGGATGTCGGGGAGCTGCAGTCGCGCAAGCTCGACTCGGACCCGGAACAGTGGCCGGGCGCCGCCGTGTATCGGCAGACTTGTTCCGGCTGCCACCAGGGCCAGGTTCCCAAGGCGCCGCAGAAGATGTTTCTGCAGATGATGGCTCCGGCTTCCATTCTCGCCGCGCTGAGCACCGGCCTGATGAAGGAGCAGGCGGCCCGCCTCACACCCGATGCTCGCCGGCAGGTCGCGGAATATCTCGGCGGCGAGAAGTTGGATGCCCGTCGTGCCGCCGCGGCGGCGCCGCACTGCGCGGCCGGCGCGGGCGATCCCGCGCAACAGCCGGTTGCGCTTGGCTGGGGATTCGATAACAGCCGCTTCACTCCGGCGGAGGTGGCCAAACTCAGCCGTGATGAGGTCACTCGCCTGCAGCTCGCGTGGGCATTTGAATATCCCGGCGCACTCCGCGCCCGGTCACAGCCCAGCATTGCATTCGGCAACCTCTACACGGGCAGTCAGGATGGAACTGTCTACGCTCTCGACCTGCGCACAGGCTGCATACGTTGGGCATCACGCACAACCGCCGAAGTGCGCACGGCAATCGTTGCGGCACCGGGTGCCCATGCAAGCTTGTACTTTGGAGATGTCATAGCCCGAATGCACGCGCTGGATGCCCAGACGGGCAGGGAGCTCTGGAACGTCAAGGTTGACGATCATCCCAACGCAACTATTACCGGCACGCCGACGTACCACGACGAAGTGCTGTACGTGCCCGTCTCGTCGCTTGAAGTCACGAGCGCCGCGGATGCCAGCTACGAATGCTGCAAATTCAGAGGCGCCGTGGTGGCTCTGGATGCGAGGACGGGCCGCGTAATCTGGAAGGCTCATACGATTACCGAGGAGCCGGCTCCGGTGCGCACCACGGCAAGTGGGACTCGCGTGTTTGCGCCATCGGGTGCGCCGGTCTGGAATGCGCCCACGATCGATTCGCGCCGCGGTGTGCTGTATGTGGGGTCCGGCGAGAACTATTCGTCCCCTGCGAATGACCGCAGCGATGCAGTCCTGGCCTTCAACCTGAAGGACGGACGGCTCGTCTGGTCGCACCAGTTGGTTGCGGGGGATGCTTGGAATGTGGCCTGCATGATGAAGGACAACGCCAACTGTCCGGGTGAAAACGGGCCGGATGTGGACGTCGCGGCCGGAACGATCCTGACGACTCTGCCGGACGGCAAAGCGGTATTGCTCGCCGGTCAGAAGAACGGCATGGTCTATGCCATCGATCCCGATGCGCCGGACAGGCTGTTGTGGAAGACGAGAGTCGGGCGAGGGGGAATCCAGGGCGGAGTGCATTTTGGCATGGCCCTCGAGGGTCGGCGGCTGTTTGTGCCGATCAGTGATCTGAAGGACGGCCACGATGGCAGGCGTTACGATATGGCCGGACGTCCCGGGTTATATGCGCTGGATGCTTTCGACGGCCGGCTCCTGTGGTCGGCTCCCGCCGTGGATCGGTGCGCTGGCCGCAACTTCTGCGACCCGGGGATATCGGCCGCCGTCACGGCAGTACCCGGTGTTGTTTTCGCCGGCCACATGGACGGCCTGTTTCGAGCCTATGATTCGGCGACCGGACAGGTCATCTGGCAGTACGATGCGAACGCGGCCGTGAAGACTGTCTCCGGCTCGATGGCGCGCGGGGGATCCTTCGGTGCGGCAGGCGCGGTCGTGCGGGACGGCTACGTAGCCGTCAACTCCGGCTACGGCCTGTACTTTCACATGCCCGGCAACGTGCTGCTGGTGTTCGCGGCGGTGCGCCGCTAGGCAATCCAGTCGAAGAACTGCAGGTCCATCTCCTGGGCCAGGCTCGCCAGGATGTCGGGTACGAGCCGCGCGTGACTCTCGGCGCCCATATGCAGTTGAAAAGCCGCATCGTCCTTGAAGCGCGCGTACACGACGTACGTGGAGGGTTCGGTGCGGTGTTTGATTACATCGTACACAACGGCGCCGGGCTCGGTTGCATGCGTGAGCTCGGAAAGTTCCCGCTGCAGGCTCTCGAACCTGGCTTCCTGACCTGCGCGCACCACCAGTCGAGCCACGAACGTAGTTGACATCGCTACACTCCGAGCTCGCGGACGAGCTCATCCCGAAGCCGAAATTTCTGGATCTTGCTGGCGGACATGGGCCACTCGGTGATGAACCGGACCTGGCGGGGAACCTTGAATCCTGCGATCTCCCGGCGGCAGAACTCCATCAGCTCCTGAGCACTGACCTCGGCACCGGGTTTGCGTTCCACGAACGCCGCGGGCACTTCCACCAGGCGCACATCCGGAATTCCCACCACCTGCGCGAGCTTCACCGCCGGGTGGCGCTGCAGGCAGCCTTCGATCTCGGCGGCGGCCACGTTTTCACCGCCAACCTTCAACATGTCCTTGAGCCGTCCGTGGAACATCAATGTCCCGTCCTCATCGATCGAGCCGATGTCACCGGTGTGATACCAGCCGGCGGCGTCGAGCGCTTCCGCGGTCTTGCGGGCGTCTTTGTAGTAACCCTCGAGGATGCTGTATCCCCGGACCAGAACCTCGCCCCGCTGGCCAGGATCGGCCGCCCGCCGCGTGTCCGGATCGAGGATGCAGACCTCGACGCCCGGCAGCGGCCTGCCGAGCCGCCGAATGCGTTGCTCGAGGGGGTCATCGAGGCGGCTGGTGGTCACCGTGCCCGCCGTCTCGGTCATGCCGAACGTGCCTACATAAGTGGCGTGGGGCAGCGCATCCAGCATCGCGGCAGCGATCGCCGGAGGCTGCACCGCGAAGTTGGAATTCATGAGCGTGATGCGAGACAGGTCGGTTGTGGGGAAGTCCGGGTGATAGATCAGATCGGACATGATGGTGACGAAGCACGGGTAGGTGGCCGTCACTTTCTCGCCCGCAAGCATCTTCAAGGCGATACCCGCATCGAAATACGTCATCGTGGCGAATGCGCCACCCACATCGAATATGGCGCACAGCGGCAGGATCGCCGCGATGTGGAAAATGGGCAGCGGCGACCAGAAGACATCCTCGTGCTCGAGGGCATAGCGGTAGCGCCCGAGGGCGGCTGAATTGCGCACCAACGCCTCATGCGTCAGCAGGCAGCCCTTCGGGCTGGCCGTGGTCCCGGAGGTATACAGCATGATCGCGATGTCGCGCAGGCGTACCCGCAGGCGCGACTCGTGCACGCGCTCCTCAGGCGACTGCTCGCTCAGGGCTTCGAACCGGGCCTGTGAAAGAAAACCCGGGGCGCTCGAGCCGCCCATGAGAATGAGGTTGCGCAGGCGTGGCGCGCTGGGTAGCGACAGGTGGACCGGATCGGCCGCCTGTGGAAGTCCGGGGAGCGCCTGGCTCAGACGCTCGACGAAGTTCACGTGCTCGGCCACGCGGTCCGTGGTGATGACCGTGACCAGGTCGCCGTTCTCGATCACGTACGCGAGCTCGGTGTACTTGTAGCGCGCATTCATCGGCACCGCCACGGCGCCGCACAGCGCGATCGCGAACAGGCACTCGATGAACTCGAACGAAGTTGGCAACAACAGGCCGACGTGATCCCGCGGTCGCACTCCCAGGGCCTGCAGGCTGCGGGCGCGCGCGATCGCACGGTCGGCGAGTTGTTGGTAGGTGACGCGCTCGCCCGGAAAGATCACCGCCGGCGAGTCGGGGTAGCGATCGGCGGCAATGAGCAGCAGATCCCCGAGGGTGGTGACCTGGATGCGAGTCGAGCGCAGCGATTCACTTTGCTTCAATCCGGGTCCCCCGGCAGCGGCTCGAGATATTCGCGCTCCCAGCTTCCCTGCAGGCACGCGGCGATTTTCGGCGCGACTTGCGCCAACTTGGCGGATTTCATGTGGTGCTCCTCCGTCTCGGAGTCCGGAAAGGACTCGAGCACCGCATAGCGGTTCGCTTCGCGCAGCTTGAAGAACTCGTAGGCGAGCACCGTGGGCTCGAATGTACGCACATGGCGCTCGAGCTCCCTGCAGTAGCCGATGAACTCAGCCTCGCGATCGGGCTTCACCGTCATGCGAGCAATGAACGTTATTTTCGACATGCGAACCCCCTCGTCGCAGCCGCGGTCACCACGGTGCAGGATCGTACACCCGCTTCGCATCAAAAGAAACAGTCATGACTGTTTGTTTTTAACGGCGTACGCTATCATTCAGCGGCGTTGGTCGAAGCGCCGGCCGACCAGGGCGGCGGCAATGTTCACCTTCTGGATATCGATGGCGCCTCCGGCAATGCCCCAGCCCCATGCATCGCGCAGCCGCCGCTCCATGGGATAGTCACTGGAGTAACCATAGGCCCCCATGAGCTGCACGGCATGACCGCAGACCTCGCGCGCAATTTCATTGGCGAAGCACTTCGCCACCGACGAGTCGAGCACGTCCGGCAGTCCCTGCTGGGCGTTGACAGCGGCCCGCCAGATCAGCAGCCGCGCCGCATCGGTCTTCATGCGCATCTCCGCCAGTCGCAGTTGCACCGCCTGGAACTCAACCAGCGGCTTGCCGAACTGATTGCGCTCCTGCACATACTCGAGAACATCTTCCAACGAGCCGCTGGCCTGTGCGAGGCCCATGGTCGCATTGCCACAGCGCTCGAGATCGAAAGCCTCCATGAGCCGGCGGAACCCACCTGCCGGCACGATGATGTGGTCGGCGGGAATCACGCAGTTGTCGAAGAACAGATCGCAGCTCGGAACGCCGTGGAATCCCATCAGGCTCTCGGGCTTGCCGAAGGTCAGGCCGGGCGTGCCGTTCTCAACATAGACGGCCCCGATTCCCCTGGCTCCCGTATCCGGGCTCATGCGGCAATAGACAACATAGCCGTCCGCATGTCCACCGCCGGAACACCAGCGCTTGGTGCCGTTGATCACCACCCGATCGGATTCGACTCGGGCCGTGGTGGTCAGATCGGTCAATGCGGAACCCGCCTGGGGCTCCGACATCGACACGGCGACGATCAGCTCGCCCCGACACACGCCTGGAACCACCCGTTGACGCAGGCTTTCACTGGCGAATCGCTCGATCGCCCTCACGGGGCCCACACAGGATTCAAACACGGGAAAAGCGAGCGCGGCCGAGCACTTGCCAAACTCCTCCAGCACCAGCAGCGCTTCCAGGTTGCCGAGGCCGAGGCCGCCGTAGCGGGTGTCTATGTTGATTCCGAGAAAGCCCATCGAGGCATATTCGCGGATCAACTCGCGCGCCGGCGGAGTCCCGGTACGCTCGGTCTCCCGGGCAAGGGGCAACAGCCGCTGCCGTGCATACTTGCGCGCAGCCGACTGCAACGCGAGTTGTTCGTCATTCAATCTGAGATCCACGGCAGCTCCTTGGACAATGGGGTCGAACCATCATGTTGTTGAAGGGTATTCGGGTACTCGATTTCGGCCGGTACGTCGCCGGTCCGTATTGCGCCACGCTGCTGGGTTATCTGGGCGCGGATGTCATTCGCATCGAGCGGCGTGGCGGCGGCGAAGATCGGTTCATCGCGCCGGTGACCGCGGGCGGCGAGGGCGCCGTCCTGTTTCAGACGGCATGCAACAAGCGCTCGCTCACAATCGAGCTGGGCAAGCCCGAGGCCGCTGAAATCATCCGGCGCCTCGTGCGGACGGCCGACGTGGTCGTGGCGAACCTGCCGCCAGCCAGCTTGACCTCCCTTGGGCTGGACTACGCGACCCTGAGCGCGATACGTCCCGACATCATTCTCGCTACGCAGTCGGCCTTCGGCGACGCGGGGCCTTACCGCGACCGAGGCGGATTCGACGGGGTGGGTCAGGCGATGTCGGGCGCGATGAGTATCTCGGGTGTTCCCGGCGCCCCTGCGAAAGCCGCGGCGCCGTACGTCGACTACACGACGGCCGTGCTTGCCGCCTTCGGTGTCCTCGCGGCTCTCATGCATCGCAGTCAGACCGGCGCCGGGCAGGAGGTGAAGGCCTCGTTGCTGGGGACGGCTCTGTCCGTGTTCGGCTCGCACTTGATCGAACAGGCGGTCCTGGGAATCGACCGCGTCGGAACCGGCAACCGTGTGCAGACCTCCGCGCCGTCGGATGTGTTTGCAACTTGCGATGGCCACATCTTGACTCATGTTGTCGGCAACGGACTGTTCCGGCGCTGGGCGCGATTGATGGGCGATGAAGAGCGTTGGACGAGCGATCCCTTGTTCGCCACGGATCAATCGCGGGGCGATCACAGCGAAGTCATTCTCACGCGCATGCGGGCGTGGTGCGCCGGCAAGACGACCATGGAGGCACTCGCCGAGCTGCAGAAGGCCGGCATACCGGCAGGGCCGGTGTATCGGCCCCAGCAGGCGCTCGACGATCCCCAGGTCAAAGCAATGCACTGGCTGCACCCCGTGAGCGACTACCCCGGCCTCGAAGCCGCGGCCCCGGTTCCGGACCTGCCGGTGCAGCTCAGTCGCTCGCCCGGCGGGATTCGCCGGCGCCCGCCCATGGCGGGCGAACATACCGAGGAGATCCTCACTGCCATCGACTATACGCCGGCGGAAATAGCCGCATTTCGCGCCGGCGGCGTGATCTAGCGCTGCGCGAACTTGTAGCCGAGCTCCACTCCGATGAAGCGGGGCTCTCCGTAGAATGCCCACACCCACAGCGGATCCACGTTCTGGGCGGATTCGATGTAGTGTTTATCCGCCAGGTTGCGCACGAAGACCCGGCCGAACCACCGGTCATCCGCGGTGTTGTACGTCAAGGATGCATTCAGCAGAGTGCGGCCCTCGGCGTACGTCTGGGTGTACGACGCATAGGGTTGCGCGATCGAATAGGTGTCGAGATTCTTAGACACGTAGTTGGCTGAGGCATCGATGACGAAATGACCGGGCAGCGCCGGCAGCGACAGGGTGTAGTTCAGGTCGGCTGTCGCGGTCCAGGTGGGACAGCGATTCACCGGCAAGCTCGACAGGTCGACCGCATTCGCGCCTTCGCCGCTGGTGAAGCTGTTGTACTTGCAATGCTGGTAGCTCAGCGGCAGGCGTAACAGCAGCCCGGGAGCCAACTGAGCGGTGAGCTCGCTTTCGATGCCATACGTGGTCATCTTGGCGGCATTGCGGAACAGCGTTTCCTGGCCCGGCGAGCCGTTCAGGTTGGTGACCGGAACGACCACCTGCCGGATGGCATCCTTGTATTGCACATAGAACAGAGCCTCGTTCAGCCGGATGCGATGATCCAGCAACTCACTCTTCATGCCGACTTCGAAGGAGTCGGCCTTCTCCGGATCGGTGGGCTTCTTCTCATCGTTGGTGATAGGTACGCCGCTGGTGCCCACCTGGTCGTTGTAGCCTCCCGCCTTGAAGCCGTGGGAATAGGTGCCATAGGCAAACAGCGTCGGGCTGAACTCATGCGATACGGTGGCCCGATAGGTCGGTTGAGTCCAGGTGTGACTGTCGGTCACCACTCCAAACGGATACGCGGCGAAATTGCCGGCGTTCATCAGGCCGCCGAGCTGCTGCCAGGTGAAGTCTGGAACGATTGCACCGGTGGCTGAAGGCAGTTGCTGCACAAACACCTGCTGGCGGCCGATCCAGTCCTTGCTGTCGCGCGTCAGGCGCGCCCCCAGTGTCAGTGTTGTGGCGTCCGTGATCTTGTAGTTGCCTTCTCCGTAGGCCGCGTACGACTTCTCGGTTTGTGCGTTGCACAGCACCTGCGGATTGTTGTTATACCCGCCGGCGGCCGTTCCCGCCGGGGTGGGCACGCCGAACAGATCGTAGATGCCCAGGATCTGCGCGACGCAGAAGGCCGTCGTGTCATGTTGGTAGAACAGGCCCCCCACGTAGCTGAACGGACCGATCGCATTGGCCGCGAACCGCAGCTCTTCCTGGTAGGTCTTGCGGCGATCCGAGCGGTTTGCATCGAATACCGACAGGGGACCGACCACACCCGTGTAAGTCGATGGCAGCGAGGAGTCCTGCGAGCGGTAACCCTGCACCCAGGTGAGCACGCCCGGGGCCATCGTCCAGTCGGTGTTCAGGTGGAAACCATCTGCAATGACATGGTGGCCCCCGGGCGCATCGATCAGGTAGCCCGCCCGATCGGTCACCCCGGCCTGACTCAGGGGATCGCCGGTGAAATGCCCCGGCAACCCAAGCTGAGCGAAGACGAAGTAGGGCAGCCCCGTCTGCGGATTGATCGAGGTGGGCGTGACATTGATCGCGCCGGGAGAGGGCGATCGGTCGACCAGCCGCTCATACGTAAACTGGGTCTTGAAGCCATCGAACGGCTGCCACAGCAGCTTGGCTCTTACGGTGAAGACATTGGTGCCACCTACGCGGCTGTTGTCGCCCGTGTAGGTGGTCCCGCCGATGGTGTTGCTGGCGCCATTACGCATCCAGCCTCCCTCGGTCTCCTGGCTGGCGACCACACGCAGCGCGAGTTGATCCGAGATGATCGGGATGTTGACTGCGCCCTGTACCGTGTACGAGTCAAAGCTGCCTTCCTGACCCCGTAGCTCGAAGGAAGTGGTATCGAGCACTGGCGCCTTCGTGTGCACGATGACCGCGCCGCCGGTCGTGTTCTTACCGAACAATGTGCCCTGGGGTCCGCGCAATACCTCGACATCCTGTACGTCGAACGGGTCCAGCAATTGCGTCTGTACGCTCGGCATCACGAAGTCGTCAACGAGCACCGACACGGGCGCCTCGTTGTAAACGATGATGTCGGTGTTGCCCACACCGCGCATCGCGAACGATGCCGCGTTGAAGCCGTTGATCTTGTTGGCCGAGAAGTTGGGAACCAGGACAGCGATGTCACCCAGGGTCCGCGGACCGAGGTCCGCCATCGCCTGGGCATCGAGTGCGGTCACGGCAATGGGTGTGGTCTGCAGATTGGATGCGCGTCGCTCGGCCGTCACCACGATTTCCTGCAGTCCGACCGGCTCCGCCCCGGGTTGCTCCGGGGCCGCGTCGGCTGCCGCCGCTCTCCCCGGTGCCATGCCCGTGGCGAGAGCCAGAGCCGTCGCGACTGCATTCAAAATAAGGAAATTTCGACCCGCACGGTTACGTGTTGTCATGGACGTCGTACTCCCCCTCAGAAGTCTCCCCGGATCGCAAGCTACGCGGGGTTCCGAAAAAAAACAAGCACGCTGGTTTGTTTTTTCTAACAGAAGCCTATAATGGCTGGGCGCGGGGTCGGCCAATACAGACGATGGGGGGCCCATGGACTCGGCAACGGTGCAGCGATTTCTGGAAGGCATGAAGTACGAGGCCGCTCGAACGGCCCCGCCCGAGGGCTTTCCGCAATTGGCCGACATTCCAGCGGGTCGTTATGTCGACCCGGCCTTCCTGGCGCTCGAACGCGAGTACCTGTGGAAGAAGAGCTGGCTGTATGTCTGCCATACCGATCAGATCCCCCAGGCGGGCAGCTTCCTGGTGACCCGCCGGACAGGCGCGCCCATCATCATCGTCCGCGGCAAGGACGATGTGATCCGAGCCTTCTACAACACCTGCCGGCATCGGGGCGGACCGCTGGTCACCGGCGATTCCGGCTGCAGCGAGGGGTTCGTCTGCGGTTATCACGGCTGGACCTATGCGCTCGACGGGCGGCTGCTCAATCTGCGCGACCGGCGGGACTTCGTGGGGCTCGAGCCGCCGCAGCGCGGACTGATCGCGGTGCGTTGCGAGCGGTTTTTCAACTGGGTGTTCATCAATGAGGACCCGCAGGCGGTGCCGGTGGCGGAGCACTTCCAACCCTTCACGAGCCACTTTCAGCAGTTCCAGCCCCTGGAATGGCGCTTCGTGGCGCAGCAGGGCTTTGACGTCGAATGCAACGTCAAGGTGTTGATGGATGCGTTCCTCGAGGTCTATCACCTCAAATCCATCCATACCAACACGGTCGACCGGTTCCTGGATCATCGCGGTACCAGCATTGCGCTGTATCGCAACGGGCATTCTCTGATGGTGACACCGAACCGGCGCCCGGACTGGGTCGACCCGGGAACGCGCGGCATGCGGCGGATCGAGTCGGCCACGGAAGTCTCGGCGCGCAACAATCCGTCATTCAACTTCTTTCCCAACCTGGTGACACCGGTCGATCCGACCGGGGCGCCGTTCCTGCTGTTCTGGCCGGTCTCGGACACGAGCATGCGCATCGAGTGCCACTGGTTCGCCCCCGACTGGGGTGCCGGTCCGCCGCCCGATCTGTGGGGCGTGCGAATCGCCAACTTCGAGCGCATCCTGCACGAGGATCTGCAGTTCGCCGCCGCCATCCAACAATCGATGCTGTCGCCCGGCTTTCGCGGCATGCCGCTCAATTACCAGGAGCGCCGGATCTATCATTGGCACGAGGAGCTCGACCGGCGCATCGGACCGGAGCGCATTCCCGCGCCCCTGCGCGTGCAGCCGATGCTGGCTCGGTACCACGAGAATTGAGCAGCCGCATGCCCATCGGCCACATCCTGTCCTGCGGTGCCTATGTGCCGCGGCTGCGGCTGCCGCGGGAGCGCATCGCAGCGGCAATGCAGTGGCTGGGCGCGCCTTCTGCCGGCTCCATCGACGGCGAGCGTGCCGTGTGCAATTGGGATGAGGACACCCTGACCCTCGCGGCCGCGGCCGCGCGCAACTGTCTGCTCAATGCGGGCGGTTATGCGCAGGGCGCGGCTCGAGTTGCCGCGCTCAGCCTCGCTTCCACGACCCTGCCGTTCGCCGACCGCAGCAACTCGACTTTGCTGGCGGCCGCGCTCGATCTGTCCGCGGAAATCCAGACTTCAGATGTCACTGGATCCTTGCGCGCGGGAACCACCGCACTGTTGGATGCAGCCCGCTCGGCCGACCCGGCACCGCGCCTGGTGGTCGCGGCGGATGCGCGCCTGGCGAAAGCAGGCAGCCCGCAGGAGCTCGAGTTTGGCGCGGGCGCCGCGGCCCTGCTGGTCACCGGCGCGGCCGGCACCGCCGCACCGCTCGCCACGATTCTTTCGGCTGCCCACCTGGCTGCCGACTTTGTGGATCACTACCGGATGCACGGGGAGCTGTTCGACTACCGCCTGGAGGAGCGCTGGATCCGTGACGAGGCGCTGAGCAAACAGGTGCCGATCACGATCGGGCGCGCGCTGGAAGCGGCCGGACTCCCGGCGCAGGCGATCGATCACTTCGTGATGGCCGGCGGCAGCGCCAACGCGCAGCGGATCGCGCGGCTCTCCGGTCTCGAATCCGCGCGGCACCAGGACAATCTGCGCTCGGTTTGCGGCGATACGGGCGCGGCCCATCCGCTGATGTTGCTGTCGGCGGCGTTGGAAACGGCCAGCGCGGGCGAGCACATACTGGCGATCGGATTCGGGCAGGGAGTCGATGCGCTCGTTATCGAAGTGATGCGAACCGCAGCTCCTGCCGTGACCGCGGCATTGGCGCGCAAGAAGACCGAACCGCACTACACGCGATATCTATCACACAGCGGCCTGCTCCCAGTGGACTTCGGGATGCGTGCGGAGCGAGACAATCGCAGCGCCCACAGCGTGGCGTGGCGCAAGCATCGCCAGCTGACCGCATTCGTCGGCGGCGTCTGTGGCAGCTGTGAGACGGTGCAATTCCCAAAGAGCCGGGCATGCGTCAATCCGCAATGTCGCGCCCTCGACACCCAGTCGCCATACCCGTTGGCCCTGAGCACCGGGCGGGTGAAGTCGTTCACGGAGGACTGGCAGGCGTATTCGCCGCGCCCCCCCTCGATCTACGGCAATGTCGAGCTTCCCGGTGGCGGCAACCTGCTGATGGAGCTGACGGATGTCGATCCCGGCGAAGTCGAGGTCGGCACGCAGGTTGGGTTTGCGTTCCGTATCAAGGATTTCGACACGCTGCGCGGATTCAGGCGTTATTTCTGGAAAGCGGTACGGGTCTGAAGCCATGGCAACAGGTATCCGCGACAAGGTCGCCATCATCGGCATGGGGTGTTCGAAGTTCGGCGAGCGCTGGGATTGCGGCCCGGACGACCTCGTGCTCGAAGCGGTCGGGGAAGCGCTGAGCGATGCGGGCCTGGAGCGCGATGCCATCGGCGCGGCCTGGCTCGGCGTGTTTTTCGACGAGCAGAGCATCGGCAAATCGGCGCTGCCGCTGTCCATGGCCTTGCGGCTCCCCAACATCCCGGTTACCCGAGTGGAAAACCTCTGTGCGACCGGCACGGAGGCATTGCGGGGTGCGGTGTACGCCGTCGCGGCGGGAGCCTGTGACATTGCCCTGGCGGTTGGTGTCGAGAAGCTGAAGGACACCGGGTATTCCGGGCTGCCCGAGCGAACCAAGGGCACGTTCGAGGACCTCTATCTGCCCGGAAGCACGGCACCGGGAGCCTTCGCGCAACTGGCAAGCGCGTATGCGGCACGCTACGGATTCTCCATGGAAGAGTTGCGCAAGGCCATGGCGCATGTTTCGTGGAAAAGCCACGAGAACGGTGCCTTGAATCCGAAGGCCCATCTGCGCGGCCGCATCACGCAACAACAGGTCCTCGATGCCCCCATGATCTCGTATCCCCTGGGAGTCTACGACTGCTGTGGCGTGAGCGATGGCGCCGCCTGTGCAATCGTCACGACACCTGACATTGCCCGGGGCCTCGGCAAGCGCGACCTCGTAACCGTGAAAGCGTTGCAACTTGCTCCGAGCAATGGAGTTGAAATGGGGCATCAGTCCTGGGACGGCAGCTACACACCGACGACGCGGCTGGCCGCTCAGCGCGCGTATGATGAGGCCGCGATTGCCATACCCGCGGACGAGATCGACCTGATGGAGGTGCACGACTGCTTCTCCGTCACTGAGATGGTTCTGATGGAAGACCTCGGCATGTCCGCCGCGGGACGGGCTCCGCATGACATTCGCGACGGTCGCTATGACCGCGATGGGGCGGTCCCGTGTCAGATCGACGGCGGCCTGAAGTGTTTCGGGCATCCGATCGGAGCCACCGGATTGCGCATGACTTACGAAATATACCTGCAGCTGCTCGGCCGCGCCGGCGAGCGCCAGTTGCCGGCGCCCAGCCTGGGCCTGGCCCACAATCTGGGGGGCATCCCCAACCGCAACATTGCCAGCGTGGCTATCTTCGGACTCGCCAGCAGTCGGGCGACCAACACGAGGCGGATCTGATCGATGAATGAAACACCGCGGCGTCCGAGCGACGAGGCCAAGCCCTGGGGGATGTCGGATGTCGAGCTGGCCACCCGGCCCCTGTCATTCCGCGACGACCTGTTCGCCGGCCAGACCTTCCTGATATCCGGCGGCGGCAGCGGCCTCGGCCGGGCCATCGCCTACAGCTGCGCCCGCCTGGGCGCCCAGGTCATGATCTGCGGTCGCGACCAGGCGCGCTTGACGCAGACCCAGGAGGGGATTCGGCGGCATCTCGGGCGCGAGATCGCCACGACGGCCATGACCATCCGCGACCCGGAAGCGGTGAAGCGGCTCATCGAGGCGACTCACGAGCGCTTCGGCAGTCTGCACACGCTGGTCAACAACGGCGGCGGCCAGTTTCCGCAGGCGGCGATCGATTTCAGTGTCAAGGGCTGGCTCGCGGTGATCGATACCAACCTGAACGGCACCTGGTACATGATGCAGGCCGCCGCGCAATACTGGCGCGAGCAGGGCAAGCCCGGAAACATTGTCAACATTGTCGCCAATGTCTGGCGCGGCATGCCGCAGGTTGCGCATACCTGCGCGGCCCGCGCGGGCGTCGTTTACCTGTCCAAGACCGTTTCGACCGAGTGGGCGCCGCTGGGCATTCGCGTGAATTGCGTCTCGCCCGGCTCGATCGACAGTGAAGGGCTGAATGCCTATGAGCCAGCGCACGCGCAGGCCTTCCGGTATTCGAATCCCATGCGCCAGTTCGGCGATGCGCTCGATATCGCCCAGGCGGTGATCTACCTGTCCGCGCCCACCGGCAAATTCATTACGGGCGATGTGCTGGTGGTCGACGGCGGCAACAACCAGCAAGGCGAGGTGTGGCCCGCGGGCATGCCGGAGTATTTCAAGTTACCTGACGGTTGCTAGGGGGTGAGGTATGGCGGTGAACTACAAGGTGGAGTGGCCCATGAGCCTGGGCGCGGCACCGGACTCGCTCGAGGCCAAACAGCCGGATGTGGACAATGGGCTCGAGGTGCCGGACCCATCGCGATACTACTCGCGCGAATTCATGCAGTTGGAATGGGAAAGACTGTGGCCCCGGGTCTGGCTGTTGGCGGGGGTGGCCAGCGACATTCCGGAAGCAGGCGACTACTTCACGTTCGGGGTGGGTCCCGAGGAGTTCGTGCTGGTTCGGCAGGCGGACGGGGCCGTCAAGGCATTTTATAACGTCTGCCCGCACAGAGGTAATCGAGTCGTGCTCAACGAGCACGGCAGCGTCGCCCGCTTCACGTGTGCCTTTCACGGTTGGCAGTTCGCGTGCGACGGCAAGCTGCAGCACATCACGGACGAGTCGACCTTCAACCCGAAGTTGGTCGCCCACAGGCCCGGTCTTGCGGAAGTCCGCTGCGAGAGCCTCGGAGGCATCCTGTTCATCAACATGGATGCCAAAGCGGCGCCGCTCGCGCAATCCATCGGCTTGCCCCCGGGTTACATCGAAAACTACGAGATCGACAAGATGCACGTCGTGCATCACGTACGCAGCGAGTGGCGGGCCAACTGGAAGACCGGTGTCGATGCGTTCTATGAGACTTACCATCTGCCCTGGGTGCATCCGCAGACTCAGGGCGTGATGGAGGACTACAGCCAATACGATCTGTATCCGAACGGCGCGAGCCGGATGATCGTGCCCATCTGCGTGAAGTCGCATCGCGTCGCGGACCAGGAGACCGTCGAGCCGTACTTGAAGTTCATGCTGCAGGAGGGTGGCATCGATCCTGCGACGTTTGGCGGAAACGCGCGTGAGGTGCGCAGGGCAATTCAGATCTCGAAGCGGGAACGCGCGCGGGCGGCCGGGCTCACTCATTACGAGAAGCTGACCGACGGCCAGTTGACGGACAGTTGGGCAACCGGGTTATTCCCGAACGTGCAGATGGGTATGCATCCGGAAGGGGTGTTCATCATGCGGTTCCTGCCGCATGCCACGGACCCTGAGGTCTTCTACTACGACACGATGATCCTGTATCGGCATGTGCCCGATCCCAACTACACGGTGCCCGCCTGGATGGGGCTGCCCGCGGGAATCGACGTCACCGGCGAGACGCGCCCTGATGTGATTCACGTACCGCTGGGGCAGAAGCCCAACCTGGGCGAGGTTCTCGACCAGGACTCGGAGCTGCTGCCCGTGCAACAGAAGGGCATTCGTTCGCGGGCTTTTCGCGGTCCGTTGTGGAGCGAGCAGGAGCAGCGGGTCCGACATTTTCACACCGAGCTGAACCGGTATATCGCCGGGCAGAAGTGATGGCCGGACGTATCGACGTGTATTTCATCGTGGGCGGCCGCTTCCACGACTTTGACTTCGCCCGGCTGAAGATCCTCGAGCTGTTGCATGTACATGAGCGGCTGCGCGTGCGGGTTGCGGAAAACTACTCGGATGTCGCCGCTATCGCGGCGGCCGATGCGCTCATCTCATTCACATGCGATGTGCGCCCCGATGAGGCTCAACAGCGGGCTCTGTGCGAGTTCGTGAACGGCGGGAAGCGTTGGCTTGCATTGCACGCCACCAATTCATTCATCGAATGGGGCGCGGACGGTAGGGTCAGCACGCCACGGGTGGCGCCCGCGTTCGTCCAACTGTTGGGCAGCCAGTTTATCGCGCACCCACCCATGGGGCCGTTTACCGTGCAGGTCAGCGATCCCGACCATCCGTTGGTTAAGGGACTGGATGCGTTTGAAGTAACTGATGAGCTGTACCTGTCCGAGCTGCACGGTTCGAACCACCTGCTGCTGCATACTCACTTCAACGGCAAGGCGCAGCGCGGCTTTTGCGAGCGCGAGTGGTTCTCAGATGAGCCGCGTCCGGTGTTGTATCTGCATCGCCACGGAGCAGGCGAGGTGCTCTATTTCACACTCGGTCACTGCCGTGGCCGGTTCGACATGCAGCCGTACGTCGCGGAGTATCCGAACGTGGAGCGTTGCAGTTGGGAGTCGCCGATCTACTACGAAATCCTGGCCCGGGGCATCCGTTGGGTGACTCGACTGGACGCCTGAAATGGAACGCTTGTTCGGCCCTGTCATGCAAAATGCCTTCGTGGTTACGGACCTGGACGCCGCGTTGAATCACTGGACGCGCGTCATGGGTGTGGGACCCTTTTTTCAGTTCGAACGCGTCGAGTTTGCGCAAGCGTGGTATCGAGGGCGCTCCGTTGTTGACATGGACCTGACAGTGGCCATCGGATACTGGGGCAGCTTGCAGATCGAGCTCATTCACCAACGCAATGACGTCCCGTCGATTTACACCGATTTTCCGGCGCGACAGCTCGGGGGGCTGCAACACATGGGGGTACTCACCGATTCGGTGGCGCGCGATCTGGGCCGACTGAAGAGTGTGGGCGTCGAGGCCGTTCAACAGGGCACCACCGCCGGTGGTCTGCGCTTTGCGTACGTCTCAACAGATCAACACCCGGGGGGAATGATCGAATTGATCGAGTCCAACCCGCGGATGCTGCGGTTTTTCGCGAAGATGGAGGCCGCCGCGCAGGAATGGGATGGGCGCGACCCCGTGCGGCGCATTCCCTAGCGCAGAACGGCCAACCTTGCGAGGTTCGCCTGCGCGGTGGCATCGTGACAGGCGAAGTTGGCATACCAGCGGCGCATTGCCTCGACGACCGCCATACAGACCGCGAAAGTCTCCGCGTGGTCCTCATGATCCCCGATGGCCCGATCACCGTTGAAGCCGCGAGGCGCGATTCGGGCATGCCGGCGCAATCTAAGGCGTCGTAGTGCCATCGACGGCACCGCTCCGGACTTCCCAGACGCAGAGTGCTCGTCGAGCACACGGCATATGTGGGCGTGATCAATGCCAGTGTCTTTCGCGGCGTTGGGTGGACGCACCCACTGTTCGCACCATTCGGAGCATCGTTCAGGTGAGCTGCGCATTTCCGGGTCGGCCAGGGCAACCGCGATTCCAGGCAGGTCGACCACGTCGCGCCAGGCCATCTCCCAACGCTGCTCGTCCAGATTCTGCTCAACGTCGGCCAGGTAATTGGTCAGCATCCTGGAGCTCGACGGATACACGCGAGAGTCGTCCGCGTCGGCAGATGCGCGCGGGGCCTGGTTGCGGCTCTCAACGGAGGAAGCATAAGAGTCTTGCATTTCTAAAGTCCTTCATCGCGCGGCGCGTACGCCGCTTCATTACTCAATGTGCGCCCGGAAACGCAACGGATTGCCCGGCTACCGGGCCGCTTTGGTCTTGGGTCCACGGCGTGTCCGCCTGGCGGGCGAACGAGTCGCAGACCGCCGTGAGCGGGGCGGGGTACCCGCCTGAGTCTTGGGTTTGCGCGTGGCTCGGGCGACCACGCCATCCGAGCGGGACTCTGCGGACCCCTCCTTTTCGGAATGGCGGCGGGCGCGCTTCCAGTCTTTGCGGGCCAGGGAGGCGTACTTGCGTGCGCGCTTGGCTTCCCGCTTCGCTTCCTTCAGGCGCTTACGCGCTCTATGCAGCTCATCTTTCGCCAGCCGAACGCGCTGCCGGGCCACATCGGCCTGGAGCTGGGCACGATCGATGATCTCAGCCGCTTCCGAGTGGCCGGCTGAAGCGTCGTCTGCGGAGGCGATTGCGGTACCGGTCTTTTTCATGGCTTCCAAGGGCAACGCGAGGAGGCAGTCTCGCACGCCCGGCCCGGCCTTGCCACCGCGCCGTCCCGGCGCCCCCAGCGACCCAGTTATCCACAGAATTTGTGCATAACCATGTGGACAGAGTGCCCCCGCCGACTCAAACACGTAGCGCCGCCAAGGGTTTGCGTTGAAGTGATCAATCTTTCGCCAGCGCGGCGAAAGATCGCTCATCAATCGGTCATACGTCCGCGCCGCTTCTAAGTGTGAGGGGTAGTCGGATAACGAGTCGCGGTAACCCTGTTGCGCCCCGCGTTCTTGCTTCTGTATAACGCCGCGTCCGCGACCTTGACCAGGTTCTGCGTGATCTTGCGCGCGCCGGGCGGAACTGACTCGAGCCCGCACATGCCGAAGCTCGCTGTTATATCGAGCCGGCGGTTCTGCGCATCGAAGCGATCGCGGGCGACCGCGTTTCGCAACTTGCGCGCGACGTCAAGTGCCTGCTCATAATTTGTTTCCGGTAGGACGATGGCAAACTCTTCGCCGCCGATGCGCGCCACCCAATCGACTCCGTGGCGCAGCTCATCCTGCAGGCGCCTGCCGAATTGCCGCAATATCTCATCGCCACCCGCGTGCCCCAGCGAGTCATTGACATTCTTGAAATGATCGATATCGCAAAGTATCAACGCGAGCGCGCGCCCGTAGCGGCCCGCCCGCTCGACTTCACGCGGAAAGTGTTTGGTGAAGAAGCGCCTGCTGGCGACGCGCGTGAGATCGTCGGTGGTGGAGAGTTTGCGATTTTCGACGAGCGCGATACGTAGCACCGCTTCGAGCTCCGCGATCCGCCGAGCGGCGCCGATGCGCGCATGCAACTCGCGCTCGGGTGCACGGCGGCCGACGCAATCATCCGCGCCCGCGATCAAACCGGCGTCGCGCTCGTTGCCCTCGTCGATTTCGGCCACGTAGAGTATGTAGGGCGCCCGATTCGCCTGACGAGCGCGGATCTTGCGAATCAACTCCAGGCTGTCGGTGATGACGACGGGTCGGAAGTCTTCATTGCAGGCTCGGAGGGCTTCAAACTCGTCGCTCAGGGCTTCGAGCTCGAGCATGTCCGCGGTAATGAGGTCCTCGATGCGGGCGAGAATGCCTTCGTTCTCAAAAACGAGCAGCGCGCGTGGCGGCGGCAGCACACGCAACATAACGGCGATCGTCGCCGAACTGTCTTCCTGGATCTGCGGGGGCTTCTCGGCGCGCCGCTCCAGAATGCGCTGAATGACGGTGGTCTGTCCGCCGCTGCGCATTTAATGAGTTTCGCATCGTTCGTACATCGCGAAGCAGCCTACCGGGACCCAGTCTAAAAAGAGTAGCGGCCGCGCACAGGTCCGAGCTATTTGACAAAAGCCGCCAGTGCGGATGTCCCGCAATACGGGTCGCCCGGGGCGGTCTCAGCGGCGGACTCCGGTGTCGGCGCGTTACTGCCCGTTAGCCGCATTGCAGCATCGGCAGTCGTGCTATCGATTGCTCGAATCGTAATCAGCTCGATTGCCGGTGGGGCCAGCTCGTTCTGCATCCGGATGGGGCCGTTTGCGTACAGGGTCGCTCCCAGTTGGGTGAAGTCTTGGGCCGCGGAAATGCGGCAGCGCTCGACGCTGTAGCGGTGATTCGCCGGCAGGTGGTCTATTGTCAAGTCGTAGCCTGAGTTGTTCCGATAAGAGATGCTGCGGCGTGCGAGCAGTCTGACATCAAACACCGGCGGCACGTGCAGGACGTCATCCGCGGCCCGCGGCCCGAGAAACTCGGCCGGTATCTGGTAGTTGCTCAACAGGATCTGCACCGTGCGGCCGTCGGCGGAACGCGCCGCCTCGACCGCGAAGCCGTTCTGGTCGGCTCCGCGGACCCTCAGGCGGTAAGGTGTGTCCTTGAGCTTTCCCAACGCGATGAGAGCCTGCCCGGTTTTGTCAGGCGTAGCGCCATCGGAGCCGAATACGCTGTCCGCACGATACAGGTTCGCCGCATCAATCGGCGCGTCCTGCATGTAGATGAGGGCCGCTGTAATGAAGCTTGCGCGTTGCACGGATGTCGGCGGCGGGTCCATGTGGCCATAGTTCCACTCGGTGACCATGGAGCGTGTACGGCCAAAGCCGTGCTTGTCGAGACGGGCGCGAATGTCCTTGGCTATGCGCGAGAAGTCCAACGGGTCATCCGAGTCGGTGGCATACCAATGCCAGGAATAGAAATCGAGCGGCAGGTGCTCCGTCTTCACATACTCGAGAAACGCATCCCGATAGGGAGTGTCGTCGTTGGGCCGCGCGATCGCAGGCCCCCCCACGAGTGCATGCGGATCGGCCGATTTCACCGCGCCCGCGAGCTTTGCATACAACTCGTAATATTGCTGGGCCGTGCCGGCCCAGAACACCTTGCCCAGGTCCGGCTCGTTCCAGATTTCCCAGTAGCGAATGTGATAGTGGAAGCCCTTCGCCCAACCGCGGTTGTAGTGCATGACCACGTGCCTGGCGATGGCAGCGTACTTGTCGAAGTCCTTGGGCGGATGGGCATCCGCGCCTTCGCTGCGGCCGAGTCGGAACATCACCTGGGCGCCGACTTTGTGTATCGAGGCGATGATCTGGTCGGTGGGCCCGAAATTGTAGCTGCGGGCGTCGTTTGGGTCGGCGTTTGGATCGGGGAAGATATTGAAGAGATCGCGACGCGCGGAGATCAGTCCGCCACCGGGTGCATCGGCCGTTTCGAATCGGGCGTCGATATCCGCGGGCCCGTATGCGTCGTGCGTGCGGACGAGGTCGATCCGGGCCATTTTATAGCCGGTCGATACATCGACCCGCTCCGGCATGTTCCAGCCGCCGAATTTGAAGTTTTCGGGCTTGTGGGCGCCCGGGGCAGGCGCACCGTTCACCCCCTGCAACGAGCGCAGGTGACCGACCGGCGCCCCGGCATCCACCGTGATCCTGCGCAGGTCGCCTGTGCTTATCCTCGCAGGCGGCGCAGGAGCCGATATCATTGCCACCGGATCCGCGGCGACAGCCACGGAACAGATCAGGCTCGCTAACAGGCCAACGGACGGGAATGAAACGAAACGCAATTCAGATCAGCTCCAGAACATCGAATTGTACATAACCCACGATATGTCCCGATATTTTCCGGCCTCGTCATGTTCTCGAAAGAGTATTTGGTTTTTCTTGTAAGATACTGAAATGCAAGCACCAGCTATTATCAACCGACACCGGCGACCGTTTTTGCTGCCGGTCTGGCTGAGCTTCGCGGCCGTCGTTGCCTTGTTCGTTGCGGCGCTGGTGACGTTTTTCATCTACCGTTCGGCGACGACTACCACGGTGGTGGTCCTGGCCCGTCACGCCGAAAAGGACGTGAGCTCCATCCAGGATCCGCCATTATCCCCTGAGGGTGAGCAGCGTGCTGCGCGGCTGGCGCAAATGTTCGGCCGCAGCAACGGAGTAGGGAAGATCGATGCGATCTATGTCAGTGATGCCCGGCGAACGCAGCAGACAGCCGCGCCGCTTGCCGAGCGTCTCGGTAAAAAGGTGATCGTGGTGCCGGCTGCCGATACCCGTGGACTGGCGTCCCGGGTCATGCATGAGCATGACGGGGACACAGTGCTCATCGTCGGTCACAGCAATACGGTGCCCGAGTTGATACACGAGCTCGGTGATATTGACGTGCCGCCAATAGGGGACGATGAGTACGACACGCTGTACGTGCTCAGCATTCCTTCGTTCGGGCACGCGAGTGTGCTGAGGATGGAGTACTGAGGAACCTACACGATCGGGCGTGGGTGTCCGCTGAGCAGCGTGGCCTTGCGGACGAAGTCCTCGTGTTGACTGATGCGGAAGTCCGCCTGCACGGCGGCCCGAATGATGCGCGCCTGATCGATCAGATAGGTGACCCGCCGGACGCCCAGGCCAAGAGGCCCATTAACGTCATACATCCGGATAACGAATTTCTCGACATCGCACAGCAGCGGGAAGGGAAGTTTGTATTTCTCGCGGAATTGGCTGTGGCGCTGCGGTGCCTGCGGGCTGATACCGCTCAATGACAGGCCGGCGCTCAGGACTTGCGCATGCAGATCGCGAAAAATGCAGGCTTCGCGCGTACATCCCGGAGTGAAGTCGGCCGGATAGAAATAGAGGATCAGTGGGCCACGGTTCAGCAGTGTGGACAAGGAGATGCTGCGGTCATCCTGGTCCGGTAGGGTAAATTCCGGCGCCCGCGACCCGATCGGCAGCATGTACATCTCCCTGGTTCACCGCAGCAGACGCTCGATCATAGCGAAGTACGATGGTAGAATCGCGCCGCTCGTGGGGGCGGTAGCTCAGTTGGGAGAGCGATGCGTTCGCAATGCATAGGTCGAGGGTTCGATTCCCTTCCGCTCCACCACTTTCCCGTCTCGGATCCGCTAGCGCGCTCGTTTTCCGAGCACCGCGGACGGCGCCTCGCCGAAGGCCTTTGAAAACTCCCGGCTGAAGTGTCCCACGTCGTTGAAGCCGCACACGAACGCGACCGACGTTACGGTCTGATGGGTTTCGGCTTGCGCGAGCAGCTTCCGCGCTCGTTGCAAGCGCCGCCGGCGGGCGAATGCCCTGGGGGAATACCCGCGACTGCGTTGGAAGGCGCGGTAGATGCTGCGTGTGCTGATGCCGGTGACTTCGGCGATCCGCTCGATGTCGAATGGCGCGTCGAGATGGGCATCGATGTATTCCTCCACACGCTTGACCTGCCACGAGCCGGCATCGAGTACTTCCCGGTCGAGCACTTCGCGCAAGTCGTGTGAAAAGTTGAACAGCATGCTGACAATCAGCGCGTCCTCCAGTTCCGCGAGCACGAACGGCGGGGCAGGGACGGAGGCGTGCTCGATGTTGGCGAGGATGCAGTTGAGAATGGCCACGAAGGCCCGCGATTCAGGTGCGCTGCGCTCAATGGCCGGTGCGAACGTGGGGCGGCGGGCAACTGGAGAGCCGGTGAGGGCCGCCAGCTTGCGCACCAGCACGTCGTGCCTCAGATGCCAGACCAACTGTTGAAATCCCGCACCCAGCTCGAGAACCGCCCGGGCAGGGGAGACGCACGACAGGCGCTCATTGACGCGGTGGGGCTGCTCGTCGACGTAGGTTGTCCCGTAACCGGCCCGTTGGATCTGCGTCCGGAGGTACGGACCCTCCGGCACGTGCAGTTCGAGAGGCGTCTGCGTTTCCAAATACCAGAGCTCGCCGGAGGGCATCTCGTAGCGGTTGGCGTAAGCTTCGACCCCGTCGACGGCCGCCACGACACAGGCTGCTCCCAGGTGATCGCGAAATTCCCGACACAGGTCATCGGCACTCGCGGATTGGAATAATCTGTGCGCGCGCAACGGAGTCTCTCGACTCAGCATGTATCGTCAGCCTCAAAATGCTCCCCTGCCTGGAGTTTGTTCCCTGCGCGAACCGCCGCCCTCGGGCACGGTTCGCTGCGATGCAACCCTGTTGGAAGAAGCTATACACGATCTGTCCGAACACGCCAATCGGGGTGGCGCTGAATGTCAAATGCTGGCACGGCCAACCATGCAGGCGAGTCGTTCCGAGTGCATACTTGAGGTAACAACCGTCAATTGTGCACTGCAGCGTTGAACAGCGCCGACCTGAACAACCTCGACTCGTTGCGTAGTGTCTCACTACCGACACCCTTGCCGGCCGTGCAGATTGAGGTAGCTCAGCCCGGTTCCTGGAGTGAGCTGATCTCGGGATTGCGCTCACTCGGGTTCGCCGTTCATCTCGGCAATGATCCAAAGGCGGCGGGTCCGGTCGTGCGTATCACCGACGGCAGTACGCCAGTGGGCGATGACAAAACAGCGTTCGTCGTGATCGCCAAGGCGCGTTCCGTGCAGGCGCTCACGGCCGCGATCGAGGCGGGCGCCAGCGGTTATTTTGTCATGCCCATCGATTTTCTGAGTCTCAGTGCCACGATCTGCTCGGCGGCCGTACAGGCCCGCGATCTATCGGCGCTGTCCGAGCGCACCGCGAAGCTGCATGAGTCGCTGACCGCCGATCAAACAGTCAGCACCGTCGTTGGCATACTGATGGAGCGTTATCGCTATCAGCGGGCGGAAGCGTACGAGCGTCTGCGACGCTATTCTCGTACCGAGCGGCGCAAGGTGGTGGAAATCGCCACGGAGATTGTCACCGCGACCGAAGAGTTGGGCAAAACGATGCGCGCCATCGAGTCGGTGGCTCGCGAGCCATAATAAGGTCCCACGGTGTTGTCCTGACACCGCGCGAGCCACAGCTCGCGCGAAAGATTCTTGAACTGCCTCACATCAGGCAGCGATTTTCGGCCACCCATTTCACGTAACGCGGTGCACAAGCGACATATGCTTGTCCCCGTCGTCGCCGCCCACGGCACCTTTCGTGTGTGGTCCGGGCGCCGACCCGAGTGCAAGCACTCGTCTCGCCGCCACAACCCGCGACGAATTTTCCTCTAGGCCCCTCACCCTGCCTGGTATGCACCACTGGCATGGCCTCGCATTTCGCAAGCGCCTGGAGTTTTCATGACGTCGAGGATTTGACCCAATGACCACCAATGTGACCACGACCCGGGACGCCGCCGTCCCAGGGTCACAACAGGTACTGACCTTCGTACTCGGCAGCGAAACCTACGGTGTGGACATCCTGCGCGTGCGGGAAATCCGCGGCTGGTCCGCCGTCACCCAAATTCCTCAGGCGCCGCCTCACGTTCTCGGCGTGTTGAATCTGCGCGGCTCGATCGTACCGATCGTGGACCTGCGGATGCGGTTCGACCTCGAACGGGCGGAATACACCGCTCTGACAGTGATCATCGTGCTGTCCATACAGTCACGGGGCGGACGCCGCGATTTTGGAGTCGTTGTCGACGGAGTGTCGGAAGTCGTTACCGTGGACCAGGCGCAAGTAAAGGCGCCGCCGGAGCTCGGCTCGCGGTCCGCGACCGAACACATCCGCGGTCTCTTGCCGGTATCGGATCGGATGGTGGTGTTGCTCGATATCGACCGCCTGATCGGCGGCCAATTGCCGGGCACGTCCCTCGAGCAACAGTATTCCCCCCAACCCTCGGTCGCAGCGTAAGCGCCCAAATCAACAAAAAATTGAGGTTTTCTCGTCATGGCCACAAAGCGTAAGACAACGGGTGCCCGGGCTTCTCGAAAGGTCTCCGTGGACGCAAACCATCTCGCGGATCTGCAGGGCCAGCTCGCCGCCATCAGCAAGGCTCAGGCGGTTATCGAGTTCCAGCTCGATGGCACCATCATCACTGCGAACGATAACTTCCTGAACGCATTGGGCTACCGCCTGGAGGAAATCAAAGGCCAGCACCACAGCATGTTCGTCGAGCCGAGCTATCGCGCGAGCGATGCGTACCGGCGTTTCTGGGAAAAGCTGGGCCGCGGCGAATACGACGCGAATCAGTACAAGCGCATTGGCAAAGGCGGGCGGGAAGTGTGGATTCAAGCCAGCTACAACCCGATCCTGGACGCCGCGGGCAAACCTTACAAGGTCGTCAAGTATGCGACCGATGTGACGGCACAAGTGGTGTCGGCCGCCGAGAGCAAGGGCCAGCTCGAAGCGATCAATCGCGTCCAGGCCGTCATCGAATTCACTCTCGATGGCCAGGTCCTCACGGCGAACGAGAACTTCCTGAGAACCCTCGGGTATCGCCTCGAAGAGGTGAAAGGTCAGCATCACAGCCTGTTTGTTGACCCGGCCTACCGCGCGAGCGATGAGTACCGGCTCTTCTGGGAGAAGCTGGCGCGTGGCGAATACGACGCGAATCAGTACAAACGCATTGGCAAGGGCGGGCGGGAAGTGTGGATTCAGGCCAGCTACAACCCGATCTTCGATGCCGACGGCAAACCTTACAAGGTGATCAAGTTCGCCACGGACGTGACTGCGCAAGTGAAGCTCAACCAGGAGATGGAGCAGTCGGTGGCTCAGACCCAGGAGATCATCAAGGCCGCCGTCGACGGTGATCTGACCGGCCGTCTGGACAGCCAGAGCAAGACGGGCGACCTGCAGAAGCTGGCGAACGCCATCAACACTCTGCTCGAGACCGTTGCGGATATCGTTTCGAACGTGAAGCATGCCGCGACGGAAGTGCTGAAGGGCGCAGAGGAGATCTCGCAGGGCAACGCTAATCTTTCCCAGCGTACCGAGGAACAGTCCTCGTCACTGGAAGAAACCGCCTCGTCGATGGAGGAGATGACCTCCACGGTCAAGCAGAACGCGGACAACGCCGGCCAAGCCAACCAGTTGGCTACGGCCGCACGCGATCAGGCGGAGAAGGGCGGCGCGGTCGTCAGCAACGCCGTCAAGGCGATGGGCGACATCAACGACGCCTCCAAGAAGATTTCTGACATTATCAGCGTGATCGACGAGATCGCATTCCAGACCAACCTGCTGGCATTGAACGCGGCGGTCGAAGCAGCCCGTGCGGGCGAACAGGGTCGCGGCTTCGCGGTCGTTGCAACCGAGGTACGCAGCCTGGCCGGGCGCTCAGCCAAAGCCGCCAAGGAGATCAAGGACCTCATTCAGGATTCGGTGCGTAAGGTCGAGGACGGCTCACTGCTGGTCACTCAGTCCGGCCAGACGCTCGAGCAGATCGTATTGTCCGTGAAGAAAGTATCGGACATCGTGGCGGAGATCGCCGCGGCCTCACGCGAGCAGTCGGCGGGCATCGAGCAGGTCAACAAGGCCGTCATGCAGATGGACGAGATGACTCAGCAGAACGCGGCTCTGGTCGAGCAGGCCACGGCTGCTTCGCAGTCCATGGCCGACCAGGCGCGCGATCTGACGAAGATGATGGAGCGCTACGACGTGGGTGATTCGCACGCCGCCGCCGAGCCCCCCGCACGCGCTGCCGCGCCGGCTAAAGGGGCCCCGGCCGTCGAACGTCGCTCGCCCAACCGTCCGTTTTCCGGAAAGCCTGCCGCCAAGCCGGCACCGGTGGAGTCGCATGAAGCTCCGGTGAGGCCGAAGGCGGTTGCCAACGGCAATGATGCCGACTGGCGCGAGTTTTAAGACACAAGATCCTGGCGCTGACAGGCAATCACCTGTCAGCGCGCGACCTACCGCCTGCGCGAGGCTGTCTGCCTCGCGGAGCTAACTCTCAATGAGCTCCCGGTACGCATGCCACGTGGCATGCCCCAGGAGCGGGGCTACGATGATCATTCCAAGCAGGAAGGGCGCGAACCCGATGAGCGTGAGCCCCACGATGAAGGCCGCCCACACCAGCATGGCGGGCAGATTCCAGAATGTCACTTTGGCGCTGATCCACATTGCGTCGAGCGCGCTGGCGTGACGGTCCACGATCAACGGCACCGCAACCACGGAGAGCATGAATACCACTACGGCTAGCACGGCGCCGGAGCCGATGTATGCCAACATCTGCGGCCGAGTCACCACATCCGACAGGCTGCCCCACAGGGCCTCTCCCAGACTCGGCGCGGAGGCATGCAGCACTGACTGCAATACGATTCCTGATATTACGAACCAGCACGCTGCAATCATCGCCAACACGATCCCGAAGTAGGCCAACCCTTCCGGGTTACGCAGCATGCCCTGCAGCGATTCGTCGAATCCCAGCTTTTCGCCGTTGGCTCGGCGACGTGATAGCTCGCAAAGGCCCGTTGTCATGATGGGGCCGACCAGCAGGTACCCCGAGATGGCCGCGGCCACCAGATAGGGGTGACTGCTTCCCAACATCAACAGAACGGCTCCGAGCGCCGTAATCAACGCCCCATGCCCTAAGCTCGCCGCCTTCATGTGCATCACGTCATCCCATCCGCGCCGCAGCCACTCAACGGGGCGGCTTGCTTGCACGCGCCGAATCTCGATGTGGAGGAAATGATGTCGACCTAAAATGATGGAATTGGCCATTGCGGTCTCCTGATGTTCGATCCTAAGAGACACATGCAGCGCCCCCACGACCCTCGTGGCATCGGCTGCCGCACGCTCAATCAATCGCTTCGGATTCTCTAGGAAGGCCACTCGCCCGGCTCGAAGCAGGGCCGATCAGCCCGCCCACCGCTGTCCGTGGGCGGTCTTGCGACCCTCCCACGCGCGCGTTCTTGCGGCCGAGGCTTCGGCGCAACCCCATGCCCGGGTGTTCCAACCCGGTTTCCGGGTTCCACGGCGACTGCGGCCGGCAGATCGCGCCCCGCCATCCTACGCCTAGTTTCCGCAGGACCCCACATTGGCTTGGGTCCCACGGATTGACCCCTCCAAGTCCATCATTGTCCTCAACTCTGGCTTACGCCCAGGCCGGGCTTGCGGTCTCCCGCCGCCCCGAGCTGACCCCGGATAGACAACCCCGTCCCGCCCGGTAAACTGCGCCCCCTGCGCGCCCCCGTAGCTCAGTGGATAGAGCGACCGCCTCCTAAGCGGTAGGTCGTCGGTTCAACTCCGGCCGGGGGCGCCAATAAAATCAATACTTTAGGACGATACCCGAACAGCCTAGGGCCTGGCTTGCTGACGCATGTAGGCAGTGTGTAGGCGCTAATGGATAGGGGAAATGGGTATGGCAACCGTCTACAGATTCCGTACCTGGGATATCACGACCGACCGTTACCAAGAGTCGAAGCGATGGGCCGCCGGGGAACCGATCCAAAGGGTTATGGGCGAACGAATCAGTGATGGGGTCGAGGTAGACGACGCCCTTCTCGGCGATGAGGTAGATGGCATGACGGCACGCGGCTTCGATCCGCGCCGGCCGCCACGGAACGACTTTCGATAACCCGTGCATCTTGCAGGGCGCTAGGGGTGCAGTAGATGACTTGGGAAGAACTGTATTTGCAGCTCGGCAACCTCGTCGCTGAGATGCCGGTCCTCGACTCGAGAGGAGGGCCGATCACGCCAGAAATGAACCGTTGGCTTGGACGCGCTGCGCACCTCGTGGGTGCTACCGGGGATAGTGCCGACGCCGCCATACTCTCGCAAGCGAGCAATGGCCTCAACACCATTATCCGCGACTCGCAAGCGCAAACCATCATGGCCGTTGTGTTCCGTGCCCTCGCCACAGCGGAGTCGCAGGCACCCGCGAAGGTGCGCGGTTCTTACGTTGCCGTGGGTGCAGGGTTTGACGCGCTCCAGGCCGTGGGCAAGGTTCTCGGCACAGCCACGAAAGATATTCTCATTGTTGACCCCTACATGGGTGCCAACGTCCTATCTGACTTTGCGGTCACAGCGCAAACGGCAGTCGCTATCCGGCTACTGTCGGATGTGTTCTACACGAAACCCGCAACGCTGGAACCTCACGTTCGCCGTTGGACGCAGCAATTTGCCCAGGAGCGCCCTCTAGAGGTGCGGCTATCGAGCCCAAGAGCGCTTCACGACCGGCTGATCATCATCGACCAAGGCGCTTCGGTATGGTCGCTGACACAATCTCTCCAGCATTTCGCAGGACGTTCCCCGGCGTCGGTGCTGTTGATGCCTCCAGACGTTGCAGCAATGAAGTTCGATCACTACACGCAGGTTTGGAACGGGGCGACCAAGCTGCCCTAGCTCGTCACCAGTTCAAAACCCGGCGCTGCAGTTCGGCGGGGTCCTTGTTGATTGCGCGCCCGAGAAGGGTCCGATCGACGGCGCTTATCTCCCGGCGACAATGCTCGATATTGACGATCTGGCTCGATATTGCGGTCCCAGCGCTCATCGTCGTAGTTCTCGAGAGCGCCTTCCACGGTTCGCTGCCCGTCGGGTCCGATGATGCCAACGCCCGGGTCGACGCCGGCATTGGCGAACACGACATCGAGGCCGCCGTAGCGGCTCATCGTCTCATCAAAGGCGCGCTGGACTGCCGGTCTGTCGGTCACATCGACCTCCGCGCCATCCACTTCCAGGCCCAGTGCTCTGAACCTGCCGCGCTCGCTTTCGAGTCTACCCGGACCGGGACTGGAGATAGTCAGCGGGAATTCGCGAAGAGAATTGGCAGAACGACTAATTTCGTGTGGCGGATCGAGGCTGGCGAGCGAAAGGTGGACGTTCTCGAATATATCGAAATCGCAAGGGCCGCGGACATCGAGCCAGACGAGCTGATGCGGTGGGTGATGCGGTAGGGGTAGCGCAGGTGATTCGACCAGCCCGCCTGATGATGGCAATATGGCTTCCAACGTCATGAGAAATAGCACGTACGTTTGCTTCAACTGCCGAACAACGGAGCGCGTTTCGGTGGGGCGCATCACACGAAACTGTCGCAAGTGCCGGCGCCAAGCGGAGCACGTTTACTACAAATTCAAGATCCCCCGGTCTGATGACGATGCGGGCTGGCAGGACCTACAGAACAAGGTCAGATTGGACAACCGTCAAACAAGGAACCGGGTGCTGGCCCAGCTACGGCGAGAGCGCGAGAGGCTTGAGCGCATGCTTGCGCAAGCATCGGAAAGTAGGCAGGACCGGCGGCGCGTCCTTAGCTTCAAGTTGAAGTCAATCAATGCGCAAATGGAGCAATGGAGTCTCTGGTGAGCAGGCAAGTCGAACCTGCGGAATCGCACAGACCGTTGGCCCTAACGAGCCTTCCAGCCTGAATCCGCGCTGTCACCATACCGGTCAAATGTCGCGGGTGTATTTGCGGGTATGAGGAACGCCGAAGACCTCGGGTATCTTCATAATTTCAATTGGTTACTTCTACCACGCAACTCCGGCCGGGGCGGTGTTTGTCAGAATGCTGACTTCGATTCGTAGGATTTGCGGTATATACATTGGGCGTCACCTGTCCCACAAGGAGCAACCGACATGCTCCGAGTTAGCGACTTCGATTCTGACACTTACAGAGCCGCATACACGGTGGAATTCAAGCAAGCCGTGTATGTCTTTCCTGCCTCTGCACCACCCATCGCGATGCAGCTTTTTCAGCGCGCCGCATCCGCTCCCGCTTGCAACTCCACGCGCGGGGGAGTACTTTACCGAAAGGTTAATTAACCAAATGGTTAATCATGGCGGATCCTCTCAGTAATACCTTCGCGGCGCTGGCGGACCCAACGCGGCGGGCCATTCTGGCGAGGGTGTCACGCGGAGAAAGCTCGGTGACCGAGCTGGCTGCGCCCTTTGACATGAGCCTGCCCGCCATCTCCAAGCATCTGAAGGTACTGGAGCGTGCCGGGTTGATCGTGAGGAGCCGGGACGCGCAGTGGCGTCCCTGCAAGCTGCAGTCCGATCCGCTCCAACAGGCCGCTGATTGGTTCAATGAATATCGCCATCACTGGGAAACCCGCCTGGATGCCCTGGACCGGTACCTCGAAAAAAAGCATCGCAAGAAGAGATGAGAACCCATGGCACTGACACTCTATCTGCACCCGCTGTCCTCGTACTGTCACAAGGTGCTGATCGCGCTTTATGAAAATGCAATCGCCTTCGCGCCCGAAGTGGTTAATTTGGGCGACCCGGCATCGCGCGACGCTTTCAAGAAGGTGTGGCCGCTGGCCAAGTTTCCCGTGCTGACGGACAGCAGCCGCGGTCAGACGATTCCCGAGTCAAGTTGCATCATCGAGTACCTCGAGCGGCATTTCCCAGGGCGGATCAATCTGCTGCCGAAAGACGAAGAAGCGGCTGCAGCGGTCCGCGCCAAGGATCGCTTCTACGATCTGCACGTTCACTACCCGATGCAACGGATAGTCGGCGACAAGCTCAGGCCGGAGAACGGCCACGATCCCATCGGCGTCACTGAGTCGCGGCAGCGCTTGCAGACGGCGCTGCTGCTGGCCGAGGCCGACATGGCAACCCAAAGCTGGGCGGCAGGCGACTTCTTTTCAATGGCTGATTGTGCCGCGGCTCCCGCGCTCTTCTTCATTGACAAGATGACGCCGCTGAATAGTCAGTATCCGCATCTGGATGCTTATCTCGACCGGCTGAAACAACGCGCCTCCTACGCACGCGTGCTCGAGGAAGCGCAGCCATTCATGCAATACTTTCCGGGCTGACAATGACCCACGCAATACATGATACGTTCGTCATCAAACGCCTGTTCCGCCACGGACCGGATCGAGTCTTCGCCGCCTGGTCAAAGCCCGAGGCGAAAGCGATTTGGTTCGTTGGCCCGGCCGGTTGGCACGCCCGCGTACGAGAGTTGGACTTTCGGGTTGGAGGTCACGAGCGACTGGAAGGGGGCCGGGCCGACGGGACTATCAGTAAATTCCACGCCCGCTACCACCAGATCGTCCCGAACGAGCGCATCGTGTATGTATACGACATGTACACCAGCGATATCCTCACATCGGTGTCACTTGTGACGATCGAGCTCGAGCCACGCGCCGCCGGCTGTCAAACCCAGCTCGTGATCACCGAGCAGGGTGTCTTCGTCCACGCTCACGACGACCCTCGTAAAAGAGAAGAGGGCACCCACGTCCTGATCGATCAGTTGGAGCGATCACTGTAACTTGTCCCCCAAACGCAGGCCGGCTACGATTGTTTGATCTGCGGGGGGCTATGGATCACATCTGGGCGAATCTGAACGGGCTGACCCAGTCCGCAATCGTCTTCATCACCGTCATTGCGATCCTGTTCCACATCCGCTGGACTCGGCGCAATACCGCTCTCGGTCCGACCTTTCTCACCACGCTGGGCATCTTCTTCTGCTTTATTGGGATCGCCTGGGGTCTGCTGAACTTCGATCCGGCCGACGTCAAGTACAGTATTCCCCGCCTGCTGGCCGGCATCCGCACGTCATTCTGGGCCTCCGTGGCGGGCATCTTCTGGGCGCTCACGATCAAGGCCCGGCTTGCGATCTGGGGGGATCCGAAGCTGCGCGTTGGCGCCGTCAACCAGCCGGGCGCCACGCTGAATGACGTGGCGGAGCATCTCGGGCGGCTCAACAGCGCGGTGGCGGGCTCCGAGGACTCGACGCTGCTGGGTCAGATCAAGCTGCTGCGCAGCGACTCCAACTACCGACTGGATCGCCTGAATGCCACGTTCGAAGCGTATTCCGCGAAAATCGCGGAGGCGAACTCGCGGGCGCTGATGCAGGCGTTGCAGTCCGTGGTCCAGGATTTCAATGCGCAGGTAAACGACCAGTTCGGTGAGAATTTCAAACATCTGAACGCGGCTGTCGAAAAGCTCGTCACGTGGCAGGCACACTACGCCGAGCAGCTGGCGAGCCTGGTGGCGCAGGAAACCGAGACGCGCAAGTCCATGAACGAGGCGGCCACCCATTTCAATGAGCTCGTGCGCCGTTCGCAGGAGTTCACCGATATCGCCCATGCGTTGAAGCGTCTGCTCGTGGGACTGAACACTGAAAAGGAACAATTGAACTTTTCACTGTCCACGCTCGGCGAGCTGATCAATCACGCGGCCCAGGGACTGCCGACCCTCGAACAGAACATTACCGCCATGACCCAACAGGTCGAGCAGGGTGTCAGAGAAAACCAGGAGGCCATGGCCGCCATCCTGAAGAGCGTGGCCCAGGCATTCCAGGCCCACAACCAGCAGCTGACTTCGCTGGCGGCCAATACCAACAGCGAGCGCCGGGCTCGCGGCGCCTGAGCATGGACGCAGATCTCACCGGGACGGACCGCGCCGCCGGCGAGGAGAGTCACTGGATTCCCCTGACCGACCTGATGACCGGTCTCATGGTCATCTTTCTGCTGATCGCGGTCTCCTACATGATGCAGGTGGAGGCGGACGCCGCACGCATCAAGAATGTCGCCATTGCCTACAGTGAGATCAAGGATGCCCTGTTCGAGGATCTCAACCGGGAATTCCGGGCCGACCTGCCGAGGTGGAAGGCGCAACTGCTGAAATCCGATCTCACCATCCGCTTCGCGGAGCCCGAGGTGTTGTTCGCGCCGGGCAGCAGCGAGCTGAAACCCGAGTTCCAGGCGATTCTCGCGGACTTCTTTCCCCGCTATGTGCGTATCCTGACTTCGAAAAAATACCGCGACGCCATCAGCGAAGTGCGCATCGAAGGCCACACGTCTTCGGTCTGGAACGGCAGTGCCTCACCCGAGCAGGCGTACTTTCTCAACATGGAGCTGTCGCAGGCACGCACGCGCTCGACGTTGGCTTACGTGATGGGCCTGCCCGCGGACCAGGATCAGGTGGAGTGGTTGCGCCGCTACGTGACAGCGAACGGACTGTCGTCTTCCCGGCTGATCGTAGACAGTCGGGGTGCGGAGGATGTCGCCCGTTCGCGACGGGTGGAATTCAGGGTTCGCACGGACGCCGAAACACGCCTGGCCAAGATCCTCGAAGTCACGAAATAACAGCGCGCCGGTTGCAGGTCGATGCACCGTCCGCGACCGCCTGACTCCAGACGGCGACAGGGCTCCTGACTATTCAACAATCTGTTATGTAAATTTAACAGTTGCTCGGTAAAAACGCCGCTCGCACTTTCCGTTCTCGGGCGGGTTTCAATGAAAATCAAATCCTGGCGGCTGCGTCGCGCGGCATTCTGTGCATTTGCGTGTTGTCTTACGTCGGCGTTTGCCGACACCCCGGATTGGGCTGCGCAAACCGCGGACCTGGATTCTCAAACCGCGGAGTTGGAGAGCCGCGTCATTTCCTGGGTTGCGCCCCAGTCGAATGACGACGGCTCCGTGCTGGATGACCTGCTGGGCTACTACGTGTACATCGGCGATTCGCCGGACACGATGGTGCCGTACACCTTCACGTCGGCACTCACGCAATCCTGGGTGTACCAGTTCGTGCCCAACGGTGTTCACTACCTCGCCGTCACCGCTGTAAATTTCGACGGCGTCGAGAGCGAAATGAGCCCGACGGTGGAGCTGTAGACCGGCGGTTCACGTGCTAGTCTGAGGCGATTGCGAACTGCAACCCCCGGAGTCGCCATGACGGCAAAAGCGCATCCGCTCGATCCCGCCTTTGTGGAGAAGCAGCGTCAGGCCCTGCTCGAGCTACGCGTGGTTCTGCTCAATGCCACGAGGGAGCGCGAGTCCGATGAGTCCGAAATCAAGGAAGAGAGCGCCGGTGGCCCCCGGGAGCTCGAGGACGATGCTCAGAAGCTGGCTACGCTCGAGCTTGACGGTAACCTCGTGGTGCGCGATGTGGCTCGATTGGACCGGGTAGACCGGGCTCTCAAGAAAATCGAGGAGGGCACCTACGGTGCCTCGGATGAGAGCGGTCAACTCATTCCGCGGGAGCGCCTGGAGGCCGTTCCGGAGTCGATCTATACCCTGGCCGAGGAGCAGGCACGGGAACGGGCCCGCTGAACCGCGTTCGGATCGGGACACGCAGTGTGATGCCGGGCGTGGCCAGGCCCGCCGAGCGGCGGTTTTGGTTTCGTGCCGGCAAGAAGTAGCAGGAAGCGGGTGGCTCGAGGGGCCACTTTCGTCGAATCATCCCGACCATTAGCCTCCACTGTGGATGAAGCGCTACGCTGCGCGCGCCATGAGATCCAACATTCCTGCGTTGCTTCTGCTGATGGGCGTCAGTGTCGCCGACGCCGCTTCGATTCAATCTCGTGACGATGCGTGGTGGACAGGGCCGCTGCTGGCCGCATCCGCCGGCACGCTGACGCCCGGACACGTCCTGTTCGAGCCCTACGTGTTTGATGCGATCCCGCAGGGACACTACGACAACGAGGGCAAGCGCCGTCCGGTGCCCCATGCGAATGATTTCGGGTCGCAGAGTTATCTGCTCTACGGGCTGGCCGAGAAGGTGGGAGTCGGACTGATCCCGCGCTTGGCGTACAACGACCCGGGCGAGGGGCGTGGCAGCTCGAAAGTCGCCCTGGGCGATCTGACCTTGCAGGCCCAGTACGGCCTCACGCAAGCGCGCGCTGGGAGTTGGATTCCCACGACGGCGTTGGTTCTGCAGGAGACCCTGCCTCTCGGGAAATACGATCGATTGGGCGATCGGCCGGCGAATGGCGTCGGGGCCGGTGTGTACTCGACCAACCTCGCGCTGTATTCACAGTATTTGTTCTGGATGCCGAACGGCCGCATCCTGCGAACACGCTTCGATGTGTCTTACTCGATCTCAGGATCCGCGGGCGTGCGCGACGTCAGTGTGTACGGAACCGATGCAGGGTTTCGGGGGCGCGCCCGGCCCGGGAATGTGACTGTTGCGGATGCCGCCGGTGAATACAGCCTGACCCGCAACTGGGTACTCGCCATGGACGTTGTGTATGAGCACGATGGCAGCACACACGTCTACGGGTCGGGGTTGAACGTGAGCTCCGGGACTGCATATACCTGGAGCCTCGCGCCGGCGATTGAATATAACTTCAACAGCAGAGTCGGAATCATCGCCGGTGCCAAGCTCACCGTCGCGGGGCGTAACGCTACGGCCCTAGTCATCCCGGTTGCGGCCGTCAATATCGTAATCTAGGCGTCGCTCCCATGCGCCTCTTGGAGCTCGGCCGGACGGCTGTTCCGCAAAATGGCGCGCGCACTGTCGAGCTCGTAGTCCGTGCGTGGATGAACGGTGATGGCTGAGCTGCCGTCGCGAATGCGCTGCGCGAATTGATCGGCCGAGTCAGGCTGCCCGGTCTGGTCGAAGATGGCGTGAAAGTAGTTGGAGACCTTTTGGTAATAGCTGTCGCCGGGCTCCGCATCCGCCTGTCCGGATTCGGCCCGCGAGGTGAGCTCGACACGGTCCGTTGGAAACCCGCCTTTCGCGACCAGCTCGGTACGCACGCGTTCGGCGACTGCGAATTCATCATAGAGCGCTACGAAAACCGGTGTCATAACGTCCTCCTCGACATATGTAATGACCGGAATCTGTCGAGGTTCCAGAGCAGATGTGACGCGCATCACGCGTGTTCGGGCCGTCGGGGAATCGCGACGCAGCTACAATGGCGCATCGAGGGGAAGCAAATCCGCTCAGGGAAGAGCAGAAGATGGTTGACAGAGCAGAAGTGCCAGAAGAACTCATTGATGGCGAGCGGCGCCGCGCGCCCGACCGACGCAGGCGAACCCTGTATTCCCTTTTCTACGGCAGCTTCAATCCTCGCAGGCGCAGCGCCCGCCGGGTTGATGCCCGCTCGTTGCGCGATCTCGACTGGCACCAACCGATCTGGCTGGCGGTGGCCATGCTCATCGTGCTGCTGTCATGCATGGACGCTGCATTGACCCTCAGCCTGATGGCGCGGGGGGCTTACGAAGTGAACCCATTGATGGCTCCGATCGTCGATGGCTCGCCGCTCGTGTTCACCCTCATCAAGGTGGGTTTGACCGCCGGCGGCGTGATCCTGCTGACCCTGGCGGCCCGGATGCGGGCATTTGGGCGAATACCGGTCAGCTTCTTCCTGTACGCCGTGCTCATCGGCTATGGGACGTTGATTGTTTATGAGCTCAAGCTTCTGGAAGAGACTCTGCTCACGTCTTGAGCGCTCCCAAATGGGGTGGAATGCGGGAAGTATTCCGTTAAACTAGTGGCCTACTGCTACTCAGCCCCGCATGCTCGAACCTACACCTCTGTACGGCGGCAACGCCGATTTCCTCGAAGGCCTCTACGAACAATATCTCCGTGATCCGGCAAGCGTAGACGCTCGCTGGCGCGGCTATTTTGAGCGGATGGCGCCTCCCGCTGCCGGCGAACGGCCGCATGGTCAGATACAAGCGGATATCGCCGAACGGGCACGGGCGCCGCGCGCCTGGGCGCCTGCCGCACCCGCACCCGTTTCGAGTCCGGACAACGCCGCCAAACAGGCAGCGGTGTCGCGGTTGATCCAGATCTGGACGAATCGGGGCCATCTGGTGGCCAAGGTTGACCCGCTCGGACTCACCGTACGACCGAAGCCCCGGGTCCTCGAGCTGGCGTACTTCGGCCTCTCCGACGCCGACCTCGATACCGAATTCTTCACCGGCAGCCGCAACGGTGCCGTCCCGAAAAGAGAAAAGTTGCGCGACATCCTCGCCCAACTGGAATTCATCTACGCGGGGACGATCGGTGCCGAGTTCGCGCACGTGTCGGACTCCGAAGAGCGTCTTTGGCTGCAGGACCAGTTCCAAGCGGGGCGACTCGCCGGCGGATTTTCCCCTGAGGAGCGCCGCAACATTCTCTGGCAGCTCACAGCCGCCGAGGGCCTCGAGCGTTACCTGCACACCAAGTACGTAGGTCAGAAGCGCTTCTCCCTCGAAGGCGGGGATGCGTTCGTCGCGTTGCTCGATGACCTCATCCAAAGCTCGGGCGCCGCAGGCATCGAGGAAGCGGTCATCGGCATGGCTCACCGCGGCCGACTGAACGTCCTCGTCAACTTGCTGGGCAAATCGCCGTCCGTACTGTTCTCCGAGTTTGAGGGCAGCTACGACTTGAAGAAGCTCAAGGGCTCCGGTGACGTGAAGTACCACAAGGGCTTCTCGGCCGACCTGAAGACCTCCAGCGGCAACGTTCACACGGTTCTTGCCTTCAATCCGTCCCACCTCGAGGTGGTGAACCCGGTGGTCGAGGGGTCCGTGCGCGCGCGTCAAGAACGGCGCGGCGACGAACAGGGGCTGCGAGTTCTCCCGATTCTCGTTCACGGTGACTCCGCGTTCGCCGGTCAGGGTGTGGTCATGGAGACCATGCAGTTGTCCCAAGCGCGCGGTTACTACACCGGCGGCACCGTCCACCTGGTTATCAATAACCAGGTTGGGTTCACGACCTCCAATCCGGCCGACACGCGCTCGACGATCTACTCGAGCGATGTCGCCAAGATGCTCGAAGCACCGATCTTCCACGTCAACGCGGACGATCCGGAAGCGGTGGTGTTTGTTTCGCGCCTCGCGCTCAGATATCGCATGAAGTTCCGCAAGGACGTGGTGATCGATCTCGTCTGCTACCGTCGTCACGGTCACAACGAGGCCGACGAACCGGCTGCAACGCAGCCCGTGATGTACAAAGTCATCCGTCAGCATCCAACAGCCCGCAAGCTGTATGCGGACAAGCTGGTTGCCGAAGGTGTCATCACCGATGCCGAGGCCACCGGCATGATGGAGCAATATCGCAGCGGCCTCGACGAAGGACGGCCGCAGGCGCGTGCTTCGCTCGGCATGATCGGCAACAAGTACACCGTGGATTGGACGCCGTACGCCCAGATTGACTGGACGGAGCGGATTCAATCCGGTGTTGAAATCCGCCGGCTGCGCTCGCTCGGTGAGCGCGCCACCGCAATTCCGGATGGCTTCAGTTTGCATCCGCGCGTTGCGCAGTTGATCCACAACCGGAAGAAGATGTACGCGGGCGAGATGCCTCTGGACTGGGGCTCCGCCGAGACGCTGGCCTATGCGGCGCTGATCGAAGATGGTTTCTCCGTGCGTATCTCCGGTCAGGACAGCGGCCGCGGCACCTTTTTCCATCGACACGCCGTCCTGCACGATCAGAACAGCGATAACACCTTTATCCCACTGCAGCACATCGGCGATCACCAGCCGCGCGTGCAGGTCATCGACTCGGTGCTGTCGGAAGAGGCGGTGATGGGTTTCGAGTACGGGTACTCCACGACCGAGCCGAATGCGCTCGTTGTGTGGGAAGGCCAGTACGGTGATTTCGCCAACGGCGCGCAGGTCATCATCGACCAGTTCATCAGTTCCGGCGAAGCCAAGTGGGAGCGCTTTTGTGGTCTCGCTCTGTTCCTGCCGCACGGCTACGAGGGTGCCGGACCCGAGCATTCCTCCGCGCGTCTCGAGCGTTTCCTGCAGCTCTGCGCCGAATACAACATGCAGGTCTGCGTGCCGTCCACGCCGGCCCAGATGTTCCACATGTTGCGGCGGCAAATGTTGCAGCCGTTCCGCAAGCCGCTGATCGTCATGACGCCGAAGAGTCTGCTGCGGCACGAGATGTCCGTGTCCGCGCTCGAGGACCTGACGCGCGGCAGCTTCGCACGCATCATCGATGAAACGGACGAGTTGCCGCCGGCCCAGATTCGCCGGTTGGTGTTCTGCAGCGGCAAGGTTTACTTCGATCTGCTGAAGGCGCGTCGCAAGGACGGGATCCGCGATGTGGCGTTGGTCCGCATCGAGCAGTTGTACCCGTTCCCGAGCGAAGAATACGATTCCATCCTGAATCGCTACAGCAATGCCCGTGAGATTGTGTGGTGTCAGGAAGAGCCGCAGAACCAGGGTGCCTGGTACCAGATCCGCCATCGCCTGCAGGAGCCACTGGGTGCGCGTCGCCTGGTGTTGTATGCGGGACGGGCTCCGGCGGCCGCCCCCGCGACCGGCATCGCGAAGATTCACGAAGCCGAGCAGGCCGCGCTCATCGATGCGGCACTGCGGGCCACCACGACCGAGGATTCCGCTCGGGAAACCACGCGCCTCACCGGCAACACGCCGGCGACCGCGGCGACACCAACACCGGCTCCGGCCGTGGCCGTTACGGGCACACCGGCGCCAGTGATGCGAAAGAGCTCTAAATAATGACCACTGAAATCAAGGTGCCACAGCTCCCCGAGTCTGTGGCGGATGCCACTTTGGTTGCCTGGCACAAACAGCCGGGCGACACCGTGAGCCGCGATGAGAACCTCGCCGATCTCGAGACCGACAAGGTCGTCCTCGAAGTGCCGGCACCCCTCAATGGCGTGCTCAAGGAAATCCGCATCCAGAGTGGCACGACAGTGACCAGTGGCCAGGTGCTCGCGGTCATTGACGAGGCTGGCACTGGTGCCGGTGCCACGGCAGCCGGCGGCGCAAGCGCTGCGGCGGCAGCAGCCAAGGCTGCTGCGCCGGCTGCGATTTCCGAGAGCGAGGGGAAGGATGCGGGCAAGCTCAGCCCGTCGGTTCGCCGCCTCGTGGAAGAGAACAACCTGGACCCTGGTGCTATCGCGGGCTCCGGCAAGGATGGCCGCCTCACGAAGTCCGACGTCGTCGGCTTCCTGGGTAAGCAGCCCAATGCCGCGTCGTCCGCAGGCAGTGCGCCTGGTGCCGCCGCATCATCATCCGCCGGGGCGAACAACTCTTCAGGCGGTTCATCCGCGGGCTCGGCTGTAAAGGGGGGCTCTGCACAAGCGCCCCGCGCCCCCAGCACGTCGGCGCGTCCTTCCGCGCCAGGCGCTCGCGCCGAACAACGCGTGCCCATGACGCGTCTACGTCAGCGCGTCGCACAGCGGCTCGTTGAGGCGCAGTCAACACAGGCGCTCCTCACCTCATTCAATGAGGTCGACCTGACCGCAGTCAACGAGCTGCGCGCTCGCTACAAGGACCGCTTCGAAAAGGAACACGGCGTGAAGCTCGGCTTCATGTCCTTCTTCGTCAAAGCCTCCATCGAGGCACTCAAGAAGTTCCCCGTCATCAACGCCTCCGTTGATGGCACGGACATCATCTACCACGAGTACTACGACATTGGCGTCGCGGTCTCCACCGATCGGGGCCTGATGGTGCCGATCGTTCGCGATGCCGACGTCAAAAGCTTCGCCGACATCGAAAAAGAAATCGCGCAATATGCGAAGAAGGCCCGTGAGGGCACGATTGCCATCGAAGACCTGACCGGTGGTACCTTCACCATCACCAATGGGGGGGTCTTCGGGTCGCTCCTGTCGACGCCCATTGTAAATGCGCCCCAAAGCGCCATCCTGGGTATGCACAAGACTCAAGAGAGGCCCATGGTCGTGAACGGCCAGATTGCGATCCGTCCGATGATGTACTTGGCGGTCACTTATGACCACCGCATCATTGATGGACGCGAGGCGGTGCAGTTCCTCGTGGCGATCAAGGAAGGCCTGGAAGATCCAGGTCGGATGTTGCTCGGAATATAGGACTACTCATGGCTGACTCATTTGACGTCGTCGTGATCGGCGGCGGCCCGGCCGGCTATCCGGCTGCCATCCGCGCCGCTCAGAACAAACTCAGCGTGGCCTGCATCGACGAGTGGAAGAATCTCGACGGTACGCTGGCCTTCGGCGGAACCTGCCTCAACGCCGGCTGCATTCCGTCGAAAGCGTTGTTGGAATCCTCCGAGTTGCTGCATCGCGCGCAGCATGAATTTGCCGCGCACGGCATCAAGGCCGCCGGTGTGTCCGTCGACGTGGCGCAGATGCAGAAGCGCAAGGCGGGCATCGTCAAGACGATGACTCAGGGCATCCTCGCGCTGTTCAAGGCTGCCGGTGTCACGCCGCTGCAGGGTCACGGGAAGTTGCTTCCCGGCCGGAAGGTTGAATTCACCGCGGCCGACGGCACGCGCCGCGAGCTGACCGCCAAGAGCGTCGTTCTCGCGAGCGGCTCGTCCCCTATGCAGCTGAAGTCAGCGCCCTTTGACGGCAAGCGGATCATTGATTCCTGGGGTGCCCTCGAGATCGATGCGGTGCCGAAGAAGCTCGGTGTCATCGGCGGTGGCGTGATCGGCCTGGAGCTGGGAAGCGTCTGGCGCCGACTGGGCGCCGAGGTGGTGGTGCTCGAAGCGCTGCCGGATTTCCTGGCGGTGGCGGACCAACAGATAGCGAAAGAAGCTCTGCGTCATTTCAAGAAGCAGGGGCTCGATGTCCGGCTCGGCGCGAAGGTCACCGGGGCGAAGGTTTCCGGTGACAGCGTCAATGTCAGCTACACGGACGCCAAAGGCGAGCAGTCCTTGACAGTCGACAAGCTGGTCGTCGCGATCGGCCGCCGGCCGTTCACCCAGGACCTGTTGGCTGACGGCACCGGCGTGCAACTGGATGAGCGCGGCTTCATCAAGGTCGATGAGGATTGTCGTACGACCGCTGAAGGCATCTGGGCGATCGGCGATGCCGTCCGCGGTCCGATGCTGGCGCACAAGGGCAAGGAAGAGGGTGTGTCGGTCGCCGATCGGATCGCCGGCAAGTACGCTCACGTGAACTATAAGGTCATTCCGTCTGTCATTTACACGGCCCCCGAGATTGCTTGGGTCGGCCAGACGGAAGAGCAGGTCAAGGCCAGTGGCCGGGCCTACAAAGTGGGCGTGTTTCCCTTCCTGGCAAGCGGTCGGGCCCGCGCCCTGGAGCAGGCGCAGGGTTTCGCGAAATTGATCGCCGCCCAGGATGACGATGAAATCCTCGGCGTGCATGTGATCGGCCCCATGGCCGGCGAGTTGATTGCCGAAGCCGTGTTGGCGATGGAGTACTCTGCCAGCAGCGAGGACCTGCAGCGCACGATTCACGCGCATCCGACGTTGTCGGAAGCTATCCACGAGGCCGCGCTGGCGGCCGACAAGCGCGCGATCGACTCAATCAACAAGTAGGCTCGTCAGCTTGGCGGCCTGAGGGCTACTTGGGCGGCGGTGCGCTATGCACGATGGGCGCTTGTATGGGCGCGCCAAACACACGTTTGTTGGAAGGGCGCGGGGCAAGCGCGCTGGACTTGTGCGGGGTCCCCACCGGCTGACGCACCTTCGACACAGTCCTGCCGGGCCTGGTGGGTCCTGCCCGCTGCGCCTGGATAAGCGCATTGCGAGGATTCTGGGCGAGGGCGGTGCCCGCTGCCACCAGCATCAGAACCGCCACCGTGATTGCTTTGAACATAGGGACCTCGTCAGTTCGACGCGGCCAGCGCGCCGAGTTGCATGCGGCCGTCCTTCCATATATCAAACGGACGACCATCCTGATCGCCCTCCAGTTGCAGGCGCACGTGGCGCGCCGAAGCAATAAATTGCAGCGTATCCCGATCCGTTTTGTAGATTCGGGGCGGGCCGCGATAGTGCAGGGGCCGCAGCAGCGGCTTGGCGATGCCCGCTTCCTGCAGGCTGCGCCCATCGCGCTGCAGCTTGATTGCACGCTCGTCAGCCAGGAACAGCAGGGTCTCGCCGGGATGTGCACCAGCGCCCAGCCGCGCATCGACGGTCGACCAGATATAGACGAGCAGTAAATACTCGTAACGTCCCTGCCGGTTGACGCTCGTGGCGACCACGTTGATGTACTGGCGCGAGTTCGCGGCCACGTCCGGGTGAGCTCGCGCGAAGATGATGGGCCCGCTCACGCTGCTGACCATGGCGGCGGTGACCGGATCGAGAAACTCGTCCGGATGGCGCGGTCCCCTGGACTTGCAGGAGGCCAGTAGACTGAGCGAAACGAGGATCAGGATGAGGTTTCGCATATCAGAAGTTGATGCGGTAGCCCATGCTCACAAACAGGCGCGTGGTGTTGCCGATCTCGAGACCCGCCGGATTCTTGCCGAGCTCGGCCCCGCCCTCGATCTCGAGCACATGACCGTGTCGCTGATAATCGATGTGACCGTAAGGAGCGTAGAAAATCGATGTAAATCCGGTATCCGTGACCCTCCGCTGGAACAGGAATCGCGGACCTGCTCGCCATGCGCCGAACACCGGGAAGCGCGCAATGTATTGCCAGCCCAGCACGTTGTAGGTCGGCGTCGTATCGTACCGCACGAGCACCTGATTGAAATCGTTTTGCCGCAACAGGCTCGAGCCGATCAACTGTGCCTGATAGGAGATGTCGTTGCCCTGCGTACCGGTGAACGGCTCGACGCCACCCGATGCAGGCGTGTCCCCCAACTTCGTATAAAACACATCCAAGATCGCCTGCCAACGCTCGCCCAATTGCTTCAGTGCTGACAGGGAGTACGTCGACAGCACCGGCGTGCGATCGCGCGCCAGGTCATGGATCTGCTGCCCGCTGAATACCTTCTGCAACTCGGAGAGGGTGGTGAAGGGCTGGCCGATCAGCGCGTTTTCGCTCGTGATCAGCGGAGCATTGCGATGCTCCAGGTCCGCGGTGAGCTGCCAGCGAGCGGGCAGTTGCACGGTCCCCAGCAGCACGAGGGCATTCAAGGACCTGTAGGCGGTGTCGTAGTCAACGTAACTGACAACCGACATAGTGGGACGCGCATACTGGACTTGGGCGCCCAATGCCTGCCGATCCTTCAGGCCGTCGTTGCGCTGCTGTGTAACGTAGACGCTGGTATCCCAGTGCGAGAGCGCGGGCGCGAAGTCGACCGCCAGGGTTTCGAACTTGCGGTCGGTTTCGACTCCGTCGCCCGAGTTGTCCACGGGCATGCCGACCGTGGCGCGAACGGTCCAGGACGGGAGGAAGCGATAGGACACTTTCGCGCCATCGAAGATCCCGAAATTGCCGTCGTTGAGGGTCGTCTGGCGCCCCACGCGACCGCGCAGATCCAACAGCTTGTCGTTCAAGTCCAGGAATGCGGTGGTGATCCGCACTCGGTCCCGGGCGCCATCGATATCGCGGGGCAGGAAATTCTTCGCGTACCCGAAGTTGGTCCGGATATCGGTGTTGAAGCGCTCGCCGTCGCGGTGCGCGAACAGGTCGGCATCGGTGAAGATCGCGTTTTCCACAACCGTTGCGAACAGCGGACCGTTGAGGTCGGTTCCAAAGCTGTCGCGGCGGAACAACTGGGATGCACCTCCCGATACTTTCCAACCGTGATCCGCCTCGTCAGTGTGACCGAAACCACCGGTGCGGCCCGCGACCGAGGCCGCTCGCAGGATGCGCAGGCGATTGCGGATTCGCTCGGCGGCGGGCCCTTTCGGGTAGCGTCGCAGGTACTCCTCGTATTCGGCTTTGGCCTGGGCGACTTCGCCCGAGCGCTCCCGAGCCAGTCCCAGAAGCTCCTGCACGTCCGCGCGCTGCGGAAACTCCGCTTGGCGCTGCAGTTTCGTGAGCACTTGCACGGCCTGCGGATAGTCGCGGGAGCGCATTGCCTCGTGCGCCTGGTCCAACAAGCTCTTCAGCTGTGGCGGATCCAGAGGAGGGTCGATTCCAATCGGTTCAACCGGTGGCAGTGGAGGTTCCGCGAACGCCGCGTTGGGATCGTTGGTGATGGAGTCGTCGCCCACAGCCAACCAGGCTCGCGGGTAATCCTTACCGGCTGTTCGCAGGACGTCTTCGGCGACGGAGCGCTGATCGAAGGGACCGACCCTCAGCCGGTACCATTTCTCCCCGCCGGTCTCGACTTCGGAGACGAAGGCCTGGGTGTGCAGCCGCCGGGTCGCTGTTTCCACCGCGCCCGCATCGAAAGGCGTGCGTTGCGATTCCAGGTTGACCGCGTAATTACTGGCAGTCTCGCCACGCTCGGTGACGAGCACCTTCGATTTCTCGTCGCGGGCTCTGAGGAGGCGGATGCGCATCCCAGTAGGACTTGCCCCCTGTGCCAGGACGAAGGATTCGGGTTTGGCCCATGTGATGGTCAGCGTTACTTCGCCGCCCAGGGACGATTCCAGGCGGGCTGAGGCGATGATGCCGCGGGGACCCGAGACCGGCGGAATTTCAGTGGTGATCTCGCCGCCCGCTGCCAGGGAGCCGGTCACTCCGCAGTCCCGATCGACTCGCAATCGCAGTCTCACTTCCGGGCCCTCGCTGGCGGGCGCGTGGCCGGCGTAGTGCAGCGAGCAGTTGAATTGCAGGGTGATGTCAACCTGCGATTCGCGCTCATCGACGTCGATGACATCAATGAGGCGGGCCGGGCCCTGCGGCTGCCCGATGCCCCGCGTTTGCGCGGCGGCGAAGTCGGGCAAGAGCACTACGAGCGCGCTCGCCGCCAGCAGGTGGCACAGCGCCTTAATGAAACGCACCGTCGGTCACCTTGTGATGGCCGGCAGGCCTCGGCTTGGCGATGGTCGTCAGCTTGGCGTCGGTGTAGACATGACACGCGCCCGCGCAATTGCCCAGCTCGCTCAGGTTGTAAGTCAGACCCTCGACGGTTTTCTGATGCGCATCGGGTTTGAACGAGCCTGCATGGCAACCGCCGCATCCGGGGCGGTAGGCCGCGAACGGCCACGCAGCCTTGTCGGCGTTCGTCGTATGGCAGGAGGTGCAGCCGGGAGCGCCTTTATGGTCGCCGGGATACTCGGCCGACGTATGAGTGAAGGTCACCAGCGACCAGTTCGGGTAATGGTGGCACGTCGAGCAATCGATCGAAGTCGTCATGTGATTGGCGACTTTTCCGGTTGCAGTCCCGCCGTTGTGGCAGCTCTGACAGCTGGCCAGGAGGCCCGTGTGATCGAACTTGGCGGGGGTCCACGACAGCGTCCCGTGGCACGCGCTGCAGTCTTGTGTGGTCGGCACATGATTGCGCGGCAGGCCCGGAGCGCTAACACCGGTATGACAGGTACGGCAGGCGCCGCCGCCCATGCCCCGCGTTGCGAGTTTGGCGCCCATCGTGATGCTGTTGTGGTCCAGGCGAGCCGGCGTAAACCCGTTGGTCGTATGGCAGGCGCCGCAGTTGTTGTCGCTTGGGATGTGTCCGGGGATCTTGCCCATGGCTTTCACCCCGTTGTGACAACTGAAGCAGGTACCTCGTACCTGCAGGTGATCCATGCGAACGATCGGCAGGAAGTTGTACCGGCTGTGGCATGCCTCGCAATTGTCCTGCGTGAGAACGTGAGTCGCCGGCCGGGGAGTCGCATTCACTCGCGAGCCAAAGCTGTGACAGCCCACGCACTCCCGGGGGGTGCCCTTGAACACGCCCTGGACATGGCAGTACTCGCAGGCCAGGTCGCGATGGAAGCCCCTGAGCTCATAGCCGGTTGTCAGGTGGTCGAACTGCGTGCGCTGCACTGCCTCGGCATGCGGCATGACGAGGCCCAGGAGGGCGATTGCGATGAGGAGCATTCCCCGGACCATGTGTGCGGTTCCTCAGTTGGTCCGGGGGCGTTTGAAGCTGGTCGAGGTATGACACTGCTGGCACTCCTTCCCGAAGCGCCCCTGGTGCACATCGTTGCTCGAATGACACGTACCGCAGATCATCGAAGGCTCGACCACGTTCTGCGGGCGAATATGACAATCCGCGCAGCCGGCTTTCGCGTGCGCGCCCAGCAAGGGGAAGCGGGTGTGGGTTGCGTGATCGAAGTCCCACATTTTCCAGCCATTCGGGTTGTGGCACTGCGCGCAGTCCTTCCCCAGACCGCCGTTGTGGACATCGTCCTTGGCGTGGCAACCGACACATTCCTGCGGCGCGTCATTGAATCGCTGCGTGGCGTGGCACTGACCACAGGTCACGATCACATGTAGGCCCACGAGTGGGTATTTCGACTGGTCGTGATCGAAGTTCACTTCCGCCCATTTCGTGGCGGTGTGGCACTGCTCGCACCTTTTGCCCAGCGCGCCGCCGTGCGGCTCATCGGCTCTGTGGCAGTCGATGCACTCGGTACCCAGCTTCTGGCTCTCGACCACGCTGGTATGGCACGCGTGGCAATCCAGCTTCTCGTGGGCACCCTGGAGCGGGAACTTGAATTTCTGGGTGTGATCGAAGCGGGTGACCTTCCAGACATCGCTGTTGTGGCAGTCAGCGCACGCAGGTCCCAGCCGACTGGCGTGCTCATCATCGCTCTTGTGGCAGCCGACACACGCCTGCGGGAGCGGATCTTTCAGGTTGCCGCTGCGGTGGCAATCGCCGCAGCCGATCCGAGCGTGCCGGCCATTGAGAGCAAATCCGGTTTCCCGGGCATGATCGAACTTCTGCGAGCGCCAGTCGGCGGTGTTGTGGCAGTTGGCGCACTGCAGTCCCTGACTGCCCTTGTGCACGTCATCCGGCATATGGCAGCCGACGCATTGTTTCGGTGTTCCCTTGTAACGCGGGCCGGCGTGGCAGGCCGCACAGGCAACCTCACGATGCTTGTTGGTGAGCGGGAAGCTCGTCGTTTCGTGGTCGAACGTGTTCTTCTGCCAGGCTCTGGCGTCGTGGCAGGTTGTACACTCGGTGCCGAGCGCACCACGATGGATGTCATCCTTGCGATGGCAGTCGATACAGCTTGAAGGCGTCTTGCGATACGGCGTATCGGGACGATGGCAGCCGGTGCATGCGACGGCTACGTGCGCATCCTTCAGCGGAAACTTTGTCAGATCGTGCATGAAGCCGGCCTGACTCAGCTTGTTGATGTCGGCGTCGCGGCCCAGGTGCTCGGTGTGGCAGCCGCGGCACTGGCTGGTCGCTGCCTGGGGCATGCGGCCGTGATATCGGGTCTTGGCTCTGATATCGGCGGCGACCTCCTTGTGGCAGTCGAGACACAGGGCGGTCTGGCGCTCCCGATTGGCCCGATCGTGGCAGTGACTGCATTCGCCTTCGATCTGGGCGTGGGCCTCCGAGACCGGTCCGGGCATGATGAGCTTTTCAATATTCGCGCCGCGCGCAGACGGCGCGAACACCGCGAGGAACCACAAAAACAACAGCGCCTTCGACAGGGACCTCGGGCCGAACATGCCGTGGCGCTGCTGAGGTCAGTACACGTGCACGGAAATCACATGCACGATGCCGGCGGCAATCAGCATGAGAAACAACGGCATGTGCAGTACGTGCCATACGGAGAACAACTTCTCGTAGATCTTGAATTCAACTACCTCCCGTGTGATCTTCATCCTCCTTGAAACGTAGTCGAATGCTACACGCTCGAATCGATCGCTTTGCTTGGCGACTGCTTTGTGACGCGCCGCGGTGACGCGAATCGCCGCCCGGACATAACGGCGCAGCTTCGACCGGCTGTTGGAGTAGCGCATTGCGATGGCAGCGGGCGCAAACATCAACATGGCCGGATGCCAGTCCGCAACCTGCAGCAGACGCCGCTCCTCGTCTTCGACCCGCTTGGCGAGCTCCGGCATCATCAGCAGCTTGGTGGAGCGCTCCTGCAACTGACTGGCGCGCTCCTGGAGCTCCGCGAGGCTCGCCTTGCGGCCGTAGAGGCCGTGGTGGATCTTGGAATAGAAGTACCGGCCGAAAATGCCGCTTCCGGCCACGGTCAGCATGGAGAACAGGGCGATGTTGCTGTTGGTGGCGCCGAGACTGAAGCCGCAATGGATCAGGATGCAGACGGGGCCGATGATGCCCATCATCATGTGGGTCTGAAACCAGCCCGGCACGCTCCCCATCCAGCGCAGCGAACGCACGCGCTTGCGGACCGCATATAACAGCTGGGCGAGGATCAGAGTGCCGCCGACGATGCCGATGGCGTAGCCTAGGCCGCTTTTCGGGCTGAGGTAGTGCGCGACGGGCAACTGGATGCCGGCGATCAGCACGAGGGCCGCGCCTACGAAGATGATCTGTTCCGTTGCGAATCTCGAGCGCGCCTGCTGCATGGGTCTTCAGCCAATTTGTCGATCAATGGAAATCTTAACGGGATGCCCGTCACGGGGATTCACACTGGTCACACTTCCAACGAGATCGCCGCTGTGTGGAAGTGCATCGCCGTTTTTCGAGATGCGCGCCTCAATTTGTACGCTGTTGGCATTCGAGAGATTGCGGCCGGGGACCATTGAGTTGCCGTCGTTCAGGGTAAATCGAACCGGCCAGTGCTCGGCATTCACCCGCAGGACCGCCAACGGTGGCCCGGGAGCGTTGGACTGTTTCGCGTAGATGAAGAGGGTGGCGCCCGGTTGGGCCTGGCGGGCCAACCGGGAGGTAATTTCTACGGTGCCCGAGATCTGCGCATTCCCACCCCCGTGACTCGCCAGGGCCGCGGTTGCAGTGCCGGATCCAGTCGCGGCTCGAGCGGCGGCTGGGTCGCCTCCTTTCGCGGGCTGGGGTTGGTCTAACGCATCGGCGATATCGGCGATCGGGTCGCCGGAGGCCCGCGCTGCGCCTTCCGATATGGATCCTGCCTCCTGGGCCGCTGCTGAAGCTATGTGAGCTCTGGCCGCCTTGGCGTCGGCCGCGCGGCCCATGTACTCGTACGACTCAGCCAAGAGCTGCCAGTCGTTGTCCGAGCCGCCTTGCGCGGCCAGGCGTGCCGCCAGCTTATTTGTGACGTCGTTCAAGGATCCTGCGGCAGGGGAGGGTTGCTGCGACTCGCGCGTGTCGTGGGTCGGTTGTTCGCGCGAGCTCGCATTCGCGGACGCGATCGAATCCGGCGACCCCAACAGGAAGTAGATTCCCAAAGCAACTCCAACGAGCGCGAGACCGGCCGCGACAGGAAGCGCGAACGCGGGCAGGGTAGGGCGCCTGGCACCCCCCTCGCTGATCGCCTCATCCAGTGCCGGGCGTTCACGCAGAACGGCACGCACGGCCACCATGACGGCAACCGCGACCAGCACACCGGCAAGAAACCAGAAACAATCCCGGGAAGACATAAATCCTGAGTTGAGTCCGAGGAATGCAGGGAACAGTTGTAGCGTGAGTTGGGGTGAGCGTCCACGCGTCGCGGTTCGCAGACGCGGGCATTGTGCGAATCAGTTCACACTAACTCCGATCCGGTCTGTCTGTGTGCACAGACGTCTATGCCGCGATGATTTGAAAGGGTAGTTTGTGCCAGCAAAGCGCATGTGCCGTACACCCAGAAATGTGATCTGCGTCAATGAGTGCCTGGTGGGTCGTTTATCTCATTCCGTTGCTGATCGTGTGGAGCTGGCAGCTTGCCAGGCGCCGCCGTATCGCGGTCAAAGGCCGCGAGGCGCACGTGCAGGCGCAGCGTTCCGGACTCAACGAGCCCGTCTCGCTGCATCCCATGATCAACGCCTCACTGTGTGTTGGATGTGGTGAATGCGTCGAGGCCTGCCCGGAGAAGGACGGCGATGTGCTCGGGATAGTGGACGGCAAGGCGGAGCTCATCAACGCGGGGGATTGCATCGGACACGGCGCCTGCCGCACGTCCTGCCCCGTCGGCGCCATCTCCCTGGTGTTTGGTACCGCCAAGCGCGGCATCGATATCCCGGTCCTGACCCCCGACTTTGAGACCAACGTCCCCGGTATTTTCGTGGCGGGCGAGCTGGGAGGCATGGGTCTCATCCGCAATGCGCTCGTGCAGGGCACCGAAGCAATCGAAGCCATTGCGCAGCGCAGGCAGCGGCGCCAGGGCATGCTCGATGTCGTGATTGTTGGTGCCGGGCCCGCGGGTTTTGCCGCGTCTTTGACCGCCATGTCGCTGGGACTGAAGTACGTGACCCTGGAGCAGGAGTCCCTGGGCGGCTGCGTGTTTCAATATCCGCGCGCCAAGCTCGTCATGACCTCGCCGGTCGAAGTTCCGATCATCGGTGAGTTGAAGATCACGCAGACCTCCAAGGAGGAGCTGTTGGAGTTCTGGCAGAACGTTGAACGCAAGTCGGGCGTGGCCATCCGCTATCGGGAGCGGGTCGAGACCATCACGCCACGTGGCGGTGGTTTCCTGGTTCGCACCAGCAAGGGGCAGTACGCTGCCTCATCCGTGCTGCTGGCCATCGGGCGGCGGGGCACACCTCGGAAATTGGGTGTTCCCGGCGAGGAGCTTGCGAAGGTGGTGTATCGGATGGTTGATCCCGAACAGTATTCCGGCCAGCATGTGCTGGTGGTCGGCGGTGGCGACAGCGCGCTCGAGGCAGCCAGCAGCATCGCCGAGTCGAGCAACGCCAAGGTCGCTTTGTCGTATCGGGGCGATGCGTTCACTCGAGCCAAGGCTCGCAATCGCGAACGCCTGGAGAGCGCCCGCCGTACCGGGCGATTGCATGTTGTGTTGCGGTCCCAGATCCGGCAGATAGCGCCGGAGGCGGTGGTCATGGAGCAACGCGGCAAGCTCATGCGCATTCCCAACGAGGTTGTCATAGTTCAGGCGGGCGGGATCGTGCCTACGGACTTCCTGAAGGACGTCGGCGTGCAGGTTCAGACGAAGTACGGCACGGCATGAGGTCGTCCCAGTCGATTGCGGGATGGCGGCAACTGGCCGTTATCGCCGTTGTGTCATGTTGGGCCGCGCACACCGCCGCACAATCCGGGCCCGCGGCGGTAACAGATCCGCCGTCCGCCGAAGCGAAGGCGTCTTTGCGGACCAAGCAGTTCAGCGTTGCGATGCAGGAGCTTCGCCGGGCCGCCGAAGCGGGCGACGTGGAGTCTCAATACCTGCTGGGCCTGGTGTACGCCAGCGGAGTTGCTCCGGAGATTTCGGCAACCGAGGCGCGCCGCTGGCTCGAGACCGCGGCCACCCGATCGCACCCCGAGGCCGCCTTGGCGCTCGCCGGATTGCTAGCTGACGGCTCCGAGCAGGATCGCGTTGCTGCCGAAACGTGGGTCGGCCGTGCCGCGAGCCTGGGCGAGCCGACGGCCATCAAGCTGAAAGCCGCCCACGCGCTACCTTTGGCGCCGTCGCGGGACGCCAAGGGCGATACCGCACTCGCCCGGGAGCTGTTGGTTTGGGCGATCCGCCACGGCGACGAGAAGTCTCTCGATACTTTCATCAAGGTCGCAGGCGCGGAGAACGCCGACGAGTTTGCGCGCAGCCCGCTGCATTACGCGGTGATGAGCGGCTCAGACGTTGCCGTTCGACACTTGATGGCTGCTGGCGCGGATACGGGGCATGCGGACCGCTTCGGCGTAACGCCGTTGATGCTGGCGGCTGAAGCTGAAAGCGACACCGTTCTGGACGCGTTACTAAAGGCGGCTCCTGACGTCAACAAGAAGGACAGCGTAGGTGACACTGCGTTGTTCTACGCCGCTTTGGTTGGTCGGACCGACCATGTGCAGCGGTTGATTGCAGCGGGCGCCACGTTGGATCAGTCGAACGAAGACGGCTGGACCGTTGTCGATGTCGCCTTGAAGAACAATCATCCAGAGACGGTGCAGGCTTTGAAGAAAGCAGGCGCGACCGGTCACTTGAAAAACTCAGTGATGCGCCAGAGCGGGGGAGTCGATCCGACCCGGGGCGGTGAGTTGTACCAAGGCTGGCCGCCGATCGATATCGCGGCCAGCCGCAATGATGCACGGCTCGTTGCGGAGCTCCTTGCCGGCGGGGCGCGCGCTGACGATCCAACGCCGCAGCGGGATACGCCGCTGTTGGTGGCAGCCAAATATCGTGCGGCTTCCGCGATCCCACCCCTGCTGAAGGCGGGTGCCAATCCAGCGCTCGACGACGAGGGTGGTGAGACTGCACTTGGGTACGCCGCGGCTCACGGTGAGATCGATGTGCTGGATATTCTACTGACCAAAGGGGTATCGCCTGACACCAGGGGTCATACAGAAGAGCCGGCGGTACTGCGGGCGACGCGGGCACATGATGACGTTGCGGTCAAACACCTCATCGAGGCAGGGGCTGATGTCAATTTACAGTCGAGGAGCGGGGCATCCGCATTGATGGTTGCTGCGGCCTCGTCCGATGCCAGGATATTGGAGCTGTTGCTGGGATCGGGAGCGAAGGTGGAGCAGGCGGATCAGACCGGGCGCGATGCGCTCTGGTTTGCTGCCGACAGCGGCACCGAGGGGATCGCCGACCGCTTGCTGGCAGCGGGGGCGCCGGTGGATTCCAACCGGAAGCAACCGTCGCCGTTGTTCGCGGCGGTCCGATCCGGGCGTCCGGGCATGGTGGAGCATCTGGTTCGGAAAGGTCTCTCACCCAACGCCAGGGGAGCGGCTGGCGATACGCCTCTCATCTCCGCCGCTGCCAAGGGCGACGCTGCCCTGGTCAATGTTCTGGTTGGAGGCGGTGCCACTATCAATGAACAGAACAATGCCGGGAACACAGCTCTGATCGTCGCCGTACGCGAGGGCCATGCGCACGTTTGTAAGGTATTGTTGCAAGGCGGTGCGAACTCCCGACTGCGCAACAAGGACCGCATGGACGCGCTGGATACCGCCAAGCGCCGCAACATGCAGGATATCGTGGCGCTGCTGGATTCACACTGACCGGTGTTCGGCAGCAGCGAACAGCCGATCACCCGTTCGGGCTGAATTCCAGATGCACTTTCAGGTGTGCCACCGCGGGCAGGCCGTCGATGAAGCGGGGGTCATATTTCCATTTGCGAACCGCCGCCACTGCTGACTTATCAAACAGGCCGGACGGGGTTGATTGAGTGACGGTGACGTCGTCTACGTTACCTTGCGTGGAAATCGTGAGCTCGAGGTCGACGAAGCCGGAGATGCTGTCTCTCTTCGCGGCCGACGGATAGTCCGGGTTAACACGACGTACGAGCTTGGCCTCCCGGATCACCGGCGGCGGTTCGCCTCCGCCACTGCGGGAGGCGGGGGAAGCACGAGTGGGGGTCGCGACGGCCTCGTGGGCCGATTCTGATGCCGAAGTAGACGCCGCCGTCCCGGCGCCGGCAGCGGCAGAAGGGGGCAAAGCGTCAGCGGCCGGAGCCGCTGCGCCAGCGCCTGACGTGCCGGCAGCCGGCGGCGAAGGAGTCGCGTCGGGAGATCTTGTGAAACCAACCGGTGTTTCGGGCGCGAGGCCGGGCGACGTATCGGCGCTGTTAGACGTGACCAGGGAGCCGGTCGAAGCGAGTCCCGTCGCCGAGCGGGCGTCCAATGCTCGCCCGGCGGGCACCGCGCCCGCACTCGTGGGCTCAGCGAGCTGTGCGTCGGCAGCAGTCACCGTTCTTGGGTCTGGATCGAGGTGCGCTGATGTCGACGCAGCGGTGCTCGTCGAGGCAGCCGCACCGGCGGCAGAGGGGGCGGAAGCGGAGCTGGTTGCGCCGATGGAGCTCCCTGACTTGACATTCTTTTTGGCCGTGCCTCGCCCGCTGGCCGCGCCGTTGCCCTTGGCAATCACCAAACCGTCAAAGAAATCGAGTCGCGGATGTGATGGCGCTAACCGCCGCAACTGATCAACATCCAGCCGCGCAGTCTTGAAGTCGTCCGCCTTGAAGTCCGCCTCGATCCGCGCAATCAGGGTTGCGACCTCGGGCGGATATGCGGGCGCATGAGCCACTACAGGCGCGGGTGCCTTCGGTGGGTCGCTCTTCGATCCAACCATCTTGAATGCGAGGAGCACGACTATGGCCACGACGGCAACGCCACCGCCGATCAGGGTTGCGAGGCGTTTCATGTCGGGCCCGACCGAGCCGGACTCGTAATTGGACCGCGCGGCCCGCGCGATGGCGGCCGCTTCCGAGAATGCTCCACCGCGGTTGCGCCCACTTGGCGGCTCCAACGGCGGAACTCGCTCGATCAGAGGCGCTCGCTCCAGGGGTGGAAATTTGACCGGGAATGCCTTGTCGCCGCCGACGCGTGGCCGGGCGCTTCGCGCCGGTCCGGTCGACAACCCCCCGGGCGAGCCGCTTCGAGCCGCGCCGCGCCGCGGTCCGATTGTGCCCGAGCCGGGAAACCGCGCGGCCAGCTCGTTCCCTTGGTTCGGCTCGGTATTGCGACGGGCTCTTTGCCCGCGCGGAGCGTCGCTCGCCGCAACGCCGGCGGATCCCGACCGAGCGCGCTGTGCCGAAACCGACGGCCGCCCAGAAGCAGGTGTGCCGCGATCGGAGGATCGCCGGCTCACCGAGCTCGCCGGCTCTGCCCTCGCGGCCCGGCCCGCCCGAGCGAACCGCGGTTCTTCAAACTCATCCGAGCGCTCGAGCTCGTGCGGATCGTCCGGGTCCTGTTCGGGCGCCTTGCCGGGCCCCGCGTCGGCCAACTCGATCTGCTCGGCCTGCCCGTGGTGAGCGGCCGCCGCCATCGCGAGAGTGGCAATCAACTTCTCGGAATCGACGGGGTAGGTGAGCGTCTGGAACAACTCAAACGGTCCGAGCCGCCCGCGCAGCAACTGCAGCCGCTGGCGCTCGGCCGCGAAAATCCGCAGGACGGAGGGCCACTTCTTGGAAATGGTGCCGAGCAGCTCGAGCCCCGATCCGTCCTCCAGACGTTCCGTGGCCACGATGACCTCGTACGTATTGGCCCGGAGCAGGTCGAGGCAGTCGCCTTTGTTGGTGACACAATCGACAGTGTAAAGCTCTCGGAGCGATCGGGTGATCGCCAAGTTGCTGGCGGAATCCTGGTCGACAACGAGCACACGCATGCGGCAAATGTTACCGGACGGCTGCTCCCGGGATCAGTGGCAGATCACGGTTTCCATATTCTGGCCATATACAAAGTACTGGGGACCGCGCGCAGGTTTGAGTGCGTTGAACCGCTCAGTGGACGCGCCGTGCATGCGTCACATTCGGCACGCTGGCGAGTCTGCGCAGAACGCGTGCCAACTGGTCCAAGTCGGTGACGGACACAGTTACGAGAACGTGAGCCGTACCGGCGTCCCGACTGGTCGTGGTCGTCATAGCCTCGATGCTGAGGCGCTCCAACGCCAAGACATCCGTCACATCTCGAACCAACCCACGGCGATCGAAAGCGTTGACCGAGATCTGCACCACGAGGCCTTCGCCAGTGTCGCTCGCCCACTCAACTTGAAGGACCCGCTCGGGCTTCAATGCGCGCATGCGCGTGAGGCTGGGGCAATCGATGCGATGTATGGTCACGCCGCGCCCCAATGTTACGTAACCTGCTATCGGCTGCGGCCGCAGCGGCGCACAACAACGTGCCAGGGTGGTCGGCAGATCGCCCACCCCCTCAATTTCGACCGGCGTGCCGCTGAGGGCCTTGCGCGTGCGAGGTCGCACGACGGTTGGCGGCTCTTCGACCACCGGCTCGGCAACAGGCGACGCCGCGGGTGCGGCCGCGGGCTGCGCTGCTTCCTCCAGCTTGCGAAACCAGGCCCGGACTTTGGTCCGGCTGTGAGGCGAGCCGAGGTAGCCCTGCTCCGGAGCGAGCCAGTCCCGGCTCGGGGACTCCAGCTTGCCGGCGATAATTTCCACCACCTCACCGTTATTCAAAGTGTAGGTCAGGGGTACGATGCGCCCATTGACCTTGGCGCCCTTACAACGATGTCCCAGGGACGTGTGTATCTGGTACGCGAAGTCGAGTGGTGTCGATCCCCGCGGCAGATCTATGACTTCGCCCTTCGGAGTGAGCGCGTACACCCGGTCCTCAAACAACTCCGTGCGCATCCGCTCGAGGAAGTTGCGGTCGGTTTCATCGGTGGATGTATCCTGCGGCTCGAGTAACTTGCGCACCCACTCGATCTTGCGTTCATAGGTGGCGTTTCGGGCGCCGCCTTCCTTGTAGGTCCAGTGGGCCGCCACTCCCAACTCCGCGTGCTCGTGCATCTCGCGGGTGCGGATCTGCACTTCGACGCTCTTGCCGCCCGGACCGATCACCGCCGTGTGAATCGAGCGATAGAAGTTCCCCTTCGGTGTCGCGATATAGTCGTCGAACTCGCCGGGAATGTAATGCCACGAGCCGTGCACGACCCCAAGTGCCGCATAGCATTGGGGTATCGAGCTCACGACGACGCGAACCGCTCGCACATCAAACAATTGCTCGAAGGCGAGATGCTTGCGCTGCATCTTTCTGTAGATGCTGTACATGTGCTTGGGCCGGCCGTACACCTCGGCATCGATTCCAGCCTTGCGCAGCTCCGCCTGCAGACTCGAGCAGAGATCCTCGATGTAGCGCTCTCGGTCCGCGCGCCGTTCATTGAGCGCGGCGGCGATCCGCCGATACTCATCCGCATCCAGATATCGAAAGGCGAGATCTTCGAGCTCCCATTTCAATTGCCACACGCCCAGCCGGTTGGCCAGCGGAGCAAACACCGCCCGGGTCTCCACAGCCAGTCGCTCTCGATCAGCGGCAGGCAGCTCGCGCGCATGCCTCAGTCCGACGAGTTGCTCCGCCAAACGCGCGAGCACGAGCCGCGGATCGCTCACCACCGCCAACAGCATCTTCCTGAGCGTCTCCGCCTGCCGGGAGTCGAGACCTCGAGTGGGAGACCAGTCCCGGGGCAGCCCCAGCTCGCCCAGCCGAACCAGTGCCAGTGCGGTCTCCGCGGCGGGGGCCCCGACCAGGCGCGCGAGTTTCTCCGGCGTGATGCCGGGAAGGCTGACCACAGGTTTCGCCAGAACCGCCGCGGCGAGGACGGGATCGTCCGTCAGCGCGCCCATGACTTCCGCCGCTTCCGCGGCGAGGGCGAGCCGATCGGGCGGCGAATGAGTCGCTTCCTCGATGGCGCCCCGGGTGAGGGCAATCGATTCGCGAATCGGCGGCGGGCAGAGTTGCAGGGTCTCCACGAAGAGCTACGGTTCCGGGCGTCGGCGGGCTATCATACCCGCCTGTTTTCCCTGGCGGCGCCGAAGCTTAGCTGCCTCGAGTGGATTTCGGTGCCGGATGCTTTTGAAACCTTCCGCGTCGAGGCCTATGGCCCCGGTGGCGGTGCGCTCATTGTCGATTGCCGCACTGACAATCGCGATCGGACGATTGCGTGGTTGCGGCGGGTCGTCCGTGAGCACGGTGGGTATCTGGCCGCGCGAGGGGCGGTGAGCTACTTGTTCAACGAGGTCGGGCGACTGACCTTTCCGCGGGGCGCGGACGCCGTCCGGGTCGCAGCGGTCGCACTGCAGGCAGGCGCGGAGGACGTGATACCAGCTCCGCTGGAAGTATTGACCGATCCAATCGATTTCGACACCGTGCGTGCGGCGTTGCAGGCCGCGGGGTTTGTCCCAGCCAGCGCGGAAGTGACCCAGCGCGCTTCGATCACGGTTGCGCTCACGGGGGATGCGGCGAGCGCGATGGTGCATTTGATCGCAGTCCTCAAAGACCTGAAAGACGTAGAGAATCTGTATACAAATGTCGAGATACCGGACGAGGTCCTGGCGCGCTCTTGATGTCAGCACGTTGGCGGATGCTCGGGTCGCCGAACCGAAGCCGCGTCCGGCGCCGGCTCTCAACGTCCGAATTCTCGGGCTGGACCCAGGGTCGCGGCGTACCGGTTTCGGCGTGATCGAATGCCGCGGAGCTGACTATAAGCACGTCGCCCACGGTTGCATCGCTGTGGCGGGGCTGGAGCTCGCCGAGCGCCTGCGACGGATATTTGAAGCCCTGACGGCACTGATTTCGGAACATGGTCCCGGGGAGATTGCGGTCGAAAGGGTATTCGTCAACCGCAATGTGGAAAGTGCCTTGAAGTTGGGTCAGGCAAGGGGAGCCGCTCTGTGCGCCGTCCCGGAGGGAGTCCCCGTGTTCGAATACGCCCCGCGCGCCATCAAGCTCGCCCTCGTGGGTTCCGGTGCGGCCGAGAAAGCGCAAGTGGGTCACATGATCAAGACGCTGCTGCAATTGAAAGAGACGCTCTCCCCGGATGCCTCCGATGCTCTGGCGATCGCCGTGTGCCACGCGCACACGCGCAGGCTGCACCAGTTGGAATCCCGATGATCGGCTCGATCCGGGGCCGCATCGCCTCCAAGACACCGCCGCAACTCATGGTGGAGGTCAGTGGAGTCGGTTACGAGATCGAGGCGCCGATGTCCACGTTCTTCCTGCTGCCGTCCGTGGGGGAGGAAGTCTTTCTTCTGACTCACCTGGTGGTTCGCGAGGATGCGCATATTCTCTACGGCTTCGGTACGCACGATGAGCGTAGATTGTTTCGGAGCCTGATCAAAGTCTCGGGCGTCGGTCCAAAAATCGCTTTGGCGCTGCTGTCGGGGATCAATGTGGAGGCCTTTGCGTTGTGTGTTCAGAACCAGGACATCGCGGCGTTGACCAAGGTGCCGGGTATCGGGCGCAAGACGGCGGAGCGCCTGGTGGTGGAGATGAAGGACCGACTGGGGCCCCCATCGGATGCCGCAGTGAACGCGGTTGTGAGTCCGGCCGGAGCGAATCCGGAGGCCGAGGCTTTTGGCGCGCTGGTGGCACTCGGTTACAAGCCGGCTGAGGCGACCCGCTTGCTCAAGGCGGCCGGTCCCGGTACACACTCCACCGAGGAGTTGATCCGGCGCGCCCTGCAGGGCGCGATCTGAGGGTTGTCGGGTGCAGGCAGAAGCAGAAAGAGTCGTCAGTGGCGCCGCCACGAAAGAAGAGGATGCCGTCGAGCGCGCGATCCGTCCGCGCAGCCTCGGGGAGTACGTCGGCCAACCGCAGGTCAAGACTCAACTGGAAATCTTCATCGGCGCCGCGCGTCAACGCGGCGAGGCGCTCGATCATGTGTTGATCTTCGGGCCTCCCGGGCTCGGCAAGACCACGCTCGCCAACATCATTGCCGCGGAGCTGGGCGTGAACCTCCGGCAGACATCCGGGCCGGTGCTCGAGCGTCCGGGCGACCTGGCCGCCTTGCTGACCAACCTGCAAGCGCGCGATGTGCTGTTCGTGGACGAAATCCATCGCCTCTCGCCCGTTGTCGAGGAAGTTCTCTATCCGGCGATGGAGGATTACCAGCTCGACATCATGATCGGCGAGGGTCCCGCCGCGCGCTCCATCAAGCTGAATCTGCCGCCATTCACCCTGGTGGGAGCAACGACACGAGCCGGGCTTCTGACGTCGCCCTTGCGCGATCGCTTCGGGATCGTGCAACGCCTCGAGTTTTACGGCGTCGATGATCTTCAAAGGATCGTCGCGCGCTCCGCGTCTATTCTCAACGCGCCGATCGATGCGGATGGCTCGCGCCGCATCGCAGAGCGCTCTCGCGGTACGCCACGAATTGCCAACCGATTGCTGCGCAGGGTCCGTGATTACGCGCAGGTCAAAGGCGATGGCAGCATCAACGAAAAGGTCGCTGAAGCGGCGTTGAACATGCTGGAGGTCGACCCACTGGGATTCGATACGCTGGATCGCAAGCTCCTGATGACCATCATCGAGCGCTTTGACGGCGGTCCTGTCGGCATCGACAGCATTGCCGCGGCGATCGGCGAGGAGCGCAGCACGCTCGAGGATGTCGTCGAGCCTTTTCTGATTCAACAAGGCTTCGTGGTGCGGACGGCCCGCGGACGCATTGTCACTCGAGCCACCTACCTGCACTTCGGTCTGAAGACTCCGGAGCGGATTGCCGCCAATCTACAGCTCTTCGAGGACGATCAGTGAGGCCGTTCAGGTGGGCGTCACGAGTCTACTGGGAAGATACGGACGGGGGCGGCATCGTCTACTATGGGAACTACCTGCGCTTCCTCGAAAGAGCCCGGACTGAATGGCTGCGGTCACTGGGATTCTCGCAGCTGAAGTTGGCTGAGGAGCCTGGGGTCCTGTTCGCCGTGGTGAGCTTGAATATCGAGTACCGGCGCCCGGCCAAACTCGACGATGAGCTGATCATCACGTGTGAGCCGGCCGTCGAAGGTTCGGCCTCTGTGCGGTTTGCGCAGCGGATCTTCCGCGGTGCCGAGGATGAGCTGTTAGTGAATGCTAGTGTACGCGTCGCCTGCATCGACGCCCGGACCTTGCGGCCGAAGCGGCTGCCGGGCTTTCTGACCAACGCTGGAGGAGCCCTTCCGAATGGGTGACCCGCTTTCGATTATTCGCCTGGTCGTCGAGGCCAGCATCCCGGTGCAGATCGTCATCGCGATCCTGCTGCTGGCCTCACTGACATCCTGGGCCATCATCTTCCGCAAGCGCCTGATCATCGGGCGTGCGCGCCGGAGCGCCGATCAGTTCGAGAACAGCTTCTGGTCGGGCGGGGATCTCGCCCAGTTGTACCGGGCCATCGAGCAGCGGGGCGGCACGACCGGGATGGCCAGCATTTTCGAGTTTGGATTCCGGGAATTCGCGCGGCTGCGGCAACAGGGGACGGTGGCCGCGGATCAGTTGTTGGAAGGCGCGCGGCGCGCCATGCGAGTGGCTCACCTGAAGGAGATCGACCGCCTCGAAGCCAGTCTCGCGACCCTGGCGACCGTCGGCTCCACCAGTCCGTATGTCGGATTGTTCGGGACCGTCTGGGGAATCATGAGCGCGTTCTCTTCGCTCGGAAACGTCCAGCAGGCCACGCTGGCCATGGTGGCGCCGGGCATATCCGAAGCCCTGATCACGACGGCCATCGGTTTGTTCGCAGCGATCCCGGCGGTGGTTGCCTACAACCGTTTCGCCGACCAGGTCGGCCGCCTCGAGATTCGCTTCGACGCATTCACCGAGGAGTTCTCGACCATCCTGCAGCGACACGCGACCCGCGGAAATCCCGCGCCGGCCAGCGCCGGTCCGCCGACTGCAACGTCGGCGAGCCTGGCGTAGGAGCGCCGAGCAATGGCAAGCGTTTCACGTGGTCGACGTCTGATGGGTGAGATCAACGTCGTGCCCTACATCGATGTCATGCTGGTGTTGCTCATCATATTCATGATCACCGCGCCGCTGCTGACACAGGGGATCAAGGTGGATCTGCCCAAGGCGGGCGCGGAACCTCTGGACCCCGAAATGCTCAAAAATGCCATTCCACTGGTGTTGTCAGTGGACCGGGCAGGTGCGCTGTATATGAATATCGGGGGTGGCAATCCGCAGGATCCGCTGACGGCGGCGGATGTGACCGCCCGGTCCCAGGCCGCGCTGCGGCAAAACCCGGATCTGCCGGTGCTGGTCAAGGCCGACAACCACGTCGAATATGGCATGGTGGTCCGGGCCATGGTGATCCTGCAGAAGGCGGGGGCGAAGAAGGTCGGGTTCATCACCGATCCGCTGCCGGATCCCTCGCGGGACTCCGCGCACCGTAGTCGCTGACCAGGTTACATGCTCGAGCGTACCAGCGACCGTTGGGTCTCCATAACGTTATCCGTCCTTCTGCACGGCACGTTGGTTGCGGCGCTCGCGTATGGTTTCTGGACGTATCGCAGATCGCCGCCCCCGGTCCCGACGCTGGCGATTGAAGGGACAGTTGTTGATTCGCGGACGGTGAATGCCGCGGCGGTCAAAGCTCCTCCGGCACCGGAGCCGCCTGCGCCCGCGCCGCCGCCGGAACCGGCACCGCCTGAGCCGGTTGAGTCGGCAGGACCGCCGGAGCCGACCGCCGAGGAATTGGCGCAGCGCGAGCAGGCGCAGAAGGAGAAGGAGCAGCAGGAGCAGGCTCGGAAAGAGCAGGTGGCCCAGGAACAGGCCCAGAAGGAGCAGGCCGCGAAGGAGCAGGCCGCGAAGGAGCAGGCCGCCAGGGAGCAGGCGCAGCGCGATGCGCAGCAGAAGCAGCGCCAGCTCGATGAGCAGAAACGCCAGCAGGAGGCGCAGCGCGTGGCCGAGGAAAAGCGCAAGCGCGAGGCAGCCGAGAAGGCGGAGGCCGAACGCAAGGCGGCGGAGGCGAAGCGACTCGCCGAGCAGAAGAAGGCGGAGGAGGCGCAGCGTCTGGCTGATGAGAAGGAGCAGCAGCAGAATGAGGCCGACTTACGCAACAGCCTGGCGGCCGAGGAGCACGCCAATCAGGTGCGCAACAGTGGTGCGCTGGCGAGCTGGGTTGGACAGATCGCGGCGCGAATCCAGCGCGCCTGGTTGCGACCGCCGTCGGCACGGCAGGGCATCCAGTGCGTGCTGCAGATCACTCAGGCTCCGGGAGGCCAGGTGTTGAGCGCGAAAATTGAATCCTGCAACGGCGATCAGGCGGTGCGTGAGTCGATCGAGGCGGCGGCCTACCGGGCTTCACCGCTGCCGCCGCCCCCGGACCCGTCCCTGTTCGAAAGAGATCTGGAAGTCACCTTCAGGCCCGATTGATGTCACACTTCAACAGTACGCCATGAGATTAAACAAAGCAGTTTCCGTCTATCTCGCGACCGCCCTGTTGGCGGGCGCCGCCGCGGCGCCGACCTGGGCGCAACTGAAGGTTGAAGTCACCAATGGGGTGACCGATCCCGTGCCGGTTGCCATCGTACCTTTCGCCAAACCGAGCGCGGGCGACAGCGGCTTGGATGTCGCTTCGGTCATTGAACACGACCTGCAGGGCAGTGGTCGCTTCCGGACCCTGCCGCGGACCAACATGCCAGCTACGCCGACGCAGCCGAACGCCGTCGTCATGGGCGATTGGAAGAACGCTGGCGAGGATTACATAGTCGTCGGTCGGGTAGTGCCCCTGGACGGTGGCAATCTCGCGGTCGATTTCGATCTGCTCAATGTGCTCACCGGGCAGCGGGTTGCAGGACAGCGCTTCACAGGGACTGTGAGCGCGCTTCGCAACGCCGCGCATCGCGTGAGCGACGTCGTGTACGAGAAGATCTTGGGTATCCGCGGAGCGTTCGCGACACGGATTGCCTATGTGTCCGTGGACGGGCAGCCACCGGCGCAGAAATTCCAGCTCATTGTGGCGGATGCCGATGGTGAGAATCAGCGGCTCGTGCTCGAGTCGAGGTATCCCCTGATGTCGCCTTCCTGGTCGCCCGATGGCCAGTGGTTGACCTACGTGTCGTTCGAGAACAAGCGGTCGGCCGTGTACGTGCAGTTCGTACGGACGGGCGAGCGGCGCCAGGTTTCGGCTCGTGCGGGGATCAACGGGGCACCTGTATGGTCGCCCGATGGCAAGAAGCTGGCGTTGACGTTGGGTGGCAGCAGCGGCAATCCGGACATCTACACGCTCGACCTGCAGACGCAGAACCTGACCCGGCTGACCGACGACCCGGCGATCGACACAGAGCCGGCTTGGTCGCCGGACGGCAGGTACATCTATTTCACTTCCGATCGCGCGGGGGGGCCGCAGATCTATCGCATCGGCTCGACTCCGGGGGATCGCCCGAAGCGCATCACGTTCACCGGCAATTACAATGCGCGCCCGCGAGTGTCCGCCGACGGCAATCTGTTGGCGGTCGTGACGCAGGACAGCGGTAACTATCGTGTGGCCGTGCAGGATCTCAACAGCGGCACTTTCCGCGTGCTGTCGAAGGGACACCTGGACGAGTCCCCGAGCTTCGCGCCGAACGGCAGTACAATCATGTTCTCGGAGCGTGACGGCAACCGCGGAATCCTGGCTACCGTTTCGGTGGATGGCCTGATCGGGTTGCGATTGAAATCGGATCAGGGCGAGGTGCGGGACCCTGCCTGGGGGCCGTTCGCTCCCTAGTTTCGGACTGTTTTGAGCCGTATTACCGGCAGACAAAGGTGGATAAAGGCATGCGAAAGATACTGATGGTTTTGATGCTGGCGACTGCGTTGGTCAGTGCCGGAGGGTGCGCGAGCAAGAAGCCCAAGCCAGGGGCCTCTCAGTCAACCGAAGTTGGTAACAACAGCGGCGCTGATTCCGCGGGAGCGGGATCCGATGCTGCCAATGCCGGCAATGTCGGGGCCGATGACGATGTCGCGGGCCCCCAGGGCGGGCTGCTGGCCAAGCGAGTGATCTACTTCGACTTCGACAGCAGTGAGATCAAGGGCGATGGCAATGATGTGGTGGCCGCTCATGCCAAGTACCTCGCCAGCCATCCGAGCACCCGGGTGCGCCTCGAAGGCAACACCGATGATCGGGGCTCACGCGAATACAACATCGGACTCGGCGAGCGGCGCGCGCAGTCGGTCCGTCAGGCTCTGATGCTTCAGGGCGCTGGCGAAGGCCAGATTTCCACGGTGAGCTATGGCGCGGAACGTCCGGCGGCGGTGGGTAACGATGAGGGCGCGTGGTCGAAGAACCGCCGCGTCGAGATTGTGTACCTCGGCCCCGGCGGTCAGGCAGCTCCCGTGCAGCCCCAGCCGCACCGATAGGATGTCTCCATGAGCAAGGTGCTGCCTATTGCGATTATGGTTTCGGCCGTGCTGGCGGGATGTGCCTCGACTCCACCCGAGGAGGACCCTGTTCAGATCAAGTTGAACGATCTCGACGCGCGCGTCGCGCGCATCGAGCGCGTGGTATCAAACCAGAGCCTGGTGCAGTTGGCGCAAAATCTCGATTCCGTCCAGCAGGAGACTCGTCGCCTGCGGGGACGGATCGATGAGCTGGAGAACAGCAACGAGCAGATGAAGAAGCAATTGGCTGCTTCGGCTTCCGTGCGAATCATTGGCGGCGGTGCCGCTAACGCCAGCAACGGTGCTTACGGGGCCGGTGCCGCCACGGGTACCTATGGGGCTGTGGCCCCGGGAGGCGCTGGCGCCAACAACGGAGCTACCGGTGCCGCAGGCGCTCCGGTCACGGGCGGCGGTGATGCCACCAATGCGGCTGGCGCCGTGGGCTCCGTGGGTGCCGCCACTGGCGCTGGGGCCGCTGCAGCGGCTGCTGGGTCGGGCCCGGGTGGCACAGACGTGCCCGCAGGCGGCGCCGGCGCGTCGTCCGTTGAGCAATCTGTGTATTCGCAGGCCTTCTCGGCGCTCAAGGCGGGCAGCTATTCGATTGCCGTCACCGGCTTCAAGGACTTCCTGACGACCTATCCTCAGAGCCCGCTCGCGGAGAACGCTCAGTACTGGCTGGGTGAGGCGTACTACGTGACCCGATCATATGATGACGCGGGCACGGCTTTTCGTACGGTATTGCAGAAGTATCCACAGTCGCGAAAGGCGCCCGACGCGATGCTCAAACTCGGATTTACGCAGTATGAGCAGAAGCGCTTCGCGGATTCGCGCAAGACTCTGGAAGAGGTCACGCAGAAATTTCCGGACAGTGACGCTGCGCGCCTGGCGGCGGATCGCCTGAAACGCATTCCGGCGAACGCGCCCAAGAGCTGACATCAGCCCTGCGTAGTGTATGATGCGCGCCCCGTTTGGGCGGGTCGGTAGCTCAGTTGGTAGAGCAGTACCCTTTTAAGGTATTGGTCCTGGGTTCGAGCCCCAGCCGACCCACATCACTTAAGTCACTGGATCGCCGTTTCCTCCGGCGGTCTAATTGTCAATACGCCCACTGGCTGATGCGTTGATATGACGCCGGGGGGGCCTTCACTGCATTGAGATCATCCGGGTGCGCCGCCACGCTACGCGGGTGAGCTTGGCACAGGGCGTGCAAGCTGCAATGCGCAACGGCGCGTTGTCGCGATCTCACGACATCAGTTCAGTCTTCACAGGGGAAGATCATGAAAGGGCTCGATTCCATGGTGCGCTTGGCGCTTCAGGTGCAGGGGACGGGGTTTCGCTGGCTTCGCGAGGAGCTGGAGGCCGCCAATGTGAGAATCCGACTCACCGACGGCTGCATCGAGGAGCTGGTCGTTAACGCAGATCAAGCCGCGAGGCGCTCCGGCACCGCGGCCGGGCCGTCTTATGTTGAACGTTTTCGCCAGGAGCTCGCGCTGCGCGCCAATTTCATTCAACGCTGGACCGGCTCGGATGAAAAGATGACTCTGCAGGACGCAGAAACTCTGCAGGAGCTTGTAAGAATTGCGCGCAAGTACGCGTTGCCGCGCCGCTGGAAATTGTCGGAGCCGGTCGTGGTCGAGTATCGCCGCAAGCAGCCGTCCTACTTTCAGTGGACGGATGACATCAAGGCGGACGCGGTGAGTCAGTCACTCTAATCCGACGTCAGCGATTTTCGCCAGGTGCCGGTCGTGCTCAATGTTGAACGACCGGCACGCGAGCAGATAGACGACGGCCGCCACCGGCAATCCGACCAACATCGCAACATCGGCGCCACCCAGGGCGCGCGCCACCGATCCTGTGAATAGCCCCGTGCTGAAAAATGGGATCATCACCACGAATCCCACAAAGTAGGCGAGCAGACCCCGCCAGTTCCATTGACCGTACATGCCGCGCGGATTGAAGATCTCGCGGATCGAATAGTGGCCTCTGCGCACCAGGTAGAAATCGACCAGATTGATGGCGGTCCAGGGCGTAAACAGGTACAGCAGGACGGCGAGCAGATCGCCGAACTGCCTGACGAAGTCGCCGGAGGCATTCAGCGCCAGCGCGGTGGAGACGAGGCCGGCGGCAATCAGGCTGGCAACACGCTTGCCCGCCGTGCATTCCAGCGGCCTGCAGGTGTCGGCAACACTCAACAACGTGAGGGACGCGCCATAGAAGTTGAGTGAGGTGATGCAGATCAGGCCGAGGAGGGCGCCCACCAACAGGATCGGGCCGAAGCCGGGAATGATCGAGTTGGCCGCGGTCTCCAGAGCGGCGGCCACATCCAACTTCGGGGCGGCCGCGGCCGCGACCGTGCCGACCAGCATCATCCAGGTGCCGCCGATGTAGGCACCAAGATAGGTCCACCAGAACGAGGAGCGCACACCGACATCTTTCGGCAGATAACGCGAGTAGTCGGAGACGTAGATGGACCACGAAAGTTGGTAGGAGGCCGCCGCGAACAGCTCCGTGAGAAAGGGCACCGCCTTGAACCCCGCCGGGTCCCACTGCTGCGGCGGCAGGCGCAGAAAGAAAGCCGCGCCCACCGAAAACACGCTCAGCAGGGCAATCATCAGGTACGCGAACACCCGCTGCGCCAGGTGGATGGTGTCATAACCAACGACCGCGATCGCCATGGCGAGCAGCGCAAATCCGCCGATGATCGCCGCTGACGTGGGGGAAATCGAGCTGGCGAGTTGATGGACGGTCTGCGCGGCGAGCACTTGGTTGAAAGCGTTGAACCCGATGAACGCCACGAGCGCCACCGCCCACACCAGCAACGCGCCTGTGTAGCCGAATTGGGGGCGCGACTGAATCATCTGAGGCAGCCCGAGCTGCGGGCCCTGCGTGGAGTGGAACGCCATGAAGAACGTCCCGAGCGCGCATCCGAGCAGGACGGCGATTGAAGTCCAAAGCAGATTGCCGCCGAGGGTAATCCCCAGGATGCCGACGGCGAGGGTCGCCAAGTGGGCGTCACCCGAGAACCAGACGGGCCACAGATGCCAGACCTGCCCATGCCGTTCGGCGTGCGGGACATAGTCGATCGACCGCTTTTCGATCAAGCCGCTCTTCGGCATTGCTTACCCCACGAGCTTTTTTATTATATTATGACGTCAACATTATAAAAGCGAATCCGGATACCTGAGGATCATGCGACAAGTCAAAACACTGGGTCTTCTCGGTACAGGCGTCATCGGTGGGGGCTGGGCGGCCCGCGCTCTGCATTACGGGATCGACGTCATTGCCGCCGATGTCAAACCGGAGATGGAAGCCTGGATTCGCGGCGCCGTGGAAAACGCCGAAGGCGCGTTATCCCGGCTCACGTTCGCGCCGCTGCCGCCGAAGGGGAAGCTGACTTTCACGACCGATCTGCTCGATATGGCCCGGCGGGCGGATTTCATTCAGGAGAACATCCCCGAGCAACTCGAATTGAAGCAGCGGGTGCTGGGTGATGTCAGCCGCGTAGCCCCGGCGGACGTCATCATTGCCTCCAGTACCTCCGGCTTGATGCCGACGGATCTGCAGAAGAACCTGGTCGCGCCCGAGCGGTTTCTGGTCGCCCATCCTTTCAATCCGGTCTACCTGCTGCCGCTCGTCGAGCTGGTGGGCGGCGAGAAAACCAGCCCCGCCACCATTGAGGCGTCGCGGAAGTTCTTCACGTACATCGGCATGCATGGATTGCACGTTCGCAAGGAGGTGCCCGGTCACCTCACCGATCGCCTGCAGGAGGCGCTCTGGCGCGAGATTCTGCATCTGGTGAACGACGGAGTGGCCACGACAGGTGAGCTGGACGAGTCCATCATTTACGGACCGGGACTGCGTTGGGCGGGTATGGGCACGAATCTGATTTATCACCTCGCCGGCGGCGAGCCCGGCATGCGCCACATGTTGCGGCAGTTCGGTCCTTGCCTGAAATGGCCGTGGACCAAGCTGGAGGCTCCCGAGCTGACGGAGGGCCTCATCGATAAGATGGTGGATGGAACGCAGGCCCAGGCCGCGGGTCGCTCGATCCGCGAGCTGGAACGGCTGCGGGACGATTACCTCGTCGATATTCAACAGGTGCTTCGGAAGTACAACCTCGGTGCCGGCGCAACTTTGCGTACGGTCGAGGAACGCCTCTACAACGAAGCAGCGGCTCGTGCCAGTGCCAACAGGGAAGCCCCGTTGCGGCTCGTGGAAACGCAGGTGCGCCCGGAGTGGGTCGACTACAACGGCCACATGACTGATTCACGGTATCTCCAGGTGTTTGGAGACGCGACGGACGCATTGTTCCGCCGGGTCGGCGTCGATGATTCCTATCGCAAGAGCGGTCGGGCCCTGTACACGGTGGAAACCCACGTCAGCCATCTAAATGAGGCGAAAGCGCTCGAAGGGTTGTACGTGACCACTCAGCTCTTGAGCGTCGACGACAAGCGCGTCCACCTTTTTCATCATCTGCGCCGGACGCGCGATGACGCTGTGGTCGCCACAGGCGAACAAATCTACCTGCACGTCGACACGCGCGCAGGCAAGGCCTCTCCCATGGATACCCAGGTCCATTCGAAGTTGGACGCGATCCGAGCCTCGCATGCGGATCTCGCGATACCGGAACAAAAGGGGCGGCACGTCGGGGCGCCCAGAAACTAACGGAAGTCTGTATGCCCAAGATCGTCGACCATGACGAGCGGCGCGATCAGATCGCACTGGTCGCCTGCCGCGTCGTCGCCGAGAATGGCTTCGACCAGGCCACCATTGTGCGGATTGCCCGCGAGGCGGGCTACACAACGGGAATGGTGGCTCACTACTTCGATACGAAGCAGGACATCATCATCGCGGCGTTGCGATTGATCCTGCGCAGGATCGAGGAGCGATTGACGAAGCCGTCGACCGACCTGCTGACCCTGTTGTCCGAGGCTCTGCCCATTGATGAACAACGTTTCATCGAGTGCGCATTCTGGTCCGCGTTCTGGGGGCAGGTGTCCGCCGATAAGAAGCTCAAGCGCATCAACGCCTGGGTGCACCGGGAGTACATGCGCCTGTTTGAGCGTTGCCTGGCGGAAGGCTGGGAGATCTGGGAACAATTGAGCTCCGCCACGCGCGAACAGGTGCTGCGCTCCGTGGTGACCTTCATCAACGGCATCACCGCGAGTGCTGTGCCGAGCCAGGGCGATTGGCCGGCCGCGAAGCAGGTCGAGCAACTGCGCCTGCAGTTGGACCTGTTGCATGCGTGGGCGCATGACTCAATGGCCGCCCCCTCGAAAAAGGTATCCTCATGGACTTCTCGCTGACCGAAGAACAACAACTCATCGTCAAGACCACCCGCGAGTTCGTCGAGAACGAGCTGTATCCATACGAGGCGCAGGTCGAGGCGAGTGGGAAGCTGGATGCGGCGTTGCGCAAGGATCTGCGCGCGAAGGCGATCGCCGCCGGGTTGTACGCGGCGAACATGCCAACGGAAGTGGGTGGGGCGGGGCTCGATACGGTCAGTTGGATCCTCTACGAGAAGGAGCTGGGCCGTACCAATTATGCGTTGCATTGGAGTTGTGTCGCCCGGCCGTCGAATATTCTATTGGCGTGCGAGGGTGAGCAGCGCGAGCGCTATCTTCTGCCGGCGGTTCGCGGTGAGCGCACCGAGTGCCTGGCGATGACCGAGCCTCAGGCCGGTTCAGATGTCCGGGGCATGAAGGCGACCGCGGTGCGGGACGGTGACGACTTCGTCATCAACGGCACCAAGCATTTCATCAGCCACGCCGATGAGTCGGATTTTGTCATCCTGTTCGTGGCCAGCGGCGAAGAGGAGTCCGCCCGTGGCAAGCGCAAGCTCATCACGGCGTTTCTCGTCGATATGGGGACGCCCGGGTTTGAGGTTCGCGACGGGTACAAGAACGTTTCTCACCGCGGATATACGAACAGCATCCTGGAATTCAACCACTGCCGGGTGCCGCGATCGGCGGTTCTGGGCGAAGTCCACAAGGGGTTTGAAGTTGCCAACACCTGGCTGGGCGCGACGCGCCTGCAGGTGGCGGCGACCTGCCTCGGGCGCGCGGAACGGGCGTTGGAGTTGGCCACTCAATGGGCTGTGGACCGCTCGCAGTTCGGACAGCAGATCGGCAAGTTCCAGGGTGTCAGCTTCAAATTGGCCGATATGGCCATGGAGCTGCGGGCGGCGGAGCTGCTGTGCCTGAATGCCGCGTGGAAGATGGATCAGGGCACGGCCAGCGACATGGACATGGCGATCGCCAAGTTGAAAGCCACCGAAATGCTCGCCATGGTCGCGGATGAGGCTCTGCAGATCCACGGCGGCATGGGGCTGATGTCCGACCTGCCCTTGGAGCGCATCTGGCGCGATGCGCGTATCGAGCGGATCTGGGAAGGCACCAGCGAGATCCAGAGGCACATCATTTCACGCGCGCTGCTGCGGCCGTTGGGGGGCTGAACGCCCCCCCAGACTCACTTGCGGCAGGTCGGGATCGTGATGCTCGTTCGACCGGCCGGTTACTTGCCGGTCCAGACCGGCTTGCGTTTCTCCGTGAACGCGCGTGCGCCTTCCTTCAGATCATCGGAGCGCAGCACTTTGGCTACCGCCGCCAGGCTGTCATGCAGCTCGAAGGCTTCGTGTTCGGGAATCATCTCGGAATGGCGCAGCAACTGTTTGATCGCCGGGTATAACAACGGTGGCCCCGCGGCGAGTTGTCGGGCGATCTCGCGAGCCTTGGCCAGGCCTTGGCCCTTGGGAACGACCTGATTGCACAGGCCCCAGTGCTTGGCCTCGGCGGCATCCATCCATCGGCCTGTCATGAGAAACTCAACCGCCACGTGATAGGGAATCCGGCGCCGCAGCTTGATGGTGGCGGCATCCGCCAGCACCGCGACATTGATTTCGGGGAGCGCGAATTTCGCGTGTTCCTCCATCACGATGATGTCGGTTCCCAGGACGATCTCGAAACCGCCACCGCAGGCGATGCCATTCACGGCCGCGATGATCGGCTTGTTGAGATTACGGGGATAGTTGAAGCCCGCGAAGCCGCCGACACCCCAGTCGGAGTCGGATTCCTCGCCGGCCGCCGCGGCTTTCAGGTCCCAACCGGGCGAGAAGAATTTCTCGCCGGTGCCGGTGACGACGGCCACCAGGACGCTCGGATCGTCGCGGAACGCCGTGACGATGTCATTCAAACGGCGGCTCGCTGCCAGGTCGATGGCGTTCGCCTTCGGCCGATCGAGCGTGATTTCCAGGATTGCGCCGTCGCGGGTGGTGCGAACGCCGTCTTTGAAGGACTCGAGGACTGACATGGGTTTACTCCTGCCCGCGCAGGCGGATCAGCGCGTCGACCGCGACTGCGCCGAGTCCGGCTGGGCGAACGATTACGGGATTGATGTCGAGCTCGACGAGAGTGTTCAGATTGGCTTGCGCATAACGGGTGCAGGCAAGGACTGTACTCACGAGAGCAGGGATGTCAGCGGCAGGCTTGCCGCGGAAGCCTTGTAGGAGTCTGGACACTTTGAGGCGGGCGAGCGCTGCCTCGATTGCCGCCGCCGTGAATGGAGGGAGCAGGGTCACGGTGTCACGGAGCAGTTCGGTGAGCACTCCACCGGCGCCGATTACCAGCACCTGGCCGAACTGAGCATCGACGGTCATGCCGACGATGATTTCGGCTACGCCGTCAGCAATCATCTGTTCTACCAGCAGGTTGTCAGACAGTTTTGACAGGCGCTGCGCCGCGGATTCCGCTTCCGCAGGCGTTCGGATGTTGACGACTACCGCGCCGAGCTCGGATTTGTGTTCTAGGTGGGCGCCTGAAGCCTTGATGACGACGGGGAAACCCACCGCCTGTGCCGCCTGCGCGGCTTGCGCCGGTTCAACTATCTTGGAGCGGGGGACGCCGACGCCAAAGGCGGCGAGGGCGGCTTTGCCGGCGTGCTCCGTGAGTGTTCGCGCTACGTGCGCCTGTCTCGCGGTCGCGCCAGCGCTGGCGATCACTTCTCGGCGGGGCAGTCGCAACTCAACCTGTGCGCCTCCCGCCCAAGTCTCACCCACTTCACCTGCAAGGCTCAAAGCTTCCAATGCCTCACGTTGTCCCTGTAGGGGCATGATGCCGGCCGCGAGGCACTTTTCGCGTGTCGCGGCCGACATTGATTCGGGCATGGCGCTGATCAAGGCACTGCGCGTCGGCGTACCCGGATACGCTGCGATGAATTGATCGATGGCCGATACATACGCCGCCGGATCGGCTCGACTCTCGGGCGGGCAATCGAGCATGAACCCCGTCGCGTCAAACCCTGCCCGCTGAACCATCGAGAACATCGAGTTCATGGCGGGCGCATCGAACCAGATGTGCGTGTGGAAATCGAACGGATTGGCCACAGTCACCTTGTCCGTGAGCAACTCCTGCAACTTTGCCGCTGTTGGTGCAGGGAAGGCCGGGAATGTCAGTCCCAGGTCGCGGGAGGCGTCGGCCGTCATGGCCATGTCGCCACCGGAGGCTCCCATGATCAATACACGTCGGCCCCGAAGTGGACCACCTGTGTGAAATACCTTGAGAGTCTCGCAGAGCGTCGCCAGCGACTCGCACCTGGCAATTCCAGCCTGCCGGCAGAACGAATCAAACACCGTGTCGGCGCCCGCCAATGAACCCGTATGCGTGTGTGCCGTGCGTGCGGCCGCTTCGGTGCGGCCAGCCTTTACCAACGCGATTGGCTTGCCGGCAACGCGCGCTTTTTCCACGGCGCGAGCGAAGCGCTGCGCGTCTTTGACGCCCTCGACATAAAGGCCAAACGCGGTCACGCGCTCATCTTCCGCGAGCAACTCGATCATGTCCTCAACCGCCAAGCAGGTCTGGTTGCCGACCGTCAGCACGTAGCCGATCGGGAGCGAGCGATCGTTGAAAAGGATGTTCAGTGCCAGTGTGCCGCTTTGGCAGATGATGGCAACGCCGCGGTCGATGCGGTAGTTGACGCCGTTGGCTGTCGGACGGCCGACCACCTGGTCGGGCCAGAGAGAGACCTGGTCGAAAAAGTTGATAAACCCGTAACAGTTGGGACCAAAGAAGGGCACATCCCTGGAGTGGGTAACCAACTCGGTGGTCAGACGGTGGCCTTCGTTCGTACCCGTCTCCGAAAAGCCGGACGCAAAGCAGACAAACCCTCCGGCTCCACGGCGCGCGAGTCCCTCGGCAATCGCGGGCACCTCGCGGGCGGGTGCGGCGACGAACGAAGCGTCTGGCGCCGCAGGTAGCTCGTCGATGGAGCGGTAGTAATTTACGTCGGCGGTGGACGGCCTTTTCGGGTGAATGCGCCAAACTTCGCCGGAAAATCCGATGACCTTTCCGCCCGCATCGACCGCGTCCGCCCACCCGCTGCCAAACAGCGCGATGGTACGCGGGGCCAACAAGCGTTTGAGTCCAACTCGATTCGCCATGCAATCTCTCAGCGTTCGCGTGAAGCCCCGGACCACAGATGTCGTGAGGCCCATGCAAGACCGATTTCAGGCGCCTGTGCGCGGCTGGTCACCCCAGCCCCTGCGACATTCATCGGCATCATGACTTGCTACGCAGTTCCATTCGTCGCGACCCGGGTGTCTCGTTAGGCGCAGCCACGCCGATTTTGGCCAGTGCCTCGACGACGTGAGACGGAAACGCCTCGGATTTCGGTTCATCCCCTTGATGCACGTGCAACAGCATCATCTCCGCCGTTGAGACCGGATCCGGGTAGCGCGCGCAATACATGTCGAAAGCAGCGTGGATCCGTTTGCGGTCCGTGCCGAGGATCCGTACGGACACGTCGACCACGTCCGTGTCCTTCACCTCGTGAAGAAAGTGGATGTGCATTTCCAATGTGTACAGCGTATTGCGAGTGCGCTTTCGATAGGCTTCATCCAGCCCAAGGCGGTCCATCAGCGCATCCGTGGCCAAACTGAAAATCAGACTGTAGTAGGCGTCCCGAAGGTGCGCGTTATAGTCGATCCAGTCCGCGGAGATCGCTGTACGAAATACGCTTTCCATCATGCGATTTTCAACTTCTCGCGTGTCTGGGCAGGCGTCATGATGCGTGCGCCCATCGCTTCGATGATGGTGCGGGCCTTCTCAACCAGCTGCGCGTTACTGGCGTACACGCCGCGACTCAGGTACAGATTGTCCTCGAGACCGACGCGTACGTTGCCACCGCAGAGGATAGACTGGGCAACCCAGGGCATCTGCATGCGGCTGATGTTGAATGAAGTCCAGATAGCGTCGGAAGGCAGGGTGTTGATCATGGCGAGCAGGTGACCTGTGTCGCCGGGGACACCGTAGGGGATACCCATGCACAACTGAATGAGGGCAGGGGAGGGGATGAGGTCTTCCTTGATGAGCTGCTTCACGAACCACAGGTTGCCCGTATCGAACACTTCCAGCTCGGGTTTGACGCCCAGGTCCTTGAGGATCTGGCAGCCTTTGCGCAGGTAGTTCGGTGTTGACACGTACGCGCGATTGCCGTCGCCGAAGTTGAGGCTGCCGCAGTCCAGGGTGGCGATGTCAGGGCGATACTTGCCTTCGTTGCAGAGCTCGATGACGTGGCGCATGCGGTCTTCCTGACTGCAGAAGTCGCTGCCGGGGCCCGGGGTGTCCGCCAATCCGTTGTCGCCGACAACGATGTATCCACCCATGCCGCAGGTGAGATTGACGATGACGTCGACTTTGCTCTCGCGGATGAGCTTCACAACCTCACGGTAGTATTTCGTTTCCATGCTGAACGCACCCGTCTCGGGGTTGCGAACATGAATATGGACGATCGCAGCGCCTGCCTTCGCAGCCTCGATGGCGGTGTTGGCAATCTGTTCAGGCGTCACGGCGCAATGAGGGCTTTTCGTCACCTTGGTGTCGTCGCCGGTGACGGCGCAAGTGATGATGACATCGTAGTTCATGGGCATGGCGGGCCTCGGGCGGCGGTGCGGTGGGGACGTGAAGCTGCTAAATCAGACAACGCATCCGGTTTAATATTATGGAGCCAATAATATAGCGGGGGGCGTGAGCATGGCAATGCGCGCGTTCCCGTACCGGCTACGCATCCGGGCCACGGCCTGGCCTCGGCGTGCTACCGTCGCACCCCCATGGGATCAGCCGACGATTCGACCAGCGGGCCATTGCCGCGCCCGCCCGCCGCCGAGGCGGCCACTCCGCCCGCCGCTTCAGTCGGGCACCCACCAGTCGGTGCCTCCGCCAACACACCGGCGGCCGGAGGCTCGCCCGGGAGCTCGCCAGTTGACGCGGCGGGGAATGCACCGCCTTCGACGCCGGCGAACGTCAAAGCGGAAAAGCTGAACACCAAGGCCGCCGGCATCGTCGGACTGGCCGTTCTGTGCAGCCGCCTTCTAGGGCTGGCGCGCGAGCAGATTTTCGCCGCGTTGTTCGGCGGGGGGCGTCTCATGGACGCCTTCACGATCGCCTTCCGTATCCCCAATCTACTGCGGGACCTCTTCGCGGAAGGTGCGCTGTCCACCTCCTTCATCACCACCTTCACAAAAACGATCGCCACGGACGGCGATCGAGCCGCGTGGCGGCTGGCGAATAAGGTCGCCACGATGACGGTAATCGCGCTCAGCGCGATCACGATCCTCGGCATCGTCACCGCGCCCTGGCTGGTGCACGTTCTTGCACCTGGCTTCGAGGGCGAGAAGGCACAGTTGACGATCACCCTGACTCGCATCATGTATCCCTTCATCCTGCTGGTCTCGCTGGCCGCGTTGGTCATGGGAATGCTGAACGCGAAGGAAGTCTTCGGCCTGCCGGCCATGGCCTCCAGCTTCTTCAACCTGGGTTCGATCGTCAGCGGCGTCGCTCTGGGCTACTGGCTCGACCCCAGTTTCGGTCCCCGTGCCTTGATGGGCTCCGCCATCGGCACTCTGATCGGCGGATCGCTGCAACTGGGCGTGCAGCTACCCGGATTGCGCCGCATTGGCTACCAGTTCAGCCCGGACTTCCAATGGCGTGACAAAGGCGTAAAGGCCATCCTTCGGCTGATGGGTCCTTCGGTGGTCGCGGCGAGCACCGTGCAGATCAACGTCCTCATCAACTCCATCTTTGCGTCCAGGCTGGGTGATGGTCCTACATTCTGGCTGGCCATCGCATTTCGGTTGATGCAGTTGCCACTAGGCATATTTGGCGTAGCGCTGGGAACGGTAGCACTCCCATTGCTGGCGCGTATGGCCGCCGCTGGCAACATGACCTCGTTCCGGAGCGAGTTGTCGAAGGGAATGCGCCTGGCGTTCCTGATGACGATCCCCTCGACGATCGGGCTGATCGTGCTCGCTGAGCCCATCATGTCCGTGCTCTACCAACATCATAAATTCACGGCGTACGAAGCGGCTCAGGCGGCAGGCGCGCTGCAGTTCTACGCCATCGGACTGAGCGGCTACGCGGCATTGAAAGTGCTGGTCAACGCCTTCTACGCATTGGATCGCCGAAAAACCCCCATGTTTGTCAGCTTTTCCGCCGTCGTGCTGAATTTGCTGCTCAACTGGTTCTTTACGGTGCAACTGGGATGGGGTCACACAGGATTGGCTTTGTCGACGGCGTGCATTGCGACATCCAACTTCCTGCTTCTTTATTTCCTGATGCGCCAGCAATTGAAGCAACTCGAAACGCGGACGATGCTGACGCTACTCGGGAAGCTTGCAATCGCTGGTGGTGTCCTCGGTGGCGTTTGCTGGCTGGGAAGTCATTACCTTCTGGCAGATTGGGCAACCCAGGCGTTCATACCCAAGTGTGTTTACCTGTTCACGACAATCGCCGTCGCAGGCGTCGCTTTTTTGATAGTCGCGTCAGCTCTGAGGATTTCAGAGCTGAGCGACATCGTCGCCGCCGTCCAGAGGAAAATCCGTCGGAAGCGAGCGCGCTAAGTGGCAAACTGGATGCAGGCCTGAAGCACGTGTCTCAGCACCGTACGCATCGGACGCGACACTGCCTCGTCATAGCGGGTCGGCCACTCACCTTGAGACACAGAGAGGGGCTCACGCATATAACCGCGGCATGCCAGCTCCATCTGAACCGCATGTACGCCCTCCGTGGGGCGGCCGTAGTGCCGGGTCGTGTAACCGCCGCGGAAGCGTCCATTCGTGACACGAGTGAACCCTGTCTCGTCGCAGGCAGCTTCGATTGCACTCGTCAACGTGGGCGAGCATGTCGCGCCGTTGTTGGTGCCGATATTGAAGTTGGGCAAAGTCCCTTCGAACAGGCGCGGGATCTTCGAGCGGATCGAATGGCAGTCATACAACACGACAGTGTCATGTTTCGCGCGCAGCCGCTCGATCGCATCGGCAATAGCCTCGTGATACGGATCAAAGAAGGTGGCGCGACGCAATGTAATTTCAGAAGCCTGCGGCTCAAATCCGGGTCGATAGAGCGGCTCGCCGTCAAACGTCGTGGTCGGGCACAGGTCGGTGGTGGCCTGCCCGGGATACAAGGAGGCACCGGACGGATCCCGGTTGCAATCGATGACGGTGCGCGAGATGCCGGTGCGGATCACCGTCGCGCCCATTGGATGGGCGAAGTCGTACAGAAGGTTTACCCACCAGTCAGCATCCTTGCGCGCAAGCCAGGGCGAGACCAGGCCGTATTCAATGTCACGGGGAATATCGACCCCCGTGTGGGGCATGGTGACAATCAGCGGCGCCTCGCCGCGGGTGACGGTGAGCCAGGGTAGTCTGGTTTCAGTGATCATCGAGATAGAATAGCGAACGCCCCGGCAGGAGTGATGAGCGACATGACGAGTTTGTGGTTTGAGTCCGCTTTGTTGCCATCCGGTTGGGCAAGTCGCGTCCGAGTGACCGCCGCGAACGGTCGAATCGACTGCGTCACCGCGGACATCGAGCCCAATGGGACGGACGAGCGGCTCACTGTAGGAATCCCCGGCATACCCAATCTTCACAGCCACGCTTTCCAGCGAGGAATCGCGGGTCTGACGGAGCGGCGCGGTACCGAGGGCGACAGCTTCTGGACGTGGCGCGAGCTGATGTACCAATTTGTAGATCGAATCACGCCGGAGCAGATGGAGGCCGTCGCAGCGCTGGCTTACGTCGAGATGCTCGAGTCTGGATTTACGCAGGTCGGCGAGTTTCACTACCTGCACCATGATCGCGGTGGAGCGCCCTTTGCCGATCCGGGCGAGCTTGCAGGCCGCATCGCTGCCGCGGCAGCAGACACCGGCATTGGGCTGACCCTCCTCCCAACACTCTACGCACACGGGGGATTCGGTGGATCCGAGCCGGGGAGGCGGCAGCGACGGTTCATCAACACCCGTGACCGGTTCGCTGCCATCGTGGAGCGCAGCCGTCAGGCTGTGGCTGCTCTTCCGGGTGGGGAGGTTGGTGTCGCGCCGCACAGCTTGCGTGCGGTTACGCCAGAAGAGTTGGCCTGGCTAGCGGAGTTGTCACAGGGAAGCGTCATTCACATCCACATCGCGGAGCAGACGAAGGAGGTTGACGACTGTATCGCTTGGTCTGGGCGCAGACCGGTGGAATGGTTGCTCGAAAATACCGAGGTCGACGAGCGCTGGTGCCTCGTTCATGCAACGCACGTGACCGAACGCGAGATGCAAGGCATCGCCGCCAGTGGTGCTGTCGTCGGGCTGTGCCCGATCACCGAGGCCAATTTGGGAGACGGCATTTTCCCGGCAGCTTCGTTTCTGGCGCAGGGGGGGCGTATCGGCGTCGGTTCGGACTCGAATGTGCTGATTGACGCGGGCGAGGAGTTTCGGCTCCTGGAGTACTCACAGCGTCTGGCGCACCGTGGACGCAACGTACTAGCCGCAGGCCCCGGAAAATCGACTGGTCGAACCTTGTACGATCAGTCCCTCGCCGGCGGCGCACGAGTATTGGAGTCTTCCCCGGGGCTGGTACCCGGCGCGTTTCTGGACGTCGTCAGCCTGAAGACCCAAGAACCCGAGCTCATTCAACGTCGCGAGGACGACATTCTCGATAGCTGGATTTTCTCCGGAGGGCGAATTGATAATGTCTGGCGCGCAGGTGAGAAAGTAGTCGTCAACGGCCGCCATCGCCGGCGCGATGCCATCGTCACGCGTTACCGCCGAGCGTTGGAAAGCCTGTTGACCTGAGGGGGAGCGCAATTGGCGAAGCACATTCTGGGCATCTTCCTGTCGATTCTGGGTGCTTTTGCGCTCACGGTGATCGCGCTTCATCGTGACGAGCCCGTAAACGCTCTATGGATCGTCACGGCCGCTGTCTGCGTGTACCTGCTGGGCTACCGGTTCTATGCCGCCTGGATTGCCGCAAAGGTTTTGTCCGTCGACCCCTCGCGCGCGACTCCCGCGGAACGTCATGACAACGGGCGGGACTTCGTTCCCACCCATCGTTGGATCGTTTTTGGTCACCATTTCGCGGCGATCGCCGGACCCGGACCGCTGGTGGGCCCGACCCTGGCGGCTCAGTTCGGCTACCTGCCAGGGACTCTCTGGATCATGGCAGGTGCCGTTCTAGGCGGATGCGTGCAGGACATGACCATTCTCTTCTTGTCCACGCGGCGGGACGGACGCAGTCTGGGCCAAATGGCACGCGACGAGTTGGGGCCATTCGGTGGCTTCGCCGCGCTGATCGGCACGCTGATGATCATGATCATTCTCATCGCCGTGCTGGGGCTGGTGGTCGTCAACGCGATGAAGCACAGCCCCTGGGCGAGCTCGACTGTGTTCGCAACCGTTCCCGTCGCGATTCTCGTCGGGCTGTATCTGCGCCAGTGGCGGCCGGGGAGGGTGATCGAGGCTTCCGCGCTCGGGGTCGCGCTCATTCTGTTTGCGGTGATCGGTGGCGGTTGGATCGACGCCAATCCCACGCTCCACGGTTTTTTTGACTTCCAACCCGTGCCATTGGCGGGCTTCGTGATTGTGTATGGATGGCTGGCCGCGATTCTGCCGGTCTGGCTCCTGCTCGCGCCACGCGACTACCTGTCAACGTTCCTCAAGCTGGGTACGGTGGCCGCGCTCGCGGTCGCGCTGCTGTGGATGCATCCGATGATCAAGATGCCGGCCGTGACCCCATTCGTCGACGGTACCGGTCCGTTGTTTGGCGGCAAGGTGTTCCCGTTTGTGTTCATCACTATCGCCTGCGGCGCCGTGTCCGGATTCCATGCGCTCGTATCGAGCGGCACCACGCCGAAGATCATCGGCAGCGAAGGCGACGTTCGGCTGGTCGGATACGGCAGCATGGCGCTCGAGTCGCTGGTCGCAATCATGGCCATCATCGCCGCGACTCTGCTCGATCCCGGTGTGTACTTTGCAATCAACACCGGGGCCGGCATCGTCGGCGCAGCCCCGGAGGCGGCGGTTCACACCATCACGGGGTGGGGCTTCCCGGTCACCGTCGAGCAGATGCAGGAGCTGGCCGCGCAGATGGGTGAAAGCACCCTGTTTGCCCGAACCGGGGGGGCGCCCTCGCTGGCGGTGGGCATGGCCAGTATTTTCGGGTCCTCATTCGGGCGCGGCCTGCTGAGCCTCTGGTATCACTTCGCAATCATGTTTGAAGCCGTGTTCATCCTCACCACGCTCGATGCGGGAACCCGGGTGGGGCGTTTCATGCTGCAGGATCTGCTGGGGAACCTCTGGAAGCCGCTGGGACAGACCTCCTGGTATCCGTCCGTGCTGCTCAGCAGCGCTCTGGTCGTGGCCGGTTGGGGTTACTTCCTGTATATCGGCGTGATCGATCCCAACGGCGGAATCAACATCCTATGGCCGTTGTTCGGCATCTCGAACCAGATGCTGGCGGCGATCGCCCTGAGCGTGGCGACGGGGATACTCGTCAAGGCGGGCCGGGGTCGGTTTGCCTGGGTCACCGGCCTGCCGCTCGCGTGGCTGGCCTCGATCACCTCGACCGCTGCCTGGCAAAAGCTGACGAGTGCGGATCCCAAACTGGGATTCTTCGCGGCTGCCGACGATCTCGCCGCCAAGCTGGCCGCCGGTGTGTTGCCGCCGGAGAAGGCCGCCGTGGCACCGCAGTTGATCTTCAATCAGCGCCTCGATGCCTGGCTGACGTTGTTTTTCCTCGCGGTCGTTTGGTTCGTCATCATCGACATGGTGCGCGTTTCGATCCGCTACTCGCGCGGCCGGCCGGTGACCGGCAGCTCGGAGGCGCCGTACCAGGTGAGTCGGCTCAGCAGCACGTGAGTATCGGACGTATCTGGCGTTGGTTGCGCGCCGCGACGGGCGATGATGCCTACGAGCGCTACGTCGAGCATCATGCGGCGAAACATCCCGAGGAGCCGCTGCTCTCTCGCGCGGCCCATTATGAGGAGAGCCAGCGCCGCAAATGGAGTGGTGTGAGCCGGTGCTGCTAATGAACCCGCATGTGCCGAATCAACTTCCGATCGACGTACATCCTCGCATCCAACACCAGGCGATCCTGCGCCTGCTGCAATTGGTGGAGGAAAAACATCACGAGTATGGCGGCAACCAACGCAGTCAGCGTTGCGTTGAATGTGACCCCCAGACCGAGTGTCACTCCTGAGATATCGCCGTGCAGAGCACCTTGCGCATCCTGTAGGGCGCGTCCGATACCGCGCACTGTTCCAACAAAGCCGACGGCGGGGATCGCCCACGCGGTGAATCGAACCATGGAGAGTTGGGCATCCAGCCGATCGACTTCGTTCTCGCACTCTGCTCGCACCGCCTCGGCGCAGTCCTGGACGCTGCGGGTGGCGCCGAACCGATTCAAGGCAACCATCAACGCACGCGGCAGCAGCATGTCCTGTTCTGCCGGCGGCAAGCTCTCGAGTGGCCTCGCATACGCTCGCGCATCATCAGGCAGCACCACATGACCTTCCCCGACCTCAACATATTGCCGGGTCAGCAGGCGGCGGTTCAGCCTGACGGCATGCGCCTGCTGGCCGATGAGCGCCAGCGCCCAACAAGCGAGAATGAGCGCGGTCTCCTGCTCGTAGTCCTTTAGGATCACGAACGGTGATCGCAGATTCCGGGTGGGACCGGTCTGCGCCAGGATCGCTTGCGCCTGAGGCCGGATCAGGGTGGCGTAGAGGGTTTGGACGACGAGGGCACTGATCAGAAGGGCGACGACGCTGTAAAGTGCTTTCATTGCCCGAGGTACAATAATGAATGACTACGATCGCAGACAAGATTGTCGCTCGTGAGTTCGTTATTACCTCGGAGCTCACGCCTCCCAAGGGCATCGATCTGAGCGAGGTGTTCTCCAAGGCGGATGCCCTCACGGGATATGTGGACGCCTTCAATCTCACGGAGTCTCCTCGCGCCCGCATGGCGATTGCACCGTCCGCAGTGGCCCGTCTGCTGCTCGACCGCGGAATCGAGCCCACGGTGCAAATCACGGCCCGTGACCGCAATCGCATCGCGATCCAGGCCGACATCCTGGGAGCGGCCGTTCTGGGCGTGCGCAACTTCGTGTTCATGGGAGGCGACCCGCCGCAGAACGGCGACCATCCGCAGGCCAAGCCCGTTTTTGATTTGAACTCGAACCAGATGCTCAGTGCCGGACACCAGCTCGCGCAGGGCCGGGACATGGCAGGCAATCCCCTGCGCGGCACCCCCAAGCTTTTTTTGGGAGCGACCGCCAACCCGGGTGCGGTGGATTTGCAGGCGGAGGTGATCAACACACGCCGTAAGATCGACGCCGGTGCTCAGTTCCTGCAGACACAGGCGGTGTATGACCGGCCGACGTTGGAGCGATTTCTCGAAGCGACGAAGCCCGACGGTGTTGCCATCCTGGCGGGCATCATCCCCTTGAAGTCGGCGAAGATGGGGAGCTGGCTCAATGCCAACGTCCCGGGAATTCGCGTGCCGGAGGCGCTGCTGGGCGAAATGCAGAATGTCGCGGGCACGGACGCTGAGGTGGCGAAGGGCATCGAGATTGCAGCGCGTATAATTCGGGACATTCAGCAATTGTGTGCCGGCGTGCATGTGATGGCTCTCGGGTGGGAGGCGCACATCCCTGCGATTCTGCAGGCGAGCGGCCTGCGCTGATTTGATAGGCGCGGCACCGCGCGGGGGTACCGGGTTGTTTGCCCGGCGGCTTGCCGCCTGCGACCTGAAGCTAAGGCCGTTTGCGGAAGGCGGCGGGTGACTCACCGGCGAGCTTGCTGAAGAACCGCGAAAAATACGCGGGATCCGTGAACCCCAGGTAATACGCAATCTGCGCCACAGTCATGTTCGTGTAGGTCAGGTTGCGCTTAGCCTCCAGCAACAGCCGCTCTTCGAGAACGCGGGTCGGCGTCTTGCCGGTCACCTCCAAACAGGCCGCACGAAGCTTCGCCGGCGTCACGTTCAATGAACGCGCATATTCAGCCACTGACCAACCGCTGCGCAGGTGGGTTTCAATCTTCTCGCGCAGCCGCGCCACCAAGGCGGCGCGGGCGTTGCCGGCGGCTGAGATAGCTTCGGAGGACTGGTGATGAAGCGCCCGAACGGCGATGACCAGTAGCGTTGTCAGCCTGGCGGTGGCAGCGGCGGCACTCGCAGGGGCGCTCCACACGAGCTCCCTTCGCAGTTTGGGCAGCGTATCCACGAACTCCTGGAACAAGGCTGGGTCCGCTTCCAGCGAGGCGCAGTTGGCGGTTCCGAAAAGCGATCGAAAGCTGCGTTCGTGACGAGCCAACTCACCGAGCAACGTCTCAGCCAACGTGACGACATAACCCTCCGTGTCCGGCTCGAACGCAAAACCGTGTACCACGCCCGCCGGCGCGATCAGCAGATTGGGTGCGCGAAACGGCAGACGCTGCGTCTCTGCCGCCATCTCACCACCGCCGGTAAATAGCACGAGTAGCTGGTGGAGGTCCCGATGGGCGTGCGGCTGGATTCGCCAATCGTTGACTCGGCTGCGATCGGCAATGGTTTCCACATGTACAAAACGCTCCTCCGCATCGCGCGGGGGTTCGCCGTACAGGAAAAAGCGCGGAATCAGCGCTTGGGGTTGTTCTCGCATTGCACTAAATCCAAGCGGAACGCGTTTGCGTCCATGGTCTGCCAGATGGCCATGGATACAGTTTAGCGCCCATGCGAACCCAGGTTGCGATCATTGGCGCCGGCCCGGCGGGCCTGCTGTTGGCTCACCTCCTGTACCTGCGGGGGATCGAGTGTGTGGTCCTGGAGACCAAGAGCCGGGAGTACGTTGAGAACCGCGTCCGTGCCGGTGTCCTGGAGCATCAGAGCGTCGATATCCTGAACGCCGCTGGCGTCGGCGCCCGGATGATGAAGGAGGGACTGCTCCATCACGGGATCTTTCTGAATTTCGGGGGAGAGAGCCACCGGATCGACTTCGATGAGCTGACGGGGCGGGCGGTGATGATCTACGGTCAACAGGAAGTCGTCAAAGATCTGATTTCCGCACGCCTGTCGGCACGCCAACCTCTCTACTTCGAGGTGGACTCGGTGTCGATCCACGACTTTGAAACAGACTCACCGGTCGTCCGCTACCGGCTCGACGGTAAGGAGCAAACGCTGGAGTGCGACTTCATTGCCGGTTGCGACGGCTTCCACGGGATCTGTCGTGCGAGCATACCTTCGACTCAGCTCAGCGTGTTTGAACGCGTGTACCCATTTGCCTGGCTGGGTATTCTCGCGGAGATGGCTCCCGCGTCGGAGGAGTTGATCTACGCAAACGATGACCGAGGGTTTGCGCTTCTGAGCATGCGCTCGCCAACGGTCAGTCGCCTGTATCTGCAGTGCCCGCCTGACGAAAATGTAGAGGATTGGTCCGACGATAGAATCTGGGACGAGCTTCGGACCCGATTGCACGTTCGCGTGCCGGGAGGGCCGGTTCTGCAGAAATCGGTGACCCCGATGCGCAGTTTCGTCGCGGAGCCTATGCGTTTTGGACGTCTGTTTCTAGCTGGCGATGCTGCTCATATCGTGCCGCCGACCGGTGCGAAGGGGATGAACCTCGCCATTGCGGATGTACAGGTGCTGGCACAAGGCCTCCAGGGTTTCTACCGCGAGGGCTCCGCAGAGGGCTTGGACACGTACTCGTCCGTCTGCTTGAGCCGCATCTGGAAGGTGCAGCGATTTTCCTGGTGGATGACCTCACTGCTGCATCGATTCGAGGACGAGACGCCCTTTGACCACCGGCGCCAATTAGCCGAGCTCGAGTACATCGTCACTTCCCGCGCGGCCGCCCAGTCCCTGGCCGAAAATTACGTCGGCCTGCCCCTGGGCAACTAGCTTCAGGCGCAGCGGAGCAGCCGGCAAAAACGACGCGTTTTGACGACGGAGAAGGACCCCGTCTGCGCGCGGCCAGTGCCGCGCCAATGGCACCACAGCCGGCGTGGTAAGCTTCGCCCCCCGAAAATTTGGGCCAACAAGGGCACATGGGACGGCAATGGCACTGAAAATCATGATCCTGGGAGCGAACGGCTTCATCGGCAGCGCGCTGACGAACGCGATCCTGCGGACGCGGCCTTGGGAGGTCTACGGAATCGACCTCGCGGACAACAAGCTCAAGGATCTGCCGAAGACGGATCGTTTTCACTTCGTTGAGGGCGACATCACCATCAACAAGGAGTGGGTGGAATACCACGTCAAGAAATGCGACGCGGTGGTTCCGCTGGTGGCCATCGCGAATCCCGCCCAATACGTGACCCACCCATTGCGTGTGTTCGAGCTGGATTTCGAAGCCAACATCGACATCGTGCGTCACTGCGTCAAGTATCAGAAGCGACTCATTTTCCCGTCGACCTCGGAAATCTACGGCATGTCCGACGGCGTGCTCGATGAAGAGAGCAGCCCGCTCGTGTACGGCCCGGTCAACAAGCAGCGCTGGATTTACGCCGCTTCCAAGCAGTTGCTGGATCGCGTCATTTATGCCTACGGTGTTCGCGACAATCTCGACTACACCCTGTTCCGGCCGTTCAATTTCATCGGCCCCAACCTGGACAACGTCGAGGAGCCGAAGGAAGGCAGCTCGCGTGTCTTCACACAGTTCCTGTCGAACGTGTTGTTCAAGCGCCCCATCAAGCTCGTCGACGGAGGTCAGCAGAAGCGCTCGTTCACCTATATCGACGACGCGGTTGAAGCCTTGTTGACCATTCTCGAAAACAAGGACCAGTGCGCAAGCAGGCGTATCTTCAACATCGGCAACCCTGAGAATTGCGTGTCGATCCGCGATCTGGCGGAACGCACGATCCGCATCGCTCAGGAGTTCCCCGTGCTGCGTGAGAACGCGAAGAATACGCAGATCATCGAGGTGGGAGCCGCCGAGTACTACGGCAAGTACTACCAGGACATCCAGGTGCGCGTGCCGGCCATCGAGGCGGCCAGGAAATATCTGGGTTGGAAGCCGACAACCGATATGGATACGGCTATCCGCAACACCATCCAGTACTACGTGAACCAGGAAGGCTTCGGCGACCGGGCCATGGGCAACAACTAACCCAGGTGCAGAAACGTAGTTTCGGCTGGTTGCTGTGGATCGTCCTCGGGGCGACTTGGTTCGCGACCGTGCCCGTCCGTCCCCTCGTCGACCCTGACGAGGGGCGGTATGCCGAGATCCCTCGGGAAATGGCCGTCACAGGCGACTGGATTACCCCCCGCCTCAACGGTCTCGAGTACTTCGAGAAGCCTCCGCTGCAGTACTGGGCCAGCGCTGCGGTGTACTCGGTGTTCGGGTTTAGCGAGTGGACAGCGCGTCTATGGACGGTGGGGCTCGGGTTCCTGTGCTTGCCGATGGTCTTTGGGTGGACCCGCCGTTTATACGGAGAGGCCGCAGGGTTCGCTGCCATGGCCGCGCTGGCCGTTAGTCCGTATTTTGAGCTAATCGCTCACCTCAATATCCTCGACTCGGGTTTCGCCTTCTTTCTGTCGGGTGCTGTCTTCGCATTTGCGCTTGGACAGAGCTCGCCGGACGGATCCGCAGGCGAGAGACGCTGGATGTTGTTGGCATGGCTCGCTGCGGCGTTGGCGGTCCTCAGCAAGGGCATCGTAGTAGTCGTGCTGGCTGGCGCTACGCTTGTCGCTTATACCGCCATAGAGCGAGATGCGCGGCCGTGGCGGCGTCTGCATGTGCTGTTGGGGCTTCCGCTGTTCCTCTTGGTCACCGTTCCGTGGTTCGTTGCGGTCAGCGCTCGAAATCCCTCTTTCCTCGAGTTCTTCTTCGTCCATGAGCACTTTGCCCGATTTCTGACGAAGGTTCACAAACGCGAGGAGCCGTGGTGGTACTTCCTGAGTCTGCTGGCGATCGGAGCATTGCCTTGGCTGCTGACGGTACCCGCGGCGATTCGTGCCGCCTGGTTGGAACCCAAGGAACAGGCTGGCTTTAAGCCATTGAAATTTATACTGTTATTTTCAGCCGTCACGCTTCTTTTCTTCTCCGCGTCCGCGTCCAAGCTCGCGCCTTACATCCTGCCGATGATGCCTGCGCTGGCGGCGGTGGTCGGGGTATCGACGGCCGCGAGTCCAACTTTCGTGCGGACGCTGGCTCGGGTTACGGGCGTGTTGATGCCAGTACTGGTTGTGGGACTCTTCATCTATACAATGCGCCACTACGGGTACTTTCCCCGATCGGCCGTTCAGTGGGTCATCGGCGCCGTGGTCATCGGCCTCTACGGTGTCTGGGCCACCTTGAAACGGGAGGGCCCCGCGGCCGCGGCCGTCTGGGCGACCGCGGCCAGCGCGATATTGGGATGGCAGTGTCTGCTCAGCGCTTTCACTGAGCTGCCGGAACGCTCTTCTTACAAACTGGTGACTACGATCAAACCGCTGATCGGCCCTCGGACTGAACTGTTCAGCATCGGTCAATACCGCGAGACGCTGTCGCCCTATCTGGGCAGGACGATGACGGTGGTCGACTTTCAAGGTGAATTGGCGTTCGGACTGTCCGAGGAACCCTCCCGGACCCTGACCACCGAGGCCTTTCTGGCCCATTGGAATGCCGCGAAGAATGCAGTTGCCTTTATCTCGCCGAACATCGTCGAGGAATGGCGTAGTCGCGGGTTGCAGGGGCGGGTTATCGGCGGTGACAACCAGACATTGGTAGTGAGTCGCCTATGAGACCCGTGGACTTCGGGACGCTGTTGATCGGCGTCATTCTGAACGCGTTTGCACAGCTGGGACTGAAGGCCGCGACCCAGGTCACCGGACCGTTGGTTTCGCAGGACGGCAGTACCTTGAGCAAGGCACTGGTGCTTGCGACAGTCCCGCAGTTCTGGCTGGCTTTGGCTGCCTATGGGGTGAGTCTCATCGTCTGGCTGATCGGGCTCTCACGGGTTCCTGTGAGCCAGGCCTACCCATTGTTATCGATGGGTTACGTCCTCAACATTGGGCTCGCGTGGTGGCTTCTGGGCGAAGCTCCGAATTTGCAGCGCGTCTTGGGGACCTGTGTGATCGTCGCGGGCGTGGTTCTTGTCGCGCGCGCTTGAGGGGTTTCGGGTGAAGAAAATGCTTCCGTTTACGCGTCCTACGATCGACGAAGAGACGATCCAAGGGGTGGCCGAGGTTCTCCGATCAGGTTGGCTGGCATCTGGGCCGAAGGTCGCGGAGCTCGAAGCGGCTCTGTCGCGGTACCTGGGAGGCCGTCCGATCCGGACCCAGACCTCCGCCACTGCGAGCCTCGAAATGGCGCTGCTGGCGTGTGGCATCGGCGCCGGACACGAGGTCATCACGCCGGCCATGAGCTTTGTTGCGACTGCGAATGTCATCACCCGGACCGGGGCTCGGCCGGTTTTCGTGGACGTCGGGCTGGACTCCCGCAATATCGATTTTGACCAGGTCGAAGCGGCGATCACGCCGCGTACGCGCGCCATCATGCCGGTGCATTTCTCCGGCCTTCCGGTCGACATGGATCGGCTGTACGACATCGCCAAGCGCCACAACCTGCGAGTGGTCGAGGATGCGGCGCACGCGATCGGTTCGGCCTGGAGAGGCCGCCGGATCGGCAGTTTCGGCGATCTCGTCTGCTTCAGCTTCCATCCGAACAAGAATATGACGACCATCGAAGGAGGGGCGGTCAGCGGCGGCTCGCCTCAGGAAGTCGAGGCGTTGGAGCTGCATCGCTGGCATGGACAGTTGAAGACGCCGAACGGCGTCGACACCTTGTTCGCCGGCGGTAAGGCCAACCTGTCCGATGTGGCAGCGCGTGTCGGCCTCGGGCAGTTGGCGCACCTGGAGGAGTTCAACGCGCGACGGCGCGAGCTCGCGGCGCGGTATTACCAACTGTGGAACGACCATCCGCCCGTCAGGTTGCCGGAGCGCGGCGACGAGGGACACAGTTGGCACATTTTCGCGCCGTTGTTGCCGCTGGCCGAGCTGAAAATCACGCGCACCCGGTTTATTGAAGCGATGGCTCAACGGGGTATTGGGGTTGGCATACACTACCCGGCGATCCACCTGTTCACGGCGTATCGTGCGATGGGCTACCGCGAGGGGCAGTTTCCGAACGCGGAACGGATAGGCCGCGAGACGGTTACGTTGCCGTTGTTTCCGGCCATGGAGCTGAGCGACGTGGACCGGGTAGTCGAAGCGGTCAACGAAGTGATCGCAGGAGCGCGGACTTGAATCTGAAAACAGAGGCTGCGGTTTCTGTTGTGATCCCCTGCTACAACGAGGAGAAGGGGCTGGCGAGCCTGTTCGCCCGTCTGTACCCGGCGTTGGATGCGCTCGGCCGGGTCTATGAGGTCGTTTTCGTCGATGACGGCAGTGCCGACCGCACGGTTGCGGGCCTGCGGGAGCAATTCAACAAACGGCCCGATGTCACGCGGGTCGTCATGCTGGCGCGTAATGTCGGGCAGCACATGGCAATCATGGCAGGGTTCGCGCAAACCCGGGGCGACTACATCATCACCCTGGATGCGGATCTGCAGAACCCGCCGGAGGAGATCGTCAATATCCTCGCGGCCATGGATGCGGGTGCCGATTATGTCGGTACGGTGCGCAGGAACCGTCACGATGTCATGTGGCGCAAGGCCGCATCGCGACTCATGAATCGGTTCCGCGAACGCACGACTCACATTCGCATCACGGACCAGGGATGTATGTTGCGCGGCTACGATCGCGAGATCGTCGACGCGATCAACAGTTGCGTCGAGGTCAGCACCTTCGTGCCCGCCCTCGGCTACACCTTCGCGCGCAATCCGGTCGAAATCGAAGTCGCCCACGCCGAACGGGCGGTCGGTCAGTCGAAGTATTCCCTGTACTCGCTGATCCGCCTCAACTTCGATCTCATGACGGGTTTCTCCGTCGTGCCGCTGCAATTCTTCTCCATGGCCGGCATGGTCATTTCGCTGGTCTCGCTGCTCGGATTCATCGGGTTGGCGATTCGCCGTCTGGTGCACGGACCGGAAGCCGAAGGTTTGTTCACCCTGTTCGCGATCGCTTTCTTCCTCATCGGCGTGCTGTTGATGGGCGTGGGTGTGGTGGGTGAGTACGTCGGGCGCATCTACGAGCAGGTTCGTCAGAGACCTCGTTATACGGTCGCCGCGTTGCTGGAACAGAGCTCCACGGAACAGATTGTTCCGGCCAAGGAGCGTGCATGAGCACCCGCGCTGTCGTGTTTGGTTATCACGACGTCGGGGTCCGTTGCCTCGAGACTTTGCTCTCGGGCGGGGTGGACGTTCCATTGGTCGTCACGGTCCGCGACGATCCTGCCGAAACGCAGTGGTTCGCCAGCATGGCCGCCACCGCCGCGGAATACGGCATCGAGACCTTGATGCCCGCAGATCCCAACACGCCGGAGATGCAGCAGCGGCTCGCTGCTTTGCAGCCCGACTTCATTTTCTCGTTTTACTACCGCTCATTGCTCGGCTCGCCGCTGTTGCAGTCCGCGCGACTCGGCGCGCTCAACATGCATGGCTCGTTGCTGCCCAAGTATCGCGGGCGGGCACCCGTCAACTGGGCGATTCTCCGCGGTGAGCAGGAGACCGGTGCGACGCTCCATTACATGGTCGATCGGGCCGATGCGGGTGACATCGTCGATCAACTCGCGGTGCCGATTCTCCAGAATGACGATGCGCGCGCGGTATTTGCCAAGGTCACCGTCGCGGCCGAGATCATCCTCGCCCGCTCGCTGCCAGGATTGATTGCAGGCACGGCCCCCCGTCAACGCCAGCCTGTGGAGCAGGGCCAGTATTTTGGACGTCGCCGTCCGGAAGATGGCCGGATCGACTGGACCTGGTCCGCTCGGCAGATTCACGACCTGGTGCGCGCGGTGGCGCCGCCGTTTCCGGGGGCCTATGCCACCGTGGGGGATCAGCGCTGGTACATCCAAAAGACGCGCGTCGTTCCAAAGACGACGACTCCGGGCGCTCAGGCGCGGTTGGTCGGTGTGGACGGGCAGTGTTACGTGGAGTGTTGCGACGGCAGCATCCTGCACCTGATCAAGATTGCGTCCCAGGACGGCCCGTTGATTCTCAGAGGGTTGGCCGCTGCCCTGGCGAAGCATCCCCGCTCATTGAGTTAGACGCGTTTGCGGATTGCTCTGAAAATCGATGTCGACACGGACCGTGGCACCCTGGAGGGTGTTCCCCGGCTCGCCGACCTGTTTGAACGATTGGATGTTCGAGCCACATTCCTGTTCAGCCTCGGCCCCGATCAGACCGGCCGCGCCGTGAAGCGCGCCTTCCGGCGCGGATTCATGGGAAAAGTCCGCCGTACCTCCGTCCTGAAACACTATGGTCTCAAGACGTTACTGTACGGCACGCTGTTGCCGGGGCCGCATATAGCCCGGCGCCGTGGACTGGTCATGCGCGACATCGGAAATCGTGGGTTTGAAGTTGGTGTGCATACGTACAACCACATCAAGTGGCAGGACTACGTAGCGCGGTCGGATGAGGCGTGGACGCGGCGCGAGCTTACTTTGGCGCGGGATGAGTTTGCGCGGGTTTTTTCGCGGCAGCCGGCGATGCATGGGGCTGCGGGTTGGCAGGTCAATCGCTTCGTTCCGGAACTGGAGCGGCAACTGGGTTTCCAGTATGCGTCCGACGGTCGGGGCACTGGCCCGTTCATGCCCGTCGTGGACGGCGCGGTTATCAACGTGCCCCAGATGCCTACGACCTTACCCACATTGGACGAGTTGGTTGGGCGCCCCGACCTAGCAGAGGTCGACCCCATCGATCACTTGTTCTCGTTGACGGACGCGGACCCTGTTCGCGATCACGTCTACACCTTGCACGCCGAGCTGGAAGGCAACTTCTATCTCGATTCGTTTGAGCGGCTCCTGCGAGGATGGCGCTCACGAGGCGTGGAATTGATCGACATGGCGTCTTATGCGGCTACATTACGTTTACCTGAGCTGCCACGATGTGAGATGGTGGAAGGTACGGTAGAAGGGCGCAGTGGTGTTCTGGCTGTGCAAGGAGCCGCTCTATGACTTGGTACGGATTGTCGGTATTCAGTCTCGCGTATGTATTGGCCGTTGCGATTCCGGGTCCTGGTATCGCCGCGATCATTGCGCGTTCATTGGGACATGGGCTGCGGGGAGCTCCGGCCTTCATCGGCGGATTCCTCGTGGGTGACCTGATCTGGTTCACCTGTGCGGCCACTGGGCTGGCCATGCTGGCGCAGAGCGCCTACACCGTATTCCTGCTGGTGAAGTACGCCGGTGTTGCCTACTTGCTGTATTTAGCCTTCCGCTTGTGGACAGCACCCGCCAAGGCGCTGGACGCTTCGTCCGCGGAGGTGACGCAGGAGCGGCCGTTGCGCCTGTTCCTGGGCTCCCTGGCGCTGACGCTGGGGAATCCAAAGACCATGATCTTCTTCCTGGCTGTCCTGCCGACCGTCGTGGAACTGAAGCGCCTGTCGCTGGGCGGGTTCTTGTCCATTGTCCTCGTGATTATGGTGGTTCTGCCTACGGTGCTGGGGACTTATGCCTTCGGAGCCAGCCGTGCCCGGCGGTTCTTCTCGACGCCAAAGACAGTGAGGTGGGTCCAGCGTGGCACCGGTGTCGCTATGGCGTCCGCTGCGGTGGCGGTGGCCACCCGCTAACCAGCTCTCACAATATTAGGGGAGGCGTCACGTCTATCAGTACAGATGGACGCGACGCTGAATGACCCCTCCGTGACATCCGAACAGGACCGAAAGATCTCGGCTGCCGTGCGGCGCGAGGGCGGCCGTCTGCGGAATTTCATTCGCCGTCGCGTGCTGGATGCCGCCGAGGCGGAAGACATCCTCCAGGAAGTGCTCTACGAGCTCGTGGCTGCGCACCGTCTGATGCAGCCAATCGAGCAGGCTGGTGCCTGGCTCATGCGGGTTGCCCGCAACCGGATCATCGACCGCTTTCGCAAGAAGCGCGCGGAGCCTTTGAGCAACTCACCGTTGTGGGTGGACGACGAGGATGACGGCGGCTCGCTGGAGGACCTGTTGCCATCTATCGAGCCCGGCCCCGAAGGCGAAGCCCTCCGGCAGGTGTTGCTCGGACAGGTGGAGGAAGCGCTGGATGACTTACCTCCCGAGCAGCGGGAAGTGTTCATCGCTCATGAGCTGGAAGGAGCCAGTTTCAAGGAGCTGTCGGCGCGCTGGGGTGTCAGTGTCAATACGCTGTTGTCCCGGAAGCGTTACGCGGTACTGGCACTGCGCGAGCAGTTGCAGGACGCGTATGACGAGTGGATGAATGATTAGGAGAGGAACCGTGAGACGCTTTTGGATGATGAAGGTTTTTGGATTTCTGGTGTTCGCGCCGCTACTCGTGGCAGCGCTGAGCACGGTGGTCATGCTGCTGTGGAACGCTCTGATTCCCGCCTTGTTCGCAGGTCCTGCTCTGACGTTCTGGCAGGCCGCCGGACTGCTCGTGTTGTGCCGTGTGCTGTTCGGCGGGTTCAGGCCTCATCACCATGGCCACCACCATTGGAAGCACCGGGCCGCGTGGCGCGATCGCTGGCATCGCATGTCACCTGAGGAGCGCGATCGCTTTCGGGATGGATTTCGCCGCTGGAAGGACATGAGCCGCGACGAGCGCCGGGAATTCCGCAGAGGCTTCGGTCATGGTCGGTTTGGCGGTCCGTTCGGCCCGTGCGGACCCGGCATGCACGATGAACCGCCCGCTGCGCACGATGACCCGGGTAGCGATGAGCGGAGGGGTGTGTAACATGCGGATAATGAGCATGAATGACAACTTCGGCGTTGTGACGTTTCCCTCGGCCGAAGCTGCGGGAACCGCCGCCCTCGAATTCCTCGAACGCAGTCGCGAGGTCGCGAACGAGCTCGTAGTTGACGACTCGCGCGCCAAAACTTCACCATGCGAAGGTGAGAAAAACAGTCATTCTCGTTCCGGGCCTGCTGTGCGATGAGTGGCTCTGGCACTTTCAGGTTGAAGCGCTCGCGGACGTCGCCGACATCCTCGTCGCCAACCACCGTGAAGTTGACAGCCTCGGAGCGCTCGCCGAGGCGATAATCGAGGAGGCCCCGGCGCGCTTCGCGATCGCGGGGCACTCCATGGGCGGACGGGTCGCGCTGGAGGTGGCTCGCCGGGTTCCCGGGCGACTGCTTGGATTTTCCATTCTCGACACCGGTTATGAGGCGCTCGCCCCTGGCGAAGCCGGCGAGCGCGAGATCGCCGGCCGGCGCTTCATGCTCGCCCTGGCACGCCGCAGCGGCATGCGCGTGATGGCGCGTCATTGGCTCCAGGGAATGGTGTATCCGCCCCGCCTCACCGAAGCAGGGCTGATCGAACCGATTGTCGACATGTTCGCTCGGCGCAACCCCCATCTGTACGCCCTGCAGATTCAGGCCCTGTTGGCCCGCCCCGCGGCCAAAGACGTGTTTGCCCGGATTCGCTGCCCGAGCCTCGTGCTGTGTGGGAGCGATGACACGTGGGCACCCCCCGCACGTCACGAGCTCATGGCCAATATGCTGCGGCACAGTGCGAGTACGTTTGGAGTCATTCCCGACTGCGGGCACATGTCGCCGCTCGAGCGGCCGCGTGCGGTCAACGATGCGTTTCGGAGTTGGATCGAATCGATGGAGACACCCTGATGGGCGCTGGATTGCTGAAGTTTGCATTGATCGGGTTTGGGGAGGCCGGCTCCATTCTTGGCGAAGACCTCGTTGCCGCCGGGCACGAGGTGGCCATGTACGATTTGTTGCTCGACTCTCTGCGTGATAAAGCACGTCGCCTGCGTGTACGTGCAGCGTCATCGTTCGATGACGCTGTGGTTGGGGCTGATGTTGTCATATCCGCAGTGACCGCCTCGTCGTCCTCTGAGGTAGCCGCCCAGGCGGCCCGCGTGCTGCGGGCGGGGCAAGTATTGCTCGATATCAACTCCGTATCCCCCGCTAAGAAATTGGCGAATGCCGCTCTTGTCGAAGCTGCGGGAGCGGACTATGTGGAGGCCGCGGTGATGGCCCCTGTGCCGCCTCAAAGGTTGCGGGTGCCGATGCTGCTCGGGGGTAAACGCGCCGTTGAGGTTGCTCAGGTGTTACGCGAGGTCGGGATGAATGCTACGCCGTTGTCCGACAAGATTGGCGTCGCATCTGCCGTGAAGATGTGCCGAAGCATCGTGATCAAGGGGCTGGAGGCGTTGACGCTGGAGTCGCTGTTGGCGGCGCGGCGGTTTGGGGCTGAAAAGGAGGTTCTGGATTCGTTGAGCGGGACATTTCCCGGGATGGGGTGGAGGGAGAAGTTGCCCGATTATTTGATCAGCCGAGTGGCGGAGCATGGGGCGCGGCGGGCCGCGGAGATGCGTGAGGTTGCGGTGACGATTTCTGACGTTGGAGTCGACCCAGTCATGGCGTTGGCCACGGCGGAAAGGCAGGCGTGGTTGGTTGAGGCGATGGGTGCCCAGGGGTTGAGGTATTCGGAGTTGGAGCCGTTTGCCTGGCGGGAGTTGGTGGATGCGTTGGGGACAGGCAAGGGGAAGAGCGCTATTTGACGGGGAGGGTGGTCGACCGTGTGACGGTTCGCATCGCGAAGCTCGATTGCACGCTCGCGACGCTTGGGAGTCTCGTCAGGTGCTGGTTGTGGATTCGTTCAAAGTCAGCCAGGTCGGCAACCACCAGTCGCAGGAGGTAGTCATGCTCGCCGGTCATCAGGTAGCACTCCATGACCTCGGGGACTTTGCGAACGGCGGTCTCGAAGGCTTCGAGGCCCGACTGACTTTGGCGGTCCAGGGTGATACTGACGAAGACATTGACAGGGTAACCGGCCTTCTGCTGGTCGATCAGGGCGGTATAGCCCTGGATCAAGCCGGATTCCTCCAGGGCCCTCACGCGCCTCAGACAGGCGGATTCCGAGAGGCTGACCTTCTCGGCCAGCGCGGTATTGGTGATCCGGGCGTCCTGCTGCAGCAGCCTCAGGATGGCTCGATCATAGCGATCCAGCTCCATTTACGCAGATATCCTTCGTGTTCAGGGTGATTGACGAAAGATTCTGCCACAGGTCGCGCCCCAAGACTGTGCATTACGCAAGGGGCTGCGGCCCTCGTGAGGCCACACTGCGGGCCACCTTTCACCCGTAGGAGCCTCCGGTCATGCGCATTGGCGTCCCTAAAGAGATCAAGAACAACGAGTTCCGCGTCGGCATGGTCCCCGCGGGGGTCCGCGAGCTGACCGGTGCTGGGCACGAGGTCGTAGTCGAGACTGGCGCCGGTAACGGCATCGGCGTCGATGACGCCGCTTATAAGGCGGCTGGCGCCGTGATCGCCGGCACCGCGGCAGAGGTTTTCCAAAAGGGCGAATTGATCGTCAAAGTCAAAGAGCCGCAGCCGAACGAGTGCGAAATGCTGCGCGCCGGGCAGGTGCTCTTCACCTATCTGCACCTCGCAGCTGATCCCGTGCAGGCAAAGGGTCTGATGAAGTCTGGCGTAACCGCCATTGCCTATGAGACCGTCACTGCGCCGAATGGCTCGCTCCCCCTGTTGACTCCGATGAGCGAGGTTGCCGGCCGTATGTCTATCCAGGTCGGCGCTGCCAGTCTTCAAAAGGCGAACGGGGGATTTGGCGTTCTGCTGGGTGGTGTTCCGGGTGTCCAGCCTGCGAAAGTCGTCATCCTCGGTGGCGGCGTAGCGGGTAAGCACGCGGCCGAAATGGCCGTCGGCCTGCGCGCTGACGTCACTATCGTTGATCGTTCCCTGGACCGTTTGCGCGAGCTATCGGCTACTTTCGGTGCGACGCTGCTGACCGCGTATTCCACGACGGAAACGATCGAGCGGCTGGTTCGCGAAGCGGATCTCGTTATCGGCGCGGTGCTGGTCGCAGGTGCGGCGGCCCCGAAGCTCGTTACCCGGGCGATGCTTTCGACAATGAAGCGGGGTGCTGTGTTGGTCGACATCTCCATCGACCAGGGTGGCTGCTTCGAAACGAGCCGTCCGACTACACACGCTGATCCAACATTTGCGATCGATGGTGTCATTCACTACTGCGTAGCCAATATGCCGGGTGCGGTTCCGCGGACGTCGACATTCGCTTTGACGAACGCAACTTTGCCTTATGTTCGCTCACTCGCCGATCTGGGCTGGCAGGCTGCGCTGAAGCGTGATCCGGGTCTGGCTGCTGGGCTCAATGTGCACGCCGGCGAGATCACTCACGACGTCGTTGCCCGCGCGCTGGGACTCCAGGCTCGTCCGGCTACCATTACCGCCATTCGTTAATTCTGGCTCCCGCGGGACGGTCGTCTGACCGTCCCGCCGCCGGCCAGATTCCTTCCGATTCCGAGCGACTCTCATGCAGCCTGGGAGCGAATAGCTCTCCCGTAAGAAGAGTGGCACCTGTCGGGCTCCTACGGATACGCTAGCGTTTGCCGCTTCCGCAAGGTGGGAGCGGCTACCCTATTTGGTCGTTCAGGAGACTCCAGAATGAAGTACGCACTGCCGGTTGCCATGCTGGCACTCGTTGCCGGCTCGGCGATTGCCGCGCCCGTGACCTACAACGTCGATCCCACGCACACCTTTCCGAGCTTCGAGGCCGACCATTTCGGCGGTCTCTCGATTTGGCGCGGCAAGTTCGACAAGAGCTCCGGCACGATCACGCTGGACAAGGACAAGGCCACCGGCAAGGTTGATATCACCGTCGATGTCGCCTCGATCAATTTCGGCATGCCGAAGCTCGACGAGCATGCGAAATCGGCCGAAATCTTCGACGCCGCGAAGTTTCCCACCGCGACCTACAAGGGCACGCTGACCAAATTCAAGGACGGCGCTCCGACGGAGGTCGACGGCCAGTTCACGCTGCACGGTGTGACCAAGCCGTTGACGCTGAAGATCAACCAGTTCAAATGCATCATTCACCCGATGACCAAGAAGGAAGTGTGCGGAGCGGATGCATCCGCCACGTTCAAACGCAGCGACTTTGGTGTCAGCTACGGGGACAAGTACGGTTTCAATCAGGAAGTGAAATTGCAGATCCAGGTTGAGGCCGGCCGCGCCGACTGAGGCGCGTCCGCGGGTGGCCTGTCTGACCTGAACCCCGGTCAGCCAGGCGCCCATGCCCACCCGGCGACCTGGCCACAGCATAAGTACATTGCCAGGAAGTATTGCCGGGTCCGAGCCCCCGCCGAGCGTACTGGGCGAGGCAACGTGTAGACTCTCGTCCCGAGGATCTATGTCTACACAAAAGCCTGAAGACAGTGCAATTTTTGAGGCGATCGTGGCCGCCGCCATCGAGGCGGGCAAGGTCGTGCACGATTTTTACCGGGGCGGATTCGACGTTCAGCACAAGGCTGATGCCTCGCCCGTGACCAATGCAGATCATGCTGCAGAAGCGATCATCCTGCGGCGCTTGGAAGAGGTCGCACCGCGGATCCCGGTGGTTGCGGAGGAGGAGGTGGCCGCTGGACGGGTGCCGACGGTCGGCAATGAGTTTTTTCTGGTGGACCCGCTCGACGGTACAAAGGAGTTCATTCAGAAGCGTGGCGATTTCACTGTCAACATCGCGCTGATTCGCGACCGTTCACCCGTTCTCGGCGTGGTTTACGCGCCCGCCAAAGCCAGCCTGTTCGCCGGCAACGTTGTCACTGCCACCGCTTTCCGTGCCGACCAGAGCACCGACACCCCGGGACGCGCCCCGCGGCGTTCCATCAAGGTTCGTCCGGTCCCGACGAGCGGTGTCGTGGCAGTGAGTTCCCGGTCGCACTCGACACCGGAAACGGACGCCTATCTAGCGAAAGTGAACGTGACGGATCGGGTGTCGGTTGGCTCGTCACTGAAGTTCTGTTTGGTCGCCGCCGGTGAGGCGGACTTGTATCCGCGTTTAGGTCCGACCATGGAGTGGGATACCGCAGCGGGTCATGCCGTGCTGCTCGCCGCCGGCGGAAGCGTTTCGGCGCCGGGAGGCGTGCCGCTGTTGTACGCCAAACCGGCCTTTCGGAATACCTATTTCATTGCGAGCGGGACTTTGCAGGCACCATGGCTTTAACTTTGAATCTGAAGCGCCTCGAGGCCGAGTCCATTGGCATCATCCGGGAGGTTGCCGCGGAGTTCCGCAACCCCGTGATGTTGTATTCAATTGGCAAGGACTCGGGCGTCATGCTGCATCTGGCGCTGAAAGCGTTCTACCCGTCGAAGCCGCCGTTCCCGTTGCTCCACGTCGACACGAAGTGGAAATTTGACGCAATGATCCAGCACAGGGACCAGATAGCCGAACGCTACGGCGTGAAACTCCTGGTGTATACCAACCCTGAAGGCATCGCGCGCGGTATCAATCCAATTGCCTCGGGCTCGCAGCTTCATACGCAGGTGATGAAGACCGAGGCGCTCAAGCAGGCCCTGGACCAATATGGTTTCGATGCCGCGTTCGGTGGTGCCCGTCGAGACGAGGAAAAGAGCAGGGCAAAGGAGCGGGTGTTTTCCTTTCGCTCGGCAGGACACGTCTGGGACCCGCGAAATCAGCGGCCAGAGCTATGGCAGCTGTTCAATACAAAGATCAACAAGGGGGAAACGATCCGCGTGTTTCCCTTGTCGAATTGGACGGAGTTGGATATCTGGCAATACACACGGGCGCAGAACATCCCTGTTGTCCCACTGTACTTTGCGGCACCCAGGCGTGTAGTGAAGCGGGATGGCGTGTTGATCATGCGCGACGACGATCGGATGCCGCTGCTACCGGGTGAGGTCGAGGAGACGCGGATGGTGCGGTTTCGATCGCTTGGCTGCTATCCGTTGTCGGCTGCGATCGAGAGTACCGCCGCCACGCTGGACGACATCATTGAGGAAATGATCACGTCGCGCACCTCCGAGCGCTCCGGCCGTCTCATTGACAGCGATGAAGCCGCTTCGATGGAGAAGAAGAAGCGCGAGGGATATTTCTGATGGCCGGCAAAACTCGGACGGGCACCACGGCGGGGACGGCTGGATCAGTCGGCGGGTCTATCTCCGCTGCTTCAACCGCGCAGGATGACGCCTCTGCCGGATCCAAGCACGCCGGTTCCGCTGCCGCATCCGCGCTGTCCGCATTGGGCACTTCTTCTGCAGATGCGACCCCATTGCGGTTCCTGACCTGCGGGTCGGTGGATGATGGCAAGTCGACGCTGATCGGTCGGCTGCTGTACGACACCAAGCTGATCATGGAGGACCAACTCGTCGCCTTGGAGCGCGATAGCCGCAAGCATGGCACCACTGGCGATGACATCGACTTGGCGCTGCTCGTCGACGGCCTCGAAGCAGAGCGCGAGCAGGGCATCACCATCGACGTTGCGTACCGCTTTTTCGCCACGCCGCGCCGATCGTTCATCGTGGCCGACACACCCGGCCACGAGCAGTACACACGCAACATGGCCACGGGCGCGTCGAACTCCGACGCCGCGGTCATTCTGATCGACGCACGCAAGGGTGTCCTCACCCAGACGCGGCGACACAGCTACATTTGCTCACTTCTCGGAATCCGCCACGTCATCGTGGCAGTGAACAAAATCGACCTGGTCGGCTTCAAGGGCGACCGATTTCACCACATCGTCGGCGACTACCTCGGATTCGCTCAAGAGCTGGGATTCGCCTCGATTACACCCATCCCGGTATCAGCTCGGTTCGGTGACAACGTCACGCAGAGCTCCGCCCACATGGGTTGGTATGATGGCCCAACGCTGCTCGAGCAACTCGAAAGCCTGGACGTCGAGCAAGGTCTGGATGACAAACCGCTGCGCTTCCCGGTGCAATGGGTGAACCGTCCCAACCTGGACTTCCGAGGATTCTCGGGCACGGTTGCCTCAGGCAAGGTTCATCCCGGCGATCGTGTCGTCGTTGCTTCGTCGGGAAAGGAGTCAACCGTCACGCGCATTGTCACTGCGGACGGTGACCTTCCCGAGGCACACGCGGGTGATGCAGTTACACTCACGTTCGCCGATGAGGTGGATGTCGCGCGCGGTGATGTCATTTCTTCAGCGGACAGTCGACCGGACGTCGTCGATCAGTTCGCGGCCCATATCCTTTGGATGGCCGAAGAAGAGATGCTTCCCGGACGCTCGTACCTGCTGCGTATCGGAACCAAATTTGTGCCGGCGCGAGTGACCAGCCTCAAGCACAAGGTGGACATCAACACCCTGGAGCACATCGCTGCCAAGACGCTCGGCCTCAATGAAATCGGCCTGTGCAATCTGTCCACCTCAGTCCCCGTGGCTCTGGATCCGTACGCGGACAATCGAGCGACGGGTTCGTTTATCCTGATCGACCGATTCACGAACGCGACTGCCGGCGCTGGCATGATCACGTTCGGGCTTCGCCGTGCGACCAACATCCACCGGCAGAGCATGCTGGTCGACAAAGCCTCGCGCCAACGCATGAATGGCCACCGGCCCGCCATTTTGTGGTTCACAGGGTTGTCGGGGTCGGGCAAGAGCACAATCGCCAGCATCCTCGAGCGTGAATTGCACGCGCGCGGTGCACACACCTACATGCTCGACGGTGACAACGTCCGCCACGGCTTGAACCGCGACCTGGGTTTCACCGATGCGGATCGCGTGGAAAACATCCGTCGTGTCGGCGAGGTCGCGAAGCTGTTCGTCGATGCGGGTATGGTGGTTATCTGCTCATTCATTTCGCCGTTTCGCGCTGAGCGTCAAATGGTGCGCGAGCTCGTCGACACAAATGAGTTTGTGGAGATTTTCATCGACACGCCGTTGGAGGAGTGCATGCGTCGCGATCCGAAGGGTCTGTATGCGCGTGCCAAGGAAGGCAAAATCAAGAACTTCACCGGCATCGACTCGCCTTACGAGGTCCCTGAGGACGCGGAAATTGTCGTGGACACCCGCTCGGGCAACGCCGACTCCGCGGCCCAGCGAATCCTGCAGTCGCTCACCGACCGCCGAATCATCGACTAGGGGCTGGATCGCTGCAACACATCAACACCCGCATCGCGAACGACCCAAATCCGTTGTTTTTCCGCGACTATTTGGATGCTCAATCGCTTTGAAGCGTCAGAAGACGGCGTCGGGGGATGACGCGAGATTGATCACGTGGTCGGCGATAGCGAGGGATGCCGTCAGGCCGGGTGACTCGATCCCAAACAGGTTTATCAGCCCGGGCACTCCATGTTCTTTCGGCCCGTCGATGCGGAAATCAGCCAGTGCCTCGCCGGGGCCCGTAATGCGCGGACGAATCCCCGAGTATGCGGGTACCAGCGAATGATCGGGCAGGTCCGGCCAATATTCGCGAATGGCCGCGTAGAACAGCCGGCTGCGCGAGGGATCCACATCGTAGTCGACCTCGGAAACCCATTGCACATCGGGCCCAAACCGCCCCCGACCGGCCAGATCCAGCGTCAAGTGCACGCCCAGTCCTCCTTGCTCGGGGATGGGATACACGAGGTGTTTAAATGGCACGCGCCGCGATGAGCCGAAGTAGTTTCCTTTGACGAGGTACGAACGGGGAGCCGCCATCCCACGTATCAAACTCGCGACCGCGGGAGCCTGCAGCCCGGCGCAGTTCACGACAGTTCGAGCAGAAAGGAGAGGATCACCGCCGTTGACCCCAACGAGAATCCCGTCCGCCCGAGGCTCCAAGGATGTAACACGCGACTCGCAGGCTAGAACGGCGCCGTCCCTCTGAGCTTCCCCCAGCAGCGCCAGCATGTACTCATGCGAATCAACAATCCCCGTCAGCGGTGAATGCAGCGCAGCCACGCAAGACAACGAGGGTTCCAATTCCGATACCTCGCTCGTACTCAGCCACGCGAGCTCCACACCATTCGCGAGCGCTGCAGCCTGGATACGCTTCAACTCCGGAAGTTGCGCATCGGAAGTCGCAACAATCAGTTTCCCGCATTGTTGGTAACCCACGCCGTGGCGCGAGCAAAAAGCATAGAGCTGATCGCGCCCGGCAACGCAAAGGCGTGCTTTCAGTGACCCACGCGGGTAATAAATCCCCGCATGAATAACCTCGCTGTTGCGCGAGCTGGTTTCCGTGCCAAACTGCGCATGCGCCTCCAGAATCAACGTCTCGCGCCCGCGATTCGCGCATGCACGCGCCGCCGCGAGCCCCACGACCCCGGCGCCGATGATAACGGTGTCTACGGTATCCATCGAGACCCAGTGTAACAATTCGCATATGATTCGGCCCCTGACGTGCAGGAGATATGTGTGCCCGTTGTCAATTACCGCCTCGATGGCAATGTCGCCGTGCTCGAGATCGACAATCCGCCCGTTAATGCAACCAGCATCGACGTACGGCAGGGCCTCGCCGAGGCGCTGAAGGATGCCGCGTCCGATCCGAAGGTCGATGGGGTGGTCATTACAGGTACCCGCGGCATCTTCATCGCCGGTGCGGATATCAACGAAATCGCCTCCGGCGTTTCCAACAAATTCCCCACCCTGCGCGACCTGCAGGCGCAAATGGAAGCGCTCCCCAAGCCGATCGTAGCCGCCATAGCCGGCTCCGCCCTGGGCGGCGGCTTCGAAATCGCCTTGACCTGCCACTGGCGCGTTGCCACCGCGGATGCCAAGGTCGGCCTGCCGGAGGTCAAGCTCGGTCTCCTGCCGGGAGCGGGTGGCACACAAAGATTCACACGTCTCGCGGGCCCGGAAGCCGCTCTGGAGGCAATCACCTCCGGCAACCCTATCCGGGCCGAACGCGCCTTGGAATTGGGTCTCATCGATGGCATCGCGGACGATGTCATCGAGGATGCAATCATCGTTGCACGCACCGCGGCCGGCGACCGGCGGCCTCTGCGGCTTGCGAGCAATCTCACCGACCGGATCACCGGGGTGGATCCAGCGTTGTTCGCCCATTTCCGCAAGAAGCTCGAGAGCAAGGCCCGCGGCCAGCTCGCGCCGTGGAAAATCATCGACTGTATCGAGGCTGCGTGCACCCGATCCCAGGACGAGGCTTTCCAGTTCGAACGGGATGCCTTCAACGAATGCCGTGAGAGCCCGCAGAGAAAGGCACTCGTACACGTGTTCTTCGCCGAGCGTGAGGCCCGCAAAGTTCCGAATCTGCCGAAGGACACGCGAGCGCGGCCGGTTCGAAGTGCCGCGATCGTCGGCGCCGGCACCATGGGCGGCGGGATTGCCATGAATTTCGCGAACGCCGGCATTCCCGTGCAACTGTTGGAGTTGAGCCAGGCGGCGGTGGATCGCGGCCTCGGTCTCATCCAGAAGAACTATGCGGCCTCCGTCAAACGCGGCAGCCTCACGGAAGCGGCGATGGAGCAGGCGCTTTCGTTGATCGAGGGAGTCACGGATTACGCGGCGGTCGGTGCCGCCGACCTCGTCATCGAAGCCGTGTTTGAGGACATGCAGGTGAAGAAGGATGTCTTTACCCGGCTCGACAAGATTTGTGCGCCCCAAGCGATTCTCGCGACCAACACATCATCACTGGACATTGACGCCATCGCCGAGGTGACGTCCCGGCCACAGAACGTCATCGGCACGCATTTCTTCAGTCCCGCCAATGTCATGAAGCTGCTGGAGAATGTGCGCTCCAAGCACAGCTCGCCGCAGACGATCGCGACGGCGATGTCCCTCGGGAAGTTGCTCAACAAGGTGGTGGTGTTGGCGGGCAACTGCGATGGCTTTATCGGCAACCGCATGTTGCAGTTCTATTCCGGGGAGGCCGAATTTCTCCTGGAAGAGGGGGCCACGCCCGAACAGATTGACCGGGTGATGGAAGGGTTCGGCTTCGCAATGGGTCCATTGGCCGTGCGCGATCTCGCCGGCAACGACGTGGGGTACTCGATTCGCAAGGCTCGCAAGATCCCTGCCGACGAACGTTTCTCGCCCATCCTGCAACGTGTGTTTGAGGCGGGCCGGCTGGGCCAGAAAACCGGTAAGGGTTTCTATCGCTACGATGGCCGCACCCGCATTTCCGACCCTGAAATCATGACTCTCATTGAAGGCGTGTCGCGCGATCTCGGCATCGCGCGCCGCGAGATCCCGGATGAGGAGATCTTGCTGCGACTGCTGTGCCCGCTCGTCAATGAGGGAGCGAATATCGTCTCGGAAGGGATCGCGATCAGAGCCAGCGACGTGGATACCGTCTATGTCAATGGCTACGGATTCCCAGCCTATAAGGGCGGCCCCATGTTCTGGGCGCAGCAATTCGGCTTCGACAAAGTCATTGCGACCATGCAGAAGCTGGCGCCCACGCATGGTCAGCGTTGGAAGCCGGCCAAGCTGTTGGAGCGACTGGCCGGTTCAGGCAAGGGATGGGAAGAGGCCGGCCCTGCGGCCTGAGGTCAGACGACCGGCAGCCGCGTGGTGTATTTCTTCGTACGCAGCACGAAGCTCGTATTCACCGCGCGGACTGCTTTGATCTGCAAAACGTGTGATGACATGAAGCGCTCGTACGCCTCCATGCTCGCTGCGACAATTCGTAGCAGGTAGTCGTTCGGGCCACTCATGGAGTGACACTCCAGGATCTCCGGCCGATCTTTCACGAGTTGGTCGAACTCGCGGATCGTTTCAGGATGATGGTTTTCGAGCGAAACGAGCGTGTAAGCCAGGATCGGCAGTCCTACCGCTGGTCCATTCAGCAGCGTCGCATACCCATCGATAAACCCTTCCTCTTCCAGACGCCTCAGGCGCCGCCAGCACGGCGCGGGAGATAGGCCGACGCGCTTGGCGAGCTCCTGATTCGACACCCGCGCATCGCCCTGCAATTCATCGAGTATGCGGCGATCGACCCGATCCAGGCTCTTAGAGGACATGCACTCGTTCCCACTCAAATACGGCAATAGTATTGCCTAGATCACCATAAAATGGGCAATCCAGGCAAGCAAATTGCGTCGTTTACCGCATAGACTGTGCTCTGCATCAGGCCGGATCGGCCTCGAGGAGACTGGCTCATGGCGGCATCGGCCCTTGCACTCACCCCGCACCGCAATGAGGGGAAGGCTCCCGACTGGCAGCGGGTCGCTTACCTGTTACACCTCTCCCGCGCCCTGGACGATATTGAAGAGTCCAAGCTCCTGCCCGAACGCAAGGTGCTGTACCAGTTTTCCGCCCGAGGCCACGACTTCGCGCAAATCCTGTTAGGTTTGAACCTCACCGACCCCCATGATGGGGTCGCTGTGTATTACCGGTCGCGTCCCATGATGTTGGCGCTGGGAGTCGACCTGGAGGACGCTGCCGCAGGCCCCTTGGCTCGATCAGGATCGTTCAGTGACGGCCGTGACATCGGCGTCGTGTTCAACATGCCGAGCAAGGGCGGGGCGACCGTGTTGCCTTCCTGCGGTGGAGTGGGTGCACAATACACTCCAGCAGCGGGTTGGGCACAAGCAATCAGGTTCAGACGCGAAGCATTGGGTGATACTTCGTACGGCCGCAGCATTGCTGTAGTGCTGGGAGGCGATGCCTCGGTTGCCACCAACGGCTTTTGGTCTGCCCTGACCATCGCCACCACGCAGCGTCTTCCGATGTTGTTCTACATCGAGGACAACGGTTACGGAATCTCTGTGTCATCGCAGCACCAGACTCCGGGTGGAAACATCGCTGCGAACCTGCGCGCCTTTGCGGGGTTGACGATCCTCGAAGGCGACGGAGCCGATCCTCGGGACGCCGCGGAATTGACGAGCCAGGCCGTTACCCGGGTTCGCGAGGAGCGCGGGCCGGTACTGCTGCGGTTGACCGTGCCACGGTTGTCAGGCCACTCCGGGCAGGACACGCAAGCCTACAAATCGCCCGACGTGGTCGCGAAAGAACGTGCGCGCGATCCATTGGGTAGACTGCATCGGTTCCTGGTTCCAGCGGTATTTGCTGAGTCTGAGTGGAGCCGCTTGGCGGAGGATGCACGTCGTGATGTCGCTGCCGCTATCGAACGCGCGATGGCCCGCCCACTGCCGGACCCAATTAAGCTCACCAGCCACGTTTTCAGCGATTCTCTGCAGAAGCAGGGCGGCTTGGCACCCGAGCAGCCTGTTTTCCCGGCGACCACCACCGTGGCCCGTCCGGAAGCGGCTCGCATCAACATGCTCACGGCCATCCGCCGCACGCTCGATGTCGAGCTGGCCTCGAACGAGAAGATGGTTGTGTTTGGTGAGGATGTCGGCCCCAAGGGCGGCGTGCACGGTGCGACGCTCGGACTGCAGGAAAAGTACGGGCAGGGTCGCGTGTTTGATACCAGCCTGTCGGAAGAGGGTATCATCGGGCGCGCGGTGGGCCTGGCCTTGGCCGGTTTGCTGCCGGTAGCCGAAATACAGTTTCGGAAGTATGCCGATCCGGCGGCGGAACAGCTCAATGACTGCGGAACGATGCGTTGGAGAACGAATAATCAGTTTGCCGCGCCGATGGTTGTGCGCATGCCGGGCGGGTTCTTCAAGTGCGGTGATCCGTGGCATAGCCAGACCAACGAAGTAGCGTGGGTCCACGGTATAGGCTGGCACGTAGCCGTGCCTTCCAATGCTGAGGACGCGGTCGGGCTTCTCCGGACCGCTTTGCGTGGAAATGATCCGACGATCTTCTTTGAGCACCGGGCCATGTTGGATCACGCCGGCGCGCGTCGCCCATATCCTGGTGATGACTTCGTCATTCCGTTCGGTGTCGCACGGACCGTTCGCGCAGGGTCTGAGCTGACTATTGTCACTTGGGGCGCCATGGTCGAGCGCTGCGAGCATGCCGCTTCCGCGTCTGGCGTTGACGTTGAGGTGTTGGACCTACGTACATTATCGCCGTGGGATAAGGGTGCGGTGCTGGCGTCGGTGAACAGGACGAGGCGTTGCATCATTGTTCACGAGGACAACGGAACCGCTGGTTTCGGCGCGGAGATTGCCGCAGTGTTGGCGAAGGAAGCATTCTTCAACCTGGACGCGCCGATCGAGCGGCTGACGATGCCTGACATCCCCAGCCCACATAGCCCTGTGCTGCTCGACGCTGCTGTCCCGAACGTCGAGCGCATTACGAGGGCGATTCAGCAGGTTGCGAGTATTTAAATGTCCAGCAAAGTCGAGATCCGAGCTCCCGCGGAGCAAACCGAGGGTACCCGCTCGCAAGTACTGCGATGGCTGAAATCCGTCGGCGAGGTCGTCGCGGAAAACGAGCCGCTCATTGAGCTGGAAACCGACAAGGTCACAGTAGAGGTTGCGTCGCCGGGCTCAGGCACCCTCAGTGAGATCCTGAAGCAGGAGCAAGATGAAATCGGCCCCGGTGATCTCCTTGGGTTGATCGATGCCGCCTCCACGGTGACCTCCGATAGCAGGAATATTGCGGCGGACGCCCGTGTATTGGAGGCGCGGCCTCTGCACGCTGCGCCGTCCCCGTCGACCGCCAGCGTGACAGATGTCGGCATTGCGTCTCACAACCTCAGCCCCGCGGTTCGCCGCCTCCTCAGCGAGCGGGGCCTAGTCTCTTCGCAAGTGCGCGGCACCGGCCAAGGCGGTCGCGTCACCGTCGCGGACGTCCTCGCTCATGCGTCGGCGTCGGGCGAAGCTGCGGTCCACGCCGCCAGCTCCTCGCTCGATGCAGCGCCGGGCCAATCGTCGACTGTGGTACAGGGTGGCAACCACCGTGTGCCACACACTGCGACACGAAAGCGCATCGCTGACCATATGGTCCAGAGCCTGCTCCATACCGCGCCGCATGTGACCACGGTGTTCGAGGCAGACCTGACTGCGCTGTTGGACCACCGCCAGCGCCACAAAGAGGACTTCGCCCGCAGGGGCGCACCCCTGACACTGACCGCATATTTCCTGCAGGCGACAGTAGCAGCAATCCGCGCCGTTCCAGAGGTCAACAGCCGGTGGACGGATGCGGAATTGGAAGTGTTCGATTCCATGCACATCGGCGTCGCTACATCCCTGGAGACCGGCCTCGTGGTCCCTGTACTTCGCGATGTGCAGTCTCTGGACTTGTTCGCAATAGCCAAGGGACTCGACGATCTGGTATCGCGAGCTCGCGAAGGACAACTGACACCTGCGGATGTCCGTGGTGGCACCTTTACCATTTCCAACCACGGCGTCAGCGGCAGTCTCCTCGCCACCCCCATCATCATCAACCAGCCTCAATCCGCCATCCTCGGAGTTGGAAAGCTGGAGAAGCGTGCTGTGGTGGTCACATCCGACGACGGGGAGGACCTGGTAGTCGTTCGCCCGCGCTGTTACGTGACGCTGACAATCGATCATCGCGTGATGGACGGACACCAGGCAAATCGCTTCCTCCAGACCTTCGTGGAGCGCTTGGTGGAGCCGGAGTAGGTGCTGCTAACCAGGGGGTGAGTACTCGATTTTCGAGGCGCCAGCTCGGCGGTGGCCGTCCGCGATGCGAATCCCCCCGAATCGATTCAACACGGTGGCGTCGGCTTCGGGAAGCGCGCCGTTCAGAGTGCTCGCCGTAGCGGTCAGGAACTGCTCCGCTCCGGTAAATACCCGTCCATAAAGCTGCGCGCACGCATCGTACGCGCTCGATCCCACCCAATCCGCAGGCAGCAGGGCAGGAGGCAGCAGGGGATCCTGCAAATGGATCTTGCGGTATTCGTGAATCAGCAACGTCCTGATTACAAACGCCGACGGTGGCGTCAACGTGTCAGGGCCGGTCAATGCAGCCGCTACGCCCGCGTAAGAATCAGTGAAACGCTGGTAGCGCCGCGCGAGGTCACCGAGATCCCAGCCAACCGCCACAACAGCCTTGTCGATCCCAACATCCTGGCTCGACGCTCGCAAAAGCAGAGCCTCTTTCCCCAGGTCGAGGCTCTGGAGCCAGCTGCGAGCCCGCCCCAGATCCCCCGATGGATGCGCAAACACACCCGGACTCACCTGTCCAAACCCCAACCAACGCAGGCCGTCGCGCAGGGCCTCACGTCGCTTGCTGCCATTGGGCGGCAAGATGAGCAAAGTCCAATGGCCGTCCCAATCGACCGGGCCTTTGCTGTAGATGCGCTGCGTAGCCTGCGCGAACCGCTGCTCTCCTCGGGGCGCGAGCCGGTACTCGCTGCGTCGCCCGTCCCGCCGGGCCACTAGCCACCCATCCTGTGCCAACCGCGCAACGGAGGTACGAACCAGCCTCTCCGTGAGACCAAAAGGCGCCGCGAGCTGGATGAGGCTCCCCAAGGTCACGACACCGCCGCGGGGCGCGACTGCATCGCCGAATATTGTCACCAGCAACGAGCCGCCCCGGATGGGTCGCTGGCTTCTGAAGCGTCGCAGGAGCCCCTGCGTAGCTGTGCTAATCGGTGTTTTCACGGCATTGGATTGTGACACAGAAATAATTGCAGGGACCGTGTTTCTGTGTCACATTGCGAGCCTGATTGTCTCTATGCCGTGGGGGTGCTCGTGTACACACAAGGGCTCGATTCATTGGGGAAGGAGTGTGTTCATACTGCCTCCAGCGACAGCGCTGGGCTCGAGGAACGCTTCCAGGCCAAGGTGGATGCCGACGACAAGATCGAGCCCAAGGATTGGATGCCCGAGGCCTACCGGCAGACCCTGATCCGCCAGATCTCCCAGCACGCGCACTCCGAGATTGTGGGAATGCTGCCCGAGGGTAACTGGATTACCCGTGCGCCCACGTTGCGCCGCAAGGCGGTGCTGGTGGCAAAGGTCCAGGATGAGGGGGGCCACGGCATGTATCTGTACAGCGCGGCTGAAACCTTGGGTGTCTCGCGCGACCAGATGTTGGATCAGTTGCTCGCGGGCACCGCCAAGTACTCCAGTATTTTCAACTACCCGACGCTCACCTGGGCGGATGTGGGTGCCATCGGCTGGTTGGTGGACGGCGCGGCCATCATGAACCAGATTCCGATCTGTCGCTGCTCCTACGGTCCTTACGCCCGAGCCATGGTGCGCGTCTGCAAGGAAGAGAGCTTTCACCAGCGCCAGGGTTTCGAGATCATGTTGGCGCTCGCCCGCGGCACGCCGCAGCAGAAGGCGATGGCGCAGGATGCGTTGAGCCGCTGGTGGTGGCCGTCGATCATGATGTTTGGCCCGAGCGACGGCGATTCCAAGCACACCGCGCAGTCCATGAAGTGGAAGATCAAGCGCTTCACCAACGATGAGCTGCGCCAGAAGTTCATTGACATCACGGCGCCGCAGGCGGATTACCTGGGCCTGAAGATCCCCGATCCCGCCCTTCGCTGGAACGAGTCCGCTCAACACTACGATTTCGGGACGATTGACTGGAGCGAGTTTCAGTCCGTTCTGAAGGGCAACGGGCCGTGCAATCGTGAGCGCCTGGAAGCGCGGCGCGCGGCGCACGAGAACGGGCGGTGGGTTCGCGAGGCGGCTGCCGCCTATGCGCACAAGCAAAAAGCACGCGCCGCGGCCAGCCAGGCGGCCTGAGGACGCATCGACATGTCAAAAGATTGGCCTTTGTACGAAGTGTTCATCCGCTCGCGCTCGGGGCTCGAGCACAAACACGTGGGCAGCCTGCATGCGGCGGACGCGGCAATGGCTGTCGAGCACGCTCGGGATGTGTATACCCGGCGGCAGGAGGGAGTGAGCATCTGGGTCGTCAGGTCGAGCGATGTGGTTGCTTCCGATCCCGGCGAGGCGGAGGCGTTGTTCGAGCCGGCCCGCGACAAGATTTATCGCCATCCGACCTTCTATGCCATCCCGGACGAGGTCAAGAACCTGTGAGCAGCCAGAGTCAGGATGCAGGGCAGGAGGCGCTGTTTCGCTATGTGCTGCGCCTGGGTGACACGAGCCTCGTGCTGGGGCAGCGCCTGGGTGAGTGGGTAGGCCATGCCCCGGCGCTGGAGGAAGACCTCGGGCTCGCCAACCTGTCGCTCGACTTCATCGGGCAGGCTCGCCTGCTCTTGAGTTATGCGGGCGAGATTGAAGGCCAGCAGCGCGACGAAGACGAGCTCGCCTTTTTCCGCGACGCGCCGGCGTTCGTCAATCTCACGTTGGCGGAGCAACCCAACGGAGATTTCGGGCGGACGATCGTCCGGCAGTTCCTGTTGGATGCCTGGCAGCTCGAGGTGTATGAGGGATTGCTGGGTTCGAAGGATACCCGGCTGGCGAGTATCGCCGCGAAGGCGATCAAGGAGACTCGCTATCACTTGCGGTTCAGCTCAGGTTGGTTGGTGCGGTTGGGGGACGGCACCGAGGAGAGCCATCGGCGCGTCCAGGATGCGTTGAACGACCTCTGGCGGTTCACCACCGAGTTGTTTTCTCCTGACGATGTGGATGATGCGTTGGTTGCGGCAGGTATTGCTCCTGATTTGCGCGCGTTGCAGCCAAGATGGCTCGCGCGCGTCAGTGAAGTGCTGAAGGAGGCGACGCTCATGCAACCGCCGGCAGTGGCATATCAATGGCACGGCAAGCGCGGAGTCCACACCGAGCATCTCGGTCACATGCTGGCAGAAATGCAACATCTGCAGCGTACCTATCCGGGGGCTCAGTGGTAGCAGCCGAAGGCACCACGTTGCCGCGCGAGCCGTATGCGAATGGGCCGCGGCCTCGTAGCGACGGCGTGGGGAAAGCTCTTCTGGGCGATGGCGTACCTGCTGGCATCGGGGCCGACGGCTCTGAACAGGGTGACACCGACGCGGACTCGCTAGAGGATCGTGATCGTCGGGTGTGGAGCGTGCTGGAAGCCGTGCCTGATCCGGAAATTCCCGTGCTCACCGTTGTCGACCTCGGCATCGTGCGCCACGTGCGATGGTTAAAGGGCAGCAACGGAGGGGACGAGCTCCATGTCGGGATCACTCCCACTTATTCAGGCTGCCCAGCGACGGAGGTCATTCGCGGAATGATCGCGAAGGCGCTGGAATGCAAGGGATACGCTGGTGTCGTGATAGAGGAGGAGCTGTCTCCTCCCTGGACGAGTGACTGGCTAACAGAATCGGGGCGACGGAAACTCGAAGCGTATGGTATCGCGCCGCCTGAGCGCAGCGTTGCAAGCCCTCGACATTTGTTCCGCACACCTGTTGTGGCGTGCCCCCGTTGCGGGAGCCGCAGTACCGACAGGGTCAGTGAATTCGGTTCGACGCCGTGTAAAGCTCACTATCGATGCACGTCATGCCTCGAGCCGTTCGACTACTTCAAATGTATCTAATTCCGCATGCTGAAATTCCACTCGTTGCGAATCGCTGAACTGCATCCCGACGCGAACGACGCGGTTGCCATCGCGTTGGAAGTGCCCCAGGAACTGCAGTCAGAATATGTCGGGCTTGCGGGTCAGCACGTAGTGCTGCGGGCCGAGCTCGATGGAGCTGAGGCGCGTCGAACTTATTCGCTGACGAATATGCCCGGTGAATGGCCCCTGCGGATCGTAGCGCGCGTTCACGAGAAGGGGCGGATGTCACGTTATCTGGCTGGTGGGCTACGCGTCGGCGACCGCATTGATGTTTTGCCACCCAACGGCAGTTTGACCCCGCGTTCCCGCGCGGTGGGCAGCACGTACGTCGCATTTGCGGCAGGATGCGGGATAACGCCGGTGCTGTCGATTATCAAGGCTGCATTGCAGGCCCATCCGGCTAACCGCTTCATATTGTTCTACGGCAACAGCAACACCGACCGGGTGATGTGCCTGGAGGAACTGCTGGCGTTGAAAGATCGCTTCATTCACCGGTTGGCGCTGCACTTTCTGATGAGCCGTGAACCGCAGGAAGTCGCGTTGTATAACGGCCGCATCGATGCCGACCGCGTGCGCGCGCTCGCTCGGAACCTGTTCAACGCGGAGCAGGTATCCGAATTCTTCGTCTGTGGCCCCGGCGACATGATCGACCAGGTCTCAGGCGCCCTGCGGGACCTGAACGTTCCTGCCGACCGCGTTCACAGTGAGCATTTCCGTGAAGAGGCCCTGGCTCACACAACGACCGCGGGTACCGCTGCGACGGGGCACCTGGCGCCAGCTTCCGACTCCGACGTGGCACAGGTGACCGTTCTGATGGACGGACGCCATCGCACTTTCACCATGAAGATCAACGACGATACTGTGCTCGACGCAGCGTCGCGCGCGGGACTGGAACTTCCGTTCTCTTGCCGGGCGGGTGTGTGCTCCACGTGTCGCACGAAGGTCGTTTCGGGTGCGGTGGAGATGGACCAGAACTACGCTCTGGAGGAGTGGGAGTTGGAACAGGGCTACGTGCTCGCCTGTCAGTCGCGCTGTAAGACGCCCACTCTCGAGCTCGACTACGACGAGAAATAGGCCATGAGCTATCAGACGATCTTGTTTGCTGTCAGCGGCGCAGTTGCGCGGCTGACATTGAATCGGCCGGATCGATTGAACAGCTTCAATACCCTGATGCACGCGGAGGTCCGGGAAGCCCTGGCCAGCCTTCAGGGCAGCGGTGCTCGTGTGTTGATCATCACGGGCGCGGGGCGTGGATTTTGTGCCGGGCAGGACCTGGGTGATCGCGCCGTGGCGCCGGGTGGGGCGGCTGTCGATTTGGGCGAATCGATCGAGAAAAACTACCAGCCGCTCGTGATGGCGCTGCGGAACCTGCCCATGCCGGTCCTGGCTGCTGTGAACGGTGTTGCCGCGGGTGCGGGGGCGAACATCGCTTTGGCCTGCGACATGGTGATCGCAGCCAAGTCCGCCAGCTTTGTGCAGGCGTTCGCGAAGCTCGGGTTGGTTCCGGATTCGGGCGGGACTTGGTTTCTGCCACGCCTCATTGGAAATGCACGAGCGCTCGGACTGGCCTTGCTGGGCGACAAGCTACCGGCGGAGCAAGCCGCGCAGTGGGGTCTCATCTGGCGCTGCGTCGAAGACGCCGAGTTGGCATCGACGGTGGACGCCTTGGCTCAACAATTCGCGGCAGCCCCGACGCGCGGCTTGGCCAGGACCAAACAGGCCATTTACGAAGGATGGGGCCGGACGCTAGAAGCGCAACTCGACACCGAGCGCGATTACCAACGCGAGCTGGGATACAGCGCCGACTACGCCGAAGGCGTCGCTGCCTTCACGCAAAAGCGCCCCCCAAACTTCTCCGGCCGCTGAGCACACAAGATGTCGTCTGCCGAGAATCCTGGCTCTGCCAACCCAGGCGGGAGCGACACCAGAAATACACCTGCCGAAGCGCAACGCACCGCCGAGCGGGCGGCCGAGTCGCTCTTCGCACGAGACACGAGCAAGGAACTACTCGGTATTCGCATCCTCAGCGTGCGGCCGGGTGGGGCGCGAGTGGGGATGACGGTTCGGCAGGACATGTTGAACGGGCACCGTACCTGTCACGGTGGGTTGATTTTCTCGCTGGCGGATACCGCATTTGCTGCTGCATGCAACTCGCACAACGAGCGCAATGTGGCGTCGGCCGCATCGATCGACTTCCTGGCACCCGGGCTCGAGGGTGACGAGCTGGTGGCCGAAGCGAGTGAGATCTGGCGCGCGGGTCGCACGGGTCTCTACGAGACGAAGATTACCAATCAACGCGGCGAGCTGATCGCTCTCTTTCGCGGCCGCTCCCATCGCATTGGCGGCGCAGTCACGACGGATCCATGAATATGCAACTACAAAGTTACGCGGCGGGTCAATGGCATTCAGGCGGCCAGGAGGGCGTCGTGCTGCGGGACGCGACGACCGGGGCAGTCATTGCCCATTCATCGGCTGATGGACTGGACTACCGTGGAATGCTCGAGCACGCTCGCCGTGTCGGAGGTCCCAGTCTGCGCGCACTGACCTTCCATCAGCGCGCCGCACTCATCAAGGCGCTGGCCAAGAGCCTCAACGATCACAAGGAAGAGTTCTACAGCCTGTCCTACGCCACCGGCGCAACCAAAAGCGACTCCTGGATCGACATCGACGGGGGAATCAGCACGCTGTTCGTATACAGCAGCAAGGGCACGCGCGAGCTTCCTGACAGTCGTGTGTACGTAGATGGAAACGTCGAAGTGCTGTCCAAGACTGGTGGCTTTCTAGGGCAGCACATCTACGTCCCGCTCGAAGGAGTGGCGGTACATATCAACGCCTTCAACTTCCCCGTTTGGGGAATGCTGGAAAAACTGGCGCCTGCGCTCCTGGCAGGTGTACCGTCTATTGTGAAGCCCGCGACCGCGACGTCATATCTCACGGAGAAAGTAGTCCGTCACATCGTGGATTCGGGGATTCTGCCTGAAGGCGCCATTCAGCTCATCTGCGGCGGCGTGGGCGACCTGTTTGATCATCTCGATTGCCAGGACATCGTGTCGTTCACGGGTTCTGCTTCGACAGCGCGGAAACTGCGGCAGCATCCGAACGTCGTCGCTCATTCGGTCCGGTTTACCGCCGAAACAGATTCTCTCAATTCGTCCGTGCTGGGCCCCGACGCTGGCGCCGGAACGCCAGAGCTCGACTCTTTCGTCCGCGAGGTCGTCAGGGAAATGACCGCCAAGGCCGGTCAGAAGTGCACGGCGATTCGCAAGGCAATCGTGCCGCGGGCGCTCATCCCGGACGTGCTGGATTCACTCAAGTCTGCCTTGGGCAAGATCGTTGTCGGTGATCCTCGGCAAGAGCAAGTGAAGATGGGCCCGCTGGCCTCGCTTGGCCAGCGTCGCGAGGTCCGCGAACAACTGGCGAAACTCCAGCATGAAGCTGACATTGTCTACGGCGAGGCGCAGCTGCATGGAGTGGATGCCGACAAGGGCGCCTTCATGTCTCCAACTTTGTTGCTGTGCCGTGATACATCGTCCGCGCGCGATATCCATTCTGTCGAAGCATTCGGTCCGGTTTGCACGGTAGTTCCGTATGACACGGTCGATTCGGCTATCACGCTGGCGCGCAGGGGGGGTGGAAGTCTCGCTGGGTCGATTTTTACCCAGGACGATCAGGTGGCCGCGCAGCTGGTATTGGGCATGGCTCCTTTCCACGGCCGCATCCTTGTGGTGAATCGAGACTGTGCCAAGGAGTCGACGGGACACGGGTCGCCATTGCCACACTTGGTTCACGGTGGTCCGGGTCGTGCCGGCGGCGGCGAAGAATTGGGTGGCATCCGTGGAGTGTTGCACTACATGCAACGCACGGCCGTACAGGGCTCGCCGGATGTCATTGCTGCCGTCACCGGACGTTGGGTCAAGGGCGCCAAGCAACTGGACCCGGGAGTACACCCGTTCCGCAAGCCGTTTGGTGTCTTGCGGATAGGCGATACGTTCAACTCCGGTGAGCGTGAAGTCACGATCGAGGATATCGAGCGGTTCGCCGAGCTGTCCGGCGACAATTTCTACGCGCATATGGACGAAGCCGCGGCGAAGCGCAATCCCTTGTTTGGCGGGCGTGTGGCTCACGGATATTTCCTCGTGGCGGCGGCCGCGGGACTGTTCGTGGATCCGCCCTATGGGCCGGTGCTTGCAAACTACGGTCTCGACAGTTTGCGGTTCACCAAGCCTGTGAAGCCCGGCGATCGAATCAAGGTGCGGCTGACGTGCAAGGAGAAGACCCTGCGCGCCGATAAGGGATTCGGTGAGGTCCGGTGGGATACGGAAGTGACCAACCAGAACGGCGAGTCGGTGGCGAGTTATGATGTGCTGACGATGGTCAGTGAGAAGGCCATTCCGGACGCCTGATGTCACTGCAAACCTATCAGGAGCGCTACCCGAGCCTGTCTTTCTCCCTACCGGAGGCGGGCATCCTCGAAATCGTCCTCTCGAATCCCCAGCACCTGAATGCGGCCGATGCGAGCATGCATCGCGAGCTGGCCTCGGTGTGGCGGGATATCGATGTGGACGATGAGGTGAGCGTGGTTCTGATCCGCGGCGCGGGGGAGCACTTTTCCGCGGGCGGGGATTTTTCGCTCATTGAGCAGATGATTGCGGATGATGCGACGCTGGTGCGGGTCTGGAAGGAGGCCAGTGACCTCGTTTACAACCTGATCAACTGCTCGAAGCCGATTGTGTCGGCGATTCGGGGGACGGCGGTCGGAGCGGGGCTGGCTGTCGCACTGTTGGCGGACATTTCAGTCGCGGGGCGCGACGTGAAGATCATTGATGGTCACACGCGATTGGGCGTCGCCGCCGGGGATCACTCGGTGATCATCTGGCCGCTGTTGTGTGGTTTGGCGAAGGCACGTTACTACCTGCTGACCAATGAGCCGCTCACCGGAGAAGAAGCTGAGCGCATTGGGCTGGTAGCCCGTTGTGTCCCCAGTGAAGAGGTCTACGGGACGGCGTTGGGCGTGGCGCGCAAACTCAGGAAAACGAGTGCCACCGCGGTTCGCTGGACCAAGCACGCGCTGAACAACTGGCTGCGCCAGGCAGGACCCAATTTCGATACCAGCCTGGCGCTGGAATTCCTGGGCTTTCGCCTCGCGGACGCAAAATCCGGCCTGGACGCCGTCAAAAACCGCAAGAAGCCCGGCGCCTAGCGGACTATCGTCCCCGCAAAGCCCACTCGGCGCACAGCGAGGCCTAACCGGCCCCAACGCGAAACGCATGGCCGCGCGTGGATACGGCCTTAACTAATACCCACACATTTGAGCCTGCCCGCAGACCGAGGGCCTCAACCGCGCTGCGGGTTACGCGAGACAACACGGCGGCACCCCCAACATCGACGGTAATCAGGCGGGCGTCGTCTTCGTCGTCTGCCATGCTGATGATGGTGCCGCGGAGTTGATTCCGGACGCTGAGGCCACGCGGTTCTTCGGTGGCCAGGATAATGTCGCGGGCGAGGAGCTGGACGCGAACTCGCTCGCCGACACTCACGCAGGACACGCTGACTTTCAGCGAGCCGGAACCCACTCGAAGCTCCGCCATTGCGCACGAGATGTCGACAGAGGTCACCAGGCCGTCGACCACTGCACCGACGGAATCGGGGCCGACGATGGCCCGGAGCTCAGGCGCGAGGCTCACTTGGCTCAAGGGTCCCTGGGTGACCACCCGCCCCGCATCCATCAACACAACCTGCGTAGCGAGCTGCATGACCTCATCGAATTGATGGCTCACATAAACCATCGGGATCGACAGGTTGTCTCGCAGGCGCCCGAGATAGGGCAGCACCTCCTCGCGGCGTGCGGCATCGAGCGCCGCCAGCGGCTCATCAAGAAGCAGCAAGGCCGGTTGGGACAGCAGGGCTCGCCCGAGGGCGGCACGCTGCCGCTCGCCGCCAGATAGTTGAAACGGCTGGCGCTGCAGCAGGTGCTCCAAGCCCAGCAAAGCCACGACCTGCTCAAACGTAATCGCCACCCTGGGAGCGCGCATGCGTTCCAATCCATATCGAAGATTGCGCAGGACGTTCATGTGCGGAAACAGCCTGCCGTCCTGGAATACGTAGCCGATCCGCCGTTGCTCCGGCGGCACGGCGATGCCTGCATCCGTGTCCGTCAGTACGAGCCCGTCCAACTCCACGTAAGCAGAATCCGCCGCCAGCAGGCCGCAGATGATGTTGATGGCAGTAGTCTTGCCGCTGCCGGAACGCCCGAATAAGGCAACCACACCCGGCGTGGGGACATCGAATCGGACGTCCAGGGCGAAGCCATCGCGCCGTTTGGCAACTCTGACTTTCAGCACTCAGCGACCCACTCGGTGACGTGCACGGCGCGCCAGCATTTCCGCCAGCAAGAGTCCTATCAGTCCGAGCACGAAGGACATCACTGCAAGGCGCAGTGCCCGATCGTCACCGCCAGGAGATTGAATTGCGGTGTAGAGAGCCAAGGGAATCGTGCGGGTGATGCCCGGGATGTTGGAGGCGAAGGTGATGACCGCGCCAAACTCGCCCAGGCCCGCGGCGAACGCCGTGACGGCACCGGCTATGACACCGGGCCACATCAGTGGCAGCGTAATGGTCAGAAAGCGGTCGATGGGTGCGGCACCGAGCGTCCGTGCGGCGGCTTCGAGGCCGGGGTCTACATTTTCCAGGGCGAGGCGTATGGAGCGAACCATCAGGGGGAAGGCCATCACGGCGGTTGCCAAAGCGGCGCCGGCGGTTGAAAAAGCCAGTTGAATCCCCATCCTGCGATTCAGCCAGCCACCGACGGGGCCGGTGTTCCCGAAGATGAGCAGCAGCAGGTAGCCCACGGCCACCGGTGGGAGCACGAGCGGCAGGTGAACGAAGGCGTCCAATAGCCAGCGCCCGGCGAACCGCCCCCGGGCCAGTAGCCAGGCAATCAGCACAGCGAAAGGCAAGCTGAAGAGAACGCTGCGAGCAGCGACACTGAGGCTCAGGCGAAGGGCATCGAGCTCGGCGGGGGTCAGTTGCATAGCTGCATCGCAAACGTAACCTTTGGCTTGTTATGCGGGCGGACTTTCGCACGTCCCCACTGACGCTACCAGCGCGATATGCCCTGGGTGGCTATACCAGCAACGTGTCACTCACTGGACCTTGCAATCGCCCCGCACCGCAGAGGCGACCCCCCCATGGCAACTCCTACCTTGACTCCTCCCACTTCGCCCTCACCTCGATGAAACGCTTTCAATGGGAGGTTGGGCCAAGCCCACCACAACGCACATGAGCATCGATCGCCAGTTTGGCTGGATGTGGGCCCAAGCCTGTGAGCTCCTGGACCAGGCCGACCGCATGCAGCGCGGCTTTCTACGCTACGTCGGACCGAGCGCGGATGCCGCGGTCCGGGCACACGCGGCGGTTTGGGAACCGCCGGTGGATATACAGGAGAACTCGGCAGGGCTGCAGTTCGTGTTTGCCCTGCCGGGCGTGAGTGCCGAGCACATCGACGTGCGGCTCGAGCCGAACGCGCTCGCGGTAAACGCGATCCGTCCGGCCCGCTTGGGGAGCCCGGATTCAGTGGTCCGGCGGATGGAAATTCCGCATGGACGCTTCTATCGCCGCATTGCCCTGGCCGGCCACCGCTTCCGGCTCGGGGATACCCATTACCAGAACGGCTGTCTTGACGTCCGGCTCGTGAGAACCGGCCATGCCGCCGGAGACAATCGAGGTCGAGAGTAAAGTCATGGTCGAAACAGACAACTCAGTTTCCAACACCGAGTCCGCGCCTCAGCCGGGCGATGTGATTCCGATCATTGCCATGCGCAACGTGGCGCTCCTGCCGGGCATCGTGGTGCCGATCACTCTCGGCCGCGAAGAGAGCCTCAATGCCGCTCAGGAAGCCGTCCGCAGCGGCACGAAGGTCGGCCTGCTCCTGCAGCACGATGCGGCCGTCGAAAAGCCAACCTCACACGATCTGCATCAAGTCGGCGTGCTGGCCACCGTCGTCCGCTACGTCACGGCGCCGGATGGAACACATCACCTCGTGGCGCAGGGCGAGGGCCGCTTCCGTGTGCAGGAGTTTGCACACGAGCGCCCGTATTTCGCCGCGCGCGTCGAGCCTCTGATTGAAACCAACACGAGCGGGCCCCAGATCGATGCGCGCGCCGATGTACTGAAGTCGCGTGCCATCGAAGCCCTGTCCTTGCTGCCTCAGGTTCCCGGCGAGTTGGCCCGGACGATTCAGTCCGTTGACTCGCCCAGCCGCCTGGCAGATCTGATCATCAGCTTCATGGACGTGAAGGCGGCTGAAAAGCAAGAGATGCTCGAGACCCTGAACCTGCAGGAGCGCCTGGACAAGGTGCTGAAGGTCCTGGCGAACCGGCTGGAGGTTCTGAAGATCACGCGCGACATCACCGAGCAGACTCAGTCTGCCCTGGGCGAGCGCCAGCGCGAGGCCGTGTTGCGGGAGCAGCTGCGGCAGTTGCAGAAGGAGCTGGGCGAAGACGAGGACTCCGGCGTCGAAATCGACGAGTTGGAGAAGCAGATCGATGCGGCAAAGATGCCCGAGGAGGTGGCCGAGCACGCTCGCAAGGAGCTCAAGCGGCTGCAGCGGATGAATGAGGCGAGTCCCGAGCACGGAATGCTGCGGACCTATCTCGATTGGCTCGTCGCCTTGCCGTGGAGCGTGAGCGACACTGAGGACATCGACATCGAGCGCGCGCGCCGCATTCTGGACGAGGATCACTATGGCCTCGACAAAGTAAAGCGCCGCATTCTGGAATACCTTGCCGTGCGCAAGCTCAATCCGCAGGGCCGCAGCCCGATCCTGTGCTTCGTCGGACCTCCCGGCGTGGGCAAGACATCTCTCGGACAGAGCATTGCGCGGGCGCTGGGCTTGAAGTTCCAGCGGGCGAGCCTGGGGGGCGTGCATGATGAAGCGGAAATCCGCGGCCATCGGCGCACGTACATCGGCGCGCTGCCCGGCAACATCATTCAGGGCCTGAAGAAGGCGGGAACCCACAACCCGGTGTTCATGCTGGATGAGATCGACAAGTTGAATGCCAGCCACCAGGGCGATCCGGCTTCGGCGTTGCTCGAGGTGCTCGATCCGGAGCAGAACGGTACGTTCCGCGATAACTACATCGCGCAGCCGTTCGATCTGAGCCGGGTGCTGTTCATTGCGACCGCGAATGTCCTGGAGACCATTCCCGGGCCGTTGCGCGATCGCATGGAGATCATTCAACTCACCGGCTACACGGAAGAGGAGAAGCTGCAGATCGCGAAGCGCTACCTCGTGCACCGGCAGCTGAAGGCCAATGGCCTCACGGCCGAGCAGGTTGAGGTCACGGACGCGGCTCTGAAGCGGGTCATCCACGAGTACACGCGCGAGTCAGGTTGCAGAAATCTGGAGCGTGAGATCGGCGGCCTGTTGCGCCGGGCGGCGATGAAGATCGCGGAGGGCAAGGCCACTTCCGTGAAGATCGACGCGGCAGATGTTCCGGACATCCTCGGACCGACGCGCTTCGAGAACGATGTGGCCCAGCGCACATCGGTTCCTGGAGTGGCGACGGGTTTGGCCTGGACGCCGGTGGGGGGAGACATCCTGTTCGTCGAATCGGCGAAGCTCCCCGGCAGCGGGAAGCTGATTCTGACCGGCCAGCTCGGCGATGTGATGAAGGAAAGCGCGCAGGCGGCCCTGAGTCTCGTGAAGGCGCAGGCGGTGGAATTCGGAATCGATCCGCTGCAATTCGAGCACAGCGATATCCATGTGCACGTTCCCGCGGGGGCCATCCCGAAGGACGGACCCAGTGCCGGTGTGGCGATGTTCACCTCGCTCGCTTCCTTGCTGAGAGGCAAGGCGGTGCGACCGGATGTGGCCATGACCGGGGAAATCAGCCTGCGCGGGCTCGTGCTGCCGGTCGGCGGCATCAAGGAGAAAACCATCGCGGCGGCTCGGGCCGGTATCAGGAAGGTGATCCTGCCGGCGCGCAACCGGCGCGACCTCGAGGACATTCCGCAGAGCGCACGGGCACTTCTCGAGTTTGTCTGGGTCGAGCACGTGTCCGAGGCGCTGGCCGTGGCACTGGGGGAGGGGGAGAAGGCTCCGAAAGCCGCCACCGTTTCCCGAGCTCAACCGGAGCTGACGGCGGCCTGACCAACACGAAGCCGTCCGCCGCGAGGCGGGCGGTTTTAGCCGAATGCGGACCAGGTGGCAGGCGGCTCCTCGGAGGGCTGTTGCGCGTCGGCGCCGGGCGAAGCGCTCTCTTCCAGGACGGGCTGCAACCCGTCCGAGGCAGAAGAGTCAACCTCGGAAGCGCCGACGATTCGATTACCTTCGGGGCTCACGTAAGGAATCGATCCGGCTCCGTACAAATCCTGCCGCGTGTTATGCAGCCACCGCTCGATGTGGGTCACGAAGCGCTCTATGGCTTCGGCGCGCAGTATCACCGCCGCCTGATCTCCCAGAGCCATCTCCTTGGCCGCGGACAGGTGATACCACCACTGCAGCCGATCGAGCCGCCCGTCGGGCCTGCGATAAGGCAACGTGATGGAGAAACGGCGTCCGTTGCGCGTCGGAGTCGTTTCAGCGAATGCAAAATAGTCTTGAAGCGCCCGCGGCAGGTCTACGCTGGCCATTTGTTATCTCGGGATCGAACAACCCTCGACCCGGATCATATCTGTTCCTGCATTGCGACACTACTCATGCGCGACGCGCCGGAGGAAATAGCGTTTTTCAGGCGGTGAGCACTTTGTCAAGTGTGATGGGCGCACGCGCCTCGGCGCTGCCCGCATACGGTGCGAGTCCCTTCTGTTCCAACCATTCGCGGTTGAATAGTCGCGACTGATACTTCGCGCCGCCATCGCACAGAATTGTGACAATGGTGTGCCCCCGGCCTAGTTCCAGGGCAACACGAACCGCCGCGGCGACGTTGATTCCGCTGGTGCTGCCGAGGAAGAGTCCTTCCTCGCGCAACAGACGATAGACAAACCGAACGGTGTCCGCGTCCTCCACGTGGATGGCATCGTCGATCGGCGCGTCCTTCAGATTCGCGGTGATGCGTGCGATGCCGATGCCCTCGGTGATTGAGCCCGAGCCGGTCGATTTGAGCGATCCGTTGCGAACGAATTCGAACAAGCTGCTGCCGGGCGGATCGACGAGCACGGTGCGGATCGCGCGGCGCCTGGACTTCAGGAACTCGGACACGCCAGCGAACGTGCCACCGGTTCCCGATGCGGCCGTGAATGCATCCACCTTACCGTTGGTTTGCGTCCAGATCTCGGGCCCGGTCGTGTCTCTATGGGCCTGCCGGTTGACGGTGTTGTCGAACTGATTCGCCCAGATCGCGTTCGGCAGCGATGCCGCAAGTCGTTGCGCGACCTTCTGATATTGATTCGGGTTGCTGTAGGGAACGGTGGGTACCTTGTGCACCTCCGCTCCCAGGGTCTCGAGCAGCCGATACTTCTCGGGGGACTGATTGTCCGGCATCACGATGACGCACCGGTATCCACGGGCGTTGCACACATGGGCCAGCCCGATTCCGGTATTGCCCGCCGTGCCTTCGACCACAGTGCCCTGCGGGGGCAACTCGCCGCTCTGCTCGGCGGCGAGCACGATCGCACGGGCCGCGCGATCCTTCACCGATCCGCCCGGATTCATGAATTCGGCCTTGCCGAGAATCTCGCAACCGGTTTCCTCGCTGATCCGGCGCAACCGGATCAACGGCGTATTGCCGACCGCGCCGGTGAATCCATCCACAATGCTCATATGAAAGCCCCGATTTCAGAACCGATCAGCCCATCCGCCGCGGCCAGCGCCGTGACCTCTCCAACAATCAACAGAGCAGGGGGGCCGACGCTCGCCGCCTGCGCCACACCAACAATCGTATCGAGCGTTCCGCGCAACGTTCGCTGCTCGGGCAGGGTGGCCCTTTCGATGACCGCAACACGCTGCCCGGCCGGCGCCCCCGCGGCACGCAGCTTCGACACGATCTGCGGCAGGTGTCCAACCCCCATGTAAAACACAACCGTCTGGCGCGACCGTGCCAATGAGTGCCAGTCCAGGGACTCGTCATCGAGGACGTGCCCGGTCACGAAGGTGACGCTCTGGGCGAGCTTGCGATGCGTCAGAGGGATGTTCGTGGCAGCCGCCGCGCCCAGGGCCGCCGTTATCCCCGGCACCACGATGTAGGGGATGCCATGCGCCGCCAGTAATTCGGTTTCTTCGCCGCCGCGCCCGAAGATAAAAGGGTCACCGCCCTTCAGCCGCGCTACACGCAAACCCAGCCGCGCATAGTGCACCAGCAACTCGTTGATGCGCTCCTGCGTGGTGTGATTTCCGGGCTGCTTGCCCACGAACACACGCTCCGCGTCGCGGCGCGCGCGTTCCAGAACCGCCGCGGGTACCAGCCTGTCATAGAGGATCACATCGGCCTGCTGTAAGAGCTGCAGCGCCCGCAGTGTCAGCAAGTCAGGATCGCCGGGACCTGCGCCGATGAGATAACACTCGCCCAATCCGAGTCCGCCCGTGCCGGCGGAGCGGGTGAGACGGGTGGTTCGCAACTCGCGCTCGAAATCCTTCCCGGCCGTCACCTCGTCTCCGGCGAACACGCGGGCGCCCACGACACCGCCCACGATCCTCTCCCAGAAAGAGCGGCGCGCGGCGGTCCGCAACGCACGCTTCACATTCTTTCGCCGCTCGCCCATGAATCGAGCCAGCGCACCCAGGCGGGCAGGCAGGAGTGCCTCCATCTGCTCGCGGATCCGGCGCGCCAGAACGGGCGCCTGACCCCCGGAGCTGATGGCAATGAGGATCGGAGAGCGGTCAACGATCGCAGGGAAAATGAACGTCGACACAGCCGGATCGTCGACCGCGTTCACCGGGATGTTCTGCTCGCGCGCGGCAGCGGAAACCGCGGCGTTTACCTCAGGCACACCTGTAGCGGCAACGACCGCGGCCGTGCCGGTGACATGCTCCGGTGAGAAGACCGTATTAACGTATTGCAGCTCGCCCTGCGCAGCCAGCTCACGCAGATCCTCGGCCAATTCCGGCGCCACGAGGGTGATTTTCGCGCCCGTTCGACGCAGCAGGTCGACCTTGCGAGCGGCGATGCGGCCGCCGCCGACCACGAGGACGGGCCGGTCGCGCAACTGCAGAAAGACAGGGAGGTAATCCATGGGACGCATGGGGACGGATTGTACGGGACCTGATTGTAAAGGTCCCCTGCGTCAGGCGAGCGAAGCGATCGGTCTGAAGGGCAACTCAGCAGTTATAAACCGTTAATGTGCTGTATACAGGCGTGTACTTCGCTATTCTTGCGCCATGAAATTGCATCAGTTGCGGTACCTTGCCGCCGTCGCCCAGAGCGGTCTCAACATTACGGCCGCTGCCCAGAAGCTGCATACCTCCCAACCCGGTGTGAGTAAGCAGATCAAGCTGCTCGAGGATGAGCTCGGCTTTCAGATCTTCGTACGCGAGGGACGCAACCTGACGCGGATCACGCCCGCTGGGCAGCAGGTCATAGACAGGGCACTGCGAATTCTCCAGGAGGCGCAGAGCATCAAGGACCTCTCGACGGAGCTGCGTGACGAAGGTAGAGGAAGCCTATCCATCGGCACCACCCACACGCAGGCGCGTTACGTTCTGCCGGACGTCATCCGCCAGTTCCGGGGGAGGTACCCGAATGTTCGCTTGAATCTGCATCAGGGGACATCGGAGCAGATTGCCGAGATGGTTGCGCAGGATCGAATCGATTGCGCGATTGCCACAGGATCCCATCACCTGTTCGGCGATCTGACGCTGCTGCCCTGCTATCACTGGCATCGGACGGTAGTCGTTCCCAACAGCCATCCATTGGCGAACGCGGGTCGCCTCACGCTCAAGGCGCTGGCGTCCTATCCGATCATCACCTACACATTCAGTTTTGCGGGTCCCTCATCGCTGCAGGAGGCCTTCGCCAAGTCGGGTCTGACACCCAACGTGGCCATCACGGCGCGGGACGCCGATGTCATCAAGACCTACGTTCGACTCGGGTTGGGAGTCGGCATCGTGGCCAACATGGCGATCGATCAGGAAGACATCGATCTGAAGGCGATCGACTCCGCGCACATCTTTCCGGCCCATACGACGTGGCTCGGGTTCAGGCGCGGCACCCTGCTGCGCAAGTACATGTACGAGTTCGCGCAACTGCTGGCGCCGCACCTGGACCGGCGATTGATTGATCGGGCCCACCGCGCGGCCACCCCCGAAGAGGTGAACGAGTTATTTGAGGGGATCGAGCTCCCGGTCCGGTGAACGGCGGTGGCTCGAACGGCCGAGCGGCGTCAGCCGGGTGCGTGGTATCGCTGTTGTTGAATGGAGGCGAGGGGCTCGGCTGCCGCATAGGCGACCGAGTAGCGCTCGAACGCGAGCACAGCTTCCTCAATGTTCTGTCCCTGCGCGAGCTCAAATGCATCGATCCCACATCGAGCCATGATGAACAGCAGGTCCTGCTTGACCCCGGCGCCGACGGCACGCAATTCGCCTTTGAAGCCATACCGCGCTGAACGAAGCAAACGGGCCTGACTGTAGCCGCGACCCTCGCCAGCGGACGGAAACTCAATCGCGATGAGCGACAGCCGCTTCAGGTCGTCGCCGATATCTTCAACCGCGTCAGACGGAGCGAGCCGGACACCGAGACGTCCGCGATGAGCGCGCCGGTTTATCAACTCGGCGAGCGGGACGATCAGGTCGGGGCCTTCCTCGCCGAGGCTCAGATACTTCCACTCGTCCTGAACGACTTCGCGCCGTTGTTCGTGCGCGCTGCCGACGTCAAGCCGCTTCAGAACGGGTCGCATAGACACCCTCCTTGAACGGCTTCACGCCGATGCGGCGGAATGTCTCAATGAAACGCTCGCCGTCTTCGCGCCGGGCGCGATAGACATTCACGATTCGTTCAATGGTGGAGGCCACGTCGGCCTGCGCAACCGAGGGGCCGATGACCTCACCGAGAGCGGTCGAGCCATTGACGGATCCGCCCAGCGTAATCTGGTACCACTCCTCACCATGCTTATCGACACCCAGAATGCCGATATGGCCCACGTGATGATGTCCGCACGCATTCATGCAACCCGACATCTTGACCTCGATGTCGCCCAGATCGTAGAGGTAGTCGAGATCGTCGAACTGCTTCTGGATCTGCTGGGCCACGTTGAGCGTGCCAGCGTTGGCGAGACTGCAGAAGTCGAGTCCCGGGCACGCAATCATGTCCGTGAGCGTCCCGATGTTCGGCATCGCCAGCCCGAGTCGGTCGAGCTCCTGCCACACTCCATACAACTCGCTCTGTTTGACATCCGCCAGCAGGAGATTCTGGTTGTGCGTCACTCGCACCCTGCCGAAGCTCACGCGGTCGGCGAGATCGGCGACGGCAGCCATCTGCTCCGAGCTCATATCGCCGGGGTTCTGGCCATGCGCCTTGAGTGAAACGAAGGCGGCGCGATAACCGGCAATCTTGTGGGCCCGGGTGTTGTAGCGATACCAGGCCTGGAACCGCGGCTCACGCCCGGCGGTGACGTCGATGTTGGGCAATGATTCATACGCCGGGGGAGCGAAGAAGGCGCGGATGCGTTCCACCTCCGCCAGCTCCAGCACGGGGGCGATATCCTTGGCCGCGCGCCACTCCGCCTCCACCTGATCGCGGAATTTCGCGATTCCGACGGCCTTCACCAGAATCTTGATACGCGCCTTATGAATGTTGTCCCGGCGCCCATAACGATTATAGACCCGCAGGATCGCATCGAGGTAAGAGAGCAGATCCGGCAGCGGCAGGAAGTCCTTGATCACCTGCCCGATGATCGGGGTTCGGCCGAGGCCGCCACCCACCAGCACCTGGAAGCCGATCTGTCCGGCGGCATCGCGGCGCAGGTGCAGACCGACGTCGTGCACTTCGGAGGCTGCCCGATCTTCGGGTGAGCCCGTCACGGCGATCTTGAACTTGCGCGGCAGGTAGGTGAACTCGGGATGCAGGTTCGCCCACTGGCGAATGATCTCGCAGTACGGTCGGGGGTCATCCACCTCGTCGGTGGCGATTCCCGCCATGTGATCGGCGGTGACATTACGAATGCAATTGCCGCTGGTCTGGATGGCATGCATCTGGACCGTGGCCAGCTCGGCGAGAATATCGGGAACGCTCGCGAGCTTCGGCCAGTTGAGTTGCAGGTTCGTACGCGTGGTGAAGTGCCCGAAGCTGCGATCATATCGATGCGCGATATCGCCGAGCTTGCGCAGCTGGCGCGTGCTGAGCAGGCCGTACGGGATGGCGATGCGCAGCATGGGCGCATGGCGCTGGATGTAGAGGCCGTTACGCAGGCGAAGCGCCTTGAACTCATCCTCGGAGAGCTCGCCCGCCAGAAAGCGGCGCGTCTGGTCCCTGAATTCGGCTACGCGCTGGTCTACGAAAGCCTGGTCGAGCTGATCGTACTGGTACATTGGCCGATTATGGGGGCGTGCCCGGGAGCACCCGAAATACCCTTTGGTTGTGTATTGGGCGCTACCGGTTATGAGGCGGTTACAATGAGCGAACCTACTGCCCAGTAACCAAAGCGAGGGTTTTCATGCCGGGGTTGTATTTTGAGCAATTCGAGGTGGGACAGCATTTCCAGCACGCTGTTCATCGGACGGTCACGGAGACCGATAATGTACTCTTCAGTACTCTCACCATGAACCCGGCGGCCATCCATCTCGATGCCGAGTACTGCAAGCAGATGCCGTTCGGCCAGCCCCTCGTGAACAGCATTTTCACATTGGGCCTGCTCGTGGGGCTGTCGGTGTATGACACGACATTCGGGACGACGCTAGGCAACCTCGGGTGGGAGGAGGTGAAGTTTCCGAAGCCGGTATTTGTCGGAGACACGCTTAGAGCTGAAACAACCGTTGTGGCCAAGCGCGAGAGTCAGTCGCGCAAGGACTCAGGCATCCTCACGTTCGAGCATCGCGCCTTTAATCAGCGCAATGAGGAAGTCGCTTCGTGCCGGCGGGCGGCGCTCATGATGAAGCGGCCTGGCACCCTGCAAGGGCCTGGCAGCCTGCAAAGGCCTAGCACTCTGCAAGGGCCGCAATCATGAGGTTGCGGTCGTTCTTGTTTGTCCCGGGTGACAGCGAGCGCAAGCAGGCCAGGGCGGTTGATTCCGCTGCGGATGCATTGTTGCTCGATCTCGAGGACTCGGTGGCTGCGCCGCAGTTGCCGGCGGCGCGCCAGCGTGTGCGCGAGCTGCTGACAGCGCGGCCGGACAGGTCGCAACAACAGTTATGGGTCCGCGTGAACGCACTGTCGAGCGGGCTGTTGCTCGAGGATCTGATGGCCGTGTTTCCGGGAGCGCCCGATGGGCTGGTGCTGCCCAAGGTCGTGACTCCGCAGGAGATTGTGGAGGTCGGTCACTACCTGACCGCGCTGGAGGCTCGTGCCGGGAGGGCGGCGGGCAAGACCAAACTCCTAATCATTGCCACGGAGACGCCCCAGGCGGTGCTCAATCTCAACGCGTATCTCCCGCACGAGCGCATTCTGGGTTTGACGTGGGGCTCCGAGGATCTGGCGGCCGCAATGGGCGTGAGCCGCAAGACGGACTCGCAGGGCGCGCTGACATTCACTTTCCAGATGGCGCGCTCACTGTGTGTCATGACATCCACCGCGCTGGGCGTGCAGCCGATTGACGGCGTATACGTCGATTTTCGCGATACGGCCGGCCTGCAGCGAGAGGCGCAGGAGGCGCGGTGCGACGGATTTACGGGGAAGATGGCGATTCACCCGGATCAGGTGGCGCCGATCAACGCGGCGTTTACGCCGAGCGCGGCGGAGGTTGAGTGGGCGCGACGGGTCGTTGCGGCGTTCTCACAATCACCGGCCGCGGGTGTTGTGAGCCTCGATGGCAGGATGGTGGACAAGCCACATCTGCTGCAGGCCCGCCGGATTCTTGATCAGTGATCTAACGCTGTTGATTCTGCGGCCCCGGGCGGCTGTAACGCCGCCAGGTGGTCGCTTGTGTTGCGTCGTCCCCGGCTTCGTGTTCCGTGCACTCGAGGCGCAGGTGCCGGTCCGCCAGCTGCGCTCCCGCGACATGGCAATAATGAGGATGCCCTGCGTTGTGGGTGGCACGGAAAGGCTCGAAATGCCGGCACCGCACGCACATCCGCGAGACCGGCAGGGCCCCTGACTCCTGCAAGCCATGAATCATCTTCATGGCCGAACGATAAAAAATCTCCTGTTCGTCCGGCGTCAGCGCGTCAAAAGCGTTTAACAGTGGATCCGGCAGCGCGGCCAGTGCCGTAACGGAAATCTGTCCTTCGCTCGTCAACATCAAGGCCAACGCTCGTCCGTCAACCTCACTGCGGCGCTTCTGGATCAAGCCTTTCGACTCCAGCGCACCGACACTGTCAGAGGCGGTCGCGGGGGTCACGCCGAGCTCTCTGGCCAGCGCCGACAGAGTCAGGCTCTCACGCCGCGAGGCGACCACGTCGAGTATCCGACGTTGGGTGGGAGTCAGACGCTGCACCGCCCACTGGTCCCAGGAGCTGGTGTGAGCAAGGTGGGTGAGACGCCGCAAAGCACTCGCCAGCGCCTGCGGAAGGGATAGTGAAAGAGGATCAAAATCCAACATAGAAGTTATATTAGATACTCCATCTAACCCTGTCAACTATAAGGACTTTTCACCTCTTGAGATCGATTTTCAGGAGATCTTCCGGCGTGTCCAGATCCAGCGCTGCGCTGGGCATGGGGACTCTCACGACCCGGTCCGGATTGCGCTGCAATAAAGCCCGGGCCCCGACATCGCCGCGCAGTGTGACCAGCTCCGAAAACACGGATCGCGGGAATATCGCTGGGACACCCGTGGTCATTGCGTAACGTGCCGCGACTACGTAGTCAGGTTGCCTGCGCCAGGCGCCGACGAGCCGGTGGAGGTCTTCGGCAGTCACTGCCGCCTGGTCCACGACCATGAGCAACACAGCATTGCAACTCGAGGGTAGTCGGGACACGCCGGCGCGGATCGAGCTGGCCATGCCTTCTCGCCATTCGCGATTGATGACAATCAGCGCCTGGGTATGGGTCAGCAGGGGTGTCAGCTCGGCCGCATGAGCGCCGAGAACAACGGTTACAGCGGATCCAGCGACATCGGCGGCGCGCGCGATTGCGGTGTGCAGAAGAGGCCGTCCGGCCACCCGTGCCAGTTGTTTGGGTGAGCCGAACCGGGTTGAAGCGCCAGCCGCCAGAACGATGGCGTGCAGGCCTTCCCCGGAATCGGCACCGTCGCTCATGTGGGACGCGTCGCCATTACGCGTGCGAAGCGAGTCCGCTCGGCGAAAATCGAATCCGCGTCGATGCGCGCCAGCGCGCGCCATTCGGTCACCGGCAGGTTGCGCGCGAGCATGCCGTCAAACTTCTGAAAGTGGTCGCGTGCGCTTTCCTCGAACGCACTCAGAAACTCGGCATTCAACCCGCGCGCGAGGGTAGCGGCCAGGCGTTCAGCCACCGGGGGCTCGAAACGGGTGATGGCGAATGCAAAGTAATCTGTGCAGGCGGCTACGAAGGCGGAGTTGCCGGCGCCGTCGCGGCCGCACAGTTGAGAAACTTCAGCGAAGTGCGCTCGCTCGGTTGCGAGCTGATTCTGGATGATCTGTGTTTCGTTCATGCGAGGAGACGCCGGCGTTGTGTACGAATGCATGGATCTCGGCGACGATCGACAGTGCAATCGACTCCGGCGAGCGGCCGCCGAGCGGCAGTCCCACTGGTGCGTGGAGTCGTGGGCGGATCTCGTCGGCAGTGTCTTCAAGATCCGCGAGCAGTTTCTCACGTCGGGGTGGGGGACCCAGCAATCCAATATAAGGAATCGGAGTCGCCGCCAGGGTGCGAAGATATTTCAGATCAGAGGGTAGGTGATGGCTCATCACTACCGCTGCCGCGAACTGCCGGGGGTCCATGGCGTTCGGCCACTCATCCGGCTGCGACTGCAACACTCGCTCCGCGAGTGGAAAGTGACTGGCATCCGCGTATGCGGGCCGATGATCCACGAGTGTGACCTTCCAATTCAGTCGCGCGGCGAATTCAACGACGGGTGCGGCGTCCGGACCGGCTCCCAACAGCAATAACTTGGGAGGCAGCGACAGCGGCAGGAGAAATACCTTCCAACGCGGCGAGGCGCTCTCAAACCAACCGGTGCGTCCGGAGTGAGTCGCTGCAACGAGCGCTCGGTCAACTTCTTCCCCGCCCAGTACAACCGTGCCCACTGGGGAGCTCGCCCGCTCCGACGCGACGACGATTCCTACGGAGACTGGCTGATGAGCGGCGAGCGCCTCGGAGAAACGCGTCAGAGGCTGCCAATCGTTACCGGGTCCCAGGCACATCAGGAGTATGTGCATGGCGCCTTCGCACCCCAGGCCCAGCCCCCACACGAGGTCATCGCCGCCGCGCAGGTCATAAGTGACCAGCCGCGCGGTGCCGGTCTCGATCACCGAACGCGCGTATTCGGCAAGATCCCCCTCCAGGCAACCGCCCGAGAGCAGACCTGCCGAATCGCCGTTAGCGGCAATCAGCATCAAGGCTCCGGATTTGCGGTAAGTGGAGCCCGCTGTCTCCACGAGCACACCTAGGGCCATCGCGCGTCCCGCGGCGCGCTCGCGTTCGAAAAGGGGAAGCAGGGGGCCAAGTAAGGATTCCACATGGGATTATAGGCGCGGCATTGGCCGCGCGGAGCCGGGGGTCCTTTTCCGCCACGGGTGATTTCATCGGCGCGGCACTGGCCGCGCGGAGCCGGGGTCCTTTTCCGCCACCAAAAAGCGTGGTTTTTGGTGGCTGCTCATTGCACGCACACTGTAGCGTCAGTAGAGTCGCACGGCTTTTTCTCTAAACTTTTCAGAACTTTCTGCATGTCTAAAGTCCAAACTCCGGCCCGCGTCGCGGCCGACTCCTGGGTTGTGCACAAGTTCGGAGGCTCCAGCGTCGCTGACGCCGATTGCTTCCGCCGCGTGGCAGCTATTCTCGACAGCCAGCCGACGTCGCGCCTGGGGGTCGTTCTGTCAGCCTGCAGAGGCGTCACGGACGCCCTTTTGAGGCTCGTGTCCCTGGCCGAGCGCCAGGACGACAGCTACCGCAGCGAGATTGCCTCGTTGCGCGCCCGCCATGCGACCATTGCCGAAACCCTGCTGAGCGCTCAGTCCGCCCGGCTGTACCTGGCCGGCTTCGACCGCGACTGCCACGACCTCGAGGGCATTCTCCATACGGTCAAGCTGACCCGCTCAGCCGCGAAGAACGTCAGCGACCTCATCGCCGGCTATGGCGAGATCTGGTCCACCAAGCTGTTCCACCGGTTCATGGAAGAGCGGGCGGGACGTGCCGGTCAGTTCCAGTGGATCGATGCCCGCAAGGTCGTGGTTGTCGAGTGGGGGCCGCTCGGTCCCGGCATCCAGTGGGCCGAATCGCGGGCCAGGATGCGGGAGCTCGTGCCAGAGGCCTATCGAGGCACACTGATCATCACCGGCTTCATTGCTTCGGATCGCCGCGGCGTCCAGACAACATTGGGCCGCAACGGCAGCGACTTTTCGGGATCCATTTTCGGGGCCTTGCTGGACTCCGCGGAGATCCAGATCTGGACCGACGTGGATGGGGTCTTGTCGGCCGACCCGCGGCGGGTTCCCGATGCCACGATCATTGATTCGTTGTCGTACAACGAGGCGATGGAGCTCGCGTACTTCGGAGCGAAGGTCATCCATCCCCAGACGATGGCGCCGGCGGTGGGCAGCGGGATCCCCATCTGGATCCGCAATACCTTCGCGCCGGAAAAAGTCGGGACGCTGATTTGCGCGGACCCCAAGTCAGCGCTGCCCGTGAAGGGCATCACCAGCATCGAAAAGACCGCGCTCATCAACCTTGAAGGGGCCGGAATGATCGGGGTGCCGGGCACGGCCAACCGACTGTTCGGCGCCCTGCGGGAAGAGGGGATCTCGGTCATTCTGATTTCCCAGGGCAGCTCCGAGCATTCCATCTGCTGCGCCATTCCGCAGGACCAGGCGGAACGGGCCGCCGCGGTGGTGCGCGCCGCGTTTGAACGCGAATTGAAGGAAGGTCAGATCCAGGACGTGGACGTCACACCCGACCTCGCGATTCTTGCGGCGGTCGGTGACGGCATGGCGGGTCAGCCCGGTGTCGCGGCCAAGGTGTTCAATGCGCTGGGCAGCGCGAGCGTCAACATCAAGGCCATCGCCCAGGGTGCCTCCGAGCGCAACATCTCCGTAGTCGTCGATGGCAAACATGCAACTCGTGCCTTGCGGGCGGTGCATGCCGGGCTCTACCTTTCTCCGCACACGATCTCCGTGGGCGTGATCGGTCCGGGTACCGTCGGCAAAGTGTTGCTCAACCAGTTGGCATCGCAGAGCGCCCGCTTGCAGACGGAGGCCAAGTTGGACTTTCGCGTGCGGGGAATCATGACATCCTCGCGCATGCTTCTGGCGGAGGGCGGCGTGCCCCTGGACCACTGGAAAGAAAAGTTCGACAAGGATGCCGTCGACGCCGATTTCGGCAAATTCATGGATCATGTGCGCGTCGACTATCTGCCGCACACGGTCCTCATCGACTGCACGGCCAGCGCGGATATCGCCAAGCGCTATCCCGAGTGGTTGGCGGCCGGCATTCACATCGTTACCCCGAACAAGAAGGCCAACAGCGCAGGCCTGCCGTTCTATCGCCAGCTCAAGGACGCACGCAAGGCCGGTCAGGCCCACTACCTGTACGAGACGACTGTCGGGGCGGGATTGCCGGTGGTGCAGACTTTGCGCGACCTGCGCGAGACCGGCGATGACATTACCAGTGTCGAGGGAATTTTTTCCGGCACGCTCGCGTACTTGTTCAATACGTACGACGGCAAAAAGGCCTGGTCTGACATCGTGCGCGATGCCCGCCAGCGCGGTTACACCGAGCCGGACCCGCGGGATGACCTTTCCGGCATGGACGTGGCCCGCAAGCTCATCATCCTGGGCCGCGAGATGGGGCTCGAATTGGAGATGGCGGATGTCAAGGTGGAAAGCCTCGTGCCTACAGGTCTCGACAAGGGCTCCATCGATGAATTCATGGCGAATCTGTCCAGACATGATTCGGTCATGAACGATCGGCTGGAGACTGCGCGCTCCAGGGGTAAGGTGCTGCGGTATGTCGGCCGCCTGAGCTCGGACGGCAAGGCCACCGTCGGCGTGGTGGAGTTGGATACCAAACACCCTTTTGCGAACATTGCGCTTACGGATAACGTCGTTCGGTTCGCTACGCGCCGATACTGCGACAATCCGCTGATCGTGCAGGGCCCCGGTGCCGGTCCCGAAGTCACCGCGGGCGGTGTGTTCGCTGACCTGCTGCGCCTCGCAGCCTACCTGGGAGCGCGCTTATGAGCTCGGTTGAAACGGGCCGTGACGCGCCATCGGTCTCCAGCGCAGCGCATGGGGGCCCTAGCAAATCGTCGCGCGGGCGCGAGCAAGCGACCGTTTTCGCGCCGGCGTCGGTCGGTAATGTGGCCATAGGTTTTGACATTCTGGGGTTTGCGGTCGACTCGCTGGGTGACAAGATCACGGTGACTCGGCGTGACGAGCCAGGTGTGGGCATCAGCCGCATCCATGGCGTCGCGGGCGAGCTGCCGACCGACCCTACGCGCAACACTGCGGGTCAGGCGCTCCTCGCCATGTGCGAAGGCCTGAAACTGCGGTTCGGCTTCACGATGGAGATCGAGAAGGGCATTCCTCTGGGCTCCGGTCTCGGTGGCTCCGCCGCTTCGGCCGTGGGGTCGGTAGTCGCCGCGAATGCCGTTTTGCCCGAGCCGGTGAGCAAGCTCGAGCTGCTGAAGTTCGCGATGCAGGGCGAGGCGGTGGCGAGCGGCTCGCTGCACGTCGATAATATTGCGCCGTCGTTGTTCGGCGGATTGGTGTTGACGGTCGGCATCGATCAGCCGCGCGTCAAGCAGATTCCGGTGCCGCCGGATGTGCGCGCGGTGATCATGCATCCCCACATGTTTCTGTCGACCAAACAGGCCCGGTCCATTCTCAGACGCACCGTCGACCTGTCGGATTTTGTCTGGCAGACCGCCAACCTGGCCGGGTTCATCTCCGGGTGTTACACCAACGACCTGGACATGATCCGTGCCTCGCTCGAGGATGTGGTTATCGAGCCGCAGCGCCAGGCGCTGATCCCGGGGTTTCAAGAAGTGCGGCGCGCGGCCATGGAGGCGGGCGCTCTCGGTTGCTCGATCTCCGGCGCAGGTCCCACCCTGTTCGCGTGGGCACGTGAATCCAATGCTGCCGCGGTGCGCAACGCCATGCGCCGCGAATTCGAACGCAAATCGATTCAGCTCGATGAATGGATCGTCGAAATCGAATCGGCGGGCGCGCGAGTAATCGAATCGTGACCGAACCCATTCGCTTTCACAGTACCCGCGATGGCGCCACCTCAATCAGTTTCAGCCAGGCTCTGCTGCAGGGCCTGGCGCCGGACGGCGGACTGTATGTCCCCACATCCTGGCCCAGCATCGACATCCAGGCGCTCAGCCGCGAGACTTGTCTCCCGGGGATCGCCAACCGTCTGATCGGCCCGTTTGTCAGCGGCGATCCGCTCGCGCCGCAACTGCCGGACATCACCGCCGAGGCCTTCAATTTCCCGGCGCCGCTCGCGTCGCTGGAAGAGGGCCTGGGAGTCCTGGAACTGTTCCACGGCCCAACGGCCGCCTTCAAGGACTTCGGCGCGCGCTTTCTGGCAGCCAACTTCGCGCGCCTGCGTCAACCGGGTTCGCACCCGATTACGATTCTCGTGGCGACTTCAGGCGACACCGGCGGCGCCGTTGCGGCCGCTTTCCATAACCGGCCGGGAATCAACGTCGGGGTGTTGTTTCCGAAGGGCCTGGTGTCCCCCACGCAGGAGCGCCAGCTCACGTGCTGGGGCGGTAATGTCAAGTCCTTCGCCGTGCGGGGCACATTTGACGATTGCCAGCGGCTCGTCAAACAGGCGTTTGTCGATCCCGAATTGCGCCAGCAGACGCAATTGTCGTCGGCAAACAGCATCAATCTGGGTCGCCTGCTGCCCCAAGCGGTGTATTACGCGGCGAGCAGTCTGGAAGTGTGGAAGAAGCATGGCGAGCCCGCCTCCTACATCATTCCCAGCGGCAATCTAGGGAATGCCGCGGCGTGTATCTGGGCGCGCAAGGTCGGGCTTCCCATCCGCGACATCGTGCTGGCGCACAATGCGAATCAAACCGTGACGGATTTCCTCCGGACCGGCGAATGGCGTCCGCGTCCGAGTATCGCGACGCTCGCGTCCGCCATGGATGTCGGCAATCCAAGTAATATGGAACGTCTGCGCTCACTTTTTGCCGATTTGGCGCAACTGCGCACTGCCGTGAGCGCCGAAACCGTGGATGATGCGGCCATTCGCGACCGCATCCGCAAGGGCTTCGAGCGTTATGGTCAGATCTGGTGTCCGCACACGGCGACGGCGGCTGAAGTCTACGAGCGAATCATCGCGGGCAAGCGCCCGGGACGGTGGATAATCGTGTCGACGGCGCACCCGGCCAAATTCTCCGAGATTGTCGAGCCGTTGATCGGTCGTAAAATACCGGTTCCCGAGGCGCTGGCGAAACTGTTCGCGCGGCCCACGGAGTTCACGGAAATCGAGCCTGAGCTGGCGTCGTTGCGGCCGGCGTTGAGTGTTGGGAGAGCCTAGTGGAGGAGTTGGAAAAACTTCCGCCTACGGCGTGGGCGCTGATTGCGGCAGCCGCCGTGCTCGGCTTCGCGGCCGCGTGGGTGTGGCGCTGGTATCGCCAGTATCGGATGCGATCCGCGCTGCGCGCGGCTGTGACCGCCGTGGGATCCGACTACCTCGTTGACACACTCGTGCCGGACGGCATGGGCGGTGGATTCCACGTCGACTTCCTGCTGCTCACGACGCGGGGCATCCTGGTGGTCGACCTGCGCGACGTGCAGGGAAACATTTTCGGCGGCGATCAGATGGCGGAGTGGACGGTGATGGACGGCCCGCGGCGTTTCACATTTCCGAACCCGCAAAGCGCGCTGTATGACCGGATTGCGGCGGTCCGCGGAGTCGCAGGCGAAGTACCGGTGGAGGGGCGCATCGTATTCACACGCCGCGGCAAATTCCCCAAGGGCCTGCCGAAGTTCACTCTGATGGTGGATTCACTGAACGCCGAATTCCCAGGTGGCGAACACGAAATCGTCGCCACCTTCGCGGAAGGCTGGGGCAAGGTCAAGAAAGCCGTGACTCCCAGCTATATGGCGCACATGCGCTGACATCCGGCGCTGCAGGCAGTCACACGCGCCGCTGAGTAGCGCGCCTTCGCTGATTCCCAATGCCTAGCGCGCTCCGGTTGGCAGGCGCCCCAAAGCTCCCGCTTTGCCTCGAGCGTCATCCTAGCGTCTGAGCGTGATCTGCGAGAACGAGCGACACGCAGGCCGTCAGCTTCTTCGCATAGTCCACGTGTAAGAATTCGTTCGGCCCGTGGGCGTTGGCCTGCGGCCCCAACACGCCTGTAATGAAGAACTGCGTCTTCGGGAAGCGCGCGCCCAACATCGCCATGAACGGAATCGTGCCGCCGGCGCCCATGTAAACCGAGGGTTTGCCGAAGATGCGCACGGAGGCATTGCTGATCGATTCCTCCAGCCACGGCGCAACGGGCGGGGCGTTCCAGCCGGCGGACGCGGATGCATCCTCGAAGCTGACCAGGGCTCCATAGGGCGGATCGCGTTCCAGCGTTCTCTTGACGGCATCCAAGGCTGTGTCGCCGTCGGTCGTTGGCGCGAGGCGCAGCGACAGTTTCAGCGTGATCTCAGGCAGCAACACGTTGCCGGCGGATCTCACGGCCGGTAGGCCGTCCGCCCCGGTAATCGCCACAGTCGCGCGCCACGTGCTGTTGATCAACAACTCGACGGGATCGTTGGACAGCGGCGCCACGCCTTGGGCGAACGGCACTTTGCCAGCTACCTCGGCACCCAGAACCCCGGCGGCGGCCGTGATTTGAGCGCGCCGGTCCTTGGGAACGGCAACCTGCAACTCGTCCACCAACACATCCCCGGTGACGGGATTCTCCAGCCGCGCCATGAGCTGCTCAACGATCCTGAACGGCGTCGGCGCAATGCCCGTCGCCATTCCCGAATGCACGCCTTCGGTCAGAACACGAACACGCAAGTTGCCGGTGAGATTGCCGCGCAGGGAGGTCGTACACCACACCTGGTCGTAGTTGCCGCACTCCGCATCCAGGCAGATCACCAACGAGGGATCACCGATCCGATCGCCCAGAGCATCCAGGTGGGCCGGCAGATCCACGCTGCCACTTTCTTCGCAGGCTTCGATGAGCAGTACGCAGCGCGCCAACGGCACCTTCTGAGCCTGAAGCGCCGCGATGGCGGTCAGCGAAGCGAACACCGCATAGCCGTCATCCGCGCCACCGCGGCCGTATAGCTTGCCGTCCCTAAGCACCGGCTCCCACGGCCCGAGTCCAGGCAGCCAACCGGGAAATTCAGGTTGCTTATCCAGGTGGCCGTACAGCAGCACACTGCCCGGCAGCTCGCCCGGAATATCAATGAACAGCAGGGGCGTTTTTCCGGGCAAGCGCCGCACTTCCACGCGCATGCCCGCAACGGGCTGAGCGCGACACCACTCGGCCATGAGGTGGATGGCCGCTTCCATGTGCCCGTTGCGTTCCCAATCCGGGTCGAACGCGGGCGACTTGTTCGGAATGCGGATGTAGGCGCTGAGACGATCAACAATCGACTCGTCCCAGACCGCGTCGATTCCCTTCGTGAGTGGGTCGATTTGCATGGCCTATTGTAGCTCGGGAAGCGCGAATAGTTTCCGGGCCGCCGCGGTCGAAGTGGCGGCGAGATCTGCCAGCGATTCGCCGCGTGCCCGCGCTATCGTGGCGGCGATGTGCGGCAGGTTGACGGGTTCATTGCGCCGTGACTGGGGTTTCGAGGGCAGGTCGCGGGGCAACAGATACGGCCCGTCGGTTTCGATCAAGAGCCGATCCGCTGCAATCTGCCTCACGAGCGGCACGAGATGGGCGCCGCGGCGCTCATCGCAGATCCAGCCGGTGATGCCGATGTACAGGTCCATGTCCTGGTAAGCCGCAAGCTCGTGGTGATTGCCCGTGAAGCAATGAGCGACGCCGCCGACGAGCGAGCTGCGATGCTCGCGCAGGATCGCCTCGAAATCCTCATGTGCATCGCGCTGGTGCAGGAAGACCGGCTTGCCGGCCTGCGCGGCCAGCTCGAGCTGGCGATGGAACGCTTGCTGCTGCACGGGGCGCGGGGAGAGGTCGCGGAAATAATCCAATCCGCATTCGCCCACGGCGACCACCTGCTGCACCGTTGCGAGTTGACGCAGCTCCACCAACAACTCCTCGGTGAGCTCCGCGGCATGGTGCGGATGGACACCGGCGGTGGCAAACAGCACGCCCGGATGCGTTCGCGCCATTTCGATAGCCTGGCGAGTGCTGGCGCCGCTAGAGCCAGTCACGAGCATTTGCACCACGCCAGCGGCAACGGCGCGTGCAATGACGCTTTCACGGTCCGGATCGAAGCTGTCGTGAGCCAGATTGATACCGATATCGATCAGGGAAGTAGCTATCATGTGTGAAGGACATTCTACGTACACGGCGGGGCTGATGCTCGTGAAGACTCTGTGCGTGGGCTTCGGCTGCGCTCTCCTATCCACGGCCCTGCAGGCCGCTGAAAACCCGAACTGGCTCGACCTGGAGAGTCGCATCCAGTACGGCTACTACACTGAAGATGTACGGGCGCTCGAGAACGTCCTGGAGCTGCTCGGTCCCGGTGACTCCGACAGTGCCCAGCGGCGCTATTACGCCGGCTTGGCCAACTATCGTCTGAGCCAACTCGCGTTTGCCAGAGACAAGAGTCGGGCGAAGGACGCCGCGGACACGTGCGCGCACAACGCCGATGCGGCTGCGAAGATGCAGAGCGAATCCGCGGAGGGCTTGGCGTTGGAGTCGGCTTGTCTCGAGCTGGTGGCGAGCCTGCAAGCGTGGCGGGCACCCTTCGCGGCCTCCAGAAGCGGCTCGCTGATCGAGAAGGCCCGCCATGCCGCCCCTAAAAATCCACGCGTACAGCTGCTGGATGCGGTTTCACTGTATGAGCGCCCCAAAGCGAGCGAAGCTGACCGTAATCGGGCCCTGAAGGGTTTTCAGCAGGCTGCCGCGGCATTTGAGGCAGAACGACGGGAAAGTGAGCATCTGCCGGGTTGGGGAGCCGCCGAGGCGTACGTTTATCTGGCAAAATGCCAGCTGGATCGCGGTGCGACTCTGCAGGCCCGGGACGCGCTGGAGCGAGCACTGCTCATCGCGCCCGAGTTTGCGGATGCGCGCCGCCTGATGAAGAAGATCACCGCAGGTTGAAGGGACGAGTTTGGCTGCACAACCCAACACGCCGCCCAATGGGGATACCGACAAGGGCGCATTGCTCAACCAGTTGCGTATCGATCGCAGCGCCCGCGAGCAACCGAACGAAACCCGACGCTGGCCCTGGATCGCCGGCGCCGTCCTCGTATTGATCCTGATTGCCGCGGGGTTGTGGCTCGCCAAACCCAAAACAGCGGCCGTTACGGTGAAGACGGTCCTGGCTCAACCCATGACGAGCGGCGGGCCGCCTTCGGCATCGGTATTGGACGCAACCGGCTATGTCACCGCGCGCCGTGAAGCGACGGTGTCGGCGCAGATTACCGGCACTCTCATCGAAGTGTTGATCGAGGAGGGTGATCACGTTGAGCAGGGGCAGGTGTTGGCGCGCCTCGACGATACCCAGCAGAGAGCGGCGCTCGCGCAGGCCGATGCGCAATTGCAGTCGGCGCGTGCATTGCTCGCGCAATTTCAATCGCAACTCGCGCAGGATCGGCGCGACGAGCAGCGAGCCGAAGACCTCGTGCAACGCAAGCTCGTCTCGGAACAGGCAGTGGAGCAGGCACGGACCCTCGTGGAAACCCAGAGCGCGCAGTTGGAAAGCCAGCGGCGCCAGATCGAGCTGGCGGCCGCCAACGTACGCTCGGCCCGGGTGCAACTCGACTATTGCACGATCAAGTCGCCGTTCACCGGCGTGGTCATCGCCAAGGCGGCGCAGGTGGGCGAGATCGTCTCGCCATTTTCCGCCGGCGGGGGCTTTACCCGTACGGGTATCGGCACACTGGTGGACATGGACTCGCTGGAAGTCGAAGTCGATGTCAACGAGGCCTATATCAACCGCGTGCAACCCAGGCAACCGGTCGAATCCGTGTTGAATGCCTATCCCGACTGGAAGATTCCCTCGCATGTGATTGCCATCATTCCCACGGCCGACCGGTCCAAGGCGACCGTGAAGGTCCGCATCGGCATCGACAGCAAGGATGACCGTATAGTCCCTGACATGGGCGTGCGGGTGTCATTTTTGGAAGAGAAGCAACCTGTCGCCGCCAATACGGTCGGCGTGCTGGTGCCCTCGGCGGCGTTGCGCCGCGATGGCGACCAGGACGTTTTGTTTGTCATGAAGGACCGTAAGGCCCGTCGCCGTGCCGTCACACTAGGTGGCTCGTTCGGCAATTCGCGGCAGGTTGAAACGGGTGTGAGCCCGGGCGAGTCGGTCATAGTGGATGCGCCCGGCGAACTAAAGGACGATGCCGCAGTTGAGGTAGCCCAATGACCGATTCCATGGTTGAGATCCGCAGTGTCACGAAGACCTACGAGCGCGGTAAGCAGAAGGTCGAAGTGCTTCACGGTCTGAGCATCGACATTCCCAAAGGCGACTTCGTGGCCCTGATGGGTCCCTCGGGTTCCGGCAAGACCACGCTCCTGAACCTGATCGGAGGCCTGGATCAGCCGACCTCGGGCGAGATCAGCGTCGGTGGCAACCGCATCGATCGGCTGTCGAGCGCGCAACTCGCCCACTGGCGGGCGCAAAACGTGGGCTTTGTGTTCCAGTTCTACAACCTCATGCCGGTGTTGACCGCCGAGGCCAATGTTGAATTGCCGCTGTTGTTGACCAAGCTGTCGTCGTCGCAGCGGAAGAAGAACGTGGCTGTCGCGCTGCAGGTCGTGGGTCTGGCCGATCGCGCTCGCCACAAGCCGCGCGAGCTGTCGGGCGGTCAGGAGCAGCGCGTGGCCATAGCACGCGCGCTCGTTTCCGATCCCCAATTGCTGGTGTGCGATGAGCCGACCGGAGACCTGGATCGCAAGACAGCGGATGAGATCCTGGGTCTGCTGCAGGTTCTGAACCGCGAGCACGGCAAGACCATCGTGATGGTGACCCACGATCCCAAGGCTGCGGAGTTCGCCCGGCGCACGCTGCATCTCGAGAAAGGCCAGCTCCTGGAGCAGGCCGCCGCCTAGGGAGTGCTCCCATGACCCGTACCGGTTTCGTGATTGCCAACCTGTTCCGCAAGAAGACCCGCACCATCCTCACCATTTTGTCGGTGATCATGGCGTTTCTGTTGTTCGGACTGCTGCAGTCCCTCAACTCCATCTTCAATGCGGGTGCCGATTTCGTGGGCGCGACGCGCCTGATGACTCAGGCGCGCGTCTCATTCACGCAGGCGTTGCCGCTCAGCATGGTTCCCAAGCTGGAGTCCGTGCCGGGCGTGGCGCGAGTGGCCCATTCACAGTGGTTCGGCGGGGTCTGGCAGGAAAATACCCAGGTGTTTACCTTCGCCATCGATCCCGAGCGCTATCATGACGTGTACCCGGAATGGGTGATGCCGCAAGAGCAGTGGAAGGCCTTCGAGCACACCCGCACCGGCATGATCGCCGGCAAGCAGTTGGCGGACAAGTACGGCTGGAAGGTGGGGCAGAAGATTCCGCTGTCCTCCAACATCTATCCGCAGAAGGGCGGCAGCAAATCGTGGGCGTTCGACCTGGTCGGCATCTACGACGGCAAGGACGACGCCTGGCGCAAGCAGACCAACGCGGTCTTCATCAACCACGACTATTTCGATGAAGCGAACCTGTTCGGCAAGGGACGCACTAATTTCTACATCCTGAAGCTCACCCCGGGGGCGGACGCAGCCCAGGTGAGCAGGACGGTGGATGCGATGTTCGAGAACTCGCCGGACGAGACCAAGACTCAGACGGAAAAGGACTTCAATCTGAGCTTCGTGAAGCAGATCGGGGACATCGGCCTCATCGTCCGCTGGATTCTCTTTGCTGTGTTCTTCACGTTGTTGCTCGTCGTGGGTAATACGATGGCTCAGAGCGTTCGGGAGCGGGTACCCGAATTGGCCGTGCTGAAGACGCTTGGATTCACGGACGGCAGCGTTCTCGGCTTTGTCCTGGCCGAAGCCGTCGCGCTGTGTCTGGTGGGAGGTCTCGTCGGCCTGGCGCTCGCGACCCTGTTGGGCGCAATGGTCGAACAGGCTACCGGGGGCCAGTTCCAACTCAATGTCAGCGGGGTGATCTGGGCGATCGGCATCGGCGCCATTGTGGTGATGAGTCTCGCAGTGGGATTGCTGCCGGCCCTGCGGGCACAGCGACTCAAGATCGTCGACGCGCTGGCGGGTCGTTAGGAACCTCTATGTTCAGGCAGACTGCAGCCATCGCGATCCTCAATATTCGCAGCATCCCGGAGCGCTGGGCGCCGTCGTTGGTGATCGTCATCGGCCTTGCCGGGGTGGTGGCGGTTTTCACGGCGCTGCTGGCGATGTCGACGGGATTTGCCAGCACGCTGAAGGCGGCGGGTCGCAAGGATGTCGCCGTCGTGATGCGCGGCGGGTCGGATACCGAGATCAACTCGGGTTTGAGTCGAGAAGACGCCGACATCATCAAACAGGCGAAAGGCATCCGCGTGGGTCCCGACGGCCGGCCGCTTGCGTCGGCGGAAATGATGATCATCGCCGAGCTGATGCGCAGTGCCGACACGACGGGAGCTGCGAATATCACCGTGCGAGGCGTCGAGCCGGATGCGTTTCCACTGCGACCGCAGATCAAGATTGTCGCAGGGCGCAATTTCCAGACGGGACTGCGCGAGCTCATCGTGGGGCAGGGAGTCTCACGGCAGTTCCAGGGCGCCGGCTTGGGCAGTCACGTGCGCATGCGCGGGTCCGACTGGACGGTGGTGGGGGTGTTTCAGTCCGGTGATGCGAACGAGAGTGAGCTGTGGACGGACCTGAATGTCGCTCGGACCACCTTTAACCGCACCGGCGAGAGCTCGATCCGGGTGGGGCTCGATGGGCCGAATGGACTCGACACGCTGAAGGCCGCCCTGAGCGCGGATCCGCGGTTGACGGTGGATGTGCAGAATGAAGAGGACTACTTCAGCGGGCAGACGCGTGACTTCCGCAGGACGATCGGGGTGTTGGCCGGGATCGTCACACTGATCATGGCGCTCGGCGCTGTGTTCGCGGCGCTGAACAGCATGTATGCCGCCGTGGCGGCCCGCGGAAAGGAGATCGCGACGCTGCGTGCGCTCGGCTTTGGCGGGTTGGCGGTACTCGTGTCGGTGATGATCGAGGCGCTGCTGCTTGCGCTGGTGGGCGGCGTGTTGGGGGCCGTAATAGCCTACGTGTTGTTCAACAACATGACCGTATCCACCCTGGGTCAGTCGTTTACCCAGGTAGTGTTCAACTTCAGGATTACCCCTCAGCTGGTTGCTATGGGGCTGATCATCTCGATTGCTATCGGGATGATCGGTGGATTGCTGCCTGCGATTCGCGCAGCGCGGTTGCCCGTGACGACCGGCTTGCGTGAGCTATAGTCTGTCGGCGCGGCATTGGCCGGTCGGGCCCGGCGCGAAGGCGGCTGCAGTGCGGGACTATTCGCCGAGCGCTCTGCAGAGGGCCGCGACATCTTCCTCCCGCTGGTCCCAGGAGGCGACGAAGCGCGCCTCGCCGCTGCGCGCGGGGCCCCAGTCGTAGAATCCAAAGCCGGCGGTACGAAGGGCTGACTTTCGTTCTTCGCCGAGCCGTACAAACACTTCATTTGCTTCGACGGGATGCATCAACGTCTTGCCTGCAGCGCTCCCAATCCGCTGCGCAAACGCGTTGGCCCTGCGAGCGTTGCGTTGCCATACGCCTGTTTCAACATACGCCAGCAACTGAGCCGCGATAAAACGTGACTTTGAAATGAGATGCCCCGCGCGTTTGCGCCGGAACTCGAAATCCCGCACGCGCCCCCGATCGAAGAATACAACCGCTTCGGCTGCGAGGGCGCCGTTCTTGGTGGCTCCGAATGACAGCACATCGACGCCGGCGCGCCAGGTCACATCGCCGGGATGGCAGTCCAGAAACGCCAGTGCATTGGCAAATCGGGCACCGTCCATCTGCACCGCCAGCCCGCGTTCGTGAGCGAGCCTGCTGATCGCCGCGATTTCCTCAGGGCGATACACCGTTCCCAACTCGGTGGCCTGGGTCATGGAGACGACCGCGGGTTGCACCGTATGGACGTTCGCCGGATGCTTGTCGATGGCTGCCCCGAGCACCGAGGGAGTCAGTTTGGCGTTCTCGCCCAACAGCGAAACGAGCTGCGCGCCGCCGGTGAAAAATTGCGGCGCGCCGCATTCATCGACGCCGATGTGGGCTTCTGCGTGCGCATAGATCGCGCCCCAAGGTGGGCTCAGCGCAGCCAGGCTCAATGAGTTGGCGGCCGTTCCGGTGGCGACCGCGAATGCGCGCACCTGCGTGCCGAAGAACTTTCCCAGAACCTCATCGAGTCGTTGCGTCCATGGGTCATCGCCGTAGGCGATGGTATTTCCCTGGTTCGCTTCCGCGATCGCGGCGAGGATTTCCGGAGCGGCCGTAGCCGTGTTGTCACTATAGAAACGCAAATCGCACCTCAGTCGTAGCGCCATTTGAAGGACCAGGCGCCAAACGCAAGGAATACCAGGGCTGTCACGGCAAGGTAAGTCAGGTCCGTGCTGATCTCCGGCAGGCCTGCGCCGTCAATCATGACTGCCCGCGCCGCGTTGAGGACATGCGTCAGCGGGAAGAGGGCGGCTACCCACTGCACCCATTGGGGCGAGCCCTCCAGGGAGTACCAGACACCTGACAGCAGCATCATGGGCCAAGTGAGCAAGTTCAAAAGACCGCCCACGACTTCCTCGCTGGAGAAACGCGCCGCTATCGTGAGGCCCATGGCCACCATCGAGAGGGCACCGAGCACGCCTACCAGGATCACCAGAGGTCCACTGCCGCTCCGGTGAAAGTGGATGAGGGTGCCGATCCCAAAGTACAACACGGTGGTCACGAAGAGGATCAGTCCCAGGCGCGAGAGCACCTGCGCCGTCAAAAACTCGAAAGCCGACAACGGCGTTGCGTGCAATCGCTTCAGGAAGCCGCTCTTGCGATACCGCAACACGACGTAACCTACCCCGAAGAGGCAACTGAACATCATGTTCATTCCCAGGATCCCCGGGAACAGGTAATCCACGTATCTCACGGCCGCGCCCGTGACCGGCTCGCGTCGTGCACCCGGCGCGGCGGCAATGAGCAGCTTCTCCGCTATGTAGCCCTTGGGCGAATCGGTGTTGACCCAATAACGGGGCGGCGCACCCTGCAGATCGAGCAGCAGGTCGATCTGTTGATGCGTGACTTTGCGCAGGCCGGCGGCCTGATCGCTGATCGGGACAAACTCCACGTAGCGCTCGCGCAGGAACGGGTGGGCCCGCTCTTCGATGACTGTGCCGAGCACGCCGACCTTGAAGAACGGGCGTTCCTTCCCCCCGAAGATGAAACTCATGCCCACGACGAGCGCGATTGGCATGAGCAGTGCGAAGATCATGGTCCGGCGATCGCGGACGAACTCGAGATTACGCGCATGCCATACGGCCAGCAGTCGTTTGATCATGCGCGCAACTCCTTGCCCGTGAGCTCGAGAAACAGATCTTCGAGATTCGCCGGGCGAATCCGCAGATTGTTGAGTGGCACGTGCGCGTCAATGAGCGTGCGCAGCGTCGCATCCAGATTGTCGGTGGTGATCTCGATCCGTTCCGCGATATCGATGATCCGTAGCGGCAGGCCGCGGGCACTGTCCGGGAAGTCCTGCTTCGGCAGCTCCAGCATCACGTCTTCGAAGTGCTCCTGCAGCAGGCGGCGCGGGGGTCCCTGCGCGATGATGCGACCGCCATCCACTATCGCGATCTCGTCGCACAGCAGCTCTGCCTCTTCCATGTAGTGAGTGGTGAGTATGATCGTCTTGTTGCGCTCTTTGACGGTCTGGATGAGTGACCAGAAGTTACGGCGTGCTTGCGGATCGAGACCGGTCGTCGGCTCATCCAGGAACAGCACCGAAGGGTCGTTCACCAGTGCGATGGCGAGCAGCAGACGCTGCTGCTGCCCACCAGAGAGCTTGCGATTGTCCCGGCTCTCCAGTTTCTCCAATGCGCACAGGCGGATGACTTCATCGACGCTCAGGCCCCGGGAATACAGTCCACGGAACAGAGTGATGCTCTGGCGAACAGTGAGAAAATCCTGCAGGGCCGTCTTCTGGAAGAGGATGCCTGCTTCTTCGCGGAAGCGCCGATCGAGCGGTGCCCCGCGATAGCGCACCTCTCCGGAGGTCGGCTCCAGGATGCCTTCCATGATTTCAATGGTGGTGGTCTTGCCGGCGCCGTTGGGGCCCAGCAGCCCGAAACAAATGCCTTCAGGCACGGCCAGCGAGAGGCCATTGACGGCCGTCACACCCGGATAGTTCTTAACGAGATTACGTACTTCGAGAATGGGTTCACTCACGCGGGGCGATGCTAGCCGAACATCGATTACGCGTCTGCCTCACCGAAGGATGACGACTGCTATCCTCTCGGTGCATCATCAGTATTGTGCTAGGCATGGTTACGTCTCAGTTGCCGTTGTGGTCCGATAAGGACGCCGCTCAGGGATGGGTCGTTCGCGAGAGCAATCGCGCACGCCGTCTCACGGTGCGCGTGTTCCACACCGGTCGAGTGGAAGTCGTCGTGCCGTCGCGTACGTCGGCGGTGACTGTCGAACGCTTCGTCGAGAGACATCGCACCTGGATTGAGCGCAAGCGCGAAGAGGCCCGCGCACGCGCGATTCCCGCGGCTCCTTTTCCCCCATCCCAGATAGATCTCGCTGCTTGCGGAGAAGCCTGGCGAATTCACCTTACCGGAGTTGGGAAGCGCTTGCGCCTGAAGCCGATCGGTCAGGGTCTGCTGTCTCTCGAGGGTGACGCGAGTGACGGTCGTACCGTCCGACACCTATTGCGTCGTTGGCTCACTGAGCGCGCGACGGACGTGCTCGCGCCAAATCTGCATGCCCTCGCCCGGGAGCTGGGTTTTGATTTCGAGCGGGTGCTGATCCGGCGGCAGCGCAGCCGCTGGGGCAGTTGCTCGACGCGCCGGACGATCAGCCTGAATTGCTGCCTGATGTTCCAGCGTCCGCAGGTGGTGCGCTATCTCATGATCCACGAGCTGTCCCATACCGAGCAGATGAATCACTCACGTCGTTTCTGGCAGATCGTCGGTCGTCACTGTCCCGACTACCGGCGGCTCGACCGCGAGCTTCTGGATGGCTGGCGGCGCGTGCCGACCTGGGTCTTCGCCGAGGACAGCCCGGCATGACCGAGAAGGTGGACCTGTCCAACGAGGCGATTCACTGGGAGCTCGGCTCATCGCTGTCCTACGGCGAGTATTTGCAGCTGAATAAGATTCTCGACGCGCAGAAGCCTCTGACGTACGAGCACGATGAAATGATGTTCATCATCGTCCATCAGTCCTCGGAGCTGTGGATGCGCCTCATGCTTCACGAGCTGCGGGGTGTGCTCGAGTGCGTGCGACGCGATGACCTCGATCCGTCATTCAAGATGCTCGCCCGTGTAACACACGTCCAGACGCAACTGATTGCAACCTGGGACGTGTTATCCACCATGACGCCCTCCGAGTACTCGGCGTTTCGAAACGCGCTGGGGCGATCGTCCGGGTTTCAATCGGTGCAGTATCGAATGCTGGAGTTCTTGCTCGGAAACAAACACCCGCAGATGGTGGATGTCCACAAGCGGGATCCGCAGGCGTACGCGGCGCTGCAGAGCACTCTCGAGGCCCCGTCATTGTATGACGAGGTGCTGCGACTGCTGAGTCGCAGGGGCTATGGAATCCCTGAGAACTACCTGACTCGCGATTTCCAGGAACCGTACGTCGCCAGCAAACAGGTGGCCGGCGCGTGGCTCGGCGTGTATCACAACGCGGAGAAGGACTGGGACCTGTACGAGTTGGCCGAACGGCTAGTGGATCTCGACCAGAAATTCCAGTTGTGGCGCTGCCATCACCTGAAGACGGTCGAGCGCATCATCGGCTACAAGCCCGGCACGGGCGGCACGGGCGGCGTGTCTTACCTGGCCAAGGCCCTGGAGCTGAAGTTCTTTCCGGAGCTGTGGACGATCCGTACGTCCATGTGAGCTGTGAGTGCTTGCGCTCAGCGCCAGTTTTCAGCGACCGGCACGCGCAGGCGCTCTGCGGCCCTCCTGGCGCCGGTGGAGGCGTTTACCAGCAGGGGCTGATCGGCGAGCCGCATGTGGTCCAGATCGCTGCCTGCGTTGCCGTAGGCAGCCGTAACGGCTCCGGGATGCGCCGCACGCAGCGCTTCGAAACAACGGGTCTTCTCTTTGCCGCGCCGATTTGGCGTGCTCAGGTGACCGTCGAGGACGTCACCGTCCCAACGCACCCCGGTGCAAATGACTTCGTCGAAACCCAGCGCGGCGCCGAAGGCCGGCACATAGAGATCGGTGCTTGCGCTCATCAAGACGAGACGCGCGCCTTCCTTGCGGTGCTGCTCGATCCGACTCAGAGCGTCGGCGAATACACCCCCAGCGAGCACTGCGGGGACGAACTCGGCCGTGTAGGCCTGAATTCTGGCCCGCGGCTGCCCCCGCAGAACGGATCGAATGAAGGCGGATTTGACCTGTCCGCGGTCGCGAAGGCGCAGGGCAAATAGAAAGACAGTCCAACAGAGGGTGAGCATGCCCAGGTATTTCCTGGGCGCGCTCATCGGGAAACCCATCACGTACGGTAGAAGCGTATCGCGATGGGTAATGGTCCCGTCTAGATCGAATACCGCCAGTTGTACCGGAGTCCTCAGGCAGCTTTTCCTGGAGTCGCGAGCTGACGAAGCACGTACTGAAGGATTCCGCCGTGCCGGTAATACTCGCGCTCCTTGGGCGTGTCGATCCGCACACGAGCCTTGAAGCCGATCGGCTTACCGCCGTCCGCAGGCGTCGCAGTAACCGACACTTCCTTCGCATCGCCAACGGTCAGGCCGCTGATGTCGAACACCTCACGACCCGTCAGGCCCAACGACTGAGCGTTCTGGCCGGGGAGGAACTGCAACGGCACGACGCCCATGCCGATGAGGTTGGAACGGTGGATTCGTTCGAAGCTCTCGGAGATCACCGCCTTGACTCCCAGGAGCATCGTGCCCTTCGCGGCCCAGTCGCGCGATGAGCCGGTGCCGTATTCACGGCCCGCGAGAATCACCAGAGGCGTGCCTTCCTTCTTGTACTTCATGGCCGCGTCATAGATCGACATTTGTTCGTTGGTCGGCAGATGGACCGAAACGCCGCCTTCGACACCGGGTACCAACAGATTGCGCAGCCGGATGTTGGCGAACGTACCGCGCATCATCACTTCGTGGTTACCGCGACGCGCTCCGTACGAGTTGAAGTCAACAGGCTGCACACCCTGCTCGACCAGGTATTTTGCGGCAGGGCTCGACTTCGAGATGTTGCCGGCCGGGGAGATGTGGTCCGTGGTCACCGAATCTCCGAGCACCGCGAGCGCGCGGGCGCCCTTGATGTCCGACAAAGTGCCCGGAGTCATCGTCATGCCGTCGAAGTAGGGTGGGTTCTTCACGTAAGTCGATTTCGCATCCCACGTGTAGCGCTTGCCCTGCGGCACCTGGATGCGGGTCCAGTTCTCATCGCCCTTGAACACCCCGGCGTAGCTCTTCTGGAACATTTCGGAGTTGATGGACTTCGTGAGCGCATCCTGCACTTCGTGGTCGCTCGGCCAGATGTCGGCCAGCATGACCGGCTTTCCGTCCTTGCCCGTCCCGATCGGCTCCTTCGTCAAGTCGATGTCCAGGGTCCCGGCGATCGCGTAGGCGACGACTAGCGGAGGCGAGGCGAGGAAGTTCATCTTCACTTCGGGGTGCACGCGACCCTCGAAGTTACGATTGCCGGACAACACCGAGCACGCGGTGATATCTCCGGCTTTAACCGCTGCCGAGATCTCTGGCTTCAACGGACCGGAGTTACCGATGCAGGTGGTGCATCCGTAACCCACCACGTCGAATCCCAACGCGGCCAGGTCACCGAGGACGCCGGCCTTCTCAAAATAGTCCGTGACCACGCGCGAGCCCGGCGCCAGGCTGGTCTTGACCCAAGGCTTCGACGTGAGCCCCTTCGCTACCGCCTTGCGGGCGAGCAGACCCGAGCCGATCATCACTGACGGATTGGATGTGTTGGTACAGCTCGTGATGGCGGCGATCAGAACCGCCCCGTCCTTCAATTCGAAGGTCTTGCCGTCGAGCGTCGCGGTCGCAGTGCCTTTGGCAGTCGGGTTCTTGGCGGCGCGCTCATCGGCCGTCTTCTTGCCGTTGGTCTCGTAGACCGCCTTTGCATTCTGCAACGGTACGCGGTCCTGCGGACGGCGTGGACCGGCGAGACTCGGCTCGACCGTGCCGAGATCCAGTTCCAACACGTCGGTGTATTGAGCTGGGGCGTCACCATTGTTACGCCACATGCCCTGGTGCTTCGCGTAAGCGGCCACCAGCTCGATGCGCTCGCGCGGGCGGCCCGAGAGCTCCAGGTAACGGATCGTCTCATCGTCGATGGGGAAGATGCCGCAGGTGCTGCCGTATTCCGGCGCCATGTTGGCGATCGTTGCGCGGTCGGCGAGCGGCAGGTTCGCGAGACCGTCGCCGAAGAACTCGACGAACTTGTCCACCACGCCTTTCTTGCGGAGCATCTCCACCACCGTCAGCACCAGGTCCGTGGCGGTTGCGCCGGGCTTCAGCTTGCCGTTCAGGCGAAAGCCGATGACCTGGGGAATCAACATCGTCACCGGCTGGCCCAGCATGGCCGCTTCGGCTTCGATACCCCCGACGCCCCAGCCCAGCACGCCCAGGCCATTGATCATCGTGGTGTGGGAGTCCGTGCCGACGAGTGTGTCGGGATATGCGCGCGGTTTACCGTCGACGTCGCCATCAAAAATGACGCGGCCGAGGTATTCGAGATTGACCTGGTGCACGATGCCGGTGTTTGGCGGCACTACCTTGAAATTGCGGAACGCGGTCTGTCCCCAGCGCAGGAAAGAGTAGCGTTCGCCGTTGCGACTGAATTCGATGGCGGTGTTGGCCGCCAGGGAGTTGGATTTGCCGTACTCGTCGACCTGCACGGAGTGATCGATAACCAGCTCGGCGGGAGCCAGCGGGTTTACGCGCTCGGCATCGCCTCCCAGCTTGACGATCGCATCGCGCATTGCGGCAAGGTCCACGACGCAGGGCACGCCCGTGAAATCCTGAAGAATCACGCGGGCCGGCGTGAACGCAATTTCGTAAGACGGGGTTGCGGCCGGATCCCAATTCAGCAGTGCGTCGATGTCAGCACGTGTGACGTTCACGCCGTCTTCGAAGCGCAGCAGGTTCTCCAGCAGAATTTTCAGGGAGTAGGGCAGTCGTTTGACTTTGTCCTGGGGAAGGGCAGCGAGGCTCCAGATGTCGTAATTGCGACCACCGCTGGTAAGGTTGGTTCGCGCGTTGAAGCTGTTGGTCATGAGTACTCCCACTGAGGCAGCCTGCCCGTGTCCTACAATACGAAGGCCACGCAGTTTGCAGGCGGAAAAGAACCCGGTCTGGCGCGCGGACAGTTCCGCGCCTATAAAAAAGCGCGCGGGATTATATAGAAATCACTACGCGGCTGCTGGTTGCTCCGCTGCGGAATGTACGGATTCGATCACGGCACCACCGAGACAACGGTCATTTTCGTACGCGACCGCGTACTGACCCGGTGTCACTGCGCGCTGTGGATCATCGAAGACGATGCGCGCGGTGCCATCGCCCTGCGGCTCGAAGGTCGCGGCCTGGTCTGCCTGCCGGTAACGTACTTTGACCGTGCAACGGAATGGTGCGGTTCGCGCATCCGCCAGCCAATGAACCGGTCCGGTTGTCAGGGACGAGCTGCGCAACAGCGGATGATCGTGACCCTGGACCACGATGAGCGCATTGCGCGCGCCGTCCTTCGCGGCCAGATACCAGGGCTGCTCCAGGCGACCCCGCTTGCCGCCGATGTGCAAGCCTTCGCGCTGCCCCAGCGTGTAGAAGGCCAGGCCCTGGTGTGTGCCGAGCACCTCTCCCTCGGGCGATTCGATCGGTCCCGGGCGCTGTGGCAGGAACTGGCTGAGAAACTCCCGAAACGGGCGCTCGCCAATGAAGCAGATGCCGGTGCTGTCCGGCTTGTCATGCACCGGTAATCCAGCGCGACGCGCGCACTCACGCACGGCGCTTTTCTCTAGTTCGCCCAGCGGCATGAGCGTTGGAGACAGGTGCTCAGCGGGCACGGCGTGCAGGAAGTAGCTCTGATCCTTGCTGCCGTCCAGGGCCTTATGAAGCTCTACACCCTGCGGACCGTGAATGATCCGGGCATAGTGGCCGGTGGCAAAGCAAGAGGCACCCAGCCTTTGTACGTATCGAAGCGCGACGCCAAACTTGATCTCCCGATTGCACAGGACGTCCGGATTTGGAGTCCGGCCGGCGCGCTGTTCATTGAGGAAATACTCGAAGACGCGCGCCTTGTACTCGGCGGCGAAGCTCACTCGGTGCAGCGGAATACCGAGCTCCCGCGCGATTGCACGGGCGTCCTGGAAGTCCTGTGCGGCCGTACAGTAGCCGTCGTCGTCCTCTTCCCAGTTGCTCATGAACAGGCCCTGCACGGCCCAACCCTGTTCCTGGAGCAGAAGCGCGGCCACGGCGGAGTCCACCCCACCGGATAGGCCGACAATGACCGACTTGTCCATCAGATGGTTACCGCGGCAACCGAATGCGCGGTCTGAAGATCAAGATGACCCACTGACGTGATTGGGCGACGCTGACCGGTCAGGTAGTCCTCAACGCATCGCATGACTAGCGGACTTCGCAGCCGCTGCTCGCGCTCCTGCAAATCCGTCTGCGACAACCAATGGGTGCGGACGATGCCGTCATCAAGGGTCTGTTCCGGGTGGTGATCGTCGACCGTGCCGCTGAACGCGAAGCGCATCGTCGTGACCCCACTTTCCGGGCTGCGCCACAGATACACGCCAATCAGCGACTTGGGCTCGAAACGCCACGCGGTTTCTTCGCGCGTTTCGCGAATGACCGCGCTGAGCAGGGACTCGCCTCGTTCAACGTGGCCCGCCGGCTGATTGAACACCAAGCGCCGGTTGATGCGTTCTTCGACGAGGAGGAAACGTCCGTCGGTTTCAGCGATAGCCGCAACGGTAATCTCAGGCGGGCGGGCAGAGGACATGCCCTCAATTATAGATGTTTAGCCGCGTCGGGCCACCCGCAAGCCCTGATCTGCAGCGCTAGCGTTCCAGACGGCGTCGAACTCCTGCAAATACAGGCGTGCGACGGGAGGATTGTTTACGTCAGCTATGCCATCCCACGTGTCCGCGCGCATGCGATACATGATCGCCCGATCGTCAGCGATCAGATAAGCCGACGCTCGCTGCGGAGCTCTGGCGGCAACGTAGCGGATGTCGATGCAACTCGACAGGCGCCGCCCCATTGAAACAAACCTGTTGCTGTCGCGCATGACCCGCGTCGGCTCGGACAACAACACCCGCACCTTGGAGAAGCTGCGGGTCAGAACGAAGTGCTTGATGACTTCCAGAAACGAAGTCTGGTCGTACAGGTCGGGCTCGAGATCGGGGGTATAAATGGAAATGAGGCGGCGGGCACTGCTCGCGATCTCGTTGACCGCGGCCCGCACCTCCGGGAGCGTCGTCAGTACACTGAGAGTTTCCGTCCCCTGGCGGGAGTTGGCTCGCGTGTCCACCCGATCGGCGGATTCGGGTGTGTAGCGCGCATTCTGCATCTGCGCGAGTGTACTGTTTAAGTCAAATTCCCCGATTATGTCCACAAGCGGCACTGCCACTGCGCCTGCTCAATGGCAGGCTCGGACGATCTTAGTGACGGACCCTACATTGGGTTGCCGAACCGGTCACGGTTTGAGGTTGGATGCCCGCGCTCATGCACAAAAAGCGCGCAGCGCGTCACAAGTAGATCGGATCATTCAGATGTCACGGGCCAACTGCGCCGCCAGCCCGGTGTAACCTTCCGGCGACAAAGCCCGCAGGCGCGTCTTCTCCGTGTCACTCAATGGCAACGTTTCGATGAAGGCCGCCAGTGACTGCGCATCGATCGCCCGGCCGCGCGTGAAGTCCTTGAGTCGCTCGTATCCGCTCGGGGAGCCGGTGGCCCGGAGCACCGTCTGCACAGCCTCCCCGAGGACCTCCCAGGCGTTCCGGATGTCCGCCGCAATCCGTTGCGGATCGGCGGCCACCTTGCCCAGGCCGCGGCCCAGGGCGCGCCAGGCAATCACAGTATGGCCCAGCGCCACGCCGATGTTGCGCAGCACCGTCGAATCCGTGAGATCGCGCTGCCAGCGCGATACCGGCAGTTTTTCCGCAAAGTGCTTGAGCAGCGCGTTCGCGATCCCGAGGTTGCCCTCGCAATTCTCGAAGTCGATGGGATTGACCTTGTGGGGCATCGTCGATGAGCCCACTTCGCCGGCCACCGGGCGCTGGCGCAGATACCCGAGCGATATGTAACCCCACACGTCGCGACTCAGGTCGATCAGGATGACGTTGATCGCCGCCACGGCATCGCAGTACTCGGCGATCCAGTCGTGGGGCTCGATCTGCGTCGTGTAGGGATTCAGGTGCAACTCCAGCCCCTCGACGAACCGCCGGCTGATGTTGGGCCAGTCGGCATCGGGAACGGCGGCGCGGTGCGCGTTGAAGTTGCCGACCGCGCCATTCATCTTTCCGAGGATCGCAACCGCCTGCCAGCGCTGCAGTGCGCGCCGCAGCCGCGCGGCGACATTCGCAAATTCCTTGCCGAGTGTGGTGGGACTTGCGGGTTGCCCATGAGTGCGCGCGAGCATTGCGACATCCGCGTACCGATGCGCGAGCTCGACGAGCTCATCGATGCGAGCCTGCAGCGTTTCAACGAGAGTCGTGCGCGCGGCTTTCAACATGCGCGCATAACTCAGATTGTTGATATCTTCGGATGTGCAGCCGAAGTGCACGAGCTCGAGAGCAGCCGGGCTCGCGCCGGCGGCGCTCAGTTGTTGCCTGACGTAGTATTCGACCGCCTTTACATCGTGGTTGATGCCGGCTTCGATGACCTTCACCGCTTCGGCGGCATCCGTATCCGGATCCGTCGCGAGCTGCCGGGCACGTTCAATGACCGCGGCGGACAGGTCCGATCCGGCCAGCTGCGGCACCGAGGTCGACAGGTGCAGAAGCCACTGAGCTTCCACCCGGATGCGCTCCCGGATGAGTCCCGCCTCGGACAGGATCCCGCGCAGCGGCGCGGTCGCCGCGCGATAACGTCCGTCAACCGGGGAAAGCGCCTCAACTGGGGGCAGAGCGTCGCGGGAAGGAGCCGTCATGCGTATGGAGTGCCTCGAAGTGCTACGATTTGGATGATAACGCAAAGACGGCAGGGTGCCTTCATGACGAATTCGTTCCGGATCGAGCGCGACAGCCTGGGGGAACTGCAGGTCCCCGCTGATGCGCTCTGGGGAGCGCAGACCCAACGCGCCGTCCAGAACTTTCCCATCAGCGGAATCCGTCTGCCGCGCGCTTTCATCGGCGCTCTCGCGCTCGTGAAACAGGCCGCCGCGCGGGCCAACACCCGCCTCGAGCTGCTCGACGCCGCGGTCGCGCAGGCGATCGACGGCGCCGCGGCCGAGGTAGCCGCGGGACGACACGATGAGCATTTTCCCATCGACGTTTTTCAGACGGGCTCGGGCACGAGCACGAACATGAACGCCAACGAGGTGATTGCCTCGCTGGCCACGCGCAGGCTCGGAAAGCCGATTCATCCTAACGATCACGTCAATATGGGTCAGAGCAGCAACGACTCGATCCCAACGGCCATTCACGTGAGTGCCGCACTGAGCGTGAAGCGGGAATTGGTACCGGCGCTCGAGCATCTGCGCGATGTGTTGCGTGCGAAAGAGCGCGAGGTGGGGAACATCGTCAAGACGGGACGGACGCATCTGATGGATGCGATGCCCGTGACACTCGGCCAGGAGTTGTCCGGTTGGCGCACGCAGATCGAACACGGTATCGAGCGCCTGGCAACAGTGGAGCCGCGGTTGCATGCGCTGCCTCAAGGTGGCACGGCCGTTGGAACCGGCATCAACGCGCATCCTGAATTCGGTGCGCGCTTCGCTCAGGAACTGTCGGACCTGACGGCGCTCGCCTTCAGGCCCGGTCGCAATTTCTTCGAGGGCCTGTCATCTCAGGACACCGCGGTGGAATTGTCGGGGCAGCTCAAGGTGATCGCCGTGAGCCTCATGAAAATCGCCAACGACCTGCGCTGGATGAACAGCGGACCGCTGGCCGGACTCGGTGAGATCGCGCTGCCGGCGTTGCAGCCGGGCAGCAGCATCATGCCGGGCAAGGTGAACCCCGTGATTCCCGAAGCCACCACCATGGTGGCCGCCAAGGTCATCGGCAACGACGCGACCATCACCATCGGCGGGCAGTCGGGCAATTTCCAACTGAACGTGATGCTTCCGGTGATCGCGTACAGCCTGCTCGAAAGCATCCGCTTGCTCGCGAACGTAGCGCGCGCGCTGGCGGACAACGCCATCGCCGGCTTCAAGGTCAATCAGCAGAGGATCGCGGAAGCGCTGGATCGCAACCCGATTCTCGTCACGGCGTTGAATCCGGTCATCGGCTACGAGAAGGGCGCCGCGATTGCCAAGAAGGCGTATGCGCAGGGCCAGCCGATCCGCGAGGTGGCCGAAAAAATGACCGACCTGGCGCGCGAAGAGCTGGCGCGGCTGTTGGATCCCGCGGAGCTCGCGCGCGGGGGTATCAAGGGCGGCCCCAGCGGCGGAGGTTGATTTCAACCCATGCACGATGATCCCGCGCAGGGCAGCGACGGGCGGAAGTTGAGCAACCCGCATGACTGGCGTGCGCGCATCGAAGCGCGGCTCGCGAACACGCGGCCCCGCCACGCAATGGAAGATTGGTTGATACCCGGTCTGTCGGTGACGGAGAGCCGTGCGCTGCAGGCGTATCTGCCGGAAGCACCGATCGCGGCCGCGGTGTTGGTGCCGGTGGTCGAGCGGGATACGGAGTTGACCGTGTTGCTCACTCAGCGGGCCAGTCAACTGAAGAATCACGCCGGCCAGATCAGCTTCCCCGGCGGGCGCATCGAGCCGGAGGATGCGGGGCCGAGCGCCGCCGCCTTGCGTGAGGCTCACGAGGAGATCGGCCTCGAGTCGCGCTTCGTGTCGGTGGTGGGCTACCTGGCCGATCACATTCTTTTGAGCGGCTTTCGAGTGACACCGGTAGTCGCGTTCGTGCGGCCGGGCTTCGAGCTGTTGCTGGATTCGCAGGAAGTGAGCGACACGTTCGAGGTGCCGTTGGGCTACGTGTTTGAACCGGGCAATCAACGCTCGCAACGCCGCAAGTTCGGCGGTGCCGGCGAGCTCGAGGTGTGGGATATACAATACCAGGGACGCAACATCTGGGGAGCGACCGCGGGCATGTTGTTGAATCTGTACAGGCTGTGCGTGGCCGACGACGCGGCCACGGTGGCGGAGCTGGCGGGCCTGCGCAATGAGTGACGCGATGGACGCCTTGTTGGAGTTGATGCGTAGGCTGCGTGATCCCAATGGCGGTTGCCCATGGGACCGTGAGCAGACCTTCGAGACCGTCGCGCCCTACACGATCGAAGAGGCGTACGAAGTGGCCGATGCGATCGACAGGAAGGATCCGCAGCAGTTGCGGGACGAGTTGGGCGATCTGTTGTTTCAGATTGTATTTCATTCCAGAATGGCCGAGGAGGCCGGCCTGTTCGATTTTTCGGGCGTGGCGACCTCAATTCACGATAAGCTCGTGAGACGCCATCCCCACGTGTTCGCGGACGCTCCCCGGGAGGGGATCGAGGCTCAGAGCCGCAATTGGGAGGAGTTGAAGGCACGCGAGCGGGCGATGGCCGCGGCGCGCCAGACATCACCGGACACGAGCGCATTGGCGGACGTGCCCAGAGCTCTGCCGGCGCTCGCGCGCGCGGCCAAACTGGGCCGGCGCGCGGCCCGTGTTGGGTTCGATTGGCAGGAGCCGCGCCAGGTCCGGGACAAGGTCATGGAGGAGCTGGGCGAGGTCGACGAGGCGCTGGCTGCGAATGCGCCCGAGCGCGTAACCGAGGAACTGGGCGATCTGCTGTTTGCCATTGCCAATTGGACGCTACACCTGAAAGTCGATCCGGAAGAGGCCTTGCGGGCGGCGAACACCAAGTTCGAGCGCCGCTTTCGCCACATGGAATCCCTGGCCGCTGCCGCCGGCACCCCGCTCGACGCCTTGTCGCCGGCCGCCTGGGAAGAGCTCTGGCAAAAGGCCAAGAAGGCCTGATCGAGCTGGGCTCGGGCAAGCGCCACCGGGCGGTTCAGTCCGCATTCACCGCTGCCCAGGTAGCGTTCACATGAAGATGCGCTTCTCACTACTCGCCTGGGTGCTCGCGGTCCACGCAGCACTCGCCTTTGTGGCGCCCGTGGCACCTGCGGCGGAGGAGCCGCGGCCCATTGCTTTTGGGGCCGCGAGCGTATCGATGGAGGAGGCGGTCAAGATGGCGGAGCAGCGGTACATGGCCAAGGTGGTCCGCGCCGAGACTCAGCACGACGACGGCCGCACTGTTTACGTTCTTCGAATGCTCAATGAATCCGGCCGCGTCTGGACCGTTCGCGTCGACGCCTCCAGCGGCTCGGTGTTATAGGGGAAAATAGCAGCATGCGTGTTCTCATCGTCGAAGATGAAGTGGCCCTGCGCGACTCCCTCGAGGACAAGCTGGTTGAAGCGGGTTTCACAGTGGATGTGGCCAGCGATGGCGAGGAAGGAACGTTCGCCGCGCTCGAGTTCCCACTCGATGTCGCGATCGTCGATCTGGGTTTACCGAAGGTGTCCGGCCTGGAAGTGATCCGCCGGGTGCGCGAGCAGCGCAAGAGCTATCCCATTCTGATTCTGACTGCCCGCGATCGCTGGCAGGACAAGGTGGAAGGCCTGCAGGCCGGCGCGGACGACTATGTCGCCAAGCCGTTCCACTTCGAGGAAGTGTTGGCACGCGTGCAGGCGTTGCTGCGCCGGTCAGGCGGCTGGGCGAGCCCGGAGCTGGCCTGCGGTGCGGTGTCCCTCGACACGCGCGCGCAAACGGTCAAGGTCAACGGCGCCCCGGTGGAGCTCACCACCTTCGAGTATCGAATCCTCGAGCATTTGATGTTGCGTGCCGGCGAGGTCATCTCCAAGACCGAGCTGACCGAGCGGCTGTATGACGAGGAGTCCGAGCGGGACAGCAACGTGATCGAAGTGCTGGTGGGACGGCTGCGGCGCAAGCTGGACCCACAGGACTCGGTCAAACCCATCGAAACGTTGCGCGGGCGAGGGTACCGCTTCGCGCTCGCACGTTCATCCAGCGCCTGATGCGGCGGGGCACCGGTTTGGGGCGGCTCGCCTGTATGATGGCGGCTGCGCCTTACGACAGGTGTGTGATCAGTGCATTCACTCAGCCAGCGGCTTCTCATTTCCGTTTCGATCCCGCTGGCCGTGTTCTTCGGCGTGATGATGATGGTGCTGGACAACGGCTTTCGCGAGTTGGCGGACCGTTCGCTGCAGCAGCTGTTGGATTCACAGACCGTGGCCCTGATCGCCGCGGCCGAGCCCCAACCGGACGGCAAATACGCGCCGGAGTCGAATGACCTGGCCGCGCGCCTGCGGACACCCCGGTCCGGGTTGTATGCGCAGATCCGGTCCAGCAAGCACAAGGAGCCGTGGCGGTCGCCTTCGACGGCGGGGGCCTCCATCGATTTCGGTCCGATGCGGGCCCCCGGCGTGCGCGCCATCAGCTATGCGGATAACGGCCATGAGCGGATCGAGATCGAAAGCCGCGGCATCGAATTCGAGGATCGCACCGGGCACGTCTCGCTGACCTTCAGTGTGGCGGCCAGCCTGACTCCCTATGAGCAGCAGCTGTGGGCTTTTCGCCGCCAGTTGTTCGGCTGGTTCAGCGGCTTGATGTTGCTGCTGCTCGCCGCTCTCGCCGGGGTGCTGCGCTGGGTCTTGTCCCCCGTGCGGCGCATGGAGCGGGAAATCCGAGCCGTGGAGGAGGGGCGCAGCGATGTGCTGGGCGGTGGGTATCCGCGCGAATTGAGCGGTGTTGCGGGCAATCTCAATGCGCTGCTGGTCGGAGAGCGCAAACGGGTTGCGCGGTATCGCGATACGCTCGGGAATCTCGCACATAGTCTGAAGACTCCGCTTGCCGTCATGCGCGCTGCCATTTCATCGAACAGCGGCGTGTCCGAAGCCGTGCTCAATCCCGAGATCGACAAAATGAGCGCCATTATCGAGCATCAGCTCAAACGGGCGGCTGCATCGGGCGGCGCGTTGCTGGGACAGGCGCCTGTCGAGGTTGGGCCGATTGTCAGTGAGCTGCGGGTGACGCTGCTCAAGGTCTATGCGCGCAAGGATTTGTCCATTGAGCTGGTGGTGGCGCAGGGCTGCCAGTTCGTGGGCGACCGGGGGGACCTGACCGAGCTGCTCGGGAACGTGCTCGACAACGCGTGCAAGTGGTGTCGGAGCGCGGTGCGCCTCACTGTGTCCGTGGATGGGGCGTCCGATGCCAGGCAAAAGTTGAGCTTCCTGGTGGAGGACGACGGACCGGGTATTTCCGCGGAGGACCGAATCCGGATCGGTCAGCGCGGTGTGCGCACCGATGAGACCGTGCCGGGGCACGGAATTGGTTTGTCGATGGTCCAGGACACCGTCGAGTTGTACGGCGGGTCCATGACGATCGGCGCATCACCTACGTTAGGCGGCGCGGCATTCGAGGTACGTCTGCCGGGACGGTAACGCAGCTCTGTGGCGTCGGTGGCGCGCCAACTAGCGGCCGAAGAGGACCCGGGCTGCGCGCTGCCAGTGCCGCGCCAATGAACTATCGGAGACGTTCCATTCGCCGGCTGGGATTGCGCTCGGCGATCAGCATCGCCAGCTCCAGCGCCTGCTCATGGTTCAAACGCGGGTCTACTGTTGACCGGTATGCTCGCTGTAAGTCCCCGTCAGTAAGACCGCGTGCGCCGCCAGTACACTCCGTAACGTCGTCTCCAGTCAGCTCAATGTGAACGCCGCCGAGATAAGATGCCATTTCCTTGTGGACACGGAAGGCCGTGTCGAGCTCTTTGAGAATATTCTCAAAGCGGCGGGTCTTCAAACCGCCGGTGCTGGTCTCAGTGTTGCCGTGCATGGGATCGCAAACCCACAGCACATTGTGCCCGGTGGCTCTGACGGCTTCGATCGCGCGCGGCAGCGCGTTCTCGATCTCCTTGGCTCCAAACCGATGGATCAGCGTGAGCCGTCCCGGCTGGTTCTGCGGATTCAGCGTCGTCACCAGCGACTGCAGCCAGTTGGTATCCATAGCCGTACCGACCTTGACCGCAACGGGATTGGAAATGCCGCGGAAGTACTCCACATGTGCGCCGTCCAATTGTGCGGTGCGCATCCCGATCCACGGATAATGCGTAGACAGGTTGTACCAACGATTCTGTCGCGGGATGAAACGGGTCTGCGCCTGTTCGTACAACAGGTGCAAACCCTCGTGGCTGCAGAAGAAGCTCATGAGCCGTGATTCTTCTACGGAGCGACCGCTAATGCCTTCGAAGAAATCCAGCGCATCACCGATGGAGCCCAGGATGCGCTCATACGCTTCTTTCAACGGCGCATGCTTCACGAACCCAAGATCCCAATACTCCGGGTGATGCAGGTCAGCGAACCCGCCATCGACCAGCGCGCGAACGAAATTCAGCGTCAGCGCCGCGCGCTCATAACCACGCAAAAGAAGCTCCGGATCAGCCGTGCGGGCCTCTGCGGTGAACTCCGGTCGGTTAACCAGATCGCCGCGGTAGGCCGGAAGGGTGACGCCATCGCGCGTCTCATTGTCCGCCGAACGCGGCTTGGCGTACTGGCCGGCCATACGACCGACCCGGATGATCGGCTTCTTCAGACCGTGCAGCAGCACGATGCTCATCTGCAGAAGGATCTTCAGCTTCTTCGCGATCTGGTCCGACTCGCAGTCGGCGAACGTTTCGGCGCAGTCACCGCCCTGAAGCAGGAAGGCCTTGCCTTGTTGCGCGGCCGCGAGCCTTTCGCGCAGAGCCTCGATCTCCCACGACACCACGATGGGAGGAAGGCGCGCCAGGTGGGCCACGGCCCGCTCGAGCGCCTTGGGATCCTGGTAGGTGGGCTGCTGCTGGGCAACGCGGGTTTGCCAGCTCGCGCTGTGCCACGAAATCGTTTCGGGTGCTCTCATAGTGGGGGCGGATGCTACCACCCGGACGTATTCGTCCCAAATGACCCCAATATTCGACGTTGTGCGGGCTTTGGAGCAGAATGCGCGCCTTTTTCGAGGGGACCTTCTATGCATCGTGTACTGATTCTCGGAGCGGGCAAGATTGGCGCGCTCATTTCAGGATTGCTAGCCGAATCGGGGAGTTATCACGTTCAGCTCGGCGATGTCGACGGCCATGCGGCCGAGTCGGTCGTCAAGGCGCACGCCACCGCGAACCTGCAGAGCTTTGCGCTGGATGCCAAGAACACCCAGGCGCTGAGCAAGCACCTGGCGGACCATCCGGTCGACGCCGTCATTTCCAGCCTCCCGTACTACTGCAACGTCGGGGTGGCCGAGGCTGCGCGCAAAGCGGGCATCCACTATTTCGACCTGACAGAGGATGTCGAGGTCACTCGCGCCGTGCGTGCAATCGCCACCGGCTCGAGCCAGGCGTTTGTGCCGCAATGTGGCCTCGCACCTGGCTTCATCAGCATCGCCGCCGCAGAGCTGATCACTCACTTTGAAGAGTTGCGCTCGGTGAAGCTGCGCGTCGGCGCGCTGCCCCAGCATCCCAACAACGTGCTCAAGTACTCCCTGACCTGGTCTACCGAAGGCCTGATCAACGAATACGGCAATCCGTGCCAGGCGATCGTGGACGGTCGCGTCACGGACGTGGCGCCGCTAGAGGGGCTGGAGGAAATCGAGATCGACGGTACGCTGTACGAGGCATTCAATACCTCGGGCGGCCTGGGCTCACTCGCGGAGACCCATGGTGCCGACTGCGAGTACATGAACTACAAGACGATCCGCTACCCGGGTCATTGCGACCAGATGCGGCTGCTGATGAACGATCTGAAGTTGAATCACGATCGCGGCACTCTCAAGCACATTCTGGAGAACGCGGTTCCGCAGACGCTGCAGGACGTCGTCATTGTTTATGCGGCAGTGACGGGCAAGCAGGACGGCCAGCTGCGTGAAGAGAATTACGTGAACAAGGTCTATCCGCAGGTCATTGCTGGCCGCCTCTGGTCGGCGATCCAGGTGACCACCGCGTCGGGCATCACCGCCGTGGTGGATCTGGTGCTGCAGAACAAGGGCAAGTTCTCCGGCTTTGTCGCCCAGGAACAGTTCCGGCTCACCGATATCATCGGCAATCGCTTTGGCCGTTACTACGCCCCGGGCGGCACGAAGGATATTTCGGGCCAGGTGGTCGTGTCGGGCCAGGCCGGCACCCAGCGGCACAAGAAGGCCGTGGCATGAGCAAGCCTGACATCCAGTCGCTGTTGGGCCGGTTGGGCCTGAAGGCCTCGAACCCGGGGGCGTGGTCCGGCAGCCGCGGTTGGTCGACTTCCCGTGACGGATCGCCGATCAGTGTGCGCAATCCCGCCGATGGCGAGTTGATTGCGGAAGTGCACTCGGCCAGTGCGGCTGACTACGATGCGGTGCTGGCTGCGGCGGTGGAAGCGGCCGCTGCGTGGCGCCGGGTTCCCGCACCCAAGCGGGGTGAGGCGATTCGAGTGCTGGGGCAGGATCTGCGCCTCGCCAAGCAGGACCTCGGGACGCTGGTGGCGCTCGAGAACGGCAAGATCCTGGCGGAAGGTCTCGGCGAAGTTCAGGAGATGATCGACATCGCCGACTTCGCTGTGGGGCAGTCACGGATGTTGTATGGCTCGACCATGCACTCCGAGCGCCCCCAGCATCGGATGTACGAGCAGTGGCATCCGCTGGGAGTGGTTGGAATCATCTCGGCTTTCAATTTCCCGGTGGCTGTGTGGGCCTGGAACGCCTGCCTGTCCGCCATCTGCGGAAACGCCTCCGTCTGGAAGCCGTCGCCGAAGACTCCATTGACGGCGCTCGCGGTGCAGCACATCTGCAATCGCGTCATGGAAGCCAATCACCTGCCGCCGATCTTCCAGATTTTCATCGATGGCGGAACCGAGCTGGCGGCGCGTTTCGTGGATGATCCGCGCGTTGCGCTGGTCTCTTTCACAGGATCGACTGCCGTGGGTCGCCATGTCGGCGAGCGCGTTGCGGCGCGACTGGGCAAGAGCCTGCTCGAGTTGGGTGGCAACAACGCCATCATCGTCGACGAGACGGCCAACCTGGATCTGGCTGTGCCCTCCATCGTCTTTGGCGCGGTCGGTACCGCGGGTCAACGCTGCACGACCACCCGTCGAGTGTTGGTGCACAAATCACGTTTGGACGAGCTCGAGAAGCGCCTCGTGCGTGCCTACAGCCAGGTCAAGATCGGCGATCCGCTCGATGCGGGTACTTTGATGGGCCCGCTGATCGATGCGGCGGCGGTCAAACGTTATGAAGCGGCTATCGAAGCGGCCCGCAAGGCAGGGGGAGAGGTGCTGTGCGGCGCCAAGGTTCTCCCGGGTCCGGGTCACTATGTCGAGCCCACCATCATTCGCGCACGCAATGAGTGGGAGATTGTGCAGACGGAGACCTTCGGCCCCATTCTGTATGTGATCCCGGTGGACTCATTGGAAGCGGCGTTGGAACAGCAGAATGCCTCGGCGCACGGCCTGTCGTCGGCGATCTTCACCGATCGGCTGCAAAACGCGGAAGCGTTTCTGTCAGCGACGGGCAGCGACTGCGGCATCGCCAACGTGAACATTGGCACCTCCGGTGCCGAGATCGGCGGCGCATTCGGGGGGGAAAAGGAGACCGGTGGCGGGCGCGAGTCAGGCTCCGATGCCTGGAAAGCGTACATGCGCCGGCAAACCAACACGATCAACTGGAGCCGGGAGCTGCCGCTGGCCCAGGGGATCGAGTTCAAGGTGTAAGGCTCACTAATGCAATATCAGCATATCGTCGTTCCCCCTCACGGTCAGAAGATCACGATCAACACGGACCTGTCCCTGCAGGTCCCGGACAAGCCGATCATCCCGTACATCGAAGGTGACGGCATCGGTATCGATGTGACGCCGGCGATGCTGCGCGTTGTCAACGCGGCGGTCGAAAAGGCTTACGCAAGCCGGCGCGAGATCGCATGGATGGAGGTCTTCACGGGCGAGAAGGCTAACGCTCGCTATGGGCAGTGGTTTCCGGAGGAGACGCTGCAGGCGCTTCGCGAATTCGTTGTTTCGATCAAGGGGCCGCTGGGCACTCCGATCGGTGGCGGTATTCGCTCGCTGAACGTCGCGATGCGTCAGAGTCTCGATCTGTACGCATGCGTTCGGCCGATTCGCTATTTCCCGGGCGTGGCCAGCCCGATGATGGATGCAAGTCTCACGGACATGGTGATCTTCCGTGAGAACACCGAAGACATTTATGCGGGTATCGAGTGGGCAGCGGGAACGGCCGAGGTCCACAAACTGATCACCTACCTGCAGAAAGAGCTCAACGTGACCGGCATCCGCTTCCCGGCGAGCTCCGGCATCGGCATCAAGCCGGTATCGCGCCAGGGCAGCCATCGTCTGATTCGCAAGGCGATCCAGTATGCGATCGACAACGACAGGGTGTCGGTGACGCTGGTTCACAAAGGCAACATCATGAAGTTCACGGAAGGCGCCTTCCGGAACTGGGGCTACCAGCTCGCGAAAGACGAGTTCGGCGCCAAGGAAATCGGCGGCGGGCCGTGGTTGTCTTTCCCGAATCCCAAGACGGGCAAAGACATCGTGATCAAGGATGTCATTGCCGACAACTTCCTGCAGCAGGTGTTGTTGCGACCCGAAGAATACGACGTCATTGCGACGTTGAATCTCAACGGCGACTACATTTCGGATGCGCTCGCAGCGCAGGTCGGAGGCATCGGAATCGCACCGGGCGGCAATATCGGGGATGGGCTCGCCGTGTTTGAAGCTACGCACGGTACGGCTCCGGGGTTTGCCGGCAAGGACCGCGTCAATCCGGGCTCGTTGATTCTGTCCGCGGAGATGATGCTCCGTTATCTGAAGTGGACCGCGGCCGCCGACCTGATCATGAAGGGTGTGGCAAACACGATTGCCGCCAAGGAAATGACCTACGACCTGGCCCGGCTACGCGAGGCGATCCGTGCGCCGAAGCGTGACCTGGCAGCCCGCAAAAACGTCGAGGAAGACCTGCAGCGGCTGATACCCGGTGCAACGCTCATGAGCTGCTCGGGGTTTGCCTCGGCGGTGATTCGGCACATGGATGACTGAGCGAACCAAGACCAAGACCGAGCGTCCCAAGTTCGTTACGCCGAAAGGGCGTCCGCCGGCGCGTAGAAAGCCGGCGGCGCCTGGTGCCGACTTGTTTACAGGCGTGCGGCCCCCTCAAGGTCCAAAGACCGCGTATTACGATCCAGAGTGCACCCGGTGTCCTCGGCTAGCTGAATTTCTGACGGAGACTCACCACGCGCACCCGGATTATTTCGCGCGTCCGGTTCCTTCGTTCGGGGCGTCGGCCCCGAAGATTCTGATCGTGGGACTGGCTCCGGGTATGCATGGAGCGAATCGGACGGGACGTCCGTTCACTGGTGACTACGCTGGTGTTCTGCTGTACGAGACGCTGCATGAGCTGGGACTAGCGACAGCGTCAGAGTCAGTGTCCGCGGATGATGGGCTCGAGCTACGGAACGTACGCATCACCAATGCGGTCAAATGCGTGCCGCCCGAGAACAAGCCACTTCCTGATGAGATCAAGCGCTGCAACGGTTACCTGGCGACTGAGCTGGCAGAGATGAAGTCCGTACGGGTGATTTTCGCGCTGGGGCGCATAGCTCATGATGGCGTTCTGGTGGCACTTGGCTTGAAGCGCAGTCAATTCGCGTTTGGACACGGAGCTGAACATGCGCTGGATGACAAGCGTGTGTTGGTGGACTCGTACCATTGCAGCCGGTACAACACTTCAACCCGGGTTCTTACCCCGGAGATGTTCAGGAAGGTGATGGCGAGGGCTTGTGAGATCGCAGGCATGTGATTTCGATGAGAGGATTTGACGCCAAGGAGTTCGTGAGCTCGCTGCCGAGGCGGCCGGGTGTGTACAGGATGTACAACTCCGATCACGAGATTCTGTACATCGGCAAGGCGAAGAACCTCAAAGACCGCGTAGGCACCTATTTCGCCGCCAGCAACGTCAACCCTAAGGTCCAAGCCCTCGTGGCTCAGATCGCGGAGATCGAGGTCACGGTTGCCAACTCGGAGACGGAGGCATTGCTCCTCGAGTACAACCTGATCAAGGCGCACAAGCCACGCTTCAACGTGGTACTGCGCGACGATAAGAGCTTCCCGTATATCCAGGTACAAGACACGCACGATTTTCCTCGCCTGGCCTTTTATCGCGGGTCGCGATCTGTGCCTGGACGGTATTTCGGGCCGTTTCCCGGCGCGGGAGCGGTGAAAGAAACTCTGCGTCAGTTGCAGAAGCTGTTTCGAATACGCAACTGCCGAGACAGCTTCTTCGCCAACCGCAGCCGTCCATGTCTTCAACATCAGATAGGCCGTTGCTCGGCCCCGTGCGTTGGACTCATTACAAAGGAAGCGTACGCCCAGGACATCGACTCCGCAGTGAAGGTGCTGGAGGGGCGTGACAGTGAAGTCACTGCGATCCTGGAAGCTCGGATGGAAAAGGCCGCCAGTAAGCTTGAATTTGAGCGGGCGGCAGTGATTCGGGATCAGCTCGCGACCATGAAGCGGGTGCTCGCTGATCAGATCGTCACGTCCGAAGGCGAGCGTGATGTCGACGTCTTCTCAATCGTCGGTGAGCCCGGCGAATACTGTGTCAGCGTAATGCTCGTGCGCGGTGGTCGTAATCTCGGCACTAGCAGCTATTTCCCGCGAGCCGCGCTGGCTGAGCCGGAGGAGGCGCTGTCTTCGTTTGTCATGCAGTACTACTCGACGCAGGAGCCGCCGCCTGAAGTCCTCCTCGGCCGGAAATTAGAGGACGCGGAGGCCCTTGCTCAGGCGCTGACGGAGCGGATTTCCCGGAATGTGGAAGTGCGTACCCCGGTGCGCGGCTTGGGAGTTCGGTACGTCGAGCTGACGCAGGAGAATGCCGGGCAGGCTCTGCGTATGCGACTGGCCCAGAAGAAGGGCATGGACGAAATGTTTGCTGCGCTGACAGCGGAGCTGGATCTCCCAGAGACTCCCTCACGCATGGAGTGCTTCGATATCAGTCATACGGGCGGCGAGGGGACGGTCGCGTCCTGCGTGGTATTCGGGCCCGAGGGGCCGCTGAAGAAAGAGTACAGACGATTCAACATCACGGGCGTGACACCGGGCGACGACTACGGTGCGCTCCGCCAAGCGCTCGAGCGGCGCTATGCGCGCATCAGGGACGGCGAGATTCCGCCACCGGATCTACTCCTCATCGACGGCGGCCTGGGACAGATAAGCCAGGTCCACGAGGAACTCGAAAAGCTGGGCTTCGGGGACATGACGCTCGTGGGTGTGGCCAAGGGACCAGACCGCAAGGCAGGGCAGGAGCGACTGTTCGTGTTCGGCGAGGCAGAGCCGCGCATTCCGGAGGCGCACTCGCCAGCGTCCCGGTTGATCCAGCGGATCCGAGACGAGGCTCACCGCTTTGCCATTACGGGCCATCGGCGTAAACGGGCCAAGCGGTATAACGAGTCGATACTGGAGAGCGTCCCGGGACTCGGGCCGGCGAAGCGGCGGCAGTTGCTGAAACACTTCGGGGGCCTGCAGGGTGTTTTGCGCGCGGGCGTCGCGGATTTTGAAAAGGTCGCCGGAATCGGGGCGGCCCTGGCCCGAAGCCTTTATGATCACCTGCATCCGGGCGCGTGAGCGGCCGATTGAGTAAGTGCCGGAAGCGCGAATGCCTTTGAATTGGCCGAATACCCTGACGTGGCTCCGCATCTGCGCGATTCCCTTGGTGGCACTGCTGTTCTACATGCCTTACCCGTGGGCGGATCCGGCTGCGGGGCTGCTTTTTGCGCTTGCGGGGATCACTGACTCCCTCGACGGTTATCTTGCGAGACGCCTGGGGCAGACGTCGCGACTCGGCGCGTTCCTCGACCCGGTGGCCGATAAGCTCATTGTTGCAGTGGCGCTGGTATTGCTCGTCAGCAGAGATCCCAGGGCACTGATTACCCTGACCGCGGCCGTCATCATCGGGCGCGAGATCACTATCTCAGCACTGCGGGAGTGGATGGCCGAGATTGGTCAGCGTCGGAAGGTGGCGGTATCGCAGCTCGGCAAGTACAAGACGATCCTGCAGATCGTCGGGCTCACTTGCATGCTGTTCCGCATCCCCCTGCTGGGGCTGCCCATCTACAATATCGGGGTAGTGCTGACCGAGGTCGCGGCTGCGGCGACCCTGTATTCGATGGTGGCCTATCTGCAGGCCGCCTGGCCTGAGCTGAGGCGCTAGAAACTGGAGCGGGAAACGAGACTCGAACTCGCGACCTAAACCTTGGCAAGGTTTCGCTCTACCAACTGAGCTATTCCCGCATCTCGAGCAGAGCGCGAATTGTAAGAGCGCGCACCGCGAAGTCAAGGACAGTCGCCCCTTGGGGAGCAATAAAAATTTCCAGCTCGTCCCGAGACTTAGGGTTTGCATGGGTCCGCAAACTGGGGCGGATGCCCATGTCTATGGTTTCCCGGCGTTTTCAATCCTCGGCGGTGGCGCCGCCAATGGGCCTCTCGGTCAGCGGGGCCAGCATCCGCTCCGATGCCCGGCCCGATCACGCGGGAACCGCGCATTCTCGCAGCACCTACGGGGGCGCGCTCAAGCGATCCCGACGTTGTGTCGGGGCCAGATATCTCGCAGGGCTTCATGGCTGAAGTGGGGCACCGACTCGCATTGAATCTCAATGACCGTCACCGGCGAGTCGGGCGCTTTCTCAGGCAATCCCACGAGCCGCAGGCCGAGCTCGCTCTGCTCAAACTTCACCGGCATCCCGCTGGCTAAAAACTTCGCCGACCTCACTTTGGCCGTCAGCCCGCCAACGGCAAGGACCACTGGCGGCTGATAAAACCTGAGCCACTCTTGCGCCGGTGTAGACCCTGGCCACCTGTACACATGCATGTACAGCGTGTTGCCGCGCCGGGTGTAACTCGCATAATTCCCCAAGCCAAAGCTGCCACGCTCAGTCCCGTAGATCGCCTTGCCATTCCTCTGCAGCCAACTTCCCACTTCAGCGAGGATACGAACTGACGGCTCTGGGATGACGCCATCCGCGTCAGGCCCCACATTGAGCAAGTAATTCCCGCCGTCTCTGGCGCAGTTCACTAGATTTCTGATCACCTTGCGCGGGGATTTCCACTCGTCATCCGCGGACGAAAAGCCCCAACTCTCGTTGAGCGTCATGCAAGACTCCCACGCATGCCCCGACTTGTCGGCTTCGATCGTCTGCTCCGGCGTGGAGAAATCCCCTTCCAGCCCGTTCCTGTTGTTGACAATGATGTGCGGCTGCTTCTCGAACACCATTCGGTTCATCTTTTCGGCCTCCCACTGCTGCGGGGTGAGGGGCAGGCGCATGTCGTACCACAGGATGTCGATCTTCCCGTAATTCGTCATCAACTCCCGGATCAGTCCGTGCGTGTAGTCGACGAACCGTTGCCTGGCGGCCGGATCAGTGGCACATCGGGCTCCATCGGGGTGATGCCAGTCCATGAGCGAGTAGTACAGCCCGACTTTCAGTCCTTCGGCGCGCGCGGCCTCGATGAACTCCCGAACGAGGTCGCGCCCCGCGGCGCGCTTGGGCGCACAGTAGTCGGTGAGCTTCGTGTCAAACATACAGAAGCCTTCATGGTGCTTGGCGGTCATCACCATGTACCTCTGTCCCGCTTTCCTGGCGAGCTTCGCCCACTCCCTGGCGGCACCCGGGCGCGGGTTGAAATGATCGGCCAACTGCTCATACTGGCTCAGCGGAATCCCTTCCATCTCGAGCGTCCACTCCTGGCGCCCAATCAGGCTGTACAACCCCCAGTGAATGAACATGCCGAACTTGTCTTCATGCCACCAACGCAGGCGCTCGGCGCGGCTGGCGGATTCGGTGTTGGTTCCCCGGGGCTCGTCATCCGTACCCGCGGACAGCCGAGCGCCGCTGGCGGTCGAGCATGCGGCAATGCTACTTGCTACGCTGAGCGTCTTGAGGAAGGAGCGTCGGTCGACGGTGTTGTTTATGCTCATGTTCGCATGATGCGAGCAGGAGTGGCGTGCGTCAATCAGGCGTTCGCTCGAGGTGTTGGATCGATTCCGCCCGGCGGCCGATGAGTCAACGCGGCCGCTGCGTGATTGAGAATGGTGTCTGCCCAGGCGAGGCGTGATCTGGGCCACGCGTCGTTTTCCGCGACTGTGGTCGGCGCGCTGATGCCGAACGCAGGTCTGCATCGGAGCGCACGTCGACGTCATTTTCTATCGCACCCTGAGGCGCACCGCGCTGCGAGACTCCTTGGCGCGGCTTCGGCAGGACGCATGCTTCGAATGACTCCCGTGGAGCGCTGGAACCCCACAGGGCCCCCAGCGGAGCGATTTCTTTAGTCTGCGGTGCGCCTCGAGGGGTAAGCCCTTGAACGCTGTGGATAAGTACCCTCGGCACCCCTGTGCCTTCACCCGGATTTCCTGTACCATCCGCGGCCGCAGATCTCGACAGAAGCCCCGGTAGACTGCCCACCGGGGCTTCTTGATTTGTAAGGCTAGGTGGCAGAGTGGTCATGCAGCGGCCTGCAAAGCCGTCTACGCCGGTTCGATTCCGACCCTAGCCTCCATGGACTTCCACTGGCATCCGCAATCTTCCACGGCAGTCCGGTCGTTACTCACCGATTGTCAGGCTCAATTGCTGCGCGCAGCGGTCGAGTTGTAGCAGGACAACATGCCCGTTTTCCCCTGATCATCAAGAAGCCCCCCGGCGCACGGCTCCAACTACGCAAGGCTCTTCCGGGTCGACCGGCACGAAACCTGTTCCTGGCCATCCTAACTCGATCGGGGGCGCTGCTCTTGAATACACTCCAAGGGAACTCGAGGGCATCGAGGCGTTGGCGCGATTCAGTCCTGACTGCTGCCGGATGTTGATGCCCCGGGCCTGGTGGTGGCCTAGCGGAAAGTTGAGTTCCTCGGGAGACCTACAATCCAAACAGCCGCTCAATTCCGATGTGCTCGGCTAGTTCAAGCATTGCGTCGAGTCGATCGTCCTCGCACAGCGGTTCGCGGTCAACTTCGATTCTGAATGCGGATTCGGAAATTCGATCCCCGAACAGGGCGACCGCTCGGGCGCCGTCGTCTTGCCGAGAAGTCCAAACGAGCCCTTTAGCTTCCGTGGCACTGTGGAGCCATTCCGCCCACTCGCGCGTCCGCGTGTAAGCCGTCACCGGAGTGTCGATCAGATCTGTTCGTTGCAGTCCCAGGCGTTTGAGACCTTTTGTCGAAAGATCGACCGTTGACAGGCGGCGCTTCGGCCGAATGCGAGAGACGACGAGGTTCTGTTCTCGCAGCGATTCGATATCCAGAATGTATCCAGCGGGCGGAGTAGGGACATCGTGAAACACGGTCTCCATCAGCGCGGCAGCCAAAGTGCTCGCTCCGTAAAGTATGGGAATGGTCGTGCCATCGGGTCGCCGGATCGGACTGAACCGAGCGTTGCCGGTGTCGCTGGAATTGAATTGAGTGGGTGGGTAGGAGGCAGAATGCACGCGCCACACGGCGCCGGCACCAAGGGGAACGAGCTTTGGTGAGTTCCTGCACGGTGGCCGCGGCGCGCTGCGACGGCGTTTAGCCATGACCGGCGTTTCGATAACGTTCGGCAGCGAGCAGCACCTCATCTGGCTCGTTGCCCAGCAGTTCGCGCGGGCGATGGTTCTCGAGCCAAGCGTTAGTGGACTCGAACCAAACAGCAACGCGCCACGGGCTGATCGGCCCGAACAACTTCAGAACGGGCTCCAAACCCGGTATCGGCCGGAATGCTTCATCAAGGGCATATCGCGGAAATCGATCCTGGCCCTGATAAGGAACGGCAAAAATCTTCCCTTCCTGCTTCCAGCGATTTGCAGGGGCGGCGAGGTTGCTCGGACTGAACTTGCCGCGTTCACCGATTTCCTCGGCGGTAAGCCATTCCGAATTCTCCAGTACCGCTTCTAGCGCCTTCGCTTGCTGCTGCGCTCGGTGGATGTCGAGTGTGCGCAATTTCACGCCGCGCAACAGCACGTCGAGTAGCGACTTGAAGTCCGTCTGCCGCTTCTCCTTTATTCGAGCAGTCACCAACGGGGCTAGTTCTGCGAGCACGCCCTGAATCTCGTCCTTGAGATCTCGCGGCACGTCGGCCGACGGGATGCGCACGATGAAGGTATCGCTACTCATGGCCCAAGTCCTGAAATGCATGAATGATCAGAATGGTATCATTAAATTCATGCCATCACCCACTCAGTGACGCCTTGCTCATCGAGGGACGTGCCTGGCCACGAACAATGGCAAACGGACGTGTGCTTGGAGCGAGGCTCGCTCGGACGTGATGGTGCCGGCTGGAAGACTGGCACTGAACCTTCAGCTATGTAGACTTACTACCAAGGTTAGATTAAATTTGATTTCTACACAATCGAGCCGGCCGCCTCGCGTCCGAAAATGTCTTATTGAATCCGGCATCTCAGCCGAGTACCGAACCGGGTAACTATGAGCGGACGTCATTGGCAAACTCTGTTACAGAATAAGAAGCATGGAGGCTCATTACGACCGTGGAACTACAAGATGCCAATGTCATACGAGTGAAGCGATTCCACCTCCCCAGCTTGGTGAGCGCGACTGTCCTGATCATCGCCATCGCTGTTGCATTTGTCCCGACTCTGGCCGACAGCCGCACGTCCGGATCATCTCTACGGCTGCTTGAGGAGTTCAGGAACACCACCGTCTTTTGGCAGCAGCGTGAGATTGCAGATCAGCTTGTTGCTGTTCACGACCCGGCAATCCTTCCAGAGCTCCTGCCATGGCTGACCAATGAAGACAGGCATCTGCGAGCCAATGCTGCATACGTGTTTGCCAGGTATGGAGACAAAAGAGGATTCGAAGTCATTTGCGCAATTCTCGAGGACCGCTCTGACAGGCCGGAGGGACAGGGTTCGGTAGGACCTCTTTCAGTGCTGACAAGCGGGAGCGACCCGAATGAAGCCAGCAACTGGCGCAAGGCTCATCACCTGGAATGGCAAATTCCTGCGGATCGGTCCTACGCCGTTGGCGTCCTTGCCTCCCTGAGGGACCCTAGAGCTGTCCCAATACTCATACCGCTATTGAGCGACAAAGAGGTCGCTATCGGGGTTCCGTGGGCACTCGCGCAGATTGGCGATAAAAGGGCTGTCGGGCCGTTGATCAGTGGACTTACCGACGATGACCCATCGTTTCGTGTCCAGGTGATCGGCGCGCTGCAAGAGTTACGGGCGAGGGATGCGATTCCTGCTCTGACCTTGCTCCTGAATGATCATGATCATAGTCATGTGGATGATATGATCCCGGTTGCCGAGACGGCGCGACAGGCGATTGCCGCCATTGATTCCGGCGCTCCCTAGTTGGCAGGCTACGGATCCGCTTACTTCGCTTGATTTCCGGCCGCCCTCCGGTTGTCGGTTCAGTCGGCGGCAGAATGACCTGAGCGCCAGGTCTTCGCGCCCGAGTGGACCGCCAGTCTCGCAAACTCGCGGTTGTTTGTGTCCGTGGATGTCCGTCCAGAGCCGCTATATCAGCCGGGTACCGAACCGGGTATCGCGACCGCGTGATATCTAAAAATGCCAGTTCGGTTAGTATGTTAGACAATCAATTCGATTCCGACCCTAGCCTCCATAGACTTCCACTGACGTTCACATTCTTCCACGGGCGTGCGACTCAAATGCCGCGTACGTTTCCCGCTGCTGGGCTCACCGAAAAGCCGCCAAACCGCGATCAACAGGTCGCCAGTCTCGCCGCGGGTGGCGTGACTGAGCCAACCGTAACAAGTTGGTCAGTTGTTTCACTTCATGCTCTAAAGGTGCCACCCACTTTCGGTTGTCGGTCAGGATCCAGCGATCAAGATGTGGCGAGGAATTTGGTAAGGCGCTAAAGGCTGTTGCTTCAATGAGGTCGTGTCTCAACACCACGGAGGACGAGCAGCCCGCTGTGCACGGTGGATTCACGTTGGCAACCCCGTGAGACTGCTCCATTGATGGCGGCTGGCGTCCCGGTGGTAAATCCGTGGGAGATCGAATTCCGGGACCAGAAGCCCTGATCGTTTTTTTCACGATGCAATGGAGACCCCTTCCTGTTCCCCGTCCACGGCTGTCCGAATAGATCCGGTGTCTCTGCCGGGTACCCGGGGGAACGGCGGCGCTGGCTCGCCGACGGGCCCGTCAGTTCAATTTGTGTGCGTAGAGGAGGCCGACTTCGTCCTGTCCGGTCTGCGTGTCCTGCGCGACGTAGTCGATGACGGGCAACCGGGAAAAACCGTTGCGGTCCAGGATTTTGCTCACACGCCGCAGCAGATCGCGCGAATGAAACTCCACAATGATTCGGCGAACCTTGCGCAAGGTCTGCTGCGCTCCCGTCAAGACGGCCACCTCCGAGCCTTCGGTGTCGATTTTCAACAAATCTATCGGGGGTAGCTGCAAGGCGTCGACCATCCGATCGAGAGTTGTGATTGCGACGGTCGGTGCCTGATCGGTGCCGGGTGCTTCCGCGGGTACCACGAATCCACCGGTCGTGCCGCCATCCTCAACAAACAGCTTGACCGTGCCGTGCATATCGCCCAGAGCCGAGGGGAACAGACGTACGCGGTCCGCCAGGAAATTGGCATTCACATTTCGGGCGAGTCTTCGGTAGCAGTTCGGATTCGGCTCGAAGGCATAAACTTTTGCGCCTCTCGCACCTTGTTGAATCGTGAAAACCCCGATGTTGGCTCCGACATCGACTACCGTCCAACCGGGCTGCGGCACGAAATTCGGGTGCCTCTCATACTGATGTACTGAATATATTTCGTGGAGGACATACACTTCCGATGTCCTTACTCCAACGACATACCGGACACCCCTCACTACAATGTCGGCCTCCCAGCCTAGAGTGTCGAATGGCATCAGGCGCGCGGCATACAGCTTGGCCACCAGGCGCGCAATGCTGGCTCTCTCGGCCCATGTTTGTCCAAGGCCCGAGTAGAACTCCGTTTCGAAAGCCAACTCGCGAGCCTTGAGATGTAACCGTTTGAGCAGCCGCTGGGTCCGCGATTGCGCCGTCTGCACGCTCTTCATGTGGGTTGCTCCCAATGGATCCATGTGCTTTTCCGTCATCGTTTCAGCCCAGGCCAACGATGTCAACACGGCGATGGGCAAACTGCTCCGCCGGCGTTTCGCCGGGGAATAATTCCGCTCGATTTCCGCGGAAAACGAGGTGAATCCTTTTCCAAGCGCAGCGTTATGAGCGATTTGTCGGAGGCAACTGTCTCGCATGCAACCAAACACTGAAAAATCCTGGACTGGATCGGGACGTTGGCAACCTCATCAGTCAACCCATACCGCCGGGCGATGAGCCGATCGGCGCAGCCGAGGGGCGGAAATCCTCGGAGGTGTGGCTGGTTGGGCTAGTCGCGGTAGGCCGTCACCGCATCGCCCAACGCGGACCGCAGAGGAGCGAGCCAGGGCTCGTAGTTCCGCCACCGATTGAGACCTTCCCGGCTGATGGGCCTGCGCACCTGCTCGGAGCTCGCGGTACGCACGTTACGCTCGGTTCTGTAGAACTCCAGGCAGACCGGCTCGAACGGCAGGCCACAGAACTGCAGGATGCGGCGCACACTCGCCTCCAGGTTCTCCACGAGATCTTCGTGTTGCACCGTCAGGATTGATCCAGGCAACACCTTCTTCCAATGTCGCATGATCTCGAGATAGTGGCGGTAGTAGTGCGCGATGTCCTCGATGCTGTAACTGAACTCCTGGCCGTCCGTGAACAGTTGCTTGAGGTTGCCGAAGCAACAAGCCATCGGTTCGCGCCGCGCGTCGATGATTTTCGCATTCGGCAGCATGAGATGGATCAGGCCGATGTCCCGGAAGTTGTCCGGCAGCTTGTCGATGAAGAACGGCCGCGGCGTTTTGCGGTAGATCCGCGTGTCGGCGATGAAGCGTTGACCCAACTGGCGGGCCGCCTCCGCGGAGAGCTCGGCCAGCACTCCGGGGTAGCGCGGCACCTTGGGGTCTGGAGCTCGGCCCCGCAGATTCCTGACGATCCGTTGTATGTCCGGCAGTTCCTGCGTCCCTTCGATCTGTGAGTGGGACGCCAGGATCTGTTCGATGAGCGTCGATCCCGAGCGCGTGAGGCCGACGATGAATATCGGATCCGGGTCCGTGACGCCCCAGCCACTGCGCGCTTCGAAGAATTCTCGCGTCAAGATCGATTGGGTCAGGCGGACATGGGTCTCGATGAGCTCGGGCGCGTAGCGAATGTCCGCGTGCTTGAGCGCATTTCCACGCTCATAATATTTCCATGACTCGCCGTACCGTTCCTGGTCCTCGAGCGCTTTGCCCAACGCGAAACAGAGGTGATAGCGGTCGATAGACGATGTCTCGGGCGCGGATTCCGCCCGGTTCATGCGCGCGAGGTCGTCTTCGCAAAAGCGGTAAGTTTTTAGGTTGGCGAGACTCCACCAAGCCTCCCCCGATTCCGCGCACGACGCGATGGCGGCGCGGTAGCTTTGTACCGCTTCCGCCAGATCCCCTTGGGTCCGGTGCGCGAACCCCAGCCACATGTGAAGGTCCGCGCATTCCCGTCCCGGAGCGAGGTCCGCGAGGAGCTGGCGATAAAGACTCATCCCCGGGTCATAGTCGCCCTGTCGGATGCAGGATTCCGCGTAGAGCCGAATGTAGGCTCTATTTCCCGGGTCGAGCTCGAGGAGTTGCTGGCTCTCCTGTCGAGACCGCGCGTACTCATGCTGATCCAGCAACGCTCGGACGTAGTCGGCACGCGCGGCGCGATAACCGGGTGCTCTTTGCAATACTGATTCCAGCAGCAGCTCTGCGTCGTCCGGCAGGCCGCGCGCAATACAGACTCGAGCCAAGAGTCGCATGGCCTCGAGGTGCTCGCCATTCCACGCCAGGAATATCCGCAGGACGCGTTCGGCAGGAACGAGCTCCCCGTCAGCGAACATACTCGCCGCCTGGACGATCTGGGGGGGCAGATTGCGCAGCGTGGTCAGTCGATGTGCAATTCTGGCCGCGTTCTCTTCATCCCCCATTCGCTGATACAGGGTGTACAGCATCTGCCAACTGGCAGGTAGAGCAGCATTGATGCTCACGGCGTGCCGGAAGCAGTCAACGGCTTCTGGAGCTTTATTCAAGGCGGTGTAGCAGTGGCCACGCTCCTCGAACAAGCGACTGAATCCTGGATGAAGCCGCTGCAGGCGCTCTAACACGCCGAGCGCCTCATCGATTCGGTTGATCGAGCGCAAGCTCACCGCCTGCCGGTAAAGCTCAGCCCGACTCTGCGGCAGCTGCGACTGCATATCAGATGAGGAATTCATGATAGTCGGAACTGATGAGGGCAGGAAGGGCAGGCGCCTGAAGAACTGTATGGCATACGATTCTATACGAGCATGCTTCGAGAATCCCGAGGCCGCACGCTCATGAACGACCCAACGGTCGGCGGCGGATACTGATCGCGTCTTTCCTGATAAAACCTCATCGCGTCATACAGTCTTCACCGCGACGTAACATTACTACCTTACGGTGCCCGCCGACCGCGTGGCTGCATTTTGCAGCCACTTGTTGAATTCAACGCTCGGATCAATATTCGGGCAAAGGTGATTTTGTGGCGAACGATCGCAAGCTGACCGACCGTCGTGAATTTTTGCAGCTCATGGGACTGAGCTCGGCCGCCGCCCTCAACTCGTCCATCGCGAAGGCAATGACGATTCCGGCGAACTGCAAGACAGGCACCATCAAGGACGTCGAGCACATCGTGATTTTGATGCAGGAGAACAATTCCTTCGACGAGATGTTCGGTACGCTGCGCGGCGTACGCGGCTTCTCGGACCCGCGCTCGATCAAGCAGAAGAACGGCAATTCAGTCTTTTTGCAGCCCGCCACGACCGAGGTGGGGGCGCCGTCCGTCGGCTATGTGGAAAATGGGGTGACCTATGGCTGGCCAGCCAATCAGTACGGCGGGGTGACCGCGGATCTGGTGGTGCCACCTTTCCAGATCAACGCGTCCGCGGCGACCGCGCAGAACGCGCCCTCCGCAACCCTTCCGGTCGACAGCCTGAACCTGGTGTACCGCCCGGGACTGGGCCACGGCTGGACCGATGGCAACTCGGCTCGAGACGCCGGAGAGTGGGACGGCTGGATCCCAGCCAAGGGCCCGCTGACGATGGCATACCGGGAGCGCCAGGACGTTCCATATCACCGCGCACTCGCGGATGCCTTTACCGTCGGTGACAATTACTACTGTTCGTTCCGCGGCGCGACTAATATCAACAGGTGTTACCTGTGGACGGGCTGCAACGGCAATATCCCCGGTAACGTCCTGCCCAATGGCACTCCGACCTCCAAGGGCACAAACGGCCACGGGGGCGGCATCGTTATCAACAACGGATATGTGGATGGCTATCCGCTGTCGTGGCCGACGCTTCCGGAAATGCTGGAGGCCAAGGGCATCAGCTGGCGCATCTACCAGGATATCGTGGGTGACTCGGTATCGACCCCGACAGCCATCACCAACAGCCAGGGCAGCGGCCCCATTCCGACGAACTCCGCCGGTCAGCCGGTCTGTGTTGGCGCGTTCGTCGGTACTTACACCGACAATCCTGTGTTGTACTTCGAACAGTATGCCTACGCACCGACTGACTCACCGCTTTTCCAGAAGGGCGCGACGGGCACCGGCCTCGCCTACAACACACCCGAGCTCACGGCGCCCCGCGCCGAGTGGGAAACCTGGGCCGAAGGCCTCTTCGCCCAGTTTCGCAGCGACGTGCAGAATGGTACGCTCCCGAAGGTGTCCTGGCTGGTCGCCCCGTACGGCTATACCGAGCACCCGGCCGCCCCGAACGGTTACGGAGCTTGGTATATCTCTCAGGTCGTGGATATCCTGACTTCCAATCCTGAGGTCTTCAGCAAGACCGCGCTCATCATCAACTATGACGAGAACGATGGTTCTTTCGACCACCTGCCGTCTCCGGTGCCGGCGATCAGTCCCGACGGTTCAGACGGTGCCACGACAGTCACCGCCGATTACGAGCAATACCCGGGTTCGCCTCCAGTGCCGATGGGCTTCGGATTCCGTGTACCCTTCCTCGTGATTTCGCCCTGGAGCAAGGGCGGTTACGTGAACTCCGAGCTGGCGGACCACACCTCGGTGATCAAGTTCATTGAGAAGCGCTTTGGAGTGTATTGCCCGAATATCACCGCGTGGCGCCGCGCGGTGACCAGTGATTTGACCTCCTTTTTCAACTTCGCCAGTCCCAACGGGCCGATCCCGCATCTGCCGGATACGTCCGCGTGGCTTCCGCAGGAGCTGGCAACGGACAAGGGTGGCACCAGCCTGACTCCGTCATCGGTTTCGGACATCACCCTGGGTATTCCCAAGCAGGAGAAGGGTGTCCGACCCGCGCGCGCCCTGCCTTACGACCTCGAGGTTCATTGTAAAGTCAATGTCGCCGCGGACTCGGTGACCCTGACGTTCAACAACCCGGGCCGCAAGGCCGCCGTGTTCTCGGTTCGTTCCGTCAATGCCGCGGATCCCGTTCGTTCCTACACGGTGGGAGCGGGCCAATCGTTGTCGGGCACCTGGCAATTCTCGGTCGTCTACGGTCTTTCGGTTTACGGCCCGAACGGCTTCCTGCGCCAGTTCAACGGCAGCAACGACACTTCAGCCGCTGTGCTCCATGTCCTCGAGCGGCGCAAATTTGAACGCTACGGTGTCTTCTGCCTGCAAATTTCCAACCTGTGCAAGTATGGCGGGAAAGTGAGGATTACCGACGCCTATACGGGTCGGAACGTCCCCGTGCTCTTCGGACTCCATGGTAAGGAGTTTGTATACGACTGTTCGTTGGACGAGTTTCACGGTTGGTATGATCTCGTCGTCACGGCCGATGAAGACCCGACCTTCCAGTATCGTTTCGCCGGGCACATCGAAACCGGTCGTGACAGCATCTCCGATCCGGCGATGGGTGGCTTGGTCACGCTGAAAGTTCCTGTCTGATCGGGTGCGATGAGTCCAGTCCGCCGCCGCGGCCGCGATCTGGCCACGGCGGCGGATTTCGAGTCGAACCATTTTCAATGGGGGCTCGGAGGCTGCCGTTGCAAAATTCGGCGGCCGTGGCACAGAGTTGATCACACAATCGATGCGACCGGAGGATGAGATTCCGCGCCTGCAGGAGCTCATCCGATCAGGTCATTTCGAAGCAGCGCTGGCAGGCATCGAGCCATTGCTCGAGCTGCATCCGAATGACCGTGCGCTGTTGTACCTGGCAGCGGTGAGCTTGCGCCATTTGAAACGGATCGGGCACGCGCTCGAGGTCATTCGACGCCTGGAGCAGCTCCAGCCGCGATTCAGCCGGCTGTACGAGGAGCTCGGCCACTGTTACCTCGCTCTGAGCGATGTTCCCAAGGCCATTGGGGCTTTCCAGCGCGCAGTTGCTATCAACCAGGCGCTGCTCGAGAGCTGGCAGATGCTGCACCTCTCATACCGTATGAGCGGCGATCCGAGAAATGCCGCGATCGCAGCTGAGCATCTAGCGGTTCTTCGGGCGCTGCCAGCGGCCATCATTCAGGCAGGCAGCCTGTTCTGCGATGGCGAGTTGGCGCCGGCGGAAATCCTCGTTCGCGAGTACTTGCTGCGGCAGGGTGATCACGTCGAAGCCAAGCGCCTTCTGGCCCGCATTGTGATCCAGCGCGAGATCTTGGATGAAGCCGAGGAGTTACTGGAATCGGTTGTGAAACTGGCACCAGACTACAGGGCGGCGCGTGCCGACTACGCTGGCGTGCTGCTCAGGCGGCAAAAATATCTACGCGCGCGACAGGAAGCGGACGAGTTGTTGCGGGCCGAGCCGAGGAACCGGGACTATCTGAAGCTCCACGCGTCGGCGTGTGTTGGACTAGGCGATTATGAACCTGCTATTCGTTTGTACTGCCAAATCCTCGAGCAGGGTGCGATAACCGGGGCCGACGCCGCGGACCTGCAATTGTGGCTAGGGGACTTGCTGAGGACCATCGGACGGCGGCAGCAAGCCATTCAGGCGTACCGCGCGGCCATCGCTGCCCGGCCGGACTGGGGAACGGCTTGGTGGAGCCTTGCCAACCTGAAGAACTACCGCTTTGACGATGACGAAGTCGCGCGCATGCGCACACTGGAAGCGTCGCCGGAGACTGGCCGGGTGGAGCGTTACCACCTGTGCTTCGCGCTGGGCAAGGCGCTGGAGGATCAGAGGAGGTTCGAAGAATCCTGGACGTTCTACGAGCGCGGTAATGCGCTCAAGCACGCCGAGATTGGCTACCGGAGCCGTGTTACAGAAACCCACGCCCGGGTGTCGAGGCAGCTATGCACTAAGGAATTCTTCACGGCGCGGCTCGGGTGGGGCGCGGAAAATCCGGACCCCATCTTCATACTGGGTCTGCCGCGCTCCGGCTCCACGCTCATCGAGCAGATCCTCGCTTCGCATTCGCAGGTAGAGGCCACCCAGGAACTGCCGGAAATCGCCGGGATTGTCAGGGATCTGCGCCGTCGGGGCACGGATCTCGCCGGTCCCCATTATCCCGATGTGCTGGCGGAGCTGAACGCGGAGCAATACGCGCATCTCGGCCAACGATACCTGGCTGAGACGCAGGCCTACCGCCGGGCCGGCCGGCCGTTCTTCCTCGACAAAATGCCTAACAACTTTCGGGACGTCGGACTCATCCATCTCATGTTGCCGAATGCAAAGATCATCGACATACGGCGCGAGCCCATGGCCTGTTGCTTTTCCAATTTCAAGCAGTTGTTCTTCAGTGGGCAGGAGTTCAGCTACGACATCGATGACATCGCACGCTACTACCGTACCTACCTCGATCTCATGCGGCACTGGCACGCGGCGCTGCCCGGGCGAATACTCACTGTGCACTATGAGGATGTGATCGATGATCTCGAGGCGAGCGTACATCGCATCCTGAGCTTCTGCGGTCTGCCGTTCGAGCCGGCCTGCCTCGAGTTTCACAAAACCGCGCGCAATGTACGCACGGCAAGTTCCGAGCAGGTGCGACAGCCCATCGGCCGCGAAGGCCTCGACCAGTGGCGAAACTACGAGCCCTGGCTGGCCTCGCTGCGAGCCGCTTTAGGCAATGCAGTAACATCGTACCGGGACTGACACTCCGCTGTTCCAGCACCGCAGCGCCGGGATGTCGGCAGCGTGCTGCAGGGAGTCACGCGCTACGCGCGTGCCCCGACCCCTCAGTCTCGCGCACGGCGGTAGTGACTCGGCGGATGTCCGAAAACGCGGCGAAACGCTCTCGAGAACGTGGCCTGGTCGGAATAGCCTGCGGAGATGGCGATCTGGGCGATGGTGGCGCAGCCGCTCATGAGCTGCGCTTTCGCCGCGGACATGCGGTTGCCGAGGGTGTATTGGTACACGGATTGGTTGAAGAGCTGGCGAAATCCGCTCGCCAGCATACGGCGGTTGATGCCAACGCGGCGGGCAAGCTCGGCGAGTGTCGGTGAGTTGACGCTGTCCGCGTCGAGGATGTCTCGGGCCTGCTCTAGCCGGCTGCGTACGCGAGGGGTCAGCCGTGCTTCCTTTCCCGTAGCGTGATGTTGAGCGGCGATACCGACGCTCAGGCAGATGAGCTCCGTGGTCTTGGCCTCGAAGAACGCGCGCCGCAGGGCGCCTGTGTACGAGCAGGTCTGTATGGCGCGAAGTGCATCCAACATGGCAGTCGAGAGCGCGCACGAGCCCGTGCCGAACTGTTGCTTCCAGCCTCGCAGAAGCGCGCCGGCCGCGCGCACGGCTTCCCGATCGTAATCGAACAGCCGCTCGATGGCCACGGTATCGAAAAAGGGCGTGACTGTCTGCCAGCGTGAGCCGCCGACGTACTGGATTTCGTCCACGTGGCCGCTGGGGGCAACCGACACTTTGAAGGACGGCTGCTGCGAGCTGACCGACGGGCCACGGCCGCCAACACGTCGCATCAGGGCACTCCCCGTACGGAATTGGATGAACCCGAGGTGCTCGTACACGAACTCGTAGTCGAAATCGTGGATGAAGGTGAAATCGGAAATGATCAGGCCGAAGTTCGCATCGAAGAAGCGGATCTCCTGCTGTCCGCGGAACGGCAGGCCGTTTGTATCCAATACGTTGTAGCGTACGCCCGGTGAGAGTTGCCCGCTGCCCCGCGCTTCCGCCGCGTTGCGGGTATACATCGAGTCCCGCTCCGAGACGGCATCGACGAGCGCTTGCTGGGTCTGGCATCGGATCCTGCAAGGCGTGTCCGAAACCTTCTGGAAGGAGCGCACGACGTCGGTCTGTGGCAAGCTGGTTTCTCCTCGGCAGTCTTCGCGCGCCGTATTTTTCCCTATGTTCGCTTGCTCGTCGCGCCCTGCGCAAGCGGTGTCTTGCAAGTGCACCCGAATCGACTGGCGTGCTCGAACGAGGTGCAGGAATCACCGCCTCACGGCCCATTGTGTCATTCGGGCAAAGAATTCGTAACGAACGGCAATTCGCATCGTGGCACTGAGTCCTTAGCCTGCCCGCGAGGTAGTCACGTAATTGGGGCGGGGAGCACTCTTGCAGGTGAGTCGGCGTGATCTGTTGATGTCGTCAGCGGCTCTGAGCGGCGTGAGCGTGGCGCCTGAGGTGCGCGGAAAGACGACCCCGGCGGCTTTACCACCTGATCGCGGCGAGCTCATGGCGGCCGCAAAATTCGGGCCGAAACCACTCGCGCGAGGCAAGCGCGGGCTCGCGATTTGCGGAGACCCCGTCGCCGCGAGGATCGCTGGCGAAATTCTGGAGGAGGGTGGCAATGCCTGCGATGCGCTGTTGGCCGCGTCAATTGCGCAGACCGTCCTCGAGCCGCACCTGACATCCATTACTGGTTGCTTCTCGATGCTCTTTCACGAGGCTTCGAGCGGCGTAAATACTCATCTGAACGGTAACGTCAATGCGCCGCTGGCGCCGCTGTTCGGACTGAGTGATGCGGATCTAGGCGGTGGTCGCGGCGTCGCCGTACCCGGATTCTGGGCGGGATTCGAGGCGGCGGCGCAACGCTTCGCCTCGATGCCGCTTGCTCGACTGATGCAGCCCGCAATCGAGATGGCCCGTGAAGGGTTCGAGATTTATCCCAGCCTGTGGGGAGAGCTCGCGACACGGATCCAAATCGTCGGACGGACGGAACAGGGGCGGGAAATTTACATGCCCGGCAACGTCGTGCTGCCGCCGGACGGTGTCCTGGTCCAGAAGCAAGCCGCCGACACGCTCGAACGGCTTGCCAGTGAGGGCAGTGGGTTCTTTTATCATGGCGAGTTCGCTCGCCGCTTCTGCGAAATCGTGGCCGCCGCAGGGGGTGTCGTCACTCCGGATGATTTCGCACGCTATGCCGTGAGATGGGGTGAACCGGTCAAGGGAACCTACCGCGACTACGATGTCGTGGCAGCCTCGCCACCCGACATCGGCGGCGTGCATCTCATCGAGATGCTGAACCTGCTCGAGCAGTTCGATGTGCGCAAATGGGGCCCCCCGACCGAGTCGGTCGAGACTTTACAGGCCTTGTTGCTCATCACTCGGGAAGTGTTGACGGCCGGAGCGCGGTACAACGACCCCCAAAGCTGCTCGCTCCCGCTCGATCTCATTCTGTCCAAGGACTACGCGGCCTCGCGCTATCGCCTGCTGGAAACGGGTATGCCGTTAGTGGGTCAGGTCGCAGCAGCGCCACCCGGGAGTTGCCACATTACCGTGACCGACCGGCACGGCAATCTCGCCACCGCTCTGCATTCCCATCTGTCACTGCCATGGCAGAACGGACTGTTCGTCAACGGAGTGAGTGTCAATGCCGCAGCCGGCCACTTCCTCCGCACGCTGCCGCCGCCGGGAGGACGGGCGTCCGTGATGATCTGTCCAAACTTGATTCTGCGCAACGGCCGGCCCGTGTTGGCTTCGGGGTCGCCCAGTATGAGCCTGCTACCGACGATCGTGCAGAACACGGTCAACATTCTCGATTTTGGTCTGCCTGTCGATATGAGCGTGAGCCGCCCTCGCTTCGGCGGGCTGTCCGAATCGGGTGGCGGCGCCATGTGGATCGAGGCGGATATGAACCCGACTGCGCACGCGAGACTGATGCGCCGTGGCGTGCGGCTCGATGTCGTGAACCCCTGGAACTTCATGCTCGGATCCTTCGAGGGAATTCACTTTCTGGCGGATGGCACGGCACAGGCATGCGGCGATCCACGCCGCACATCCTCGGCGGTCGCGGCTCGATGACCCAAAGCACCAACTGACTCGTAATTCCTCTCATCGGTGGAGAACTCAGCTTCATGGCCCTCATAACAAGCGCGTCGCGCCGAAACGTACCGCAACTCCTCCCGCCGCTGGCAATTTTCTGTCTATCGCTCATGCTAGTTCCTCAGACGTACGCAGATGAAGACAACTCCGTGACGCTCGAAGAGGTAACGGTGACCGCCCGCAAGCGCGCGGAGAATCTGCAGGATGTTCCTACATCCATCACGGCTCTCTCTGCCCAGGATATCGAGAGCTATGGACTGAAGAACGTCCAGGACATCGCGTTCGCGATTCCTAACTTCTCGTGGAGTCATCTCACGACGCTCAGCAATACGCTGTGTATCCGGGGCATCTGCTCGGACTCGAGCGCGCCCGGATTCGACACCGGCATCGCCGTGATTCTCGATGATGTCTACATCGGGCGCGCCGCCGGGTTTGCAACGAGTCTGCTCGATATCGATCGCATCGAGGTCTTACGCGGGCCGCAAGGCACGTTGCAGGGCCGAAATGTAACCGGGGGCTCGATCAATATCGTCTCGACGCGACCGACGAGCGAGCTCACGGGTCTGGCCAGTGTGTCGTACGGCAATTACAACCAGGTGGTGGCTCAGGCTCTGGTGAGCGGACCGATCTTCGGCGATGCCGTAACGGGTAAGATCGCCATCGCGCGCCGCAGTCACGATGGTTTCGGGGAGAATGTGGACTTGAACAGGCCCCTCGACACCGAGGACTCCTGGTCGGTGCGCGGGCAGGTACGCTTGCGGCCGGTGGACACTCTCGAGGTGCTCCTGACGAGCGATTACGACCATTTCAACAATCATGACTTCCACAATTCGTTCGGGCCGCCGGATATCGACTCGCCGCCGCCGGAATTCTTTACGCGCAAAGTGGGCGGCAACATCTGGAACTCCGGCGACCGAGACGTTCATGGCGTCGCCACCAACGTCTATTGGACCTTGCCTCACGGGGTGACATTCGCCTCCATCTCGAGCTATCGGGGCTATAGCGTCGTCGACGTGCAGGATGCCTCCGGGATGCAGAATCTCGGGCCCTCCGGGGCGGGCACTTTCGTGGGCGCGGCGCGCGAGGATCAGGAGCAATCGCAGTTCAGCCAGGAGCTGCGTCTGAGCTCGCCCGAGGGAGGGATGATCACCTGGCTGGCCGGGCTCTACTATTACTGGGAAAAGTTGCACGACTATCAGAACTTTCTCTTCGGCCTGAATACCGGCGCTGCTCTGAACGGCAGCGCGTCGATCAGCGACGCGAACACCTACACCAACAGCCGCGCTGGTTTCGGCTCGGTCACTTTCCGGCCGAGCGATTTCTGGACGGTGACCGCGGGTGCTCGCTACACACAGAACACCCGTCACACGGCGGTTGACGAGATCCTGGGTGTAGACGGTACGCAGTTGGATTCCACCGGTACGCCTTTCCAGTACGTCAACATGCCGACGGTCCAGAATCCGGTACCGGACACCTTCCTTGCACCGTTGGATTACGGAATCCGGCGAAACGCTCTGGACGACAAGGCGTGGACGGGTGATTTCAGCGTCACCGAGCGCTGGACGAGCGACATTTCAACGTTTCTGAAGTATGCCCACGGATTCAAGGGGGGAGGCTTCAATGCCAATTTCAACAGCGGCTTCTCCGCAGGTAGCGTCAAGCCGGAGTTCGTCGACTCCTACGAGGCGGGCCTGCGCAGCGTTCTGGTAGACAACCGCTTCCGTCTCAACGCCACGGTCTTCTATCTAAAGCAACGCGATCAGCAGGTCGTCGTGTTTGATCCAAGCGTGTTCGTGTACGTTACATCCAACGCTCCGAAGACGCGGAGTTATGGCGCGGAATTAGACCTGCAAGCAGCGGTCACCCGGGACCTTACCGCAACTCTGGCCGTTGGCACGACGCACGCGCGATTCACCGCAGGGGAGTGGGATGGAAACAGTGTTCCTCTGACTTCGCCCGTCGACATTACGGTCACGGCGAACTATGTGAAACCAGTGTCACATGGTCTCGAATTCTTTGCCTTTAGCGACGCGAACTGGCATGCGGCGTATTACCTTTCGCCGGACAACGTCGGGCTCGCGCGGCAGAAGGCGTATTGGTGGGTTGACGCGCGAGCAGGTCTCCAATCGGCAGGCGGGCGTTGGAGTACGGCGCTGTATGTTCGCAACGCGCTCGACACTAACGTGCTGGCATCGGCCTCAAATGTGACGGGGCTCTATTCCGTGGGCTTCCTGGAGGAACCACGCACCTATGGAATCGAGTTCCGTGTCAAACTTTGAACAGTCAGGCGGTGATGGATCTTCGCCGCGTCGCGCTGCGATCGCGCCGCACGGGAGGACGCTCGCCGAAGTGGAGCTGGAGCTCGCTGACATGCTAGAGCAGGATCGCCAGGCTTTGGCGGTTGTGAAGTTTGGCAGGCGCTTCTTCGGAGGCGAAGACCTGGCGGCATTGGCATCGAGAGCCTATGGGCTATTCGCTCAGACTGCCCGTAGTTCAGCTTATCCGGGATTCCCCGGTGGGGTCAGCATGCCAAGGATGCAGCGGGAAGTCATCGAGAACACGTTGAATCTGCTGAATGCGCCAGAGGGCGCAGACGGTGTCATAACATCGGGTGGAACTGAGAGCGTCATTCTCGCGGTGAAAGCCTGCGTAACGCGTGCACGTTCTCGCGGAATGAGAGTTTCGGACATGGAAATCCTCGCCGCGAATTCGGCGCATCCCTGCCTGGATAAAGCGGCAGATCTGTTGGGTGTGAATTTGCGAAGGATTCAGACAACTGGTTCAGTAACAGTGGACGTCGATGCGATCGCCGCGGCCGCCTCACCGCGGACGGTCATGCTCTATGGTTCGTTTCCATCTTACGCATATGGGTCGGTGGACGATATCGGGGCTTTGGGTCGATTGGCGCTGAGGTTGGATACCTGGCTGCACGTCGATGCCTGCATGAGCGGCTTTCTGGCACCCTTTGCGAGGATGAACGGTGAGCCCATACCCGATTTCGATTTCCTCGTGCCGGGTGTCAGTTCCCTGTCCGCGGATCTGCACAAGCACGGCTATTCAGCAAAGGGGGCTTCCGCGCTGTTGTTCCGCTCCGCGGAGCTGGCCGCCTATGGGCCGTTTTCCTATACGGATCATCCGTTGCCACCCATGAGGACGCCTACACTCGCGGGTACCGCGCCGGGCGCGGCGATCGCGTCCGCTTGGGCTGTAATGACTCACTTGGGTATTGCAGGTTATCGGGATCTCACGCGGCTCGTGTTTTCGGCGCGCCGCGCGTTCGTTGCTGCGGTCGAGAGCGTTCCCGGCTTTGCGGTGCTGGGCTCACCGCTCTTCAGCATCGTGGTAATCACGTCCCCGGTGCACGATCTCGCCGCAGTTCACCGCTGCCTCACGCAGCGGAGCTGGTTTACTCTGCCCGTGAGCGAGCCACGGGGCATTCACCTCAACATTGGCGCGCAAGACGAACCGCTTGCCGCAGAGCTGGCGCGCGATCTAAGCATCGCCTTGGGGAACTAACATGAGTCTTGAAGATATCGGGCATATCACGGCGCTCGTGCGCGATTATTACGACGGAATGGTGTACGGCCAGGCGGATACTCTAGAGCGTGTTTTCGATCCAGATGCGCGCTTCCAGGGTTTTCGGGACGGGCAACCTGTAAGGCGCGGGCTCACGGAGTTCATCGCCATGACGAGCCCTGCCAGCGACCCGGTGGGCGGCCTCCCCGAGTACGCAGTCACGATCGACCTCCTCGATGTCACCGGCCGCGTCGCAGTCGTGAAGGTGCGGGATCAATTTCGAGGCCGGCTTTATGTGGACTATCTGACACTGATTTGCACGCCCTCGGGCTGGCGAATTGCCAACAAAGCATTCACTTCGGTGGACCCGTGATCCGACGCAAGTTATCGGGGGTTGCCCGCGTCGCGTTTGCGGGTATTGTCTTTGCCTCAGCCGGGCATGCGGAAGAGGCGAGGCTGCCAATGACCGAGACGCGAGTGCTTCATTCCACAGCAGTGGGCGATGACTATCGAATCAGTGTGGCGCTGCCACTGAATTGGGGCCGGGATTCAACACGTCGCTACCCTGTAATTTATCTCCTGGATTCCAACGGCTTGTTCGGTACGGCGACCGAGACCGTTCGATTGCTCGTTGGGGGAGGGGAGATGCCGCCGGCAATTGTGGTGGGCATCGGGTACCCGGTTGCCACCATGGCAGATACCGTTGCGCAGCGCTCGCGCGACTTCACTCCGACCGCAGATCCTGCGCACGAGGCGCTGCTGCGCATGCTGTTGAAACGGAGCGACCGTGTCGTCACCGGCGGAGCGCCGCGCTTCCTGCGATTCATAAGGACGGAATTGCAACCTTACATTCAGCGAAATTTCCCGGCGAGCTCTACTGATTCCACCTTCGTCGGGAACTCCCTTGGAGGTCTCTTTGGGCTTTATGTTTTGTTCGAGCAACCCGCTACCTTCAAGCGCTACGTAATAGGGAGCGCGCCGCTGCTGTGGGATCGGCACGTCCTGTCGCGTTTGGAGGCTGAGTACGCGGCTCACCATCAGGATCTTCAGGCGCATGTATACATGGTTATCGGCAGCCTCGAGGCCGATCTGCGTCGGGTTCTGCAGCTGCCTCCGGAAATGCACGAGGTGGAACGCGAGTTCCTGCAGCAGGTCGGTAACCCAGACGGGGTCGCGCTGTTCCACGATTTCGTCGGAAGGCTGTCGTCGCGCCGCTATCCGAACCTGCGCCTGCATTCGGAAGTGCTCGAGGGGGAAAGTCATTCCTCGCTTCCGCCCATACAGATGAGCCGCGGTCTGCGCCTGGTTTACGAAGACGAGCCATGAACCCGGTCCCCCAATCCGGCGGGAACGTCCTGACAGCTCAGTCGCGAGCCATGCCCCCCGATGGCTCATCCACTGGCACGCTGCAGCCTGCAGTCGGAGCGGCGGGCTATTTTGCGTTGGCATTCGGGGGAATGGTCGGCTCAGGCTGGCTCGTGGTGCTCGGTGACTGGCTGAAGATCGCGGGTCCCGGGGGTACCGTTCTTGCGCTGCTGGCAGGCAGCGTGGTGATGGCTCTCGTTGCGTTGTGTTACGGGGAGTTGGCGGCGAGATTTCCGAGCGCTGGCGCGGAATTTCTCTACGTGTTGCGGACCTTGGGTCGCGTTCCTGGATTCTTCGTCGGATGGTATCTCACTTTGTACGCCATAGCCGTTTGCGCCTTCGAGGCTGTCGCGTTGGGCTGGATCCTGCGCTCGCTGTTTCCGGGTATCGATCTCGGAGTTGCCTATCATGTGGGCGCGTCGGCGGTGACCTGGGACGCTCTCCTGATCGCGCTGGTGGGTTCCATCGTGATCGGCTCGACACACTGGCGAGGAGCCAGCTCCGCGATCCGCTTCCAGAACATCGTCACTTACACTTTCATCGCGGTGAGCGCGGTTTTGATCATCGTCGCGCTGCGGGCGGGCGATGCACGTAATCTGCAGCCTCTGCTGGTACCCCCTGCGGAGCACTCGTGGGCTCGGGGTGCCTCGTGGATCTTCGCCACCTGCGCTTTCTTCCTCAATGGCTGGCAGACGGCACTCCATGCGATGGAGGAGCGCCGCGTCGGCGTTACGGCGCGAACTGCCATTCTGAGCATGGTGGCGGCCGTATTTGCCGCGGGAGCCTTCTATTCCGGCATGGTGCTCGCTTCAGCCAGTGCAGTTCCCTGGCGGGATCTCGTAGGCCAGGAGCTTCCCGCCATTGCCGCCTTCCGCGCGCTCGGCGGCACTGGAGTGCTAGCCACGGCCGTGCTCGCCGCAGCGGCGATTTCCCTGGCCAAGGCCTGGAGCGCGATGGTATGGGTCGCTTCACGCCTGCTGTTTGCTCAGGCGCGTCACGGCCTCTTGCCGGGCACGTTCGCAAGCGCGCACGAGCAGTCAGGCGTCCCGCGCAGTGGCGTGCTTCTCGTAAGTGTTCTAACGGTCACGGGTGCGGCACTGGGGCGCAGCGCCATCCTTCCGATTGTCGACATGGTTTCCACCTGTGTTGCGCTGAGCATCATGTTATGTCTGGTCGTTCTTCTGCGCTCACGGAATCTTGCAGCGCAATCCGTTCCCTTCAAGGTCCCGGGCGGCAAGCCCGTCATCCTGGGTGCCTTCACTGGTGCCTCCGCCATGGTGGGCATGGCACTCGCCGAGCCGTGGCTGAACAGTCATGGCTCCATACCGACCGAGTGGCTTTTGCTGGGCGCCTGGGGCTTGGTGGGAACGTTCGCCTCGAGTGGGACGCGGCGAAGGTCACCGGCCTGACAACGAAAACAGCCGGCGGGCGACGCGTCGATGCCTCCGAGCACCACGAGCGAAATCGCCGAACCAACCCGGTCGAGTAGTCGCGCATCGCCGCAGGGCAGCGGGCTCTACGTGCGTCGAAGTCTCGTTGACCTGGTCCTAGGCCACGAGCTTCTTGAAAGTCTCGAGGACCGCGGCGCCCTTGAACGGCTTGACGATCCAGCCCTTCACACCGGCGGCCTTCCCGCGCTCCTTCATGTTGGGACTGCTCTCGGTGGTCAGCATGATGAGGTTCACAGCCGTATTCTTGAGCTCGCTGCGGATCTTCTCCACCATGGTGAGGCCGTCCATGTTCGGCATGTTGACATCGGCGACGACGAGCTTGATCCCAGGATCGGATTTCAGCTTCGCCAGGCCGTCTTTGCCATCCACCGCGGTGATGACATCGAGACCGCTGCTCTTGAGAAACGTCGACACCTCATCACGAACCGTGCTCGAGTCATCCACGACGAGTATTTTTGCCATGACAGTATTCCAACTTCAGTGGTTAAAAATAGAGTAGCTAGAACATCTCGACGGCGCCCGACTCGACCAAGTGGCCCGTGTCCTGAGCGATTTCCCGGAACTCCTCCGGCGACCAGCTCAGGTTGAAGATGAAACGTGCATACAGAGTCGATATTTTGGCCGCTGCCTGATCTTCCAGGTTGAACCGGAAGCACAACTGCGGGTTGGAGGTTCCGAAGGAGATGTAGCGGTGTTTGTGGTTTACGATCAAGGGAACCTGCACCTGAGCGGCCGCGGCGCCGGCACGCGAGTCGCCTATGTAGCGATTTTTGAATCCGCCCCAGATCAGGTTGGTAATCTCGCTCAACGCGTCATTGACGCTGCGGAAATTGCCGGACAGCGGCGCAGCGGCAGTGCGGCCGACCAGGCCGAGGAACGGCTTTTCTTCCGTTTGCAACATCATGTAGCCGCGGCACCAGTTGCTCTCCAGCTGAATGAGACTGAACACCTCCCCGAAGATTACCCGGTCGTGAACGATGTAGGGGGTGTCGTACCAACACGTGACTCCCTTGAACATCGAGCACAGCACATCGTTGGCGATCTCAGCTATGCCGCGCAGCAGCGCGTTCGGGTAGACCAGGCAGAAAATGTACTCATCGAGAACCCTGCGCAAGGCGCCCATGTCGCTGCTCACATATGAGGCACAGAAGATCCGGGACAGACTCTCGGGAAGGTCGGCAAGACTCGCGCGCCGGGCACGCCGGATGATGATCGGCAGCTCGGGACGGGCCGCGTGGATGTCGCGGGCAATTCGCGCAGTCTCCTCGGGGGTATCACCGTAGCTGTCCGAATACAGAATGCCGCCCAGGTCGATATTTGAGCGCAAAACCGAGTTGATCGATTCCTTGCGGACCTTGAGCGCGGACAGATTGTTCTGCTCGCAGAAACTCTTGATCAGCGGCGCGTGGTCCGCGCTGTTGTCCAGGACCAGAACCTTGCTCAGCGGTTGTTCGTTCATAGTCGAGTCACCAGTTGGGGATGTCGGCTGCTCAAAACATCTCCAGCTCGCCGGTCACCTGCTCGGAAACGGCTGCCCGCATGGGAAAGTCGACGGGCGCGGTACAACAAAGACACAACGTCACACCGATCCGCACCGTGGCGTTGATCGTGATCGTAAAGCTCGAAGTAAATTGGGGCGCCAGCACCGCGAGATAATCGACGCACGATGCCCTGAGGCGCGAGGGAACCGACATCGCCAGGTGGGAGTAGATGCTCGACATCTCGCGATTGAGCGCACCGCAGCACAAATTGGCGGCCTCTGCGAAGCCGTCGTCGATACTGAGTCCCGAGCCCGGCGGGACAAAATAGTCACGATTGGCCTCGCTTTCCGGCACGCTGAAGATCGTGAGCAGGCGGAAATGAAAAGATGCCGTGGTGATGACCACAAGCGGGCCGCCGTCGGGCGTGACCGCGGCGCCGGATGCATCGAGATCCATTGTCCAGGTGTGCTCCGTGCTGTGCAACAGGCTGGCACGGGCCGCGCTCTGGAACAACTCAACGAGATTGCGCCTGCTCTGTTCCGACAGCATGGCCCGAATGTCCTAATCGAAATGGTTGCGCAGCTGGTCCAACATCGCTTCCAGGCCGCTGATGCTGGCCATCATCATCTTGCCGCCGGCCTGGATGTCCTGGAAGGTGGCCGTGGTGACCATGTCGCTCTTGTGCAGGCATCTGCTCAGATCCTGCGACAGTGCCTGCGCGCGTTGGGCAAGACTGCGGACTTCGGCTGCCACGACGACAAATCCACGTGCGGCATCGCCGGCGCGGGCCGCCTCTATGGCCGCATTGAGCGACAGCATGATCAGTTGGCGCACGATCGTCACGAGATCGTCACCTTTGCCATGCATCTCGCGATTCTGCTCCGTAAGGGAAATCATGTCCTGATGCCAGCGTTCGAAGGCTAACGCCACATTCTTCAATTGTACCGCCTCGCTCGACAGCCGTTCCGTCTGCTCGATCAAGTCCGCCCGGGTCCTGGGCTCGATGCTCAGGCCCTTCGGCGCTTGCTCAGGCTCGTCGGCCAGGGAGTTTCCAACGATGCGCACGAGACGACCTTTCAGCGCTGCGGCGAACGCAGGGTTGGATCAAATCCGCTCTCCTTCGGCAACTCCTGCGCGTGCGCGCGGTCAGTTGTCGGAGCGAGCAGAGTCGCAGAGAGGATCACGCCGCTCGCTGTTCGTGCCGCAGGCCGCTCACGTTGCATACGTTTTGCACTCGCGATATCAATTTCGAAGTTGCAACAAAAAATCAAACGGAATGCATCTTCCCGGACCGACGTGCTGCGATCAATCAGGCGATGGCCAATTTGCGACTCATTACGTATTACTCCAGTGATGTTGTGAACGGGTATGGCGTTCTGCACGGCAACAACCGGTGAATGAGATTGAGTCGGCTCCGAATTCCCAGGTCCCTGTGCGGCGCTCAGTTGTACGACATCAGAGTGTGCTGCGGCGCATGTAGTAAAACTACGTATATGACTCGGCGGCTCCCTACTGCGGCGTGAGGCCGCATTCCCAGGTGCGGGTAGCTACTCATGATCCGGGCGCGGTGGGGGAACAAGCTGGGGTCATCGCGAGAGTGAGTCGGAACGCGAGTCTGCGTGCGTTCTTGGCCAGAGCCCGGCATCGATGGTCGCGTGATAGCCGTGCCAGGTGGCAAAACCGAGCAGCGGCATCAGCACCACGAACCCTAGAAAGCAGGTGGCGAAACCGACCAGCACGGCGAGTGCGATGATAGCTGCCCAAAGGAGCATCGCGATCCGGTTCCTCAATGTCGCGTTGATGCTGGTGATCACCGCGGTGATTGCATCGGCACGGCGATCCAGGAGCATGGGCAGGGAGAACGCGGTCGCGCAGAACACCATCACGCAAAAGAAGGCGCCGACCAGAGATCCAACGCCCAGATAGGGAAGCAGATCGCCCAGGTTGGGTGCCGCGTTACTCGGCAGGAACACGCTCATGATCATGGCGGCTCGTCCCCACACGAGCAGCAGGACCAACAGGCAAATTCCCAGTACCAGCGTGTCGCGCAGGTGGGCACGCCCTTCTCGCAGACTGAAGAGCAGCGTGGGCCCGATGCCGTGTTGCAGCTGGTAGCTGATCGAATATAGACCCATCGCCAGAAACGGGCCGATGAATACGAAGCCGCTGGCGAGTCCGATGTACAACGCCAGCAGGCCGAGTCTCCAGGTCAGGAAGCACAGCAGAGCGCCGAAGCAGGCGAACAGCATCCCGTACAACAAGCTCAACAACGGTGCGGCCAGCACGTCCTGCCACCCGAGACGCAACCAATCGACTGCCGCGGTCGGCCGCAACCGATGGCAGGGTGCCAGGAAGGGAAGTCCCGGAGCGCCGGATGAAGGCAGGTCGGTCGGTGAGCCGTCTTGCATACCCGCGGGCCTGTCGAAAGTGGGGGCTCTGGGCGCATGGTAGCGCACCGTGGCCTCGACTTTCTAATCGGAGGCCAAACGGCGGCTCTCCGGCCGGGGGAGCGGGAAGACTACTCAGGCAACGGCAGGCTGGCTGAACAGGGGGGCGCGAGCGGCGGGTCGGCTGGAAAGTCGTGCGATCGAGCTCGCGATTCTACAGATCGAGCATCAATTTCACGGCGCGGTCGTGCTCGCCGCGCTTGAGAGCTTCAACGACCGCCTTCTCTTCAACTCGCGTGCGCGGCGTAGTCATGACGACCACAAACAGGCTGAATGCCAACACGGCCGCACCGAAGAAAATCAGAACAGAACCCATGCCGCGCTCTCCGCTGTACCTCCATTTGATTCTGGTTTCACTGGGCGGAGGATATCCATCGGCGCCGTCACACTTTGCCGCGCGCTCGACGCGGGCCACGCGCGAGGGACCAACTTCAAACACCGTCAGCTTCGAGCCGCGCTCCGGACTGTCTGTTGGAGGCGACGCGTGCCGGCGTGGCTCAGGCGATTTCGAAGCGGTGAGGGGAGGGGAGCCGCTCCAGGCAGCCTGGGGTCAGGCTCTCGGGGTGACTGCCGGGGGCAGAAGTAAATGCGACGAGCCAAGTCCGGGTGGGAGCTGCCGGGAACGGCCCGCGGCCGTCCCTTGCATTGCGCTGGTGGCCGGGTGTCAAATCGGCGCGCCGGGTGGCAGAAACTGCTGTGGTTCGGCGGCATGTCCCGGGAAACATTGGTGCCGCAGCCGGATTGGGAAACGCCCGCCACACTGGCCATCATAGCCCCGGGCGTCTTTCCGCGCTGGACCCCGCTCGAATCGCATATGGTGGTCCGCAGCGGCCTTGCGGAGCTCGGCAAGTGGGTCAGCGACGAGCGGGATGTCTACGAGGACTACCGGACGCACATTGGGGGCTCCGCCAGAAAACTCGTGAATGTCTGGCTGCTCGGCGTTTCCCTGTTCCAGCGCCGCAGCGGGTCGTGCCGATTCGCCGATATGGAAGTCTCACAACCGGGGATCGCCACGCGGCGGCTTTAACGGCCTCGTGCCGGGCGATCCGCGGTCGTTCGCGTAGGACCCACGGGCAGAGGCGTTACCTGGAACCGGGAATACCGCTGGCCACGGAGCTGTTCTATCAAACCGGCCGGTTCCATGCAGCGGCCCCATCCCGGATGACCGGCGCGCGGCGGTAGCGTCTGCTGCCGCACTACAATAGAGTCGGGTGGATGATGCCAAGTGACATTCGAATCGGCCTGGATACCGGGGGCACCTACACTGACGCAGTCGCCCTCGATCATCAGGGCCGCGTGGTGATCAGCGCCAAAGCCCTCACGACCCATTGGGATCTATCCGTGGGAATTGGAAACGCGATTCGTGCTGTGCTGTCCGGCTTGCCCGAAGGCGCCGGACGTAGCGACATCTCCCTGGTATCGGTGTCCACGACACTCGCGACCAACGCCGTCGTCGAGAATCGCTTCAGCCCCATTTGCACCCTGCTCCTGGGCTTCGACGACAACATGGTCGAGCGCTCCGGATTGAAAAACATGGAAGGGTGCTCGATCGTGCGCCTCGATGGCGGTCACGACGCCCTGGGCGAGGAGTTGGAACCGATCGATGAGGCCGCGGTGCTGTCCGCTGTCGCCGAGCTCGGTTCAACAGTGGAGGCGTTCGCGGTGGCCGGTCTGTTTTCAGTCCGCAACCCGGCCCACGAGCGCCGCGTGCATGACCTGATCCGGGCCCGCTCGACGCGGCCCGTCACCTGCAGCCACGAGCTCAGTTCCAAGCTAGACGCGCCGCAACGGGCCCTGACGGCGGCACTCAATGCCCGTCTGACACCCCACATCCGCCATCTGATCGAGGCACTGGGGCGGGTCCTGGAGGCTGAATCCATTGGCGCGCCGCTGATGATCGTGAAGGGCGACGGCACGTTGATGCGCGCCGACGTCGCGCTGGAATATCCCGTCGAGACCGTCTTATCGGGTCCGGCAGCCAGCATCGTCGGCGCGGGATTCCTCAGCGGCCGAGAGGACTTTGCAGTTTCAGACATGGGTGGCACCACCACCGATGTTGCAGTTGTGATCGGGGGCCGCCCTGTCGTCAGCGATGAGGGCGCTGTAGTCGGCGGCTGGCGAACAATGGTGGAGGCCGTGGACGTCCATACGTGCGGTCTCGGCGGCGACAGCGAAGTGTTCTTCGATCGAGAGCAACGCCTTGCCGTCGGGCCCCGCAAGGCCACTCCACTGAGCCTGTTGGCTACTCAGTTCCCCGATTTAATCGATGATCTGCGGCGGCTGGCCGAGGCCGAGCGCCCCATGCCCTATGCCCCCCAGTTCGCACATCGCAATCCGGGCCGCGATCCGCAAGCTCAGCTCGATCGGATCGAACGGCGAGTATGGGACGCGCTCACCGAACGTCCGAAACCTGTCAGCGACATCGCACGGACGGGTCCCGGGTTGGATGCGTTACGACGTCTGGTCGGGCGTGGATTGGCAACCATCGCGGCCTTCACACCGAGCGATGCAATGCATGTTCTGGGCAAACAGGCAAGTTGGAATGCTGAAGCGGCGCGCCTGGGTGCGATCGTTCTCACGACGGAAGAACGAAACATCACTGCACGCAAAAGCCGGGACACGCCCGAGGGGCTCAGCGAGCGGACCTATCATCATGTCGTTCGGGCGGCGGCGCGCGTTGTGCTGGAGACCGCCCTGGCCCAGGATCCCGGGATAGAGGCGAAGAACGGCCGGTGGGGACCGCTGGGCGCATTGCTGGACAGCGTGGTGGAAGGTCGGACTTTTTCGAAGTTGGTCGATGCACGGGTTCATCTGGGAACAGCGCTCATCGCGATTGGCGCGCCGGTGGGCGCCTACTATCCCGAAGTCGCACGGCGCCTCGGGGCGGATCTCATCGTTCCTGAACATGCTGCGGTCTGCAACGCTGTTGGAGCCGTAGCAGGTGTCGTCTCTGAGACATCCGAGGTGTTAGTCAACCAGACGACGTACAAGGTCTTCCGAGTGCACGCTCCCGCGGGAAGCCGTGACTACTCCGACGCAAATGAAGCAATCAACGAGGCGACTCGAATTTCGCAAGCCATGGCAGTCGAGGCGGCTCAGCGCTCCGGTGCGAAGAACCCTGACGTCAAAACATGCGTGATCGAGCGTCGTGCTCAGGCGGGCACGGATGCGGAGTATCTTGCGGAGGCAACCGTCCGTTCGACCGCTACTGGCCGACCTGCGACGGGCAGTCGTCAATGACGCAGGGCTCGAATACACCTCGTCCAGTACCGTAAGTCGGCTAGTCCCTCAGGAGAGTGGCACAGCGCGCACAGTAGTGCCTTCCCGGCCGAATTCGAACCGCAACAGCCACTCGCGCGAGCTTGGATCCGCGGGCGCGAAAAGCCACTTGCGCGCGGCTTCGCTCGCAACTCGGTTGAAGTAGTTGCTCGAGCTGGGGTTGTCGAGTTTCTCACGAATGACACGACCGGAGCGGTCAACCGTAACGCGAACAGCGACTCTCACGTGCCCGTGAATGGTGCTCCGAGAGCTCGCGGAGACGTTGGGGATCTCCTCGTGAACTGCGGCGCCTGTCGTGCCGACGCCCGCTGATCCCGCCGAAGTCGATGACTGCCGGCGGGACGTCGAGGATGTCGACGCTCCCGACGTTGCTTCCGTGCTTGACGACGTGCGGTCCCGAAGTCGCGCCCTGCCATGCGGCGGCGCGTCAGTAGGAAGCGTGGCGCGCTGCGATGAGCTGCTGGACGGCTGCTTGCTCGCCGACGCGTTGGGCCGCGTTGCATCCGTCGCAGATTTTTGCGGCTCATTGCCACTCGTCGCGGCAGCTGGCTCGGTGACCTCCGTAGGCGGCGCAGAAGCCCGGGTCAGCAGCTTCGTACCACCCCAAATACCCAGCCCAACAACAACCAACGCAACCAGCGTCGGAACCAACACTTGACGCTTCGCCCCTTCCTCGTGCCCCTGGAAGTTGCGCACATCCGCCCGAATAGGCGGGGGATCCTCGACCTGCACCGGGTCCGCACCCTGGAAAGGGGCCGCAACCTGCACGGCGTCTGTGATCTTCAAAGGCACCTGCTGCGCCGGCGGGATCACAACCCGTGGCGGCACTGGGGTCGTCTGGGCTCGAGGCACCGCAAGCGGAGTACCGGGCTTGGTTCCAACCTGCAGTTGCGCAACCGTCGGTCGCTCGGTCGGGTCGGGGCTCAAGCAGCGCCGAATGGTGTCGGCGAATTCCGGCGGCAGGTTGGTGGGAAAGGTGGGCGGGTCGCTTCGACCACCCAGCCAGGTTGGCGGGTATTGGGTCAGAGCCTCTGTCATGGTGACACCCAGTGCCCAGATATCACTCGCGGACGACACGGTGCCGTGGTCCGACTCCGGTGGATCATAGATGGACGGCCGGCGTGGCCCGACCTGGGCGCCTCCGACGGGACGAATGGTATCGATAGCGAGTTTGAGCTGGTCGTTTACGACCAGAAAATTCGCCGGCTTCAGTTGACCCTGGATCCACTTGTCGCGGTGCAGGAAGGCGAGGGCATCCAGCGTCGGAACCAACAGCTCCCGGACTTCGTCGGGACCCAGCGCCCGGTAGGGAAGTATCTGGGACAGCGATTCTTCCGCGTATTCCATGACAACGAATAGAAGCGCCTCACCATCGATCTCGCACTGCCCTGAGTCGAGCAGCCGCATCAGGTGCGGATGCGAGAACGTGGCGGCGGTTTTCCACTGCCAAAGCTGTTGCTGACGGCGCTCCGGCTCGACGGGGACGAGCTTGATGGCCGCATTCAGGAACCCCTCGACCGAAGACTCCGTGAGAAATACGAAGCTGTGGTTCGAGGAGCCCAGCAAGCGGCGCAGGGGAAACTGCTCGTTGACGGTCCGGCCTTCCCAGTTGTTGCGCACGTCAGCCATCTTTCGTCCCGTGCCCTAAACCCCAAGAATATCATGGGGTCGGGACCTGTCGGGATCGGGTCCGCATGCCAACGGGAGGTCAGGCTTTGCCGAGCTCCACGGGCCGGCCGGTCCGTGCCGATTCATAAATCGACATCATCAGCCGCACATCGCGCAGGCCTTCCTCGCCCGGGACGCGGGTCGGGGTTTTCTCGAGAATGCAACGCGCGAAGTCATCCATCTCAACCGCGAACTGATCGGTCGGGGCCGGGTTGATCTCACGGCCGTCACCGCGCAAGCCGCGGATTCCGCCATAGTTGAAGGCGGGATCGAGGCCAAACCAACCGTTCTCCGCCAACACACGGAAGTAACCGACACCGGCCGCGGCGTAGGTGGTGCTGCAGTGACTGACGGCCCCGCTGGGGAAACGAGCCTGCCACACGACGGACTCTTCCACCTCGGAAAACCGCTCCGGGTCGCCCTTCGTAGCAGCCGCGGAGATCCAAACCGGCTCCTCCCCGCTCAAATAGCGCGTCGCCTGCAGGCAATAGATGCCAACATCCATCAGCGGGCCGCCGCCGGCCAGATCCTTCTTCAAACGCCACACCCCGGGCGGGGCGTTGAACCCGAAATGGGCGTCGATGACTTTGACCGCACCGAATTCCTGCTGCCGCGCAAGCCGCATGCACTCGAGGTGATGCGGCTCGAAGCGGCAGCGATAGCCGATACCCAGCAGCCGGTTGGCCGCCTGCACCGCATCGATCATCTGCTGGCAGCGCTCGACGGATATCTCCATTGGCTTCTCGCAGAACACATGTTTGCCGGCTTTGGCCGCCACCAGTGCGTTCTGCAGATGAATGGAGTTCGGCGTCACGACATACACGACATCAATGTCCTGGTTGTCGGCGATCCGGTGCATCGTTTGGTAGCTGTAGATGTTCTTATCAGGGATGTTGTACCGGGCCTTCCATTTCGCGGCCTTGGCGGGTGTCCCGGTGATGATCCCGGCGAGGCGGCAGTGCGCGGTGTTCGCGAACGCCGGCGCAATCTGATTGGTGCTGAGATTCCCCAACCCACACAGCGCGAACCCCAGCTTTTTGCCGGAGTCGGCGGCCAGCGCGCGAGTAACCCGGGTGCTGATGAAGGGAGCGACCCCCAGGGCGGCGGCTCCAGCGACGAACGTGCGGCGATCGGTGGCCATGTGAGGTTGCGTCCTGCGGTTGTAGGGCTCGCGGCCCGCCAGGGCCGGGAGTGTGCTGCGAGCGCTCACAAAGTACAATGGTTGGATCCAATGGCCGGTGGCAGCGGCCGCCGAGGTTAAAAGTGAAAAGAACGCCCCGCAGGCGCCGTAACGCGGTGACGATGCATGAAGTCGCCAAACACGCCGGTGTTTCGCCGATGACCGTGTCTCGCGCACTGAGCGGAGATGCGCACGTACAAGAGCACATGCGCGCGCGCGTGCAGGCCGCGATCAAGGAACTGGGCTATTCGCCCAACGTTTCGGCGCGCAATCTGGCCCGCGCCGCCACCGTTCACATCGGACTGCTTTACAACAACCCGAGCGCGGCCTATCTCAACGAACTGCTGGTCGGCGTCCTGGAGGCATCGAGCCGCGCGGGATGTCAGCTCGTATTGGAAAAATGCGGGGCTCGCAACGAACGGGCGGTCATCGAGCGGCTGCTGGGCGACGGCGTCGGAGGCGTGATCCTGCCGCCGCCGTTGTCCGATTCCAACATCGCGCTGGAGGCGCTCAGGAACGCGAAAATCCCGTTTGTCGCGGTCGCGACCGGGCGGCCGGAAGATGCGGGTCTGTCGGTGCGCATCGATGACATGGAAGCCGCGGCCGCGATGACGCGCCACCTGATAGCGCTCGGCCATCGCGACCTCGGTTTCATTGTCGGCGCCGCCAACCAGACGGTCAGCGCGCAACGCCGAGCCGGGTTCGAGAAGGCGCTGAAGGAGGAGGGCCTGACACTGCACCCCGAGTGGGTGAAGCAGGGATCCTTCAGTTACCAGTCCGGATTCGTGGCCGCCGAGCAGATCCTGAGCTCGCCCCGGAAGCCCACGGCGATCTTCGCCAGCAACGACGACATGGCCGCCGCGGCGATTGCCGCGGCGCACCGTTTCCGCATGGATGTGCCGAAAGATCTCAGCATTGCCGGCTTCGACGATACTCCCCTGGCGACCACGATTTGGCCAGCGCTGACAACGATCCGGCAGCCTGTGGCGGCCATGGCCCGCAGGGCGGTGGAAATGCTGCTGGAAGAGATCCGACTACGCCGCCTGGGGGAGACCCAGGAGCCCTCCCAGCACCTGATGAACTTCACTCTGGTGAAGCGCGACTCGTCAGCGCAGCTGTAGACCTCGAGACGGAGCGCGGCTCGCAGGGCGCCCAGGAGTGCCCCGCGTCAATTGACGCCCCCTTCTTGATAGCGCTAACATTCCGGCCACTCACCGGCCGGATGCGCCAGGTGATGCGCTTGGCGTAAGGGGGGCTCTTGAGCGAAGACAACACGTTGTGGGCGAGGAGCACGGCTGCGCTCGGCGAACTGGTCATGATCTGTCGAGCCGACAGCGCGCGCACGCGCGGCACAGGTGACGCAGGCAGCCAGGCCTGTGCAGGCTGCGAAGCCGTTCCAGGGTTCGAGCCCTGGGCTTTCCGGCGCGAACGCTAAGGTGTACCTCGGAATCGATGTCGGCACTTCCAGTGTGAAGGCCGTGTTGCTCGACGACAGTGGCGCGATTGCCGGCCAGAGCTCCACCCCGCTCGGAGTGAACCGCCCACGGCCCGGCTTTTCGGAACAGGATGCGCAGAGCTGGTGGGCCGCGACGGTCAGCGCTGTCAAAGGGTTGCCCAAGGACCTCAGGGCGGCGGTGCGCTCGATTGGTCTCAGCGGGCAGATGCACGGGGCGACTCTCCTGGACGCGCGGGACCAACCGCTGCGTCCGGCCATCCTCTGGAACGATGGACGCTCCGCCGTCGAATGCGTCGAGATCGAACAGCGGGAGCCGCGTTCACGGGCCATCACCGGCAATCTGATGATGCCGGGCTTCACGGCGCCCAAGTTATCATGGGTGGCCAAACACGAACCCGCAGTGTTTGCGCGCACGGCCCATGTTCTGTTACCCAAGGACTTCGTGCGGCTCAAGTTGACCGGCGAGAAGGCGAGCGATCTGTCGGATGCTTCCGGCACCGCGTGGCTGGATGTTGGTCAGCGCGACTGGTCCGATGCGATGCTGAGCGCAACGGGACTCACCCGGTCCCACATGCCCCGCCTGGTAGAGGGTACGGAGCCATCCGGCTCGGTCACCGCGGCGGTCGCGGACCAATTGCAGATTCCGCGAGTTGTTGTTGCCGGGGGCGGCGGCGACAACGCGGCGAGCGCGGTCGGCCTGGGTGTCGTATCACCCGGCGAAGCATTCCTGTCATTGGGCACTTCAGGTGTTTTGTTCGTGGTGACCGACCGGTTCCGGCCCAATCCGGAACGCGCGGCCCACGCCTTCTGCCATTGTCTGCCGCGAACCTGGCACCAGATGTCGGTGATGTTGAGCGCGGCGAGCTGTCTCGATTGGGCGGCGCAACTCAGCGGACAAAATGATCTACCACGCCTGGTCGAAGCCGCGCAGGCGCGCGGGGTGCAGCGGCAATCGCCGTTCTTCCTGCCGTATCTTTCGGGGGAACGTACGCCGCACAACGACCCGAATGCCCGCGGGGTCTTCTTCGGCATCCGCTCGGACACGGATGCTGTCGAGCTGACAGCGGCGGTGCTCGAGGGAGTGGCCCTCGCGTTTGCCGACGGCCTGGATGTGCTGTTGGAAAAGGGCGGATCGATCGATGCCATCAGTGTTACAGGCGGTGGCGCGCGCCTTCCCTATTGGGGACAACTGCTCGCCGCCGCCTTGAACCGCCCTCTCACGTATCGAGTGGGAGGAGAGGTGGGTGCGGCTTTGGGTGCTGCCCGTCTCGGCCGCCTCGCTCTGGGCGGACCGCACACGCAGGCTGACATTTGCGTGGCGCCCGCGGTCGATCGGGTAGTCCAACCCGACGCAGCCCTGTCCTCACTTCTGGCCGCTCGCCGTCGCACGTTCGCGCGGCTGTACCAGGATCTCAAGAACATTTTCGTGGAGTATGAGCAATGAGCCTGTTTTCGTCGGTCGAACCCGTACGCTTCGAAGGTCCTGACACCCAGAACGAATTTGCGTACCGCGTGTATGACAAGGATCGTGTGGTGTTGGGGAAGCGGATGGAGGACTGGCTCAGAGTCGCCGTGTGCTATTGGCACTCCTTCAACTGGCCGGGCAACGACATCTTCGGGGGCGGTACCCTCCCGCGTGCGTGGCTGGGTGCAACGATCACCCAGGAAATGGCGGACCTCAAGCTCGATGCCGCGTTCGACTTCTTCAAACGGTTGGGCGTGCCGTATTTCGCATTCCACGATGTGGATGCCATGGCAACCGCTACGACCCTCGCGGAGCATGCCACCAACCTGAAAAGGATCGAGGAAGGCATCGCGAAGAAGATGGCCGCCACCGGCGTGAAGCTGCTGTGGGGCACCGCCAACTTGTTCAGCCACCCGCGTTATGCGGGCGGCGCCTCGACGAGCCCGGACCCGGAAGTGTTTGCCTGGGCCGCGCAGCAGGTGCGTTGCTGCCTCGAAGCCACGCACCGCCTCGGCGGTGAAAACTATGTGTTGTGGGGCGGCCGTGAGGGTTACGACTCGCTGTTGAACACGGACCTCGGGCGAGAGCTGGATCAGTATGCGCGCTTCCTGTCGATGGTCGTCGAGCACAAGCACAAGATCGGCTTCAAGGGCACGATCCTCATCGAGCCCAAGCCGTTCGAGCCGACCAAGCATCAGTACGACCACGACGTCGCGGCCGTATACGCGTTTCTACAACGCTACGGCTTGACAAAAGAGGTCAAGGTCAACATTGAAGTCAACCACGCGACGCTCGCGGGGTTGGATTTCGAGCACGAAATCGCCGCGGCGCGTGCCTACGGCATCTTCGGTTCGATCGACATCAATCGCGGTGACCCGCGCAACGGCTGGGACACCGATCAGTTCCCGAACAATGCGCAGGAGCTGGTCCCCTCGCTGATCCAGCTGGTCCAGGACAAGGGCTTCGCCACCGGCGGATTCAACTTCGATGCGAAGTTGCGACGCCAGTCCGTGGATCCGACCGATCTGTATCTCGCGCACATCGGCGGTATCGATACGATCGCGCGCGCGCTGCTGGCAGCGGCCGATATCGTCACCGAGGGCGCCTTGGAGAAGCTCAAGCAGAAGCGTTATGAGGGTTGGAGCGGCCCATTGGGCAAGCGCATCACCAGCGGCGAGCTGAGTCTCGCCAGCCTGGCGGACCTCGCCACCGAACAGGGTTTGAATCCGACGCCCCGCTCGGGCAAGCAGGAGCTGGCCGAGAGCATCATCGCCCGGCACTCGAAGTACTGACAGGAAAGGGGCCGCTCCGCCATGGGGAACGGCCCCTTACACCTTAGGCGACCTAGTCAGCCAGCGCACTTCTCCGGGAAGCCGAGGGTTTGCTTCCCGTGGATGTTTCAACGACGTCGAGCAGCGCCTCGTCGAACAGACCGTGGGTGCTGTAAATCGATCCAATGGGTTTGAACGCTTCAGTGCAGACACTGAAGCGGCCGTCGCGACGCTCGCTGGAGCCGAAGTGATGGAATTCCACGCCATCGGCACGCCGTGCTGTTCGCCCGTCACCGCAACGGACCCTCGGAAGTGAGTGTCGCGTTGATCACATCGAGCAGCTCCTCGTCGCGGTCCTCGCTCATCTCCCAGAACATCATCCCGCCCAGTCGGTGCTGTAAGACATAGCGAGCCTTGACGGCGATCGACTGCGGATCGTCATACGAGATGAAGACGCGCGAGGTGGCATTCCAAAGATAGGGCGCCTGCGCGCGGTTGTCCCAGTAGCGCACGAAGCCTTGCTTGCCAATGAAGTTGGCAACGAGGTCGTTGTACGGGTGCTCGCCCTCGAACCGCTCGTATGGCTGGTTTACGCCGTTGTTGCGAGCGGTGACGCCCGCGAATCCGCGACCGTAAAACGCAACACCCAGAACAATCTTACGCGCCGGCACACCCGCCGCCAGAAATTGGGAGACTGCGGAGTCGGTGTTCCGATCGCGGGGCAGGGCGTGCTCGGCGCGATACAGCCCGGCATGATGACCGGTCGTGGGCGTGAGACTGTTGAAAAAGTCGTAGCTCATCAGATTGATCCAGTCGACATACGCCGGTACCTCGTCCAACTCGACGTTTGCAACCAGCTCGTGGTCCCCCGCCGCGATGGTCAATAGATACCGACTGCCCAGGGCTTCCCGCAACGCCTGCAACAGCAGGGTGAAGTTCCGTTTGTCCTCGGGCCGATTCGTGATGCCGGCACCCCCGTTGCCGGGGTACTCCCAGTCGATATCGATGCCGTCCAGGGACTGCTCGCGCAGCAGCTTCGCGGCGCTCGCGGCGAACGCCTGCCGTGATTGTGTCGTCAGCGCGGCATCTGAAAAACCTTCGGCTCGCCAACCACCCACGGACAGCAGGATCTTCAGTCGGGGGTTGCTCGCTCTCAGCGCCGGCAGGCGCGCAAGGGCGGGCATCGAGTCCATCAGGACGCGGTGATTCTCGTCGATGCGAGCGAACGCAAGATTCAGGTGAGTGAGCTTCTGGGCGTGAATGGGCGGCAGGGCGGTCCAACTCGCCACGTACCCCACGATGCGTTGCTCGGCACGAGCGCCGCAGCAAACAGACAGCAGCAGGAGCAGCCAGGCAATCCGGTACATCGATCGGTCCCTTCTCAGTTCGCAAAGACTAGCAGCCTTTACGCGGGAACGTTGCCGGCGCTAGGATGCGCAATATACGAATGGGAATAACGAGACGCATCTCACCGTGCAACGATCCAAAAACGCCGCCCTGGCTCTGACACTGTCGATAGTCGTGACGCCTGCCGTACAGGCCGAAGCGCCACCCCCGGGCGAGGACACCTTCTTACTGGGAACTGTCGAGATCATCGGCCACCGGATCGCGGCGGATTCAGCGATGACGACCGAGACGGTGTCGTCCGAAGTGCTCGCCGAGCGTCACAGGGATGACCTGTCGGAGGCGCTGGACCTCATTCCCGGAGCCGCCATACAGAACACGGGCCAACGCCGCGAGCGCACCATTCAGATTCGCGGCTTCAACAGCCGGCAGATCCCGTTGTTCATAGACGGTGTGCCGGTGTACGTGCCCTACGATGGCAACGTCGATCTCTCGCGCTTCGGGGTCGCCTACATTTCCCAGGTGATCGTGAGCAAAGGGCTCGCCTCACTCCTGTATGGCCCCAACACTCTGGGTGGCGCAGTCAACATCGTGAGCCGCAAGCCCACGGGACGCCTCGAAGCCTCCGGACGCGCCGAAATCCAGGCCAATGATCGCTTCGACACCGACTCCAATCGCGTTGATGCATACCTCGGCGGCACCAACGGAACCCTTTACGCGCAAGTCACCGGTTCGTACGGGACCTCAAACGGGTACCTGCTGCCCGACGACTTCGATCCGACCGCGGCGCAGCCCGCTGGCGAGAGGCTCCATGCCTCGGATCGCGACACTCTGATGACCGCGAAGCTGGGCTGGCAGAATGAGTACAACGAGATCGCGGCCAGCTACTACCGGCAAGTCGGCTCCAAGTACGACCCGCCGTATGCGGGCCAATACCTGAGAACCGCTGCACGTCCGGATGGCGTCACACCGCGCTACTGGATGTGGCCGTACTGGATGAAGGAGAGCCTCTACCTCGTGGGTAGGGATGCAATCACAACGCACGGGACCTTGCGTTGGCGGGTGTTCAACGACACTTTCCGCAATTCCCTCAGTTCCTATGATGACGGGTCATTCAGCACGCACACCCGGCCATACGCCTTCTTTGGCAGCGTGTACAACGACTACAGCTACGGTGGAAGCACCGACTTCGAGTGGAATTGGAATGACGGGCACAGCACCCGCTTCGCATCTCACTTCAAGCGGGATGTGCATCGGGAATTCCAGGTGCAACCGGCCATTCCCGTGACGCATCTGGATATTCCGACCTACGATGTCGCAGTTGAGCACGAGTGGCGTGTACGCTCAGGCTTCTCCCTGACTCCATCCTACTCGTACATGTGGCAGCCGGAGCAGACGGTCCATGTCTACAATACGAACGTCAAAAGCTATTCGCCGGTGACCACCGACCGCTCGTCCGCCAACAACGGGCAGTTGGTTGCAACCTACCAGGTTCAGGAGTCGACGTCGGTGTTTGCCGGAGTCGCGCGCAAGACACGCTTCCCCACCATCAAGGAGCGTTTCTCAGGTGGGCTCGGCAGTGCGGTGCCGAATCCCGGGTTGAAGGCGGAGAATGCGCTACACGTCGAAGTCGGCGCGGAACAGAAAGGAACCGACTGGTCTGCGAGGCTGGCTCTGTTCCAGAGCCGCCTGCACGACGCCGTCCAACAAGTATCGCTGCTGCCGACAGCGTGCAGTGCGCCGCCCTGCACGGAGCTCGAGAATGTCGGCAGGCAGCGCCATCGCGGCTTCGAGCTCACCGGCGAGTACTCGCCACTCGCGACCCTGCATCTGTCGGGCGAAGTCGACTTGGTGCAGATCCACTACCTGGACCATCCGGCGCAGAAGCCGATCGGGACTCCGGAAAACAAGTACCGGCTGACGGGTGACTGGAATTTCCTGCCGATGCTGTTCGCGCGCGCTGATTGGCAGCACGAGTCCGCCCGTGACAGCACCAATACGGGCACCCGCGTGGCGGGTTCGTTCAATCTCGTTAATGCGTTCTTGCGCTTTGAGCCGTCCAGTCATTTCGGGACGGAGATCGGGGTGCGAAATGCGACGAATGAGTTGTACGCTTACGAGGAAGGGTTCTTCGAGCCCGGCCGGACCTGGCTCGCCCAGGTGGACTTCCGTCTGTAGGTGAGGATCTGAGCATGCGTGCTGCAAACTGGTTGTTGTGTCTGGCCGGCTTGGCTACTTCCGCGCTGGCTACCGAGGCCGATGGCTGCAAGAAGTTCGCTTGGGACGCGGCCCATGAAGTGACGGTGATGAAGCAGAAGCCTGTGCCGGTGCGGGCGGCTATCAAGCCCGGTTCCCAGGCGCCACTGGTCAAGCTCGATGAGCTGTTTGAGCTCGAGTTGTCGCCGCAGTCCGCGGTCACTTACAGTGCGCACCCGATGAAGCCGACGCTCGATGACAGTGCGCAAGGCGGCCTCGTGCGATTTCATACGGGTCGGGCGGGCTTGTACCGAGTGTCCATCACCACTGGCCACTGGATCGATGTGGTGGATGGCGATGCCCCGATCAAGTCGAAGGACTTTTCCGGCTCGCGCGAGTGCCCACGACCCCACAAGATCGTCGAGTTTGAGCTGCCCGCCAATAAAGAACTGGTGCTGCAGTTCAGCGGCGCCACGGATCCCTCCGTCATTGCAGCGATAACGCCGGTCGCGGTGCCTGCGCCAAACTGAAACTCATTGCATTCACCGCCGCGCTGGTGGTCCTGGGCACGCATGTCCAGGATGACGCTCATCCGCCTTTCCCTTGGCACGCGCTCACTGCATCGGAGCTGCGGCAATTCGACACAGGCTACTCGGTATTCAATACCGAGTTCGCTCCTGCCAACGATCCGCCGGGGCGGATCGATGGTCTGGGGCCCATCTTCAACTCCCAGAGTTGCGACTCGTGCCACAACAGCCGGCGGCGGGGTCGGGGACCCCGCGGCCCTGGGGAGGCGCCGGCGGACCTGGTGATGCAGCTAGGGCGGCTGAGCAAAGGGCGCATCTTTCGGGGGAACGCCGACTACGGATTTGTGTTGAACGTGTCGGCTACGAAGGGCTTCCGCCCGGAAGGGCGTGTTGTCATCGATTATCACAATCGGACGATGAAACTCGCCGATGGCTCGACCGTCGAGTTACGAGAGCCGCGGTATAGGGTGGAGGAGCTGGACGGCCCGAAGTTGGCACCCGACACGGTGCTGATGCCTCGACTTGCGCCTTCAGCCATGGGTGACGGGCTACTGGAGTTGGTGCCCGCCGCAGAGTTGGAGCGTATCGCACACGAGGAAGCCAACAGTGGGGTCAACGGCAAGGTCGCTTGGCTGACCAACGCCTCAGGTAACGTGCCACCGGCAGCCGCGAAATCCGCACAAGCCGGCGCGGTGACACGGGTCGCAACCAAGGGGTCAGGCAACTATGCCGCGACCGCCAGTGGCAACGTGGAGGGCCGCGGACCCACAGGCGGGGAGGGCGGCGGGACGAGATCATTGGGCCGGTTCGGGTGGCAGGCTAGCGAGCCCACCGTCGCCAGTCAGGTCGCAGTGGCGTTCGCGCGTGAGATGGGCCTGACCAACCCTCTGGAATCGCGTGACGACTGCGCGCCTTCCAACGTGCTGTGCAAGACAGCACCCTCGGGTGGATCACCCGAGGTCGAACCTGCGCTTTTCGACGCTGTGGTCCAATTTGAACGACTACATGCGGTGCCGGTGCCAAGGGAGTCGGACTCGACGGCCGCTGGGGCCAGGCTCTTCGAATCCGTCGGCTGCGCCCAATGCCATCGCACAGCGCTCCGCATCGAAACCGGAAAGGTGATTCGTCCGTTCACCGATCTCCTGCTCCACGACATGGGGCACGGCCTTGCGGATCGAACCATTGCCGGCGGGGTAGCCCCCAGCCGATGGCGCACGGCGCCGCTGTGGGGACTGCACGCCGCGTCGGTCGCCACACAGGCGCAACACTACCTCCACGATGGCCGCGCACGCTCAATCGAAGAGGCAATTCTCTGGCACGAGGGAGAGGCGCGTCTAGCGCGCGACCGCTTCGCCAGACTGAACGCAGCGGATCGACGCACCCTCACGGACTGGATCAACAGCCTCTGACCCAAGCGCCGTGTCCCACTCCAACGGCCGGCGGCTAACTCAGCGTGTTCAGCCAGAAACGGCCGCAGGTCGCGTGCAGTCTCATGCGGCGTGGGCCCGCCGCGCGCAAATCCTTCGAACCTGGGAGCCTTCTGAGGTACTATACCCCCCTATACTATCGCAGGAGAGACCGCTCCGGTGACTCACACGCTGAAAGGTAAGGCAAGGCTTTTGAACCGCGTTCGGCGCATCAAGGGACAGGTGGAGGCGATCGAGCGAGCGCTGGAGGCCGAGGCGGTGTGTGCGGATGTCATGCAGCAGATCACCAGCTGCCGTGGGGCGGTCAATGGCCTGCTGGCGGAAGTGCTCGAAGAGCACATCACTTCGCATTTCTCGGATACCGTGGCTAACAAGGAAGCGAGCGAGCAATTGCTGGACGTCGTGCACAGTTACTTCAAATGAGCCAATCGATGCAAAGCCACGCGCAGTCCCACCATCATGTCTTCCTAGGCGACCGCCACGAAGCCAATGAGCGCAAGACTTGGGCTGTGATCGTTCTGTGCAGCCTCATGATGCTCGTTGAGATTGTCGGCGGCGCGATATTCAACTCCCTGGCGTTGATTGCGGACGGCCTGCACATGTCGACGCACGCGGGGGCCATGTTGATAGCCGCGTTGGCGTATACGTACGCGCGTCGGCATGCGACAGATCACCGGTTTGTGTTCGGGACGGGGAAGTTGGGCGACCTGGCTGGGTTTACCAGCGCCATCGTGCTGGCGGTGATTGCCCTCTTTATTGGCTATGAGGCGATCGAACGCTTCATGAGCCCTGTGCCCATCTCATTCACGGAGGCGATCCCGATTGCCGTGGTGGGCTTGCTGGTCAACATCGTCAGCGCATGGCTGCTGAGTGGCGATCACCATGGGCACAGCCATGGCCCCGGTGGGCACAGTCATAGCCACGGGGGTGCCAAACCAATCCAAAGTGTTGCCGACGGGGATGAGCTTGTCGACGGGGGCGTGTCATACACAGCGGCGCCGGCTGAAGCGCGCGTGCCGTTGCTCGCCGGACATGGCGCGCACGACCACCATCACGGCCGCCACGCGCACGACGGTCATTCGCACGCTCCGGGTCACGCCGGGTCTGGACACGGCCATGACCATGGCCCGCACGGTGGCATTGGACACAATCATGATGAGGGTCACGGTCATTCACACGGACCCACCCACGATGGCGGCCACCCAGGGACCCCAGCCCAGGCCACCATCCGCGACAACAGCATCCGCTCCGCATACATCCACGTGCTCGCCGACGCGTTTGTCTCGGTGTTGGCCATCACCGGCCTGATTTTGGCCAAGCTCTACGGTTGGCTCTGGATGGACCCCCTGGCCGGCATCATCGGTGCCGTGGTCATCGCCAACTGGTCAGTCACGTTGATCCGGGATACTGCGGGAGTGCTCCTGGACGTCTGTCCAGACGAGGTCACCCGCGAGCGAGTGCGGCGGACCCTCGAAAACGATGGAGACCGGGTTGTGGACCTGCATCTTTGGCGCCTCGGACCGGGCCACTTGGCCGCCGTCCTGGCCATCTCCACTTCCAGGCCGCGCGATGCGAGTTTTTACCGGGGGCGCCTGGCGGCTTTCGCGTGTCTTTCTCACATCACTGTCGAGGTGACCCGGGCGGAGATTTCTTGACCGGAGCGCGCCCGGAAAACCGTCTCCATTCCGGGAGAGGACCGGCTATCTCTTTGGCCCCTCTGGCAATGGTTTGCCTCCGATGAAGGTCCGTCACCCCCTGACAGGGGGCCGCGACGGCCGGCCCAACGGCTCAATATTGCTGTGGCGAATGGCCTACAGGCCGCTATTATGTGCGGATCTATACTAGGCGTCGGGCATTGCCTGGGAGTTGTCTCTACGATGTACGAGGATCGGGTCAGCCACAGCACCACTTCGGATTCGGATTCGCTGATCCTGGTGGATGGGGCCGATCGCGAAGTCGGACATCTGGACAAGGCGCGCTGCCACGAAGGCCGTGGCGTGCTGCATCGTGCTTTCTCGCTGCTGATCTTCAACGACGCGGGCGAGTTGCTGTTGCAGCAGCGCTCGGCGGGCAAACGCCTGTGGCCCCTGTTCTGGTCCAACAGTTGCTGCAGCCACCCGCGGCGCGCCGAGACGATGGAGCAAGCTATTCATCGGCGGCTCTACGAGGAGCTCGGGCTTCGCTGTCCGCTGCAGTTTCTGTTCAAGTTTCAATACCAGGCGCAGTTCGATGCGACCGGTGCCGAGCAGGAGCTGTGCTCCGTGTTCGTCGGCCGCACGTCCGACCCGGTCCGCATCGATCCCAGCGAGATTTTCGCCTGGCGTTGGATCAGTCCCGCGGCCCTGCGGGCCGAGCTGGCCGGGGCCGGGGCTGAGCGATTCACACCGTGGTTCGTCATGGAGTGGGAGCGCATTGTGCGCGATCACCCGGACGTGCTGGCGCTGAAGCAATAGGAGTCGAAAGTTGGCTGTTCCGCTATTTCAAGGCCTCAAGGTCGGGCAATACATCGCCACGCAGCGACTGCGCGGCAACAAGCGCTATCCGCTGGTGTTGATGCTCGAGCCGCTGTTTCAGTGCAACCTGGCCTGCGCCGGCTGCGGCAAGATCGACTACCCGAAAGAGACTCTGCAGAAGCGCGTGAGTGTCGAGGATGCGCTGCGCGCCGTCGATGAGTGCGGCGCGCCGATGGTGTCCATCCCTGGTGGCGAGCCGCTCATCCACAAAGAGATGCCGCAGATTGTCGCCGGCATAGTGGCCCGCAAGAAGTTCGTCTACTTGTGCACGAACGCCATTCTCCTGCCGAAACACATCGACGACTACAAACCGTCCCGGTACCTGACTTTCTCCATCCACCTGGATGGCCTGCGTGAGCGGCACGACGAGTCGGTTTGCATGGAAGGCGTGTACGACAAGGCGGTCGCGGCCATCAAGCTGGCGCGCAGCAAGGGTTTCCGCGTAACCATCAACTGCACGCTGTTCAGCGGTGAGAACCCGGACGAGGTCGCGGCGTTCTTCGACGAAGCCATGAAGCTCGGAATCGAGGGCATCATGGTGTCGCCAGGCTACAGCTATCACCACGCTCCTCGTCAGGACGTGTTCCTCGGCCGCAGCGCCAGCAAGCGCCTGTTCCGCGAGATCTTCAAGCGCGGCGCCGCCGAAAGCTCGAAGAAAGGTTTCTCGAAGCCCCGCTGGGCTTTCAACCACTCGAGCCTGTTCCTCGATTTCCTGGCGGGTAACCAGGCCTATCAGTGCACCCCGTGGAGCACACCGACCTACAACCTGTTTGGTTGGCAGCGGCCGTGTTACCTGCTGACCGACGAGGGCTACGCGCCGACCTTCAAGTCGCTCATGGAGGATACGGACTGGGACAAATACGGCGTGGGCCGCAACCCGGCCTGTGACAACTGCATGGCCCATTGCGGATTCGAGGGCTCGGCGGTGGATGACATGTTCAGCCACCCCCTCAAGGCTCTGAAGAACGCCCTGCAGGGTGCTCGTATCTCGGGGCCGATGGCTCCGGACCTGCCGATCCTCTACAGCGACAGTGATCGTCGCCCGGGTAAAGGATCCGTGGCTACAGTGCCCGTGACCGAAATCAAACGCTCGAATCGAACGCCTGACGCCTCAGACGCGCAAGGCGGCCACCCATCAAGGCCGCAATGAACGCAGCTGCAGAGGGCGCTCTACGAGCCACTCAGGAAACCTCCTGCCGGCGCGACGACTTTCGTGCTCAGCTTGAGTCGTGGCAGGCGCGAATGGAATCAGCGTTGGCTGCGCGGCTGCCGGGCCCCGAAGTGGTGCCCTCGCGGCTCCACGAAGCCATGCGCTATTGCGTTCTCGGCGGCGGGAAACGAATCCGTCCCGCGTTGGTCTTCGCTGCCGCCCGGGCGGTTGGACGAAGCGAGGAAGAAGTCGAGGGCGCCGCCTGCGCCGTCGAGCTGATACACGTTTACTCGCTCGTCCATGATGATCTGCCGGCGATGGATGATGACGACCTTCGCCGGGGCCGACCAACAGTACACAAGGCCTATGACGAGGCCACCGGTGTCCTGGTGGGCGACGCCCTGCAGACACTGGCGTTTCACGTGCTGAGCAGGGACTCGGCGCTGCCGGCTTCCCCGGCAACGCGGCTGAAGCTCGTTGAGTTGCTGGCGGATGCCAGTGGTTCTTTTGGAATGGCCGGCGGGCAGGCCATCGACCTCGAGGCTCAGGGACGGCAACTGAACCTCGCCCAGGTGGAGGAGATGCACTCCCGCAAAACCGGCGCCCTGATCCGCGTGAGCGTGATGATGGCGGCCGCGTGCGCGAGCTCGCTCGATACCCGGATGCACGAGGCGCTGGCGGGATTTGCGGCACCGATCGGGCTGGCATTCCAGATCCAGGACGATCTGTTGGATGTGCTCGGCGATGTCACCACCCTCGGCAAGGCCACCGGCGCGGACAGCGAGCGTTCCAAGCCGACTCACCCGGCCATCATCGGCATAGAGGCCTCCCAGGAGCGGGTCCGCCTGCTGCATTCCCAAGCGCTGGAAGCGCTCAGCCCCCTGGGGGCCCGGGCCGATCTGTTGCGCTCGCTCGCCGACTGGCTGCTGGCGCGCCACTATTGAGGCGGCCGGCTAGGTGCGGCCGGGCCCGAACCGAGTGCCTGGACCTTAACCGCTTGATTGCATGGTAAAGTCTCTCGTTTAGGTCCTAGGACCGCCAAGGTCTCGCTCGAACGATGTCGCAAGACGCTGTACACATTGAATCCAGCATCTCTGATGAGGCCTATCAGGTGTACATCCTGCCGGGCGTCTCGCGTACCTTTGCGCTGACGATCCCGGAGTTGCCCGAGGCATTGCGTACTTCCGTCACGAACGCGTACCTGTTGTGTCGGATCGCCGATACCATCGAGGATGAGCCGGCGCTCTCGCCAACGGCCAGTCTCCATTTCCTGCAGCGCTTTGTTGCAGTACTGTATGGGCGGGAGCCTGCCGCCGCGCTGGCGCGGGACCTCGTGCCGCAGTTGTCTGAAGAAACGTTGCCTGCGGAGCACGACCTGGTGGCCAACATGGAGCGTGTGGTCCGGGTGACCAACCGCCTCGACGTCCAACAGCGGCTGGCGATTCAACGTTGTGTGGAAGTCATGGCCGGTGGCATGCACCAGTTCCAACAGACGGCGAGCCTGCGCGGTGTACCCCGCCTCAGCGACCTGGACGACTACTGTTACTACGTTGCGGGCGTCGTCGGCCAGATGCTCACGGAGCTTTTCTGCGGATATTCGCCTGCGATCAACCGGCACCGCGCCGAGCTGCACGCGCTGGATGTCTCGTTTGCCCAGGGCTTGCAGATGACCAACATCCTGAAGGACGTCTGGGAGGATCGCGCCCGCGGCGCCTGCTGGCTGCCGCAGGAAGTCTTCAGCCGCCACGGCATCGAGCTGGGAAGCCTCGCGAAGGCGGACAGCCGGTTCGATGCGGCCATGCGCGAGCTGGTGGGGATCGCGCATGTGCACCTGCGCAACGCCCTGGCTTATACCTTGCTGATTCCCGGCAAAGAGGCCGGCTTGCGCCGCTTCTGCCTGTGGGCGATCGGGCTCGCCGTGCTCACCCTGCGCAAGATCGCCGAAACACCCGGCTTCACCGCCGGCAGGCAGGTCAAGGTGCCGCGCTCGGCCGTGGCGGTGACCCGCATAACGACCAACATTTCGGTCCGTAACGACTGGATGTTGAGGCGCCTGTTCGAGCTGGCCGCGCGGGGAGTGCCGCTCGCGCCGGCCGCGACCGTGCGCCCCTCATCCCGACCGCCGCTGCTGACAGCCGCGGCCGGCTCCGCATCCGACCTCCAACCTGAATACCCACTCGGTACGCGGTCCGTACCAATCGATCGTGGAGCTCGCCGCTCCGAAGGGAGATCTGCGCTTTGAGTCGCAATATTCGCGCCATAGAGACAGCCGCCAACAAACGCAACAATCGCCAGGAACTGCTCTCGCAGCGGCTCGAGCGCCACGAGCAGCTGTCGCTCCTGCGCAGCATCGATACGGCCCGTGAGGAGCTGTTGAGCCGGCAGACCGATGCCGGCTACTGGCTGTTCGAGCTGGAAGCGGACTGCACGATCCCCGCGGAGTACATCATGATGATGCACTACCTCGATGAGATCGATACGGCGCTCGAAGCCCGGATCGCGGTCTATCTGCGCGCTCATCAGGCCGATCATGGCGGCTGGCCGCTGTACTACGGCGGTGAGCTCAACCTCAGTTGTACGGTCAAGGCGTACTACGCGCTGAAGCTGGCCGGGGACAGTCCCGATGCGCCCCATATGGTTCGCGCCCGCAAGGCGATCCTCGAAAGAGGCGGCGCCGCGCGCGCCAACGTGTTCACGCGAATCGCCCTGGCGCTCTTCTGTCAGGTGCCCTGGCGCGCGGTCCCGTACATTCCTGTCGAAATCATGCTGCTGCCGCGCTGGTTCCCGTTTCATCTGGATAAGGTGTCGTACTGGTCGCGTACGGTGATGGTGCCGCTGTTCATCCTGTGCACCTACAAGCCGAAGGCTCGCAACCCCCGCAACGTCGACGTCGCGGAGTTGTTCACAACGCCGCCGGACAAGGAGCACGGCTACTTCAGCTCCGGCCCGGAAGCCGTCAGCGCCAAGCAAAGACTGCTCACCGGGGCCTTCCTCGTACTCGATCGTGTCTTCCGGATGACGGACTTCCTGATCCCACGGACCCTACGGGGCGCCGCCACCAAGCGAGCGGAGAACTGGTTCCTGGAGCGTCTGAACGGCGAGGACGGCCTCGGCGCGATCTTCCCGGCCATGGTCAACGCCCTCGAGGCCATGGTGCTGCTCGGTTACCCGCAAGATGACCCCCGACGGGTTACCGCGAAGCGTGCGCTGGAGAAGCTGTTGGTCATCGACGGCAATTCCGCTTACTGCCAACCCTGTGTTTCGCCTGTCTGGGACACAGCGTTGGCGGCGCTCGCCGTGGAGGAGTCCGGCGGTCCGGCGGCGGCTATAGCGACCGAGGCCGCGCTCGACTGGCTCAAGAGCAAGCAATTGTTGGACGTTCCGGGTGACTGGCAGGTCAACCGGCCGAATCTGGCGGGCGGCGGCTGGCCGTTCCAGTTCGCGAACGGCCACTATCCGGATCTTGATGACACCGCGGCCATTGTCTGGGCCATGCAGCGCGCCAACGACAGCGGCAAGTACACCGACAGCATCCACCGGGCGTTGGACTGGCTGTCCGGTATGCAGAGCTCAGATGGTGGATTTGCAGCATTCGACGTCGATAACACTCACTACAATCTGAACCAGATTCCCTTCGCCGACCATGGCGCTTTGTTGGATCCGCCCACGGCGGACGTCACGGCGCGTGTAGTGGCTGCCATGGCGATTGTGGGACGGCCGCAGGATCAGGAGCCCCTCAAACGGGCGATTGCCTTCCTGCGCCACGATCAGACGGCGGAAGGCTCCTGGTTCGGGCGCTGGGGCACCAACCACATCTACGGCACCTGGTCGGTATTGGCCGGCCTCGGTCAGGCCGGAATCGGACCGGACGACGAAGCGGTACGCCGGGCGGTCGATTGGCTCAATTCGCGGCAGAACAGCGATGGCGGTTGGGGCGAAAGCAACGACTCCTACGCTGGCAAGACTCACCTGGGCGAACGCACGGCGAGCACGCCTCACCAGACAGCCTGGGCCCTGTTGGGGCTGATGGCGGCCGGACAAGCCGGGTCGGTGGCGGCGCGCTGTGGTATTGAGTATCTGCTGCGCACGCAGAGGGCCGACGGTCTCTGGTCGGATCCGCACTTCACCGCGCCGGGTTTCCCGCGGGTGTTCTACCTGAAGTACCACGGCTACTGCGCGTACTTTCCGCTTTGGGCACTGTCGGCATATCGGAATATCGTGCGGCCTGGAGCCGCTCATTGGCACTGAACCCGGTTGGGATCGTTTGTGCTCTCGCCTCCGAAGCACGTCATCTGAGGCCATCCGCCGCAACGTGGGTCATGACAACGGGAATGGGTAGCTCGGCCGCCTCCGAAGGCGCCCGGGCTCTCATCGCCGCGGGAGCCAAGGCACTGGCCAGTTGGGGCATGGCCGGCGGTCTGGACCCGTCACTGCGGGCGGGCGCGATCTTATTGCCGACTGAAGTTGCGGGACCCGATGGTCGGGTCCATCCCTGCGACGCGGGCTGGCGCGAGCGGCTCAGCACACAGCTCGGTGCACGAAGCGGCCGTTTGGTCAGCGCCGCGAAGTCGGTTGGCTCAGTTGAGGACAAGGCGGAGTTGTTCCGCAGGACAGGGGCCATTGCGGTCGATATGGAGAGTGCGGCGGTTGCCCAGATTGCGGAACAACATGGGCTACCGTTTCTGGCCGTGCGCGTCGTCGTCGATAGCGCCGCGGACGTTCTGCCGCGCGCGGTTACTGCCGCCGCCAATAGCGAAGGTCATCTACAGATCTGGCGTCTCATTGGCGCGTTGGCACTTGCACCCAAGGAGTTGCCCGCATTGATCCGGTTGGCACAGCGCTATCGGGCTGCCAATCGCTCGCTTGCCACCATCGCCAGGACGGGCTCGCTCGCTCCCTCGGCATTCGAAACACTGCAGTCATGAAGGCATTGGTGACGGGTGCGACCGGGTTTGTCGGCGCCGCTGTTGCGCGGGCGCTCATCCGGGAGGGGTGGGAGGTTAGGGCCCTTGCGCGCAAGGGCTCGGACCGGCGGAACGTCCAACATCTTCCCCTGACCGTGGTTGAAGGGAATCTCAGCGATCGCGCCTCGCTGGACCCCGCGTTGGCCGGCTGCGATGCGCTGTTCCATGTCGCCGCGGATTACCGTCTGGGTGCGTTCGATCCACGGGAGCTGTACCAGACCAACGTCGAAGGGACCCGAAGCATCCTGGAAGCATCTCGCAACGCGGGATTGCAACGTGTTGTGTATACGAGCAGCGTGGCCTGCGTAGGCATCCCGAAGGATGGCACGCCCGGCAACGAAGATACTCCCGTGACGGTTGCAGACATGATCGGCCACTACAAACGCTCGAAGTTTCTGGCCGAGCAGGTCGCCCTGGAAGCGGCGCGCTCGGGACTGCCGGTGGTCATTGTGAATCCATCGACCCCGATCGGGCCGGGTGACATCAAGCCGACGCCCACGGGTCAGATGGTGCTGGACGCCGCGGCCGGCCGCATGCCTGCCTACGTCGACACGGGTTTGAATGTCGTCCATGTTGACGATGTAGCCGCCGGCCACTTGCTGGCATACCACCAAGGTCGGCCCGGCGAGCGCTACATACTCGGCGGTCAGGATCTGACGTTGCGCGAGATCCTGTTCGAGATTGCTGACCTCGTTGGGCGCAAGCCGCCCAAAATCCAGTTGCCGACCGGCGTGGTGTTGCCCATCGCCTATGTGGCGGAAGCGTTTGCCAGACTGACGGGCCGCCCCGGTCGTATCACCGTTGAGGGTGTCCGCATGGCCCGCAAGCGGATGTTCTTCTCGAGTGACAAGGCCCGACGGGAGCTGGGATATGCGTCACGCCCTCCGATCGAGGCCCTGCGCGACGCCATCGCCTGGCTGCGGGAGCAAGGATTACTGTCCGGGTGAGCGTCCCCTCGAGTCCGTCTTTTGGGGGAGGCATTTCCTTTGGAAGCCCCTGAAAACAGGCGTAAAATAGGTCGATGATGCCCGATACACCGTTTTCGGCCGGCGCGGCTCAGCGGCCCTGGGACGCCCGGCTCGCCCGGCGCCTGGTGACTCCCCTCAAGGACAGCAGGGCCACTCCGAACCACCTCACAACAGTCCGCCTGGCCGTGGGCCTGGCTGCCGCCGCGGCTTTCCTGCCCGGCACCTACGGTTGGACGAACATCGCGGCGTTGTTGATGGTGCTGTCCAACTTCCTCGATCACACGGATGGCGAGTTGGCGCGCATCAGCGGCAAAACCAGCCGCATCGGTCACATCTACGACCTTGCGAGCGACGCGCTGGTCACCGTCCTGCTGTTCCTGGCGATCGGGATCGGTGTAGGAACCCGCGCCGGCACCTTGTTGCAACTGCCCGCCGCGTTGCTGGGTCTGGTCGCGGGCGGCGCGGTGGCGCTGATCTTTTATCTTCGCATGCGCATCGAGTCCCTGGTCGGCAAGTCGGGCACTGAACAGGGGCGGTTGGGCGGCTTCGAAACCGAAGATGTCCTGTACTTGATGCCGTTGGTTACGGTGTGCAGCGGGCTCACCAACTTCCTGGTCGCGGCGGCGATCGGCGCGCCCTTGTTTGCCGTCTGGGTGACATTAGACTACTGGCGCGTGCGCCGTCTGCAGCAGCCCCGGGCGCGGCAGACTTCGGAGGTGCTCTGAACAGTTCGTCCGCGGCGTCATTCGAGAGCCCCGTCGGAACCGCACCGCCGCTCGAGGAGCCCGACGCCGAGCATCTGCGCCGGGAATTTGTCCGCCAGGGCTCCTTCCTCTATCTGCCCGAGTTCCTGCCGCCGCACGTCACCGCCAAGCTGGTCGAGGCCGTGAATACGGTCGAGCCGCAGGTCAACCGCAACTACCTGCCTGGCCACAAGCAGGGCGGTAGTATCAGCCGCCATACACTGGATCAGCTCGCGCCGTTCGTGGCCGAGTTGTATCGCTCGCCGCATCTCACCGGTCTGCTGGAGAAGGTGGCCGGCGAGAAGCTGCAGTTGTCGCCGGCCGACGATCCGCATGCCTACGCTCTGTATTTCTACACGAAGCCAGGCGATCACATCGGTTGGCACTACGATACTTCCTACTACGCCGGGCGGCGCTACACGCTGTTGCTCGGGGTGCTCGATCACTCCTCGTGCCGGCTGGACTACGAGTTGCATACCCGGGAGCCTGGCGCGACGGTCGTGCCGGGCTCGGTGCAGCTGCCGCCCGGGGGCCTCGTCTTCTTCGACGGCGACAAGCTTCGCCATCGCATCACCCCGCTGGGCGAGAACGAAAAGCGCGTCTCCCTGACATTCGAGTATGTGACCGACCAGCGCATGCATCCGCTGTGGCGGTTGATCTCCAACTTCAAGGACGCGGTCGCCTATTTTGGGCTGCGCCAGGTATTCCGGCGCCGCAAGGGACCGACCGCCCCATGACCCGGGCGGCTGTCTGGCTGCTCACGGCGGGGGTCGTGTTGTTCGCCGCTGTCCTGATCTCCCAGGGACTGACGGCCGTCTTCGCGACATTGGCCATGGCCGGATGGGGGCTGCCGCTGGTCGCATCGATCCACCTGCTGCCCCTGGCGCTCGATGCGGCCTCGGCCCGTGTCATGTTTGATGGGACCCAGGTCAGGAGCACCCTGCGGGATGCCATCCTGGCTCGCTGGGTCGGTGAGTCCGCCAACAGCTTCCTGCCGGCCGGCCCGATCGGCGGCCCGGTGGTGATGTCCCGTTACTTCGCGCAGCGGGGGATGTCGATGAAGGATGCTGCCGCGGGCGTTACCGTGAGCACGACGCTCCAGGCATTGGCACAGATGGTCTTCGCGCTGATGGGTGTGGCCATGCTCGGTGCGCATGCCACCAACCAGACATCCGAGCATGCAATCCGTACGCCGCTGCTGGTGGCAGGCGGCGTAGTGACGCTCTGCCTGACCGGTTTCTACCTGGCGCAGCGCAATGGCCTGTTCGGCAAGCTGGTGCGCTTGCTGCGGCGGTTTGCGGGCCAGCGCGATCTGGCGAAGCTGATCAGCCAGGCCGATGCCATCGATCATGCCGTGCAGGATGCCTACGGGCGCCGGGGTCGCGCTGCGGCGAGCTTTTTTCTGAGCTTGGCCGGTTGGGTGATCGGCACGCTGGAAGTCTATGTCATCCTGCAACTGCTGCGCTTCCCCGTGAGCTGGGGGGATGCGCTGATGCTGGAGAGCCTGGGTCAGGCGATCCGCGCCGCCGGCTTTGCGATTCCCGGGTCATTGGGCATCCAGGAAGGAGGGTTCCTCCTGTTGGCACCGCTGGTGAGCATGCGTCCGGAGACCGCTCTCGCGCTGTCGCTCGCGAAACGCGCCCGCGAGGTGATTCTCGGGGTGCCGGGTCTGTTATATCTGCATCATTCGGAACGCGGCTGGGTGCGCCTTCGGCGCGCGGGCTGATATTGGTAGGTAGTGTAAGGATCTCATGCGCGCGATAATTCTGGCTGCCGGCCGCGGCATGCGTTTACAGCAGTCCGAGGACCAACATACACCCAAGTGCCTGCTGTCGTTCGACGGCACGAGCCTGCTCGAGCGACATCTGCGGATCCTGCGCAATGCGGGTGTGGAGGACGTCGTCCTCGCCCTGGGGTTTCGGCACGACCTGGTGGCGGCCGAGCTCGATCGGCTGAATTGGCTGCCCCGGCCCGAGATCGTGCTCAACCCGGGCTATGAGCTGGGAAGCGTTCTGACCGTCCATACCGTTGCCGATGCTTTGACGCGCGGCGGTGATGTCCTGTTGATGGATGCCGACGTGCTGTACCACGAGGGCATCATGACGGCACTGGTGGCGGGTGAAAAACCGGTCAATCGCATTCTCATCGACCGCAACTTCGAGCCCGGCGAGGAGCCGGTGAAGGTGTGTGTCAGCGAGGGCGTCCCGGTCGAGTTCCGCAAGAAGCTCGCACCCGCTCTGAGATACGACACCATCGGTGAGTCCGTGGGTTTCTTTCGCTTCGATCCGGCAGGTGCCCGCCGCCTGGTTACGCTGGTGGCCGGCTACGTCAACAGCGGTCGCGCCGATCTGCCGCACGAAGAGGCTATTCGCGACATGTTGCTCGAGCGCAGCCAGATCATCGATGTCACCGATGTCAGCGGGCTCGCATGGATCGAGATAGATTTCCCCGCTGATGTAACCCGGGCGGCGCGCGACGTGCTGCCCAAACTTCCGCCGTTGCCAGGATCGAACTCATGAATGCTCAAATGGAACCTCGCCCGGCCACGCCTTCGAGCACGGCCCCGTCCCGCAGCGCCCGGTTGCGGCAGATGCTGCTGAGTGAGCAGCTCGAATTCATCATGGAGGCGCACAACGGCATTTCCGCACGCATCGTGCGCGAAGCCGGCTTCAAGGGCATCTGGGGTTCGGGGCTGACGATCTCGGCACAGTACGGTGTCCGCGACAACAATGAAGCCAGCTGGACGCAGGTTGTGGACATGCTGGAGTTCATGGCCGACGCCAGCGATCTGCCCATCTTGCTGGATGGCGACACCGGCTACGGCAATTTCAACAACATGCGCCGGCTGGTGCGCAAGCTCGAACAGCGCGGCATCGCCGGGGTCTGTATCGAGGACAAGCAGTTCCCCAAGACCAACAGCTTTCTCAACGGCGAGCGCCAGCCCCTGGCGGATGTCGCCGAGTTCGCCGGCAAGATCGCCGCCGGCAAGGACACACAGCAGGACCCGAATTTTTCCATCGTTGCGCGCGTGGAGGCGTTGATCGCAGGCTGGGGGATGGACGAAGCCCTGCGTCGCGCGGAGGCTTACCGGCGCGCCGGGGCGGATGCGATTCTCATCCACAGCAAGCTGTCGAAGCCCGATGAGATCGTGACATTCGCGCGCGAGTGGGCCGGGCGCGCTCCGCTGGTGATCGTGCCTACCAAGTACTACAGCACCCCCACCGAGGTGTTTCGCCGGGCGGGTATCAGCCTGGTCATCTGGGCCAATCACCTCATGCGCGCGGCAACCGCCGCCATGCAGAGCGTTGCGAAGGAAATCCACGAGAGCCAGACGCTGGTCAACGTGGAAGATCGGGTTGCGAGCGTCAACGAGATCTTCCGACTGCAGAACGCCGATGAATACGAAGCCGCCGAGCGCCTGTACCTGGCCGCGGACGCTTCGCGCAGCGCGGTCGTATTGGCCGCGAGCCGCGGTCGCGGGCTCGAGCCCATGACCCAGGACAAACCGAAGGTCATGCTACCCATCGCAGGCAAGCCACTGCTGCGTTGGCTCGTTGACGGCTTCAAGAAAGAGCACATAAACGACATCACCGTGGTGGGTGGTTACCGAGTGGACGCCATCGACACCGCCGGCATCAAGCTGGTGGTGAATGAGCGGTATGCCGAGACCGGCGAGCTGGTATCGCTCGCCTGCGCCGTCGACAAACTCGAGTCCGATACCGTGATTTCCTATGGGGATCTGATTTTCCGCAGCTATGTGCTGCGCGGCCTCGCGGAGAGCAAGGCTGATTTTTCAATTGTGGTGGACTCTTCGCCGGCGGCTTCGAGCAACCTGACGGTGCGCGATTTCGCGTACTGCTCACGCCAGGATGACCGCGGCTTGTTCGGAACCCCGGTATTGTTGAAGCGGGTGACCAGCGGCAAGCAGCCCGCCGCCGACTCCCAGGAACCGGTCAGCGGCCGTTGGATCGGCATGTTGAAGGTGAGCCGGGCCGGGGTCGCGCGGCTCAAGGAGGTGATGGCCGGGTTGCGCCTGCGGCCGGATTTCGACTCCCTGGACATGCCGGCCCTGATGAATGCGCTGATCGCTGCCGGCGCGAACATTGAAGTGTTGTATGTGCATGGGCATTGGCGCGGCGTCAATGACCTGGAGGATCTGCGCCAGGCAGTGGACTTCGCCCACGCCCAGACACCATTGCTGAAAGGCGGCGCATGATCGAGGCACGTAGTTTCGTCGAAGCCGCCCGTGAACGGGGTTTTGACTGGTGGGCCGGTGTGCCGTGTTCATTTCTGACCCCTTTCATCAACTACGTCCTGCAGGATTCCTCCCTACGATATGTCTCGATGGCCAATGAGGGCGATGCCGTCGCTCTGATCGCGGGAGCCACGTTGGGTGGCCGCCGCGGCGTCTCGATGATGCAGAATTCCGGTCTGGGTAATGCGGTCAGCCCTCTGACGTCACTCACCTGGACCTTCCGCCTGCCGCAACTGCTGATCGTCACCTGGCGAGCCCAACCCGGGGTGCCCGATGAACCGCAACATGCGCTCATGGGACCGATTACGCCCAAGATGCTGGAGACCATGGAGATTCCGTGGGAGCTGTTTCCTTCTCGAGCCTCCGATATCGGACCGGCGTTGGATCGGGCTGTGGCTCACATGGAAAGCGCGGGACGGCCCTACGCCTTGATCATGCAGAAAGGCACAGTTGCGCCCTATGCTTTGAAAGCGGGCGCCGGGGTCACTGCTCATGCAAGGGGTCCCGTGACGTTGGAGCCGCTGCGCCTCCCGTCAGCAGCGCGAGCATCGCGTCAGGACGCGTTGAGGGAAGTGATCGCTCGGACGCCTGTGCAGTCGACAGCAGTGCTCGCCACGACCGGTTTCTGTGGCCGCGAGCTGTATGCGGTGGAGGACCGGCCCAACCAGTTGTATATGGTCGGCTCAATGGGCTGCGTAACACCCATGGCACTCGGACTCGCGCTGGCACGGCCGGATCTGCGGGTCGTTGCCTTGGATGGCGATGGTGCGGCGCTCATGCGAATGGGTGCCTTCGCAACTTTGGGAGCTTACGGGCCCGGCAACCTCTTGCACCTCCTGCTGGACAACGGGGTGCACGATTCGACGGGGGGACAGGCGACCGTATCCCCTGGGGTGTCATTCGCCGAGATTGCGGCTGCCTGCGGGTACGCCTCGTCCTTGGAGACGGATGATGTTTCCCGGATCGGGGCGTGGCTGAATGAGCCCTCCCTCGCGGGCCCGCGGTTCGCCCGGCTGTTCACTCGCCCGGGTTCGCCCGAAGGGCTGCCTCGCCCTTCCGTAACTCCTATCGACGTCAAGACGCGGCTGATGCAACACTTGGCGACTTCGACCGGAGTGTCTTGATGCTTTTGCTCAACCCGGGTCCGGTCACGCTCTCGGAGCGTGTCCGGCGCAGCCTCCTGCAACCCGATCTGTGCCACCGCGAGAGCGAATTCTTCGCCTTGCAGGATGAGATCCGCGAGCGCCTGTTGGTGACGTATGACCTGGATCCCGAGGTCTGGACGGCCGTGCTCCTCACCGGCTCGGGAACGGCGGCGGTGGAGAGCATGACGGCGGCCCTGGTGCCGGAAGAGGGCCGGCTGCTGAACCTCGAGAATGGGGTGTATGGGGATCGGATCGCGCAGATGTGCGCGCAGTATGGGATTGCGCATGAGCGGTCGATCGGGTCATGGATGGAACCGCTCGACCTGTCAACCGCGACAGGGAACTTCACTCACGTGGGTGTGGTACACCACGAGACGACCACGGGGCGGCTGAATGACTTGCGGCCTTTGATGAATCTGTGCCGCGAACGGGGTTGGGGCCTGTTGATCGATGGTGTCAGCAGCTTCGGCGCCGAAGAAATCGACTTCAGCGACGAGTCGGTGCATGCGGTGGCCGCGACCGCCAACAAATGCCTCCACGGGGTTCCCGGAGCGTCGTTTGTGATCGTTCGACGGACGGCTCTGGCGAAGGCGGCGAGCCGCACGTACTACCTCGATCTTGGCCGACTCGCCCGAATGCAGGACCAGCGCAATACGCCGTTCACGCCGGCCGTGCATGCTTACTATGCTTTGGTCGAGGCGTTGCGCGAGTTTGCCGACGAGGGGGGGCGAATCGCACGGTGGAAACGTTATGCAGCGCTGGCTGAGCAGGTGCGCGCGGGGCTGGCCGATCTGGGCATAAATCCGGTGATTCCGGCGGAACAGTCCTCGGTGGTGTTGCGTTCGTATCACTTGCCGGCCGGCACGTCGTATTTGAAACTCCACGACGAACTGAAGGCGCAGGGGTTCGTGATCTATGCGGGGCAGGGGGATTTGTCGAAAATGTTGTTCCGGATCTCCACCATGGGTACGGTGAGCTCTGCCGATATGACCCGGCTGTTGAAGTGCTTCCCTCGGGCTGCCTGAAGCTCATCTGCGGCGCGGCTGCCGCTTTCCTGCTGGCGTCGCCGTCCCGTGCGGATGCCCCGGACGCGGACGTTCCTACGCCCGACGCCAGCGGCGTGCGGCCGGCTGCGCCGTCGCCTGATTTCTCCCAACGGCATTGGTACAACGCTCTGCCGTTCATACCCGTGCCTGAAATCGGCCAGGATCCCGACAGCGGAACGACACTGGGCGTGTTGCCGGTGTGGCTCATCACCGACGACGAGCATCGTATCCGGCGGATCATCGCCCCGGACCTGCTGTATAACCCCAACTTCGGCGCCGGCTTCCATGGCCGCATCTACGACTATCCGTCCGAAGACAATCAGTGGTCGACGATCGTGGGGCTCAAGCAGAAGGTCGAGCGCGAAGCCAACTTTGAATACACGCTCGGCCGCCTGCGCGAGCACACCTGGTCATTTACCGGTAACGCCGTCTACGAAAGGGACGGCGCACCCCGGTTCTTCGGCTTCGGCAACGGCACGCCCCAGCGCGATGAAACCAACTACACGAATCAGCAGGAAATCCTGCAGGCGCAGCTGGGTTACAACTTCACCCAGAAGTGGCAGTTGCTATATACGGCGCGGTTACGGTCGGTCGATGTCATGGCCGGTACACTGGATAAGATCGCCTCGATCCAGGAGCGCTTTCCCCGCCTGCGGGGTCTCGGAACGAACTACGAGCAGTTGAACCGCCTGTCGATCATCTATGATTCGCGAGACAGTTTCACGGCACCGCGCTCGGGCATGAAATGGGTGGCCTATGGCGGTGTGGCCAGTCACAAGGGACTATTCAACGATTCCCTGTACAGCGAGGCGGGTATCGATGGCCGTCACTTCTGGCCCATCAATGATGAGACGGTGCTGGCAAGCCACGTCTCGTTGCATTACCTGCCGAGCGCGCATCGCCTGCCGTTCTGGGCGTACAGCAGCCTCGGCGGCGGACAGACGGATATCGGGGGCGAGCAGCCCTTGCGCGGCTTTGGCGACGGTCGCTTTTATGATCGCAACTCGTTTTCCGCGACAGTCGAGTTGCGGCGCACCGCATTTACGTTCGATGCCATTTCGCACGTGGAAATCGAGGTCGCCCCCTTCGTTGATGTAGGCGATGTCTTTCACGATGCCACGCAATTCCCGATCAAGGCTTTGCACAAGGTGGGAGGCGTCGGCTTCCGGGGCATCGCGCGGCCTTCGGTCGTCGGGTACGTCGACATCGGGTACGGCAGCGACGGGGCTGCGGTTTTCACGGGCATCAACTACCCGTTCTAGAACTTCAATGCGCCGGCCCCATATAGTGCCGGTATGCAAGCGCTCCGCGAGTTCATCGACGCTCATCCGAGGCTATTCGTGCTGACTGGAGCCGGTTGTAGCACCGACTCCGGAATACCTGACTACCGCGACTCCAATGGCGACTGGAAGCGCGCCCAACCGGTGATGTTCCAGGCCTTCATGTCGGACCTTCACACGCGGCGGCGCTACTGGGCTCGCAGTCTGGTGGGATGGCGGCGGTTCGGCCGCGCACTGCCGAACGGCGCACATCGCGCGCTCGTGCGCTTGGAGCAGATGGGGCGCACCGAGGTGTTGGTGACTCAAAACGTCGACGGGCTGCATCAATCCGCGGGTAGTACCGATGTAGTGGATTTGCACGGTCGTATGGACCGCGTTCGCTGCATGGAATGCGAGGCTCGAACGGATCGCGAGGAAATGCAGCAGCGTCTGTTGGATCTCAATCCTTCATGGGAGCACCTGGACGCGCAGATGGCTCCCGATGGGGACGCCGATCTCGACGGCTTGGACTTTTCGACCTTCCTGATCCCTGCCTGCCTGAGTTGCGGCGGCATCCTCAAGCCTGATGTGGTGTTCTTTGGGGAGAGCGTGCCCCGGGAGCGGGTCGCGGCGGCGATGGATGCGATTGAGCGAGCGGACGCCTTGCTGGTGGTCGGCTCCTCCCTGATGGTTTATTCAGGTTACCGGTTCGCCCAGATTGCCTCAAAAGCGGGCAAGCCCATTGCCGCCGTCAATCTCGGACGGACCCGAGCGGACGCGCTCCTGACCTTGAAGGTGAATCAGCCCTGCGTCTCGGCTTTGGCATTTCTCTTGGACGGCCCCGCTACCTGAGCGGCATCATAGTCGGATGGACGACACCACCGAGGCATTGCAGCCTCAACCTCCAGAGGCTCAGCGATCACTCGCAACAGCCCGGACCCCTAAGCCGCTGGGATTGATTTTCGCGCTGCTGCTGGCGCTGGCGGCCGCGGGTTGGTTGGGGTTTTATGCCCAGCAGCTCGTGGACGAGCGTGCGCACCTGCGGGTCGAGCTCGCCGCCCAGGAGACCCGGATCTTCGATTTGCGCGAGCAGCTCACGCGCGCCGAGGTCGCCATTCAGGAAAAGGAAGCCGCCCTCGCGACCCGGGACTCCGCGCTCGCGGATGCGACTCAACCTGAGCTTCCGGTCAGGGTGTCGTTCCGTCCAGCCTGGATGGGGCAGGGCATGGTCGCCAGTTTTCGCAATGTCGGCGCTCAGCAGCTCACCCTCATGGTGGAGTTTCGCGACTCGAACCTGAAGACCTCGCGGGACTTTGCGCTGGTGGTCGATGCGGGAGCCACGGCTGAAGTCGGTCATCCGCAGGGCTGGCTGGTGAGCTCGGGGCAAAGCGTCCGAGTCTCCGCTAGCGGCTTCAAGAGTGTGACTGCCTTCGCTCCCTGACATACACTATCCCCTGCAACACATCCGGGGGTTCGCGATGAAAGTGACAACAATGCTCGCGATGGTCGGCGTCCTGTTGCTGTCGGTGTCAGCACAGGCTCAGAACGCGCAGCAGCAGAAGATGACAACCTGCAACGCCCAGGCGAAGGAGCAGGCGCTGAGCGGCGCTGCCCGCAAGTCCTTCATGAAGACCTGCCTGTCGAATCAGCCGGCGGCGCCCGAATCCAAGTTGACGCCGCAGCAGCAGAAGATGAAGCAATGCAATGCAGATGCGAAGACCAAAGGGCTGTCCGGCGCGGATCGTAAGACGTTCATGAGCACCTGCCTCAAGGGATGACGCGGCGGGCCCATGCAGGCTGCAGGCCCATGCAGGCTGCAGGCCCATGCAGGGTGCAGGCCGATGCAGGCCCGAATTTTGCTGAGGGCGGGTGGGTTTGAGCCCAGTCAGGAGCTTGCTTGGCGATGGAGTTGGAAGACGCTCTGAATCTCGAACTGCCTCCTCACCACGTGAGCCGGTGCAGCAAGGCAGATCGTGTCGCTTTCCGCGTCGAGATCCTCGGATATCCGCAGTGCACCAGCTATGGCGCCACCGCGGACGAGGCTGTTCGGGTTGCGCGGCACCTCTTTACTCAGCTGCGTGATGGGCAGACCGCCGTCGCAGTCACCGAGATGGAGGGTGACAGTGCTGAACGGTTGCGCGAGGCGATGCGATTCGTAGTCACGCGCGCCCTCGTGTAGGGTTCCGGCCATGTGCCGGAACATCAGCTGCGCGGGCGCGAGCTCGCTCGGCTGAGAGATTCGGGCGTTCCTGAGTTCCCGATACACTGCTTGCATGAAATACGTAAAGCTCGGCCACACCGGCCTCGACGTCTCGCGCATCTGCCTGGGTTGCATGAGTTACGGCGACCCGAATATCCCGAATCAGGCCTGGTCTCTCAATGAGCGGGACAGCCTGCCTTTCTTCAAGCAGGCGGTCGAGGCGGGCATCAACTTCTTCGACACCGCCAATGTGTACTCGTTGGGTGCCAGCGAGATCATCACGGGGCGCGCACTGAAGGAATTCGCCAGGCGCGAGGAGATCGTGCTGGCCACCAAGGTCTACTCCCGGATGCGCGAGGGGCCAAACGGGGGTGGCTCGTCGCGCAAGGCCGTGTTCCAGGAGCTCGATGCGAGCCTTCGCAGGCTCGGTACGGACTACGTCGATCTGTATCAGATCCATCGTTGGGACCCGGCCACCCCCATCGAGGAGACCCTGGATGCCTTGAACGATGTGGTGCGGGCGGGAAAGGTGCGTTACATCGGCGCATCGTCCATGTTTGCCTGGCAGTTTGCGCAGGCGCTCGAGATCTCCAAGCGCCATGGGTGGGCGAAGTTTGTGTCCATGCAGAACTTCGTGAACCTGATTTATCGGGAAGAGGAGCGCGAAATGTTGCCCCTGTGCCAGGCTGAAGGGATCGGTGTGATTCCCTGGAGCCCGCTCGCGCGGGGCCGGCTGGCTCGACCGAACGATGCAGCACCGACCAATCGTGAGCAGAAGGACAAGTTCGGTGCTCACGTCTTCCGGTCGATCGGCGAGGGTGACCGGAAGATCATCGATGAGGTGGGGCGCATTGCTTCGGCGCGGGGCATCCCCCGCGCCCAGGCGGCGATGGCCTGGCTGTTGAGCAAGCCGAGCATCACCGCGCCGATCGTGGGCGCCACCAAGCCGGCTCACCTGGCGGACGCCGTCGCCGCGTTGGATGTTGAGTTGACTGCTGAGGAAGTCGCGGCGCTGGAGGCGCCTTATGTGCCGCATCCGGTTGCCGGAATGAGCTGGTAGCGACTGCGCGGCCCTGCGCTCCGGCGCGTGGTTGCTCCCTCCTGCGGGCGCCCGGTCGGCCGTGGTGCCCGGCCCGTTCAGCTACCTGCCTTGTTGGGGTCGCGCCAAACGCGCTCGAAGGGTAAGCGCCAGGCTCGGGGAGCGATCAGCTGGTGAATGGCGTTGGGACCCCACGACCCCGGTGCGTACAGGCGCACCGGCGGTGGAGCTTCCAGTAACGGTGTTGATACTTCCCACAGGCGCTCGATGCCTTCCGCGGTGTTGAACAGCGTGTGATCGCCGCGCATGGCATCGAGGATCAACCGCTCATACGCCTCCAGCACATCGCCAATGAACCCCGTGTCATGCATGGCAAACTGCAAACTCAGCTTGTCGAGCCGCATCCCCGGCCCCGGCCGCTTCCCGTAAAACGACAACGACATCTTGGACGCATCGGCCAGGTCAAATGTCAGATGGTCCGGACCCTGGGCACCCACACCCGAGTTCGCTGGAAACATGCTCTTCGGCGGCTCGCGGAACGCAATCGAAATGATGCGCTGTCCCTCGGCCAGGCGCTTGCCGGTGCGCAGAAAAAAGGGCACGCCCGCCCAACGCCAGTTGTCGATCAGGCATTTGAGCGCGATGAACGTTTCGGTTTCCGACTCCGGGTTGACACCCGGCTCCTGCCGGTACCCCGTGTACTGGCCGCGCACCACATCGCCCGGTTGGATCAGCTCCATGCTGCGGAAAACCTTGTTCTTCTCCTCGCTGATCGGTCCCGGCTCCAGGGCCGTGGGCGGCTCCATCGCCACGAACGCGAGAATTTGAAACAGATGTGTCACCACCATGTCGCGAAAGGCGCCGGTGGCCTCATAGAAACTGGCGCGCGTGCCGAGACTCAGCGTCTCCGGCACGTCGATCTGCACGTGGTCGATGAAATTGCGATTCCAGATAGGCTCAAACAGTCCGTTGGCGAAGCGGAAAGCAAGAATGTTCTGCGCCGGCTCCTTGCCGAGGAAGTGATCGATGCGGAAGATCTGTTCTTCGGCAAACACTTCATGCAACTTTGCATTCAGCGCCACGGCGCTCGCCAGGTCGGTGCCGAACGGCTTTTCCATGATGATGCGTGAGCGACTCACGAGGTCCGCTTCCGCGATCATCCGCACCGCGCTCAGAGCCGCCGCCGGCGGAACGCTGAGGTAGTGAAGGCGCCGGGTCTCGCCTTCGATGGAGGCTTCAGCCTTTTGCACAGCCGCTTGCAGCGCCTGCGGACCTGCGGAGATCGGCACATAGTCCAACGTGTTCGCCCACGACTCCCAATCAGAGTCGACCACCTTGCGGGTGGAAAACTCATCGAGCGCCTTGCGCGCGGCGGCACGGAAGCCGTCGGCGTTCATATCATCCAGGGACACGCCGACAATACGACAGTTGGGGATGAAGCCGGCATGTGACAGGTAGAACAGGCCCGGCAGCAACTTGCGGTGCGCCAAGTCGCCGGTCGCGCCGAACAGCACCACTACCTGGGGAAACCGCGGGCCGACGCCCGGAGGGACTTTTGCCACCGTACACCTTTGATTTTCTCAGCGAGCTGCGCGGAATTTAGCGCATCTGCATGACGAGCGGGGATACGCGAGTCCCTCGGTCCTGTGAGCTAGTGACGCATCACCACGACGAGATAGGTGCAGAGGTCCTTGCCACGGTTCTCGTAAGTACATTCGCTGGGGGAGCCCAGAAGGAGGCAATCGCCTGTTTCCAACTGGTGGAGTGTGTCGCCTTCACGAAAGTTGAGCTTTCCCTTCAGTACCCAGATCCAATGATGATTGAACGTGTACGAAGAGGCTGGGAAGCTCGCCGAGGCGCCCGGCGGCAGCTCAACACGGACGAGGTCGAGGGGAAGATCGGACTGTGGCGCTACCTGTTGGCGAATGTAACCGGTCGCGGGATCCTGCCAGCGCGGTTGCTCCGCGGCGCGTGAAAGCCGGCTGCCGCTGCGTTCGGCGCGGGCCAGCAAGGTCGACATCGTCAAGCCGAATGCGCCTGAAAGCCGGCCGAGCAGGGCCGCCGTGGGGCTCGCCTCTTCCCGTTCGATCTTGCTGATCATTGCTTTCGACACACCGGAGCGCTCGGCCAGGTCAGCCAGAGACCAGCCGCGCGTTTCGCGTTCGATCGCGATGCGCGCAGCCAGTGAGCGAGTGGGGTCTTCGGACTCGTTGACTATAGTGGACACTATACTACTATAGGCGACGATATGACGACCGCGCAACCTGGAGCCCCGATGCTGCGTATTCGCGATGCTACGAGCGCCGACATTCCTGCGATTCTCGCCATCTACAACGACGTTGTGGCAAACACGACTGCCATTTACGACGAACACCCTTCGACGCTGGCGGAGCGGCAGGCATGGTTCGACGGGCGCCGTGCGAGGGATTTCCCCGTATTCGTGGGGGAGTTGGCGGGGGATGTGGTGGGGTTTTCGTCCTTTGGCGAGTGGCGCTCGCGGTGGGGTTACCGGTACACGGTGGAGCATTCCGTCCATGTGCGCGCCGATTGCCGCGGGAAAGGGGTCGGGCGGCAATTGATCGAAGTGCTGTTTCCGCGCGCCGCGGCTATGAATGTGCACATGATGATCGCGCACATCGACTCCGCCGCCAGCGCGTCGCTTCGCTTGCACGCAAAGCTGGGATTCAAGAGCGTCGGCACCTTCCACGAAGTTGGCAAAATGCGTGGAGGGTGGTTGAGTGTGGTCGCGATGCAGAGGGAGATTGCCTGACGCAGCCCCAGCGGTGGCCGCTGGGGCTTACCAGCCTACGGCCTGCCCGTCTTTGCGATGGTCTGACGCAGCCCGGTACACGCCGGGCACCGGTTGCTCGGGAGCGCCTGCTGGGGTACCGGACACCGGCGGACCCTCATACCAGATTGCCTGATAGCCGCCCATATCCTGGCCATGGTCGGGCACGACCCGGTGCCCCAACGCCTTCAACCGTGCCCCCACCAGCTCATACAAGTTGGACTCCAGGTACACCTCGTTGGTGTCCTGCGAATGTCGGATACGCGCCGCGTCCGAGGCCGCCTGCGGGTTGGCACCGAGATCGATCATGTCCACCAACACTTGGGCATGACCCTGGGCTTGCATGGCACCGCCCATCAACCCAAAGGCCATCACAGGCTGGCCGTCCTTCATGAGAAATCCCGGGATGATCGTGTGAAACGGCCGCTTGCGCGGTGCGAGCACATTGGGGCTGCCGGCCTCGAGGGAGAACAGATTCGCCCGATTGTTCAGCAGAAACCCATATCCCGGCACCGTGATCCCCGATCCAAACGTATCGTAGATACTGTAGATGAACGACACCATGTTTCCCCACCGGTCGGCCGCCGCCAGATACACCGTGCCGCCGACTGGATCCCCTTTGCGCTGCACCGGGGCCGCCTTCTTCAAATCGATGCGCGGGCACAGCTCGGCTGCGTGAGCCTTGGAAATCAGCTCGTCCACCGGCACCCGAGTAAACCCCGGATCACCATTGAATTCGTACAAATCGGTGTACGCCAGCTTCTTCGCCTCGAGCAGAATGTGCCAATACTCGGCTGACCGGGGTCCCAGCGCGGCCAGACTCACTCCCCACTTCGGCGCACACACTTCGAGAATATTCATCATCTCGAGGACCGCGAATCCTTGAGTGTTGGGTGGCATCTCGTAGATGTCATAACCGTGATAGCGGGTGCTGATGGGCGTTTCCCACGTCGCGTGAGTGGACGCGAGATCTTCCAGGGTGAAGGTACCGTGCAGCGCCTGCGACCGGGCAACAATAGCCCGCGCGATTTCGCCCTTGTAAAACGCATCCCGGCCCTGCGCCTCGAGAACCCGGAATGTCTTGGCGAGATCCGGATTGCGAAAGACCGTGTAGGCATCCGGTGCCTTGCCGTTTACGAGATAAGTTTTAGCGGACTCGGGGTCTGCCGCCAGCGTCGCAACGCCGGTGACCCAGTCGCTGTGGATTCGCTCGCTCACGCCGAAACCCTGCTCGGCCAATACAGCCGCGGGTTCCAGCACCTGTTTGAACGTCATCGTGCCCGCGCGCTTCAGCAGTGCATCCCAACCATCCACGGCCCCCGGAACGGTGGCAGAGTCGATTCCAGTCGCGGGCATCCCTTTACTGAAGCCCAGCTCGGCCATGTGGGCCGGCGTCGCGCCCGAGGGCGCCCGGCCACTGCCATTCAGGGCAATCAGCTTCTTTTCCCGGGCGACCCAGGCGATCGCAAAAACATCGCCGCCCATGCCGGTGCTTTCCGGCTCGACCAGGTTCAGCACCGCCGCCGTGGCGACCGCTGCATCGATCGCATTACCCCCCGACTTCAATATCTCGAGTCCCGCCTGCGCTGCCAGGGGCTGACTCGCCGCCACCACACCATTGCGCGCGACGACCTCGGAACGTGTTTGCGCGAAATATCCGCTGGCACGGTCACCCCTGACAGCCGCGAACCCCTGCGGCAGGGCTGAGTGACCGAAATCTCGCGAATGGGCAGGTTGACTGACTGTCACCCCCAAAAGCGTTACCAGGGCTGTCGCCGCCAGCGGCCGGGAAGTCAGGTGATTTTTCATTGGTAGTTTTCTGATGGAGACCGGGCGTCAGAATACTACCGATGACCCTCGCTCAGCTCGACTTGCGCTTCGCTCGTTTGGCGTGCTTTTTCGCCGCGTTCTGGCGCGGTACTTTCTTGCCCGCGGCGCGAGCCTCGGACAGCCCGATGGCGATGGCTTGTTTCCGGCTCGTCACCTTCTTACCCGAACGGCCACTGCGTAACGTTCCTGATTTGCGCTCTTCCATGGCGCGTTTGACCTTGCGTCCAGCCGCCTTGCTGTATTGGCGTGCCATGTATCGCTCCTCATTGCTGGTAAATGAGGATGCTGGTTCAAGTGATGGGTAATGCGCTGTAGGAGCGCGCCCTGCGAGCCTGTAAGACAGCGGCGCACCGTTGCGGGATCTTGACAATACCAACATCAAGCGTACTATCCGCGCGCCGTGCAAACACACCTCACACAACGCTTACTGGCAGCGCCCCCGCCGCGGGTCGCCGGCCTTTGGTTGCATTTGACAGCTTGACCCGACCGTCAATGGCAGGGCTGGCTGACGCCTGCTCTCAACATTGATTGGAATTCCTCAGGGTCATGTCTCACAAACTGAATATCACTTTCCAGCAGGAAAGCTACTCACTCGTCGACACCGTGGTCAACACGCGGGCACTGCAGGCGCTCGAGGTTGCCGCTACAAACCATCCGATCCACCGCACGCTTCGTTGCGCCGCGCGCGGTAAGTTGGAGCGTTTGTTCGACGATCTCGCGCTCAAACTCGGACTGATCGCGCAACGACTGGAGGAGGGCACACTGCTGCTCGAAGGCCCCGGCGTATTTGTGCACGCCGACGGCAAAACGAAGTCGGAATACTGCTCCTGTTGCTTCAGTATCTGGGCGGCCACTGACGCGCGGGCCGAGGAAATCGGCGCTCAGCTCTTCCACGTGGTCGGCGAGCGCCGGATCCGCGACCCCCTGTTTGTATTGGATTGGCACTTCGCCACGGGCCGCGACGGCATTTCCAGTACCTCCTTTGAGGAGATCGCCAACGAGGTGCTGCACGATGAAGCCTATCCGGATCTCGGCGAGCCGGTGAGGGACTTCATCGCCCGCTACCTGGACGGTCCGGAGACGGTACTGATTCTGCTGGGTTCGCCGGGAAGCGGTAAAACGCGGCTGGTGCGGGCAATCCTGGGTGAAATGTCACGGCGCAAGGGAGAGAGCGCGGAAGTGATGTACACAGGCGACATGCGCGCCTTGGAGGGCGACGCCATCTTCGTCAGCTTCATTACGGGATCGCACGATGCCTTTGTGGTGGAAGATGCGGATCATCTACTCACGTCCCGTGCCTCCGGCAACCTGGACTTGCACCGCTTCCTGGCCATAGCCGACGGAGTGGTGCGCGCGCAGGGTCGCAAAATTCTCTTCACCACCAACCTCCCCAACGTGCACGACATCGATTCAGCGCTGATGCGACCCGGGCGCTGCTTTGCGACTGTGCATACCCGGTCGCTCACGCCCGCCGAAGGCGCGAGGCTGATTGCCCGTCTGTGCGGCGGGGACCCGGGGCGAGAGCAGTCCGCATTCGCCAAGGCCTTTCCGCCAGGCACCAAGGCCTGCTCCGTGGCGTCTCTCTACCCTGCGTGTGCCGGCGTAAGTAATTGATTAGACACAGTCGCAGAGGTGAGCTGGGAGGGTCACTTTGGTAATTGACAATCATTCTCATTCCCAATTAACATAGCCGTCACGTCCGAAAGAGGGGCTTTGATGTACGTCTGCGTATGCCATGCCGTGACTGATAAAGACATCCGCAAGTGTGTCGATCGCGGTGCGTGTTCGCTGTTTGACGTGCAAAACGAGCTTCCCGTCGGCAGCTGCTGTGGCCGGTGCGCGCAGACCGCACAGACGGTCGTCGATGAGTACCTGGACAAGTGCCGCCGCGATGGCGCACCGCAGTTGGTTGCCCAGCCCGCCTGATAACTTCCATTTGCGCCTGGCACGCGGCTCCGTCAACATCGCGAGCTGATCTTGAGAAGTGGAGTTGAGGCAATGAAGGGCGACCCGAAGATCCTGCAGCATTTGAACCGAGTGCTGAAGAACGAGCTGACGGCCATCAATCAGTATTTCCTGCACTCCCGGATGTTCGGCCACTGGGGATTGAAGCGGCTCGAGGACACGGAATATCACGAGTCCATTGATGAGATGAAGCATGCCGATGAGCTCATCCAGCGCATCCTGTTCCTCGATGGACTGCCGAATCTGCAGGACCTCGGCAAGCTGCTCATTGGCGAGAACGTGAAAGAAGCCCTCGAGTGCGACCTCAAGCTCGAGATGGCCGCCCGCGTGGACCTCGAGGCCGCCATCGCGGATTGCGAGACGCTGAAGGATTACGTCTCACGCGAGCTGTTTGAAGACATCCTCGAGTCCGAGGAAGAGCATATCGACTTCCTGGAGACCCAGCTCGATCTGATCACCCGTGTCGGCATCGAGAACTACTGCCAGACCATGATCGGCGAGAAAGAAGCGGACTAGCTGCCGCGCTCGGCGCGCGCAGCCAACGCCCTCAGCACTTCGCACGCGCAGCCAATGGAGGAAGCGGGGTTTTGCCCCGTTATCAGGTTTCCGTCCACTACGACGTGCGCGCTCCAGTCAGCCGCACGAGAGTAGTGTCCGCCCAGCCTCCGCATCTCATCCTCAACAAACCATGGCACGAGGTCGGGTCCGTTCACGGACAGTTCCTCGGTATTGGAGAAGCCAGTGACCGCCCGCCCCGCGATCAACGGTGCTCCGCCGGCCTTCCGGGGTTCACGCAGCGCCGCCAGTCCGTGGCAAACCGCGGCGATCGGCTTGGTCGCCCGATCCATCGACTCGATGAGCGAGATGGAGGTCGGATCGTGCGCCAGATCAAACACCGGGCCCAATCCGCCGCTATAGAAAACCCCGTCGTAATCGGCCGGATCGACGTCGGCCAGTCTCACCGTATTCGCGAGGGCCTCCCGGGCAATCGGATCGGCGAGAAACCGGCGCGTGTGCGCGGTCTGAGCGGCCTCGGATTCGCTCAAAGGGTCGAGGGGACCCGCGCCACCCATCACAGAGGCGAGCGTAACCGTCACGCCAGCGTCGAGGAATACGTAGTACGGGGCCGCGAGCTCTTCGAGCCATGTGCCCGTCTCATGGATAGTGCCCGGGACGCAATTAACGGAAGTCAGCACAATCAGTATCTGCATGACGAAGGTATATAATTGCTGCATGGCAGTTTATAAACACCCCGCGGCATGAAAGCCTGGCTGACGCCGACCAATATTCTGGTGGCTGTGGCGGGGGCGGTCATTCTCATCATCGGCGGAACCTACGCAGCCTCCACGGGGATGCAGGACTCGGCCAATCACTTCATCGGCCGGCCGCCGCTGGACCTCCAGGCATCCAACATTACCTATGCCAGTGGCGCCGGCGTGCTCATTCACGGCTGGCTAGTGCCCGGAAAGCCCAAGCAGGGCGTGGTCGTGCTGCTGCACCCGGTGCGGGGCGATCGCCGGGACATGATCTCGCGGGCCGAGTTTCTGCGTAAGCGCGGCTACGCCGTGTTGATGATCGACTTCCAGTCGCATGGCGAGAACCGCGGCAACCGAATCACGTACGGCGACCTCGAGTCCCGCGATGTGACCGGTGCGATCCAGTACCTGCATCACAAGTTGCCGGGCGAGAAGGTGGCTCTTCTGGGCCTCCAGATGGGCGCGGATGCGATCGTGCTGTCCGAGGATCGACCGTCTGTCGACGCCGTCATTCTCGAGCAGATGTATCCGACGATCAACCGCGCGATAGCCAGCCGGGTGCGAAATAACATCGGTCCGCTGGCGCCGTTGTTTTCATGGCTGATCATGACGGAGATGCAGTCTCAGAAGGAGATTCCGGCCAGCCGACTGAGCGCCCTCGACAAAATGTCCAAGCTCGGGGCGCCGGTCCTGATCATCAACGGCACTGAAGACCGTCACACGACGATTGATGAAGCGCGCGCTGAGCTCGCGGCGGCCGTTCCACCGAAGGAGTTGTGGGCGGTTGAAGGAGCCGGGCACGTGGATCTGCACCAATTTGCCAAAGACGAGTACGAGCGCCGCGTTGGTGACTTCATTGCGCGGTACCTGCCGCCGGTGACTGATCAATAACCCCTTCGCGTTCATTTGGCGCGGGCGCGGGCCCGCCATCGCCGCGCCTACCCAAGGGCGCCCAGATCGGTGTAGTCGTGTTGAACGATGCCGATCACGCCGACGGCGACCCGCGGCTGCACACGAGCGTACACTGTACCTCCCGAACCAAAGGCGTTTCCTCCCGAGCAGCTCCAGCAGTTGCAGCCGCTGTTCGCGACGATATTGGGACGCCAGGCGAAGGATTTCGTGGATCAGGTGGGCGTCGAGCAGTACTAGCCCGTGTGACAGAGATCACACTTCCGTGCGTTGCTTGTGCGGCGACTACGCGTATGAGACCCAAATCTACGTGGGAACGGTCCTCGATCCGCACGCTGTGACATAAACCAGCTCGGGGCTTGCAGCCAGGGACATTATGAGAATCCGACGTCTGTTTGCGATTTCACTTCTGTCACTACTCGGAGCGGTTGCCTGTGGCGGTGGCGGACAGCCGTTCAGCACTCCAGCGGGGACCCAATCCACCTTTACGGCGGGCGTATTCCAGCCCGAGTCCAAGTTCGCGAATGTATGCGCCGCCCCGCGCACCGGCACCGACCCGATCACCCACGCGGTCTATCCGGACACCCAGGGCACGAGCACCGATGAGAACAACTGGCTGCGCTCCTGGACCCATGATCTGTACCTCTGGTACAGCGAGGTACCGGATCAGGATCCCGCCCAGTACACGACGCCTGACTACTTCGATCTGTTGAAGACGACGGCGAAGACCTCCACGGGAACGGCCAAGGATCGATTCCATTTCACCGAGACAACGGCCGACTGGGAAGCGCTCTCAACATCGAATGTGGATCTGGGATACGGCGTGCAGTTCGATGTCATTGCTTCCAAGGTCCCGCGTCAGATCGTCATTGCCTACACCGAACCGGGCGCGGCGGCCAGCCAACCACCCCTGAGCCTGGCGCGGGGCGCGACGGTCCTCGCGATCGATGGCACCGATATCAACACGACCACCGCGGCGGGCTTAGACGCACTCAATGCCGGGCTGTCACCCGCCATCGCAGGTGAAACACATACCTTTCAGATCCAGGATCTCGGAGCGTCGACTTCTCGCTCGGTCACTTTGACGGCCGCTACCGTGACCACGCACTCGGTCGGGGCATCATCGACGCTTGCGACTTCCACGGGAGTGGTGGGCTACCTGTTGTTCAACAACCAGCTCGCGCAGGCGGAGACGGAGCTGGTCACTGCGGTCAGTGCTCTGCAGTCCGCCGGGGTGACGGATTTGATTCTGGACATGCGCTACAACGGCGGCGGCTATCTGGACATCGCGAGCGAGCTGGCCTACATGATCGCCGGGCCGCAGCCGACGGCCGGCCAGACCTTCGAGCTGGTTCAGTTCAATTCCGAGCACCCCACTACGAACCCCGTGACAGGGGCTGCCATTACGCCCACGCCGTTCCACACGACGACGCTCGGACTGTCCGTCGCCAAGGGCCAGGCGCTGCCGACACTGAATTTGCAGAAGGTGTATGTGTTGACGAGCGCGGGCACCTGCTCGGCGAGCGAAGCGGTGATGAATAGCCTGCAGGGCGTGGGCGTGCAAGTGATCCAGATCGGCACCACTACCTGCGGCAAACCGTACGGCTTCTATCCGCAGGATAACTGCGGCACGACCTACTTCAGCATCGAGTTCCAGGGCGTCAACTCAATGGGCTTCGGCAGCTATTCGGATGGATTCGTGCCGACACCCGCCATGACATCCAGTACCGGCACCGACTTCAAGCTTCCCGGCTGCGTGGTCCACGACGACTTCACACATGCGCTCGGCGATCAGAATGAGAGCCTGTTGTTCTCGGCGCTGTCGTATCGGGCCACCGGCAGCTGCGGTACCCCGCCGGCCGGACTGAGCGGCCCTGTCGGAGCCAAGCTCACGGCGCGCGGCGCGCAGGCCGGCTACCTGGTCCGTTCCCGTATGAAGGAAATCCGGATCCTGCGCCGCTAGTCCCCATTGGCGAGCTCCCGCGCCTTAGTTTGTTCCTCATAGAACTCCCAACCTCGCTCCCGGCGCTAATGGGGGCGGGAACATGGGGCCGCCGCAGGCTCCAACAGTAACATTCTGGGTGGCTCCAAGCACGATTACGGTGGGGCAGAGCGCAACTTTGACCTGGTCTACGGCCAGTGCCAGAAGTTGGTATCGTTAGCCCGGCTCGAAGGCGCTATCACCGGCATTCCTGAGAAGCGCTATATACTGTCCTTTTGGAGTGCAGCATCGATGTCCACTCGTCGAGCCTTTCTCCTACAGACTGTGGCCACGGCAGCCGGCGCGTCGACCGTTCTGGCTGGGCCGCCGAAAGCGCCACTCCAATTGGCTATCGTCGGGTTGGTTCACGATCATGTGCATGGCTTGCTTGCGACGGTGGTGGACCATCCTGAAGTACAGTTGTGCGCAATCGTCGAGCCAAACTCGGCATTGTTCAATCAATACGCCCAGCGGTATCGGCTCGAGCCGTCACTGAGACTCGACTCCCTGGACGCTTTGCTCGCGCGCACGCGAGTCGATGCGATCGCGGCTTTCACCACCACCCTCGCTCACAGAGCAGTGGTCGAATCTGCTGCTGCTCGGGGTCTCCCTGTGATGATGGAGAAGCCGTTCGCGACCGACTTGGCGGATGCGCGGATCATGGCGGCCGTTGCCCGAAAGTCGGGTATTGAGCTGATCGTCAACTACGAAACCTCGTTTTACCCGAGTGTTCGAACGTGTATGCCGTATGTCACCCAAGAGCGCGGTATTGGAGATGTACGAAAAATTGTCATGCGCGCAGGACACAGTGGTCCGGCCCCCATCTGCTCCCCGGAATTCCTCGCGTGGCTGACAGATCCGGTCGCCAACGGCGGCGGAGCGCTCATGGACTTCGGGTGTTACGGTGCCGATCTGGCCACCTGTCTGCTGCCGGGATCGCGTCCAATGTCCGTGACCTCGGTCACTCAGTCGTTCCAGCCCGTGCTGTATCCCAGAGTCGAAGACGAGGCCAACCTGATCATCACCTATCCTGAAGCGGTGGTTCTCGTCGAAGCATCCTGGAACTGGCCACGCGGCCAGAAGGAGCTGGATGTTTACGGCACCCGCGCGGAACTGCACCTCCCGGATCGCGATACGTTGATTCAGCGTCAGACCACAGGTAACCGTGTTCTTTCCACAGCTCGGCCCGCCACGGAACCGCCAACTCCGTTGGATTATCTGGTTGCCGTCGCGCGGGGTACGTTGAAGCCCTCCGGCCTGGCATCGGTGGATACCAACCTGGTCGTCATGGAAATCCTGGAGGCCGCGAAGGAGTCGGCCCGCACGCGGCGGCCGGTGATTGTGAATCCCTAGAAGAGGCCGATCGACCCCGTCTGCGTCGACCGTGATCGATCCGAGTTCGCCAGCTCCCGCAGGCGCCCGTCGTTCAACATCGGAAACCATTCAGGGGCCAGCTCAACGCGATCAGCACCTCGCGCCCGAGTTGAACCGATTACGGGGTGATTCGTGGCGTGCGCCCTGGTTTAAGGCCGCGCCCGCAGCACCCCCGGCCCTCAGCGGCAACAAAGCAACTGGCCTGAGACCTCTTTTCGAGCCAGTTGCAGTGCCTGTTGCTTTCATGTTACACGTTCCCTTACAGAAGATGGGAGGTTGGGATGAAATTGGGACGTTCACACATGTGGTGTGTCGCGGCTGCGATTTTGATGAGCGGTATGGCTGGCATAGTGGCAGCAGCGGATAAACCAGTCTCAGATGCCGATATAGCTGAGGTCGTGGTTACCGGCTCCCTGATTCCCCAGGACCAGGTGCACCTCGGCGCCCCGACACCCGTCACCGTGATCACACCTGCAGACATCGAGTCGCGAGGCTTCAGCAATCTGACTGAAGCCCTTCAGCGTTCATCCTTCGCTACCGGAAGCGTGCAAGGGCCTCAGTACAACGGCGGGTTTACACCTGGTGCCCAGACCATAAGTGTGTTCGGCCTCAACCCGGCCTATGTTAAATACCTGATCGACGGGCGGCCACTGGCTGACTACCCGGCGCTCTACAACGGCACTGATATCATTGCGAGCCTGAACGGCATTCCGATCGAGCTCGTCGAGCGGGTCGATTTCCTGGTGGGCGGCCAGTCCTCGATCTACGGTTCCGACGCCATCGCGGGCGTCGTCAACATCATCATGAAGAAGAAGCTGACGGGCCCCGTGCTGGATGCCCGCTACGGTTGGACCAAGGATGGCGGAGGCACGAGCCGGCGTCTCGCCGCCGCGGATGGCGTCAGCTTCGACAACATAGACATTACTTTCGGTGGACAGTACGAAAGAACCGACCCGATTTACGGTTTCCAGCGCCCCGCGACGCGGCAGTTCTTCGATCAAGGCACCAGCCCGCAGACGGCGGAGCGCGATTTTCTAGTCTTCGGCCTTTTCGGGGATGCCAACGGGAATACGTACTACATGGAGGACCCCGCGAACTGCGGCAACCTGACGGGCCTGTTCGGTGGGTCCCTGGGACCGGCGTCACGCGCGAACCGAGGCAATTACTGTGGCACGAAGCGCTCGGGTTACTACACAATCGGCAACGGCGGTGAATCCACTCAAGGCTATCTGCACGTCAGCGTGGATCTGAATGAGCACGTTCAGCCCTTTGCCGAAGTGCTGATCAGCCACGATGTCGCCAAGTACAATAATGGCGGCGGAAATCTTGGCACGTCGGGCGATTCGAAGGGTCCGTACAATTACTACGAAGACCCGAACCTCGGCGACCTGCTGAACATCCAGCGAATCTTCGCTCCGGAAGAGTTCGGTGGCATGAAGGCCATCACGAGCAAGAACACCAACAATATGGTGCGGGCTACGGTAGGGGCGAAAGGTGACCTGGTTGGCAGCTGGGGCTACAGCGTCGACGCCACGTTCACAAAGAACGATCTGACCGAACGCCTGCACATGTTGTTCACCAGCAAAATCAACGATTTCTTCGCGCCGATCTTCGGGCCATCGCTGGGCGTCGATCCGAATTACGGAGTGAACATCTACACTCCCGACTATGCGGCGCTTTATCAGCCCATTACCCCCGCTCAATATCAAACCTTCAGCGGCTACGCCACGTCATATTCACGCACGGAGGAGAGCCTGTTTCGGGCCCAAGTCACTAACACCCATCTCTTTAGCCTGCCGGGCGGTGAGGCGGGCGTTGCGGCCGTCGTGGAGGGCGGGCGCCAGGGTTGGGACTATGCGCCCGACCCGAACTACGCCACCGGAGAAACCTATCTGTATACCTCTACCGCGGGCTCGGGCCATCGCACGCGGTATGCAGGCACAGTTGAGGCGCGTTTGCCGGTCCTGAATTCCGTGACCGTGACGGGGTCGGGCCGCTACGATGCCTACAAAGTGGCACAGGGCACTGTCGACAAGGCTACCTACAACTTCGGAGTGGAGTATCGGCCGATCGATATCGTGATGCTGCGCGCGCGGTACGGAACCGCCTTCAAGGCGCCGACCTTGTCCGATGAATACCAGGGCCAGAGCGGCTTTTACCAGACGACGACGGATTACTACACCTGTTTCAAGAATGGCTTCACCGGCAGCACGCTCGGCAATTGTCCGCAGGCGCAGCAGAGTTATTTCGGCACGACCTCCGGCAACGTCAAGCTGAATCCCATCACAGCGAAAGTCTGGGACGTAGGTTTTGTAGTCACTCCGATCGAGCGCACCTCGCTGTCGGTGGATTACATAGATTGGGATATCAACAACGAGGTCACCGCCGAGAACGCCATCCAGCTGCTGCTGACCGAGGCCGATTGTCGGCTCGGACAGGCCGATATCAACTCGGCGGCCTGTCAGGCCGCCCTGGCGCAGGTGACTCGCGATGGGGCGGGGAATCTCGTGGCCTTCTCGACCCCGAAGATCAATCAATCGAAGGAGAAGCTCGGCTCTCTGACGCTCGCTCTGGATCACCGCCTGGACGCCGGATTCGTGGGTTCGTTCGAGCTGACATTCTCCTACACGAACCTGCTGAAACACGATGTGCAGCGATACTCCACCGACCCGCTGGTGCGCTATGGTGATGATCCGATCGACTACACGCCGGAGTTCAAAACCAAGGAAAACGTCTCCGTTCAATGGAGCCGCGGTCCCCTGTCGAGCACCTTCTATGTGGAGCATTACGGCCGCTCCGCCAACTACCTGGCGACAATCAACGGCTGGGGCGCGGAGGGATCCGCCTACCTCCCGACTTGGACATTGGCCAACTGGAGCGTGGGCTATGAACAGTCCGGGTTCGGTGCGACGTTCGCGATTAACAACGTGTTCAACAAGCAACCGCCGGTCGATCACAGCTATGACGGCATTCAGAACCAACCCTACAACGAGCTGCTTTATACCGCGTTGGGTCGGTCCTACTACATTGAGGTGGGTTACAAGTTCAAGAATTAGCTCACACCATTCGCGGGTGGCGGTACGCACTGGACCTAGCGGTCATAGAAAGGCTCGATGGCGTCAACTTGTGCCTTTCGATACTCGTGCCCGACACGGATCGGTGTACCCAACTCGAGGTACGGGTCGGTGGAGCGATCGTACCGGGGCCAATGAGGTAACCCCGGAGCATCGGGATCACTACTGGTCGCGAACCGGGCCCAGGCGTGCATCACGGCTGAAGACAGCTGCGCGTCCTGCGGCGTAGGCGCGGGGTGCTTCATGAAACTCGGCTGTTCCAGAGAACCAAAGACGAACGGCAACTCATCGGAATGAGTCGCGGGCAACGGGTCGGCCCCGACCCGCCGGGTGAACACGTAACCGAAGGTTCTCGGTTGTTTCTTCGCGCTTGCGCGCAAGATCAACCGCGTGCTCTCCATGAACAGGGCATCGCCCATGATCGCCGATCTGGCATTTGCGGCCGCCGCCGCCGTAGTGGCGGGATTCACGCGCAGAATCTGCGGTGCGAGCGCGCCGAACTTGTCCGTGACCCAACTCTGATATTCGGCCGTGGAGAGCGGATTCCGGTCGTCCGAGAACATTCGGCCTTCGTCGGCATTCACTCCGACAATGACCGGGACGGCATTGAATCCACCGGACTGGAAGACCTTGCGTGGCTGAGCTGGCAGCACGTAGCCGTCGACTATGGGGGATGGAAACGCAATTGCCAGCACGTTATGACTCGAGTGCGGAAAGAAGTCGCCATTGCGAGCAAGGAGTTGCTCGGCACCGAGCTGGCGCAGCGACTCGATGCTGGCGCCAACCGCCGCGCCACTTTGTTCCGCCGCAGTGCGGTCGGACAGCGGCAGCACGACAGCGCTCTGCAGTATGGCCTGTTGAAACGAGCCCTGGGCCAGAGGGGAGGTCATGAGCCTGTCTCTTATACACATCTGCGCTCTGCAGTATGGCCTGTTGAAACGAGCCCTGGGCCAGAGGGGAGGTCATGAGCAAGGCAATCGAGACGGCGCCCGCGGACTCGCCGAAGAGGGTGACGCGTTGGGGATCGCCACCGAATGCCGCGATGTTGGCCTGGACCCATTTCAGTGCTGCTATCTGGTCCAGCAAACCGTAGTTTCCGGAGCTCTTCCAGGGCGACTGCGCCGATAGTTGCGGATGGGCGAGAAAGCCGAAAATACCCACCCGATAGTTGAAGCTGACAACAACGACTCCCTGAGCCGCCAGTTTCGCTCCGTCGTACAAGGGATAGGCCGCCGAACCGCCGACAAACGCTCCCCCGTAGATGAACACCATCACTGGGCGGCGCGCACTGCGGTAGTGAGCGGCAGTCCAGATGTTGGCGGTCAGACAGTCCTCGCTGGTCTTCTGACCGGTGGAAATCACATAGGGCGTTTGCATGCAGTCGGCGCCAAAGCGAGTCGCGTCCCGCTCGCCACTCCAAGGAAGCGCCCGCTGAGGCGCACTCCAGCGCAAAGGGCCAACCGGCGGTGCAGCGTAAGGGATTCCCTTGAATGTCAGGATTCGATGACCCACTTGCATACGGTCATCAACGCCTTCAGTGACCACGTCGGCGCCCAACCTGACCTCTGCACCCCGCACCGATCCACCGCTCGTGCGAACGACCAGATCCCCAGCTGGCTGGGCGGCCCCGGACAGTCCGCTCATCAACACCAGGATCCACGGTAGTCCGCCCGACATTAGCATCTTCACTGCGGGACTCCGGGAGGTTGTGGCGCCAGAGAATCCATGATCATGCGCTGCGTACCCGATTCATCAACCGACAGGCATACAGCGATATTCGGCTCGCCGGCGGTAGGCCGGGTATAGCCGTGATCGTCTACCGCAATTCGTAGCGGCGTGAGCGGACAGGTAGATGGCTGCAGCAGGGCGGTGATCGGTACCACGTCGAACAGCGTCGGGGTGACCTGGCCCCATGCATTGAGAAGCCGCCACTGGTGATACAGAAGCGCCAACGCATCGGAGGTCGGCGATCCGTACGCGAACAACCTGTCTCGCCGGACCTCGTCGAACTTGATCTGCGTCGAATCGAGCGGATACATCTTCACGGGCACGCGGGATTCGAGCAGGATGCGCAGACCCTGGGGTGCCGAGACGACGTTATATTCGGCATGCGGATGAGAAACGGGAATTGCTCCACCCAGATTGTAACCGGCGTAGATCGACCCGCCCATCAGGACGACCTCTTTGAGCTTGCGAATGGCTCCCGGATCGCGCCGCTGCAGTGCTTCGATATTGCTTAGGGGCGCCAGGGCGACGAGTGTGATTTCTCCGGGCCGCTTGCGTAGCTGGTCGCGCATGTACTCGATTGCGTCAGGTGCAGGCGTCGTGTCAACAGCTCCCAACGCCCACGTCTTCTGGGTGAACGGCGTCGTATTGGGTGTGGCGGGTCCCTGCGCAACTACCACGTTCTGGCGTCCCAGTGCCGCGAGCAGCCGGCGAACCAACAACGTTCGGCTGCGCGTATCTCCCCAGGCAGTCGTGATCCCGATCACGTCGAGCCGGGGAGAGTGGAGTGCGACCGCCACGGCGAACGCGTCATCAATGTCATCGCCAATATCAGTATCGATGATGACGGGCTGGGTGGGTGTAACCGCAGCCATCGATGCATTACTTGCGAGCGCCACTAAGGTGACGCATAGCAGGTAGGCCGCCTTCGCCGAAGCACGCTGCATTGCTGTCACCATGGCCGTGTCAGGTCAGGCCAAGTAGATGAACCGTGCGACACACAGTGCGGCAAGGATATACACCAGCCAGTCGCCGCGCCGGGCCTGGCCCCGTACGAGCTTCAGAACGGCGTGGCTGGTAATTCCAAAGGCCAGGCCGTTGGCGATCGAATAGCTCAAAGGAATCAGAATCACCGTCAGAAACGCAGGAATGGCGACAGCCGGATCGGCCCAGTCGACTTCGGCCAGTGCCCCCATCATCATGGCTCCCACCAACACCAAGGCAGGTGCTGTCGCAGCTGCCGGAATTGCTTGCACGACGGGGGCGAAAAACAGTGTGCACAGGAAGAGCACGCCGACCACGATGCTGGTCAGTCCCGTGCGCCCGCCGACTGCCACGCCCGATGCGCTCTCTATGTAACTCGTAACGGGACTGGTACCGGCGAGTGCCCCTACCATCATGGCCGCGGAATCAGTCAGCAGAATCCGATTCAACCTGGGAATGGTTCCATCCGGGGCTACCAGCCCAGCTCGCTTCGTGACCGCCACCAGGGTCCCGATGTTGTCGAACATGTCGACGAACAGAAATACAAAGATGATCTCAACGAGCGATAGCGCAAAACCGCCTTTCAGGCTGAGTGCTTGTCCCAGGTCGAGTCTGAAGGCCGTGGCTGAGAGGTCCGCGATGTTGAAGGCCCCGGGCTTGAAATGAGCGAGGCCAAACGTCCACGCAATGACGGCTGTCACCAGGATCCCCAGCAGCATGGCTCCCTTGAACCCGCGCGCCTGCAGGGAGGCGATGATCAGCAGTCCCAGGAGCGCGATGCTCGCGGTGGGCGTGGTCAGGCTGCCGAGGCCTACCATCGTGCCTTGCTTGGCGACGATGATCCCAGCATCACTCAAACCGATGAAGGCGATGAACAGGCCCACGCCCGCGGCGACGGCCGAGAACAGCGGCCGAGGGATCGCGCCGACGATCAGCTGGCGGATCCCCGCCACGGTCAGGATCAGGAAGGCCACGCCCGACAGGAAGACGCAGCCCAGGGCGGTCTCCCAAGGCACGCCCATGCCCTTGACGACGGTGTAGGTGAAGTAGGCGTTGAGTCCCATGCCCGGTGCCATGGCGAGCGGATAGTTCGACAGGAGTCCCATCAGGATGCACCCAAACCCGGCCGCGAGGCAGGTCGCCACCGCAACGGCGGCGACCGGCATGCCCGCATCCCCGAGAATCACGGGATTGACCACAACGATATACGCCATGGTCAGAAAGGTGGTCAGGCCGGCAACGAGCTCCGTCCTGACCGTGGTGCCGTGGCTTTTGAGGCCGAAGTAGCGTTCCAACATGCGGGCGCGCGCGAGCCGCGTCAGAATTTCACGCTGAACTGTCCACCCACGATTCTCGGGTCGTTGATGAAGCCCGTCGCGTTCTCGAAGTCGATTGCGCCGGTGGTGCGGATCTGATTCGTGCAGTTACGGCAGAATGCGGCGACCTCGTACTTCCTGTCCGACCAGGTGTAGCCGATGCGCGCGCCACCCTGGGTCAGCGGTGCACCGACGAACTCTTTCGACTCATACAGGAAGAAATTGATTTCACTGCGGTAGGACCAATCGGTGTAGAGGTAGGCGGCTCTGCCGCCGCCCAGCGGCAGGTCATAACGCAGCGACACATCTGCGGTCCAGCGCGCGGCCTGGGGGAGCGGATTCCCGTCGATCAGGGTGAGGCCCGCGGCGTTGGCGGGATTGGTGATATTGCAGTGAATCTCGGGACTGATGAAAGACCAATTGAAGCACGGACCCACGGCGAGGCTCTTGTCTTCGATGCGGGTCTGATTGAAGCTGCCGCTCAAATTGACGCTCAGGTTGGCAAGCGGGCGGGCTTTGAAATCGAGCTCCGCTCCCTTGCCCTTCGTGTGCGCCGCGTTGATCAACGCGGTCTGGTTGGAGCTGCCGCCGACCGCGGTGAGCTGTTGGTGTTGTACATCGTAGTAGAAGAGATCGAAGGCGACGCTGGCCCGCCGGTCGAGCAGCTCGGATTTGAATCCGACTTCGTACGAGGTGTTCTTTTCCGACTGGGCGACCTGGATGGCCTGAGTGCCGGTCGGCGCTCCGAAGCTCGGCGCTCGGAAGCCCGTCGCGACCCGCAGGTAAACATTCGTATCCGGCTGCACCTGCCAGCTCGGACTCACGTCCCAACTGACATTGGACGCATTTGCCGTTTTTGACAGCGGACCTGAGAGGGGGAGGGGCGTTCCGTCGGCGGCTTGCGCGTACGGCACGTCGAAGACCTTGTGGTCGTTCGTGTAGCGCACGCCTGCACGGGCCTTCACTTCCGGGGTGAAGCTGTACTCGAGCGAGCCAAACACCGCCTCCGCGTTATTCTTCTGGCGCGAGATGGTCGTGTCGGTCAGTGTGGTGCCGGTAATATCGTAATCGTTGCCGAAGGCTTTGACATTTTCATCAAACAGAAAGACGCCGGCCTGCCCCTGCAGGGGCCCCTCGAGGCGGGAAACCGCCCGCAGCTCCTGACTGAGCTGGTAGTGACTCACGATCCCGCCGCCGGTCTCGACACCGAAGGGGATGAACCCGGGGCCGGAAGGAACGGTCGGGTCGACCAGACCGCCCGGCCCGTAGCCACCATCGATGTCGCCGATCGTGTTGTAGTGCAGGATGGACTCGTAGCCGGTGATCGATTGAAACGACACATTGGGCAGGTCCCAGGTCACGTGAGCATTCGCGCCGATACTGGTGTAGGACTGGCCGTTGTAGCCGTCCCCATAGAACTGCGACGGGTCGAACCCAGGCACGAGCTGGTTGCTGCCCAGTTGGATGATGTTGGCGCGGAACACGCGCGCCGAGCCGTTCAGTATGCGTCCGTGTACTCCGAGCAGGACTTTGAGGTCGTCGCTGGGTTTATAGAGCAGTTGCAACCGCGCGGCCCAGTCGTCGTAGCCTTCGAGCTTGGTGTTGTTGATGCGGTCGGTGACCCAGTTGTCGCGATGCTGCCCCTGGGTCGAGGCGCGGAATGCAAGCTGGTCATTGATCGGTACATTGATGACGCCGGTGAAATTCGCCGTGTTATAGGTGCCATCGGACACACTGGCCGAGCCGGAGAGCTCGCCCAGCACCGGCTTGGCGGATTCGAGCTTCACGACACCGGCGGGGGTATTGCGGCCGAAGAGGGTGCCCTGGGGCCCCCGCAGGACTTCAACGTCCGCCTGGTCGAAGACGGGGAAGCCCTTGAGCGCCGGATTCTCCTGCACGATATCGTCGTAGACCAGGGAGACCGGTTGCGAGGCGAACGAGTTGAAATCGGTGTTGCCGTAGCCGCGGATGTAGAAGCGCGGGAAAGTCCGGCCGTTCGAGGACTCGATGTTCAGGCTGGGCACCGCGAATGCGAGCTGCCGGATGTCCTGACCGGCGCTGCCGAGCGCTTCGAGCTCCCCGCCGCTCAAAGCGGATGCGGAGATCGGAACATCGAGGAGCCGTTCCTCGCGGCGCGTCGCTGTAACGATCACTTCGCCTATCGCGCTGGAGTCTGCCGCCTCGCCAGAGGTGTCGGCGGCATGCGTAACGGTGGGCGCCAGCAGCAGAGCTGGTGCGCAAGCCGTCGCCGACAGAATGAATAACCGAGTGCTCGCGCAAGCGCCGAGGTGGCTCTTCACGCAACGCAGCACTGCCGATGAACACCTGTTACCGAGCTCCATCGTGATCTCCCCGCGGTTGCCTGCGCGAGACACCCCTCACGCGCGTGCCGATTGTTTGTTTGTCAGTCCGGTCCGCGCCCCGGTGGCGGCGCTCGCCCCGGGACTCTTCGTTGCATCCAGTTAGTAAAACGTTACACTAGACTTCGTGAAACGCTACACCATGCAGCGGCTCGCTGTAAAGATGTCCGCTGTTGCGCGGACGCCGCAGCGCGCCCCAACACGGGGCAGCCATGCCCGGTTCCGGTGCTGCGCCTGCAGCGCCGTTGCCTACACGTCGGCCGCATGACTCATGGCGACCATCAAGGACATCGCCGTCGCTGTTGGTGTCTCGGTGGCAACAGTCTCGAACGTCCTCAACGGCAAACCCAATGTCGGGCACATCATCCGCCGAAGAGTCCTGCAGGCCGCGAAGCAGTTGGGCTATCGGCCAAATCGGGCAGCCCAGGCCATGCGCACGGGGCGCACGCGCGCCATCGGGCTCGTGCTGCCGGACCTGACCAACCCCTTCTTTCCCGAGTTGGCTCAGGCAGTGGAGAACCGGGCGCGCAGCCTCGGTCTGCTGGTCTGCCTCATCGACAGCCAGGGCACGGCCAATGCCGAAGCGGATGGCGTCGCGCTGCTCATGCAGCATGCCGTGGACGGGGTCATTTGGTGTCCACTGGGTCCACGTCCACCCGCGGCGCTGAAGAAGCTGGATCGGCCTGTAGTGGTGATAGATCGGCCGGCACCCGGGTATGCCATGGTCCACTCGGACTATCAGATGGGTGGCCGCCTACTGGCGCAATATGCGCTTCGCATGGGCCACAGGCGGGTCGGATTGCTGAGCGGACCCGCGGATCTCGAGAGTGCACGTCAACGGCGCGACGGCTTCGCCAACGCGGCTCAGGAGGAGATTGAAATCGCCTGGGAGGTCAATGTTGGCTTCGACGGCGTCCTGACAGCCCAGGCTGTGGACGCACTCGAACATCGCAGGAATGCGACGCTGATTGTCGCGGCCAATGATCTGATCGCAATCAGTGCAATCCGGTATCTCTCCGAGCAGGGAGTGAAAGTCCCCGACGAGGTATCCATCACCGGGTTCGACAACATCCGTTGGACGGATGTCGTGACGCCGCGCTTGACGACAATCGCGCAGCCGGTCGGTGCAATCGGCAAGAAGGCGGTCGAATTGATGCACGGTCGCCTCTCGGGTGAGAAGATTGCCACGCGGCGTACTATCTTTGATGTAGAGCTCGTCGAGCGTGATTCAGTGAAGCGCATCGGCCGCCGGTAACCGCGGCGCGCACAGGAGAGTTCAGCATGGCAGGCATACCTCGAATTGCTGTCATAGGCAGCGCCAACACCGATCTCATCACGTTCGCGGATACGTTTCCGCGGCCCGGCGAAACTCTCTTCGGTCGCGGTTTCGATCTGGGCTTTGGCGGCAAGGGCGCCAACCAGGCGGTGGCGGCGCGGCTGTGCGGCGCCGAAGTCCTCATGATCGCCAAGGTGGGCAACGATCTGTTCGGCGAGGCGACCGTCCGGAATTTCGCCCAGTTTGGAATCGATACCCGGCATGTGCACATCATCGACGGCGTGCCCACCGGTGTGGCGCCGATTTTCGTCGAGCCCAGTGGCCAGAACCGGATCCTGGTTATCAAGGGCGCCAATGACCGGCTGACGCCGGCCGATGTAGAGGCAGCCGCGGAAGATCTGCGGCGGGTCGATACGATCATCCTGCAGTTCGAGATTCCACTCGAGACCGTTTATCACGCGGTGCGCTTCGCGCGCGCCAACCGGATCCGATGCATCGTCAATCCGGCGCCGGCGGTCCCGGCACAGATCTCGGATCTTGCGGAGGCGGACTACTTCGTTCCGAACGAGACTGAAGCAGAGCTCATCACGGGGCGGCCGGTGAAGACGTCTGAAGATGCGGTGGCGTGTGCTGCCGATCTGCTGCAGCGAGGTTTTAAACGTGTAGTGATCACGCTAGGGGGGCGCGGCTCGCTGTTTGCGACTCAGGCGGGCCATATCCATGTTGAGCCTTTCCCCGTCACGGCCGTAGACACGACAGGTGCGGGCGATGCGTTCATTGGGAGCCTTGCGGTATTCCTCGCCGAAGGGATGCCGGAGAGCGATGCGCTGGCGCGCGCGAACCTGTATGCGGCGCTGTCCACCACCCGAGTAGGAACGCAGAAATCATTCGCGACGCGCGACGAATTCAAATTGGAGTGGGCGCGGCGCGGCAAGCACGTTGGATAACTGCGGATAGGACAACGAGTTTCGACCGGCAGGGGATTAATTCATGTTCGTGGTACATAGCTATCCGCTGGCAGTCCTGTTGTGTGTGCTCACCATGCTCTGCTGGGGCTCGTGGGCGAATACGCGCAAGCTCGCAAGCAAGGACTGGCGCTTCGAGCTCTTCTATTGGGACTACGCAGTCGGCGTCCTGTTTTTGACACTCGCTCTGGGCCTGACGCTGGGCAGTTCCGGCACGGAAGGCCGTTCCTTCGCGGCCGACCTGTCGCAAGCATCGGGCTCCAGCATCGGGTCCGCGTTGCTGGGCGGCGCGATCTTCAACCTGGCGAACATCCTGCTCGTCGCGGCAATTGAGATTGCGGGCATGGCTGTGGCATTTCCAGTGGGCATCGGTTTAGCGCTGATTCTCGGCGTGATCGTCAACTACGTCGCGGCGCCCGTGGGCAACCTGACTCTGCTGTCGATGGGCGTTGGGCTGGTTACCCTGGCAATCATCCTGGATGCGGTCGCCTACCGCAGGTTGGCGGGCGGGGCTGCCGGGGTCAGCACGAAGGGCCTGGTCCTGTCCGTTGCCTGTGGAATCTTCATGGGCATGTTCTATCGCTTCGTGGCCGCTGCGATGTACGCAGATCCGGCCGCTCCGAGCGTTGGGTTGATGGGTCCTTATGCGGCGGTCTTCGTATTCGCGGCCGGGATATTCCTCAGTAACTTCGTTTGGAACACGCTGGTCATGAAGAAGCCTTTCGTGGGCACGCCCGTCAGCTTCGCGCAATATTTCGGTGCAGGGACCCGGACTCACCTGACCGGCATACTGGGAGGCGCGATCTGGGGCCTCGGCATGTCGCTCAACATCCTGGCCTCCGGGCGCGCAGGATTTGCCATCTCCTATGGATTGGGCCAGGGCGCGACCATGGTGGCGGCCTTCTGGGGTGTGTTCATCTGGAAGGAATTCCGGCAGGCGCCGGCCGGCACATCGAAGCTGCTGGCGGCGATGTTCGCCTGTTTCCTGAGTGGATTGGCGCTCCTGGTGCTCGCGCGCATATGAACCCCGGCGTGCCGCTCAACCTCGATTGGATTGACAGTGTTCGGGTCAACACCAGCGCTGTGGAGCGGCGTACTGTAACGCTGACGGCGCGGAGAACGGTCAAGAAGGACTGGCAGGTTGCCTGGCTCCTCAGGGCCATCACCTGCATGGACCTCACGACTCTGTCCGGTGATGATACCGAGGAGCGTGTACGGCGCCTGTGCGCGAAAGCCATCCGCCCGGTATCGGACCACGTGCGGGAAATGCTGCACATTCAGGACCTGCCGGTTCAAGTTGCGGCCGTGTGTGTCTATCATCTGTTCGTAGACACCGCGCGGCGCGCCCTGGAGGGAACCAACATCCGCGTCGCGGCCGTCTCCACCGGCTTTCCAACAGGGCTGAATCCGCTCGAAGAGCGCCTCGCGGAAATCCGGCGCTCCGTCGCTGCCGGGGCGAACGAGATCGATGTGGTAATCACGCGTGCGCAGGTGTTCGGCGGCTTTTGGCAACGTCTGTATGATGAAATCCGCGCCTTCAAGGAGGCTTGTGGACCGGCGCACTGCAAGGTCATCCTCGGGACCGGGGATCTTGCAACGTTGCGCAATGTGGCGCGCGCGAGTTGGGTCGCGATGATGGCGGGCGCCGACTTCATCAAGACCTCCACCGGCAAGGAAAGCGTCAATGCGACCCTGCCGGTCGGGTTGGTCATGGCACGCGCAATCCGTGAATATTCCGAGCGGACGGGGCTGGCGGTCGGGCTCAAGCCGGCAGGCTCGATCCGCACCGCCAAACAGTCGCTGGAGTGGCTGACGCTGATGAAGGAAGAGCTGGGACAGGATTGGCTGCGGCCGGAGCATTTCCGCTTCGGCGCGAGCAGCCTGCTCGGCGATATTGAACGGCAACTGGCGTTCCATGGCAGCGGGCGGTATTCCGCCTCCTACCACCACCCTTTGGCATGAATATGGCCGACACAACCCTCGCTGAGAAGTTCCAATCGATGGATTACGGCGTGGCGCCTGAGGACGCCACTCCGGCGTTCGCCTGGCTGGACTCGTTCCAGCGCCGCTTCGGACACTTCATCGGAGGCGCCTGGCGCGCACCCGCGCACGGTGGGCATTTCGAGACCCTCGACCCCTCGACAGGGGAACGGATTGCCGACATCGCTCGAGGCAGTGCGGCTGATGTGGATGCCGCTGTGAACGCGGCGCGCGCCGCGCTTCCGAGTTGGCAAGCGCTCACACCGCACGCCCGTGCTCGATTTCTGTATGCCCTCGCGCGCCAGGTGCAGAAGCACTCGCGCCGCCTCTCGGTGCTGGAGACGATCGACAATGGCAAGCCGATCCGGGAAAGCCGCGATATCGACATCCCGCTGGTGGCGAGGCATTTCTACTATCACGCCGGTTGGGCTCAGCTTCTGGAGCAGGAGTTCCAGGGTTACCAGGCGTGCGGTGTCGTAGGCCAGATTATTCCCTGGAATTTCCCACTGCTCATGTTGGCGTGGAAAATCGCGCCCGCGCTGGCGGCGGGGAACACTGTTGTGCTGAAACCCGCCGAGTTTACGCCGCTCACGGCCTTGGCGTTTGCTGAGTTGTGCATGGAGGTAGGTCTGCCCCCAGGCGTTGTGAATATCGTCAATGGAGACGGTTCTACGGGTGAGGCCCTGGTCGTTCACCCTGGAATCGACAAGATCGCATTTACGGGCTCGACCGAAGTCGGCCGGGCGATTCGCCGCGCCACCGCGGATTCGCACAAGAAGCTGTCACTGGAGCTGGGAGGAAAGTCGCCGTTCGTCGTGTTCGAGGATGCGGATCTCGACAGCGCGGTCGAGGGGCTCGTCGACGGCATCTGGTTGAACCAGGGACAGGTGTGCTGCGCCGGCTCGCGGCTGTTGATGCAGGAAAGTATTGCAGCACAACTCAGCCGCAAGTTGCAGGCGCGAATGACCACTTTGCGGGTCGGGCCGCCGCTCGACAAGACAACAGATATCGGCGCGATCGTAGCACGCGTTCAGTTGGAGCGGATCGAGGGGCTCGTTGCGCAGGGCATATCGGAGGGTGCATCCTGTTGGCAGCCAGACATTGCGCTGCCGCCGCGCGGTCTCTACTACAAGCCCACACTGTTCACCAATGTTCATCCGACCTCCGTGCTCGCGCAGCAGGAAGTCTTCGGGCCGGTGCTTGCCGCGATGACGTTCAGGACGCCGGCTGAAGCGGTCGAGCTGGCCAACAACACAGCCTACGGACTGGCCGCCAGTGTGTGGAGTGAGAGCGTGAATGTGGCGCTGCAGGTCGCCTCACAAATCAAGGCCGGCGTGGTGTGGGTCAACAGCACCAACCTGTTCGATGCCGCGAGCGGTTTCGGCGGCTATCGGGAGAGCGGGTTCGGGAGAGAGGGAGGGCGGGAAGGGTTGCGTGAATACCTGGAGCCAGCCTGGTTCCGCAAGGCACCGTCATTGGGTCGTGGCACGGCCGTCGCGCAGGAGGTTGGGGCGGACGAGGCTCACCCCGCCGGCGAGCCCCCGATTGACCGCACCGTAAAGCTTTACATCGGAGGTAAACAGGTGCGGCCGGACTCCGGCTACACCATCGAATGCCGCGGCAGCAAGGGTGCCCGGCTCGGTGAGGTGCCGCTGGGAAATCGCAAAGACATCCGCAACGCCGTCGAGGCAGCCGGCAAGGCCCAGTCGTGGTCCGGCACCACGGCGCACTATCGCGCGCAGGTTCTCTACTACTGGGCCGAGAACCTCTCGCAGCGCGCGCAGGAGCTCATCGCTCGTCTGGCCGCGGTCGTGGGCAGGAGGCAGGCATCGAGAGAGTTGAAACTCAGTGTGGAGCGGCTGTTCGCCTACGCCGCATGGGCAGATAAATACGAGGGCGTAGTCCATTCGCCACCGTACAGGAATGTGTCCCTGGCGATGAATGAGCCAATCGGGACGGTGGGGGTCATCTGCCCTGAATCGACACCGCTACTCGGGTTTCTGTCATGGGTCCTGCCTTTGGTGGCCGTCGGTAACTGTGTTGTCGCTGTGCCTTCGGTTGCCTATCCATTGATCGCGGGCGACCTGTACCAGATTCTGCAGACGAGCGACCTGCCTGGAGGCGTCATCAACATGGTGACGGGATGGCCGATGGAGCTGATGAAGGTATTGGCGGAGCACGATAGTGTCGACGCTCTCTGGTGTTACGGGGATGAGGCGCTGTGCGCGTCGGCCAAGCGATTATCGGCGGGCAACCTGAAGCAGGTATGGACGAACGAGGGCCGCCAGATCGACTTCTTCAACGAGCGCTACGGCGCAGGCCGTTGGTATCTCGACCACGCCTGCCAGGTGAAGAATATCTGGGTCCCCTACGGTGAATGAGCCCCGCGGAGGGCCACTCCGCACTGGCAGTGGGCGGGATATCCTCAGTGCGCAGGCGTGGGCGCCTCGAGCAGGCTCAACGCCATGTGCTCGAGCTTGCCCACGTCGGCCTCGAAAACGACCACCACCGGCCGTTCGCCCAACCCGGGACCCTCATTGACAGCCCAACTCAGTGTGTCTCCGTAACCTGCGCTGAAGCTCGTATCGACATCCACCAGGAGTGTAGCGCTGCGCTTGGCGATAGACGGATCCAACCAAACGGCCACGGCGAGCTCATCCCACATCGGATACGACTGTCCGAACTGCCCGAGATAGGCGGCGAAGGGGGCCTTTCCCTGGGCGACCTCCCGAATGAACTCCGGCTTGAAGAACGTGGCGGTCGTCGGATCGATGGGAACCTCGGTGACCTTTTTCCAAGGCTCATGCAACACGATTGAGGCGGCCTCAGGATCCCACCGCATGTTGAATTCGCGCCGCGGCGCGTTCTCGTATTCGGCGGCAAAGGCGTTGTCGGCGGAAACCGGCTTGAAGCTCCCGCCCATGAAGACGAGCTCCTTCGCCAGAGAGGCGAATTGGGGGTCGAGCCGCGATGCCAGCGCGAGGTTTGTCAGGGGCCCGGCCGCTATGATGCTGACCTGACCTGGAAATTCATGCACCTTGCGCACGAGGAAATGGGCCGCGGCTTCGTGCGCGGGTTCGATTTTCGGCGCACCGACGGGGGAAGGGGGTATCAGGTAGGGGTCGGCATGGTAGGGGGTGCGGCGCGATGTGCCTTCGTCGGGCCACACTTCGGTCCACGCTCCCTTGTAGAACAGATTCCCGTAAAGCGCCTCCCAGCGTTTGTTCCGGGACTGCGTGTTGAAGAGCGGAAACACGGCGCCGGGGTAGACCGGCACTTCGGTGCGTTGCGCGATTTCCAACAGCCGCAACGTATTGGCGACTTCCTCGTCGCGCCAGCCGTCGCCGCTCGGAATCGTGATGCCGAGCACTTCGACGTCCTTGGACTGCAGCAGCATCAGGATGGCCTGCATGTTCGAGCCGGCAGGCCCGAACGCATCCTGATCGATGATCACCTTGCGGCGCGTACCGGTGTCCGCGGCAAAAGTAGCACTGCATGCGAGGCTCATCAGAACCACGAGCGTAGAGAAGCGGGCGACAGGACGCATACAGGACCTCTCGGCTACTGCGAGCCTATTTTTCGAAGAAACTCGCGTCGACGGGCTTGTTCGCCAGGATCTCTTCGCGCGTCAGACCTTGGATCTCGTGCGGGAAGATCAGCCAGCTGTTCGTCGCCCGGACGTAATAGTCGGGTACGAGCGAGCTGCTGTTGCGCTTGGGTTTGTAGTAGACCGTGGCGATGCGGATCTTGTTCGGCAGATTGCGCCGGCACCGGCGCTCGAGCTCGCCCATCACGGCTTCCAGGCTTCGGCCCGAATCGAACACATCGTCGATGATCAGTAACTCGTCCTCGAACGAGAGGCGCGACACAAGGTAGTCCAGAGCATGGACCCGAACAGTCTTGGCCTGCTTGTCTATGCCCGTATAGGAGGACGTCCGGATGGCGATGTGATCGGCATGAATCCCGTGGTACTCGAGTGCCTCCTGGACAGCGATGCCGATCGGGGCCCCGCCCCGCCAGATGGCGACCAGGAAAGTGGGTTTGAAGCCGCTGCGCACAATACGCATGGCGAGCTCCATCGAATCGCGCAGCAGCTCATTCGCGCAGATGAAGACTTTTTCAAGGTCGGCGGAGGAGTCGGGCAGGGTCACGAATGCCTTTGGGCTCGAAAACCGATTCCGGAGTCTGACACATCCGGTGCGCCATCGGCCACAATGCCCCAGTGCCAGCAGTGGAGCGCGCATGGCCAGAAACGTCGAGATCAAAGCCCGAATTACGAGTGTCGAGGCCCTCATGCCAAGGGTATCGGCCGTCGCTGACGAAGGTCCCTTCGACATTCGCCAGGACGACACCTACTTCGCGTGCAGTACCGGAAAGCTGAAGCTGCGGATGTTCTCCCAGAGCGAGGGGGAGCTCATCTACTATCGCCGTGCCGACCAGCAGGGACCCAAGGAATCGTTCTATCTGCGCTCGCCCACGACGGCACCCGAGATTCTCCGGGATTCGCTGGCGTTGGCCTATGGGCAGACAGGTCATGTAGAAAAGCACCGGACACTCTTTCTGGCAGGAAGAACGCGCATCCATCTCGACAGAGTGTCCGGGCTGGGTCACTTCCTCGAGCTCGAGGTGGTACTGGAAGATGGCGAGCCCTTCGAAGCCGGTGTCCGTGAAGCTGAACGGCTTCTGGCGAGCCTCGGCATCGAGCGCTCGCAGTTGATCGAGGGCGGATACGTCGATCTGCCGACGGAGCGGCGCGAAGCATGAGAATTCTGGTAACCGGCAGCGCGGGCCACCTGGGCGAGGCGCTGATGTCGACCCTGCAGCGATCGGACCATGAGGCAATCGGTCTGGACATCAAGATCTCACCCGTAACGCACCGGGTAGGCTCGATTGTCGATCGGGCCTTCGTCAGGAGCTGCATGCAGGGCGTCGACGCCGTTGTGCATACCGCGACACTGCACAAGCCTCACATCGTGACGCACTCGCGCCAGCATTTCATCGATACCAACGTCAGCGGTACATTGAACTTGCTGGAGGAAGCGGTTGCGGCCGGCGTTGGATCTTTTGTCTATACGAGCACCACCAGCACTTTCGGCCGCGCGCTCACCCCGCCGCAAGGTGCGCCCGCGGCCTGGATCACGGAAGAGGTCGTTCCAGTCCCCAAGAACATCTATGGTGTTACAAAGCTCGCGGCCGAAAACCTGTGCGAGCTGTTCCACCGTTCCGCCGGGCTGCCCTGCATAGTCCTCAGGACGTCGCGCTTTTTCCCCGAGCAGGACGACGACGCGGGGGCACGGGAGACCTTTGACGACGCCAATCTGAAGGTCAATGAATTGCTCTATCGGCGTGCGGACCTCGAAGACATTGTCAGCGCGCACGTATTGGCGATGGAGCAGGCGCCTTCGATTGGATTTGGCCGCTACATCATCAGTGCTACAACACCATTTACGCGCGGCGATCTGCAGGAGCTGCGTACCGACGCCCCGACTGTAGTACGGCGATACTCTCCAGGTTATGAGGCTGAGTATCGCCGGCGTGGCTGGTCAATGGTGCCGACAATAGATCGCGTATACGTGAACGAACTGGCCCGCGCCCGGCTGGGATGGCAGCCGCGGTACGATTTCCACTCCGCTGTTGAGCGCTTGCACCGGGGTGAGGATTTTCGCAGCCCCTTGGCGCGCGCGGTGGGCTCAAAGGGCTACCACGGCATGCAGTTTGCCAGTGGGCCGTACCCCGTCTGAGGCGTGAGCCCTCGGAGTACGCCCGCTCGAGTGCCGTCAAATCCGTCACGCCGCCCGCCACTGTGTTTCGAGTGGCGGTGCGCCACTCTTGATCTGACACTCGATCTCGAGTTGCTCCAGCCACTGCTCCGGGGAGAGCAGGGCGTCCAACACGAGGCACTGGCGCTTGACGGTTGCAAAGTCTCCCGGAGTGAGGTGGCGCATGAGGAGCAGTCGGTTCTCCCAGGCTTCCCGAGTTGCGGCGTCGAGCCGCGCCTCACGATCGGTCAGGCCGGCCTCGGCGACAAACATCTTCCATCGTTGCATCGGATCCAGCTCGCAGAACTCAATCTTGAAGGTAAACCGCCGCAGGGCCGCCGCATCCAGATCCCTGAACAGATTCGTTGCAACAATGACGATACCGTCGAAGCGCTCCATCTTCTGCAGCAACTCGTTGGTCTGGGTCACCTCCCAGGAATGGTGCGCGCGCTCACGGCTGCGCAGGAAGCTGTCGCCTTCGTCGAAGAACAGGATGGCATCCTCGGCGGCAGCCTCCTCGAAGGCCGCGGCGATGTTCTTTTCTGATTCTCCGAGCCATTTGCTGAGCAAAGCGGAGGCACTCTTGCTCACGATGGGCAGACCGAGCTGATTGGCCAGATACTCGGTGAATTGCGTCTTGCCCGTCCCCGGCGGCCCGTACAGGAGCAGCGTTCCCTTGGGCCGGCGACGCAGACTCTTCAAAATCTGCTCCGGAGTGAATCGACCGGACGTGTTCAAGTACTGCAACGAGTACGAGGTGACGGACGGTTTGAACGTGTCAGTGAGGTCTCTCGAGAGCGCGCGCTGGCTGCGCCTGAGGGCCTGGACAACGGCCATGTCACGTTCGGCCCTGTTGACGGCCCTCACCAGGCGCGCGGTTCTAATGGCCGTCTCCAGCTGCGCGCTGGACACTCCACTCATCCCCATGATCTGAGTGACCGCCTCCTTGCCGAGGCGCAGCTTTCTGAGTCGTTCACGCACCACCGTCTCCTGGTCTTTGCGGTCGGCCTTTTTCAGCGGCGCGTGAAACACGAAGCGGGCAATCGTGTCGTCGGGGAGCCGCGCAACATCCGACGTGATCCACACCGCAGGAATCGGATTCGTGGCCAGCAAATTCTCGTCAAATGACAGGTTGTCGTCGTTTGAGAATTCCACGCCGAACAGGGCCTGAAGAAACTCGGAAGGGGCTGTGTGCAGTACCTCCGACGGGCGCTCGATGACTAGGACAGCGGCCGGCGTTTTCGCAGCGAGGACCTGCAAGGCCACGTAAGTCAGCGATGGCAATACATCGCGGGGCGCATCATCGAACCGCCGCATGCGCCAGGCCGTGCGCCCGGAGCCGGATATGATTTGTGATAGAAGCCGTTTCTTGTCCAGGCCGCGATCGCCGAACAGAAGCAGGTTAACCCCGGGTGCCGCGCCGTTTCGCAACAGCCGCCGCGCGATCGCGAGATCTTCTTCCAGAAGCCGCGCCGGGCGGCCGGAACCGCTCTGCTCATCGAGCGGCTCGAGCAAAGCATCCGCCAGCGATTCAGTCCCCGCCAACAGCTCGACCCAGAAGGTGGAAACCCTGGCCAGTCGGACCCGCCTCCCGGAGGTCTGCAGCAGTCCGCTCAGTCGCAGCGTCGAGCGGGGTCGCATCGCCTGGGTAAGCTCATCCACCGTCGCTGAAAACAAGACGCTCCAGAGCACTCGTGCCGTCCATCGGTCCGCCGCCAACTGTTCGAAGATTCCCGCCAACTCATCGGATACCGAGGTGAGGAACGCGAAGGACAGAATGTCCCTCTCGAGCGCCGAAAGCTTCAGTACCCGCCCGAGCTCGATTACGCGGCTCGCGAACGGTGACAGTGTCTCGATCAGGGAGTCGGATAACCGCTGCTTTGAATCGAAATTCTCCTGCTGACTGGCGGCCAGCGCGATGAACTCCTCAGGATGCCGTTGTACCCACTCATGGACCGCGTAGCCCTCCAACAAAGTACGTGCATGTGCAGCGTTGGTTCTACCGGACAAAGCGTAGTTGGCATGTGACAGGAGCTTCATGATCCGATCGATTGACAGCCGCCTGGCGCGCTCGCGGTTTTGAATCTGCAACACCGGCTCAGGCCAGTTGATGGCGGAGCCCATCGCCGCGTACCAGGCGGCGAACGCCATTGGATTGCTCTGCAATGCGCGCGACAGGGTCCGGTCGGACGCCAGCCGAAGCAGCCAGACGACCGACTGCGGGATATTGACAGTGGGATTATTTGTCACAAACAGACACGATGTTGTTGAGTCCCGTAATCTACAGAGGCTAACGAGTAATTTGAAGAGTTAATTTTATGTTTGTAATTTTCATTACCGTTGTGGTTGGCGTCGGGGGCAGACGCATCCAGCGGACGTAATTGCGGGGATGGCATTCAGCCCACGCGCGAAACGACGTCGGTTCCAAACGATGTATCCGGAGCTGACGCAGCGACCCCGGACAATACGAAAGATCATCTCTACCAAGACGATCCTCATCGATGCTGATGGCGATGGAGTTGACGAACAGGTTGGAGGCCCGAAAGAATCGATCGACCGTCCACCTGCCGGTGGCCGCACCTTGGACCGGGCCGCCACCGTGAGTTGGCTGGGGTCTACGGTGTTCGCGTTAAGGTTTTCAACCAGGCGGTCGAGATGGGGGTTTACGTTGTGCGCGCCTTTGTGAAACTGCGCGAAGTATTGAATCCAACAAGGAACTGTCCCGAAAGCTCGGTCAGCTCGAACGCAAGCTGCAAACGCATGACGAGGCCATTGTTGGTATCCTGAAGGCTATTCGAGATCTAACAAATACCCGACGCCCAAGCGTCGCGGTATCGGGTTTACCGCCGATCTCGGCGAGAAATCATAGAGAGAAAGGCTGCAACGCGGCGCTTTGGGAACTTCGTTGACCGGCTCCGGTTCATTTTCCATCAACCTGCTCGCTCATGAGAAAGTCGAGAGAGGCGCTCAGCGCCTTCGCGAGGTTGACCGGTACTCCGGAGCTGGGATAAATCCTTCCGGTCTCGAACTCTGAGATTGTGTAACGGATCTGGCTTCATTTTGCCGAGCACCGACCTGGTGTCATTATCGCGAGCGCCTCAGATTCGAGTCGACTTCAGTCATTGCAGCCCGCGTGTTCACGCCTGCAGGTCATCGGTCGGTCCTGACACGGGCGGTACGGTCTTTGCGTCAACCCGCTTCCAGAACTGACCAGGTCGGATGATTGAGATCCCGGAATACTCCCGGAGATCCAGGAGGTCCTTGTCAACTGTGATCAGAACGTCGGCGCGAGCTGCTACGGCCGTGCCGAGCACCGGCAGGTCATTCGGATCTCTGCAGGCCGTGGAGGGGACTTCAACGGGTGAAACCATTTCGCAGTCCGCCAACAGATGGCTGCGGACTTCTGCGATCTCATCCTCGGTGAATTTGAACTTGTCTCCGAGCTTCCTTGCGAGTTCGTCGATGATGAACTGCGACATCACCAACTCGTGATCCATCAAGACATCTTCAAGGAGTTCGGCGCATACACCCGCACGGCTGATATGCGCCGCGACGAGCACGGAAGAGTCGATGAGAACTCTCACGGTTCGTCGAGCTTACGAAATACATCCTCGTCGGTGTGGATGCCCTGCGCCTGGGCGCGGGGGACCAATTTGGCACGCAAGGTTCGAAACCTCGCCACTCGCAGGTAGCGCTGCAGTGCCTCCCGAGCCAGATCACTCTTGGAGAGCTGGCTTGCGGCACTCTGGCGCTCGAGTTCCTGATCCAGGTCGTCCGGTATGCGTAACGTGAGGGTAGCCATGTATTACAATGTAATACGACGATTGCGATTCTGCAATCGACGAGAGTCGGCGGAATCTCCGCTCCGGGCCGGGCGGTCATCGCTCCTGAGGCTATTGTCAACAGAAACGCGCAAGCTGCTGACTCTAATGAATTAAAGAAGGACGTCGCGACATTGACCACGTCGGCGGATTGACATCATCTATGTGTAACGGGTGTGCAAGTTTCGTGGGCTTCAGAACTAGCGGTTAGCTTCATCGAAAGTCCCTTACGTCTGTGTCGAGGTTCGCGGTCGCAGCCTCGCCGATTCGGAACGACGGAGATTTTCCGGCCGCAATTATTGGAAATCTCAGCACTTGAGGTTCAAATCTGACCCCAAACGGCGATAGATTTCAGATTTGCCCGGAGCCGGACTCACGTTTCCGGCGTAACGCCATGATTATACTGGCGTTCTGGAAAATGCCCTAACACCGGTACCCACAGCAGTACCCCCTTTCGCGGCCTCATGGTGGTCAAGAGCGGCGCCCGCCCGTGGTGGAACACGGACGAGCGCCTACTACAGCCACGTACGGATGAGGTACGCACCCATGGGTTCGATACTGGAGCACGTCCCAGCGCATTCAATCAGCCCGAGCCTTCGGGCTCGCATGCGGTGAACATCGCAAAGCACGGCGTGCCGCTTTCAGAAGGCGACGGCGTCCTCCTCGATCCTCTTGCAATCACTGTGGAGGACGAATCATCCGAAGGCGAGAAGCGCCAGGTGAGCATCGGGATGAATTCGTTCGGCGCGCTTATGGTTGTTGTCTGGACAGAAAGAGGCGACGATGTACGACTAATTTCGGTCGGAAGGCCGAGCCGAAGGAGCGCAGATCCTATGAAGAAGGAATACGACTTTTCTCGCGGTAAACGTGGGCCGGCGATTCCCAGCCCCGGCAAGACGCGCATAATGATCTACCTCGACAATGTGACCTTGGATCGTTTCAAGTTGGAATCCGAGCGGACCGGTAAGGGGTATCAGACCCTCATCAACGAGGCTCTTGCAAAAAGCTTGAACGGCGCCGAGCATCCGGTTACGGCGACTGAAGTTCGATGTATCGTCCGAGAAGAACTCTCTCGTCATGTCGAGTCGTAATTGAGTTCAGGCGCAAGCTCGGTGGGGTTCAATCAGGCCAGCATCTCGATGGCGGGCTCCTCCCGAGTCTGCACAATGCTGCCGGCGTGTCGGCACCGGGAACCACAAGTTTTGCTGACTCAGCCAACCGACCTGTACTCGAATTCACCACGCCCACAGGCGCGACCGGCCGCGATATCACGAGGCCGGACGAACACGGCTTTGGATTTAGCGTCTACTGGGACAGTCAACACCCGAGCCGGGCAACGGTGAAGTTGTATGCATACACCATTGACAGCATGGAGCGTCGCGAGTCCGGCAGAGCCATCTTTCGCGAACATATGACCTTGGGCACGAGTGTGCGGCTCAAACTTGCAGGTTGAAGCCAGCAAACCCAGGAGTCGTGCTGATCGGTGATGCGTATCTACTGTTTTCACATCGAACTGGAGGTGCGCGTCGGCGCGCGTTTCCGACCTCAGCCCACGCTTTGCTGCGTACAGACCGGATGCTAAACGTGTTTGCGGCAAGCTGCGGTGCCGTGAGACCGACCTTCCCTCAGTCTGGCTGCCGTTCGATAGCTTGGATGTCTGCAAGATCTTGCGCCCAACCAGCAGCTCGCTTGCTCTTGATTAGCGCCATGCGCCCGATCACAGGGATTTTTCTGCCTTCCAGTGTGAAGCTCGCCCCTTCGGCAACAGCTTCATCGAAAGTGATGCCGTCAGCGCGGTTCAAAACATCGATGCGCCTAGGGGGCAGCCCGATCTGGAGTACCCCGCTGTAAGACGCAAAATCTTCGGCTTTTACCTGGAAACTACTGAGCGGTGCTCCAAAGCCAGCAAGCGCTCGGTATACGCGCTCCGCGTTGCTCGTGTTGGCGCGGATCAGCACGTCCATGTCTTTAGTGGCGCGCGGGTGGCCATGAAACGCAACCGCATGGCCACCCACCAGAACGAAATCCGCTCCAACATCTGCAAGCTCTAACAACAGATCGCGAAAATCCTCCGGCAGTTCATTCACGCGGGGCGGCCCGGTACGAACCTTACAGGTGTGTTAACGCAGGTGTACCCAGGAGTTTGTTTTCCTGCCAACGCCCAACACTCTCGAGTGAGTTGTTGAACGAGTGATATGGCGGCAAGCCCGAAGAGCGGCGAGGCATCTTGTTCCACAGCTCCAAGGGAGGCCCGATTGAGGCTTGCTGTTCTGCGACGCTGCTCGGCTCGGCGTTTACGATCGAGGTCTTCCATAGGTCCTAGCTTACCACGCAACGGTGGATTCATGCGTCACTGTATCATATTGATTTAACAGGACTTTATGGTCGTTCAGGTGGTGAATACGCACCTTCCGGGGGAGCGATGCTGGAGGCGTTTGAAGCAAGCACGGCGGGTTGGAGCCTTTAGCTGCCGGAGTAGAGCGACCGGCAATTTGCAGCACCTCCCCCCGGGCCTCGCGCCAAGCCGAAGGGACTGACAGCGTTGGGCCGAGTCTTCGAAAAACGTGAAACGAATGTGTAAAGTGTCCACTCCGGTAACCCCGTCTATTCCCGCGTAGGTTGAGTGCGCAAGCTGCCTCTTGCCGGCGAACCGCCGAGATGATGGAGGTGAGCGATGACGACGACCGAAGTGCTGACTGAGCGCGAGCAGCAGGGGCTGGAACAGATGCGTGAAGCGCAGGCTCAGGGATTGACTCTCAAGGCATATGCGGGGCAGAAGGGACTGAACCTGGGGCAGTTCTACGATCTCAGGAGGCGGCTGATGCGCAAGGGTGCTTTTGGAGTCCAGCCGCCGCGCAAGCCCAGGAAGTCCCGCAAGGTCAGCGCGTTTGCACCGGTTCGCGTCGTGCCGGCGGCGGTCGTGCCGAGTGATTCATCGATCAGGTGTCGAGTGTTGCATCCCAGTGGCTGGGTGCTCGAGTGCGATGGATTGCCGCCGGCCTCGTGGGTCGCAGCGGTGGTGASGGGAGGTGCGCATGCTGCGTCCTAGCGCACCGGATCTGAAGGTGTACCTGCATCGGGCGCCGATCGACATGCGAGCGGGACGCAATGGACTGGCTGCCATCGCCCGGGAAGTGATGCAACAGGATCCGTTCGGCAAGACCTGCTTCTTGTTCACCAACAAGCGCTATAACGCCTTGAAGATCCTTGCGTGGGACATCAATGGCTTCAGCCTATGGAGCAAGGTGATTGAGAGCCGGGAGAAGTTCGCCTGGCCACGGCTGTTTCAGGAAGAGGTGGTCGAGCTCACCAGCGAGCAGTTGCATTGGTTGATGGACGGATATGACGTGTGGGCGCGCCCGCACACAGCGGTCACGTTCACGCACGTCAGTTGAGTGTTGGTTTAATCTCATCGGCGGGCACGGGATACTCAGCTCCGTGCCACGCCGCCCCCACTCCCCCCGAGAGATCCTTAGCCAGAACGCAGAGCTTCTGGCTCGATTGCAGCTGGCCGAGCGCCTGGCTGCCGAACGCGAGGCCGCGCTTCAGGCACTTCACCAGCAGGTTGAGCAGTTAAAGTCCGAACGGACTCACTACGTCGAGCGCGTGGTGCTGCTGGAGGAGGAACTGCGCTGGATGAAGGCGCAGTATTTCGGTACCTCCTCGCAGAAGGTGGATGCCGCCGCGGTCAAYCCGGATCAGGCGATGTTGTTCAACGAGGCCGAAGTRCTGGCTGCGATTGAGGCGGCCGAGCAAGCCCATCGACAACGCACCACAAAGGTGGGTGCGCACGAGCGCCAGCACACTGGGGGCCGCAAAGCGATCCCGGAACACTTTCCGCGCATCGAGATTCCCCATGACCTGCCTGAGGCGCAGAAGATCTGCACGAAGTGTCCGGTGCCGCATCCACTGAAGCGCATCGGACAAGAGACGCGCGAGTGCTATCGYTATCAGGCGCCCAAGATCAGCGTCGAGCTGCACATCCGTTACACGTACGTGTGCGAGCAGCGCCACGAGGATGTCATCACGGCGCCGAACCCGCCGACACTGCTGCCGAAAACGATGGCGAGCCCTTCCTTGTTGGCTCACCTGGTGACCGCCAAGTTTGATGACGGCATCCCGCTGTATCGGGTGAGCCGTCAGTTGGAGCGCTCGGGGATGGATCTGAGCCCGGGTACCGCCGGCACCTGGGTGAACCGGATCGGCGGGGACAAAATCATCCCGTTGATCGAGTTGCTGCGCGAGGCCATCTTCATCCCCGATCTGATGCACATGGATGAGAGCTACCTGCAAGTTCTCAAAAGCGAGAAGGCGCCCAGCTCCACTCACTACATGGTAGTGCGCGCCGCCGGCCCACCGGGCAAGCGCATCATTCTTTACGACTACATCCCATCCCGGACCCGGGAGGCGTTGAAGCAGCTGTTGGTCAGGCCCGAAGGTCCTTATCGTGGCAAGCTGCTCACCGACGGGCTCGAGCACTACGATGACATCTGCGAAGAGCTCAAGTTGCTGCACTTTGGCTGTTGGCAGCACCTGCGCGCCTACTTTTTCAAGGCGCGCAAAGTCAGCCAGTTGCCGGGTATCCGCACCCTGGCGAACACGGCGATCGTCGACTATATACGCAAGGTGTTTGACGTCGAGTCTGAGATCGAGGCGCTGCGCG